>Ga0209023_10000012_pt1 | contig 409617 bp, 363 predicted proteins | sample LakOneMetagenome_FD_187468 | JGI IMG/M metagenome (GOLD analysis project Ga0209023, IMG submission 187468) | Freshwater and sediment microbial communities from Lake Erie, Canada (SPAdes) (version 2) | ecosystem: Environmental > Aquatic > Freshwater > Lentic | place: Lake Erie, Canada... | reverse complement strand
CCTGAAATCGTCGATTTTTATCTGCCGCCGGAAGCCTGTTCATATCGCATCGCCGTGGTCAGCATTCGCAAGCAATATGCCGGTCATGCACGTCGGGTGATGATGGGTATCTGGTCATACTTGCGTCAGTTCACCTATACCAAATTCATCATCATCGTGGATGATGACATTGATGCGCGCGACTGGTCGCAAGTGCTATGGGCCTTGTCCACTCGCGTCGATCCGGCACGCGACAGCATGCTGGTCGAAAACACGCCGATCGATTATCTGGATTTCGCCAGTCCCGAGCCCGGGCTCGGCTCCAAATTGGGCCTGGACGCCACCCGAAAATGGCCCGGCGAAACTACGCGTGAATGGGGCAGGGTGATTGTGTCCGATCCAGCGGTGGAAAAGCGTATGCAGTCACTTTGGCAGGCATTGCAGTCAGGCAATGCGGGAAATCGCCAGTAGAGTTTTGCAGTAGGCTTGATGTTTTTTCTACATCACATGTTCGAAACCGCAAGAAAAATTATTTACGGATTTAAAAAACACAATGAAGAGTAAAACTTTCGCCAAGTCGCTTTCTGCCATCGATGCACGCTTTGAAGCGCAAAAAATCGCCTTTGGGCCTGTCGTTTTTCAGTGCGTCAGGATTGCCAGGAAGTGGGGCTTGCTGGAAAGCATCGATCGATCTCCGAATGGTAGCTCGATCGAAGAGCTGGCCGCGCACCATCGACGCAGCGACTATGCCGTCAGCGTATTGCTCGAAAGTTGCCTGAGTGCCGGCATCGTCGGCATGAAGGAAGACCGTTACTATCTGGAAAAAATCGGTGATTTGGTATTGCACGATCCGATGACGCAGGTAAATTTCAATTTCAATCAGGAAATATGCTACCAAGGCTTGTTTGAACTGGAGGCGGCGCTGGAGGAGGGAAGACCGGCAGGACTGAAAAGTCTGGGCAATTGGGACACCATCTATCGAGGCTTGAGTTCATTGTCACCAGTAGCAAAGTCGGCCTGGTTCGAGTTTGATCATCTTTATTCCGACTCCGCGTTTGCGCTGGTGTTGCCGATTGTCTTTGCTAGCCAACCGGCGACGCTGATGGACATCGGCGCCAATACCGGGAAATGGGCGCAGCGTTGTCTAGATTTCGATTCCTCGGTCAAGCTGACCCTGGTGGATCTGCCTGAACAAATCGCGATAGCGCGAGGCAATCTGGAATGCAGTCTGAGTCGGCTTGATTTTTACGAAGCGGATTTGTTGAATTCCGAGACTGCGTTTCCGGCAGGACAGGATGTCATCTGGATGAGCCAGTTCCTGAGTTGCTTCGACAAGCCGTCGATTCTGGGTATATTCCAGCGGGTAAAAGCCAGCTTGAATGCCGATGGCAACGTGTATGTGCTCGATACTTTTTGGGACAGGCAGCGTCACGACATCGCGGCGTATTGCATTATCAATACTTCGCCCTACTTTACGGCACTCGCCAATGGCGTCAGCAAGATGTACCCATCGGAAGCATACATAAAACTTGCCAAGCTAGCGGGCCTGCAGTTGGCGGATATCCGCGACGATATCGGCTTGAGCCATAGCCTTATGAAATTCACCCATGCTTGAACCTTGTGTGTTTGGTGGGTGGAGTGAACGCCGGGAAAGAAACTTATTTTGCCGATAACTTGCGTGCGTTTTCCTGAAACCGGCGATAAGAACTTTCCCATTGTCCTTCGCGCGGCACTGTCATGGCCAGCATGCGCACCAGCGCTTCCAGCTCGTTGATTCGTGCAAGCGCACGATCATAATCAACGGCACTGACCAATTCGACCTTACGATCCTGGCAAACACCGATGCAGGGGCGTGGCGCATCCAGCTTTCCGCAACCGATGCATCGCCATGCCGGAATCCTGTCGATGTCTTCAGCGAATTTGCTCATTACGCGAGGTCCTGCGACAAATCGGAATGAAATACCGACTCAATCGGGATCGACGGTATCGATCTGGCTAAGCAGCTCGAATTTCCCCGAAAGCGAGTTCGAAATCAGGCAGCCGGCTTCTGCTTTATGCAGGGCTTTCTGAGCGACCTCATGATCGCCACCCGGTGGAATGCGGAGCGTAGCGCGGATGGTGAATGCAATAAATCGCGATACGCCTTGATCACGATCGAGTACGCCTTCCACTTCGCAATCCAGCGTTAGCCAAGGCAATTTCGTTGCACGCGCCACGGCGCGAAAGGTCAGGATGAAACAGTCGGCGATGGCACCAACGAGCAGCGTTTCGGGCGACCAGCGATTTCCCGGACCATCGAATTCGACCGGAGGCGCAGTATTGATTGGCTCCAGGCCGGCGCTGGCCAACAACACTTCGCCTTCAACGCCTGCCGATGCCGCAACTTGATAATGATGTGGATAGGGTTTCATGTGCCAACTCCAGTACAGATAATGATTTGACGAATGTCAGGAGCAACCGCCACAGCAGGTACTGCCGCCTTTTTCGTGGGCCGAAACCGATTGCTCTGTGGGGGCAGCATCAAAACCAAGGTTGCGAAGCACCTCGATGATCTGCGGGGCCGATAAACGGGAGCTGACTTGAATCTGCCGGGTATCGGCATCGACAAGGATTTCAGACGAGCCATCGAGTGCCTGCATCCAGCGCACAAGGGCTTCTGACATGGACGCGGAAATCGGGTTGTTTGCTTGGAACTGCATGGTCTTTTCTCCTGATGATGTGAGGTCGTGGCCAACGGAATACCGATCAGGATTTTTCCTTTGGCATCATGGGTGTCATGCTAGCGGCGAAGTCATGGTGGCGCCTTGACCATGGTCAAGGGAATATGTGCTGAATTGGCTTTTGCCAGCCCTTACAGCCCTGTTTTCATCAGGATTTGAAATCTTTGACTTAGATCAAGAAGTGCCGTGAACGGCAGCGCTAGGATGGCAATGAATCGACTTTCAGGAGAAACCAATGAACATGGAATCTGCCGCATGGGATCGCCGGGGTAACACGCGGCTTTGGCTTGTCTTCTGGATTTACGGCGTACTTGTCAGTCACCTGCTGTTCGGAACGATACTGTATTTCTATCACCAGATCGGAACCCCGGCACTCGCGGCATTGCTCGCCATTTTTGTCGCGTACACCGCCTGGATCATGCATGCAGTCTGGATTAATGCTTTCAATGTCGAGAAAGTGGTTTACGGGCAGATCGCCCGGGCATTGACGGTCGCTTGGGCGATTAATTCGGTGATGGTATCGGGCTTTCTGTTTCTCGGCCATTTGGGCACGGTCGCATTGCCCATCTGAAACGCATCAATTCACCGGAATGTCATTGAAGCACCGACAGGTTTATCGGTGCCGATCGGTATTGGTTGAACCCATCAGACTTTATTGCGTCGGTGCAATCTCGAAAAAATCCACTTTGCCGGTATCTAGCGAATAATCGGCACCGACAACCAGCAATCCCTTATCCTGCTGCATCCGATGGATAAACTCCGAATCCTGGGTGAGTCGCTGCATGGTATGGCGGACGTTCGCCCGGACGGCATATTGCGTTCGTTCGGGACAGTCACCTTTTGCCAGCATCGGCGTATCGGTCAGCGAGGGCATGATGCGATCGACGATGGCATGCAGTGCCGGAGACACGTCGCCGGGACAATCAATGGTCTCCAGTGTCGCCTGCACGGCACCGCAGTTGGAATGACCCAAGACCACCACGAGCCGAACACCGAAACGCTCGACGGCAAATTCAATGCTGCCGATTTGCGAGGGTGCGGCAATATTGCCCGCTACCCGGATGACGAATAAATCGCCCAAGCCCTGATCGAAAATAAACTCGGCCGGAGCACGTGAATCCGAGCATCCCAGGATAACGGCGAATGGTTCCTGCGCCTTGGCGTGTTCGGCCCTGCGGGCATGGCTTAGCAAGGCCTCCAGACTGATGACGTGATCAACAAAGCGTCGATTGCCTTCACGCAGTTTTTCCAGTGCTTCGATTCCGGATTTAGGCATGGTTTGTTATTCGTATCAGTGCGCGTGCCGTGCTGCCATAATTTCTGGTAGATCGGTGTCGCGGAAGCTTTGCGGATGCTGTGCAACGTCCATGCGTCGGATCGCGAAGTGCATCCAAACCAAGGCCGTCGAGACCAGAACAAACAGCAACATAAAGCAACTTGTCCAAACGCCGATAAGATCGTTCAGGACACCGAAAGTAATGGGCAGGATAAAGCCGCCAAGGCCGCCAATCATGCCGACCAGACCTCCGACGGCGCCGACATTGTTGGGGTAGTAAACCGGGATGTGTTTATAGACGGCGGCTTTGCCGAGCGACATAAAAAAGCCGAGGACAAATACGATCACCATGAAAGGCACCACGCCAACGGCGAGCGTGAACTCGATCGGACCTTTGACGCCCGACACGATGTAACTGGTCGATGGATAAGACAAAAGGAAAGTACAAACGACCGACACACTCAGGGTCCAGTACATGACTCTTCTAGCGCCGATCTTGTCCGATAACCAGCCGCCGACGACTCTGAACAAACTGGCGGGAATGGAATAGCAGGCTGCAATGACACCGGCAGTTTTGATGTCAAGCCCGTAGGCACCCGTGAGGTAACGTGGCAACCACAATGCCAACGCTACGAAAGCACCGAATACGAAAAAGTAATACAGCCCAAAGCGCCATACCTGAATGTTTTTCAGGGGCGCCATTTGCTCCTTGAATGGCACCGGCTTGACGCCTGTTTTACGGCGAGAAGCAAGACCAGGATCATCCTTGGTGATGAAATAAAACACGATCGCGGTGATCGCCAATCCCACCGCCCAGACTTGCGCCACCATATGCCAGCCATAGGCCACCATCACCATCGGTGCCAATAGTTTGGTCACGGCAGATCCAATATTGCCCGCACCGAAAATGCCCAGTGCCGTGCCTTGTTTCTCCTGCGGAAACCACTTCGACACATAGGCAATACCGACCGCAAACGAACCGCCGGCGATACCGACGGCCAGTGCGGCGAAAAGAAAGCCGATATAGGTATCGGCGGCGGTCAGCATCCAGGTCGCAATCGCGCCGGCCAGCATCACCAGGGTAAAGACAATTCGGCCGCCGTATTGCTCGGTCCAAATACCCAGAAACAATCGAATCATCGAGCCAGTCAGGATTGGCGTGGCCACCAACAGTCCGAATTCGGTGTCGTTGAGCCCGAGATCTTTCTTGATCTGGATGCCGATGATGGAAAAAATCGTCCACACCGCAAAGCAGATCGTGAAGGCAAACGTGCTGGCCCACAGCGCTGTGCGCTGTTGTCCCTGTGTCACTCCGGTAGTGCTTTGCATCGTGATGCCCCGTTATTTTTTTAGATTTGGATTGTCTTTGTGCCGTCTTGGGAGTTTCGTTTTAGGCGGCAAGGGCTTCCAGCTCGGTCAAGCCGATCACTGGATAGCGCGCAGTGAGAATTTGCAGATATTGATGCAGGGCATTTTGCTTGACCTGCAGTTCGAGATAGCTGGCAATTTTCTGGGCACAGTCCTCGTAGGCCAGCGGTTCGCCTCGTGCAATATCATCGACCTGCACCACATGGTGACCCCAGCGCGATTCGATGGTCATCGCGACCAATCCTTCCCGCAGCATGAATAATTGACGATCGAATTCCGGTGTGGTTTGACCGCGCGTGACCCAGCCCAATTCGCCACCTTGATCACGTGAAGGGCAGGAAGAATGGCGCATCGCATATTCGGCAAAACGTTCCGGAAATTGCTTCAATTCGGCAATCAGTTTTTCGCCTAGGTCGCGTGCCGCTAAACGGCCCTTGATATCGTCAGCCGGAGCGGCCAACAAGATATGCCGGACATTCACGCTGTCGGGCGAATGAAAGCGTTCGCGGTTGCTTTCGAAGTAATGCCGGCAGGCTTCTTCGTTTGGCTCCGGCGTCGGCACTTCCTGTTCGATCAGAAGCCGGATCGCGGCTTCTTCGAGGGTTTCTTCGCCGAACTGCTCGGTTTGCTTGAGGATACCCAGTCGTTCGATTTCGAGCAGCAGCAGTTCTCGGACCACCAGCGCACGCGCCGCATCGGCGCGTGCCGTATGTGGATTGTCGGCACGGTGATGCTGCATTTCACGTGCGATCTCGGCCTCGTCGATTTCGCGATCCGCCACTTTCAGAAAGACCGGAGCTCGACCGGGGATCGGAGCGCTGGGGTCATTCGCATGATCATGCGAAGGATTCTGTGCAGTCTCCTGCGCACGTGCTGCCGCATCCGACAAAGCACCGGAGTCCATCACGATAGGAATAATGCGTGGGTTATTCATGATTATTTTCCGCGGTAATCAAGCGGTGCCTGACGTTTACGCACGACCTGGTAAGGACGACGCAAATACGATACCGGCACACTCCAGATATGGACGAGACGTGTGAACGGGAAGATCAGGAACAAGGTCAGGCCGAGAAAGACATGGGCTTTGAAAATCCAGTGCGCATCCAGCATGAAATCGGCGGCACCCAGACGGAAGGTCACGATGTGCTGTGCCCATTCACCCAGCTTGATCATCTGGCCGCCGTCCATGTGACCGGCCGAAACGAAGATGGACGACAAGCCCAGCAAGAGTTGCGCATACAGCAAGACCAAGACCAGCAAATCACGCGGGCTGCCGGTGGCACGCACACGGGGATTGAACAGGCGACGCCATAACAGGATCGTGATGCCAATCAGACACACGGCTCCGAAAATGCCGCCAGCGACCATCGCCAATAATTGTTTTTGACCCGCCGAAATAAAAGGCTCGTAAATAAAATGCGGTGTCAGCAAGCCAACAAAGTGTCCGCCGAGAATCGCAAGCACACCGAGATGGAACCAGTTACTGCCCAGTCGCATCCACTTGCTCGATAACAACTGGCTGGAGCCGGTGCGCCAGCTGTAGGCGTCGTGATCGAAGCGTGCCCAGCTACCGATCAGAAACACGGCAAGCGCGATGTAGGGATAAATCTGGAAAGCAAATGTGTTGAGATAATTCATGGCGTCACCTGTTTATCGTTCGTCTTCGTACCGGTTGGCAAACGCTGGGGCGGTGCGCAATTTTCCGACGGCGCATCGTTACCAAAGCGAACGGCTTCTTCTTCCCAGACCTGGTCCATCACTTCGGGTGTGTCGTCGCGGGCTTCACTGGCAACTTTTTTTCGAAGTAGTGTCAAATCAAATTCGCCCTGTCCGATTTCAATCAGCAATTCAAACAGCAGGGCATAGGGGCTTTCTCTTTCTCCGGCCCGTGCGGCCAGCAATTCAATGATCGGACCGGTGTGTTTCAGCCAATCGGTTACTTCGGATTCGGGCCGCTGCGAGAGATACTCCAGCACCAGCGGCAAGTAGTCCGGCAGTTCCCGCGTCGCCATGTCAAAACCGTTCTTGCGATAGGTTTCCATCAGATCGACCATCGCCTGGCCACGGTCACGCGACTCGCCGTGAATGTGTTCAAACAACAGCAAGCTCATTGCACGGCCGCGATCAAACAGCGACAACCAGGTTTCCTGTGCATCCATCGGCATCTGACTTGTCATATCGTCTACGAAAGCATGCAATTGCAGACGACGTGCAGCCGAGAGCAGGGGATCATCGGTGGCTGCAAGCAACTCGTCACGATGCTGCCAAAGTTCATCGGCAGGATAATCAAGCAAAACGCCGATCAGTTTCAGGGCTTTCATGCTTTCTCCCTGTCGACCACTTGGCGGTTAGGCGGTACGTGATAGGTTTGCGTCGAGCGACCACCGAATAAAGCCTCGGCAGGCGTGGAAGGACTGCAGCCATTGCCGAACGTGAAGCCGCAACCACCGCGTTCACCGAAGGCATCGTTGGCATATTCGCGGTGTGCCGTAGGAATGACAAAACGATCTTCGTAATTGGCGATCGCAAGATAACGGTACATCTGTTCGGCTTGTTCGACGCTCAGGCCGACCTGTTTCAATACTTCGATATCCTCGACTCCGTCGACATTTCTGGCACGACGCCAGGCACGCATGGCGAGCAAACGCTCCATGGCGAGAATGACCGGTGCTTCGTCGCCGGCCGTCAACAAGTTAGCGAGGTAGCGTACCGGAATACGAAGCGATTTCAGATCGGGAATTTCCCCGTTCATGCCGAGCTTGCCGGCATCGGTGGCCGATTGAACCGGCGATAACGGTGGTACATACCACACCATCGGCAAGGTCCGGTATTCCGGATGCAGCGGCAGTGCCAGTTTCCAATCAATGGCCAGTTTGTACACCGGCGATTCCTTCGCGGCATCGAGCCAGTTTTGCGGAATGCCTTCGGCACGTGCCGCGGCGATCACTGCCGGGTCGTTCGGATCCAGGAAGATATCCAGATGGGCCTGATACAAATCTTTTTCCGCAGGAACCGAAGCTGCCGCTTCGATGCCATCCGCGTCATACAACAGCACGCCAAGATAGCGGATACGACCGACGCAGGTTTCCGAGCAAATGGTCGGCTCACCCATTTCAATGCGCGGGTAGCAGAAGATACATTTTTCCGACTTGCCGCTTTTCCAGTTGTAATAAATCTTTTTATACGGACACGCCGAGACGCACATGCGCCAGCCGCGACACTTGTCCTGATCAATCAGCACAATGCCGTCTTCCTCGCGTTTGTAGATTGCACCGCTGGGGCAGGCGGCGACACAGGCTGGGTTGAGGCAGTGTTCGCAAAGACGCGGCAGATACATCATGAAGGTTTTTTCGAAGGCGCCATAAATTTCACGCTGGACGTTGTCGAAATTTTTGTCTTTGCTTCGCTTGGCAAATTCGGTGCCGAGAATTTCTTCCCAGTTCGGACCCCAATGGATTTTCTGCATGCGTTCGCCGGTGATCAGCGAGCGCGGACGTGCCGTTGGCTGATGATTGCCTTCCGGAGCCTGATGCAGATGCTGGTAATCGAAATCGAACGGTTCGTAGTAATCGTCAATCTGCGGCAAGTCGGGATTGGCGAAAATCTTGGATAGAATCCGCCAGCGGCCACCGGCTTTCAATTGCAAACGGCCGCCGGAATTTCTCACCCAGCCGCCGTTCCATTTTTGCTGGTTTTCCCATTCCTTGGGATAGCCGACGCCGGGTTTGGTTTCGACGTTGTTGAACCATGCGTATTCGACACCTTCGCGCGAGGTCCACACGTTCTTGCAGGTAATCGAACAGGTATGGCAACCAATGCATTTGTCGAGGTTGAGCACCATCGCAATTTGGGCACGTACTTTCATCGTGAAGCCTCCGCAGTTGCTGGTACCGGTTCGCCGTCGTGCCATTCGACCTTGTCCATCTTGCGGACAATGACGAACTCGTCGCGGTTGGTGCCGGTGGTGCCGTAATAGTTAAAGCCGTAGGCGAACTGTGCATAGCCGCCAATCATGTGGGTTGGTTTCACCACGACCCGGGTGACCGAGTTGTGGATGCCGCCACGGGTGCCGGTAATTTCAGTGCCGGGCGTGTTGATGATGCGTTCCTGGGCGTGATACATCATTGCCATCCCGTTCATCACGCGCTGGCTCACCACCGCACGCGCGGCAATCGCGCCATTGACGTTGAACAGTTCGATCCAGTCGTTGTCTTCGATGCCGGCGCTTTTTGCATCGTCTTCCGACAGCCAGACGATCGGGCCGCCGCGCGACAGGGTTTGCATGATCAGGTTGTCGGAATAGGTACTGTGAATGCCCCATTTCTGGTGCGGGGTAATCCAGTTCAGCACGATTTCCTTGTTGCCGTTCGGCTTGGCGCCGAGCATCGGGGCGATGGTTTTCGTATTGACCGGCGGACGATAGCCCATCAGGCCTTCGCCGAATGCCAACATCCATTCGTGGTCCATGTAGAACTGCTGGCGACCGGTAATCGTGCGCCATGGAATGTACTCATGCACATTGGTATAGCCGGCGTTGTAGCTGACGTGTTCGTCTTCGAGACCGGACCAGATTGGCGAGGAAATAATCTTTCTTGGCTGTGCCTGCACATCGCGAAAACGGATGGCTTCGTGTTCCTTGCCGACGGCCAGGTGCGTGTGGTCACGGCCGGTAAAGGTACCGAGCGATTCCCAGGCTTTCACCGCGACATGACCATTGGTTTCCGGTGCCAGGTGCAGAATGACTTCACAGGCGTCGATCGCGCTTTCAATTTGCGGGCGACCCTTGCTGATGCCTTCTGCGGTGACGGTATGGTTGAGCTCGCCGAGGAATTTCACTTCCTCCTTCGTATCCCAGCTCATGCCCTTGCCGCCATTGCCTTGCGAATCCAGTAACGGGCCCAGCGAGGTGAATTTTTTGTACAGATTCGGATAGTCGCGTTCCACGACCACCATTGAGGGCATGGTCTTGCCGGGAATCGGTTCGCATTCGCCTTTTTTCCAATCGGTCACGCCAAACGGCATGGCCAATTCATTGGGTGTGTCATGCAAAATGGGTGTGAGTACCAGATCTTTTTCAATGCCCAATACACCCGGTGCCATGTCACTGACGGTGCGTGCGATGCCCTTGAAAATATCCCAGTCACTTCGTGCTTCCCAGGCCGGATCCACCGCTTTGGAAAGCGGATGAATGAAGGGATGCATGTCGGAGGTATTCAGATCGTTTTTTTCGTACCAGGTAGCGGTCGGAAGCACGATATCGGAATACAAAGCCGTGGTGCACATGCGGAAATCGAGCGTGACCAGTAAATCGAGTTTGCCCTCGGTCGCTTCGTCATGCCATTTCACGTCCTGCGGTTTGGTGGCGCCGCGTTCGCCCAGATCTTTTCCCTGCAAACCATGGCGCGTGCCCAGCAAATGCTTGAGCATGTATTCATGACCTTTGCCCGACGAACCCAGCAGGTTCGAGCGCCAGATAAACATGTTGCGTGGAAAGTTTTGCGGTGCATCGGGATCGGCATAGGCAAAATCCAGTGCGCCGGATTTGAATTGCGCCACGGCATGCTTGACCGGATCGAGGCCCTGGGCTTCGGCTTCGCGAACGAAGTTGAGCGGATTCATGTTCAATTGCGGCGCGGAAGGCAACCAACCCATGCGCACGGCACGCAGATTGAAATCTACCAGACTGCCAGAATATTTTTTCGGGTCTGCCAGCGGTGAAATGATTTCGGAAACATCCAGTTTTTCATAACGCCATTGATCGGAGTTGAAATAGAAAAACGAGGTGCCGTTCATCTGGCGTGGTGGCTTGCTCCAGTCCAGACCGAACGCCAGAGGTGTCCAGCCCGATTGTGGCCGTAATTTTTCCTGACCCACGTAATGGGCCCAGCCGCCGCCGGTCTGGCCAACGCAACCGCACATGATCAGCATATTGATCAGGCCGCGATAGTTCATGTCGTTGTGATACCAGTGGTTCATCGCGGCACCGACGATAATCATGCTGCGGCCGCGTGTCTTGTCGGCATTGCGGGCAAATTCGCGGGCAATCTTGATGACATCGCCGCGTGGCACACCGGTGATTGTTTCTTGCCAGGCAGGCGTGCCCGGCACATTGTCGTCGAAATTATTCGCGACGTATCCGCCGCCAAAACCGCGGTCCAAACCGTATTGCGCCAGTGTCAGGTCATACACGCTGGCGACCAGGCAATCGCTGCCGTCGGCGGTTTTAATGCGGCGTACCGGCAGATTGCGTTTGAGAATGTCTTCGTGTTTGCTGGACGTCCATTTTTCATGTTCGACGCCGCCGAAATACGGGAAGCTGACTTCCACGATTTCGTCATGCACTTTGTCCAGGCTCAAGCGCAAACGGGTTTCACGACCCGCGCTGTCTTTTTCTTCGATATTCCATTTGCCTTTTTCGCCCCAGCGGAAACCGACCGAGCCATTGGGCACCGTCAGTGCACCGGTGTTTTCATCAAAGGCGAGGGTTTTCCATTCGGGATTATTGCTTTCACCCATGCCGCCATCGAGATCGGAGGCGCGCAAGAAACGTCCTGCGACAAAACTGCCGTCATCGCGCGCATCGAGTCGAACCAGCATCGGCATATCCGAATATTGCCGGCAATAATCGAGGAAATAAGATGAGGGATTATCGAGATGGAATTCGCGCAAAATCACATGGCCAAAGGCAAATGCCAGCGCGGCATCGGTACCTTGCTTGGGATGCAACCAGACATCGGTCAGCTTGGCGACCTCGGAATAATCCGGCGTAATGGCGACCGTTTTGGTGCCGTTGTAGCGCGCCTCGGTGAAGAAGTGGGCATCGGGTGTTCGCGTCTGCGGCACGTTGGAACCCCAGGCGATGATGTAGCGGCTGTTATACCAATCAGCCGATTCCGGCACGTCGGTCTGCTCGCCCCATACTTGCGGCGAAGCAGGTGGCAGATCGCAATACCAGTCATAAAAACTTAAGCAGGCGCCGCCCAGCAGGGACAGATAACGTGCACCGGCGGCGTAACTGACCATCGACATCGCGGGAATTGGCGAGAATCCGACGACGCGGTCGGGGCCGAATTTTTTTGTCGTAAATAAATTGGCCGCCGCGATCATTTCATTGGCTTCATCCCAAGTGACGCGAACAAAACCACCCATGCCGCGTTTGGTTTTGTAGCTCTTGGCCTTTTCCTTGTCTTCGACAATGCTGCCCCAGGCATCGACCGGGGATTTTGTTTTGCGTGCTTCGCGCCATAGCTTGAGCAGGGCGCTGCGCATCAATGGATACTTCACGCGGTTGGCGCTGTAGAGGTACCAGGAATAGCTGGCGCCACGCGGGCAGCCGCGAGGTTCGTGATTGGGTAAATCAGGACGTGTACGCGGGTAGTCGGTTTGCTGGGTTTCCCAGGTCACCAAACCATTTTTCACATAGACCTTCCAGCTGCAGGAACCGGTGCAATTGACACCGTGGGTGGAGCGGACGATTTTGTCGTATTGCCAGCGTTGACGATAAGAATCTTCCCAGCTTCGGTCTTCCGTTTTCAATGCACCGTGACCATTGGAGAACGGCTCTGCTGCCGGCTTTAGAAAGTTGAGACGGTCGAGAAAATAACTCATTGCCAGCACTCCGAAAAATTAATAATAAGCCGCGTAATCAATAACCTTTGTGACACTGCCATCAGCACGGATAAGGCGCCTTTTTGCGGTAGTACCACCACCAGGTAATGGCGATGCAAGTAAAGTAAAAAACGATGAAGGCGTAAAGTGCCGCTTGCGGTCCGCCGGTCAATGCGATCGAACTGCCGTAACTTTTCGGAATGAAAAATCCGCCGTAGGCACCAATGGCCGAACTGAAACCAATCGTCGCCGCTGATTCGATGCCGGCGTTGCGCAGGGACGCGGTCTTTTCTTCCGGCGTCGACTGCACTGATTTGCGGTCATGAAAGGTGCGGAAAATAATCGGAATCATGCGGAAGGTTGAAGCGTTGCCGATGCCCGACAAGATAAACAGCGCCATGAAACTGATCAGGAAGCCGTTGAAGTTGCCGCCCTTGCCGTCGATGGGCAGAAAATGCAGTACGCCGAAGACGCCCGCCACCATCAAGACGAATACCCAGAACGTCAACATTGCGCCACCGGTTTTATCCGACAGCCAGCCACCGACGGGTCTTGCCAGCGCACCGACTAGCGGGCCGAGGAAGGCATAAGTCAGCGCATTGACTTCGGGAAACTGGGTTTTGATCAGCATCGGAAAACCGGCGGAAAATCCGATAAACGAACCGAAAGTGCCCATATACAACCAGCACATCAGCCAATTCTGGCTGCGGCTGAAAATGACGGACTGTTCCGAGAACGTGGAACGCGAAGTTGTCAAATCATTCATGCCGAACCAGGCGGCGAGAGTGCAGACAAACAGGAAGGGTACCCACAGAAAGCCGGCATTTTGCAAATACATTTCCTTGCCATCGCCTGTCATCTGCGGATTGCCGGCAATGGCACCGAAGATGCCCATCGATATCACCATGGGAATCAGGAATTGCGTTGCCGAAACACCGAGATTGCCTAAGCCGGCATTCATTCCAAGGGCATAGCCTTGTTTAGATTTGGGGTAGAAGAAAGAAATGTTCGACATGCTCGAGGCAAAGTTACCGCCGCCGAAGCCGCACAAAATCGCGATCGCGACGAAATGCCAGTATGGCGTCGCGGTGTCCTGCACGGCAAAGCCGAGCCAGATGGCGGGAATCATCAGCGAAGCGGTCGAAATCGCCGTCCAGCGGCGACCGCCCACCATCGATACCATGTAGGAATAGAAAATTCGCAGGGTGGCGCCGGACAAGCCCGGCAGTGCCGTTAACCAGAAGAGTTGGTCGTCGGTAAAATGAAATCCGACGTCCTTCAACTTGATGGCAACCGCCGAAAACATCATCCAGACGGCAAACGCCAGTAACAGGGCCGGAATGGAAATCCAGAGATTGCGGCTGGCAATGCTGCTGCCGCCGGATTGCCAGAAACTCGCGTCTTCCGGTCGCCAGTCGTGGAGTACCGGGCCTTGGGCTTTAGGGGATGCGATGCCAGCCATGAAACAGTCCAATAGAATAGAAAATCCAATTGAGGTGAATTATTTCATTGCTAAAATTTAATTAACTTGACCTGAGTCAATCGGGTCGGCTGAAAACGAGCTGAACGCACATTTTCACCAGTATCAAGGTGATTTTCTGTTTCTACCACGCTTTTTCACGCTATCGCGGACATCCACCTCGAATTGGACCCTTAGAGGCATCGAATTGATGTTGTTAAAGGTAAAGGTCAGGGCATCGCGACACGGCAATCGTTCGACATATGCCTCGACCATGGCTTTAGGCAAGTTCAAACACCAGTTCAGTTCGCGGGTCTCCAGAGCGGCCGTTTCGGTCTTCACCAAGCTGAGCGACTGCACAAAGGGCTCGCCATTGGGCAGGCGCAGCGTGTTTACCAGCACTTCTTCACTCAGGAGTGTTGCCAGTTCATTTTCATCAATGCGGAAACGAAGATTTTGTTCCTGTATTTGCAATTTCATCACACGCTCCAAAAAAAACATTTCTGCAGAGTATTAGTGACCGGAAGCATGCTCGCCGGCATGTTGTGCATGGTCATGAACTTCGCAAAGCGAGCAGCCTTCGCTCCATTCGCTATTGCCGTCTTCGTAGTGTTCCTGCTTCCAGATCGGCGCCTGATGCTTGACCTTCTCGATGACCATGCGACAGGCACGAAAGGCCTCGTCACGATGCGGGCTGCCGACCGCAACGACGACCGCGAGATCGCCGATGCCCAATCGCCCTTTGGCATGGGTAACAAATATTTTCAGTTTTCCGTCGAATTCACGCAGCGTGTCCGAGGCAATGTCATTAAAAATATTGACCGCCAGCACATCGAACAAATCATAGCTGACCCCGGCAACGCGACGGCCGTGATTCATGTCGCGTACCCGGCCGACAAACATGGCTATGCCGCCAAAACCCGGGTCCGAAACAAACTCGATTGCTGCCGAAACATCCAGACGTTCGTTTGCGATATCGACAACGGCGCAATGCATCTTTTCCATCTCAACCTCCATTGACCGGCGGCAATACCGCCATCTTGCCATCGGCAGGAATCGCATCGCGATCACGTAATAAGGTGGTTTCGCTGGCGAACGCCGAGGCTTTCAGAAGCCCGGGACGAAACTTCGGCCAATGCTGGCGGCCATAGGTATCAACGGCCACTCGCAAATCCGCAACGAGAGCGCCATCGGGCAGTTCCAGATCAATTCGGCCCGCCGGCTCCAAATCCTGAAAGGCGGCAAACAGTGTCAGATCAATTTTCATGGTGGCGATTCTCGCTTGATTAAAAAGGTAGGGCCTGGTGACCCAGTCCAAAGACATCGACCAGACTATCAGCGGCGATATGCTCTGCAGACTCGGGCAAAACGACCCAGACATTGGAGTGCAACAAGGGGCGAATGCGAAACGATTCCTGACCCGACAAGACACTGACTTGCAGTTGCCCGTGCGTGTCTACACCAAGCTTTGCTTTTTGATGAAACCGGAAGCCGGCTTTCTTTTTCATCGCCGATTTAATCGGCACCTTTATCGACCGCTCGGGCGGCAAACCCAATTGTGTGCGAATCGCGGCTTCGACAAAAAAGCGCAGGCCGACCGCACTCGATACCGGATTGCCCGGCAAACCGAAATACAATTGTCCGCCGGCCAAACGGGCAAATAGCAGCGGCTTTCCGGGACGAATGGCGACTTTATGGAAAAGAATTTCCGCATTTTCACCCCGCAGCGCATCGGGGATGAAATCATAGCGCCCCATCGACACCGCGCCGGTGCTGATCACAATATCCGGTGCCAAGCGCAATGCTTTTTGCAGTGAAGCGATGAACACGTCTGGCTCGTCGCTCACGGTTTCGTAGTGAACCACCACGGCGCCGGCGGCAGCCATTCGTGCAAGCAAAAACGGGCCGTTGGAATTGCGGATCTGGCCCTCGACCAGCGGCTGGCTGACATCGTCGATCAATTCTCGACCGGTGCAAATAAGTGCGACACGTGGTGGCCGCGTCACTGAAACCTCGCGAACGCCCAGTCCGGCAAGCAACATGACATGCTGGGGTTCCAGGCGTTCACCTGCCTCCATGGCGATTTCGCCCAGTGCAATATCTTCGCCAGCGTGTCTTACGTGTTGCCCGGGAAGGATATTCGCGTGACTGCGAATGCGTGCGGGTCGGCCGTCATCGCGGGTTTGAATGACCTGCACTTGTTCGATCGGAATCACGGCATCAAAACCATCGGGAATACGCGCTCCCGTCATGATCTCCCATGCGCCTTCATTGGCCTGTGTTTTCCCATCGCCGGCCGCTTGCTCGCCCAGTACGTCCCATTCGGTTCCGGCAGGCAATTCATGGCCCTTTGTGGCGAGCGCAAAACCGTCCATTGCGGTGTTGGCAAACGAAGGCAGATTCACCGGACTGACAATAGTCTCGGCCAGGACATGGCCCAAGGCGTTTTCGGAAAGCACGGTGACCGGTGCCATTTGCGAAGTGGTCGCGGTAATGATTTTCAGTGCTTCTTCGTAGTTGATCATGCGTGAGCTTCTCCTGCCACCATCGCCATCGCATGGGCCAATATCGGGCCGAGAATATCCATGCCCTGAGCAACGGCTTTCGGGCTGCCGGGCAGGGCGATGACCAGCATGTCATTGAGCAGAACGGCCTCGGCACGACTCAGCCAGGCAAGTGAGGTGTGGTGCCGGCTTTCAGAACGAAACATTTCACCCAGGCCCGGCACGTGACGTGCGTCCAGTGTTTGAAGCGCCTCGAGCGTCAAATCACGCGGCCCCAATCCGGTGCCGCCGGTACACAAAACGAGTTGGATGGATTGCGTCGATAAATCCCGTAAACGACCGGCCAAAGGCTCGATACCATCGGGAAGAATTTCCGTGTGATGAATCTCGGCTCCCAACCCGGTTAATCGTTCAACCAACACCGGCCCCGAGAGATCGGCATATTCACCACTATGGGCGCGATCGCTCAAGGTCAAAACGGCAGCGCGAATATTTTTCAGAGGATGATGATTTCTGGGTCGAAACAGTTCGCGCTCGGCATCTGTCATGGGCTCGGGATGGCACCATAGGCCGCTTTTTCCGCCTTCCTTGAACAGCAGACGAACAGCGCCAATTTGCAGGGCAGGTTCGACCGGCTTGCAAAGATCATACAAGGTCAACAAGGCTGCGCTGACGCCTGCCAGCGCTTCCATCTCGACGCCGGTACGCGCTTCGGTGCTGGCTTCGCAATACACGCGCAGCGCAAATTTTTCACTGATCGGCAGACAGCGTACCTGCACATATTCCAGGGCCAGTGGATGGCACAGGGGTAATAAGAGCGCAGCATTTTTGGCGCCCTGAATGCCGGCGATTTCCGCCATCGCGACCGGATCGCCTTTCGGCATTTTCTTTTCCATCAGCATCGTAAAGGCGGGTTCGCCGAGTGAAATTTCACCGCAGGCAACCGCGCGTCGTGCCGTCGGACGCTTGCGACGAATATCGGCCATCTGAAAATTACCGATCATCGCTTCGGCGGAATGTTCTCGATTCACTTCAGCCCCCAATGGATGCAAGATGCGGCGTTATTCCGGTATCGCCCATGTGCAAGCCGTGGCCTTCTTGCTTGAGGCCGAGTTGTTTGGCGACGGTGGCGAGCAATTCCGCTTGCTGATCGTCGTGCTGCAACAAAGGTCGCAAGGGAATGCCCATTTGCCCGAACAGGCAGAGTCGAAGATCGCCGGCGGACGTCACGCGCAAGCGATTGCAGCCGGTGCAGAAATCGCGCGAGTAGGGCGCGATGATACCGATACGCCCGCGATAGTCGGCATGACCATACTCGCGAGCCGGACCGGCATCGGCGGCACGCGGCAGCAGTCTCCAGCCCGATTGTTCAAGCTGCTGTTCGAGTATTTCGGCCCGCAAATGATGTTGACGGAAATACTCCAGATTATCGCCGGTCTGCATCAGCTCGATGAAACGCAAACTGATCCGGCGATCACGAAGATAATCGAGCCACGCGGGCAGTTGATCATCGTTAAGATCACGCAACAAGACGGCATTCAACTTGATCGATTGCAGATTACTTTCAAGGGCGGTTTCAACGCCGGACATGATGGAGTCGAGTTGATCGTGGCCGGTAATTTTCTTGAAGCAATCGCGATCGAGACTGTCCACGCTGACATTCAATGCCGTCAGGCCGGCATCACACCAATCTCGAATTCTTTTTTGCAACAGACAACCGTTCGTTGTCAGTGCCACTTTTTCAACACCGGTGGTATTGGCGGCAACGCGGATAATATCGGTCAGGTCGCGACGCAGGCTGGGCTCTCCGCCGGTCAGCCTGACTTTTTGCATTCCCAGTGTGGCAAAAGCGCCGAGTAAGCGGGCAATTTCATCGATGTCTAGATTTTTTGGCCGGCCGGGTACAGCCTGGTAACCCTTCGGCAAGCAATAACTGCAATGGTAATTGCAGGCTTCGATGACCGATAAACGCAGGTACGGAAACCTGCGACCAAATCGGTCGATTAGTGAACCCATCGATGTACTCCTTTCCAAACACGGGAGGCCGTGACGTTTCCATCACCGCCCTGGTGGTCGATATGACCACGGTCGGCAAGCCAGTTCATGTAAAACACAGGCTTGCCGTCTCGGAGGCGAATACCCGAATAAAGGATCCGGATATTTCAGTGACGATTCTATACGAGGTGTTTACGGTCGGGCTTTGACCCAAATCAAGATCGGGAGCGATCCTGTTTCCCCAAGGCAGGCGGAATGCTCAGGTAAGGATTAATTTGCAGCCGGCAATGAGCAAGACCATCGCCAGAAACCGTTTGATAAGTTGCGGGTTGAAACGATGGCTTCCCATATAGGAACCAATGATTCCGCCGACACCCGCCGCTACTACCAGGACCAGTGCAAAGGCGGGGAACTGACGGGTGCTGCTGAGATTGCCGAGCAGCCCGGCAATGGAGTTCACCAAAATGAATAGCGCAGACACAGCAGCGGCATTTCTTGCCGGCGCCCAATTCATGAGGAGCAGCAGCGGCGTCAAAAAAATGCCACCACCGGTGCCTGTCAGTCCGGACAAAAAACCGATCCCACCACCAATGAAGACAGCCAATCCACGTGGCGGCGTTGTGGGATCAATCTCCTGCGGCGGCCGCAGGAAAAAATGGGCTGCCGAATAGAGCAGCACAATGCCCAGGATCAGTTTCAATATTTCGGCAGGCAAGCTGATGTAGCCACCAAGAAAGGCCAGCGGTATCGACAAAAGCGAAAAAGGCCAGAACAAGCGCCAGGAAAAATAGCCTGCGCGCCAGAATTGCCAGGTGCCAATCGATGCCACCAGAATATTCAGCACCAAGGCCGTTGGCTTAATGGTCGCCGGCGCCATGCTCAATAAAGACATAACCGCGATATATCCCGAAGCCCCCGCATGACCCACGGAGGAGTAAAGCAGGGCGACGAGGAAAATGCCGAGGGTGAGCAGTACAAGAAATTCTGGGCTCATGACAATCCATGGATGGCTGCGGTGATTACAGTCTGATTTGCGAAATATGGTAGGTTTAAAACAGCTTACGCTTGCTGGCGTTGCGGAAGATTGATCTGGGTCATGGCACGTTCAAACGGACGAGTGAATGTCCACCCCGGAGCATTCTATGGCGGCTAATGGCCGATTGCTGCCAGTCAACGCCAGCAATGTGGTCAGCTGATCGACACGATACGTCGAGTTCGCAACGCCAAAACGAGTGGCGGGGGTAGTCCTTGCCCTCATTAATACCTTAGAAGTCGTATGCAATTAATTTATGAGTGCATCTCGGTGTTTTCAGACAGTGGATACGCATTCTTTGTACTTGTCCCGTATTGAATCTCAGAGTAAGGTTCTCGCATGGAAAAATGCCTTCGCCAAAAGTTGGACATGGTGGTTCAGAATGAGCTGACGGGATGTCTCTATTCCGTAGAAGTCGATGTAGTGGTTGATGAAGACACGTACTTGGTTAAGAGCTTTGCCACGCATTACTTTCCTCGTTCAGAAAAAGAGCATGACGATCTGTCTGACTTTAAAAGCTGACACTTTTCGAGGCTTTTCCCATTCAAAATTGGTCACTTGCAGCTTTTCGAGCACTTACCCCTCATTCCTTGCACTAATTAAGTCGTTTTCCTTGCAGCAGTTTGGCGAGGGAGATTGAGATGTGTTGGTATTGATAGGGCGTGACTTGCAGCTATTCTGCTCGCCCACAAAGTAAGTGAAAATAATAGCCCTATTCAACCATAAAGGTGGTGTAAGTAAGTCGACTACCACTTTCAATCTCGGGTGGATGCTGGCTGAGCGCGGACACCGGGTACTTATGGTAGATGCGGACCCTCAATGCAATCTCACGGGAATGGTACTTTCATTCGGCGGTGATCCGGATTTCGAGGATTTCTATACTAATCACCCAACTTCAAATATCTATGCTGCGGTACGGCCAGCATTTTCTGGTGCTCCAGAAAAAATTGGTGCCGCTGAAACTCATGAAACGCAGTGCCCAAATTTGCTCTTGCTTGCCGGCCATGTAGATGTGGCCACGCTCGAACCTGAATTGGCGATGGCGCACAAGCTCCAAGCAGCGCTACCAATTCTGCAAAACCTTCCAGGTGCATTAGGTCACGTAATTCGTGCAACAGCAGAAAATCAAGGGTGCGACTATGTCCTGATTGATATGAGTCCAAGCATCGGCGCATTGAATCAGAATCTGTTGATGCATAGCGATTTTTTCATCGTTCCTACGAGTCCTGATTATTTTTGTTTGCTCGCCATTGACTCGCTCTCAAAAATTTTGCCGCGCTGGGCGCAAAATTCAGCTGAACTTCGAAGTCAGCAAGGGGGGGCCACCTACAAGCTCCCGGATCAGAGCCCAAAATTTATTGGAATTGTTTCGCAACGTTACCGTCCGAGAGATGGAAGACCGGCCGCCGCTTTTCAGAAATGGATTGATCAGATTGTTGTTAGAACAAGAGAAAATTTAGTTCCTGTGCTCACTAAGAACGGAATGTGCGTTGATGAAAGCAAGATGGCGAGTAATTTGCCTGGGCCGTCTCACGTGGAGTTAGCGCAAATTTCGGATTTCAATAGTCTGATAGCTCGTTCACAACAATATGCGACAGCAGTATTTGCGCTAACAAATGCACAGCTCGAAGCTCAAGGTACAGTGCTTGCGATTTCTGTGGAGTCGCGAAATCAATTCCGCGGAATTTTCACAACACTCGCGGAAAGAGTCGAATTGCTTACGGCATGAGCCTAGGGATGGCGCCAGTTACGATTCGTTTTTTTGTATCGGTTTCTTGGCCAATTCGCCCGAATATAGAGCCTTTCCAGTGCGAAATACAAAGCAAGCACAACACAAAAGCAAGTATTTCTTTCCCCGCCAAATACGAAATTCCACCTGATATCGTTTTGGCCGGAATAACTTGGACCCGAATTGATTTTGAATGGACGCAGCCATTTGAAGGCGGTCCATTGGCAGCTTATGCATGGTCAAAATCAGCTCGAGGCAGTGAAAAACTCTTGTCGATGGCCGAAGAATATTCGGCGATACTTGTTGATTCGTTGCGCGCCTTGCACCCACAGGATCGAAATCTCGCGGGACTGAGAAGCTTCGGAGTGCGTGATTGGCCACATTATGAATTCGGTGTCGAAGGATTCCCAAAAACCACGAGAGTTGGTGTACATGCGGAACAGCAGTTTCGATCCGTTGCCACGCAATTGTTTGAAGGTGCTGAAATCTCCTTAATCAAATCGGGTTCGTTTTCAGTCCGAGGCCTGTTGCGCGCATCTGATTTGGCAGAGGGAGGGTATCCAACCGAAGCTGTCTTGATTGCGTTTGGAGCTCTTGATGTTTCGGTGCAATCATTTCTGAATAAGAAGATGCAGCTCAAAGGCGTTGCTAAGGATGCTGCCGAGGCTATGCTACGAAATATAACCACGAAGCGTTTGAACACGTATCTTGATAGTGTGCTCATGCTTGCATGTGGAAAATCTATTACGGACACACCGCACTTAGCGAAAGCTATTGCTAGCGCAAATAAAGCTAGAAATGACGCTATCCATAATGGGTTAGAGTTGAGCAGGGGCGAAGCGGTCACAATTATTCAGTCGATAGCAGATACGTTCGAGTATTTGAAGGCGATCGATAGCGAATTCGAGCCTGAGTATCTTAGGCCATCTTTTTTTTGCTGAAGGCAAAAACGCGGTAAGTCGGGCCCCGGCCCGACGCTTTTGACACATTGCGATGCTGCCCGTATCGTGCCAGGGCCCGACCTACGGAGCTAAAAGCATCATAACGCGGTAAACCGGGCAAACTTTGTAGGTCGGCGCCCCGGCCCGACGCTTTATACAAATTGCGACATTGCCCAAGTCGGGCCAGGGCCCGACCTGCGAAACTGGAAATGTTTACGACACTGATCGAACTACCGAAACGTCGGCCCGTCATCCTCTGCGGCGATACCACATTAAAAAGTTTTTTAGACATGACTTTTTGTAATGTCGCTTTACGTCTTGAAACCTTCGGCTACCAACCCATATTTGGAGACAGTGATGCGCTGTGGATTGGTTCCCCGGTCTCCGCAAGAAAGGAAATAATGATGAGTGTGCTAAAAATCTCGGCTTTTTCGGATGGGAATACTGGCGGAAATCCCGCCGGTGTGCTCATTGCCGACAGCTTTCCGAGTGATGCGGAAATGCAGGAAATGGCTGCCGATATCGGTTTTTCGGAAACGGCTTTTGCGGTCCCCGAGGAGAAGGGCTGGCGCGTGCGTTACTTCTCGCCCGAATCGGAAGTGCCGTTTTGTGGTCACGCCACGATTGCTTTGGGCGCGGCTCTGGCCTTGAAACACGGGGACGGTGTATTTCCACTTCAACTAAACCAGGCCGCGATTACCGTAGAAGGCAAAAAGAATGGCGATGTGATCAGTGCTGCGTTGCAGTCACCACCGACGAGTAGTGTCAACGTATCGCCGGAATTATTGTCCAGTGCACTGGCCTTGTTCGGCTACACCATGATGGATATTGATCCACGCATTCCACCGGTGGTGGCCAACGGCGGCGCGAACCATCTGGTGCTCGCGCTGAAAAATCGCGAAACACTCGCGGCAATGCAATACGATTTGAACGCCGGCCGCAGCCTGATGAATCAATACGGACTGGTGACGATTATGCTGGCCTACGCCGAAACTGCGCAGTTGTTCCATACCCGCAATCCGTTTGCTTCTGGTGGCGTATACGAAGACCCGGCAACCGGCGCCGCAACCGCTGCGTTCGCCGGTTATTTGCGAGAAATTTCCTGGCCACACGGTGGCGTGATCAACATCGTGCAAGGCGAAGACATGGGCGCGCGTTCACTGCTGCGTGCCGAGATCGCAGCCGAGCAAGGCAGTTCAATCCGTGTGTCCGGTACCGCGAGAATCATGGCGTCTTGAATAAGCATTGTAAGGGCACAAGGTGCGTGAGAAGTGCCCTAAGTTATCGAGAACCATAAACGCGATAAGCCGGGCAAACTTTGTAGGTCGGCGCCCCGGCCCGACGCTTTATGCAAATTGCGACATTGCCAAAGTCGGGCCAGGGCCCGACCTACGGAGCTAAAAGCATCGTAGTCCTGCTCACGCTTCACCGACCCCGATTCTCAAACATTCGATGTAACCTATCAAAGCTGCCCCATCCGTCCTGCTTGTCAAACCAAAGATAAAACAAAATATGCGTACCAAATTATTGCCCGGACTATTGTTTGCCATTGCCTCTACATCGCATGCCCAGGAAGGGCATCGCATTGGTGACCAGATTGAACAGGAACGTCGGGAAATGAAACGCCCTGTCACGGAACATATTCGTGACAATTCTCTGCGCAGTATTTCAAATGCGCCCGTGGTTTTCGAGCCGAGATTTCCCCTGGAACAATTACTGCATGGTGAAGGGGGCATAGTCCGGGTGCGGTTTGGGCTGGACGAACAAACCAAAATAGTTGAAGCGCGCGTGGTACAAAGCTCGGGAAATAAAATTCTCGATACAGTGGCAGAAAGAACCGTCCGCCAATGGATTTTTTCCTGGACGCCAAAAAAACGTACTGCAGGCGAATACGTGACGCCGATCGAATTCCATTCAATCGATGGCAGAGCTTCAACGTCTTATGACGGGATCCAGGCTATTCCTTTATTTACCTACAATGATCGCTCAAAAAGCGATAGCTCCGCGACGACCACACCGCTTGAATCCCCTCAGCTCAACTCGATTGCCGAGGCCAGGGCCTACCTCGCAAAAGCATGCAATACGATTCTTTGGGAAAAAGACGAGAACATCACTGTCTATAAGGAATTTGATGCTTCGGGCCTGAATGTCTGGAGTATTTTTGAGCCGGAAGGCCGTTTCGGCCCGAGTATTGTTCGCCGAACGGTTTCCAGCAAGCAAGGCCAGTTGTATGTAACAACGGCGTTCATATGCGAGGCAGGCAAAGAGAGTTGCCTGCAATTTCGCGAATATCTGGATGCCGGATTTTCCACTAGCACCTACAAAATGCCGGGCGTGCTCGGGGTATCCAAACTATTGAAGAAATGTAACTGATTGAAGGCGGTAGAGACCTTAAACCGGATTCAAAAAAGGGGCCCGGGTGCATTAATCCCAAAGTGTAACAGTCTGGCCTATCCGTCTACGTATAAGTCATCAATGCGTCTTCAACAATCAAGCGAATTCCCTTTGATTACCTTAAACTAGACGCTTCAAAACCTGTCGTTTTAGGAGCGTTTGCATGCTTGGTTTCCGATATTTCAAATCATCACCCAGTGAGTATATTTTTCAATATCGGAACGGCCAGATAGTACGCGAAGGTTCCGGCCTGTCTTTCTTCTATTTCTCGCCCAAGTCGAGCCTGGTCAAGGTGCCGCTGAATGCGGTAGACATTCCTTTCATGTTTGAGGAAATCACGCGTGATTTCCAGGCAGTGACCTTGCAAGGGCAGGTGCGTTACCGAATCGCTCAGCCCAAACTGACAGCGGAGCAACAGGACTATAGTTTGCTGGCAAATGGTGCCTATGCATCGGAAGATCCGACCAAGCTGTCGCCGCGCATACTAAATGCAGTCAAGGCCCAGTTCCGCACCTTGCTGCAATCGCTGGATTTGAAAGATGTATTGCAGAGCACAGACAAATTATCGATCACCGCAAAGCAACAGTTGGCTACCAATGAGAGCTTCAGCACGCTTGGCATTGAAATCGGCGACTTGAGTTTGTTGGCAGTCAAGCCGAATCCGGAAACCGCTCGCGCGCTCGAAGCTCCTATGCGTGAAGAAATTCTCAAGCAGGCCGATGATGCGACGTATACCCGGCGTAACGCAGCCATTGAGCAAGAGCGCACGGTGAAAGAAAACGAACTGCGCAGCGAATTGGTGATTGAACAGAAGAAACGCCAGGTTCGCGAGACGCAAGTGGAATCGGAACGCGTCTTGCTTGAGAAGCGTCAACAAATTCAGGAACAGGAACTGGCCGGCAAGGTGAAGCTTGAGCAGCAGGCGGCCGAGCTCGTTGAAATTCAGTCCGCGAATCAAAAACAGGAAGCGGATACCAAGGCCTATGCATTGGGTACAGTGGTGGATGTGCTCAAAAACATGGATGCTCGCGCACTGCAATCGCTGATGCTGGGCCAGGCAAGTCCTGAAACATTGATGGCAATTGGCTTCCAGAACATTGCCGACAATGCCGCGAAAATCGGCGAGTTCAATTTCTCGCCTGATTTACTGCGTCAACTGGGCAAGCAAAAGGCCTAAGTGATGGCAAACGATGACCTGGACCGCAAGATCATATTGGTGGTCAGGCGTACGCGACTGCAGGAACTGGTTGCAAGGTACAACACTGTCGAGCAGGCAAAATTCCAGGCCGAACATCTTGGCCTGGATTTCTCGGATTTCCTGCAGGAAGATCGGCAATATCAGCATGCCTTGAAGCACACGAGTGCACAGCTGGAAAACCATGGCCGCATGCAAATACTGGATCGGGGTTTTCTTCCCAATTTTCTGTTTCCGAAAGGCGCCCTGGTGGTTGTACTCGGACAAGATGGTTTGGTCGCAAACACGCTGAAATATCTGGATGGCCAGCCGGTATTGGCGCTTAATCCCGACTCGAAACGCTGGGACGGAAAATTGCTCCCGTTCGAACCTGCGGCACTGGCCAAGCTATTGCCCGAAGTGTTGGCCAACAAGCGGCCGACAAAGGAAATTGTTTTTGGCATGGCAACATTGAGCGACGGCCAAAGAATGGTGGCGGTAAATGATTTTTACGTCGGCACAAGAAGCCATGTTTCTTCGCGATACCAAATTACTTCCGGAAAAGTCCGCGAACAACATTCGTCCAGCGGAATTATTATTTCGACCGGACTCGGTTCAACCGGTTGGCTGCGAAGTGTATTGACTGGTGCCAGTGTCATCGCCGGCGGTTCGAACAAGAAGGCCACTCAACTGCGTGAAAGCGGGTTCGCGTGGGACAGCAAACGTCTTGTTTTCAGCGTGCGTGAACCTTTCCCGAGCATCAGTAGCCAGGCCAGCTGCGTGTTTGGTGACGTGTCGCCACAGAAGCCGTTGATCATCCGTTCGTTAATGCCCGAAGGCGGCATCATTTTCAGTGACGGCATGGAAACCGATGGTCTTGAGTTTCGTTCGGGACTGGAGGCGGTGTTTAACATCGCCGATCGAAGTGGGCGTTTGTTGAATTGAAACGCGGTATGGCAAATCCAGTGCTGTAGGGCGCAATACGCTCCACCATTGCGCCGAATAACTAACCTACAAATCGAACTAAGTTATTCTCTGTATTTCCTACGTTGAAAAATGGGCAATGGAGAAACCGAACGCAAACGATAAGGCACAATGGTGGAGCGAATTGCGCCCTACAAGGCTCAATAGGCATGTAGGGATTTATTGCAGCAGGTCATCAGGGATGATGGGTTTTGTGGGTGTCCTGAAAAAATTTTCCATCGCGAATCTCGGTGGAAACGTCTGCGGCAGTTCCACCAAGTAATGGCTCGCTCAGGGGCCGGCCACGATATCGATGACTAGCACGCCCTCGCGCCCTCGCTGCACTTTCAGAAGCAGATGCTCACCTGGTTTAACGCCGCCCAGTATCTTCTTCATTGCCAGTCCGTTGGCTCCCTTGACCGGCTTTCCATTGATATCGAGGATCAGGTCGCCTGCCTTCAACCCGGCTTTTTCCGAAGGGCTTCCGGCCTTCACCGATGCCACCTTTACTTCGACCAGGGTGCTGCTGAAATAGCCGTCGGTCGAGGCTGAGATGCTAAAGCCCAAGCCGGCTTTGGCAAATGCAGTGGCAGGAATAAGCAGGCCGAACAAAACGAGCGCATAGACAACAGAGGAGAGATGTTTCACGTTGGACCTTCAGGATTTGCAGGTACTGCAGTTTGCCACACGCCTGCAAAAAAAAGGCCATAAGGTGCGCACCAAAAACATGGATTTACGCATCGGGTGCCGCCCATGGCGCAGCGTCTTCGTGATGTCGGTGACGCCGAAGTGCGATACCCTTTGAATGGATTGAGATGTCGGCTTCGTGACAGCCATCCGGCGTGGTGCGCTTGAGCGCACCCTATGAGCTTGCATCAAACAATTCACCCGGCATTGTTTATTTTCGCATCAACGGCATATTGCACGCTTCAGCCTTCCATCTGTTTCCTTAAACTTATCGGCCGCATATCGGTCCAGACCTGCTCGATATACTCGAGACATTCCTGTTTGCTACCCGTCTTGCCAACTGCTTGCCACCCTGCAGGCGGCTCACGGTTTTCGGGATAGATGGAATACTGTTCTTCGTGATTAATAACGACTTGATACATTGTAGAGTCATCCGAATCGTTCACAGACATAGGAATTTCCTTTATTTGGCAAAGGCCGTAAGCCGGATTAAACAACACTATCGAGTGGCTTGAGGCACTCGCTTCATGCCGTATCCGTTGAAGCACCATCGTAACCTGCCACGAACGCCATCGTAAAAAGCGCGGCGAGTCGGGTCCTGGACCGACGCTCAATCGATTGCGACGCAGCCTATGTCGGGCCGGGGCCCGGCCTAGGGACTAAGTCATCCGCGGATAATCGGTGTAACCCTCGGCACCGCCACCGTAATACAATTCCGCACGACCAGGATTCAGCGGAGCGTTTTTTTCCAGACGCGCTGGCAAATCGGGGTTGGCGATAAATGGCCTACCCATGGCAATGGCGTCAATGAGATGGGCATCCAGAAGCGGTTGCGCTTTTTCCAGACTATAGCCACCCGCGGCAATAATGACGCCGGGAAATTTGGCGCGGAGTCGTTCGCGAAATTCATGTGTCAAGGCCGGGCCGCCAGCCCAATCGGGTTCCGACAAATGCAAATAGCCCAGGCCGCGTTTGGCGAACTGCTCGGCCAAGTACAAGCCCATCGCTTCACCGTCGGTATCATCCAGGCCATTGAAAATACCCAATGGCGAAATGCGGATGCCGACATGGGCCGCATCCCATTCGCCGATAACGGCATCCACCACTTCAAGCGTCAAGCGTGCGCGGTTTTCCAGACTTCCACCGTATTGATCCGTGCGGAAATTGCTTTGCTCCGACATAAACTGATGCATCAAGTAACCGTGCGCGGCATGGATTTCCACCATGTCAAAACCGGCTTCGCGGGAATTTCGCGTCGCGATTCGGTATTGTTCAAGCAAGCGCGGAATTTCATCGGTGCGCAGGGCGCGTGGCGTGCTGCAGGCGATACGCACCATGTTGCCATGCTCGTCTTTCACGGTAGTTTTATTTTGATAGGGTTTGTCTGAAGCCGACACCGGGGCTTGCCCGTCAATCTGCAAGCTGGTGTGCGACACGCGGCCGACATGCCAAAGCTGCATGCAGATTTTTCCACCCGCGCTGTGCACCGCATTCGTCACCACTTTCCAGCCGGCCACTTGCCCGGCGCTGTAAATGCCGGGCGTATCGGCATAGCCTTTGCCTTCCGGCGATATTTGCGTGGCTTCGGTAATCACCAAGCCCGCACTGGCGCGTTGGGCATAATATTGCGCCATCAAGGCATTCGGCACATCGCCCGGTTGCGTGGCACGCATACGGGTCAACGGTGCCATGAAGATACGATTATTCAAATGCAGCGTGCCAACATTGATGGCGTCGAACAGTGTTACAGACATGCAAATCTCCTGGAATTCAAACAATCACGGTAAGGGCGGTACATCTTTTTCATTTCTGAATAGATTTAGGCGAATCCATCAAATACAAGGAAAAGGTAAGGCGGTAAGCCGGGCACACTTTGTAGGTCGGGCCCTGGCCCGACGCTTTTGACAAATTGCGAGATTGCCCAAGTCGGGCCAGGGCCCGACCTACGTGGCTACGATGGTTCGAGGTTTGATACATCTAGCCGATACGACTCGCGCTTTTTCAATCGATAAGCAGACGGCGTGCAGCCCATGGCGGCTTTGAACGCCCGATTGAAAGGACCCAGTGATGCAAATCCGCAGTCCAGGCTGATATCGAGCACCGATTGTGTTGAATTTGCAGCTTCGAGTAATTGGCGTGCGTGTGCGATGCGATAACGGTTATTCATTTGATTGAAATTTCGTTCGCCCAACACTTGCGTAATCACCCGGCTGACTTTGTGTTCGGCACTGTTCAATCGTTCTGCCAAATCCGCCACTTTCAACTCGGGCTCACGAAACACCTGGCGTACTTCCAACTGGTACCGGATTGCACTGGCTAATGACAAATCCTCAGGCGTTGCATGGCGTGATGTTGGCTTTGAAGTCTCGACGGCCGCTGCCGAGCTCAACGGATGTTGGCGACGAATATGGAGCGCGTAGTGGGTGAACAGCAAAACCAGCAAAGCACAGGCACAGGCAATAGTATGTCGAAGCAATCCCGACTCTGAAGCTGCTTCAGCTAACGCACCGCTGATGGTGCCAACCAGCACACAAGTTCCGAATACCAGCATAAAAATGATTCGTAGTTGTTTCTCTGCCATCGGCATTTCTGCTGACCAACCACGCAAGGCTTCAATAAATGCCAGCACAAGCACAGCAGAGCTGGCCATGGTAAGAAAAGCGCCCAACACGGCTGTCCAATCGTTGACGGAACCGGAATTCACTCCTTCAGCCACGCGATAGGCCATGATCAACGTGGCAATGCTCAAAGCCACGGCCACATGCACACGTTGCACGCCGCCCGCGCCACGAAACAAGGCGCGCGAAAACAGCCAATACATATTGCAAGTGGCGCAACCGCCTAGAGTGACCACCCACAGCAGCCAGCCAGGCTGATCCACCATGCTGGGCCGCAACATCGCCATCGATACCGAGCCGCAGAAAATGGCAAACAACACATCCGCATCGGATTTATGCCGCCGAACCAGCACGCTGAGCGAGGAAAGCAAACCGGTCGTCACCACCAGCCAGGTAAGGTACTGGTCAACAGATAAATTCATGGCGGTGGGCTCCCTGTCTACGCCGCTAAATTGTAGTTCATCGCTCTCGCCCGACAAGCGCCATGAGTCATGACTGAATCGTTTTTGAATAACGAATTTCAACAGGCTATTCGACTGGCCGAATTCCGAATCGGCGAGACATCAAATTTAAAACCAGGCATTTTCTGGTCATCAATAACGGAGTAGCCATAATGCATGTCGCAAACCTGTCCAATGAGCCATTATCAGCCGCACAACGTACCCTGTCGCACACTGCCGGCTTCTGGTTTGTCGCGGCCACCTTGGGGCAGTGGGCCTTTATCGCGTTTATCTTGCTGTTTTACGGCGGCCATAGTTTGAAAGGCGAATTCGCCGCGTTGAATAACAAGCCGCATATCACCGGTTATGTTGCAGGCGACACCCTGGGCAACACCCAGTGGCTGCTGCATGTGTTTATTGCCGCAGTGGTGACCTTTGCCGGTGTGCTGCAATTGCTGCCGCAAATTCGCAAGCATTGGCCCGCATTGCACCGTTGGAATGGTCGTGTATTCCTGTTGAGTGCACTCACTGCCACCCTCACCGGTTTTTATCTGACCTGGATACGCGGCTCGCAACTGAATTTGCCCAGTGCCCTGTCCACTTCATTGAACGGAGTCTTGATTGTGCTGTTCATCCTGTTGGCTTGGCGCAGTGCGCGGCAACGTGATTTTGTTACCCATCGTCGCCATGCGCTGCGCGCGTATTTGTTGGTGAACGGCGTATGGTTTTTACGCATCGGTATCGTACCTGCCGGTCTAGTAATGACTGCGCTTGGCCAGAAGATGGACTACACCTGCCCCGCGTTCCTGATCGTCAGCTATGCCAGCTGGATGCTGCCCATTACCGTGCTGCAACTGTATTTCATGGCACAAGCCAGCAAGCGCGCGGGCGTGGTGCGCAGTGTGAGCGCCTTGTTTGCATTCTTGGCACTATTCACGTTGAGCGGTGCGATTGCGGCGACGATGTTCATGTGGTGGCCGTATTTATGAACAAAAAAGCGGTAAGGAAGGCGGGTGCTCGTCTGCACTATAGCCAGACCATATTGGTATGATTTCAAGATTCCACGTACCACAGGAAACGACGCACATGCATCCTTCCCGTCTTCCCGTCCTGAGTGTTGTTTTTATATCGGCCATTTTTTCCGTGTTGTCTGCCTCATGCAGCGAGCGAGAGTTGGAGGCCAGCTCCATCGGTGCACAACCGCAAGCAAGTGCCGTCGCCGATACTTCGCCTGCGGCTGGTTATTCACGGGAAGTGCCGCTTTGGCCGGAAGGCTCGCAGGTTTTGCTGGAAGGAATAAAGAAACTTGCCAATGAAAAATGGCCTATAACGCATCCATCATTCCTGCTTTATTCGCCGAGAATCAACTCGACTCGATCTGCCGTGCTGGTCTTTCCCGGGGGTGGATATAAAGCCCTGGCGATTGGGCCGCAAAGCACGATCGGGTTATACGGTGCCGATGTATGCAAGTGGCTGACTGATGCCGGAATCACCTGCATTCTGGTGAAGTATCGGGTTCCCGATACCGGTTGCAATTGGAACGCTGAAACCCGCAGGCATGTCACGCCTGATATTCCAATGGCCTTGCAAGATGCGCAAAGAGCGATTTCCATCGTTCGCTACAACGCGAATGAATACAGGATAGATCCGAACAAGATTGGCGTGATGGGATTCTCGGCTGGAGGAAATCTGGCGGTGCTGTCCAGCACGGCGTTCAAGAATCGAACATACAACCCTATCGATGAGATTGACCGGGTGAGCAGCCGTCCGGATTTCGCGATCCCGGTTTATCCGGGGCACATGACGATGGAGCACAAGAACAAAACGCCAAAGGAAATTGCAGCACAAGAGCTGAATACCGATATCGTGATTTCATCGCAGATACCGCCAACGCTTTTGATACATGCAAAAGACGACACAGTGGACCCGGTTCATTATTCAGAAGTATATGAAAGAGAATTGAAAAAGGCCGGTATCAATGTGGAGTTGAACATTTATGAAACCGGCGGGCATGCATTCGGGGTAAAAAAGCAAGGCAAAGACACTGATCGCTGGATGGATGATGCACTCCGTTGGCTCGGGAAAATCGGGATACGCAATTAGAAAGGTCAAGTTCATTCAAGCGCGATAAGTTGGAAACGCGATAAGGTGCGTAAAATCATAGGCTGCGTTTCTAACGCACCAAGTTATCAGGCAACATCTGGATGTCTTCGGATTCGACATGCCATACCAAATGAAGACCATTACTCGTCGTCGCATATGAATAGAACACCGTAGAAAAAACGGCGATTTGATCATCATTGGCGAGCACAATAAACGAGGCGGAGATTTATTGACGGGGCCATCAGTGAAGATGGGTTTTGTGCGTGTCCGGATATTCGCATCCGTTCAAAAAGGTCTGAAAGAAAATAGTCCTAGTTTGCATTGCCCGCGATAAAATCCTGTAGCCAAAATTCGGCACTGAGTAGTCGCCAAAGGACTTCGGGGTTGTTTTTGCGTCCCGGTTGCAGTCGGGTGACCAATGCCTTTTCCAGTGCGTTGCGATCGTACCAGCCTTGCTTGACGCCTTCGCCGTCGAGCAGGCAGCTGCGAATTTCGCTTGCGTGTTGCGGCATTCTGAACATGGCATTGAGCGGGGCGGGATAGCCCAGTTTGTGGCGGCGCAAGCGTATCGGCTCGGGCAGGATATTTTTCATCGAGCGGCGCAGCAGACTTTTGGTCCAGCCATCGCGAATTTTTTCGTTGAAGGGCAGGCTGAACATGAGTTCGACGATTCGGTGGTCCAGGAAAGGTGCACGGCCTTCGATGCCGACTGCCATGGTGCAGGCATCGAAATGATGCAGAATTTCCGGCAGGCCGGTGGTGGTAAATTCGTGCCAAAGCGAGTTATTGAGTTTGCTCCTGTAGGGCAGAACTTGCTCGGTTGGCTTCACGCGCCGGTATTGCTTTTTGGCATCCGTGTTAAGCATGTCGGCTGCCGGCAGGACCGATAATGAAAAGCGCTGCCGGATGCGATGCTTGATGAAGTGGTAGACAGGTTCGCCAGTGACGGCCGTTAATTCACGTAGTTCCTTCATGATCACCGAATAGGATGCCGATTCCAGTTTCCAGCGGTCGAGCATCGCGTCCAGCACAAAGCGACCGTAGCCGGCCAGTATTTCGTCACTGCCTTCGCCGGTGAGGATGACCCGCGCCTTGCGTGATGTTTCCTGCATCAAATGCCAGGCGGCATAGCGTCCCCGGGACGGGCAGGGAGCGTCATGATGCCAAGTGGTTTTGCGGATCGTGTCCAGCAAGGGCTCTTTCGGCGGCTGAAAGAAATGCGGGACAAGCAGTGCATTTTCCCGCAAAGCCATTCGTGCATAATGGCTCTCGTCCAACGCAGGATCGTCGTACTTCAATGAAAATGTCTGCATGGGCTTGGTAATTTGCGCCGCGGCCAATAGCGCTACCGAAGTGGAATCCAGCCCGCCGCTCAGCATGGCGGCAATCGGGATATCACTTCTTAGTCTTAGTCGTACTGCATCTTGCAGCAGGGCAAGAAATTCTTCTTCGACATCGGGCCTGGCTGCTTCGATACCCGGAACAAAACGCCAATACTTTTCCGAGCGAATGCCGTTGCGATCAACAATGCTGATATGGGCCGGCAAAAGCTGAAAAATATTCCTGAAAAAAGTACGCTCGGAACCGTCGGGGCTGGCACCGTGCAGAAAGCCAAGCAGTTCCTGCTCTTCAATTGCGCGCTCTTCGTGAAAAACACGTGTGATCGCTTTCGCTTCCGAAGCAAATGCGATCCGATCATGCCTGACGCTGTAAAACAAGGGTTTGATACCGAAGCGGTCCCGAGTAAGCAGCAACTCTTGCTTGATCGCATCCCATATCGCCATCGCCCACATGCCGTTGAAGCGCTCAAAGCAGGCCTTCCCCCAAACACGATAGCTCCATAAGGCCACTTCGGTGTCGGTATCGGTGCGAAAGGCAATGCCAAGCGATTGCAGCTCTTGGCGCAATTCGAGGTAGTTGTGGATAGCGCCGTTGAACACCATGACGAGATGACCATCGGGTGTGGACATGGGCTGCGTGCCGCGAGCGCCGATATCGAGAATGCTCAAGCGGCGGTGCGCGAAACCGATATTGTGCTGCTGCCAAAAACCCTCGCCGTCTGGACCGCGATGTTGCAAAGCCTGCGCCATGCATTTCAGGTCGGCAGCACTCACCATTTTTCCGTCGCGATACCAGATGCCGGCAATGCCACACATGCAGAAGCCTTTGCTTTATTGATTTGATGGACAAGCAGTATAAACACTGTGAGAGATACCGGGAGAACAAGTCCAGAAGGCGCGTGAGAAATTCTCCGAGAATCATGAGGTGCGTTTCAAACGCACCAATGATTGATGCCTGGACAATAGGGGTCGAAAATAGAGGTCAGATTCATTTAAATGAAAAAATTGTCAGGATATTCATCTGCCAAATCACTCTGCCCCTTTTCTGCATGCACTCTGTTAGCGGCTTTAGACAGCAGGTGAAATGCACGTCACGGCAGTGAGAATTTTTCTCGCAAGCATCACGCAATGCGAGCACTGCGTGATGATTTTTCCGTTTCTGTAATGAAACAGAAGAAATTTTTCACCGTGCCGTGACTGTACGAACTTTATTGTGGTGGCGCGAATCAACACAAACGCTTTTGTGTTTTCGTCCCCCCATCGACATCATTGGAGTCCAAATGAAAATTACTACACTCGCTTCCGCCGTCGTCATTACTTTCGCTCTGTCTACTGCAGCCATCGCAGGTTCGATGCAAAAAAATCCGATGGTTGGCGGTGCAGCCATGTATCCGACAAAAGACATCGTCGATAACGCCGTCAATTCCAAAGATCACACCACATTGGTGGCAGCAGTAAAAGCCGCAGGCCTGGTAGATACCTTGAAAAGCGCAGGACCATTCACCGTTTTCGCACCAACCAATACCGCGTTTTCGGCATTGCCCGCAGGGACTGTCGACACATTGCTTAAGCCTGAAAACAAGGACGCGTTGACTGGCATACTGACCTATCACGTGGTATCAGGTTCGCTCGACAGCAAAGCACTGAATGCACAGATCAAGGCAGGCGGCGGCAAGGCTACGCTGACTACGGTACAGGGCGGGAAACTAACCGTTAGCGGCACGGGAAACAAGCTGAAGGTTACCGATGCCAAAGGCAATGTTGCCCACATCACCATCAGCAATGTTTACCAAAAGAACGGTGTCATTTTAGTCGTCGACAAAGTGTTGATGCCAAAATAAGAAACATAGGGTGCGTTTCTAACGCACCAATGCTTGAAGTCAGCATGGTAACGAAGCATCGTAGCCCGGGTCACGCTCAACCGACCCGGGTTCTCTAACTTTCGATGAAACGCATTCGAATCGTGTTTCTGAAAAATGTATTTTAGGATCTCGCCGCTTTGGAATTCGGCATTCCCGGGTCGAGTTTGGTGCTGACACATCACGGCATGGTTCCCCGGGTTGATGAAGCGTAACCCGGGCTACTACATAGGATCTTGTCAAGAAAGCTTCGAGCCTTTAATTCCGGAAAATGACGAAGTCAATTTTTTTGCAATCCTAGAACAACATCAATGCTTACCGTCCCGTTTGCATATTTCCTGCTTCGATCCAAAGCCTCCTCTGAAAATGCCGGAGTTCTATCTTCCAGTCCACGTTTGCTACCAATAATGCGCACTAATAGCTGCCAATTACTGCGGTGTTTCATGGGAGCAGTTTTGAAGCTTCCGTCGGTATTGACTGCAGTTCGATATAGAACTTTTTCATGCATGGTAAATAAACCCGCCTTGGCCTCGGATACCGTCACCTCGATGCCGGCAAGCACTGTAGCGTCATGACTTGAGACATTCCCCGTGACTATGACGCCATGGTTGCCTTCGGCACCCGATAAGGTCGAGTACAAAATTGCACAAAAAACGATCACGCTATTAAGTTTCACTCGTTGCTCCACATCGCACTTTGCGTTGATATGCCCACAATATTAGTTTGATTGGCACGATAAAAATGGAGTCAGATTCATTTAATCAAACCAGGTGTCGGGATTTTCATCACCTAAATCACTCTGTTCTCTTTTTTAGCTTCGCGCCGGATTCACGAGGCTTCAGCAACGATGCACTATCAACAGACTAGATTGCAAGCATGGACAAGTTAATCGCAACAGGTTTTTTATCTGTATTCACCTTGCTGGGAGCGACAACCGCGATGGCTACCGAAGAAGCGAAATATAGTGTCGTGAAAAAAGAGGAAGCTTTCGAATTGCGCGATTACCAACCGCATATCGTTGCCGAGATCGTGGTGGACGGAAATATCGACGACGCATCCAGCAAGGCTTTTGGTACGCTATTTGGTTATATTTCCGGCAAGAATAAATCCCGCAATAAAGTGGCAATGACGGCGCCGGTATCGCAAGCGCCAGCCTCCGAAAAAATCCGGATGACCGCTCCGGTAGGCCAGCAAGGTATCGGAAAAAAATGGGCGGTAAGTTTCATGATGCCTGCCGGCTATACGATGGAAACCTTGCCAAAACCTGACGATCCCGAAGTCAAGCTTCGCGCTGTTCCGGCCAGGCGCATCGCGGCCATTCGCTATTCGGGGCTATGGAGCGAGAAGCGCTATCTGGAAAACAAGCTGCTGCTTGAAACCTGGATTCGCAAAAACAAGTGGAAGACCAATGGCGAAGCGAGTTGGGCGCGTTACGATCCGCCGTTCAAGCCGTGGTTCCTGCGCAGGAATGAAATCCTGATTCCTGTCGAAACGAATTGATGTGGTGAGCGCGTAAGCCCACAGGGTGCGCAAGAAACGCACCCTGTGAACGGTAAGTGGTATTCGCCTCGCAAGATATATTCGGCAAGGTGCGTTGGAAACGCACCGTGTGTCCTTACCCGCCGCGGCGATAGCGGTCCGAGTCGCCGCTCGACGTCTGCGATTCAAGGGCTTGCACTTTGCCACTGGCATCGCGCACGAAGATCACGCGTTTGCTTGGGTCTTCCCGGACGGCGAAATGGTCATCACCCAGCGGCAGTAGCGTTCTGATGGGTCGGCGACCATTGTTGAGGATGAGATGGCCATTCGCTTCGGTGATCACCAGCGTGCCGTAGCTGCCGAGGTAGTCGTTGGCATGCAAGAGCGGCGTTGATTTGGACTCGGCCTGCAGCGCATCCAACGCCCAAGTTACGTCGGTTGCGTCGTCGCCCTTTGGTCCGCCTGCGAGCACGGCTTTCAGTGCCAGCCTTTGTGCGGTTTCGGGCGCAGCGGCCGATGCCACGGCAACATCCGGTATCACGCCGCGGTTCTCCCAGTTGGTTTTCGTGATCGGATTGATCGGGCTGGCGAACGAGATGAACACCATGAAGCCGTTGCCAGCGTCGACCGGTCCGCCGGGATTGGCCGCACCCATACTGGCTTCGCCGACGATAGTGGCGCGTTTGCTACTTTGCATGGTGTAAGCAAAGGCTTCGGCCGCCGACGCAGTGCGTCCACTGATCAGAATAAACAACGGTGTGTCGAGACGCGGTTGCGGATTCCAGTCGAGCGGCGCCTCGCTCATTGTGCGACCGCCGCGGCCGTGGAAGGTGTTGAAAATATCCGCGTCTTTCTTGACGAATGCACTGCTCAGATAACCCACCATCTGAGGTGCGCCGCCGCCGTTTTCACGAAGGTCGATAATCAGCGCGTTCGTGCCGGAGAGCAGTTGCAGCCCGGCATCCACTGCCAGGCGCGCCGGCTGGTTGGGTTGGCCAAACTCGAAGTCGCTAAAATTGCGAAGATCGAGGTAGCCGATATTGCCAGGCAGCACATCAACGCCACGGACACCGTAATTGCCGCGACGCTGGGGATTATTCGCCGGCATGGCGCGCGCTGGCGCAGTCGCATCTGGTGCAGCGGGCGATGCCGGTTGTGGTTCCGCCCAGCTAACCTTGAAATGGGTATCGAATGGAGCCAGCCATCTGCTCAGTTCGGAACTCAGCTCGCCCTCGTTTTGCAGGGCATCGAATTTACCAGTCGAAGCTGCGCTGCGCAGCTTGACGGCGATTTCCCTGGCGCGGGCTTCGTCGAAATAGTTTTCTTCGATGGCCGCCGCAACGCCTTCGACATACACGCGCGGCGTTTCGCGCGCCTGCGCGCTGAAAGCGAGCGACAGTAAAGTAACTGCGAGCCCTTTGATCAATAGTTTTTTTGACATGGTGTCCTCCCTGGACGGTTTAATTGCCCTTATGAGATACACGCAACTGTCTACCGGTTGCAGTTGATGGCAAGCCAATCAATGCGATTAAGGTGCGTCAACATTTATAGGGTGGGTTTCTAACGCACAAATACCTGATGTCTGGAGGCACCGAATGTAATTCGGAAAAGGGGTCAGATTCGTTTAAACGCCAATGAACTTGCCTCCCTTTCCATTTTCTACTCGCAGCTTTGCTTGAAACGGGCTTGATCTCAATCAAGGGGCAGGCATTACGGACCGATACAGTGGGAATTGAGCAATTCAATTCTGGAAGCAATATCCATGACTGTATGGTTCAAAGCCCCATCCAAATCCGCAATCGCCACGAGCGGCGAGTTTGTGGACGGCAAACTCGTGCGCCGATTTCTGAACACATCGCGGCTTTTCGCGTTGATCGCAACAAGCATTGGCGTGCTTGTGCTGATTGGCTGGGAATTCAACATAGGATGGATGAAAAGTATCCGTCCCGATTTGGGTGCGATGGCGCCCAGCAGCGCAGTGGCATTCGTAATTGCGGGCACCACCTTGATGTTGATGCATCCGGCGCGCACCGGAACCTGGCTGGGACATATCGCCAATTACCTGCCGGTCATCGCGTTGCTTATCAGCGGATTGTCGCTCGCTGAATATCTTTTTGTGGTGGATTTTGGAATCGACCAGATTTTCTTCACGGATCCCGATCAATCGGTACAGACCGAATTTCCGGGGCGGATGTCGATGGCCGCAGCATTGGGATTCTCGTTGCTCGGTGTTGCCATGCTCCTTATCCGATCGCGATCACGCTTCGCGCAACAAGTCGCGAGAATCATGGCCTTGGTAACCTTGACCATGTCGGTCGTCGGCCTGCTCGGTTTTATCTACGGCAGGCCTTCGTTATACGCGGTGCCGCTTTTTACCGGCGTCGCCATTCATACCGTCGTGGCGCTGATGCTGCTTGCCGCCGCGCTCTTGCTCATTCAGCCGGCCAAAGGGTTTTCCACGATGCTTGTCAGTGCCGGCGCCGGCGGTCAATTGTCGCGTCGTTTGCTGCCGTATGCGATCGCGATTCCGCTGGTACTAGGCTGGCTGCGTCTGGAAGGAGAAAGGATCGGCCTTTATCGGACCGAGATGGGCGTAGACCTGATGGTAGTGGTGATGGTCGTGATATTCGTCGCATTGATTTGGTCGAATGCCCGTTTGCTCGATTCGGCCAGTGCCGAAAAACAACGCGCCGAAGAAAAGCTGCTGAACTATGCCGAAGCGGTCAGCGATCTCTACGAACGCGCACCTTGCGGCTATCATTCGCTGGATGCCGATGGAGTTTTCATCCGGATTAACGACACCGAGTTATCCTGGCTGGGATACTCGCGCGAGGAAATCGTCGGGAAATTGAAATTTTCCGATTTGCTAACCGAAGACAGCAAACAGGTTTTTCAGGCGAGGTTTCCGCAATTCAAGGTCACTGGAGAAATCAAGGACATCGAATTCGACATGCGCCGCAAGGACGGAAGCCTGTTGCCGGTATCGTTTAGCGCCACTGCTGCACACGATGCCTCTGGAAATTTCGTGATGAGCCGCTCCATCGTTTTCGACATCACCGATCGCAGGCGAGCCGAGCAGGAACTTCGCGACAGCGATGAAAAAGTTCGCCGCAGCCTGGAAGAAATCGAACAAATTTACCGGTATGCGCCGGTCGGTTTATTCATCTTCGATGGCCAATACCGGTTCATTCGCATCAACGAGCGTATGGCTGAAATCAACGGTTTGCCGCCTGCGGCACATATCGGGAAATCCATGTGGGAAGTCGTTCCCGCACTGGCCGACGAGCTGAAGGAAACATTCCGCCCTGTTTACGAGCAAGGCAAACCGGTACTCGATGTGGAAATTCACGGATGCACGCCGCGTGATCCGGAAACGATTCATCACTGGCTGGGCAGTTATTTCCCGCTGAAGTCCGACAGTGGCGAAGTGATCGGGATGATCGGTGCCGTGCTCGACATCACCGAGCGCAAACGCATCGAACAGGTATTACGCGACAGTGAAATCGCCATACGCACGATCGCGTTGACCGATGCGTTGACCGGCCTTGCGAACAGGCGCCGGCTCGATGAGGCCTTGCGTTACGAAATTCAACGTGCGCAACGCTATGGCAGTCGTTTGACTGTCGTAATCACCGACCTTGATCACTTCAAGAAGGTCAACGACATTTACGGCCATCAAGTCGGCGATGCCGTACTGAAAGAATTTGCACGGCTTGTACGGACGCATTGCCGCGAAACGGATCTGGTTGCGCGCTTCGGCGGCGAAGAATTCCTGATACTGATGCCGGAAGTGGGAGCCGTCGAAGCTCAAGCCTGTGCCGAACGCATCCGGTCTTCACTGGCACAAACCGTCATGCCGCCGCTCAGCCACCCCAATACGGCCAGTTTCGGCGTTGCCGAGTTGATGCCGAATGAAAACGAGGAGTCACTACTGCGACGTGCAGACAAGGCCCTGTACCAATGTAAAACTGCTGGCCGAAATTGCGTGGGCTTGGCAGAAAACGTCTAGCATCGCCCTGTCGGAATCATCGCTTTGGATTATTTCGGGCGTGCATTCACCACGCCATGAATGCCTTCCTTGAGATGTTCCATTTCTTCGTGCGTGATCAATCTTGCAGGCACGCCACCCCAGGTTTCATGTGCACCAACGCGCGAGCCCGGCAACAATACCGAATGCGGCAGCAGGGTTGCCCCTTCGCCAACCTGCACGTCACCCATTACCGTGGCACTTTGTCCGATCGTTGCACGCGCACCGATAATTGTCGGCGCGATAATCAAATGACCGCCACCGCCATAATGCGCAAACAAATGCACGCTTCCGCCGATCACGGCATCATCGCCAACGGTAAGCAGGCACGGATCGGAAATAAACTCGCTATTGATGAAAGCACGACGCCCGAGCTTCATGCCCATCGCACGCAGAAACCAGTCACCGAAAGGTGTCAGAGTGACAAAAGGCAGGAAGGTATAACGCACCAGGTAAAACAGGCCGTTATGGATGTACCAAGGCAATGCCGCGTAAGTGTAATAACTGCCCCGGAAAGGTTTTACGCGTGTTGGTAAAAGCAGGTTAAAGATCGGGACGACAAGCAGCAAGGTGAAACCGGAGATAAAAAACGCCAGCCCTAGCGAAAAACCGAATAAGGGCCATCTTTCCCACGCGTTCAAACCAGCAACAAGGTGCCAACTTGAATCAAGAAACCAGAGCGCCGGTGCGAGCGCAAGACCAATTGCAATCGCAGCCATCGCATACAGCAGAAGAATGGCCAGTGCATGCGAAAGTACGCCGAATCGCCGGATAAACCGGTCAACCATTCCGTTGGCGGGAGGATTCTTGATGCCGGAAAATGGGCTGTTGCTGCTTGTATCATCGGAACCGGGCAGTCTCATGCTTGCTCCAGAATGGCATTGTTTCAAAACCATGCGCCATTTCTTGCGTCATAACAAGCAGCACTGGATTGCCAATTAAAATTCTGGCTTGTGCCTCGGTTTTCGCATTTTTATCATTACGCTAAAACCAATCGGCGAGGCAGAAACGCAGCGCCTCGCCAGCCCAGTTGGCGCATCGGCAAGCTAGCGAAATACCAACAGTTATCAGGAACCATGGAGTGCATTTCCATGCACCAATGCTTGATGCCTGGATGGCACCGTATGCAAATAATCACGAGTGGTTGGTAGTGGTCGTATTTAGATACATATCCGGCATGGTGCGTTAGAAACGCACCCTATGAATCTCAACGGCGGGCGGAAGGTTTCGCTGCCTTTTTCGTTGGCGCTTTTTTCTTCTTCGCCGGCGGGTGTTTCTTTTCCGATGCGATACGCAGCAGTTCCGCCGGCAGGCGCGCTTGCAGCAAATCCAGCAACTCGTGCGCCGGGATGCTGTTGTTGGGCTTGCCGTCCTGCAATGCAGCGCGAACTTCGGTGGTGGTGACCTTGATCTCGCTGCTCAACCAGAGTGCATGGGTCAGGATCAGGAATTTTTCGCCGCGGTATTCCACGGCGTAAAGGCCCAGCTTCTGCGCACGACCTTCGTAGGTGACGCCCTCCATACGCACGAGGAGCTGTCCTATTGCGTTCCATGTATCGAGCTCACCGGCGGCAATCGTGAATTTGGCAGGAGGCGCCGGGGCCTCGATCACCACCGCGGGCGGCACGACTTTTGGAGCGGGAATTGAACTGCAGCCGGCGACAAGCGAAACGGCGGCAACAAACCACATCAGGCGGAAGAGCATAGGCATTGGGTTCATTGAGTGAGCTCTGGTAATCGTGCGGTAATCGTCTGGCTGGTCACGATGCCACGAGATGTATGAACGGTGGCTTGCGGATTGATGCGGCAAATCGGGCAGGCCCGTAAGTTACATTCAAAAATAATATCAACATAGGGTGGATCCCGCGTTCTATGCGGTATCCACCACAGTTTGCGAAAATCCTTGTTTCAAAGCCTGAGCCAGACGCTTCCGGCAGATGGTGATATCGCCAATGTCGGGCCGGGGCCCGACTTACACGCCAGGAGTGAGGCAATGGCGCGAAAGGTGGCAGCATGGCCGTCCAAACCATCCACCACGAGCATTTTTTGCGGTATCTTTCGCATCGGGGGGAACGATTTTTTCATTTTTGGTCAATCTGAAAAATCATCGGGGGGCGTCAATGTTCAAGCAAAAATTTATTTTATCGGCCTGTTTTTTAATACTGGCCGCAACTGCCAACATCGCATTTGCCGGTGGCTATGGCACGATTGATGCGCTGATGTCGAAGGAAATCAAGGATTTCCTGGCGACCGACGACGGCATAAAATATTACTGGAATGCGCAGGATAGCCAGAGCGCCGAAGACACTGCGGCGCGTGCCGATAAAAAGCTGAAAAAATATTACGCCTTGTTTGATAAAGGCGAATATGAGGCGGCTTTCAAGATATTGGAGCCCATGGCCGCGGCAGGATACCGGCAAGCACAATCTGAAATCGCGTCGATGTATACAAGCGGTTTTGGCGCTCCGATCGACATGGACAAGGCGACCATGTGGTATGAAAAATCTGCCGCACAGGGAGACCTGAAGGCGATGTCCACCTTGGGTGAAATATATTACTCGCCCCAATCAGACAACCGGGATCTGGAAAAGGCGCATGCCGTGTGGCAAACATGCGCACTTCAATTGCGAAAGTCCTGCATTCTTTACATGGCGATTTTGCTGCAAAACCACAAAAGCCAGCATTATGATCTGGTAAAAGCGACAGCATGGGCGGATATCGCCGTAGATCAGCGTGTTTCCGGTGCCCTGGAAAATCGCGATGCCTTGATTGCCAATGCTACTCCGGCCCAGGTCGAAGCGATAAAAACGGAAAAGGCGAAACTGATTCGCGAAATTGTCAGTATCTGCAAGACCGCAAGGCCGTAAGAGACGCGGTGCCGAAAAAGGGTGCAGGTTCATTTATTAATGACACGTCATGGGTAAAATGAACCTGACCCTTTTATCAACATCAGGAACCCGGCCATGAAAATCACCGTTGAAACTTTCGTCAATGCACCCATCGATAAAGTGTGGGGTGCCTACACCACGCCAGAAGATATCAAGCAGTGGAATGCCGCTTCCGACGATTGGCACACGACGAGTTCATCGGTGGATTTACGCGACGGCGGAGCTTTCTCTTCGCGCATGGAAGCCAGGGACGGTAGTTTCGGTTTTGACTTTGCCGGAACCTATACCCGCATCGCGCCGCAGCAATCGATTGAGTATTCCTTCGGTGACCGAACAGGTTTTGTCGAATTTATCCCGGGCGAAAAAGGCGTCGCCGTTCGCTCGACTTTCGATGCCGAATCAACACATCCGGTAGAAATGCAGCGTCAGGGATGGCAGGCAATATTGGATAATTTTGCCAAACATGTTGAAGCGAAACGTTCATAGGGAATATCGGTGTGCAGCAGGAGAAATTTATCCTGCCAAGTCGCATTCCATCGGGCTTCGAAGCGGATTTTTATCAGAACGGCGAGGCTATTGTGAATTCGGTGGTCGAAAATTATTCAGGAAGTGGTCGCTGTGCAAGCAGCAGTTCCTTCAGCTTTTCCGCGGGCACCGGTCTGCTGAACAGGTAACCCTGCGCCTCGTCGCAGGAAAGCAGCGATAATATTTGAGCCTGTCCTTCGTTTTCCACGCCCTCGGCGACAATCTTCAACTTCAGGGCGTGGGCGAGTGCGACGATGCTGGATACCAATGTGTAGCCGTCTGGCCCCTCGTTCATTCCGGTAATGAATGCGCGATCGATTTTGAGTGACGTGATGGGCAGACGGGATATGTAAGACAAGGATGAGTAGCCGGTGCCGAAATCGTCAACCGAGATGCAAACGCCCAGTGCGCGAATCTTCAATAACATGGCTATCTTCTGGTCGACGTCGTCCATGATCACGCTTTCGGTAATTTCCAGCTCGAGGTCTTCACCGTGGCCGTCGCTGACAAGTGCAGCGATCTGGTCGACGAAATCGGGTTGATTCAGTTGCAAGGGAGAAACATTGACGGCAACGCGTATGGCAGATGCACCGGCATTACGCCAACTCCGGAGGTCCTCGAGCGCGCGCTTCAATGCCCATTTGCCCACGGCGCCAATCAATCCGGTATCTTCGAGCACCGGAATAAATTTCATCGGCGGTATCAGTCCGTTTTCCGGATCCTGCCAACGGATTAGCGCTTCTACGCCACATATGCGCCGGTCATCGAGACGTATTTTCGGTTGGTAGTGCAGCACAAACTCCTCGCGTTCGATAGCGCGGCGCAGTTTGGTTTCGAGTGCCAGCGCTTCGTGGGCGCTGGTATTCATGACCGAGGCATAGAACACAAAGGGTTTCACTGTGGCCAGCGCCTGGCGCACGGCAGATTCGGCGTTGCGCAGAAGCGTTTCGGCATCATCGCCATCACCCGGGAATACAGCGGCACCAATCCTGCAGTCCATGCGGATTTCTTCGCCGTCGACCATGAAAGGCTTTTTAAAGCAGCTATTGAGTACATGTTCGAAATCACGCGCCAGTTCCGAAGCCGAGCGTCGTTCGTTGAACTGCATTGCAAAAAGATCCGGACCCAGCCTGGCAACGAAAGGATCCACTTCCCGTAGTCGCATCGCCACTTGCATCAGCAAATCGTCGCCTGCATGGCGGCCCAGCGTTTCGTTGATGCGACGGAAGCGAACGAGATCGACCAACGCGATACAGGAAAGGTGAAGCGGCTCGACGAGTTTCTGGCTCAGCAGTTCACTGAATAGAGTCCGGTTCGGCAAGCCGGTGAGAGCATCGTGATTGGCGAGATAGCTGATACGGTCGGCTTTCATCAGGTGGTCGAGCGCGAATGAGACATCATTCGCCAGACCGAGAAGCAGTGCCTGCTCCTCATCATCGAAGAAACCCACGATGGAGGAGTGAATCGAGATGACGCCCATGGTGCGGCCGTTGATGACTACCGGTAAAAGCGCAAAGGAAAGAGAGCCGGACTCCAGCAACTTTCTTTGTTCAAGAATCGTGGCGTCGCCGGCGATATCGTTGCAGACAATCGACTTTCCGCTTGCCAGAATGCGGGCCAGGACGCCTGTGGTAACGTCGGCGTTGCCGATAAGCCTGCGTTGCAGATCTTCGAAGAACTCCTGCTGCGCACCGGCCCAGGCCATGATGCGTATCGGCCTGATGCCTTCTTCGATCATGCCGATCCAGGCTTTCGAAAACCGGCCGGTCGCCACCAGAATATTGCAGGCTTGCTGGAAAAGTTCGTCGCGGTCGTTGACGCGAACGATGAGGCTGTTGATTTCGCCGAGAACGGCATAGACCCGGCTGAGCTGACGAATCTTGTCTTCGGTTTGACGTTCGGCAGTAACGTCCTGGATGGTGCTGAAAGTGCGCAAGCCATCTTCGGCGTTGATATCGAGCGGCTCCACGATATGCCGCATCCTGCGCCATTCATTGCCGCGCTTCAGCCGGTATTCCACGTCGCAGCGGCGTGTGAAACGACGGGTATCTTCTGCGGCCTGCAGCACGATTGTGCGGTCGTCTTCGTGGACGTGTTCCATCCATTCGGACAAGGTTTGTGGTACCAAATCCGGATCTACACCCAGCAACGCGGCGAACGATTCCGACCGTTCCTCGACTTCGCCACGTGCATTGACGACGGCATGCGCCATCTGCGCTACGTCTTGTGCGCGGCGCAGTCCGGCCTCGCTTTTTTTCAAGGCGATCTGTGCGCGGCGACGATCGGTGACGTCGCGAATGAACGCCGTGAACAATGGTCCCTGCGATGTTTGCAGGCGGGAGATATTTGCTTCAATCGGAAACTCGGTTCCGTCTGTCCGCAGCGCTACCACATCGCGAGGTCCCATGCGTTTGTCATCGCCGGTTTCATTGGCATATTCAGTGATGAGACGTGTATGCGTTTCGCGAGATCTGGCAGGAATAAAATCGTTTAGCGGACGACCAATTGCCTTGTCGGTATCGCAAAGAAACATATGTCCTGCGGCGGCATTGAACAGCACAATCCGGTGTTGTTCGTCGACTGCGATGATCGCGTCCATTGCCGAGGCGATTAACCCCGAAAGCCTTGCTTGCGATGCTTGCAGGCCTTCATGCGTGCGTTCGAGTTCGAGCCCTTTTTCCTCCAGCTTGTGGATCAGCACTTCATTGTATTGCTTCATCAACGGCGCGGGCTCGGTCGCGAACGCGCGGACTTCGTCTTTATCGCCCAATGCCTTGTCGGCCGCAGCCATGATGGCGGAAAGTATGCGCGAGGTAGGCGCAGGCTTGGGAATATAGGCGTCTGCACCGAGCGATTCGGCCAGTTCGCGGTCACCTTGCGAGTTGTAAGTGCTGGTGTACAAAATAAATGGCAGCCGCGCCAGCAGAGGCCGGCTGCGTACTTCCATACACAACCGATAGCCATCCATGCGCGGCATCAGGATGTCGGAAATTACCCCGTCGACCACTTCACGCTCGAGAATTTCCAGCGCTTCGATTCCATCGCAGGCGTCCACGACTTCATGCCCTTCGGCTTCGAGCTGTGCGCGAAGCAACTTCAGGTTGATGTCGTGATCGTCCGCAATCAAAAGTTTCACAAATCGCCCTTTTTCAGATAGGCCAAAACCTGCGCGGGGAAAGTCCGTGTGTTGATAGGTTTGGTGATGTAACCATTACAGCCGGAAGCCATTGCTTTTTCTTCATCGCCTTTCATCGCAAATGCGGACAGGGCAACGATGGGTATGGCACTTGTTTGCGGATTGGTTTTGATCAGGCGCGTCAGTTCCAGGCCATCCATGCCGGGTAATGCGATATCCATCAGAATCAAGTCGGGCACGCTCTCATGCAGGCGGGCCAGTGCATCGTCGGCATCTTCGGCGTGCAACACCTCGTAGCCTTCCATCTCGAGTACCACAGAGGCCAGCTTTAGGTTGGTCGCGTTGTCGTCCACCACCAGGATGCGCTTGCTCATTGGCTTTGATCACTTTGCGGCAATTCGACGGTAAAAATACTGCCTTTGCCGGTGCGGCTCGTCACACTGATGGTGCCAGCCTGGAATTCGACCAATTTGCGGGTAAGCGCCAAACCCAATCCGGTGCCTTCATAGCGGCGGGTACTGCCGGAATCTATTTGCGTGAATTCGTGGAAAATTTTCTCGAGGTTGGCAGCATCAATGCCGATACCGGTGTCGTGCACGTTCATGCGCACTTTCCGCTCATCCGTCAATCCTGCCTCTATCGTCACCGAGCCGCCTTCATCGGTGAATTTCACCGCGTTGGACAACAGGTTGTAGAGCACTTGCTTGAACTTGTGCGGATCGAGCATCACCGTTTGCATGTCTGGCGATACTTCAATTCCAATCCTGATGGATTTCTTTTTGGAAAGCGGTGAAACGACTGCACAGATATCCTTGATCGCTTTCTCGATATCGAACTTCTGCGGATATAACTCCATTTTTCCGGCCTCGACTTTCGAGAGGTCGAGCACATCATTGATCAATTGCAGCAAGTGCTGGCCGCTGCCGAGGATATCGTTTAAAAATTCTTTTTGTCTGGCATTTAGCGGGCCTGCTTTTTCGTCCACCAGCAATTCCGAAAAACCGATGATGCCATTCAGCGGCGTGCGCAATTCGTGGGACATGTTGGCAAGGAATTCGCTTTTCATCCGGCTGGCAACATGAAGTTTCTGCTCGATCCGCTTGCGTTCGGTAATGTCGCGAATGGCGCTGGAAACCAGCGTGCCTTCTTCGGTTTCCAGCGGACTCAGGCTGATTTCGATCGGAAACTCGGAACCGTCTTGCCGCTGTCCGTAAAGTTCAAGTCCGGCACCCATGGGGCGTACACGCGGGTCTGCGAAAAAACCATCGCGTCTGTGCGGGTGTGCAGCACGAAAACGTTCGGGCAGCAGCATCTCTATTTTCGAACCGATCATCTGCCCCCGGTGGTAACCAAACAGGGATTCTGCCTGTGAGTTGACGATGACGATTTGTCCGATCTGATTGACGATGATGATCGCATCCGGCGCCGATTCGAGCAGACCTCGAAACTTTTGCTCGGCCTTTTTGCGGTCGCCGATATCGCGAATCGCACTCATCACGAAAGTGCCTTCTTCAGTTTCGATTGGACTGAGACTGATCTCTACCGGGAATTCGCTGCCGTCCTTGCGCAAGCCGAACAATTCGATTTCGCGCCCCATCGCGCGCGGGCCGGGTTGGGTGAAATAGTTTGTACGATGGCTGACATGCGCGCCGCGGCTTGCATGCGGCAACAGTGTCTCAATGGGTTTGCCGAGTAGTTCGCCGCTGTCATAGCCAAATAGGCGTTCTGCCTGATGGTTGGAGAGGACAATGCTGCCTTCACGATTTACCATCACGATGCCATCGGGAACGAATTCAAGCAGATCCTTGAATCTCGCTTCGACAACTTTTGCATCTCGCTGGGCCTTGGCGTACACAAGTCTCCCTTTAGGGTCGCAACAAGTGCGGCACTGCCGAGTATACATATATCCTGCCGGGACGCTTTGAGCGGTTGCAGGTTCAGTTTTGTGGCAGAGCGCAACGGTGTAATTAACCATTGCGGGCATTGCAGCCAATCAAAACATCGGGCAAAGCGCACGACTGAATATTTGACTTTATCGAACCTCTAACATTGGGCCGACGTTTTTGGCACATGCCGACATTGCCATTTCCGGGCCAGGAACGACCAGGGGAACTTGCAAAGTCCGTGTACCTGCGTGTGCACAAAAACGGGTAGGTTCCGCGTAACGAAATCTACCCGAAAAAATCGATACAGGTGGTAATGCTATTCGTTCAAATACGGCTTGGTGCCGTTGTTTTTCCATTCGGCCGATTGGCAGAATGGAGAAGAGCTTGGGCTGACAGATATTTCGTGTCTGTTGGGCAACGAACGGCGCATATGAATGTGGTAAACCGGACCAGGGCCCGACTTATGAAACTTGGGTTCACGATTTGCGCTGTTTCATCGGATAGCGTGTGTCGTCGAAAATAATTTCCAGGTCCTGTGGCGGCTGATAGTTCGGCGCGGATGTCTGTACAAGAAAATAGGCGATGTCGCGTGCCAGCTGGTCGGCCATATCGCGGATGTTGCCACGCTTGGTTTGCCAACCCGCGCCCCAGTTGGAACTGATGGTCTTGAAGCTGTAGAGGATGTTGCCGGTGGCGGCATCCTTGAAGAAGATTTCGCCTTCCAGTTTGTCCTTGCCCGCACCCAGCCCGATGATGGCACGCGCGTAGTAGTTGCCGATAACGAAATCCTCGAGTTTGCCGTCGAGCACGAGCCCTTGTTTGGGCGCAGCCTTGGCCTGGCGTTCAATGTTGTCGAAGGCTCCGGGGAAAAACGCGTTGAGATGTTCCTGCACCAGCGCCGGAACGATGGCACGCGCGAACGCCACATCGGAAACGGCGCTATTGCTTTTTCCGGAGACCTTGGTCAATTCAAAATCGGGAAGTGCAATCACGCTGACCGGACCCGCTGCCTTTAAGGCGTTTGCGGCTTTGAGCGCTTCGGCCTGGATCGAATCGGTGGGACCATAAAATTCATCCTTGAGAATGCGGGTTGCGTTATAGCTGCCGCCCACGGCCGGAGCCGGTACCGGTTTCCAGCCCTCGCCTGCAATGCGAGCCAGGGTTTTGCTGTTGAAGAGCTTGAAGACTGCGTCATTGAAAGCGAGCTGGTAGTTTTCAATATACTTTGATTGCGTTGCCAACTGCGCATAGGTTTGTGCATTGCCACTCGCCAAAACGCGGCCTTCGCTGACACCATTTTTCCTGAAATTGAATTCCAGGAATATTTCCGAGCGCAAGCGGAAACGGGTAAAGGTCATATGGGTTTGCTGGTGAACACGACGCAAGGTGATATCGACCGTATAAGTTGTCGGCGACGCTTTCAAAAGCCCGGCACTGGCTAGCGCATCGCCAATGCCTTTGCGCACCGATTCGGCTCGCGTACCTGCGGTGACAATCTCGTAAGTCGATTCTGGCCCCATGCCAAGGTGCGAAGGGCTTTCGGAAAACGTTGCATCGTGTACCTCGCCAATCGAAAACCCGGTCGAGCCGCTGTAGCTGCCCAGTTCATTCGCAGGCGGAAGTTTCACGGCGATCTCGAGATCGCGTCTTTCGGCATGTGCAGGTAATGCAGAGACTAGGCCAAAGGCGAACAGACCAAGCACGAGGGCTGCGATGCGGTTATTCCGGTTCATTGTTTCTCCAGGGGCAGATAGTACCTCTGCAAAGTACTGTACTTTGCATTTTTGCAAAAGATAAAACTTCGTTTAATTCAAAACAAGATTCGAAGCGCGGTATCGGAATCACAAATTAAACCGTCAAAACCATATTGACTTAGCATCGTAGCCAGGGTCATGGCTTTATCTGCCAGGGGCCAGGAGTACCTGCTATGCGGAATTAATCCTGCAAACTGCAGTTGCTCGTATTCGTGATCGGCGACATGATTGCACGAAGCATATAATCCTTCGGACGCATCTGGCGACTTACTAACCGGCACACGGAATGGCAATGAGTACGAGAAAGAAAATACGGCGTGCGATATGGCTCATGATTGCATTGACGCTGCTCTGGGTTTACGTGCTGCGCCCGGTCTCTGCGCAAACCGGGCCGACGCCTGTGCAACTCAATGACGGCTGGGCAATCGATTTAAAGGCGAATGAAAGTTTCAATACTGATGATTTGCATAAAACGATTGAAGCATCCTTGGCTGGCCCGTTCAATATTCACAGCGTGATTGTAGAGCGGCATGGCAAGCTTGTTGCCGAATATTATCAAGGCGGGCGCGACCGCTCGGTATATGCCTTGATCTCGGCGCGGCAGAGTTTCAATGCAAGCGAAATTCATGATGTCCGCTCGATTGGTAAAAGCGTAACAAGCTTGTTGTTTGGAGTTGCTCAGGAACAAGGCGTGATCGGCAAGCTTTCAACGCCTGTGCTGGATTTCTATCCCGAACTGAAAGATATCGCCACGCCCGCCAAACAACGCATCACTCTGGAAGACCTGCTCAACATGAGCAACGGTCTGCAGTGGCATGAAGGCGAAGGTACTTTCAACGATGAATTCAATCTGATGTGGAAAAGCGATATTCCACGTTACGTTCTTGGCCATGACATGGAAAAAACTCCCGGCACCGTCTTCAATTACAATGGCGGCGGCACCGCTTTGCTAGCCGACATCATCACGCGCAATAGCCACCAGCCATTCAAGGACTACGCACGCGATCATCTGTTTCAACCCCTCGGAATCCGGGATTGGGAATGGGTGAGCGATATCCACGGCCGCCCACTATCGTTCAGCGGACTTCGCATGCGCCCGCGTGACCTTGCCAAGATAGGACGATTGGTGCTGAACAAAGGCCGCTGGGGAAAAACGCAAATCGTGCCCGAAGCCTGGATCGATCTGTCCTTGACCCCGAAGTTCGTCACCGGCGTCAGCAATTTTGAGTATGGCCACCAATGGTGGGCAGGAAGTGTGGAATGGCAAGGCAAAACACACGCCTGGCACGCAGGTTTTGGCAATGGCGGCCAAAGACTCTTCATCGTCCCCGATTTGGACCTTGTCGTAGTTACCACAGCAGGCGCTTACGACGAAGACGCAACTGCCATTCGCGTGAACAGGCTTTTGCAGGAAATTGTGAAAACAATTCGATAGCAACGTAGCCGGGGTCACACTAAACCAACCCGGGTTTTCAAATACTCAGCGCGCGTTGTTTGAATTCCTGGTACCCATTCATTCACCAATAATAAATTTCACTATGCGAAACTGGCCTTCCCCGTGTCAGGAATATTTGCATGTCCGAACATCTCGCCGAATCCGCACGGCAACGTGCACTTGATATTTATCGTGTCGTCGATAGTTTGCCCGAGGCGGCTTACAACGATATTGCCTATCTAGCCTCCGTTCTTTGCGATACGCCGATTGCGCTGGTATCGCTGATTGATCGCGACCGGCAATGGTTCAAGGCTAGCCAGGGGTTTGCGGAAACGGGAACACGTCGCGACGAGGCATTCTGTAATCATGCTATCGAAACACCGCTGGACATGATGGAAGTGCGTGATGCAAGGGCCGATTCCCGTTTCGAATCCAATCCGCTGGTCACCGGCGAGCATTCAATTCGCTTCTATGCCGGCATGCCGCTGGTGACCGAAGCTGGCGCGGCCATTGGTACTGTCTGCGTGCTCGACAAGCAACCGCGGGAACTCAGCGAGATGCAACGTGCCGGATTGCAGGCATTGGCAAGACTCACGATGACACTGCTCGATGCGCGTCTGCACGAACGCGAACTGGAAAGAGCGATATTGCTTGCAGAAACTGCACCGATTGAACCCGTTGCCAGTGCGCCGGCACCACAGGGATTCACCGTTGCCATTTTTCAGGTGCAGGATTTGGCCGGCGCTGCACGGCTAATCGGCGAGCGTGTTCTGGAAAGGCATCTGCAGGATCTGGATCAGCGTTTGCACGAAGCATTGATGGCGTATCCCGACCACAGCGTAAATCGCACCAGCCATAGTGAGGAATTCATCGCGGTATTGCATGGCGATGACACCACCGAAGCCCTGAATTCCCTGTGCGATCACACCGCCGCTTTCGAAGCCAGCACGGGATTGCGGGTGCTTTACAGTAGTGCCGATGCGACCGATCCGAATGAACGTCTTGAACTGGTTTTTCTTCGCGCCGATGATGCCTTGTCGCAGACGAAGGATGTTCTGGCATCCGGACAAAGCGAAGCGGCGTAATGCGAGCAAGAACATGAGCTGCATAGCCCGGGTCGGCGGAGTGCGACCCGGGTTACGATAATTATTACCATTTCATCTCGCCGGTATTTACCTTGGCACCAATCACCATTCCTTCATCAACGGGCAAGCTTGGGTAGGCTTTTTTCAAATCTTCAATCAGTTGTGCAGAGCCGGGTTTTTTGTCGAGTAATTTCTCGTACGTTTGCAGATAATCGCGGGTGAACAAAACGGCTTTGGCACCTGCAGGTATTTCGCCCAAGTAGTGGCCGGGAATAACTTTCAATGGCTTGAGTGTTGCCAAATGATTGAGCGCTGCCATCCATTGCGAGCGTGCGGTTTTGCTTTGGCTGTCGGCCATCCACAAATGAATACCGCTGCTCACCAACACGCCACCGAAAGCGGTCTTGATTGATGGCGCCCAGAGATACGCTTGGTGCGTATTGATTTCATGAACTTCGATGGTTTTCCCTTCCAGCGTCAGGTGTGTTGCGTTCGATGCTGTCGGCACGATGATCTTTGTAGGAGCCTGCGCCCCTAAGATAGGACCCCAATAAGCCAGCTTGGCATCCTTGGTTTTCCGGATGTGGTCGACTACCTCGCTGCTTGCCAGTACTTTTGCATTCGGAAAAGCTTTCACGATTGGTTCCAGGCCAAAATAAAAATCCGGGTCACCGCAAGTAATGTAGATGGTGGTCAGTGTTTTTCCGCTGGCGCGAATCATCTCGACCAGAGCCTTGCCATCTTCGACGCGAAATTGTGCATCGACCAAAATGGCTTCCTTGTCACCGCTTATCAAGGAAGCGGTCACCGGGAAAATGCCTTTTTCGGCCGGGTTGTAACTGGTGATTTTCAATTCGCCGGCATTCGCAGAGACTGCGCCCAACATGGTGGCGGCTGAGAATGCATTTTTTAGTAGGTTGAGCATGATCTGTTCTCCTGAAGGCTTATCGCTTGATGAGGAGGCCAGTTTAATGTTTCATTTTTTAAGCATATATAGCGATATACTGACAATACTGTTTCAATAATCGAGCAAATAACATGGACAGATTGACGGCAATGCGGGTGTTTACCCAGGTGGCTGCCAGTGGAAGCTTTAGTGCTACCGCCGATCAACTGGAAATGTCGCGGGCCATGGTGACCCGTTGTATCGGCGAGTTGGAAGAGTGGCTGGATGCACGGTTGCTGCAACGCACGACACGCAAGGTGACATTGACCGATGCCGGTGAACAGTTCCTGCACCGCTGCCAGCAAATTCTTGTCTTGACCGATGAAGTGGTGGAAGAAACCGCCAGCGCGAATAACCAGCTGCGCGGTCAGTTGCGCCTGACTTGCGGTGCCTCATTCGGGCATGCACAAATGGCGAGTGCGATTGCGGATTTTCAGGCACTGCATCCGCAATTGAAAATCGACATGAACGTGAGTGATACCAGCATTAATCTGGTGGACGCCCGTGTCGATCTTGCCATTCGCATCAGCAATAACCCGGACCCGATGTTGATTGCACGCCGACTGGCAAATTGCGCATCGGTATTGGTGGCATCGCCTGAATACCTGAAGAACTTCGGCAAGCCGACATCACCCGATTCGCTGGTGCACCATCGATGCATGACACATAGCATTGCCGGTAAATATTTATGGCAATTTACCCGGGCGGGTGAAACGGTAAAGGTGGAAATAAAAAGCCATTTTTCCGCGAACGAAACCACCGTCTTGTTGCATGCCTCGTTAGCGGGAGGCGGTATCAGTTTGCAGCCGACGTATTTGGCCAATGCCTATATTGCAGCAGGCAAGCTTGCCGTGTTGTTGCCGGAATGGTCGGTGCCCGAGTTGGCAATCAATGCACTCTATCCATCGCGCCGGCATTTACCAGCAGCGTTGCGGGCATTTCTGGATTTTCTGGTAATGCGTTTTGAAAAAGCATCGTGGTAAATCAGCGGGCATATTTGTTATCGCGCTAAAACACGCTGCTTTACATATCTTTACAAAACACCCAAACGCCCTTTATGCCGCTGCCTTATCGTTTCTACATGCGAAGCGATGGTCGCCAAGCATATCGATCAAAGGAAACCAATCATCATGAATACGGAAAATTTCGAAAACAGTAAAAACCCCCGTTCGGCAAAATGGCTGCAAAGGCGTTGGCTGGCTGCCATGTTCGCCAGCTGTCTCGCGGTGGTAAGCATTGCCGGCTTTGCGCATCCTGCGGGAACGCAGGAGACCACCTATGTGCAGATGGGTCTGGAAGATCTGCATAAACTTGCCTACCACCTCATCGATGGCGCCGAGCCATCCCAGAAGGCGGCGCTTGAAAATCTGGTAAAGACGGCCAGGCCGGAACTGGAAGAGTTGAGCCAGCGCGCATTGGCGGCCAAGCACCGGAAGCTGGAATTATTGTTGCTGGAAAATATGGATGCCAAAGCGGTCGGTCAAGCCAGTGCCGATGAAATCCGGACGGCTGACGAGCTATCGCATCGTATCGACGAAGCCCTGGTCGATCTGGCCAAAATCATGACGCCGAAACAACGTGCCCAGCTAAGGGATCACATCAACGGGCATTAAGACGGATTGGATTTGGCGGATTCGAAATTGCGGCATCGCGCGGCCTATAATGCCGGTGGTGTCGCTTCGCCGCATCATCATCCATCGATATCACGACAGCAGGTTAAACCCATGTCACAGCGACTTCTGATGATCGAAGACGACCAGCGCCTTGCCGATATGGTGGCGATGTATCTGGCGCAGAATGGATTCGAGGTTGTGCATGCGAATACCGTGAGCGCGGGTCTGGAAAAATTATTGTTGGCCGCAACGAATCGGCCTTTTTCCATATTGCTACTGGATATCATGTTGCCCGATGGCAATGGCCTGGATGTCTGCCGCCAGATTCGCTCGCAAAATCATTCCGCCAATGCCATTCCCATCGTCATGTTGACCGCCAAGGGTGATGCGATGGATCGCGTGGTCGGACTGGAATTGGGTGCCGATGATTATCTCGCCAAACCTTTCGAGCCGCGTGAATTACTGGCGCGCCTGCGTGCGGTATTGCGGCGTCCACGAACGGCGGATGTGGCTGCATCGAATGTCATGCATTTTGGTGACCTGGAAATTGATCGCGATGCACGCACGCTTCGGGTGCAAGGTCGCGATGCGCCGGTCACTTCGTATCAGTTCAATTTGCTGGTGGCAATGGCGGAACGGCCGGGAAGGGTGTTGTCGCGCGAACAATTACTGGATGCGGTGAAAGGCGAAGCACTGGAGGCCTTTGATCGTTCGATTGATGTGCATATCGGCCGCTTGCGGATGGCAATTGAAGCGGATCCGAAAAAACCGAAACGCATCATTACCGTGCGCGGCGTCGGCTATGTTTTTGCCCGCAGCCAGGATGCGGAACACGTTTATGAATAATCCATCAGTCAAATGGTGGCAACGCCTTTATGTGCGGATTTATCTGGCGGTAGTGGCCAGCCTGATGATGATGGGCGTGTTGTTTGCGCTCTGGCATATTTTCGTCAGTACGCGATTCCAGAATCCATATGGTCTGGTTATTTTCGATGTGCTTGTCGCGCTGGCTGGAGCGATGGGCGCCTATCCCATCGTGCGCCGATTGATGCGGCGACTGGAACGTCTGCAAACCAGTGTCGATGCATTGGGTGCAGGGCAACTATCAACGCGCGTCGCGGTGGAAGGCAATGACGAAGTGGCGAGTCTCGCCAATAGCTTCAATCGTTCGGCGGCGCGCATCGAAAATTTGCTGGTAGCACAAAAAAATCTGCTGTCAAACGCATCGCACGAATTGCGGTCGCCGCTGACGCGCATTCGCATGGCAATCGAATTGATGCAGGACCGGGCACAGCCGGAAGTCCGGCAAGAATTGATGCGAAGCATTGGCGAGCTTGACCAGTTGATCGACGAAATTCTGCTGGCCAGCCGGCTCGATGCGATATCGGAAAGTGCAATGACGGCGGAATATCTCGATTTCACCGCGCTGGTGGCGGAAGAATGTGCCGCGGTTGATGCGCAATTCGAAGCACAGGCAATCAGTCTGCATGGCGATGCAAAATTATTGCGGCGGATGACACGCAACCTGCTGGAAAATGCCAGACGGCATGGCCAAGGTTCGCCGATAAACGTCACGCTGAAACGACACGATGAAAATTTTGTCCGGCTGGATGTTCTCGATCAAGGTCCGGGGATTCCGGAAAGCGAACGCGAAAATATTTTCGATGCCTTTTATCGATTGCCCGGTGCCAGCGAAAAAGACGGCGGCGTTGGTTTGGGCCTTGGTCTGGTCCGGCAGATTGCAAATGCGCATCATGGAAATGTGCAGTGTATTTCACCTGAATTTACCGGCGGTTGCTTTCGGGTCTTGTTGCCGATTTAACACGCAAACACGATAAGCTGAGTCAACATTGCAACAGCTTATTCAGGAACCATCGGAATGAAACAAGACGATAAGAAATCCCGATTCAAGGCAAAATTGCTTCGTCCCGCGAACTTCGCCGGCGATAGCCCCTGGGCGTTTGTGGTTTTGCCCAAAGAGGTGAGTGCAACACTTCCAAGACGAGGCAGGGTAACGGTAGACGCTTCCATTGACGGGCATGGCTTTCAATCGACGCTTGAGCCCGATGGTCAATTAAGTCACTGGTTGAAAATAGACGAGGCACTACTGGAAGCCGCAGGCAAAAATTTCGGTGATATCGCCACATTTGATCTGATGTCTGTGGCGCAAGAACCCGAGCCGGAGCTTCCATCGGATCTATGCAATGCGTTGGCGGCCTCACCTGCGGCAAAAGCCGTGTGGGATGAAACGACCACCATCGCGCGCCTGGACTGGATTCACTGGATTACTTCCGCCAAACAGGCCAAGACGCGTACGCAGCGGGTAAACAACGCTTGCGACATGCTCGCATCGGGAAAGAAAAGGGTTTGCTGTTTTGATTCCTCCGGCTACTACAGCAAATCCTTCAGTGCACCGAAGACGTAGCCCGGGTCATGGCTCTATCTGACCCGGGAATACCTGATGCCAAAGAGGCAGGTATTTAAAATAAATTTGGCAGCGAAGAATTCGAATTTTGTGCGTTGTGTTGGATAACCCGGGTCAGATAGAGCCATGACCCGGGCTACGGTTTACTGTGCGGCAGTCATCTTCACTGGAACTTTTATTTGCCCGCCGAAAAATTTGGCGAGTATGCTCGGTCGAACAATAAGCTGATAGCTCACTAGACACACCGCCATTGTCAGCAGCAGCGAAAGTGCGAATTTAATTTGCCAGGCAAGTTCGAGATCCATCAATCGGTATTGGATGGCGAATAGAACCGGCAGATGGACGATATAGGTCCAGTAGGAAGCATCGGCGAAATATCGCAATACGCCGTGACGCGCGTTAAGCAACGAGCGGCCCATGCATAGACAGACAACGGTCATCCAGACGCTGATCGGCGCTTCCAGCAGCGCAAGCAACCAGGGTTTGATTGCCGATACGTTCGATATGCGGTCAAAGAGAAATAAGACGCCGGTGTACAAAAAGGCACTGCCGACAAACAGCCATGGCACGAAGGGGCGGTATCGTTCAATCAGCTGCGGATTTTTTTGCAGCTGATAGCCGAATGCAAAGAACGGACCGAAAAAACCGAATGCCCAGAATTGCGGAAAAAAACTTTCCGGTGCCGGAAACGGCGCGGTCACCGAAGCCAATGCCGGGATCAGCAGCAATGGAAACATGGCAAGTTGCCAGACTGGCTGCAGCGGGAAGAAGCGGGCAATGAGTGCACCCACATTGAAATTTCTCGCCGCCCAGATCAGTACATAAAAAAACATCAGGTAGTACAAAAACCAAAGATGGCCGGTACCTGGCAATTGTTCGGGCAGCCCGTTCGTGTCGAGAAATGTTTTAATCAAAGCCAGCAATGGTGAAGGGTGTTGCGCCGTTTCGGCTGCATGCAGGGTGGAAGTCGTCAGTGCAAAATTTACCAATGGCCAGAGCACTACGAAAGGTAGTGCAACGCGCAGCAGACGATTGCGGAACATCCCGCCAAGTCCGCGCCGCTGCACGAGCATGGCGGCAAAGAAACCGGCGACGACAAAAAACAAAGGCATGCGAAACAAATGCACGAACCAGGCAGCTATATCGACGACAAGCGAGTTTTGACGGTCGGCTGTAGGAAATAGCGAATGCAGCATCGGGCTGTAGGCAAGCGCGGCATGAAACACCACGCCTGCGAGCATGGCCAGTGCACGCAGATTGTCCATGTAGTGCAGTCGATTACCGGTCTGCAAGGCAGGGGCCGGCGTTGTTGCGTTCATCAGTAGAACGCCTTCTTGCGCCCATGCATCCAGCCGGTGACGCACAGCGTTGCAATGCTCAGCAACGCCAGTACCACAAGAATCCCAAGCGCGGGAAAACTCCACGAAATTTTATCAAGCGCCACTTTCTGGCCGATCGCCGGAATTTGTCCGAGCATCATCAGGAACGGATTGATCAAGGCCATGCTGGCTATCATCGTGAAGGTATTGAAACCTTCCGATTCGACCGACATCGCAACGCCCAATGAGATGCAATAGGCGAAAGCGATATAGGCAAACAGCAGCAGTGAATACACGAACAGGCCATTGGGCAAGGGCGTCAGCAGAATCACAGCTTCCGTGCCAAGCGCCATGATCAGGAAAGGCACCGAGAACGTGATGAGGTTTCCCACGAGCTTCGCCAGATAAAAATCGCGCGGCGAAATGGGCAGGCTCATGATGAAGGCCAAGGTATGTTCCTTTCGCTCAGCCAGTAGCGATGTCGAAATCGAAAAACATGCGGTCGCGACCATCACGATGATCAGCAACAAGGAGCCGACATAGAAACTCCAGGCTTTGCCAAGACCAAGAAAGCAAAGCGCCACGATACCGCCGGCCACATAGGCGGCAAGTTGCTTCTCGAACAATTGCCAGTCTTTCGCGACCAGCAATTTGATGATTGGTATATTGATTTCCGAACTTTTCATGACACACCTCCGGCACGGACCGTGGTAACAAATATTTCTTCGAGGTTCATGGCGTGCTGGCTGCGGATTTCCAGACCGTTCGCTTTCAGGCGCGCGGAAATTTCGTCATTGAATCCGCGAACTTTCAATTCCAGCATCGAACCGTTCCGGCGTGCTGCGGCGATTTCCGGCCATGCATGCGGATCCGGCGTCCAGTCGCCCTGGCAAACAACGCGCTGCCATTCGTCGAGAAAACTTTCCTTGTCCCTGGATTCAAGCAGACGACCTTCATGCAGGAAGGTGATGGTGTCGGCGAGTTGTTCGACATCGTGCGTGTTGTGCGAAGAAAACAGTACGCTGCGTTCTTCGTCGCGCAACACATCGGCCAGTGCGCCAAGCACTTCGGCACGTGCAACAGGATCGAGACCCGTTGTGGGCTCGTCGAGCAATAACAAGCGCGGGCGCCGCGCGAGATTGAGCAACAGCAATGCCTTCACGCGCTGGCCATGCGAAACGCCGCCGAGCAATTGTTCGGCGCGCAGATCGAAACTTTTCAGCAACTCATTGGCGAACGCTTCATCCCAGGCGGGATAGACGCTGCGAATCAAATCCATATGCCAGCGCAAGCTGCGATTTTTATAAAGACGCATGTCTTCGGAAGCGAAACCAATGTCGCGTTTGGCAGCGACTTGTTGCGATGGCATCGAGTGGCCAAGCACTTCGACCGAGCCACTGTCGGGCAATGCCAGACCAGTAAGAATGCGCAGCAAAGTGGATTTTCCGGCGCCGTTTACGCCAACCAAACCCATGATCTGGCCAACCGGAAGATTCAGCGTGATGTCCTGCAGTGTGAAATGCGGGTAATGCTTGCTGACGCCGGAGACGGCAAATGCATTAGTCATGGGATTTCTCCTCGGTGGTATTGATCGGTAAAACCGTTGAAGGCTCATCAAGGAGCTGCGAGATGTCGTTACGCGAAAGTCCAAGCTTGGCGGCACATGCCAGCAGGGCGCGCAGATGGCTTTCGAGTTCATTGCGCAACAAGGCTTGAGGAACATCGCTGGACTCGGCAACGAACGAGCCCTTGCCGTGGCGGGTAACGATGACCCCGGCGCGTTCCAGTTCCTGATAGGCGCGTTTCACCGTAATAACACTGACCTGGCTGGCGCTGGCCAGTTCGCGAATCGACGGTAGCGCCGCGCCCGCCGGCCAGTCACCCGCCATTACCTTGGCGGTGATCTGGTCGATCACCTGCTGGTACATCGGCGTGTTATCGCTGGCAGAAAGGAAGAGTTGGGCGTCCACGATTAATCTGTGTATATTTAATATATACACTATACACAGTGGTTGATGTCTCCGCAATAGCCTTTGGAAAGGGGAAGAAACGCCTTCCAGATCAATGGCATAGCTCTTTCTTTCGGTGAATGCCGGGTTTGCCATGGGGCAGTGGTTGAACATCTGTGTTGTTGCAGTGGTTTGTCGGGCCGGATTCGGCACAAGAATTACCGAAATATTTATCGACTTTAAAACCTACATTATTCGAGCCTCTTTACTTGTTCTTTATAGTTAGCCTGATTGTGTTTCGTAAGGCGAATTGAAAGTTGCATGCGCTGATCGAGTCGCTGGTATTGATTTGGTAAAGGCGAGTGCTTTCGACCCAAAGCGGACCGTCGATAATTCGCTTCCCGGCAATTTAATCTTTTCAAATTCGCCAAACCAATAAGCTAGTAGAGGCGCTTGCCGTTCTCTCCAATGATAGCTTCGTCATATTTTTCGATTCGGATAACTCACGATCCGGCATCAGATCGTGAGTTGTCCCGGACGAGGCACTTTTGCAGACATTGCCGGATAAAGAATGCGAGGATGACGCTATGGCTTTTATTCTTGTAAGTTGTTTACGAGCATCGTTAGTAATGGTGTTTAGATTGAAAACGGCTTTCTTTTGGTGCGTTTACAAAACAACACCAATATTTCACCTGCACGTAGTGCTTGTCTGTAAGGCGATGTCGCGTTAAAAGTACAATAGAATCACGCGCATTCGTGGGGGAGGCGCAATGAAGGCGGATACCGTTAAGCGCGAGTCGGATCGTCTGTCGCCCGAGCTGTTGGCCTTGCTCGGCACGCGCGGTAATGTTCACTCGTTCACGCGCGGGCAGTTACTGATCGAAGAGGGCGATGCTTCCGACGCGCTCTACATTCTGGTGGCAGGTCGATTGAAGGTATTTACCCGCGACGACAAGGGCCGCGAACTGGTTTACAACGTGCTGGAGCCAGGCGAATTTTTCGGCGAATTATTGCTCGATGGCGGTGTGCGTTCCGCCTCGGTGAAAGCGATGATTGAGAGCCAATGCATCGTGGTGCATGAAAACGAGATCCGGCAATTCCTGTGCGACTACCCCGAGTTTGCCGAAAGCCTGATCCTGAAACTGATCGCACGCGTGCGCCACGCCACCCAGCAAGTGCGAAGCCTGGCACTGGATGGCGTGTACGAACGCATCGTCACCTTGTTCAACGACATCGTGCCATTCGAGCACACTGCCCACAGCATCCCCATCACCATTACCCAGCAAGAAATCGCCGACCGCGTCGGCGCCACTCGCGAAATGGTCAATCACGTCATACGTGATCTTGTGCAAGGCGGTTTTTTGAGAAGGGATCAAGACAGGCAATTGGTGGTGTTGAAAAAGTTGCCGAGGAAGTGGTGATGACGCATTGCGCCCTACGGCTTTTTCCAAAATTTCATATCGCCATATTCCCAGCGCCACGGCGCACCGGTTTCGCCGAGCACGAATGTTGATCCTGGACACCCACATTACCCATATGCCCTGACAAAGTTATCAGATTTCCCCTACGTTCCTCACCTTTAAATGCCATCACAATGCCTCATGGCATTAGCTCGTTCTGTCTTCGTTACCGACCATTCGTCCGGCACCTATCATTGTGTGTCGCGATGTGTGCGACGCGCATGGTTGTGTGGTGTGGACGCGTATACCGGTGTGGATTATTCGTATCGCAAGCTATGGGTAGAAAATCGGCTACACGACGTGGCTGCCTGTTTTTCGGCGGGAATCTACGGTTACGCCGTCATGAGCAATCATCTTCATCTTGTTGTGCACATGGATGTGGACGCTGCGCAGCAGTGGTCCGATCTTGAAGTCGCGGAACGCTGGTGTCGCTTGTTCCCCTATCGTGATCGCGAGCCTGCATTTCGCATCGAACGTTTGCTAAAACAATCTCAACGCTTGGCAACCCTGCGGCAACGCTTGTGTTCCTTGTCCTGGCTAATGCGCTGTATCAACGAACCAATCGCGCGAATGGCCAATGGCGAAGACGCTTGTACCGGTCGGTTTTGGGAAGGTCGCTTCAAATGCCAGGTTCTGGCTGACGAACGTGCCGTGTTGGCGGCCATGGCCTATGTCGATCTGAACCCGATTCGCGCAGGCATGACTGTCCGGCTGGATCACAGCCATCACACCAGTGTTCAACACCGTGTCATGGATTGCCGAAATGATGCATCGCAGATAAAGCGGCGTCTCGCTCCCCTGATTGGCACAGCACCTGCATTGTCATTGAAGCAAGGCGATTACATTGATTTGGTGCAATGGACCGGACAGCAAGTGCGGCCCGACAAGAAAGGGGCTATTCCCAAACACGTTCCGCCTGCACTGAACAAAACCGGCTGCAAGCCTGAACATTGGTCAACTCAGGTCAAGGCTGTGGGATCAGGCTACTGGCGCATGATCGGCAGCGCAGAACAATTAATGGAAAAAGCCGAAGCCATCGGACAACGCTGGCTCAAGGGTATTTCGACAGCAAGGCAAACGCAGAAAGCGTGAGCCCGTCAGAACTTTGTTCCCGGTGACGGGAGGAAAGAGTGTGGGCGATGGAAAAACAAAGGTCGAAGTTAAGGAAAGAGAAAGGCAAAAGAAAAGCCATTGAGCGTGAGCGTGATGGGTGGAAGTAAATAGTGGGTGTCCAGGATTGTTCCTTTATGAAAGGCGCCGAATGGAGCGCTCCGGGCCATCTGGCCAACGCAGCCTAAGCGAGCTTGAAAAATAACTTCACTTGCCCGGCGAGCACGCCTTTCGCTCGCCGCACACGAAACCAGGAGATCCATCATGTCTGCATTCGTTATGAAAAAAATTGTTCTGGCATTGGTATTGGCGAGCATTGCTCCGATTCATCGTGTTGAAGCAGCGCCACCAACGGTGTCAATGAATGTTATTGCGCCTGCCTATTTCACGGCGTATCCCGGAATGAGCATGTCGCGTGATTCCCAGGGCATTCTAGTTGTGCGCATGCACTCAAAAGGCGGCCCGCTGGTTTTCACCGCTCAGCACCACACCGATTTTGTCGATGCGTTCTATCGCATTGCACAAGATCGAAAAAACACCGTCGTCATACTCACTGGCGAAGGTGGCGAATTCATTCCCGCAATCGATTTCAACAGCTTTGGCAATGTCGCCGACCCTGCCGTTTGGTCGCAGGTTCACGATGAAGGCGTTCAGATGTTGGAAAACCTGGCCAACATTCGTGTACCCATGATCGCCGCCGTTGAAGGCCGCGCGAACGTACATTCAGAGTTCGCGTTGATGGCCAATGTCATTATCGCAGGTGAAAACGCCAGCTTTAACGATCTTCCTCACTTTGCAGGCGGCATTGTTCCTGGCGATGGCATATTCACGACCTGGAGTTACCGCGCGGGACCTGGTCGCGCCGAAGCATTCCTCCTTAATCCACAACCCATTAATGCCAAAACCGCACAAAGCTGGGGCGTAGTCGCAGAAGTGGTGAAAGACGGTCAATCCTTGGTACGTGCAAAGGAACTTGCCTCGCTTTATTTAAAGGCGCCGGAAGTAACACGTCGCAACACCCGGGCACATTTCATACAGCCGTTAAAGATGCGAATCGTAAGCGAAGTCGGTTATGGCTTGTCACTTGAAGGTGCATCGGCAGCCGATCTCGTCAAACGCCTTCAGCAATCCTCTAAGCCTTAGTTGGCGAAAACCAGACAGTTTCCCATCTTGGAAAACCGCAATAACCCGAACATCAATTTTCAAGGACATTTCCAATGAACGCATTTCTCAACTATTACGGTGCAGATTGGCTTGCCATGGCACTGAGTTTGTCGGCCGTCTATTTGCTGGGTAACCGTGCTCGTATGGGGTTTTTGGTATTTGCGATGGCTAATACCGTTTGGGTTTTTCTTGGATTTTTTTGGATGGATAGCCTTGGCATCGCCATTGGCAATCTTGCCTTTCTTGTGATGAATCTACGCGGATACGCCCGCTGGACACCTACACCACAGCCCACACAAATTTCCTGAATGGAGTGCAGAACATGTCAACACCAACTTTTCTATCAGACCAAGTGATGACTTTAAAATCCGAACTTGAATCCTTTCGTGCTGATTTCATGTCGAAGGTGCCAACTGAAATTCGCGATGCGATGGCGCGCGCTGATCTTGATCTCGCCAGGTCGGGAATCGTTGAAAGGGCGCTCAAGGCTGGCGATAGAGTGCCCGACTTTGAATTGCCTGATGCGCAAGGCAAGACGGTGCGCCTGGCCAGTTTGCTAAAACTCGGTCCGGTCATCATTAGCTTTTACCGAGGCGGCTGGTGCCCTTATTGCAATCTGGAACTACGTTCACTGCAAAAGGCGCTGCCGGACTTCCATCGCTTGGGCGCGTCGCTAGTGGCCATTTCGCCGCAAACGCCTGATGCAAGTCTCTCCACGTCAGAAAAAAACGCTCTTGAATTTGCGGTTCTGAGCGACACAGACAGTGAAGTGGCGAGCGCCTTTGGCATTTCTTTTAATCTTGCCGATGAGCTACGCCCGATTTATTCGCGTTTTGGTCATGCGCTTCCCGATCTCAATAGCGACGAACGTTGGTTGCTGCCAATCCCTGCAACTTACGTTGTCGGAACCGATGGCATTGTCGCACTCGCCTTTGTTGACGTGGACTACCGCAAACGTCTTGAACCGGCCGATATTGTCGCCAGCCTCAACGCATTGGCAGCCAAGCAAGCTGCCTAATCCCCAAGTACAACCAAGGAATAGCAAATGATCGACGTCTATGCATTTTCAACCCCCAATAGTGTCAAGGTACCGATCGCGCTTGAAGAGCTGGGTCTGGCGTATCGTCTGCACTCGATCAACATTAAGGCGGGTGCACAAAAAGCTCCCGAATTCCTGACGCTCAATGCCAACGCGAAAGTGCCGGTATTAGTCGATAGTATCAGCGATACGAAAAGCATAACGCTAAGCGAAAGCGCCGCCATCCTTGTCTATCTCGCCGAAAAAACAGGGCAACTACTGCCAGTATCCGGTGAAGCAAGGGCACGCGTTTTCGAGCAACTATTTTTTCATGCTTCGGGTCTTGGCGTAGCCTTCGGAAATGCAGGTTACTTCCGAAAACTGGCACCTGAGCAAATGCCCTTGGCGATCGAACGGTTTGGCAATGAAGCGTTGCGGATTTTGGGCGTTCTCGATCATGTATTGTCAAATCAGAAGTTTGTTGCCGGCACAGAGCTTAGCATTGCCGACATCGCGCATTTCGGTTGGCTTTGGCGACGCGAATTTGCAGGCGTCAGTATTGAAAATTTCCCCCATGTGGCACGTTGGTTCGCCGAACTTGAGGCGCGCCCCGCCTTTCAGCGCGGCATCGCGAAAACAACGGCATTGGCTTAAGGAGTATCGCCGTGAATAAAAGCAAGCACATTGTTATCACAGGCGCCTCAAAGGGAATTGGCCGAGCCGCCTCGGAGCAACTGGCAAATTCGGGTTGGTCGGTGATTGGCGTGGCGCGTCAGGCACCAACAGAATTTCCAGGGATATTTCATGAAGTAGATCTTGCCGATCCGACGGCAACGAGTGCGCTCGCCGAAATGCTTGCGCAACGAGGTGATGTCGTAGGAATCATCAACAATATTGGTTTGGCCAAGCATGAAGTTTTCGGTGCCGTGAGCACTGATGTCTTCACTACCGTTATGGATCTAAATCTCAGACCCGCATTGCAATTAACGCAGGCCTTACTGCCTGGAATGCGCGCCGCCGGATTTGGACGCATCATCAATATCACTAGCCTTGTTACTCGCGGTTTGGCCTATCGCACAAGTTATGCCGCAGCCAAATCAGCGCTGGAAAGTATGACGCGAACAATGGCAATCGAGCTGGCAGCGCAAGGCATAACCTCAAATGCGGTAGCCCCAGGCCCTACTGAAACCGAGTTGTTCCGTGCCAATAATCCACCGGGTAGCGAAGGCGAAGCGCGTTACCTTGCGCAGATCCCTATGCAGAGACTCGGCACGCCCGAACAGATTGCTGCCGCCATCTCGTTTTTCGCTTCGGATGAAGCCTCATTCATCACCGGCCAAACCCTTTTTGTTGATGGCGGAGCGAGCCTCGGCCGTATGGCATAGCACCGTAGGGCGCAATACGCTCCACCATTGCGCCAACACCTGCCGTACCGCCTAAACCCGTGCGACCCAATGCTACAAAATCTGCCCGGCGTTCCGACCAATTAATGTCATTGCAAACACAAAAGCTGACTAGCCGTAGCCCGGGTCATGGCTCCATCTGACCCGGGGAATCCACCGCAAAAAGAACTGCCAAAAGGTGAGCATGTCGCAAAAAAAACTGCGGACACCCACCAAACCCATATTGCCTGACAGGCTTTTCAGATTTTTCCTACATTTTTGCTTGAAAGCTCCCGCCATAATTAGCCATGGCAACAGCACGCTCTGTCTTTGTTTCAGATAACACTTCCGGCGCATATCACTGCGTATCGCGTTGTGTGCGCAGAGCATGGCTTTGCGGCGTCGATCCGTATTCCGGCATGGACTATTCCTACCGCAAGCTTTACGTAGAAAAGCGCTTGCAAGAAGTCGCGGCATGTTTTGCTGTTGGCATTTATGGTTACGCTGTCATGAGCAACCATCTGCACGTAGTAGTGCATGTAGATGTTGATGCTGCACAACAATGGTCGGAAGAAGAAGTGGCCCGCCGCTGGTGTCAGTTATTCCATCGTCGCGAGCAAGACGTTGAACTGCGGATCGAGCGCTTGCTAAAACAAACACAGCGCATTGCGATATTGCGACAACGGCTCTGCTCCTTGTCGTGGCTGATGCGTTGCATCAACGAACCGATCGCGCGTATCGCCAATAGCGAGGACATTTGCACCGGGCGCTTTTGGGAAGGCCGTTTCAAATGCCAGGTGCTGGCCGATGAACGTGCCGTACTGGCAGCAATGGCGTATGTGGATTTAAATCCTGTTCGTGCCGGCATGACCGTGCGATTGGATCAGAGCCATCACACGAGCATCCAGAAACGCATCTTGAGTTGTCGTGCCGACGAATCGAAATCACGGCAAAAGCTCAAGCCCTTGCTGGGTATCGCACCTGCATTGTCACTCAAGCAAGGTCAGTACATCGAGTTGGTGCAATGGACCGGCCAACAAGTACGGCCCGACAAAAAAGGCGCCATTCCGAAATGCGCGCCTTCTGCACTCGGTAAAACCGGCTGCAGCGCAAAGCATTGGCCAACACAAGTCAAAGCAGTGGGTTCGGGCTATTGGCGAATGATTGGCAGTGCCGAGCAATTGATTGAGAAAGCCGAAGCCATAGGACAACGCTGGATCAAAGGCATTTCTATCGCCAGGCAAGTTCAGAAAGCCTGAGCGTGGCAGGGGCATGCTACCCGGCAACGGGAGAATGAAGTGTGGGCGATTGGAAAAGAGCCTTCCTATTTGCCGAAGAAGATGGCCGGCTTTCGGATGATCAAGGGTTGCCTTGATCGGCATTCAGGAATGTTGGGTGTCCGTGTTGTTTGGCTGGCTGGAAGAGCTTCGCAACTTCAAGGGCGAGGCCACTAAACTGCCGAACAAGCGCATTATTGACGGCCACTCGGCACAGGGCTGGGCGTTGAATTTGCAGGGACTCAAAATGGAAATTTGGGCGGATGCCAATGGGCTGCCCCTTCAGATGCGACAGGAAGGCGGTGCCGAACTTCTCATCGACTACCGTTTCAAATTCGATCAACCGAACGTCAACCAGCAATTGAGCACGACGATACCTTCCGATTACAAACTGGTAGCGCCCGACGATGAATGAACGGTTCCGGGTTTGATGGGGGAAACGAATCGGCACTTCGACAAAATCAACATCGCATGACACTGCAGTCAGTATTTCGCTGCGAGAAAATGCGATAAGGGTTTAGGTCAAATTGATTGAACCTGAGCCCTTTTTCGAAAAGATCAATTCAACTTATCCCTGCAAGCTTTCCGGTTCATATGGCGCCATTGCCCGGGCTACATTGCTAATCGGCATTGCATGGCTTCTCGGGGCGATGCACCATAGGTCCTGTAGTACTTCGGGAGCATGGCGCAATTGGACATTCCAGTAATCAATGGGCAGCAGTTCGCGACACGGTTTGCGCTTCGGCCGAACCAATATGCGTGGTTCCTAGGTGCAGGTGCTTCGGCGAGCGCAGGGATTCCAACAGGCTACGCAATGATTCGTGATTTCAAGACTCAGTTGTACTGTCAGGAAACCAAGATTCCGCGTCGAGAGGTCGATGCTGCAGACCCTCTTTGGATAGCGCGAATTGACGACTATTTTAAGAAGCACGCCATCTTGCCTTCAGCAGGAGATCCCTTGGAATACGCTCGCGCTTTTCAGGCAGTCTATCCACGCGTTGAGGATCGCCGAATCTATATTAATAAGCAGGTGCTGCTTGGTCGACCCTCTTTTGCGCACCGTGTGCTCGCGGGCCTACTAATTACAAGCCGGACGCCTTGCGTTTTCACGACTAACTTTGATGATTTAGTTGAAACAGCTGCCACTGTTATCAGACAACTACCGTCAGGTTTCGATGTTACTAACCTCACAGTTGCTGCCATAGATTCAGCAGAACGGGCCCGACGTTGCCTACGTGAGAATGACTGGCCACTAATTGCAAAAATCCACGGAGATTTTCAATCGGTTGAGCTCAAAAATACCGAAGACGAGCTTGCAGTACAGGACGAGCGAATGCGCTCGGTGCTTATTGAGAGCTGCAGTAGGTTCGCCCTTGTCGTTGTTGGATATAGCGGACGAGATGATTCTGTAATGGCGGCCTTGCGTGATGTGTTGAAAGAATCTAATCCTTATCCTGGTGGGATATATTGGGTGACGCGATCTCCACCCGAGCTTCTTCCTGCCGTTCGGGAGTTCTTAGAAAGTGCATTAGCAAAAGGCGTCAGTGCACACATCGTTCAATCCGAAAATTTCGATGAGTTTGCTGGAGATCTTGCTGACACTATTGAATTTGGTGATGTATTGGAGCAGCACATTCGGGCAGGACAGTCGCCACCCGTTGCTAGGCTTGTAGCATTGCCTAGCCATGAAGCCCTTACTACTCCGATTCTAAGGTTTTCGGCGCTGCGCGTCATGAGCTTACCGAAGGTTGCTCGGCGCCTTCAGTTGACGAAACCAGCAAACGTCCGTGAAGTTCGTGAGTGCTTGAAGCAAGCTAAAGTAAAAGCATGTATTGCGAGTGTAGGAAACGAATACGCAGTCTTCGGATCGGACAGTCAGCTCATGAGTGCACTTAAAGAGTTTGGCCCGAGGCTTGCAGGAACAATTGAACTAGATCCAATCTCGAATAGTTGGGCTGTCGGATTGATCTACGATGCATTGACTAAAGCGCTTTGCAAAGGAAGGCCACTGAACCCCCGGTTGAGTCGCCGGGGGCATAGTGTTTTAGTTTCAGCAGGTCATCCACAAGAGGACGAAGAACGCCGTAGTAGAAGGATGAAGGATCTTGCAGGGCTTCAGTTAGCTTATGTCGATTCTCTCGTTGGAAAAGTGAGCAGTCTTGGTTTTCCGTTCAACGAATCCGTGAGAATTCGACTTGAACAAAGTGTGGGACATTGGTGGTGTGTATTTGACCCATGCACATCTGTTGAGCTACCGCGAGAAGAGTATGTAGCTGGCAAGACTGAGACTTTGCCGGAAGATGCGACGACTACGTTTCAGTGGAAACCCAATCCGGCAGCTGATTGGACACGCGAGCGTTGGGCTCGGCGTTACAACCAAAAATGGGCCTCAATCATCGACTCTTGGTCGAAAATGCTAGGAGGAGATGTAAGGGCCTTCTGGATAGACGAAGCGGATGGTATTGATGCTGCTTTCAGCATCGGTTCGGTGACTGCCTGGAGTCGACCTTCACATCACCACGCCTACTTCCAGCGGGGATCGCGATGAGTATTTCAGTTACGAATGCCAAGTTGCCGCCGTTCCAATTGTTGGACGAACCATTCCTATGTTTTTCCCCAGATGATGAGCGTGCAAGAGACCTACATCCACTGCGTGGATTGGTTCAATTTGGGCCGTTCTCAAAAAGGTCTTTCGGTGCCTTCACTCCCACTCTTCGTGTGGCCGTGATTTGCCCGCAAGTAGGTTGGGGGAGAGTTGTGGAGTTAATGAAAATTATCCAACAGTCACACGCTCCAGGTGATCGAAAGGACTATGTGCCGCATTATCCTGGCTTCGAGAGGCTTTTCAGAATACCGATTCACTCAGCTGCTTCGTCAGCTCGTATCTTCTGGCCTAACTCCATCGACGAACTCCCCTTTACGGGGAGCGCTGAGGAACGTTTGGCCGCGGCGTTCGAGGAAGCACTTTGCCGATTAGAATTGGTTCGATCAGAATTTGATGTGGTGGTTGTGCATCTGCCTGAAAGTTGGGCTTATGCACTTAAAACTGAGACATTCAATGCACACGATGTACTGAAGGCTCTTGGGGCAAGATTTGGGATTCCAACTCAAGTACTCAATGATCGAGCATTTTCGTTCTCAATTACATCTGCCGCCTCAATCGCATGGCGACTCGCTATCGCGCTTTATGTCAAAGCTGGTGGGATTCCGTGGAAGCTTGCACCTATGAGTGGTATTCCCGATGGGACAGCCTATATTGGACTGGCATATGCGATGAGGCAGCATCAAGAAAGTGTCCACTACGTGACTTGTTGTTCCCAAGTTTTCGATATGGATGGGGGTGGCATGCAGTTTGTGGCATTCGAGGCTAAGGATCCGGTTAGTGATCTCCAAGAGGCCAAGAGAAATCCTTTTTTGAGCAGAGCAGACATGCGAGCAGTACTTGCCAGGAGCATACAGCTTTATCAGGCAAGAAATGGTGGAGCGCTCCCACATCGTCTCGTAGTCCATAAGACGACGGCCTTTAGTGATGAGGAGCTCCAAGGTGCAAATGAAGCTCTCGCCGGAATCGATGAGTTTGAATGCGTTGAGATCGGCTCGAACACAATGTGGCGCGGTGTCTGGATGGTCGCCAATCCGAACGGTAACAAGCCCACCAAAGCGGACGGTTATCCAGTGCCACGGGGCATCGTTCAGATACGATCAGGCACGTCATGCTTTGTTTGGGTGGCTGGCAATGCGCCAGGTGCATCGACGAAGGGGGCATATTATCAAGGCGGCAAAAGCATTCCACGCCCGTTGGTCTTAACTCGTCATGCTGGTTCAGGTCCGCTTGAAATCATTGCTCTCGAAGCCTTGGCGTTGACTAAAATGGACTGGAATAACGATGCTCTGTATGACCCTGTACCTGTAACAATTCGATACTCCCAGAGGTTAGCGAAAACGATCGCCAATGTGCCTGAGTTGCCAGGCAACATATATCCATATCGACTTTTTATGTAAAGGAGGAAACGTTATCAATTAGAAAGAGTAATAATTGAGTAGCGATTTTTCCTCTGCGGATATAGCCGCGGGTATTAGGAAAACAATTTAATCAGAGAAATGTTTGGCAAAATAGTCGATAAGATCTGCCGCTTGTGTACCCTGACGGAACTGTTTTTGTGTCTTGAAGTCACGAGATGGAACCAAATGAATGAATTGATTTTCGGCGTATAGTGATAGTACTTTCTGAGGGTCCGTTTCTAATCTATTCGATCCCGTCAAAGAATTCGCTGCTTCGATTGCAGCGCCTATCAGCACATCTGCGATCTGCACAGCTGAGCTATCTTTTGAGTCAACCTGAGTCACCGAAGATAGTTTTAGCGGAAATTTGATGCTTGCGATTTCGGATTGTTTGAATTCTACTTCACTGTTATGCGCTATGTAGCGCTCCAAAAGTACGTTGTAATTGAGCAGGTTCTTAGACTTGTCATGTTCCACTCGGTACGACCCTTCTGCCAAGACCTCCATGCGGCTTATTAAAGATTGGAGGACAACAAACGCGGCATCTGTGGTGACGCCTGGTGCCGCAATAGCTGACAGGCATTCTGGTGACGCTAGAGCCAATGGGCCGAAGGCTTCTGGGAGCTTTTCCCAGTCGGCGCGACGAACTGCCTGAATGAGCTCTCCAATTGAAGTTGAAGTCTTATCTTTGATTGCTCGTTGAAAGGAGGCGAGGATTGTATTGAACTCTTCCTTACCCAAAAGCGTCGGCGCTACAAAGTACAGTAATGATGCCAATGTATAGTTCTGTCCATCCTCGTAAAAGTTCACTCCACGTTCGTAATAGAATGGTTCCACCGCATAGTCCAGAAACATTAGAATTAATAGATATCGCTTATCGCACACGTAAGTCACGCATTTGTTCTGCGTCAGAACATCTCTTTGCAAATTTAGCAGACGATTGCGATTGTTAGCGCGACGAGCAATTGCTCCATACTTGAGCTCGGGCGCTTGTAGATTTGGAAAATGCTCCTTGATCAAACGAGTCGCTTCGTCGCGACTTATCGAAATTGCGGCAGCCCCCTGGAATCGTTGATCTGGATTTAGCAAATCAAAGCCGGTATAGCCACTTTCATCTATAGAAAAGCATTCCATGGCCCAGTCTACAAAAAGGGACAGGTTAATTTAATTGAACTAAATGTTAGGACTTTCACTAAATAAATCACGCTGACATCTTTTCTTTGTTGATTGCATAGTTAGGAGGCGCTGTTACTGAAGTGGATGCTCGCTAATTCTTGAAATTAGGTATCGCTTTGTACGTTGCTGGTTGGGAGACACAACTGCGGTAGCTTTAAAATAAAGCCTTCCATCGCGACCCAGATTGTTTTCATGTAATGACCAAGTAATCAAAGAGCGCTCTCTATCTGTCAAATCAGGATTCAGCAAAAAAGAAATTATTCTTCGTTCGGAACGATCGTATAGTTTCCCCCACCGACTAATAGTGTTGTACCGAGTTACGTTGCCAATAACTGGTTCAGGAAGAATGATTGATTGTGGTTGCAAATAGAGTCCTGTGTCTTGATTAAATGTCGCTAAAACTTCTCCGCGCGGACGAGTAATGAAAAGCCTCATTTCTGGTTCTTGAAGTAATGGGCGATGTACGTCCATTAACGCAGTTTCAAGTACTGCCGGTAATTCTCCAATAGTCGGCTCTATGCGCTGTTGTAGGGGCCTTCGCCTAGGCTCATCCTCGTGAAGTCCGACTGCTTCATTGAAAGCGTACTTGATAAAGTCGTAAGCAATGCCTGATGTGATTGCCCCACCAATGAAGATGGATGCCTCAAATATAAAACTCCCGCTTTGTGGAGCACGTATGTAAAGTTCCGCGCCTGCAGCAGCGTCCGCACGAGTTCTGACTTCACCGTTAACTAGTGCGTGGATAGTGATATTTAGCGCTCGTGCAATTCCTTCGAGTGACTTAGCACCGTCATATAGATCCAGACGATTATCGTCAGCGGTGCCATTTTCATATCTGAATTTGAGTCTTATCTCTGGCATATCAGTTCCTATGTGAATTAACGGCGCCGCCTAACCAAAACATGGGATCGACACATCGAATGATAACGTGCATGCAATGTTCATACGGAGGCTCCTTGATTTCGTAGCTATACCGTAAATCCGTTAGGGTTCTTTTTGTACCAAGCGAGACTTTTGTTAACGTGATCCAGCCAGAACTCATCGACGGTTGCTTCCTTGGTGTCTTTAATAGCGCCAATATCTCGCATCCATTCAAAGAACAAGTCACTTGGTTTGTTTGTTGTGAGACCAGCAACTAGAGAGCTCGCCATAAAATCATAATCCCGATATGAGATATAAGAAATATAGCCAAGACAGTCGCCTACGATTCGACGATGAAGCCCTTCCCAATGCTGCACGTCAATAACAAAAGGTGAATTATTTTGAATGTTATTGAATTGAAATGAAATGCCTGAAACTAAGTTCGAATATGAAATGAGCGATGCATTTAGTCTGCCAGTACGAGCAATTCTATTTGCCATCTCCTGGAGCGCACCAGTTGTTTCATTGCTTGCGTAAATCCATCCATTTTGAGACATGGCTGAAAGAACTTTCATTTTGTCGAGATTTTTCATACGGTATAATTGCTATCAATCCAAAAAAAGTGGAGTATTTGCTGCAAAAAAAGGATCAAGTTAATTTAATTGAACTAAATGTTGGGGTTTCACCAAATAGATCATTCTGATCCTTTATTTAGTTATGTGCTGTTAGGGGCTATTGATAACTGCAGCGACTGACCCATGCCATCTGCTGTTGTGCACAAGGCGCGCTTCTTGAAGATTTGACTGAAGAATTTCCCGCTTGCTGAGCTGTGAAAAATCTTCCCACTCATTACGAAAAACATATGTGGCATTGCCTGTATTAGGGCTCTCTAAAACATAGCGGCGTCTGCTCGTGAACCCGAAAACGACATAGTCACTAAATCCGCCTAAACCAACTGCAACGAAGTCAGGAGTGTGTCTTGTTATTGCTTGAATTCTTTCCGTGACGGTGGCTCTATCGTCTTCTGATAACTTCTGTAGGTAATCATCCAGAGCTTGTCGCGCACGCACAAACGGATATTGACCTGGCGGCAGTACCATCCAGTTGAGCTTTCTGATTTGAGTTGGTTCCGTTAGGTCAGGTTGAACGATTTCAAACGCGGGGAAGCATTCCAGGAATATATTCAATAAGTTGACAATATCTATTTCAGACTCGTCGCGACGTATTACACGAGAAGCGGCCACCACTTGGCCGTTCTTGCGCATCGCCGTAAGGAACTCTCCAGGTGGTGGAATCAGATCTCTCGGGTATGCATCATAGTCTCGTATTTGTATGCCGTGGTGAGTCTGGCCATGCCAATCTTGCCATGAAGTATTAATCATGCGAGACCGAGTCTCCATAGGCAGATCACGCCTTACAACCTCTTTTCCATTGGCGTTAAATGTAGTTGCCGCCCCTATCGCAATTGGAAGTATAGAGTCGCCTTCACTCGGTATTCCTTGGAATCCGACGGTGCGAGCAAGACGGATCGTCAGAGTTGGGCTCACGAGCCTAAACTCAGGCAGTCGCTCGATAATCTTGCGATAGACTGAGAGTGTCCGTATTTGTTTTGACATTGTAGAGACTCCGTTTAGTGCGGCACATAATAACTACCAGGCCCCAAATGCTTTGCTTGCAGAGCGCGATTGGTAGAAAGCAGTTGGGCCAACCCCTTTTTTTAATTAGGCGCTATCAGCCACTGATAAATTCTTGCCAAGTCTGTCCCCAGCCCAAAGATGGCACGGCAGGTACACGAGGCACTGAAGGTACAGCTGGTACTGGCGGGATTGATGGAACCGGAGGTACGGGCGGTACGGAAGGAACTGGTCGTACTGGTCCACTACCAGTGGCGCCTCTTATGAAGGCAACGACACCGCCGCGATGGTCCCGAAATAAGCCACTACCAATTACGCCAAGTTGCTGGCCACGATGGCCATAAACATTTGCTCCATTAACGACAGCGGCATGTGAACCGTTGAGGTGATAAATATCTTTACCTCGGAGCCAAGCTACAACGTGGCCAGTACGATCATAAATTGGTTCCATTATGTTCTCCGAAAATGAAAGAGCGCCAAACTACTATTAGCCCCAAAAAGTGGGTTGTCTACACAATATCCCTGACATAGAACTGCCTGCCGTAATGCTTCTCTTGCATCGCTTTCCCGACAGACCGATGTCTAAACAATATCTGTCAATCACAAATGCCCCTACTTCTGCCACACCAACCCAAAACCCCCATCCTCTTCCACCTCATAAAAACACTCCACCAAACTACCGTCGGGTTTCAGGGTGAGCACGGTAAAACCATTTTGTACTTTCACATTGCCGGGCTTGATCGGTGTTTGTGCGTTGTAGTCGACGTTGCTTCTTACGATGCCCGCGGTGTCGCCAAACGGGAAGGCGGCATGGCCGGCGCAACGGCAAAGGCAATCATTGCCGGCAGCGGAATTGGCGTTGTAAACGGTGCCTTGGTGTAGATGGCCCCAATACCAGTAATCCGGTGCTCTGGGCGTGCCGGTGTAACTGCCCAATGTGGTCGCCATATCGTCCCAGATGCTCATTCGGGATACGCCGTCATAACTCAGGCCGTTGTGATGGGTCATGGCCAGCACTTTTTTCTGCGAAAGATTGCCGAAGCCTTTGATGAAATCCGCCTGCTGGGTATGCGTGCTGTCGCCCAGGGCACCTTCCATATAAAGCGAGGATTGATCGTAATAAGCGGAATCCAGACCCAGCACCAGCCACTGGCCATAACTCAAGGCGAAATAGCTGGTGTTGGATTGCGCTGAAAAACGCGAGTCGGTCAGGGCGATATTGAAATACCCTTGCGCCGCGCCATACATTTCATGATTCGAATTGAGGGTGAAGCATTTTGTTGCCGTGGAAGCGGCCGGCGGCAAGAGCGCCAGAAAATTGGTCTGCTCTTCTTGTTCCGGAATGCGATCATCTGAGCCGACATAGTAAACATCGCCCAGATGCACCATGTAATCAGGCGCCAGTTTTTTCACGGCATTGATCACGGCAACGGCAGGGCCCTGACCACCGAAATCGGAACCGTAAACACCGGTGCCCCAGTCGCCAATAATGGCGATGCTGATGGACGTTTGGGTGCTGGGCACGGTGATGGTTTGCGGGTTGGTACCGAACGGGTAAACCAGGTGCGGCAGTTCAATATTGGCGTAGAAATACACCGGCACCAGAATCCAGTGTGCATCGAAGGTTTCATATTTGCCCGTGCCATACAAAGTGCCGTCAGCACCGGCGACGCCTTCGCTTCTGCCCTTGGCCAGCAACTCTTCGTAATCGGCCGTCGAAATTTTTGTCTCGGCGCCATAGAAAGACGCGATGACGGCAAGGGTGTCCCAAACGACCAGCGCCTCGATCATGTCGGGCGGGAATATCGGCGGATTATCCAGCCAATACAGCAACAGCCCGTACTCAAGATGCCCACCGTCGGTAGGCAAAGGCGGAATCGGCAGCCCCTTCATTTGTGCAATCAATTGCCGCACCAGATTTTCACTATGGACCAGGGTGATGATAAGCGCCTTGTGCCTGGCCGCCTTGTCGGGCGCATGCACGGTATGAAGACTGTAGTCGGCCTCGCTGGTAAAAACGGGTACCTGATCGAGCATGCAATGATTCCCCTGTTCAGTAGCAGCTATCAGCGTTTAGACGCTTTTGCCCGAGGGTGCTGCATGAACGGCGGTTTCGCAACGTAAATAATTCACACACGTAGGGCGCAATACGCTCCACCATTGCGCCGAATAAACAAGGCGGCGATAAATATTGCACCGAGCACCGTAGGGCGCAATACGCTCCACCATTGCGCCGAATAAACAAGGCGGCGATAAATATTGCACCGGGCACCGTAGGGCGCAATACGCTCCACCATTGCGCCGAATAAACACGAGGTCAATAAATATTGCACCTTACGGATGCAGGATAGATTTTGGAAGGTTGGGTCGTGTGAGTTTGGGCGGTATCGCAGGTTTGGCGCAATGGTGGGGCGTATTGCGCCCTACGGATGCAAGGTAGATTTTGGAAGGGGGGTTTTGGGCGGTGTCGCAGATTCGGCGCAATGGTGGAGCGTATTGCGCCCTACGGATGCAAGGTGGATTTTGGAAGGTGGGGTTGGGCGGTGTCGCAGGTTTGGCGTAATGGTGGGGCGTCGCGCCATATGGTGGCGGGCGCGTTCGGCGCAATGGTGGAGCGTATTGCGCCCTACGGGTTGCCGGCCCAGTTGGCTGGGTAGATTCCTTTTTCGACGAATCGGTGAAAGCTGGAGTGTGGCCAGTCGGCGAGTCTTTGCACATGGCCATGTTTCATTGGATTGATGTGTACGTAGTCGATGTGTCGGGCTAGGTCCTGTTCGTCACGAATGAGATGATCCCAAAAACGACGTTGCCAGATTCCACGCTCGCCACGGCGAAGTCTTACCTTGGATCGATGTTCACCGTATTCAATTCGCTTGGAGAACCCGGCCTTGATTAATCGCCATCGGGTCGCGTTATCGGCATCGCCTTTGGGTAGGGTCCAGACAACGTGCATGTGTTCGGGCAGTACAACCCAGGCATCGAATGAAATAGGAAAGCGTTGGCGTGTTGCGTGAATGGCTTGTTTTAGATCATCGATTCGTTCGACCAGGAGTCGATTATTTCTTCTTTGCTGTAAGTTCACTGTAAAGAAGTAGGTGGCACCCGGTGCCCAGATTCTTCGATAGTCCATGATCTAGAGTTTGTGTTTCGGAGTATGTTTTCGCTATTCGCATCTTTCTCATTTTGGTGTGGGGATTTGCCTTGGTTTGGCGTAGGGATTCACGTAGCGGTTGGGGTAAAAAACAGGCACGCCAAGAAGTGATGGGTTTCTACAGAACCCTGATTCGATTCAAGGAGCGCGTGCTCAAGATATTTGTTTTGCATTTAATCAGCGTCCAGAATCGGTTTGCTAGAGTCGCGCCCATGTCCGTATTCCCGAAGTTCTTCAAAACGTACTCCTGGCGCCTCGTATTACTGGCTTTCATTGCAGTGTTGTTGACGGCCTGCGAAGACAAGGAGCTGACACCGGCGGAAATACGCGCCCAGATTAAACACTTGATGCCGGCAAGCGTGAAAGACCGCGATGGCTGGGCAAACGATATCCAGTACGCGATGGCGTCGTTGAAGATTGAAGCGTCATCACAAAATATTTGTTCCGTGTTGGCGGTAACCGAACAGGAATCCACCTTTGTCGCCAACCCAGTGGTACCGGGGCTGGGAAAAATTGCATTGAAGGAAATCGAGGATCGTGCCGCACGCCTGCATGTGCCGGCATTCGTGGTAGTGGCGGCCTTGCAATTCAAATCGCCCAATGGTGATAGCTGGGAAACCCGCATTACCCAATCGCGTACCGAAAAAGAATTAAGCGATATTTTCGAGGAAATGATTGCCTCGGTACCGATGGGGAAACGTTTTTTATCGCGCGCCAATCCGGTGCATACCGGTGGGCCGATGCAAGTTAGCGTTGCGTATGCCGAAGCACATGCAAAGCTGCGCGATTATCCGTATGCAACGGACGATTCCATTCGGCATGAAGTTTTCAACCGTCGCGGCGGGATGTATTTCGGTATCGCGCATTTGCTCGACTATAAAAATTCGTATGAAAAACCGCTGTTCCGTTTTGCCGACTACAATGCCGGGCATTACGCCAGCCGAAATGCGGCTTTCCAAAATGCCGTTGCGGTTGCCACGGGCATTTCGATTGACCTGGATGGCGATTTGATTCTTTACAAGAAGGCTGGCGAAGCAGGTGAGGTGAGTGCTACCGAATATGCCGTGCGCAAAATGGCAATGGGTTTGGGCATGACGCCGGTAGAAATTCACAATGCATTACTGGCATCGAACCAGTATGGCTTTGAAAACAGCGAACTGTACCTGCGTGTTTTTGAAATCGCCGATAAGCGCAATGGCAAACCATTGCCGCGTGCCACCTTGCCACGCATTCGTTTGAACAGCCCCAAGATTACGCGCAAGCTGACCACCGAGTGGTTTGCCAACCGCGTTAACCAGCGCTACAAAAATTGTCTGGTGCGCGCGGGAAAAAGCTAGGCTGGTAGATGCTTTCCCCAATGCTGTACAGGCGTATCTCCGGATGAAATTGGTTGGCCTGCCTGCCTATTGCGTACATGCCGCCGACAGGAGCAACATGTCGACATGACCCGGTTCGATAAAAGGCAGTACCCCCGCCGCCGTGTGAATATGCACGCAGTTGTGGCGCAGCATGCGCCAGCGACTGCCGTGATCGATCTTTCCGAAGGCGGTGCGGCACTTGAGTGGAATTTGCCGAGCGACATTGCAGTGGGATCGATGGTGCGTCTGCGTTTCCTGCTGACGGCAGAGCAAAGTATCGAGATAGTCGGTCGTATCGTGCGCGTTGCCGAGGGCCGTGCCGGTGTCGAATTCCTGAGTGACCAGCAAAACCTGGTTCGCCAGTTAATGGCCGAGACGAAATCCGAAGACTGATTCCCGGCATGCGCAAGCCTGTCTGTTTTAGCCATGCCACGATGATGACGTCACATGCCTGCATGATCTCCAATCGAACTCGATGTCACTCTTGGGATTGCGATTTTTTGCCTGCGAATGGTGCATTCGCACATGAAATTTCTTCGCTTCAATGATGCGTTCGCACATAAAATTTTTTCAATTTTAAATTCAACACGATAGCTGTTTTGCGAAGCCGTGTTAACGCGTGCGAATGGTGCATTCGCACATGAAAGTTTTCGCATGCAATGGTGCGTTCGCACAAAAAATATTTCTTTATCCAATGGTGCTGCGCACAAAAAATTTATGTGCGATGCGCGTCACAGATCTGTTGACCACCTGGATACCAAACGGTATGGTACGGGTCGGCAAGGGGGTGGGCCTGCATGGGTCCAATGCCGTTCAAGGTTGTCGTTATCGTTGTTCTAAAGCCCCTAGGCTTTTGCTCGTACACACCTAAAAAACACATTGAGAGGAGGCAAGTAATGACTATCCGTTTCGGTAAGATCGTTCGTGCATTATTCCCGACCATGGCACTGCTCGTAGTGAGCTCGCAAACCATGGCCAGTACATTAAACCAAAACGTTTCCTGGACGATTGATCGTACCGGTACAACGGCAAAGTATCGCGTGGTGGCTTACGGCGATTCGATTTATGCAGGCTACAACGGTTCCACCACGAATGCGGCAAAATATTCGGCCACTACCGTTGAATCGGAATATCTTTCTGCCTTGTGGAATGCCGACATCGAGAATATCCGTCGGACAAAATCCGGCGCGGTGGCTTCCGATGTTTACAGCAACAAAATCGTTGCTGAAAAATCCTATATGCAAGCCGCCACCACGCGCGTGGTGACCTTCGAAATGTGCGGCAACGACGGTTTGCAGGCGCGTAGCAGTTTCAAGGGCCAAACCGGCACCTGCAATTACAGCGTGCTGACGACGGCAGAAAACAATTGCAAGGTTAACGTTGCTGCAGCAATGGATTTCATCAATGCCAATGCCTATTCCGGCACCAAGTTGAAAATCATCGGCAACTTGTATTACCCCGGTTACAACGCGGACAACGTCAACAGTTCATGCAACGATCCGAGTACCGGTGCCAAGGTCAATATGCGTGACAAGTTCCTGCCATCGATTGCCAGAATGAATTACTGGATGTGCACTTATGCCAACCAGAAAGGTTTTGTATGTGCCGACAACTTTGCCGGTTTCATGGGGGCCGATTACGATTCCAACGGCGATGGACAGATTGATTCGGATGCCTTGAAATATGTTGCCGGAGAATCCGAAGCCAGCTATGTGACGCGCATTACTTCGACACTGCGTCCTACCTTGCGTGATGCCAATACGCATTTCGTATCATCGAGCAGTAGTTACGACTACATCCAGTCCGACGACACCCACCCAACCTACACGGGCGGCACGGTAACTGCAGGTTTGTTCGGCGGCACCACCGGTACAGGCGCACCGCGTTACACCGTCTACACCAGTGGCCGTAGTCCTATCTGGAACCAGTATGGTCACGAGCGCATGGGTTGGGCCTTGTCGACCTACGGCCCGACCGGTCCATTCTGATTCTGAAAAAGCAGAATGAACCCGATGAATGATTCCGGAAAAAATCACACCCCGCCGTTCGACAAGAACGGCGAGGGTGTGCGTATCACCGAACACGGCAGTAGTGCTTCGCGCGCTGCCCTGTTTTATAAATTGCTGGCGCTGATATTGATCGGATGTTTTGCGGGCTACCTGATAACCATGGTGGTTCATCGAAACAAATCTTCGAGTAGTAACGGCAATTCAAATCCCTCCGTGGTCGATAAAACACCTGATGCAAATACTGTCGATGCCGTTTCGTTGCAGGCAGGCAATGTCGGAAATGGCAAACTCACGGCTAGAGCAGTGCAAGTGCAGGAAGATCGCAATGATTTGTCCAATTACGTTGCGCCCGGTGAAGCACCGAAAATGGGAGAGGTCATCGAGCGCTTGCATGATGCCGGCATTCATTCCGGCCTTGGTGCATTTTCACCACCGGGTACCAGCCCGGCGATGATTGGTTTGGCGGTTCCGGAAAATTACGTTTTACCCGAAGGTTATGTCCGGCATTTTCAGGCGACCGATGATGGGCAAAGGATTGAACCCATCCTGATGTACTCGCCGGATTTCAATTTTTTCGATAGTTCAGGTCAGCAGATCGCCATTCCACCAGACCGCGTCGTGCCAGCGAATATGGCGCCACCCGGACTTGCGATCAGGTTGATTACAATTCCTGAACCATTGGAGCCAACAGGACCTTAAATCTGAATATGTCACGGTTCTCTAGCACCGGCTGGCGCCCGCTTGCCGGTATTGTTCTCAGTGCGGCCTTGTTCGGCCTTTATTCGCGCGGTGGTTACGCTTACCTGCTTGGCTTTCTTGCCCTGGTACCTTGGCTGCTGGTGTTGAACACGATAACGAGCACCGCTGCTTCAGTACGCAGCGGCTTGCTGATGAGCATTGTTTTCGTCGCTGCCGTGTTCGCCTGGTTTGGCGTCGCCATCGGTGCATACACCGGGATAGGTTCTGCGACTGGATTATTTGTCGTACTGCTGGCAGCGCCTTTGTTGCAAGCACAGTTCATCGCTTTCGCGCTGGTGCGATATTTGGCTGGTCGTCGTTATGGTGCCGTTGTGCGTGCACTGGCGGCTGCATCGGCGTGGGTAGCGACGGAATGGTGTATTCCCAGATTGCTGGGCGACACGATTGGCCATGGTTTGTATCCATCGCCCATCCTTCGCCAGATCGCGGATGTGGGTGGCGCTGCTGGCCTTACTTTCTTGCTGATTATCGTCAACGAATGTGTGGCATCCGCAATTACCCATCGCGCTGATTCAAAGCGCGTGCTGGCAAAACCATTGACGACGGCTGCATCGATCATCGTCGTGATGGCCGGCTACGGCATGTGGCGAATGCCGCAGTTTCAACCAACACTGCAGAGCCTGCGTGACGAAAAACCGCTGCGAATCGGCATGGTGCAATCGAATATTTTCGACTACGAGCATCTGCGCCAGAAAATCGGTGCATACGAAGTGGTTCGCCAGGTGCTCGATACCCATTATGTGATGTCGCGCGAAGCCATCGAGCAAAATCATGTGGATGCATTGCTGTGGTCGGAAACCGTATATCCCACTACCTTCGGTCATCCAAAAAGTGAAAGCGGGGCGCAGCTCGATCAGGAGATTCTGGATTTCGTGAGCGCAGCGAAGGTGCCTCTGGTATTTGGCACCTATGATCGCGACGATACCGGTGAATACAATGCCGCCGCTTTCGTCGAACCTGCGGCCGGCACGCTTGGGTTTTATCGCAAAACGGATTTGTTCCTGCTGACCGAATATGTGCCCGAATGGATCGATGGGCCAATGTTGCGAGGTTTGCTGCCCTGGGCAGGGGCCTGGAAACCGGGTAACGGCGCGCGCGTCTTTCCGTTGCGGCTTGCCGATGGACGCGAAATTCCGGTGTTGCCGATGGTATGTCTGGATGATGTCGACACCGGGCTTGCCATCGATGGTGCAAGGCTGGGCGGCCAGGTCATTCTGGGCATGTCGAATGATTCCTGGTTTACCCAGTATCCCGTCGGCGCAAATCTGCATTTGAACGTGGCGGCATTTCGCAGTATCGAAACACGCATGCCGCAGATGCGTGTGACGGCCAATGGTGTCAGCGCCGTAATTGATGCGAACGGAAGCATCGTGGCAAGCACCGCGATGGATGAAAAGAAACTTCTGATTGGCGAAGTGTTGGTAAAAGAACCGCCAATGACACTGATGGTGGCCTGGGGTGATTGGGTGGGGCGTGCAGGCATACTCTGGCTTGCGTTGCTTGCCGGATTTTCCGTCGTGGCTGCATTCAATCGCCGTGCTGGCAATGCTGCGAAGGCGGCAGTTGTTTCGACAATATCTTCAGAAGAAAAATTCCGGGCCGATGCCGTTGTACTTGCACCTGCATGGCGTTTTGCGACAGCTCTGTTGCGCGTGTGTACCTGCGGCGGTTTGCTATTCATGGGCATGACGGTTTTGTTCGGCGATGAAGCACAAAGAAACGCGCTGACCCAAATGTGGATGTTCGCCGCTTTGGTGCTGGCACCGGAAGTAGCCGCCTGGTCCATCCTGCGTGCCTTCGCAGCGAAGATGTGCATTGAAAACGGCATGCTGATACTGGAGCAAAGACAAAGGCGCATCGAGATACGGGTGAAAGATATTGCTGCCGTTGAAACATGGAAGCTTTCGCTGCCAATGGCTGGCGTCAATCTGAAATTACAGTCCGGACAACGCTGGTCGCAGGGCATTGCAACTCAGGACATCAATACTTTGATATCCACCTTGGTTGGCAACGGTGGCTCGCCCGCGTTGGAGAATACGTCTGATGGTTTCGCTGCAAGGTATGCACGCGTGCGCTCGGCGATTGCGCGTCGTCGCATCGATCATGCCGTAGTGAAGTTTTTGCTGTTTCCGCTGGTCCCGGCGCTGCCGGCTTTTCGCTTGCATCAGCACATTGCCTACGGCGGCACTTTTGGCGAATACCAGACGTTCGGCCTGAAGGCCTACCTGATTGCACTCGTCATTTGGTGGGCCTCATGGGCTATTGGCATGGTGCTCTTCGCAGCACTGCTTCGTGTCGTGATTGAAGCTGGCACGATGTTGTCGGTTGCCTTGCGTTCCGGGCGTGCCATTGATATCAGGAAATCGCTGGAGCTGCTCGGCCATCTGTTTTTCTATATTGGTGTGCCGGGGTGGTTGCTGATCAAGTTTTTACCTTGATGAAAAATCTGCTTCGTTGTAAAACGAACTTGGTCAAACACGCAGATTAAAGGTTTCCCCATGACAGATTGGTTCTATGTACGCGATGGTCAGCAAAACGGACCAGTCACTCTTGAAACGCTTATTGAACTCGCCCGGACCGGTGGTCTGGATGCAACGAGAGATAGCGTATGGAATGAAACCATGAGTGGCTGGACGCTTGCCGGGCTGGTGCCCGGAATTTTCGGGGTGTCTGCGAGCACGGCAATTCCCCCGATAAATCCGGCGAACCCCTATGCAGCGCCGCATAGCGCCTGGAGGACAGCTGTTGCATCATCCCGGGGACCGCTGGAAGAGATTGAGCACGGTAGTGATCCAATCGACCCGATAGAGTGCATCAAGCGTGGCATGACATTGGTAAACCGGCAGTTCCTCAATATTTTCCTAGTCGGGCTTGTGTATTTCGCCTGCATATTGGGAATATCGCTGGCAGCCAATTTTGTTCAGATAATGATGGGCAGCGTCAGCCAGACACCAGGTGAGGTAAATTGGCTCCTCGTGTTGATCATATTCGTCATCCAGGTAGCCGCGCAGGTGGCTATGCTTTTCCTGCAGCTTGGACTTATTCGCATCGGCTTGAATTTGGTATCCGGCAAGGAAGCATCGGTTGGCGTTTTGATTGGCATGATGTTTGGCGAAGGGGATAAACTTCTCCGCGCCGTTCTCGCCTCGATCCTGTTCGCCATTGCATTCGTTATTGGCTTTGTTTGCCTGATTTTTCCAGGCATTTACCTCTTGCTGCGCTATGGTCATTTCCTGACGGCAATTGTCGATCGCGATCTGGGTGTGATGGAATCGTTTGACTATAGTTCTTCGATCACTACCAACAACAGGGTGAATAGGCTTCTATTGGGATTGCTGTATTTGCTCGGAATTATCCCGATTATTCTGACCTGCTACATTGGTGCGATTTACATCGGCCCGGTTATTTGGTTGACCGGCCTTGTCGCTTACCGCTGGATGCAATACGGTCGTCTGGCAAAAGAGGATCATCCGGGAACGGAAATCCCGATGCTCGATAATTTGTAATCGAAAAAAATGATTAGGCAATAAAAAGGCAGGTCCATTGATTGAACCTGCCTTTTGTTTTTTTGTAATGCTGAACTAACGCACGCCGCCACCGGCGTACAGCTGTTCGCCGGTCAGCCAATAAGAATCATCGGAGGCCAGGAATACGGCGATCGATGCAATGTCTTGTGGCTGGCCGACGCGACCCAATGGCGTTTGTGCAACAGTGCCTTTTTCAAAATCCGAACCAATGAAGCCGGCAGTATGTGTGCCTTCGGTTTCGATCATGCCGGGATTCAAGGCATTCACCCGAATCTTGCGTGGCCCCAGTTCGCGTGAAAGCACGCCGGTGATGGCATCCACTGCGCCCTTGGTGCCGGTATATACGGCGCTTCCGGGAGGCGTAATGCGGGAGACGACCGAACCAATATTGATGATGCTGGAGCCTTCTCCAAGATGTTTTACTGCAGCCTGCGTGGTCAGCAACAAGCCGAGCACGTTGACGTTGAAGTGGCGGTGAAAGTCTTCTTCGGTGATGTTTTCGATGGGGGCAAAGCCGTAAACGCCCGAGTTGTTGACCAGCACATCCAGGCGGCCGTATTGCTTGATGGCGGCATCGACAATGGCTTGTGCATCGGCGGATTTGGAAACATCGCCCTGTACCGCAAACGCCTTGCCTCCGGCAGTATTGATTTCCGCGACTACGGCATCGGCACCTGCTTTGCTGGATGCGTAATTGACGACGACAGACGCGCCTTCCCTGGCTAAAGACTTGGCAATGGCGGCGCCAATGCCCTTGGATGCGCCTGTGACGATTGCAACTTTACCTGTGAGCTTGCTCATATATGGTTCCTGCTTCTCTATGAATGATGGGGTGGGATTTAGTTCCTAAGTCCCGTAGTTCGTATATTATGAACTATAGAACTAAAAATCAAGGGCTGCTAAGATAGAGCCATGAGACCGCTACTTCACCCTTCCATCGAGAACATCACCGTCGAAGGCATCCTGCATGCCTTGTCCGATCCCGTGCGGGCGGCAATTTACGCAGACCTGGCGGGATCCGGTTGTGCCACCACCTGCTCGAACTTTCTGCAAATCAGGGAGCGCAGCATTCCCAAATCCACGCTATCGCAGCATTTCAAGGCGCTGCGGGAAGCCGGCTTGATTCGCAGCGAACGGCAAGGCGTCGAAATGCTCAATACCAGTCGTTGCAAGGAAATCGAACAGCGTTTTCCGGGCTTGATCCTGGCGATTCTGGGTGCACATGCTGTTCAAGCGGCAGAGAGCGCGCGGGAAGAAAAAACTTCGCCGTAGCCCGGACTACGCTTCACCAGCCCGGGATAAATCTGCAATTGACTGCAGTCTTTGCGAAAAAAGATTCCAACAACCATCCATGTGTCGATGCGCCGGCTGCAAAACTTGAAAAGTTTTTGCAGAGTGCATCTTCATGACGTTTAAGAGCGCGCTATTGTTTTTCCAGCGCAATAATCTTTTGCTCGATAAGTTGCGCGCTACTTTTTAGCGCACTGTCGCCGGACAACCTGGCGTGTTTGGAAAGATGCTGTATCAAATCGACCATTTGATACGCTCGCGTACCTTTGGATGGTGACCAAACCTTGCCGCAGCCAACGGATGGAGAGGTAAAACGATAAGTGGTTCCATCGAAGCCAAAGAGGTCCTGCTTTTTCGATGAGGAGATAGCTGCCGTATAAATCTTGAGTATGCGATCAATAAGATCCTTTGACAGGGGCGCGCTATTGAGCTGCGCCTTGACTTTTGGCTTTGTAAAATCGTGGTAACCACTTCCTGTCTTTTTATCGTACACGTTTGATGAATACCAGAATGAATCTTTCAAAGTAACGAAAAAAACATTACTGTCAGCAATTCTCATGCCATATTCAGGACTAAATGAGGGAAAGGTAGTAAGGGAAAGTTGTGGCTTTTCGCCTATTGCCCTATCTATGACATTGTCAACTCCGGCGTAATAATCCGGGAACGCGTCGTTCGTGCATGGTTCGAAATATTCCTGTGCATAAGCGTATCTGCAGCCGCATACGAGCACTAGAGCCGAGAGCGCCAGTAATCTCGGTATGCGTCCCGACAACCATGAAGATGCCGACACGCCAGATACAAAACTTGAGACCGGTTTTTTCACGAGAGTCACCTTGATAACTTAGTCAGCATCCAAAATTGCGAAACAAGCGCCCGGAAATAAACACCATCATGCCATTTTACTGCCATCGGTGTGCCGCACCGGGATGGCCTCTGGATTAAAGCCCGACAGGCAATAAACATTGATTCCAAAATTGTCGGGCGTAACGCGCTTGCGATGAAAGGTATAGATGCCACAGGTCTTGCAGAAAAAATGACGGGCGGTATGGGTGTGAAATTGATATTCGCTTAGCGAATCCTCGCCGGCAAGTAGTTTGAAATCCGTTTCGTGCACTTTGACCATGAGCGCGTTCTTGCGGCGACAGATCGAGCAATCGCACATGGTAAGTTCGGGAAAATCGGTATTGATTTCAAAGCGGACGGCACCGCAGTGGCAGCTGCCATCGTATTTTTGAAGTGGGCGATTGGCCATGAGTGTTTTCTCGATTAAGGTCTGGCAATCATGGAGGCGCTGACGCACCGGCGGATGCGAAACCTGATGCCAGGTTTTTTCAGGAAGGTCACCTCGATTGCGTAGTTAAGCCGTCCGCAGTACATTGCAAATCACTCCTGTGCTGGCGTCGCGCTGAAGTGGAGTAGCCCCCATCCGTGGCCGTCAGGGTCAACAAAGCTATGCGTGTACATGAAGCCAAAATCTTCGGGCTCGTCGTAGGTCGAGCCTCCAGCGGCAATTGCTTTGGCAACGAGGCTGTCTACCTCGTCACGACTCTCGCAACTCAGGCTAAGCAGGACCTCGACGTCTTTACTCGTGTCGCATATGGATTTGGGTGTGAATCTACGAAACGCATCATGGGTGCCCAGCATGACGGAAATCGTATCGCTGACGACGATACAGGCGGCAGTGTCGTCGGAGAACTGCGGATTTTGTGAAAAGCCGAGTGCCTTGAAAAAGCTGATTGACTTCGATAGGTCGGCGACGGGGAGGTTGATAAATATTTGTCTGCCCACTGATTTCTCCTTTTCGATTTTTGCTGCAATCATGCCCGATAAGCTGCACTCTCGCGTCAAGCTGGCCTGAAAATGGCATCTATTCGGCCGTCATCGTGATTGCACAGTCAGGTGCTTATTTGAATACTGAATTTGAATCCTGAAATAAAGCAATACACAATAAAAGCGAAGCAGAGTGACAACGAAATATTATTGGCGGTCTGGTAAGACTCATTGTCTGTGCCACCATATTTTTTCCAGGCGTGTAGACGCATGAAATTTGTAATTACCACAAGAGCGACGAATACAAAGAATACCTTTGCCTCGGTGTCATGCAGATGCCACGAGCCTGTTCGGGGGGTTGAAAGGTTAACGTCGTTCTTGTACAGACCAAAGGCCCCGTAAATCAGCGCTACCACGGAAGCGAGAGTGCCCAAAGCCAGGCTATCCGATGTGACTCTGCGATGCGCTTTGGGAATCTTCCCGGATTGTTCGGCATTACTACCCATTAATAAGCCCGACATGTGGCTTCGCGCTGCAATCTCCGCGACCAGATTTTGGTAATTAAGGGGGAATCTTTTTGCGTTGATTCCGCCGTATGCTTCCTTTAGTTCGCTGTCTGAAAATGCGTTGTAATGAATGTCGCCGTCAGAGTTCATAAGAAGTACCCGACAGCCATGAAGGTGCCGACGCACCGGGTGCAAAACTTGAAAATAGGTAATTCACGGGGTCACCTTGATTGCGTAGTCAGACACGGACGCCTAGTCCTTGATTAAAGGAATGGAAGAGATAAGTCCACTGAAACGCTTTTGCCACGGATACACATTTCTGGAAGTGACGTTTAAAGTGCACTTGTCGTCGGAGTCCTTTGGAAGCGTTAGAAAGACCAGTTCTTCATCCGGCGAGCCGACAGGAGAAGTCCTGGTCTGTAGATCCAGGCGCAGCGGGCTTTCGCCGGTGCACACGAGATCTACCAGATAATCGCCAACAAATTGCGTAAACGGTGCAGGATTATCGCGTTTGATATGAATGATTTGACTTTGTCCGTTTATTTCCCGCTCAACGGCTACGGTAGACCCGACAACTATTTGCGGTCCTGGCGGAGGTACAAAGTGACTCGCGGCCTTGGCTGTCACCGTGCAAATTACCAAAGACGCAATGAAAAAGTATTTAGGACTCATGAAATTCTCCTAAGTGGCCAACAATCAAAATAAGGTGCCGACGCAACGGATGTGAAACTTGGAAAGAGGTACTTCACGGAGGTCAGCCTGATTGCGTAGTTAGATTTTATTCGCGATAACCTGGGAAACAATCTGGTCAGCACATCTACTCGTCGCAAGTTTTACGACATCAATCAATTTTTCGCCGTCGTTATTTTTAAACTCTGTGCGGTCAAGTTGCAGGGTAGGATCGTTCTTTGAAGGCTTGACCGCACACCTGTACTCCCAGGTGGTCTTTCCCTCGGGATCTGACAGTCGTACGCGAGCCATGTAGCCATACTGGTATGTAGCCCACTTCAACGGTCTATAGCCAAGAAAGTTGAGCTCTGTGAAAACAAGCAGTGAGTGCTTTCCAGTCGGGTTGGAAATTTTCTTGATCTTGCCATTGAAGGGGGTAAGTTCATTCTTTACGTCCTCCAGCATCAGCGATGTATTCTCCGAGAGCTTTTCCCTAAGGGAGACCGCAAACAAATAGGATGGGCTTGGTAGCGGAATACTGCTGCCGTCAGGTCGAGTCATGCTGTCAATCAAGCCACCACCAACAACACTCCCGGGTGTCATTAGAAAAAGGTCTGGCTCCATATAAACGATGAATTGAATAAGGTTTTTAGCATCCTTAACCTGTTCCTCCGCAACCGGCGCAGGTTGCGTAGGAGTGGTAGCCAAAGCTTGTACTTCTTCGGCAGAAACTTGCTGGAAAAAACCAAGAAAAGAAAAAGCAAGAATATAAAATATACGCATATTGTTTCCAAAAAAATCCAACTGTTTTTATACCGACATATTCATCTTGATCATCTTTAAGTCCTTGCGGGTGTTGCGCAGCAAGGATCGCGATGTCGCAAGATTCGCAATTAATTTTTGCCTGCGTTCGCATACGCCTGAATCAATTCGAACAGATAATCGCGTTCGGCGTAAAGTCCTGCGACCGATTTGCGCTCGTTCAGTCCGTGCACTCCGTTGCCGTCAATATCCAGAAAGCGTCCCGGCACGCCATAGGTCGGGATGCCGGCGGCATTGAGAAAGCGGCCGTCGGTGGCACCTGTTGCCATTGCTGGCAGCAACGGGACGCCGGGGAAATGTTTGGCAGCCAGTTTTTTCGCCGTGCCATACACCAGCGGAGTTAAAGGTGGGGGTGGCGGTGTCGGGCTGGTTTCACCGAATGGCACAACGGTGATGGATGCATCGGCAATCGCTTTCACAAGTTGGGCGCGCACGTTTTCAATCGGGTCACCGGGGAACATCCGGCAATTGATATTCGCACCGGCACGTTGCGGCAAGGCATTGTTGGCGTGGCCTCCATCAAGCCGTGTTGCGACGCAGGTAGTGCGCAGCATGGAATGAAAGGTGGCGTCTTTCGAAACAATCGCGTTGGCGGCCAGATCATCGGGATGATCGATCAATTGCAGCATGGCGCTACGCGTTTCGCTGTCGCCAAGTTTTGCGGTCTCGGCAAAATAGGCACGCGTGGTGTCGCTGAACTGGACCGGAAATTCATATTGGCCAATGCGCACAAGTGCGGCCGACAAACTATAGATGGCATTATCCGGACGTGGCTTGCTGCTATGGCCGCCCGGGTTGGTCGCTTCGATCCGGAAGTCCTGGTAAACCTTTTCACCGGCCTGGATGCCGAGCGATACCGGCTTGCCGTCTTTGTCATTAATACCGACGCTGCCTTCATTCAGGGCAAACTCGGCATCAATCCAGTCCTTGTGTTGTGTCGATAAATATTCCGCGCCGTTGAATGCACCGCCGGTCTCTTCACCACAAGTCAACGCGAGTTTGAGAGGACGCTTAAGTATCGTGCCGGTCGATTTCAGGCGGATCATCGTGTCGGTGAAAATGGCTGCGTGCGCCTTGTCATCGGAAGTGCCGCGACCATAAAAATAGCCGCCTTCCTCAACGAGTACGAATGGATCGCGGGTCCAGTCTTCGCGTTTTGCTTCGACAACATCGATATGCGCCAGCATCAGAATGGCTTTTGCCTTCGGGTCGGTGCCTGCCAGTGTTGCAACAAGTCCGCCATCTTTCGGATGTTCGGCCACACTGAATAATCGGATCTCGCTGTCTTTGAATCCGGCGGCTTTCAAGCGCGTTGCCATGCGTTCGGCAGCAAGCGTGCAACTGCCGGCGGAAAGCGTCGTGTTGGTTTCAACCAGTTCCTTGTACAAGCCGCGAAATGCCGTCTGGTCGGGTCTGGTTTGTGACGCTGCAGGAGCTGCAATCAATATCGTGAGTGCAGCCGCGGCAGATAAAATTCGCATGTGGTGGTTTCCGTCTGAAGATGGGAGACATGTTGCGCAGTAACGTGGTGACAAGCAAGAACATTGGCCATAAGTGAAACGGGGATTGAAAATCCCCGAGTTACTTGACATGCAAGTAAACACTTGCATATTATGGCTCATGGTTTCAGACGTCGATAAAGTTTTCAAAGCCCTGGCCGACCCTGGTCGCCGCCGCTTGCTCGATCAACTGCATGTGGACAACGGCCAGACGCTTAACCAGTTGTGCGAGCACATGGATATGAGCCGGCAGGCGGTGACCCAGCATTTGCAAATACTCGAGCAGGCAAATCTCGTGGCAATCGTCTGGCAGGGCCGGGAAAAACTGCATTACCTGAACACGGTTCCGTTGCACCACATATATGAGCGCTGGCTCGAAAAATTCGAACACAAGCGTCTTGTTGCCCTGCGTGATCTCAAGAAAAAACTGGAAGGAGAGGATGATGAAAAAGCCTGATTATGTTTACGTAAGCTATATCTCGACCACGCCTGAAAAAGCCTGGAAAGCCCTGACTGAAACCGACATGATGCGCGAGTGGTGGGTAGATCCGGTTGCGGGCTGTGCTCGCGTTAACGTGTCCGACTGGAAGCCCGGTTCGCGATGGGAACATACACGCACCGATGGCAGCGGCACGGTCGATATTGTCGGAAAAGTGGTCGAGCACAATCCGCCGCATCGTCTGGTGTTCACCTGGGCTAGGCCGAATGAATTTGAAGACGAATCGAAACACTCGCGCGTTACATTCGATATTGAAAAATACGGCGACGACTTGGTTCGTTTGACCGTGACGCACGATGAACTTGACGAGGCAATGCTTAACGGCATATCCGGCGGCTGGCCAAAGGTGCTTTCGAATTTGAAGACGTTTCTGGAAACCGGAAGTGCGCTACCGCGCAGTGCATGAAGAAAACGATGCAAGTCCGGGTCGGGATTCACGGCCCGGATAGTGCATCGATCAAAAAATGCGCGCGTCGGTAGTTTCGACAAACGTAGATTTCCAGCAAGCTCCGCGCTGATTATTAAAGTTATCCCGGTATCGAAAGTCCCAATGACTTTGGACACTTTTGTCTTCAGGCCTTGTCGATAAAAAATCAGCGCATGAATGCTGTTCTGAAAATAAAAGGCGTCAACTGGCTTGCCGTTCTGGCTTTCGTTGGTTTGGCATGCGCATGGTCCTGGCCATTGTTCTGGTGGCGTGATTTCCATAACGATAGCTGGATGGCATGGCGCTTTCCGATGCCGCTCAAAAACACCTTGCTGATGTGGGGGCCAGGCATTGCAGCGCTGATTTGTTTTCGTCTGTTTGGCAAAACCCATCACCGCAGCAATACGGTATTGGGACAAACACGTTTGCGATCATTGGCATTTTATTTTTTGCCGATGATTGCCCTGGCACTTGCCGGTATTCGAATGCCGGAAATGGGGCCGGGCGTCGTGCATGCGATGGTGATGGCGATTGCCGTCGTCGGCTTCATCAATATTCTGGGTGAAGAATTGGGATGGCGTGGTTTTTTGCAGGATGCATTGCGGCCCTTGCCGAAACATTGGCGCTACATCCTGATCGGACTCATCTGGGCTGGCTGGCATTTCACCAATCTGTTTGCCAATCGCGAGGGATCGGATCTCTGGATTTATCTTGCATGGTATGTACCGATGACCATGGCACTTTCCGCCATCATTGGCGAGGCAAGCGATCGCAGTCGCGCTGTGATTGTTGCCGTCACACTGCACTCGTGGCTGGATATTCTTTGGGAGTTTTCAGGTCTTGAAACCGGCATCGTATTTGCATTGTCGCTGCCGTTTTGGGCGTGGTCTCTGAAAACCTGGCCTGATACTTCAAAGCTGCAGCAGCAAGGCTTGCAGGATCTTCGCAATATGCCAAAAAATACCTGAAAATTACTGTCGCACTGCAACAAAGTCTTCGAGTAATACCTGAACTAAGCAGCCTAAATAAATGATGCTGTCATCGCGAAACTGAATATCAGCAAATTCGAAAATACTGTCATTGTGCTGTTCAAAATCTGTCATTAAGCGATGACATAATCGTGACGGAATGCACGCTTTCGGCCCTGTGCCTGCGCGTGCTTTTTGCGTTGCAACAAAACCAATAAATTTAGGGGAATCCAAATGTCACTTCGCACATGGCCACGCCGCTTGGCGCTGCCCTTATGTCTTGCTGCGGCTGTTTCAGCCTCGGCTGCCGGTACTCACAAAGATGGCTTGATTCGCTTGCCGGATCATTATGAATTCGACGCACAATTAAATGCCGCGTTTCAGGCAAACGCGGTCGGGCAATATCCCATTGCGGTTCGTTTCGATTTTCCTGCAGGCGCCTCGGTAACGACCGGCACCTGGCAATTGGATGTTGTTTCGCCGCAAGGCAAAGTAGTGCAACGCTGGATCGGCGAAACGCCTCTGGTCGATGGTCGCGGAAATTACCAATTCACCTGGAATGGTAAAGACAGTAAAGGCGCTTCTCTGAAGGCCGGTTTTTACACCTTGCGTTTGCGTGCAGTTCCTGCGGTGATGCTGGATGAAGAAAGAAACCTGTCGCGCTTTGAAAGAGCCAAACGCTCTTTCCAGCTTGCCCGCGATGAAATGGTCGAGCAACGTTACGATGTTCGCGTTGGCAACGTTGCCTATCCGGGCATGCCGGCATTTAAAGGCCTGCCACACGCTGCCAAGGCACAGGGCAAAAGCTGGGTAGGCGCAAAATCCATTGGTGCCAGCACACTGCCTTACACCATTTATTACGGCAACTTGCACAGCCAAACCAATCACAGTGATGGCGGTACGCCAGTCGCCAGCTGCGGTGGTGCGGAAACACCGCAAGCCGGCACCATGGGTCCGACCGAAGCGTACACAATGATGCAAAATCAGGCCGGCGGTGATTTCCTGCTGACCTCCGAACACAACCATATGTACGATGGTTCGACCGGCACCAATACTTCGGCCAGCCCGACGACGGCGAATAATCTATTCAACTCCGGCCTCACGGCGGCGACCAATTATCGTAATGCGCATCCCGGTTTTCTTGCACTTTACGGCAACGAGTGGGGCGTGATCAGCAACGGCGGCCATCTCAATATCATCAATCCCGATGGCTTGACCAGCTGGGAATACAACGCCAGCAATCAATTGATTGGCAGCGTGGCAACCATCAAGTCCGATTACGCCAATTTGTATTCGGTGATGAAAGCGCATAACTGGATTGGCCAGTTCAATCATCCATCCAGCAGCCAGTTCGCCATCGGCGGAACCGGTATGGCTTACGATGCCAATGGTGCCGAAGTCATGGTGCTTGCCGAAGTGTTGAACAGCTCGGCGTTTTCCACCAACACCACCGAAACCGAAACCGGTCGCAGCACTTACACCAGTGCCTGGAACGTGTTGCTGGAACGTGGTTATAAAGTCGCACCCACTACCGATCAGGATAACCATTGCGCCAACTGGGGCCTGAGTTTCCGCAATCGCACCGGCGTGTTGTTGCCTACCGGCACGACACTGAATGTGGCTAATTTCGTCGATGCATTGAAAGCCCGTCGTACCTTCGCTTCCGAAGACAAAAACGCACAATTGGTATTGACCGCCAACGGTTTGGTGATGGGTCAAACCATTACCAATAGTGGCAGCCTGACCTTGACGGCGAATTACGCCAGCACGGTTGGCGGCACGGCCGCACGCGTGCAATTTTTCGAAGGCGTCCCTGGCCGCAATGGCACAGTCACGCAATTATTTGAAGGCGCAGGCAGCACCACCATTACGCCAACGCAGGGCGCGCATTTCTACTATGCCGCCGTCACCGAGGCCGATGGCGATCGTCTATGGTCCGCTCCAATCTGGGTCAACCAAGGCACAGCTACCGGTGATACCACGGCACCAACCGTTTCCGCTTCGGAAACCGGCACCAGCGGCACCATTACCCTGGCTGCCACTGCCAGCGACAATGTGAGCGTCACGAATGTCGAGTTTTATATTGATGGTGTGTTGCAAGGTTCCGATGCAAGCTCGCCGTATTCATTGGCACTCAATTCCGCCACCCTCGCCAATGGTTCGCACAACCTGACCGCAAAAGCATTTGATGCCGCAGGCAATACGAAGACTTCGACTGCCGTTGCATTCACGATCAGCAATGTTGCTTCCGATACCACGGCGCCGACGGTTTCAGCTTCCGAATCAGGCACCAGCGGCACGATAAGTTTGGCAGCAACGGCGACCGACAATGTCGGCGTCACCAAAGTTGAATTTTATGTCGATGGCGTGTTGAAAGGCTCCGATGCATCAAGCCCTTATGCACTTTCGCTTGATTCGACCTCACTCAGCAATGCCAGCCACACTCTGACGGCGAAAGCCTATGATGCCGCGGGCAATGTGGCGACTTCGTCCGCAGTCAGTTTCACCGTCAGCAATGCAACATCGACGCAATTCAATGAAGCCGAATCCAATGGTACGGTGGCAACGGCGAATGTGGTTGCACACAGCTTCCCGAAAATTGTCGGCACCATGGGCAACACCACCGATAAAGATTATTTCGCATTGTCCCTGGCGGCGGGTGAAACCATCAAAATCGACATGGTGGGACCAAGCACCACCGATTACGATCTGGCGTTGGTGAATGCAAGCGATGTTGCGCTTAAGTCTTCTGCAGGCAACACCAGTACCGAAACTTTGACCTATACCAATGGCAGCAGCGCAGCCACGGTCTATGCAAAAGTGATTTCGTATTCCGGTTCAAGCACCACTTCGCCTTATACCTTGACGCTGACTTACACCGCAGGCAGCACCACGACCGAACTGATCGGCAATGGTGGCTTCGAATCGGGCAATACGGTCTGGACAGCATCGAGTGGCGTGATTGATAACGGTACCGGCGAAGCTTCACGCACGGGTAGCTGGAAAGCATGGCTCAATGGGTACGGCGCCGTGCATACCGATACGATGGTGCAGACGGTCAGCATTCCGTCCTCGGCTGCCACTGCCAACCTGAGCTTCTGGTTGAAGGTAGTAAGCAGCGAAACCACGACCACCTCGGCTTACGATACCTTGAAAGTACAAGTTCGCAATTCAAGCGGAACCGTACTGACAACCCTGAAAACCTATTCCAATCTCGACAAGGGAACGGTGTATGTGCAACGCAGTTTTGACCTGAGTGCCTATAAGGGCCAAACCGTGCAGATTTATTTCGAAGGCGTTGAAGGCTCGACCGTATCAACGGCATTCCTGATCGATGATGTCAGCTTGAAATAAATAACAGTGTTTGTCGCATAAATAAAAAAGGGAGCCTCGCTCCCTTTTTTTTGCCTGATGGAAGCATGTACGGATTTTCCTTCAAAAAAGCCTGCATACCCGATAGCCTGGCACGGGGTTCTGCGCGATACTTCGGCCATGAATAAAATCCTGCTCGGCCTGTTTTTCTTTTTCCTGATGACTTGCGCACAGGCGGCAGAAACATCGGCACCTGCCACACGGACGATCTATCTGGTTCGTCACGGCAATTACGTCGAAGACCCTGCCGCAGACGAGAAACTGGGGCCAGGCCTGTCAGCGCTTGGCGTGGCACAGGCGCATCTTGTGGGGGCGCGTTTGGCAGGCCTGCCGGTACATTTCGATACGCTATACGTCAGCCCGATGCAGCGTGCGCACGACACGGCTGCCATTATTGCCGCAGATTTTCCCGGTCGCCAATTTGAAGTGGTAGAGGATCTGGCGGAATGCACGCCACCGACACGCCAGACCAAAATCATGGCGAAGGAAAAACCCGAAGATCTTGCTGCATGCAAAGCGCAACTGGACCGGATCTTTGCCAAATACTTCAAGCCTGCTGTCGGCGCCGAACGGAGCGAATTGTTTGTCTGCCATGGCAACATCATTCGTTATCTGGTGACGCAAGCGCTCGGTGTGGATAGCACGGCATGGCTGGGCATGTCCGTCGGCCATGCCAGTATCACCAAGATCCGTGTGCTGGCGGATGGCAGTTTCAAAGTCATTGCTGTCGGGGATGTCGGGCATCTGCCGTCGAACCTGCTCACCGGCGCGACGGGCGATCCGGAGCGAAGCTTGTTGATTCCTGCGTTGCCTGAAAAAACGCCAGAGAAAAAATAAAAGTTATCGCAATAAAATCGAAATGCCTACGCTTCTACAGCTTTGAATAAAGCCGATATATTGGCCTTTACCAACCAGGATGTGCTTATGGATCGCCGGAAATTTATAGCTGCCAGTAGCCTGGCCGCAGCAGCACCAATGCTGGCAATCGAAGCCGGAGCGAAGACAGGCAAGGATGTTTCATCCAATCTTTTCAGGAAAGTAAATTTCACCTCCGACGGTCTGGAATTTAATACCTCCGAATATGCGGCAGTTCTGCAGCAGGCAACGAACCGCGATTTGGAGCCGGATTATTATTCCAATAATGGTGTGATTGCCCAGTTGGAACAGAAGTTTGCCAGCCTGTTGGGCAAGCAGGCCGCCATGTTTGTACCGACCGGTACCCTGGCAAATCATCTTGCAGTGCGAAAACTCGCAGGCAATGATCGTCGCGTTCTGGTGCAGGAAGAGAGTCATTTCTACAACGACAGTGGAGATTGTGCCCAGACCTTGAGTGACTTGAATCTGGTGCCGCTCGGCACTGGCAGCAGTACGATGAAACTGGAAGAAATAAAAAGCTGGGTTGAACGTTCCAGCCACGGTCGTGTCCCGATGAAAGTCGGCGTGATTTCCATCGAAAGCCCGGTTCGCCGCAAGGACCACGCGCTGGTCGATTTTGCCTAACTGCAAAGCATCAGCTCCTATGCGCGCAAGCAGGGAATCCGACTGCATATGGATGGAGCCCGCCTATTCAATCTTCCTTTGCATTCCGGAAAAAGTATCGCCGAATATGCCGCCTTGTTCGATACGGTGTATGTGTCGCTTTGGAAACATTTCAATGCGGCATCGGGCGCGATGCTTGCCGGTACCGGCGAATTCATTGAAGGGCTGTATCACACGCGACGAATGTTCGGTGGTTCACTGCCACATGCATGGCCCGTCATTGCGCCGGTCATGCAATATGTCGATAGCTATCAAACCGATTATGCAAAAGCCTGGCTTGCGACCGATCAACTGATTTCAATGCTGCAAGCGAGCGGACGATTCGACATACGCAAACTGTCGAATGGCACGAGTCGTTTTTTTCTCAAGCCATCAGGCGTGAAAGCCGACATGTTTTACGAAAAGGTATCGAAAGCGGGTGTCCTTATGCCGCAGGCAAATGCCGATACAGGCGAGTTTGCAATGCAGGTGAACCCCTCTGTTTTGCGCATGTCGCCGGCAGCCATTGCGCATATTTTCATTGGTGCAACAAGCTGAAAATTTGTAAAACGCAGCCAGGCACGTTCCGTGTTCAAGGCTGGATTTTGCGATGATCTTCCATGGCTATGTGGCGCCCACGAAGCCTTGGATGCGAAGCGATGGATGGCACATTGCCAGATTCTGGAAATGCCAATGCTTTGTGTGTATTGTCAAGGCGCGTCGCCAAATTTCACATGCAAGGAGTTCTTTATGAAAGTTCTCGTCATTCCCTGTGTATTTGCTTTTGTACTTTGTTGCGGACCAGCACAAGCCGGTGTTGGAACCCGAAATGCCTTTGCCGTGGTTGCGTCATCCCTTGTTGCGGAAACTTCCCTCGATGATTCAGGCAGTCAAGCTGCCGCAACGGATTCACAACCAAAAAACAAAGCCGCCACCTCATTGCCTGGCCCCCGGATTAATCTTGCCGCTGAAGATCTTGGCAATCAAATAAAAGCCATTGAAACTGCCATTTCAAAAGGCAAAATGTTTAGTGAAATGGCGAAGGCGGATATGCAAAAAGCATCCGAGTTGATCAACTATTTCAAAAGCATTCCCGAGGCCTCCAGGACAATTACCCTGACCCGGAATGGCGAAGCGATGTCGAACCAGTTGAAGTTGAATTCGATTCTGGATAGAGCGCAGCACGACAGCACATTGGTCTGCCATTTCGAAAAGGAAACCGGCCGGAATATTGCAAGGAAATATTGCTGGACAATGGCAGAAACGGAAAGAATGAAGGCCGACTCCATCAGGAATTGGCGAGGCATGTATGAAAGCAAGCTCGATGCCCCCCGCAAGGTTGAATAGCCCTGCAAATCACGCACGGGTCGAGAGCCTTCGGCCCGGGCAAGCATGGCCGTAATTGGTGCGCTTCTTTACGCGCTTGCCTGCAGTCTTGATGGCTGATGGCATCGGGGACGTAAAACTAATCGATGCGATAAACACGCGCTTTCGGGGAGTCTTCGTCTACCTGTAAAAACCAGCGGCCGGCGATGCCCGGAACGACAAGAATTTCAGGCGATGTCACCGGTTTGCGAAGTTTCATGCTGCCTTTGAGCACTTTCCATTGCTGGCCGTTTTCCAGTTCGAAAACAGTGCCCGGTTCCCAGCCTGTTACCGTCCCTTTTACGCGGCTTTTGATCGGGTGATCGTCCAGGCCGATGAATGTTGAACCCGAATTGGGTTCGTCTTGCCTGCGGGCTTTTTCGATGGCTGCACTTTTTGCCGATTCTTCACTCAAAAGCGAATTGAGCAAAGCCAATTGCTCGGGTGACAAAGTATTCAGGCCGGTCGCCTGTAACTGTTCTGGCGTCAGACGTTGTTCGATTTTGACGTAAGGGGTGTCTGCCGCCGCCAATATGGATGTCAGCAACAGTGCGGCAAAAATAAGGCTTCTGAACATGGCGCTACTCCAATGACAAGGCAAATGCGCACGATGCGCCAACCCCATATTGGATGACATGTTTCTTACAGCCTGATGACAGGCGAAGGTTCTGGCAGGTTTTTCCCGATGCAGTCGAGGCGTCTTTACAGCTCGTGTTTTTACCGTTGAAAGCCGCTGGAACCGCTTCGGAAAGCCTCCTGAATGGGTGGCAGCCACAGGCAAAGACTCACTGATGCCACAAAACTTCGTTACACTGTGGCATAGCCAATACAGAAAACGAGTCATGTCCGATAAAGACGCTTTCAAACAAGCTGCGCTTGAATATCACACCCAAATCCCCGCTGGCAAAATCAAGGTCGTCTCGACCAAGGCGATGGTAACCCAGCGTGATTTATCCCTGGCCTACTCGCCGGGTGTAGCGCATGCCTGTGAAGCGATAGTTGCCGACCCCAGTCAGGCGTCGGCGTTAACCGCGCGCGGCAATCTGGTTGCGGTCATCACCAACGGCACGGCGGTTCTGGGGCTGGGCAATATCGGCCCCTTGGCCGGCAAGCCGGTGATGGAAGGCAAGGCGGTGTTGTTCCAGAAATTCGCCGGCATCGACGTGTTCGATCTGGAAATCAACGAAAACGACCCGGACAAACTGGTCGATATCATTGCCAGCCTTGAGCCCACTTTCGGCGGCATTAACCTGGAAGACATCAAGGCACCGGAATGTTTTGAGGTCGAACGCAAGCTGCGCGAGCGCATGAAAATTCCGGTATTTCACGACGACCAGCACGGCACGGCGATTATTGTAGGTGCGGCCATCATCAATGCCCTGTTTGTAGTCGGAAAAAATATTGGCGAGGTAAAACTGGCAACCAGCGGTGCGGGTGCAGCCGGTATCGCCTGTCTCGATATGCTGGTATCGCTGGGTCTGAAACCGGAAAACATTTTTGTTTCCGATGTCGAAGGTGTGTTGTACGAAGGCCGACCGAATCTGAATCCGGAAATCGCCCGCTACGCACGCAACACTTCGGCACGCGTACTTGCCGATATCGTGAAAGACGCCGATTTGTTTTTAGGATTGTCTGCCGGTGGTGTCCTAAAACCGGAAATGGTTGCCACCATGAAAGCGCAGCCGATTATTTTTGCCCTGGCCAACCCACATCCTGAGATCAATCCCGATGCCGCCAAAGCGGTTCGTCCCGATGCAATTATCGCGACCGGTCGTTCGGATTACCCTAACCAGGTCAATAACGCACTTTGCTTTCCGTATATTTTCCGCGGCGCGCTGGATGTTGGCGCGACCACCATCAATGAAGAAATGAAACGGGCCTGCGTTTACGCGATTGCCGAACTTGCGCGCAAAGAAGCGACCGATTTGGGTAGCGCCTATAGTGGAGAAACCCCGCGTTTCGGTCCGGATTGCCTCATTCCAAGACCTTTCGATCCTCGCCTGCTGGTATCGCTGACACCTGCCGTGGCCAAGGCGGCGATGGATTCCGGTGTTGCGACCAGGCCTATTGTCGATATGAATGCGTATCGCGATCAATTAAGCCAATGGGTATTCCGCAGCGGTTTGTTGATGAAACCGGTTTTCGACAAGGCACGCGCGCATAAAAAACGTGTCGCCTATGCCGAAGGTGAAGAAGAGACCGTATTGCGTGCCGTGCAAACGGTAGTGGATGAAGGCCTGGCCTTCCCGATTCTGGTAGGCCGCCCGGCCGTTATCGAGCGCCGAATTGCACGTCTTGGTTTGCGCATCCGCAATGGTGTTGACGTGCAAATCACCAATATCGACGATGACCCGCGCTTCAATGACTACTGGCAGCTTTATCACGAATTGATGCAACGCAAAGGCATTACGCCTGCCGCTGCAAAAGCCGTCGTGCGAGCCCGCGACACCGTGATTGCCGCCTTGATGGTGAAACGTGGTGAAGCCGATGCCATGCTTTGCGGCGTGGTCGGGCGCTATGTTCGAAAATTGAAATATGTAAAAGAAATTCTTGGCGTTGAAGCGGGTGTCAAAGGTTTGTCGGCAATGTCTGCGGTGATGAATGACAAAGGCGTATTCTTTTTTGTCGATACCCATGTCCAGGTGGATCCCAATGCCGAGCAAATTGCCGAGTCGGTCATGCAGGCGGCCTATCGTCTGAATTTATTCGGCATCAAACCCAAGGCCGCGCTGATCAGCCATTCCAATTTCGGCACGAGTGATGCACCGGCGGCCAGAAAAATGCGTGAGGCGCTTGCCATCCTTCATCAAAAAGCGCCGAAGCTTGAAGTGGAGGGCGAGATGCATATGGATGTCGCCTTGATGGAAGAAATGCGGCAACGTATTTTTCCGAATTCGCGTTTGTCCGGCCGTGCCAATCTTCTGGTGCTGCCGAATCTGGATGCCGCAAATGCCACCTACAATATGTTGCGCGTGATGACCGACGGCGTCGGCGTTGGTCCGATTCTGATGGGACTTGCGAAACCGGCCCATGTGCTGACGGCTTCTGCCACGGTTAGACGTGTGGTGAACATGACCGCGATTGCCGCAGTCGATGCCATCGTTCGCGACGAGCGCGGCGCGTAGGGTGGGCACTACCCACCGATATCGATAAACAAGCGGTGGGTAGTGCCACCGTACATTGGAGTTTTTTTATGCCACGCATCGCCATTCATTCCGATTCAGCCCCTTCTGCCATCGGCCCATATTCGCAAGCCGTACGCATGGGCAATACGGTGTATTTTTCCGGCCAGGTACCGCTTGATCCCGCGAAAGGCGAACTGGTGCAAGGGGATATCGCAACGCAAACCCGCCGCGTATTCGATAACCTCAAAGCAGTCTGCGATGCCGCCGGCGGCAGTTTCGACGACATAGCTCGCGTCGGCATTTACCTGATCGACCTCAAGGATTTTTCCGAAGTCAACGCAGTCATGGCGGAATATTTCCAGGCGCCGTATCCGGCACGTTCGACTATCGAAGTGAAAGGTTTGCCACGCGGTGCGCAAGTGGAAATCGATGCGGTGATGGTGCTCGGTTAAACCAGTACGACCGAGGTTCCCAGGTGCCTCGAGTCGATATGATAGCGGCCCTGGATTTCTGCCTGAAAAATACTCGCGGCTTCCGGGTTGAGCACGGTGGCGATGAATCTTCCGGCTTCCTGCAGTTCAATACGCATTTCCGGAAATTCCAGGAATATTTGCGTGCGCGGATAAATGGCCTTGTAGGTGGCTTCTTTCGCCGAAAAAATCAGGCGCGTTGCCAGAGCCTGAATCGGTTCGGGTAAATTTTTTATCGACCGATATTCTTCCGGAAGTATTGCCAGCATTTCGGCTTCCCGAGGCAATGGCGCTGCAGGTTCTACATCAATTCCGATGGCGGCGACTTCAGTGTCTTTGCCGATGGCAACGGCACAAAGCGTATTGCAATGGGTGATCGAACCGACGATGCCATCGGGCCATCGCGGCGTGCGATCATTGCCGTTCAAGAGCGGAAAATCGCGAATTCCGGTTTCATCCAGCAATGCACGGGCAAGCAAACGGCCGGCTGCATATTCACGCCGGCGCTTTTCCACCGACGATTGAATTTGCGCCGCTTCTTCGGCATGCAACAAAGAACCATCTGCAATGCACGGATTCATTTCTTCATACAAAATACAAGCTGGCAGCAGATGGCGAAGCAACATCAATCAGTGGTGCTTCGCAAACCAGAAGCCGGCACCGCACAGGCCGACAAGTGCAACCGTGGCGGTAAATGCAATGATGCTTTCCTGGCGCCGTGAGCGTTGCAGCGCATATCCATAAGGCATCGTCGTATGCGCGATCATCGTGTAAAGCGGAAGCCAGGCTTTCGGAAACAGGCGGTTGAGCGTGATGTCCAGTTTCTTGCGTGCAACAAACCAGGGCGACTGCACTTTCTGCCTGAGTTCAACGAAATTCATTTTCGATAATTCGGCCAACACATCGGTATGGGGACGACGTGTCTGTTCATAAGCCTGAAATGCCGCCGTGCGATCTTCACCATGCGTGGCGAGTGCCTGCAGCAAAGCGACGCAATCTTCGAAAGCCGAATTCATGCCTTGCCCATAAAACGGATACACCGCGTGGCAGGCATCACCGACCAGTACCATCCAGTTATCCAGACTCCAGGGCGCGGTGCGCGTCGTGATAAGCGAACCGGTCGGATGTTTCATCCAGTGCTCCACCAGGCCCGGCAACATCGGCAAAAGGTCGGGAAAATATTTCGTGAAAAGAGCTTTGACATCCGATTCGGTTTTGGTCGTGGCAAAACTGTCGGGTCCTTCGAATGGCAAAAACAATGTCAGCGTATGCGAACCATCCCGATTGGGATGCGAAACAAACAGGCAATGCGCGCGCGGCCAGACATGCAATGCGGTCAGGTCAATCGCGGAGCTGCCATCGGGCAAGGCTTCGAGCGTGAGTTCCTTGTAACCCCATTCGAGATATTCCTGCTGGTAATCCGCCCGCTGGCCACGCTGCATTTGCTGGCGTGTGTTCGAGAAGGCACCATCTGCGCCAATCACCCAAGCCGGCTGGCATTTGATGGTTTGATCGCTTGTCTGATTACCTACAGTGAATTCAAGTTCGCGCTGTTCCTTGTCGATGCGAACCAGCTTGTGCCGAAAGTGCAGTTTGACTTTCGGATGTTCTTCCGCACGTTCCAGCAGCACGCGATTCAATTCATTGCGGTCAATGGAATGCAAAACTTCGCCGCGATTTTTTCCATAAGGCTGAAAGCGCGTACTGCCATCCGGCCCGTGTATCACGCGGCCGCGCATGACGACCGAAAGTTTCATTACCTCATCGATCAATCCCACTTCGGTCAATGCATTGATGCCTCTTTTTGACAGGCCAAGATTGATCGAGCGACCACCGGCACTGGTATCGGTGCGCGGGTCGGGACGTGCTTCGTAAACATCGACGGCATGACCACGCCTGGCCAGTGCCAATGCGAGCAATGATCCGGCAAGGCCACCGCCGACGATGGCAATGCGTGAATCGTCGGCAGCTGTCTTATTTTGGTCCATGCACGGCACCTTCGACAGGTTTGTCGCCGACAGCAGAAAGTGGATCCTTGCTGCGCAATTCGAGCTCCGCATCCACCAACGCTTCAATGGCCTGTTCAAAATAATTGCGCCGCAATACCGGCCCCAACAATCTTAAATAGGAACGCAAATAGGAGGCGCGCAGTGCAGGGTCATCCATGGAACGGCGCATGAAAGGTAAATCCGATTCCACCATGTGGCGAATGGCAAGCATCGGCAGCGGGCTGCGCAAAGGACGGAAATTTTCGTTGCGCAAGCCGGGACTTTGATTGGCCAGATGGAATTCGCCCAGCATCAACCCGACATCGACGAAACGTTTTTTCAACGCGGCCTGCACATCGTCGATGAGCGTTGCACCACTTGCACCGAGATAGGGAAATACGATCAGGATGGCCTTGTTGATGGCGCTAGGGCCATCCTTCGGCTCCAGTTGCAGGAACACATCGCGATAGTTGGCGATGATTTGTGCAATGCGTTCCTGATCGGGATTGGGATCTGCAATTTCAGTCAGCCAGATCGTATCCAGGTTCAATGCCTGCGGCGTGAAAGGACAGACTGGACCTGTGCGTCCGAGTTCGGCATGTGGTTTGGAAAGAAAATTCCGTACCCATTTCAGAATAAGAGCCAGTGGCGATTCCCCTGCTTTTTCGCAATCAATCTGCGATGCAGGAAACAGGTTGTTGCCAAGCAAATGCTCGCTGTTGGGTACAGAAGCCATTTCTGTTTTGTGATCATGTAGTGAGATCATGGTCGGGGGCCTAATTGTTGAGTTTCGTATTTTGGAATGTTGTTATTGGTGAGTGCTTTGCGTCTGTTAATTCAGTATTCGTGAAAACATCGTCGTCGGATGAAACCGAAGTTCTGCCTGTCGTGTTTTGTCGCGATGGAAATGATTGTGTTCATGCAAGTGGCTCGCTAAATCAAACAAGCGCAGGAGAGGATGGGGAATCGGGCAATTCCGTGCTTTCTTCGACGATGTCCGGCAGTTCTTCTTCGATGTATCTGATCGAACGGTTCTGGTATGCCAATGCAGCAATCACGGTCATCAGCAAACCGAGCACGATGAACATGAAACCCATGCCGCGCCCCGGCCCTGTTCCGATGAAGGCTCCCATCGAATTGGCGAGTGCTCCGTCCGGCATCAGCAAGGGTTCGAAAATATGTTCCGCCATCGGACCTGCGATGCAGAAACCAAGCGGCATCGCCGCTTCCGAAAGCAAGCGCTGAATCGCGAAACAGCGGCCCTGCAAATTGGCCGGCACTTTGCTTTGCCACAGCGAAGCGTTGCAGGAATTGATTACCGGCAGCGTCATGAAAAATGCAAAGCCCGCGATCACGATTAACGGAAAAGAAGGCTGTAGGCCGTGGAAGGCAAGACAAATTCCTGCAAGAAAGGAAAAGCCCAGTACGCCATGAATGCGTCGCGACGGGCCACCCCACATGCTCATTGCAATTCCGCCGATTAACAGTCCGGCGCCGCCTATCGCCATTTGAAAGCCAAGCTGCGTGGCATCGGCCATCGAAAGTATTAGCGGTGTGATGATGATGCTGGCAATGCCGAACAGGAAATTGCTGGCACCGAAAACCAGCAGTAATCCGAACAAGCCAGGGCGCTCGCGAACATAACGGAACCCGGTTGCCGCTTCGCGCCACAGGCCTTCCTCTTCTTCGGACGCTCTGGCCGGATTGGGTATGGCGGCGAACAACAATGCCAACACGCCGACCAGAAAAGAGATGGCGTCGACCAGCAGAACGCCCTGGATCTCGATCGTACTGACAAGGATGCCGGCGAGCAGCGGCCCGCCGATTTGCGCGATGGCATAACCGGTTTGTACCAGACCGTTCATGCGCGTCAATTTTTTCTGGTTCACCAGCAAGGGAATACTGGCAGCATAGGCCGGCTGCAAAAATGCATTGGTCACTGCCGTAATGCCGACGCCTGCATACACATGCCAAAGCGCAAGTTGGCCTTCGGATAGCAGCCATGCCATCAACAGCAAGGTCAGTGCAGAAACGGCTTCGCAGACAATCATGATCAGACGCCGGTTCCAGCGATCGACCAGAGCGCCTGCAATCGGCGAGATCAATAAAGCCGGCACCGCCATGGCAACGAACACGAGCGCGAAACGCGTTGTCGAGCCGGTGCTTTGCAGTGTCCAGATTCCCAGTGCAAACGAGGTGAGTCGCGAGCCCAGCCCCGATATCATCTGGCCGAACCAGATCAGCAGAAAATTGCGCGTACCAAATTCGGTTTTCATGCACTCACCTCTTTGGGTGTTGGCAGGAATTCACGTGCGAGCAGGAACTTGATGTAAGTAGCGAACAATTGCTTGTCTGCGGCAGGGCAATGGATGCCGAATGGCGCAATGGCATTCTCGGTCGCGCTGCAATCGAATTTCGGTTCGCGTGCATCCGGATGCTGCGGAAAAAGTCCGGCAAACGGCGCCAGTGCATTGTCACGCGATGCATTGGCATTCTTGAGCAGAGCCGAACGCCATTGCTGATAATCGATCTCTTCAAAATCCAGACCGGCTTCGCGCATCACTTCGGCCGCTTTGGTAATCGGCAAACGCTGCGTATTGTAAAAATGGAAATTGCCGTTTTCATCGCCGGCACCCAGCGCGAGTTTCACGATGGCGCGGCTGACGTAATCCACCGGTGCCATGTCGAAAGATTCTTCCGGAAGATGGGGAACGAGCCCGAGTTGCAGGCAGCCTTTTATCCAGGCGTTGAAATAATCGCCAAGGTTGCTGATGCCGCTGCGACTGTCGCCGGTAATTCTGGCGGGACGATAAATGGCGACCGGAAGTCCGCGCTCGCGCGCCAGCAATGCCAGTCGTTCGCCCACCCATTTACTCTGGTTGTAGCCACCATACTGTTCTTCGGCCAGCGGCGGCGGATCGGATTCATGTACTGTTTTGCCAAGATTCGATTCGGTCAGATACACGCCAAGCGTGGAAACCAGATGCACCGGTTTTATGCGTTTGCTGCATGCCAGTGCCAACACTTCGCGCGTGCCATTGACGTTGGCCGCTTCCAGCGTTTCATAAGGCGCCAGGAAATTGACCTGGCCGCCGTTGTGGAAAATGACATCGATACTTTCCGCCAACAGGGAAAATTCTTCCTGGCGGATACCAAGCCCAGGCGATGAAAGGTCACCGAGTACCGGCAAAATCCGGTTCTGGTCATTGCTTCGCCACAATCCGTACAATTCGAGATTCGCACGAATGCGGCGAATGCCCTCGCCATTGTTTTCGGCGCGCACCAGGCAGAAAATTTTTGCCGTCGTGTTGTCCAGCAATTCGCGTACCAGATAGGCACCAAGATAGCCGGTGGCGCCAGTAAGAAGAATCGCATTGGGCGTACTACGCGAAGTTGTCGATGCCAGTGCTTTACGTGGATCGATGTCGTCGGATAAATGTACTTTCGATTTCAGATCCAGTGCTTCGGTTTCAGCGCCCGCCAGCAATGCATCGATGGCGCGTGCCATGCTGATGACAGTCGGGTTGGCGAACACCGATGCCAACGGCAATTCGACGCCATGCACTTCATGCAGTTTGAACACCAATGGCAAGGTCATCAGCGAATCACCACCGGCGGCAAAAAAATCGTCGTCGGTACCGAGATCGTCACGACCAAGCACTTGCTGCCATACCTGCAAAACTTTCTGCTCGGTAATCGTGGCCGGCGCCATCAACAGGCGTTTTTCATTTACAGCTTCTGTCGGTGCGGGCAATGCCTTGCGGTCGATTTTGCCGTTATTGGTCAAGGGAAACGCGGCCAGTGTGATGATGATCGATGGCAGCATGGCCTCTGGCAAACGCTGCGCCAGGTATTGGCGAACCTGTCCGTTGGTGAGCGGCGAAGTGCTTGTGATGTACGCAACGAGACGACGATCACCTGGACGGTCTTCGCGCAGCATGGCAACGGCTGCTTGTATTTCAGGATGCGTGGAGAGCACCGTTTCGATTTCGCTCAGTTCAATACGAAAGCCGCGGAATTTGATTTGATGATCGCGTCGACCGAGGAATTGCATGGTACCGTCGATGTTCCAGCGGACCATATCGCCGGTGCGATACATGCGTGCTTGCGCGTGCCTGGCGAAAGGATCGGGGACGAAGCTTTTCTGCGTCAGATCCGCCTGGCCAAGATATTCACGGGCAACGCCTTCACCGCCAATGAAAAGCTCACCGATAACGCCACGCGGAACGAGCATCAGATTCTGGTCAAGCACATATAGCCGCACGCCCGGCAGTGGCTGCCCGATGGGCATGTCGGTAGTGTGCAATTCGCTGCCGTCACGCGTGCCCAGCATGGCGGCACATACCGATGCTTCAGTCGGGCCGTAATGATTGCAAAGAGTGACACGATTACCGGTCGCCTTCGAAAAGCGTTGCACCAGTTCGAGCGGAACGCTTTCGCCACCAATCATCATCAATTGCAGCGAGGGCAACAGGGCTTCTTTACGAGAACTGTCTGACCACGCTTCCGCCCATCGACGCCACAAGGCGGCCGGTGCATCAATGGCGGTGATGTTGTAGTCGTTGCAAAAGCGTTCAAGCGCGAGAGGGCTTAACTCGGTCGGCGTCGGATGCAATACCAGCGTGGAGCCACTGGCGAGAATCGGAAAAACATCACCGACCGATGCATCAAAAATCAGCGGAGGAATCATCAGCAAACGCTGGTCTTTGAAATCATGTTTTTGCATGAAGCCATGGACAAGATTCACCGCGCCCCGATGTTCGACAACAACTCCCTTCGGAGTACCGGTCGAGCCGGAGGTGTAAATAATGTAGGCCGTTTGATTGGCATGAATATTGACAGCCGGTGTTTCAGTCGAAGTGACAATGCTGCCGGTGCCTATGACTTTCAGCTTGTTGCTGAAATTTCCGGCGCGCTCCAGCCATGCCGGCGGTGCCAGGAGAACTTTGATGGAGGCATCATTCAGGATGAAATCGATGCGGTCATCCGGATGTGTAGGATCCAGTGGAACATACGCAGCACCTGCAGCAAGAACACCGAGTACGCAGACAATCGAGTCAATCGATCTGTCAGTCAATATCGCGACATTCGCTTCAGCGCCGAGATTCAATGCGAGTAGAATTTTTGCCAGGCCATTCACGCGCGCGAGCAGTTCGGCATACGTCAACTGGTTTCCCGGCTCGACCAATGCAATTTTGTCCGGACTACGTCCGGCTTGTGCGAGGAATAATCCGGAAAGGGAAACTTCTTCAGAGGATTGCGATTCACCACCATCGCCCAACATCAGCAATGCAATCTTCTCGCCGTCCCCGAGCAGCGAAATTTTCGACAAGGGAACGTCAGGCTGGTCAGCGACATTGCGAAGTAATGTTTCGAATTGCACTGCGATTCTTGCTGCTGTTTCAGGCGCAAATAAATCCAGGTTGTAATCCAGTACGCCGCCGATTCCCGAAGCAGCAGTTCCCAAAGAAAGGGTCAGCTCGAAGCGCGATGTATGGATAATCGGTTCAATCCATTGTGCCGGCAGGCCGAGTATTTCCGCATCGCTGCCGCCGGCGTTCTGCAGCACGAACATGGTCTGGAATAATGGCGTACGTCCGGGGCTGCGTTCGATATCCAGCGAATCGATAATGCGTTCTAGCGGCATTTCCGCATGATCGAGTGCATCCAGACAACGCGAACGCGTTCTGCCGAGCAGTTCGCGGAAAGTAGGGTCGCCAGCAAGATCACCACGAAGTGCCAGCGTGTTGACGAGCAATCCGATCATTGGTTCAAGTTCGGTCGTCGTTCTATTGGCGACCGGCGATCCGATCACAATATCGTCCTGTCCCGAATAGCGCGCCAACACAATCTGGAACGTAGCCAGCAAGGCCATGAACAAGGTCGCGCCTTCATGGCGTGCCAGTGCCGTGATATCGCTAATCACTGCAGGCGGAAGTTGTAACAGATGGCGGCCGCCGCGCGCGGTGATAGCGGAAGAACGCGGATAATCGGTCGGCAAATCCAGCAGGCCGGTCGTCCCGGAAAGTGTTGCCCGCCAGAATTGCAATTGCTGCTCGACACGATGATGCTCGCTTGTTTCATTTTGCCAAAGCACGGCATCGGCAAATTGCAGCGGCAATTCGGAATCTCTAGCGTTTTCGTTTTGTTCGAGAACGGCCCGGTAATATTTTGCCAGGTCGCGAAAAAGTACCGACATGGACCAGGCGTCCGAAATGATGTGGTGCATGACAACCAGCAATACGTTTTCTTCGTCGCCGATGCGAATCAGCGTGGCGCGCAATAGCGGCGCCTTCGAAAGATCGAATGGCCGTTCGGTTTCGGCATCGACGATTTTCAGAAATTCGTTTTCGCGATCGCTTTCCGATAAGTAACGAAGATCGAACTCTTCCATCCGGAATGGAATCGCGGAAGAAAAACGCTGTCTTGGCTCGCCGGCGATTTCGGTAAACGCCGTTCTCAGTGAGGCATGGCGTTGCACGGTTTTTTCAAATGCCGATTGCAAGACGGCGGCATTGAGCAAGCCGTGCAGACGATAATAACCATAGACATGGTAAGCCGGGCTGCCAGGCTGCAAACGCTCGAAAAACCAGATGCGCCTTTGTGCTGCCGACAAGGAAATGGAGGTGTCGGGCAAAGCTTTCCGGGGGATGCCGGAATCTGCGTCTTCGTTCGAGGGCTTTGCATCACCGCGCTTGGCCAATTGCCGCAGCAGCAAATCGCGTTGCTGCGGTGACAACTTTGCAAGTCGCTCGGAAAGAACCGGATTGGAATTATCGGGGGCTGCGTTCATCTGGCGAAAACCTATTGAACGGAAAGGTTATCGCCGGCAAGCAATGCCTCGATATCCTCGTCCGAAAGTCCTTCAAGCTGGTCAAGCATGTTCGACAAGGCGTCGGCGCCGACACTTTCCATGCGTTGCTTCATCATGTGTTCGGAAAAATCGGCGACAGTTGATGCTTCAAACAAGGTACGCAATGCGACATGCCCGCCGAATGCTTTCTGTATGCGGGTAATCAGCTGCGTGGCAAGCAATGAATGGCCGCCTTTGTCGAAAAAGTTGTCATGAATGCCGACACGCGGCAGCCCGAGAACTTCTGCCCACAAACGTGTCAGCGTTTCTTCATCTTCGTTACGTGGCGCGACATAGGCGATTTCTTCCACGGCGCCTGCTTCCGGTGCGGGGAATGCACGGCGGTCGATTTTGCCGTTTGGCGTCAAGGGAAATTTTTCGAGAATCATGCAAACCGACGGCACCATGTATTCGGGCAATCGTTTGCGGCTGAATTCGCGCAACTCGGCATTGCCGGGCGCAACATCCGTTGCAGAGATGACATAAGCCACCAGACGTTTGTCGCCTGGGCGATCTTCGCGGCATATCACGACAGCCTGGCCTACGGACGGATGTTCGGCGAGCACCGATTCGATTTCGCCCAGTTCGATGCGGAAGCCACGCAGTTTTACCTGATTGTCGATACGACCAAGCACTTCAAGGCGGCCATCGCGATGCCAGCGTGCAAGATCGCCGGTGCGATAAAGTCGTGCATTCTTGTTTAAGCCGAAGTTGTCTGGGATAAATTTATCATCGGTAAGATCCGGTCGCCCCAGATAACCGCTTGCAACACCCTGGCCGCCAATGAGTAATTCGCCCGGAATGCCGACAGGTAATAATTGTTGTCGCGAATCGACAATATAGATTTGCGTATTGGCAATCGGTTTGCCGATGGAAATGAATGCATTGCCGGACTGTACCTGCTCAAGTGCCGACCACACCGTGGTTTCGGTGGGGCCGTATAAATTCCAAAGTTCGCGACCGCAATGCAGTAGACGTTCGGCAAGCTCGTTAGACAAGGCTTCGCCACCACTGAGAATGCGTAAATTTGAATTGCCCGCCCAGCCCGATTCAAGCAGCATGCGCCAGGTCGCCGGTGTTGCCTGCATGATGGTGGAGCGCGATGTTTCGATTAGCTTGGCAAGCGATGTAGCATCGGAAGCCGTTGTGCGATCCGCTATTACTATGCGTGCCCCCACGGTCAGCGGCAACAATAATTCCAGCACGGCGATGTCGAAAGACAAAGTGGTAACGGCACAAATGGTATCGCTGGCTGTCATGCCGGGCGTTTTCGCCATCGAGCCGATGAAGTTGACGACGGCGCGATGCGGAATCTGCACGCCCTTGGGTCTTCCGGTTGTGCCCGAGGTGAAAATGACATAGGCGGAAGCTTCCGGGTTGGCCAGATTTTTCAGCACATCATTTTGCAAACCGTTATCGGAACTAATGGCATCTTCGACCAATACGGATTGGCCATTGAATGTCGGTGATTCCGATGCCAGCGAACGTTCGGTTACCAGCAAACGGATATCCGAATCCTCGGTCATGAAATTCAGGCGTTCCACCGGATAGCCCGGATCCATCGGTACATAGGCTGCGCCGGTTTTCAGAATGCCGAGCATGGCGACGAGCATTCGCGTTGAACGATCAAGAAATAATCCGATCATGTCGCCGGGCTTCGCGCCTTTTTCGACTAATACTTTTGCGAGCCGTGTCGCCTGATCATCAAGTTGACGGTAGCTAAGCTTTTCATCGCCGTATTCAAGGGCAATGGCATCGGGTGTGCGCGCGGCCTGTTGTTCAATCAGTTCATGCACGGTATTGGCGGAGCCGAAATCGCATGCGGTATCATTCCAGTCGATCAGCAATTGCTTGCGCTCTTCTGGCGGCAGAATATCGAGCTCGCCGATGTTGGCAGAAGGATTGGCAACGATCGATGCAATCAGTCGTACAAGATGTTGCGCGAAACCGTCGATGGTGGATTCATCGAACAAGTCGGTCGCGTATTCGAAAAACAAACCCAGCCCGTCTTCGGCTTCGCTGGCAAACAAAGTCAGATCCGCGCGTGCTGTGCCGGCGTGAATACTGTCGAAATCCACCGGCACCAATGTCAGCCCCGGCAATTCGATGGCCTGTGCAGGAAAGTTTTGGAAAAACAGCATCGTCTGGAATAGCGGCGAATGACTCAGATTGCGCTCGAGTTTGAGTTCTTCGATCAAACGTTCGACAGGCAAATCCTGATGCGAGTACGCATCGAGCGTAATGCCGCGAATTTTCGCCAGTAATTCGCGAAAGCCAGGATTGCCCGACAGATCGGCACGAAGCGCAAGCGTGTTGACGAAAAATCCGACCAGCGATTCCAGTTCCTGGCGTCCGCGATTGGCGACACCGACACCCACTACAAGATCCGGCTGGCCGGTATAACGCAAAAGCAGAATCTGGAATGCCGCCAGCAAGCTCATGAAGGGCGTAACGCCTTCCTGGCGGCTGAGTTGTTTAAGCGATTCGTAAAGCGCGCTTGGAAGAACGCGGCGAATGACCGTGCCTTGGTGACTTTGCACTGCAGGACGTGGACGGTCTGTCGGCAATTCCATTACGGGTGGACGACTCTCGAAACATTTTTGCCAATAGTCGAGTTGTTTTTGCAGTACTTCGCCTTCAAGCAATTCGCGCTGCCACAAGGTGTAATCGACATACTGAACCGGCAGTTCCGGCAGCGGCGAAGGTTTGTTTTCCAGAAAGGCAGCGTATAGCTGTGCCAATTCGTCATACACGATGCCAAGCGACCAGCCATCGATGGCGATGTGGTGGGCATTGATGACCAGCAGATGTTTTTCGTCATCGACTTGAATAAGTGTCGAGCGCAGCATCGGGCCGCTAGCGATGTTGAAGGGTTTCTTCGCTTCCTGTCTGGCAATTTCGATTGCCATTTCGTGACGCTGCTCGGATGCGAACCGACTTGTTTGTTGCATGTCGATTGTTATATCCGATGGCGGCTGAATTACTTGATATGGACCCTCGTCATCTTCCGCGATTATCGTGCGCAGACTTTCATGACGGTTGACGATTTCTCCGATGGAGCGCTGAAGCACATCGATATCGAGATGTCCGTTCAGCCACATGGTCGATGTCACGTTGTAGGCAGCCGACCCCGGGTCGAGACGATCGAGTATCCAGAGTCTTTGCTGTGCAAATGAAAGCGGCAAGCGATCCGGGCGGATGCGTTTTCCGATTTCGTTCTTTTGCGGAGCCGGAGCCTGCCGGGACAATTGTTTTAACAACAGCGCCCGCTTTTCGGCCGAAAGCCCGGCCAGTCGTTTATCGAGATCATTCATGGCCAGTGCCCGAGATGGATGAGTTCTGGCCAGACATCAATTCACTGGCTTCATGCTCGCTAAGATTTTCCAGTTGCTGCAACAGCGATTCCAGATCGTCCACGCTGGTGCTTGCAACGGTCTGCGTCAATTTCACGGCCAGTTGTTCGAGCGTTGGAAACTCAAACAGGGTGCGCAGCGTTAGCTGGATGCCATATTCCTGGTTGATCCGCGAAAGCAGTTGCGTAGCCAGCAGCGAATGGCCGCCCAGATCGAAAAAATTATCATTGAGCTTGACGTAACGGACATTCAGCAGCGAAGACCACAATTTGCCAAGTGCCTTTTCTTCTTCGGAACGCGCGCTGGTGTCTTCATCACCCTCGTCGTTTTCGGTTTGTCCAGGCATCGGTAAAGAGCGTCTATCGACTTTTCCATTCGGCGTGAGCGGAAAATTCTGCAGGACAACAAAGGCACTCGGCACCATGTAATCGGGCAGCGAGGCTTTAAGGTGATCGCGCAATTGCGAAATGCCTGGTGCGATACCGTCATGCGTGACATAGGCCACCAGGCGTTTGTCGCCCGGCCTGTCTTCACGACAATGCACGATGGCCTGGGTGATTGCAGGATAATGTGCGAGCACGGTTTCGATTTCACCCAGTTCAATGCGGAAGCCCCGCAACTTGACCTGATGATCGATGCGACCAATGACTTCGATGGTGCCGTCGCGACGCCACAAGGCAAGATCGCCGGTGCGATACAAAAGTGCATCGACGTCTTTGCCGAAGGGATCGGGAATGAATTTTTCTGCCGTGAGATCAGGGCGGCCGCGATAGCCTCTGGCCAGACCCTGGCCACCAATCAGCAGCTCGCCCGGTACGCCAGGCGGCATCAGTTGCATGTTTTTATCGACAATATGAATTTGCGTGTTGTCTACCGGCTTGCCGACCAGAATGCAGCCATCACCTGCGCCGACCTGGCAAAGTGCGGAATACACCGTGGTTTCGGTGGGACCATATAAATTCCATAACTCGCGACAACAAGGCAGCAGGCGATCGGCAAGTTCGCGCGGAAGCGCTTCGCCGGTGGAAATCATTTTCAACCCGGATTTGCCGCGCCAGCCGACTTCAAGCAGCATGCGCCACGTCGCAGGTGTGGCCTGCATGACGGTGATATTGGCTTCATCGACAAAACATCGCAGGCTTATACCGTCGCGCGCGGTGTCGCGATCAACCAGCAAAATCGTGGCACCGACGGTTAACGGCAATACCAATTCGAACAAGGCAATATCGAAGGACAATGTGCTGATGGCGCAAAGCTTATCGTTTGCATCCAGGCCGGGCTCGCGTGCGACCGAGCGCAACAGATTTACCGCGGACAGTTGCGATATTTCAACGCCTTTCGGTTTGCCGGTGGAGCCGGAGGTGAAAATCACATAGGCCAGATCATCCGGTTTCGCGCCATCGGTCGGCGCATGCTGGATGCCTTTTTCATCAAGCGATGCAGAAGCGTCGGCAATGACGATGTTGTCGACTTGCATCGGCAACATGTCGACCAGTTCGTCTTGGGTGACAATGACATTCGCATTCGATGCTTCAAGCATGTACGCCAGACGGTCGGCAGGATAGGTTGGATCAAGCGGTACATACGCGCCGCCGGCTTTCAATATGCCGACCAGTCCAATCAGCATTTCGACCGAACGTTCTACATATAGACCAACGAGAGATCCAGCACAAACGCCGACAGACCTGAGTTCGTGTGCCAGTGCATTAGCACGTTGATCAAGCTCCCGATAGCTGACGTCGCGGCCCTGGAATGAAATGGCGATGGCTTCCGGCGACAGGTGAACCTGTGCTTCGATCAATGTCGATAATGTTCGTTGTTGCGGAAGTTCACGGTAAGTATCATTCCAGCGCGCCAGTTCATCGTGCTCGATATCGGTCAACAACGGCAGACTGCTCACCCTGGTTTCCGGGTTATCAACCACTGCACGCAGAAAGGTAATCAAATGGCCGGCGAATCTTTCGATACTGATTTCGTCGAACAGGTCGGTGCTGTATTCGAACATCAGTTCACGTTCGCCATGCTGGTTGACGAACAGGCTGATTTCACCTTGCGCACTTGCTGGGCGGATATCGGCCAGATGTACGTCTTCAATGTTCAGGCCTGAAAAATTGATGTCCTGCATCGGATAGTTCTGGAAGAAAAACAATGCCTGTGCCAGCGGCGTATGGCTGGCAGACCGGACAAGTTTCAACTCGTCCAGTACCAGGTCGAGCGGCGCATCGGCATTTTCCATTGCGCCCAGCACGCTTTCGCGAACATTGCCGAGCAATTCGGAGAAACGCGTTTTTTCGTCGAGACTTGTACGAATGGCGAGCGTGTTGACAAAGAAGCCGACGACCGATTCCAGTTCCATGCGCGAGCGGCCAACAACGCCCATCGCGACGACAATATCTTCCTGATGCGTGTAGCGAGTCAGTACCGCCTGATAGGCAGCCAGGAAAATCATCGACATGGTGACTTGCTGCTCGGCAGCAAGTTGTTCGAGATGTTTGTACAACGAAACGGGGACTTCGGTTTTCCATAGCGCGCCACGGAAACTTTGTATCGATGGACGTGGGCGATCCGATGGCAAGTCCAGTGTTGAAACAACGCCTTCAAGTTGTTGCCGCCAATAGTCGAGTTGTCGCTGAAGCTTTTCACCGGACAGATTTTCGTTTTGCCAGATGGCGACATCGGCCATTTGCAATTCGGGCGCAGGCAAGCCCGGCTGTTCGTCCAAAAGGAATGCGTTATAAAACTTTTGCAGCTCGTTCATCAGTGTTGATATGGACCAGCCATCGATGGCAATGTGATGGAAGGTGATTGCCAGCAAATGCAGTTCCGGAGTCGCCTGAATCAATACCGCTCTCATCATCGGTCCGCGTGCGAGATCGAAACCTTGCGATGTTTCTGCTTGTGCCAGTTCGAGTGCCGCGCTGCGGCGCTCATCAAGCGTGATGCCGCCGGCAATCAATTCCTTCCATGGCAACGCGATATTTTCCAGAATGACCTGGTGCGGCTTTCCGTCTTCGGCACGGTAAACGGTGCGAAGAATTTCATGGCGATCAAGCAGTGCCTGTGCAGCATTGTGCATGGCGACAGCATTGATATTGCCTTTCAGCCAAAAGCCGCATGGCGAATTGTAGGCGGACATGCCCGGCATAAACTGGTCAAGCAGCCACAGACGGCGCTGTCCGAATGTCAGCGGAATTTTTTCTGGCCTTGGTTGTGGCGTGATTCTGTTTTGCAGTCGTTGCCTGTTCGCAATTTGACGCAAAAGTTCTCGCTTGGCAGGCGAGAGATCGGCTATGCGCCGCTCCATTTCACTCATCGGGTCTAGCTTCCTTGGGAATCAATTAATACCTGTCAATGGAAATCTTCTGCTGCTGTCGGTCTTTCCTGCAGAGTTTCCAAAGCCTTTTTCTTGCGACGAATTTATTTTCGTATGCAATGCAAAATTTAAAGTGATCGGTAACATAGCACATGAATATGACTGCAATAAAAGCGTATGCGTACGACAAAAAATTCCGTAAGGAATCCGTAAGAATTTTTTTACTTAAATTGAATAATTGGATTTCGAATGTAATATTTTTTTGTATTAAAAAATATTTTTCTGTTATAAAGCGCAGTTAAAAAAATTTTTCTTTCAGGTTTTTTAATGAAAAATACGTGCGTGATATAAATTTAAATCATTCATTCATGCGCTGCCGTGATGGATTGCACTAAACGTGTAACCATGCTGGAATAACATCGAGAAACATAAAACGAAGCTGGCGAAATCACTTCGTGCGTATCTGGATGTGACGTGTTCATGCATGAAAAAACCAGCGTGCATTTTTTTAAGAAACACCATTCCAGCTGATATTTCCGCCATCGCATCGACCAGGAAAATTGCATGCAAATTGTCATTCCAATGTCCGGTTTCGGCGAGCGTTTCCGTCGCCTGGGTTATCGCGTACCAAAGCCTCTGATCGAAATTGACGGCAAGCCGATCATCGCCCATGTCATCGACATGTTTCCCGGCGAGACCGATTTTATTTTTATCTGTAACCAGGAGCATCTCGATACCGTCGAGTTCCGCATGCGGGAGTTGCTGAATCATTTTTGTCCGACCGGAAAAATAATCGGCATCGCTCCGCACAAACTTGGGCCGGTGAATGCCGTGTTGCAGGTGCTTGATCAAATCGATCCCGTCAAACCGACCATCGTGAATTACTGCGATTTCACCTGCGTATGGGATTACCAGGATTTCAAGAGTTTCGTAAAGGAAACCGCCTGCGATGGCGCGATTCCCTGCTACACGGGCTTTCATCCGCACATGCTTAACTCGAGCTACTACGCTTATGTGCGTGAGGAGCATGGCCGTATCACCGACATCCAGGAGAAGCAGCCTTATACCGATACGCCGATGAACGAATTTGCTTCCAGTGGCACGCATTATTTTGCCAGCGGAAGCATGGTGCACGAGTATTTCAAACGCACGATGAAACGCCCGGATTTGCTAATTGGCGGCGAGCACTACGTCAGCCTCGTATTCAAGCCGATGCTCGAAGATGATTTGAAAATTGCGGTATATGAATTGAATCATTTCATGCAATGGGGAGTTCCGCAGGATTTCGAAGAATACCGTTACTGGTCCAATGCATTTCGCGGACTGGTAAACCCTGAAAGGCAGGCGACAGGCAAGAAAAAGGCGGGTACCGCCATGGTCCCGATGGCGGGGTTGGGCAGCCGGTTTGCACAGGAAAATTATCCATTGCCCAAGCCATTGATCCCGGTATCGGGAGAAGCCATGGCGGTTCAGGCGACACACGATCTTCCTGCTATGCAGGATTATGTTTTCGTATTACGGAAAGATCTGCCAGGTCATGCACAGATTACCGACACACTGAAAAATAAATTTGACGAATGCAAGATTATAGATCTGGCCGAGCTTACCGATGGTCAGGCACGTACCTGCATTGCCGGTGCACGCGAAATTAATCCCGATCATGTTTTGACAATCGGAGCTTGTGATAACGGTGCAATATACGATCAGAGTGCATTTGACGAATTGCTGGAAAATCCCGAAGTCGATGTCATCGTCTGGGTGGCGCGCGCTTATCCGGGTGCAGTGAGAAGGCCGCATCAATCGGGTTGGGTGGAAGAAAAAGATGGTCGTGTTATTTCGGTGACCGGAAAACAGGCGCTGAACGATCCGCAGCATGATCCCTGCCTGATCGGCTGGTTCACGTTCAAGCGTGCCGGTAATTTTGTTGCGGCGGCAGAAGCCCTGTTTGCACGCGATGGACGCGTCAATGGAGAGTTCTACGTCGACACATGCATCAACGATGCCATTGCGATGGGATTGCGTTGCCGGATTTTTGAAGTAGAACATTACCTTTGTTGGGGCACGCCGGATGATTTGCGAACATTCGAATACTGGCAGTCCTGTTTCCATAAATGGAAAACGCATCCCTATAGTCTGGAAAACGATACGCGCGTATCAAAAAATGCACTGGGGGCGTTGAAGACCCGCTATCAGATGCGCCAGCCGGAACGGCCCGATTTTGCCGATGCGCTGGCACGATGACGATGGAAGTTTATTGATGTTGCAGACAACGACAGATAAAAACCTTTCGCCGTCCGGAAATTTGCCGCAAGGCAATGGCGGATTATTGCAGGGTTTGTTTGTCAGGCAGGCCGCAAGATTCCTGTTGGTCGGAATATCAGCCGTTGTCATCGATTTTGTGGTGTATCGTCTATTGCTCTCATTTTCCGTGCCGACAGCCCCTGCAAAGATTTCCGGATTTATTACCGGCGCGGTATTTGCGTATTTTGCCAACAGGATATTTACCTTCGAGTCGGAAAGCCGTCGCAAACGCACAGAGATAGCAAAATTCATTGGCGTGTATGCGATGACAATGCTGGCGAATGTCGCTATCAATTCGCTTGCGATATCCCTGTTCGCTTTCGGTAAATACAGTATCGATATCGCCTTTGTTCTTGCGACGGGAACTTCGGCGGCACTGAACTTCATTGGCATGAAGTTTTTCGTTTTTATCCAGGCCATTGAACAGGGCAATAGCGATAAGCTGGAAAACAGATTGTCAGCGCCAGATAGCGCGGGTGATGCTTCCGGTGAATCGACGCGTTTGTCGCTCGTCATCCCTTGCTACAACGAAGCAAAGAATCTTCCTTTGCTGGTTGCACGCTTATCGGAAACTTTTGATCACCACGATATGGAAGTCATTCTGGTCGACAACGGCTCCACGGATGAATCCCGGCAGGTACTGGTCGAATTGCTGAGAGGCCAGAAAATTATACGTAGTGTGCGGGTAGAGCAGAACCAGGGATACGGTTACGGAATCCTGATCGGCTTGCAGGTGGCTCGCGGGAAAATTCTTGGCTGGACACACGCCGATATGCAGACCGATCCGGCCGACGCGCTGAAAGCGCTCGCCCTTTTCGATGCGAATCCGCGTTCGTTCGTCAAGGGACGCCGTTATGGGCGCCCTGCAGGCGATGTCGTTTTTACCATGGGGATGTCGCTTTTCGAGACCATTCTGTTGCGTCGCAGGTTATGGGATATCAATGCACAGCCCACGCTGTTTCCGCGCGATTTTTTTGAATGCTGGCAGCACCCTCCGCATGATTTTTCGCTCGATCTCTACGCTTATTACCAGGCGGCCCGCCATGGTTTGTCGGTCAAGCGCTTCCCCGTGCATTTCGGTGAAAGGGCGCATGGAACATCGCACTGGAACGTCGATTGGAAAGCCAAGGCGAAATTTATCAAACGCACCGTGGATTTCAGTCTGCGCCTCAGTAAAACATTGTAGGAAATTTGAATGATCATCATCAGGCATCGTCGCAATCTTGCCAGCGAACTTAGACAGACATCGGTCGAACTCGGCATCGAGATGGATATTCGCAGTCAGGGCAATGATCTGATCGTGCATCACGATGCGTTTGTCATTGGCGAAAATTTTGAAGAGTGGCTGCAAAGCTATCGTCATCGTGTACTGATTCTCAACGTAAAGGAAGAAGGTCTTGAGGATCGCGTGCTGGCCCTGATGCGGAAATTCGGCATCGAGGATTATTTTTTCCTCGATCAATCCTTTCCTTTCATGGTGCGAACTGCCAATCGTGGTGAATCACGTTGCGCGGTGCGCGTATCGGAATACGAGTCGGTCGAAACGGCAATGACACTGGCAGGCAAGGTGGATTGGGTCTGGATCGATTGTTTTACCCGTTTTGCGCTGACGGGTGCGGAAGCTGCACGCATGAAATCGGCAGGATTCAAGTTGTGTCTGGGCTCGCCGGAACTGCATGGACATTCGGCAGCGGAACAAATACCGGTGGTAAGGAATTTACTGGTACGCGAAGGCATTGTGCTTGATGCGGTCTGTACGAAGGAACCCGAACTTTGGCAGTGAATGCGAACAGGCTTTGGCGTGATCCGGTTTTCAAGATCGGATTATTGCTCAGGGTCCTGTTAATCATTTTTGTCGTCCCCGAACTTCAGCGGGACGGATTTGTGCCGTTTCTGGTTCACGCCGTCACGCATCCACTTTCCGACCCATGGACCAGTTTTCTTGTGGCCGGCGGTAGTCCGGTTGCCTATCCCTATGGCCCGGTGATGCTTTTTGCACATATTCCCGGTGTATTGGTTGGCGTGTTGCTCGATGGTATTTCCGGCACTGATTACATGGCCGGTATCGGCTTCAGATCCGGATTGCTGATGGCCGATATCGGTGTTCTGTATGTGCTCTACCGCTTGCTGCCGGAACAACCGCGCAAACTTCTTTATCTGTATTGGCTGTCACCGATCATTTTGTTTGCGACCTATTGGAACGGGCAAACCGACATTATTCCGATTTCGCTGATTTTGCTGTCACTGCTTTTTATCAAACAATTCCGGCCAGCGGCCAGTGGTGTTGCCCTGGGTCTGGCATTTGCAGCGAAATTGAGCATGTTGCTGGCAGGGCCTTTTGTTGCCATCTATCTTTGGCGCAACAAGCGCTTCGTAGAATTGCGTTGGCCGTTTGCAATGGGATATTCCCTGACGGTTCTACTGGTGCAGGGGCCGTGGTTGTTTTCAAGCGGCTTCAGATCGATGGTATTGGGCACACCCGAATCGCATCGCCTGTTTGATTTCGCCCTGTCGTTTGGCCAGGGCCTGGAATTGTATTTGACGCCAACGCTTTATTTGCTGGCCTTGTATGGCATGTGGCGTTTACGCCGCATCAGTTTTGATCTTTTGATTGCCACAATCGGATTGTCGTTCTTTCTGGTCGTGCTCGGAACGCCGGCGCCGCCGGGCTGGTATATCTGGCTGGTGCCGTTTCTGGTGGTACATCAACTGCAAAGTGATCGCAGCTCGATGATTCTAACGGCGGGCTTTTCGCTATTGCTCATTGCCATGCATCTGGTGATTTCTTCCGGTGCCAGTTTCCCCTTGTTTCATGTTGATCCTGCCAGCGTGTTACTCGGCTGGAGAGTCTTGTTTACGCCGCATCTGCATTCGCTCGGCATCACGATGATTATTTCCGTCGGCGTGGTCCTGATAGTGCAAATGCTGCGCGAACGCGTTGCCCGCAATGATTATTTCCAGATCGTACAGAAGCCGCTATCGATTGGCATCGCAGGTGATTCGGGTTCGGGCAAGGACACTTTCAGCCAGGCACTGGCAGGCATCTTCGGTGATCATTCAGTCGTCCATGTTTCCGGCGATGATTACCATGTCTGGGATCGTTTTGCGCCGATGTGGAAAGGCATGACGCATTTGAATCCGCGTGCCAATGATTTGCAGCGGTTCAATCACGATGTGCTCGCCTTGATCGGCGGCAAGGCGATTACCTGTCGACGTTATGATCATGTGGCGGGAAGATTCTCCTTGCCCGTTTACGTTGACAAGAACGATGTTGTCATTGCCTCCGGTCTGCATGCATTGCATGCGCAGCAACTATGCCGGCGCTTCGATATTTCGGTTTTTCTGGATATTGATGAACAACTCCGGCGACACTGGAAAATCCGTCGCGACGTCCACGAGCGCGGGCATGCCTATCGCACCGTGCAGGATTCACTCGAACGTCGTGCCAAAGATGCCGCGCGTTTTATTCATCCGCAAAAAGCCGACGCCAATCTCGTATTGAGTTTGCGTCCGGTCAACGCTGCGCATCTGGATGAAACCAGTGCCGACACCATTCGACTGAAACTGGTGGCCTTGATACGCAATAGCACTTTCCACGAAAAGCTGGCGCGCATCCTGATCGGGATTTGCGGGCTGCATATCGATGTGCAGCCCTCGGAAGACTCACGCGATGTCGAGATCAGCATCGAGGGCGATGTCGCCGCCGAAGACATCGCACTGTCTGCGGCAACGCTGGCGCCGGGTATGCAGGAAATGCTGGATACCCGGCCCAAGTGGGAAAGTGGCATGAGTGGAATCATGCAATTACTGGTGTTGGTGCAAATAGAAGAATCTCTCAAGAGCAGAATGAAATGACCCTGAAACTCCATCCAGCGAATAAAACATTCAACGCGCCGCAGGCAATTATTTTCGATACCGACAATACCTTGTACGCATACGAGCGACCGCACCTGCTCGCCAGCGCGGCGGCGGAAGAAAAAGCGGTAAAACTGCTAGGCGTCGATGCTGCCGATGTTCGAGCGGCATTTGCGCAGGCGCGCAGGGAAGTCAAACAGCAATTGGGCAAGACGGCCAGTTCGCACAGCCGCCTGCTTTATTTCCAGCGTGGCATTGAAATCCTCGGCAGAAAAACCCAGCTGCTGATAACGCTGGATCTCGAGCAGACGTATTGGCGAACTTTTCTGTCGCATTGCGAACTTTTCAAGGGTGTTCGCGAACTGCTGATGGCATTGCGCAGCAGCGGCATCCATACCGCGATCATTACCGACCTGACTTCCCAGATTCAATTTCGCAAGATCATCTATTTTGGACTGGATGACCTTTTTGATTATGTCGTGACTTCCGAAGAAGCCGGTGCCGACAAACCCAGCGAAGCGCCATTTCGCCTGGCGATCAGCAAGCTCGGTATTGATCCGGAAAATATATGGATGATCGGCGATGACCCTTCTAGCGACATGATGGGAGCGCGCCAGTTTGGCATGAAGACATTCTTCCGGGCCGATGCAGCTTCCAATACCCACGTGAATGAAACCAATGCCGATGTGGTGTTTGATGATTTCGAAGAACTGCAAGAATTTTTCTATTCCGGGAAAGTCAGCGGAGTAAGGCTTGCGTCATGAGTACGACTATCGGAAAACTCTCGATTGAAAGAGTCGTCATTGCCTTGACGGCAACGCTGATTGGGGCATTGCTAGTTGCCGTCAGTATCAAGGCGCTTGGTATTTCATTTACTTCAAGTATCGCCGCTTCCATCTTATTGGCATCCGCTTTTGTCGCGCCAGTAGCACGACGTTTGCCCGTCGAATGGGATGGCATGTTTCGGCGGCATCCGGTGATTTCACTGCTTTGGTTGTTGCTGGCATTACTGACGATTTTGCGTACTGCCGGTGTTGCCCTTTATATGGCGGACCCGACTCAGGCGCAGGCATCGGCATTCTGGTTTGATGATTTCTATATTCGCCACAACTGCTTTTCCGGTTATTGGCAGGCAGCGCTTTTGGCCGGCGATCGTGTCGAGAATCTTTATGACCCGGTCCATTACACCGGCTGGGCAGGTCGATTCAAGCTGGATGAATTTTTGTATCTGCCGCAATTCCTGATTCTTCCAAAAGCGGGTATCGCGCTCGGTGCAGACTTCACGCAACTAAGAGCGGTCTGGTTTTCCCTGGAAGGCATTATCCTGTCGGTCGGAATGCTGGCCACCTGCATATGGATTAAAAATGCCGTGGGTCGTGCGGCGGCATTGCTACTGCCGTTGGTGTGGATTGCCAGCCCCATTTTGCTTACCCTGCAATTGGGAAATTTCCAACTGGCCGCCATTGCACTTTCGGTGATGGCGATGATCCTGTTTGAAAAAGATCGCCCGATGGCCGGTGGCGTATTGCTTGGCTTTGCCGTCTTTAAATTATTTCCCGGAATATTGGGTGTCTATCTGCTGTTCGCAAAACGCTGGCGGGCCGCGGTCTGGACATTTACCTTCGCCATTTTTTACACGCTCATTGCCTATGCGTGGATGGGCGAACAACCATTCACGGCATTCGTGAATTTTCATCTACCTCGCATGGCCAGTGGTGAAGCCTGGGCTTTTCTGGAACAGGAAGGGCTCGGTGCATTCGTCGCGATTAATGATTCGGTCCCCGGTCTGGTGCTTAAATTGAAAATGCTGCATGTCTCCGGCATGACGCGCGCACTAGAAATGCAATTGTCCTGGGCATGGACGTTTTTGGTGGTGATTCTCACCGCAATCTGCGCGCGTCGTTCAACGGCAATGTCGCGCTCGCAGCTTGCAGCAACCTGGATTGCATTGCTGGCATTGGCCTCGTTCCGCAGTCCGTTTTTGCCCGATCACGCAGGTTTGTTTGCACCGCTCTGGCTTTGGAGCATTGTCGCCGCGAGTTGTTCGCGGACACCGCGAAATTATTTTTTGATGGCGATAGCCTGGCTTCTGATCGAAGCGGTGTTGCCGGTGGGTGGTATGCCACTACCGGATGAAACCAACCGCTTGCTGCTTTCTACCGTCAGCCAGTTTGCTTCGCTGTTTCTCTGCCTCTGGGTGGTACTGCGAAAGCCCGTCAAGACTGGAGATTTAGACGTCTCACCGAGTGCAACTCCTTCTCGAAACAGCCCCTTGGCAGCTACCCATGTTTAATTCCCGATTATCGATATCACAAGGCAATACCATGAATAAACGCCCCTTTCTTAATGCTTTTTTGAGTGTCTTGCTGGCAGGAGCGGGAGCTCCGGCGCTCGCTGAAGAAGCCTTGAAAATACCGCGTGCCACCCATGCGCCAAAGCTCGAAGATTTTGTCGGCGGCGGCGTGCCGGCCGGTGCCGGAGTGGAGGTCAGCGATTTCCGTCAGAATACCCCCGGTGACGGCGAGCCGGCATCGCTTCAAACCAAGGCATATCTTTCCTACGATGATAAAAATATCTACGTTGTTTTCGTCTGTAAAGATGACCCGAAACTCGTGCGCGCCCATCTGACGCCACGCGATAAAATATTTGGCGATGAGGGTGTGCAGGTATTCATCGACACCTTCCATGACAAGCAACGCGCCTATGTATTTTCAGCCAATCCGCTGGGCGTGCAGATGGACAGCAAGCTCACCGAAAGCCTTGGGTATGATTTCAATTACGACACCCAATGGACTTCCGATGGTCGCGTTACCGATGATGGTTATGTCGTCAGGATCGAGATTCCATTCAAGAGTCTGCGCTTCGAGAAAGGGCAGCAACAAAATTGGGGGATTGCCGTCAACCGGATTATTCCTCGTTCGAATGAATTCTCGTATTGGCCCTTCATCACCAAGCGCAAGGAAGGTTTCATCCCGCAGTTCGCCGAAGCGAAAATCGAGGATTCGATTTCGCCGGGGCGCAATATCCAGGTCATACCGCATGTGTCCTACCGCAATACGCGCACGCTGGAATTCGATGGCTTGAATAATCCGTTCATCGAACACTCGCAGCGTACCGAAGTCGGCGTGGATGCCAAGTTTGTTCTTCATGATGCACTCGCGATTGACCTGACCGTCAATCCCGATTTCAGCGAAGTGGAATCCGACGAACCGCAGGTCATCGTGAACAAGCGTTATGAAGTGCAGTTTCCCGAAAAGCGCCCGTTCTTTCTGGAAAATGCCGACTTCTTCGGGACACCGGTAAATCTGTTTTTCTCGCGTCGAATCGATGATCCGAAATACGGCGCAAGACTGACCGGCCGCGTCGGTCGCTGGGCCTTGGGTGGCCTGGTCATTGACGACGAACAAGCCGGTGCGTTTTTAACCGGACCGGATGCCGGAAAGACCGGCCAAATTGCCGTTGCACGCGTGCAGCGCGATTTCGGCGTGCAATCGAATTTCGGCGGCTTACTCACCAGCCGCACGGTGGGCGATCATGAAAACCAGGTCTACAGCCTGGATATGCGTTACAAGTTGAATGACAACTGGGTGTTGACGGGGCAGGCCGCAGGTAGCCGCTCGGCAGAGCCGGGTAATATTTCCTATGACGGCAGCATGTATTTTCTGGAGGCCACCCGTGGCGGTCGTAATTTCACCTACGACGGACAATATATAAGTATATCTCCGAACTTTCAGACCAATCTCGGCTTTGTGCCGCGCACCGATATCAAGCAGCTTTACCAGACGGCGACCTATCTCTGGCAATTTCCGGAAGCGCCATGGCTGGTCAGTGCCGGTCCGAATCTTACCGCCATCAAAACCTGGAATCAGGATGGCGATGTTCAGGATTGGTCGCTCGATGCCGGCTTCACGATCAATGGTTCGGCATACACCACTTTCAAGGCGGGCTTGACCGACGCGTATGAGTTTTACGGCATTCGCGGCTTCAAGAAAAACGGCTACAGCCTGAGCGCATCGACGGAATGGTTGTCCTGGCTAACCGCCAGCGCCAGCTTTACGCAATCGGACGCCATCAACTACATTCCGGCGGCCGGATTGGACCCATTTCTGGGCGATGCAAGACAGTTCGACCTCACTTTCACGTTTAGTCCTCTAGCGCAATTGCGCGTGAACCAAAGCTTTATCTGGGACCAATTGCGTACGCGCGCGCCGATTGCCGGTTTCCCCGAAGACACCAGTATTTACCGCAACACGCTTTCGCGTACGAAAGTGACCTATCGTTTCAGCAGATTCATCTCCGCGCATGTCATCTTCGACTACAACACGCTGGATGCCGAAGATGATTTGATCGCGCTGGACCACAGCAAGCGTTTAACCAGCGATATCCTGTTCAGCTATACGCCAACGCCGGGCACTGCCTTGTATGTCGGTTATGCCGACCGTCAGGAAAATCTGCGCCTGTTCGGCAATCCGGCCGTGTTGCAAAGTACCGATGATCTCAGCCTGCATACCGGCAAACAGTTCTATGTGAAGTGGAGCTACTTGTTCAAGTATTGAGGCCATATCGGCAGAAATTCCGATGATGCAAATACGCAGGCCGCGAATGAAAATTCCCGGCCTGCGCTTTAATTTCGGCCAGGTGAGCGCGAAGATGATTGATAGTAGACTTGGCAGCGGCAAAACCACTATTCACACATCGTGTTTCCACCATTTCCGGCTTAATTCATTTTGGCGCGAACCAGCACTTCCAGTCTTGAAACCAAACTGACACCGGCAGGTGAAGTAAAGCTGTCCACGCTTTCCGGCGTTGGCCCGAAAATTGCCGAAAAACTGACTGCGCGCGGTTTGGTTACCCTGCAGGATTTGTGGCTGCATCTGCCTTTGCGTTATGAAGACCGCACTCAGATTTCCAGCATCCACGATTTGATTCCCGGCGAACCGGCACAGATTGAGGGCCGTGTTGAAGCAGTCGAGCGCGGCTTTCGTTATCGCCCGATTCTGCGGGTCGCCATCGGCGATGGTTCGCGATCGACATTGACCATTCGTTTCTTTCATTTCAGTGGCGCGCAGGCACAGCAATTTATTGTCGGTCGCCGCATACGTTGTTACGGCGATGCCAGGCCAGGCGCCCATGGTCTTGAAATGGTGCATCCGAGCTATCGCTTTTTACTCGATAACGATGAAGCGCCCCTGCAGGATCGCCTTGATCCGGTTTATCCTGCTATTGAAGGTCTGGGGCCACAAACCATACGCAAGCTGGTCGATGAAGCATTGAGAAGATTGCCACCGGCAAACGAACTGGAATTGTTGCCGAAGAGAATTTGCGAAGAACTGGCATTGCCAGGTTTGCGCGAAGCATTGATCACGGCGCATCGTCCGCCGGCAGAAACCACGATTGATGATTTGCGTTCCGGGCAGCATCCGGCCATCAAGCGTTTGGCCCTGGAAGAAATGCTGGCGCATCATTTGAGTTTGCAGCGTCAGCGTATTGCCTTGCGGTCGCATGGTGCGTTGCCGATCAAAAGCAAAGGCACGCTACAGAAAAAATTGCAGACGGCACTACCTTATAAATTGACCAATGCACAGCAGCGTGTTTTTGAGGAAGTCGGCCGCGACATGCAGGAGCCGGTACCGATGTTGCGTTTGGTGCAGGGCGATGTTGGCAGCGGAAAAACCGTTGTCGCTGCGCTGGCAGCCCTGCGCGCAATAGAAGCAGGCAAGCAAGTCGCGTTGATGGCGCCGACGGAATTATTGGCCGAACAACATCTGGTTAATTTTCGTGCATGGTTCGAACCGCTCTGTATTAAAGTCATGTGGCTGGCCGGAAAAGTGACCGGCAAGGCACGCGCGGCCGCGCTGGCACAGCTTGCATCGGGCGAAGCACAAATGATTGTCGGCACGCATGCGCTGATGCAGGAAAAAGTGGTTTTTCATTCACTCGCATTGGTGATCGTCGATGAACAGCATCGTTTTGGCGTGCACCAGCGTCTGGCTTTGCGGGACAAGGGTATCGATGGCGAAAAAGTGCCGCATCAATTGATCATGACGGCGACCCCGATTCCGCGAACACTGGCAATGTCGGCTTATGCCGATCTGGATGTCTCGGTAATCGATGAAATGCCTCCGGGCAGGACGCCGGTGCAGACGGTCGCCATCTCCGATCAGCGCCGCGAAGAAGTCACCGAGCGAATCAGGGCTGCCTGCAAGGAAGGCCGCCAGGTTTATTGGGTGTGCACGCTGATTGATGAAAGCGAAGAAGTGCAGGCGCAATCGGCACAAACGACTTTCGAACAGTTGCAGCTTGGTCTGCTCGGTATTCGCATCGCACTTCTGCACGGACGCATGAAGCCGGTCGATAAACAAAGTGTGATGGCAAAATTCAAGGCAGGCGAACTGGATTTGCTGGTCGCCACCACCGTGATTGAAGTGGGTGTCGATGTACCCAATGCCAGTTTGATGGTGATCGAAAATGCCGAACGATTGGGGTTGGCGCAATTGCATCAATTGCGTGGGCGTGTTGGCCGGGGCGCACAGGCATCAAGTTGCGTGCTGCTCTACAAATCACCGCTGTCGCAAATGGCACACGAGCGCCTGGATGTGATGCGCAGAACCACCGATGGTTTCGTGATTGCAGAAAAAGATTTGGAGCTGCGGGGGCCGGGTGAATTGCTCGGCACCCGTCAAACCGGTATTGCCGGATTCCGGATTGCCGATCTAAGCCGTGATGCGGCATTGCTGCCGACAGTGCACCGGGTTGCCGGGACTCTGTTGAAAGAAAGCCCGGAGTTGGCCGACAAAGTGGTGGAGCGCTGGGTTGGTAGTGCGGCGAAGTTTGCCGGAGCCTGAGAATGTTTATAATCCAGCATGACTAAAAAAATACCCCTGCTTATTGATACCGATCCCGGCGTTGATGACGCGCTTGCATTGTTGATGGCATTCAATTCGCCTGATCATGAAATCAAGGCGCTGACGATTGCCGCCGGCAATGTCGGCTTGAATCACACCGTCGCCAATGCGCTGAAGCTTTGCGAAGTGGCGAAAGTGAATGTGCCGGTCTACGCCGGCTGCCCGGTGCCCCTCGTGCATGCGGCGGAAGATGCCGCTTATGTGCATGGGCTGGATGGATTTGGTGATATTGGTTACTCCCGCGCCACACAACAACCGGAAGCCGAACATGCGGTGCATGCCATCATTCGTCTATCCAAGGAGTATGAAGGCGAACTGGTACTGATCACCCTCGGGCCGCTGACCAATATCGCGCTTGCGGTTCGGCTCGACCCCGAATTACCCAGACGCCTGAAGCGTGTTGTTGTGATGGGCGGGGCAGTGACTGGTTTGGGAAACACGTCGCTTTTGGCCGAATTCAATATCGCCTTTGACCCCGAAGCCGCAAAAGTGGCTTTCGAGGCCTTTCCGATGATGGAGATTGTGGATTGGGAGGCGGTGTTGAGGCATGGCTTCCTGCACACCGATTTTGAAACCTGGCTGGCTAAAGGGGACCATCGGGCGGCCTTTTATGACGCCATTTCACGCAAAACGCGCGCCTGGTCGGAAGGTAAGCGCGGGCTTCATTGGCATTCCGCGGATGCCCTGGCGATGGTGGTGGCCTTGTACCCGGAATCGGTCGAACATGAGGAGACCCGCTTTATTACAGTCGAAACCGAAGGAACCCATGCCCGTGGGGCGACCCCTGTCGACTGGGCCATGCGGACCGGAAAACCCGCCAATGCCCGCATTCTTATGCGTTATCCACAGACGGTATTTGAGGCAAAAATCCGCGCGGCACTGGGACTCGCCTGATTTTTAGCAGTTCGGCTTGCGCTAAAGCCCGACTACCCGCTAAAATAGTCCTCTTTGATTTTCATCACACGCCTAGCGCGTTCGTTCCGGAATTCCCATGAAAGCAGATATCCATCCAAATTACCGCGCTGTTGTGTTTCAGGACACGGCTGCTGGCTTTGCCTTTCTGACCAAGTCCACCTTGGGCAGCAAAGAAACCATTAAATGGGAAGACGGCCAAGAATACCCGCTGATTAAAGTGGAAATTTCTTCGGCTTCGCACCCGTTCTACACTGGCAAGCAAAAGACTGTTGATACCGGCGGTCGCGTGGATAAATTCCGCAAGCGCTACGCCAGTCCGACAGCACCCGCTGCCGAATAATCGTAATTGCCCATGTTTTGAAAACGGCTACCTCGCGGTGGCCGTTTTTATTTGTGCGGCCATCGCTGCATTTCACCTGCCGAATATTGCAGAAGTTCACAAGTCCATGACTGACGAATGTCATGCCGCTATGAGATACTTCGCGTCTTGGCGCTTACGGGCGTAATGCGCCGTCATTCACATCAACAGCATTGAAATTCCAGGAGCCTGCCGTGTCCGATTACAAGAGCGTCATCCTTAACGCCGGCGATAAAAACGTCGAGCTCCCAGTTCACTCCGGCACCCTGGGTCCGGATTGCATCGATATTGGCAAACTCTACAAAGAAACCGGCAATTTCACCTATGACCCGGGTTTCATGTCGACCGCCAGTTGCCGCAGTGCCATTACCTATATTGATGGCGATGCCGGCATCCTGATGTATCGCGGTTATCCGATTGAACAACTGGCAAAGCATTCCAATTTTTCCGAAGTTTCCTATTTGCTGATGCACGGTCATCTGCCGAACGCTCAGGAGTTTGCGGCATTCGAACATGAAGTCACGCATCACACCATGATGCATGAAGCTTTCCGTACCTTCCTTTACGGCTTCCGCCACGACGCGCATCCGATGGCGATGATGACCGGCATGCTTGGTTCGCTGGCTGCCTTCTATCATGGTGATCTTGATCTGGAAGACCCGGAGCAGCGCCGTCTTGCCGCTATCCGTTTGCTGGCCAAAGTTCCGACCATCGCTGCTGCCTGTCATCGTTATTCGATCGGCTGGCCGATTCGCTACCCGCGCAATAATCTCGAATACGTCGACCGTTTCCTGCACATGATGTTTGAAGTGCCGAGCGAACCGCTGGTCATGAAACCGGTTGCCGCGAAGGCGCTGGATCTGCTGTTCATTTTGCACGCCGATCACGAACAAAATGCTTCTACCTCGACCGTGCGTCTGGTCGGCTCGACCGGTGCAAACCCTTACGCCTGCGTTGCTGCCGGCGTTGCTGCTTTGTGGGGGCCCGCACATGGCGGTGCGAACGAAGCCGTGCTGGAAATGTTGAACGAAATCGGTCGCCCGGAAAACGTCAACAGTGCCATCGATAAAGCGAAAGACAAGGAATCGGGTTTCCGCCTGATGGGCTTTGGCCATCGCGTTTACAAAAATTTCGATCCGCGCGCAAAAATCATTCGCGAAATGTGCCACGAAGTGTTGGCCGAACTCGGCGTCAACGATCCCCTGCTGGAAGTCGCCATGCGTCTTGAAGAGGCGGCATTGAAAGACGAATATTTCATTCAGCGCAAGCTATACCCGAACGTCGATTTCTACTCGGGCATCATCTACAAGGCGCTTGGCATTCCTACCGAAATGTTTACCGTCATGTTCGCCATTGCGCGTACCGCCGGCTGGGTTTCGCATTGGCTGGAACAGCAGACCGATCCGGAAAACAAAATTGGCCGTCCGCGCCAGATTTATACCGGCTCCGATACCCGCGATTATCTGCCGATGGCAAAGCGCTAATTCGGGTTCAATACATAATAAAAAAAGCCCCGAAAGGGGCTTTTTTGTAGGGCGGGCGGTGCCCACCCTACAGTTGCGAATTCAATTCCTGCAGACGTTCGGGTGTGCCGACATCGGTCCAGCGCCCTTGGTGATATTCGCCACTGACAAGACCTTGATGCATGGCGTGTCGCAATAAAGGCGCAAGCTTGAAACGCGGTGGCGTTTCATCGGTGCCTTTTACATCGCCAATGATTTTTCGCCAATCTGAAAACAATGCAGGTCGATAAATGCCGATGCCGGAAAAAGTAAGTTTGTCTTGCCCGTCGCTTTCCACTTTTCCGCTATCGACCAGTGCAAAATCGCCTTTCGGATTGTGAGCGGGATTATCGACCAATATCAGATGGGCCAATCCCGAAATGGCTCTTGGCAACGCGGAATAATCCACATCACTCCAGATATCGCCGTTCACGGCGATAAAAGTTTCATCGCCGATGACTTTCAAAGCCTGCAGCATGCCGCCGCCGGTTTCCAGGGGTTCCAAACCTTCATAGGAATAATGCAGCGAAACATTCCAGCGCGAGCCATCGCCCAGTGCCGGTTCAAAGCATTCCGCCAGCCACGAAGTATTGATGACGATGTGCTGGACGCCACAGGCAAGCAGTTTTTCGATATGCCATTCAATCAAAGGTTTTCCGCCTACATGCAGCAAGGGTTTTGGCGTGTGGTTCGTCAGCGGACGCATGCGTTCGCCTTTCCCGGCTGCAAAAATCAGGGCTTTCATGCGAGCGGCAAACGGATATCGCGCTCGCCCATCACGCGCTGCAGCAGTTCAATCAGTGGCGCGGTTTCCGGATAACGCAAACCAACATCGCGGGTGTATTGCCAGACCAATGGCAGATCATTCAAATAACCGGCTTTGCCATCGCGATACCAGAGCCGGCAGAAAATGCCGAGCACTTTCAGATGGCGTTGCAGCCCCATCAAATCAAACCCGCGCTTGAAAGTGGCAGCATCGACATGCACGAGTTTTTCACGGACACATTCAAGACGGTAATTTTCGACCCAGGCGGTTATTTTTTCTTCCGGCCAGCGGATATAGCAATCGCGCAGCAATGAAACCAGATCGTAGGTAATCGGGCCTTTGACGGCATCCTGAAAATCCAGAATGCCCGGATTGTTTTCTTCAAGAATCAACAAATTGCGTGAATGAAAATCACGATGGACAAATACCTTGGGCTGCATGTTGGCATTGTTGATCAGGCAGCGAAATGCCGGCTCGATGATGTCCCATTCGCCACAAGTGGGTGTATAGGCAAGATGCCGCTGCAAAAACCATTCCGGCATCAACTCCATTTCGGCAACCAGACGGTCTTCGTCGTAGGCGGGCAAATCGTCGCAGGCAATATGCAATTGCATTTTCAAAATCGATTGCATTGCATCGCCGTAAAGTGCATCGACGCTTCGTTCATTCAATTCCGGCAGATAAAGCCGGTTACCAAGATCGGCCATCAGGATAAACCCGAGTTCGGCATCGAAGGCGCTGATTTCCGGCGCATGCAAGCCGGCCTTGCTCAAGCGTTGCGCGATGTCCAGCCAGGGACGGATATCTTCCTTGTCCGGCGGTGCGTCCATGACAATCCAGGTTTTGCCGCCGGAAAAACTGCGCCAATAGCTGCGAAAACTGGCATCTGCCGATGCCCGTTCCAGTTCTGCCTGTGGGTCGTTGAGAGCCTGTTGTGCCCAAAGTAAACGTTCGGTTTCTCGATTTAGCGTCGTCATACAATTTGTGAAAATGAACAAAGCGCATTGTGACAGAGCCGCCACGCTGGCGCGACTGCAAGCTGTTTCGCTAAGATGTAATGCTAAATGAGCGGGAAATTCATCATGTCCAATGTGTTGCCAGTGCTTTTATGTGGCGGTTCCGGTACGCGGCTCTGGCCTTTGTCGCGTGAAGCCTACCCGAAACAATTTTTACCGCTGGCGGGCAAAGTGAGTTTGTTGCAGGCAACCTGCCTGCGATTGCAGGGCTTGCCTGGTGCGGAAGCACCGTTGTTGATCAGCAACGAAGAGCATCGCTTCATGGTGGCAGAGCAATGCCGCCAAATTAACGTTTTACCGCAAACATTGATTCTCGAGCCCATTGGCCGCAACACCGCCCCGGCGATTGCGGTGGCCGCCTTGCATGCGTTGGAGTCGCAGCAGGATCCGATTTTGCTGGTATTGCCTTCCGATCATATCTTGCGTGATGAAGCAGGCTTTCGCGCGGCCGTGATCCAGGCAATGCCGGCCGCCGAAGCTGGTGGCTTGCTGACCTTCGGCATAGTGCCGACAGCACCGGAAACCGGTTTTGGCTATATCAAGGCCGGTTTGGGCGACGGCGTGCGTGCGGTCGAACAATTTGTCGAAAAACCCGATCAGCAAACAGCCGAAAAATATCTGGCCAGTGGCGAATATTTCTGGAACAGCGGCATGTTCATGTTTCGCGCTTCGCGTTTTATCGAAGAACTCGAAAAATTCGCGCCATCGATCTTGCAGCAGTGCAAAGCCGCAATCGCCAATGCAAAACGCGATGCCGATTTTTTGCGTCTGGACAAGGAAGCCTTCGCTGCCTGCCCGGCCGATTCGATTGACTACGCCGTGATGGAAAAAACCGAACACGCCAAAGTGCTGCCGATCGATGTGGGTTGGAGCGATGTGGGTTCCTGGTCGGCCCTATGGCAGGTAGCCGATCACGATGTCGATGGCAATGTGCATCATGGCGATGTGATGTCGGAAAATTGCAAAAATACTTTTATCTGGTCGGGTAATCGTCTGGTCAGTACGCTGGGTATCGAAAACATGATCGTGGTTGATACCGATGATGCATTGCTTATTGCCCATCAGGACCATGTGCAGGATGTGAAAAAGATTGTCGCACGCCTGAAATCGGAAGACCGTCCGCAGGCCGTGCAGCATCGACAGGTGTATCGACCCTGGGGTAGTTATACCTCGGTTGATAGCGGCGAGCGCTTTCAGGTAAAGCGCATTATCGTGAAACCAGGTGCGGCATTATCGCTGCAAATGCATCATCACCGGGCCGAGCACTGGATAGTCGTAAGCGGCACGGCGCGAGTGACTTGCGACGAGAAAATAATGACATTGACCGAGAATCAGAGTACTTATATTCCATTGGGCAGCAAACATCGCCTCGAAAATATCGGAAAGTTGCCGCTGGAATTGATCGAAGTGCAGTCGGGTAGTTATCTTGGCGAGGATGACATTGTCCGTTTTGATGATGTTTATGGCCGCGTAAATTCTTAAATTGATATCGTTCGCTAGCGTACATACAAATGCCGTCACGCAAGTTAGGATCATGACTTTATGACACCAGCATTTTTGCAATTTCACGCAATACAATTGCTCGCCTGCCTGGGCCTGAGCATGATATTGGTGAGGCTATCGATGCAGTGTGCCGGATTGTTTGGCTTGCTTGACCACCCCGGTGGGCGCAAAGACCATGAGGCACCTACACCGGTCACCGGTGGTATCGGTATTTTTCTTGCACTATTGATCAGCGGCCTGCTGTTCAACAGCTTTGAATTTCATCTGGATATATTTTTCATCGCGGGGGCCTGGCTTTTGGTGATTGGCGTTCTGGATGATCGCTTCGAGCTCAGTTCGCTCATCCGTTTCGCCGCCCAGATGATTGCGGCCGGCATCATGATTTACTACGCCGATTTACGCGCCAATGAATTGTCCGATGTGGTCGGCATACACGGTTTTCGCCTCGGTCTTCTGACGCCGGTATTCACCATATTCATCACCCTGGGCTTGATTAATGCCTTGAACATGGCCGATGGCAGCGACGGATATCTGGCGGGCCAGGTCATGGTGGCGCTCGGTCTGTTTGCCGCATTGGCCTTGTATTCGGGAAACCTGGTTCTCGCGATGCAATGCGCTACCTTTGCCGTGGCAGCCCTGGGTTTCTGGTTCTGGAATATGCGTTTCCCCTGGCAGCCACGGGCGCGAGTTTTTTTGGGTGATGCCGGCAGTACCTTGTTGGGGTTCGCCGTGGTCTGGTTTGCTTTGCAATTGACGCAAAACCCGCAGCACCCTGTAACACCGGTGCTAGCGCCCTGGATGATTGCCTTGCCTGTACTCGATTGCGTCGTGCTGATGCTGGACCGGATTCGCCAGGGTCGTTCGCCCTTTAGTGCCGATCGAAATCACATGCATCACTTATTGCTGGATGCCGGCTTTACTCCGGCCTATATCGCATTGTCGATGATGCTGTTGTCAGTGCTGATTGGCTGTATCGCCGCGATTGCCGTCAGGGCAGGCGCGACGCGCACCTGGGTAGTGCTTGCCTATTTCTGTCTGATTGGCGCGTACTGGGCTTTCAGTTTCAATCGTCAACGGGCAGTTGCCTGGCTTCGTTTCCTGCGTACCGGTGATAAACACGAGACCATTGTCTTCAATGAAAAATAAGTCTTCAATGAAAATAATAGAGAGTGTCCGATTCAATAATGATTGATCTGCACTGTCATATTTTGCCGGGCATCGACGATGGTGCACCGAATCTGGAAGTTGCTTTGGCGATGGCGCGCGCTGCCGTGAATGACGGCATCAGGATTGTCGCCTGCACGCCGCATATTTACCCGGGGCTGTATGAAAACTCGCAGACCATTATTGCCCAGGCCATTGTCGAATTCGAGCAAGACCTGAAAGAGCACGACATCCCCTTGACGCTTACCATCGGCGCCGATACGCATCTGGCGCCGGATTTGCTGCAGGGTATTCAGCGTGGCCGAATTCCGACCCTGGCGCACTCGCGTTTTCTGTTGCTTGAACCGCCACACCATGTTGCGCCGCCACGTTTTGAAGAAGCGGTATTTCAACTTTTGGCGGCCGGTATCGTGCCCGTCATTACGCACCCGGAACGTTTAACCTGGATCGAAAGCCATTACCCGAAAATGGCAACTCTGGTAGCAGGCGGTGCATGGATGCAAATTACTTCGGGCAGTTTGACGGGGCGTTTTGGCAGACGGCCGAAATACTGGGCAGAAAGAATGGTTGATGAAGGCCTGGTCCACATACTGGCTACAGACTCGCATCATATTGATAAACGACCGCCCTTTTTGGCGGAAGGCCGTGATGCAGCGGCACAGCGTTGTGGCGAAAAAGAGGCATTCAATATGGTTGATGTCAGGCCGCGTGCCATTCTGGCAGATTTACCGGAGGCACAAATTCCTCCGCTACCTGAACGGCAGCCAGTCGCGAAGGACTCGCCAATGTGGCGCCGCTGGCTGGGCTTGGCATAATGGCAATTCTTGTATTGGGTGAGATGGCATGAACCGATTTTGGCTGGCTGGAGTTTTTTTGATGTGCGCTTGCATGCTTGGTTCTGCGCATGCGGCCGAGGCAAGAAAAACGGGGCAAATCTCGGTAGTGGCCCCTACTGCCGACGAGTTGCCGCCGCCTGATAGCACATCCTCTGCAGGTGCTTATAAAGGTGTGTCGGAATACCGTATCGGTCCGCAGGACCTGATCGAAATCAGCGTCTTCCAGGTAGCCGAACTCAATCGCACCGTCCGGGTGAATACTTCGGGTGATATTTCCCTGCCACTGATCGGTGTCATGAAAGCAGGCGGTCGTACCGTGCAGGAACTGGAAGCGGAAATTGCCAAAAGCCTGGACGCCAAATTCTTACAAAACCCGCAGGTCACCGTTTTCGTCAAGGAATTTACCAGCCAGCGCGTAACCCTTGAAGGCGCGGTAAAAAAACCCGGCATCTATCCATTGACCGGACATACGACATTGCTGCAGGCCATCGCCATGGCGGAAGGTTTGGATCAACTCGCCGATTTGAGAGGCATCGTTATTTTCCGCATGGTGGAAGGGAAAAAAATGGGTGCACGCTTTGACATCAAAGCCATTCGCGCCGGCGCTGCAGCCGACCCGCAGGTTTATGGCGATGATATTATCGTGATTGATCAATCAGGTTCGAAAACCGCTTTCCGACGCTTGATGGAAAGCCTGCCGATTTTCAGTATTTTTTCACCTCTTTAACGGGAAAGTTAACGCGTGGCCAATCATCCTTTCGATCCAAACAATGACCCGCGCCAGGATTTGTTTCCGACAACGCAGGGTACGGAAGGTAAGCGCCTGACAATCGCCCGCAACCACGCCATCAGCGTGGATACCCGGCTGGGCGACCCGGTTACGGAGACCGAAGACTCGATCGATCTGCTGAGCTACTGGCACATTCTCATAAAACGCCGCTGGACGGTCATTGGCGTATTGGGCATTATTTTCTTTACCAGCCTGGTCGGTACCTTGTTGACCACGCCCATATACCGTGCAACTGCAATCTTGCAGATTGAACGTCAGACCATGCAGGTCATGAACGTGCAAGGCGTGATGCCGACGGAAGACAGTTACGCAGACGATTTCTATCAAACCCAATACGAACTTCTCAAAAGCCGCACCCTGGCACAACGCGTTGTCGCGCAGTTGGGTCTGGTAGAGTCGGGCCAACTAGAACGCATGCAGCCCGGTTCACCCTGGCAGAAATTGATGGGCCTGTTTGGCCGTACCGAATCCAACGAGAACAGCGCACCTGATCCTGCAGCATCACTGACGGGCCCAAGCAAAACCGAAAAAGAAAATCAGCTGGCAGGCAGTTTTGCCAGCGGTATCAGTATTGATCCGGTTCGTAATTCACGTCTGGTACGTATCAATTACGACAGTCCCGATCCTGCCTTTTCACAAAGAGCGGCCAACGCCATCGCAGAGAGTTTCATCAGCAGCAATCTGGAACACAAGATTGGTTCCACCACCTATGCAAAAGGATATCTGGAAGACAGCCTCAAGCAATTGAAAGTCAAACTGGAAGATTCGGAACGCAAATTGGTGGAGTTTGCCCAAAAAGAACAAATCATCGGCACCAGTGGCGGCGATGACAGCACTACCTTGACCCAGCAAAATTTGCAGTCATTGAATGCCGCCTACGGCAAGGCACAGGAAGATCGTATCCGCGCCGAAGCACGCTGGACGCAGGCGCAAGCCAGCAGCGGCATGAGCATGGCGATGGATGAGACCACCAGCAAGTTCATCGTCACCTTGCAGGAAAGCCGTTCGAAATTGATGGCCGAATATCAGGATAAGTTAAAGCTCTACAAGCCTGCCTATCCAATGATGGTGCAGCTGAAAGGCCAGATTGATGAAATCGACAAGCAGATCGCCAGTGAAGCCGGCAGCATGCGCAGCGGAGTTAAAGCGCAGTATCTGGCAGCTATCAAGCAGGAAAGCATGCTGGCAGAGCAGATTAATTCGCTGAAATCCGATGTTCTGGATCAAGACGGGCGCAGCATTCAATACAATATTTTCAAGCGCGATGTTGACACCAATCGCCAGCTCTACGATGCCTTGTTGCAGCGTTACAAGGAAATCGGCATCACCAGCGGCATTACCAACAATAATGTTTCGATCGTGGACCGGGCGCAAATGGGCGGGCAGTTCAAACCCGATTTGATGCGCAATCTGATGATTGCCCTGATGGTGGGTTTGGTGCTCGGCTGCTTGCTCGCATTGATATTCGAATATCTGGATGATTCGCTGAAATCGCCCGCAGATATCGAAAAACAACTTGGACTTTCCATTTTGGGTGTCATTCCGAAACTTAAAGAGCCACAAACCCCTAGCGTTGCCTTGACCGATTTGCGCGGTGCTTTCACCGAATCCTACCGATCGGTACGAACGGCCCTGCAGTTTTCCACCGACAAGGGCGTACCGCGGGTATTGCTGATTACCAGTGCATCGCCCGGTGAAGGCAAGTCCACGACGGCACGCGCGCTGGCACAGAATATTGCCGAATTGGGTCGCCGCGTCCTGATCGTCGATTGCGATTTGCGAAACCCGTCACTGCACCGGCATTTCAATGCAGACAATACTACCGGCCTGACCAACTTCCTGGCCGGTGGCATGAAGCCGATGGACCTGATTCAAAAAACCGCCATGCCGAATTTGTCGTATTTATCCACCGGCCCATTGCCGCCGAATCCGGCCGAATTGCTGATGGGTTCGAAACTGGTGTCATTCCTGACAGTCGCGGTTGAAAAATTCGACCAGATTATTATCGATGGTCCTCCTATTCTCGGTTTGGCAGATGCGCCGATTCTTGCCAATCGCGCCACTGCAACATTGATCGTGATCGAGGCCGGAGAAACCCGTGTCGCCGTTGCCAAGAATGCAATCAAGCGCATCTTCGCCGCGCGTGGTCATCTCATCGGTGCGGTAATGACAAAATACAACGCAAAACTGCATTCCGGTTATGGTTACGGTGCTGGCGATTACGACTATTACTCATACGGTGGTGATAAACAGCCGAAGGAACGCTTAACCAGGCAATGACAGTCGCAGCCCTCGAGCAGGCAATCACTTTCATCAGTCGTACGGATTTGATAGAAGCCGCACGACAACAGCCCTTGCCAGCCGGCGTTACCGACTTGCTGAAAATAAGTTCCGGTGATCATGAGGCACTGCTGGCTGCACAGGAGAGCTCGAGACATTCGCAAGAGGATGTTCGGCACGCAGCAGAATTTTATGTCCAGCAAATTTTATTTTCTCCTGCCAGTGATCACTACCGTGTGCTTGGCGTTGATCCGGATGACGCCGAAGCAAAAATAAAATTGCATTACCGTCTACTGGTGCGTTGGCTGCATCCCGATAAAAATTCCAGCGATTGGGAGGTCGTTTTTTCAGAACGCGTCAATCGTGCATGGCAGGCATTGCGAACGCCGGAACGGCGGCGTACATACGATGAAGAACTTTTGTCTGCCGAAAATCCATCGGATAAAAGTCTCGTAGCAAGCCGGGAAGTTAAACCGGCGCAGTGGCGAGAAAGCAAAAATGAAACGCGTTTCATGAGTGCGCGTACGGTGCAGCGCCTGCCTATTGCCGTTTTCAGTCTGCTCGGTGTCGGTGCATTGCTGACCTTGCTTTGGTTTAGCCAAATGCAGCCGGTTTCGCATACACCTGCAGTCATTGCCGACAAGTCGGAGCCTGCATCGATTCCGGCGACAGCCATGGCATCAACGCCAAATAAAGCAGTCGACACCAGTGCGATTCCGGAGCCGCCGAACGGCGCAATCATTGAGCCGGTTTCCATTGCGCCGCCCGCGGCTAAACCGCCAGTAGAAATCGTTCCTGCTACCGTTGCGGTTCCCAAAGAGGTTGCACCGGTGATTGCAGCAGCTGAAATTCCCGTTTCTGCCAGCTCCAGGCAAAAGCCGAAGATGGTTGAAAAAACCTTGCCGACGCCTGCCATCAAACCGGCAGTGCTCATTGCCGGTGAAGAAAAGCCCAGAAATAAAAATGCCAGAAAAAATAAAACTGCTGCTACGGCACCTTTTACGGAAGCTGCAGCGCCAACCATTACCCCGACTCCATCGCCTGCTTTGGCCGAAGCCGGCAGGACCTCGCAAACACAAAACGATGCCACCAGCGATGCTTCGGTAAAACAATTTCTCCAGCGCTTTTCGCGTGTATATGCCGATGGTGATTACTTCGCATTGCATAATTTATTCACGCAGGACCTGAGCATCATAAGCGCCCCCCCGCAGCGTAATGTCCTGCATAGCTATCGCCAGTTATTTGAAAATAGCCAGAGCCGGGAAATTACCCTTGACCACATCACCTGGCTTGCCAGTGACGAGCGCATTGTTGTTATCGCCAGCTATCAGGCGCAGGTGTTGCCGAGAGGAAAGTCGGATACAAAGTCCAGCCGCGGCGATATCCGTCTGGATCTCAGAGTGGAAAACGGTCAACTGAAAATCATCAGTCTGCAATCGGATACAAAAAATGGCTGACTTTTCCAAACCCGGCCTGGCCGGGTATGCGCGTGTCTTTTTACTCGTTTTATTGATTGGTTTGGCCTGGCGAGTGCTGGGTCTTGGAATGGCGGATGCAGAAAGTCGTTCTTCACCACAACAAGCCTTGCAATGGCGTGCTCGGCATTCGGCGGCACTCTTTCTGCTGGCCGAGCAGCAGGCCAAAAATCCGGCTTCATTTTCCGAAGCGAAGAAAAATGCATTGGCCGCGTTGCAAGCTTACCCGTTTGAAGGGCGTGCCTATCGTGTACTGGGGCAAGTGGCGGATGCAGAAAAAAACCCGCAGCAAGCACTGGATTTATTTCAAAAAGCGGTTCGTTACAGCCCGCGCGATCTTGAATCTCATTTGTGGTTGATGAACTATTTTCTGCGCACGGAAAACGCCGGCGCAGCAATCCATCACCTCGATAGCTTATTGCGCCTTCGACTTGAGCTGTTGCCGCAACTCATGCCTACCATCGGTGGGCTTGCCGTGCAGCCGGCATCGCAGCCGGCTTTGGTGGATGTGTTGTCGAAGAACCCCCTTTGGCGTTTGCCCGCCATTAAAAACCTCGCGGCGCAAAAAGGTGCCAGCCAGATCTATGGCGTTTTTTTCAATCGTCTTGGCAAGTCAAAAGGCGGGCTAAGTGCAGAAGAGCAACAAGCCTGGCTCAATGCCTTGAACCAGGACCAGCAATGGGCGGTCGCTTATCTCAACTGGGCCAGCCAATTGCCTGAAGCCACGCGGCTTGAGTTGGGAAATCTTTTCAATGGCAGTTTTGAACATGAACCTCTGGGCGGAGAATTCGACTGGCAGTTTGATCGCATCCCCGGTGCTCTTATCGAATTGGCCTCGCGCGAGGGTATTTCCGGCGCCAAAGCACTGCATATTCAGTTTGATGACCGCCGGGTGCCCTTCAAAAGCGTTCGACAAACCCTGGTACTGCCAGCAGGTCATTATCGATTTTCCGGGCAGGGTTTTGCCGATGATCTGCGTGCCGAACTAGGTCTTGTCTGGTCGGTGCAGTGTCTGGGTAATGGAGGCATTAACCTTGCCAATAGTCAGTCCTGGAAAGGCCGGAGCCCTCAATGGGAGCCATTTGCGATGGATTTTGAAGTGCCGGGTAGCCAATGCGAGGCTCAAACCCTGTTTTTACAGCTGCCGGCGCGTGTTGAATCCGAACAGGATATCGGCGGTAGTGTTTGGTTCGACGCTTTAAGAATCCAAAGAATTCAAGGGTTTACTGAACGAAAGCCCAACTAAAATACGCATCGAAACTTGCATCTGTGCTCTAAACGCCGCTATGATGCTGGCGAGTGCATTTCCGCATTCCGGAGGCCATATGAAAAAATCAATTTTAATCGCGCTATGTGCTACCAGCATTAGCTTCGCCGCTGTCGTGTCTGCAGCCGAAGGTGGCGCAATTCTTGATCGGATCAATGGCAGCGTCATGGTTAATCAAGGCGAAAAATTCGTACCAGGTGTTGAGGGTCAAACACTCAATCCGGGCGATCGCCTGATGGTAGGAAAAACCGGCAATGCCAAATTGGTTTTTGGTAAAGACTGCGAAACCGAAGTGAAAGCCGGCACCATGGTTACCATTCCGGAGTTATCCATTTGCGAGGGCGGCCAACTGGTTACCCAATCGCTGGAACCGGGTACCGGTAATGCTCCAGGCGCCAATGGTAGCGGAGTTGGTGCTACTGGTAATAGCAATACCGGAATTTACGTATTAGCCGGTGTCGCGCTTGCCATCGATGCATACGAAATCAGCAAGAGTCCTTGATCTGCAAAACATCAAGCACAGCATAATCAAGAAGGCCGCCCAACAGCGGCCTTCTTTTTTGGAAAAACCGGCATGCAAAATCAGAAAATCGTTTTTACGCTAAGCCTGATCATTTTATTTCTAGCCAGCCTGCTTGGCGGAGGTCAGGGTTTTTTGGGTGATGTGATCGCACAGTTAATGGCGGTTGCCTTGTTGATCGCCTGCATGTTCAACGCACAGTCGGAATTGAAATCGGCGTCAGCCAATACGCGCATTTTGTCGTTTTCATTTATCGCGATTATTATTTTCGTGCCATTGCTGCAACTTTATCCATGGCCAAGTTCCGGTGAATATGCAATCGGCGCACTACACGATTTGCAACAAGCGGGCCTGCAGATAACCAGCGTCAGCCTGAATAAAACCTATGGTGCCGAGCGTGCACTTTTCAGCTTGCTGCCCGCGATTGCGATTTTCATTGCCTGCCTGCAATTGCCGCTCAATTACCGGTATCGTCTGCTGGCTGCGCTGGCAATCATCATTGCGTTAAACATATTCATGGGCTTTGCACAGTTGGCGCAAGGGCAGGGCAGCCATTTGCGCCTGTATGAAATTACCAATAAGGCAGAAGCCGTCGGTTTTTTCGCCAATCGAAATCATTTCGCCAGTTTGCTGATGATGTGTTTGCCGATATCGATCGCCGTAGTTGCCTGGTGGGCGCATCAACGCACATCCAGAAATTCGATCTCGCCAATCTTGATTATCGGGGGCGCTTTATTTTGCATTCTGATAGTTCTGGCAATTGCGGTGGCGCGCTCGCGGGCCGGGCTGTTGCTTGGCGTGTTCGGCGGATTGCTTACGCTGGTTGCCGTATTCGCTCTGCCAAAACGTCCGGGCATGAAACGCATACTCGGCGTGATCACGGTCATAGGTATTCTTGCCGCAATCCAGTTCGGCTTTTCCGGCATGCTGCAACGGCTTGACCAGGGCGTTGGCGACAATACAAGAATGCAGATTGCCGAAATCGGTATTGAAGCAGGCAAGGCCTACGCTCCGATGGGTTCCGGCCTGGGAACATTTCGCCAAGCCTACGCGCCATTCGAAATGCAGCATGATGCCTATGATCGTACCGTCACCAACCATGCCCATAACGATTACGTCGAACTCTGGCTCGAAGCAGGTTATCCGGCCTTGTTGGCAATGGGCATTTTCTGCCTGTTGTTTATGGCAACGGGTTTTCGCGTGTGGTGGCAACAAAAGCAAGGCGATTCATTTGATGTTTTATTATCGCGCGCCGCCTGGATTGGCGGCTTCCTGGCACTCTTGCATTCCTGCGCGGATTATCCGCTGCGCACCACCGCCAACATGAGCGTATTTGCCGTGCTGCTGGCTATCGCATTAATCCCGGCCAGATCAAAATCGTAACCGTCCACCGTCTTATCGCGATAATCGTCGCACGCCTGCGAAAACACGCTTTCCAAGCAACACAAAAAAACCGGACTTCCCTCCATAACGCGACCGCAAATAGGCGGTGTCTGGAAATAAGCGCTGCATCAGCCAACGCAGGCGTATTGAAAATCCGGGAAATGCCATAAAGCTCATGGTTTGAATATAAAGCCAGCCATGCATTTTATGTACCCGCATGCGTTCGCGTTTTTCGGCATGTAAAAACGCAATAAAGACTTCATCGGGTATCGGTGTCGAAAATTCTTTTCGCGCTGCTTGCAAGCCATCCAGGCAAACACCGGCAAGTTTGCGCTCGATGGCAATATCGGAAAGGCTTTTCCAGTCAGCCGGGTTGAATCGGGTTGCAAGCAAATGCAGGTCATACAGCCATTTCAAATTATTTTCATTGCCATCGGCCATATTCTGCACACGATGCATGCAGGCATTAAAAAACGCATGTACAGGCGATAAGCCATAGGCATTTGGCCCCAGTCTCGGAAGTTCCTGGGCATCGGCATTCAGTTCTTCAAAATCGAACTGAAAGGCAAATATCGGTGAGCTTGATAGTTGCCAATGCAGATCGATTTCCAGGCCTGTACCGATGCTGGAATCGCGCACGCAGGTTTGTTCGAAACTCACCAGATCGCCTGCCAAAGCCGGATCTCGCAGGCTGTATTGCAAATTTTCCAGTGTGCCAATGGCTTTTCGGGCTTCGGCAAAAGAGGAAAACAGCAAATCAATATCGCTGCAGTCGCGCAAATGCGCCGACCGATAAGCCCAGTAAGCCAAGGCCGAGCCTTTCAACAATAAAACCCGGATTCCCGCCTGTTGAAGATGCAGCAAAATTCGCCGGCATTCGGCTTCACGCATCAAGCTTTCACGGGCCTTGTCACGAGCGAGCTGTGCGAGCTGTTGCTGGAACGCAATCGGCAAACCAGTTGCCTGGCTCAGATGCTCATGCAAAAGCGCGACGACTCCCTGCTCATTTGCCTGATCCAGAATACTTTCGTACGCCATATCCTCCGGAAAAACCCAGGCAGGATTATCGCCACGCAGCACTGCACTTAGCCACTCTCGAATCATTCAATACAAGGTTCCGTCAATATCGCTCAATCATAGCCCATAAGCTTTCGCGGGGCATTCAAGGGTGCGCAAATAGCCGCATTAGGCTAAAGTGTAAGCAGGTGTAAAAAATGATAACGGCATCCTGAATCTGATGAGGGCGAACGATGCAATCGGTAGAAAATAGTCGGATAGGTATTCTGGGTCTTGGCTATGTTGGCCTGCCTTTGGCGATCGAGTTTGGCAAACAATTTGACACAGTCGGTTTTGATATCGATCCCGGTCGCATACAGGCACTGCGCGAAGGCCATGACGCAACCCACGAATCATCGCCTGCAGAAATCCGGCAGGCCAGCCGGCTGATGTTTACCGCTACCAATCATGATTTGCAATCTTGCAATGTCTACATCGTTACCGTGCCGACACCTGTGGATGATTCCAATCGTCCGGATTTCGAGCCACTGGAATCGGCCAGTAAAACCATTGGCCAGTATTTGAAGCAGGGCGATATCGTTATCTATGAATCCACCGTGTATCCAGGTACCACCGAAGAAGTCTGCGTTCCCATACTGGAAAAAACATCCGGCTTGAAATTCAATCGCGATTTTTTCTGCGGCTACAGTCCCGAGCGGATAAACCCCGGCGACAAACAGCGGCGTCTAGTGAATATCAAAAAAATCACATCCGGCTCGACTTCTTCAACCGCTGATTTCGTCGATGCGCTCTACAAAAAAATAATTACCGCCGGTACACACCGCGCGCCATCGATGAAGGTTGCCGAAGCGGCGAAAGTGATTGAAAACACCCAGCGCGACGTGAATATTGCCCTGGTAAACGAGCTGGCAATGATTTTCAATAAAATGGGAATCGACACCCACGATGTTCTGGAAGCGGCCGGCACAAAATGGAATTTCCTGCCGTTCAAGCCCGGCTTGGTCGGCGGCCATTGCATCGGCGTGGATCCGTATTATCTGACGCACAAAGCCACGGTACTTGGCTATCATCCCGAACTGATTTTGGCGGCAAGACGAATCAACAGCCGCATGGGTCTGCATGTGGCGCATCAAGTCATGCGCCTGATGGCCAATAAAAGATTGCATGTGGTGGATTCGAAAATCCTGGTGCTGGGGCTTAGCTTCAAGGAAAACTGTCCCGACCTGCGCAATACCCGTGTCATCGATATCGTCAACGAACTGCAGGCTGCCCATGCGCACGTCGATGTCCATGACCCCAATGCCAATGGCGAAGAAGCAAAGCGATTGTTCGGCATTGATCTGGTTTCAGCGCCTGCATTGAATACATACGATGCCATCGTGCTGGCAGTGGGGCATTCGCATTTCATTGAAATGGGTGGGTTGGCCATCCGTGCATTCGGCAAGCCAAACAGTGTGGTTTTTGATGCCAAAGCCGTATTGGATGACGAGCATGTCGATGGCCGTCTATAAAATTCCGCAACAACACCAAAAGACTAAAAGTAAGGGCTGCGAAATAAAATGAGAAACTACGAAGCTAGAAAACGTATCTTGGTCACCGGTGGCGCAGGCTTTCTGGGTTCGCATTTGTGTGATCGATTGCTGGAGCGTGGTGACGAAGTGGTTTGTGCCGACAATTTGTTTACCGGCAGCAAACGTAATATCGAACACTTGCACGGCAACTCGCGTTTTGAATTCGTCAGGCACGACGTAACCTTTCCGCTGTATCTTGAAGTTGACGAAATTTACAATCTTGCCTGTCCTGCATCGCCCGTGCATTACCAGCATGATCCCGTGCAGACCACGAAAACATCGGTGCATGGCGCCATCAATATGCTCGGCTTGGCGAAGCGTTTGCGATGCCGGATTTTCCAGGCCTCGACCAGCGAAGTCTATGGTGACCCCGCAGTGCATCCGCAAACCGAAGCTTATTGGGGGAATGTAAATCCCATCGGTATTCGCTCCTGTTATGACGAAGGCAAGCGCTGCGCCGAAACTTTATTCTTCGATTATCACCGGCAACATGGTCTGGATATCAAAGTCGCCCGCATCTTCAACACCTATGGTCCACGCATGCATCCCAATGATGGCCGCGTGGTTTCCAATTTCATCGTGCAGGCTTTGCAGGGCAATCCGATTACGATTTTCGGTGAAGGTCAGCAAACCCGTTCTTTTTGTTATGTCGATGATCTGGTCGAAGGTTTTTTGCGATTCATGGATACCGAGGCCGGTTTTACCGGGCCGGTGAATCTTGGAAATCCGGGGGAATTTACCATTCGTCAATTGGCTGAAAAGGTAATCGAACTCACCGGCTCGAAATCGAAACTTGAATTCAAACCATTGCCTTCCGATGACCCTCTGCAACGCAAGCCTGACATTGCGCTTGCACAAAGCAAGCTGAACTGGACACCGCAGGTTCAACTGGAAGCCGGCCTGAATAAAACCATCGCATACTTCGAATCCCTGTTGTCGGGTAGTTTGTCTTGATGCCTGAAAATTTCCAGAACGGCGAGAAAACCTGATGTGTGGCATCGCCGGTATTTTTTCCTATTCTGCTTCGGCGCCAGCCATCGATCGTGGCGAGCTGCGGAGCATTCGCGACCATATGCAGGCACGCGGGCCCGATGGTTTCGGCGAATGGTTTTCCGGCAATGAACGGCTTGCGCTTGGCCACAGAAGGCTTTCGATTATCGACTTGTCTGATCGTGCATCACAGCCAATGCCAAGCGATGATGGCAGATTCGTCATCAGCTTCAATGGCGAAATCTACAACTACCGCCAATTGCGCGCAGGCCTGCAAAGCAGGGGAAGGGAATTCAGAACCGAATCGGATACTGAAGTACTGCTGCAAATGTACGCAGAAAAAGGCGCTGCCATGCTGCCTGAATTGCGCGGCATGTTTGCTTTCGCCATTTGGGACAATGTCGAGAACACCTTGTTTCTCGCACGCGATGCGTTTGGCATCAAACCTTTGTATATCGCGGACGATGGCAGGTCGTTGCGTTTCGCGTCCCAGGTAAAAGCCCTGTTGCAGGGCAATGTCGATCGTACGCCGGAACCTGCCGGCCACGTCGGCTTTTTTCTTTGGGGTTCCGTGCCCGAACCCTACACCTTGTATAAAAATATTCGAGCATTGCCGCCCGGCCACAGCATGTTGATTGGCGAAAAAGGCAGCGAAGCGCCCGTCGCTTTTTGCAGAATTTCCGATGTGCTTGCACAAGCGTCACAAACTGCGGTTTGCGGTGACCGGCAAACCGCGTTACGCCAAATATCGTCGGCAATACATGACAGCGTTTTGACACATCTGGTTTCGGATGTACCTGTCGGTGTTTTTCTCTCTGCAGGCATCGATTCAAGCTTGATCGCCGCATCGGCAGTTACCCGGGGAGCCAATTCCTATACATTGACGCTGGGTTTCAAGGAATTCGCCGGTACTGCCGATGACGAGGTTCCGCTGGCGGAAGAAATCGCCAGAAACCTGGGTGCCTGGCATCACACGATGATGACATCGCGCCAGGATTTTGAAGACGAACGCGAGAAATTGATGGCAGCAATGGATCAACCCAGCATCGATGGCGTGAATACCTGGTTTGTTGCGCGCGCGGCCGCTCAAATGAATATCAAAGTCGCGCTGTCGGGTTTGGGCGGCGACGAACTATTTGCTTCCTATCCAAGTTTTCGGCAAATTCCGAAAATGATGAAGTTCGGCCAATACTTCAACCGGGTTCCAAAATTCGGAAAGGCCGTGCGCCAATTATTATCGCCAATGATTTCGAAAATAACCTCGCCGAAGTACGCAGGCTTGATTGAATATTGCGACAGTTTTGGCGGCGCCTATTTACTGCGTCGCAGTTTGTATGCGCCGTGGGAGTTGTCGCAACATATGGATCCCGATTTCGCGAAAGCAGGCTTGCTTGAGTTGCAAACCAGGACGATGCTCGATGCGACGACAAGCAATATCCAGAAAGATCGCCTTGCAGTCTCCGCGCTTGAAATGAACTGGTATATGCGTAACCAGTTATTGCGTGATGCCGATTGGGCGGGCATGGCGCAATCGATCGAAATCCGCGTGCCTTTGCTGGATCTGGATTTGCTTCGTGCAACAGCGCCGTGGTTTTCGGTCTATCCCGATATCAGCAAAGCGGAAATTGCCGCAGTGGCGGTTCCGCAATTGCCTGGCAGCGTTGTCAACCGGCCGAAAACCGGATTCTCGGTACCGGTACGCGAGTGGATAAAACCCAAAGGCCATGCTATCGAACAGCGTGGCTTGCGTGGCTGGGCGCAATTTGTGCATCAGCGTTTTGCGGAGGGCACGCTGTAATGCGCGTCCTCGTTCTCACCACCGATGCCTATGGCGGCCACGGCGGTATCGCACTTTATAATCGCGATGTTATCGATGCCCTGGCGTTGATGCCGCAGGTGCGCGAAATTGTCGTCATCCCCAGAACCATGCCGCTCGTGCCCGAAGTCATTCCCGAAAAAGTACGCTTCCTGAAAGAAGTGGCGGGCAGCAAATTCAAATTCATCAAGGCAGCGCTTGCATCAACGTCCGGTAAATTCGATTTCATTATTTGTGGCCACATCAATATTTTGCCCCTGGCCGCCATTCTGAATTTGAAGTGGCGCGCACCGATGGCATTGATGGTGTACGGCATCGATGTCTGGCAGTCGCCCTATCGCTCGGCCAAACGATGGCTGAAAAAAGTCGCGGCGGTTTGGTCAATCAGCGAAATCACCACCGAGCGCATGATGGAATGGTCGGGTGTCGAAAAAAGCCGATTCCAACAATTGCCCAATGCCATTCATCTTGATCGCTACGCGCTTGCGGAAAAGTCTCCGGATTTATTGTCACGCTATGGATTGCAGGATAAAAAAATCCTGATGACGCTTGCTCGCCTGCCCAGCGCAGAACGCTACAAAGGCGTCGATGAAGTGCTTGAGGCGATGCCTGCCTTGCTCCAGAGTGAGCCGACATTGAGTTATCTGGTCGTCGGCGATGGTAATGATCGTCCGCGTTTGCAGGAAAAGGCGGGTAATCTGGGCCTGCAAAATCATGTCGTGTTTACCGGTTTCATCGATGAGGCGGAAAAAGCCGATCATTTTCGTCTTGCCGATGTTTTCGTGATGCCCGGACGTGGCGAAGGCTTTGGTTTTGTCTTTCTGGAGGCGCTGGCCTGCGGTGTTCCCGTTGTCGGCAGCCAGTTGGACGGAAGCAGGGAAGCCTTGCTGCATGGACAATTGGGCGAATTGGTCGACCCTACCGATCCGCAGTCGGTTATCGCGGGAATTCGTAGTGCATTGCTGAAACCCAAAGCGATTCCGGCAAATTTAAGCTACTTCAGTTGGCCCGGGTTTCGTGAACGTCTGTCGCAAGCGGTAAACTCCCTGTTAAGTCCGAATTCGGAGCAGGCATGACCCAAATAACAGCAACACGCACGGCATTAATCTGTGGAATTTCCGGCCAGGATGGTGCTTACCTTGCACAATTCCTGTTGGCAAAGGGTTATCGCGTCGTCGGCACTTCGCGCGATGCGCAAATGAGCAGCTTCGCCAATCTGCAGCGTCTGGCTATTCGCGATCAGGTCGAAGTCGCTTCAATGGCAATGAATGATTTTCGCAGCGTGCTCAATATACTGGCGCGCTACCAGCCGGATGAAATTTACAATCTGGCCGGCCAAAGCTCGGTCGGTCTTTCTTTCGAACAGCCGGTTGAAACCCTGGAAAGTATCAGCGTCGGCACACTGAATTTACTCGAGGGCATCCGCTTTCTGAATCGCGGAATCCGTTTATATAACGCCGGTTCCAGTGAAAGTTTTGGTGATACCGGAGGTGCCGCCGCCAATGAATCCACGCCATTTCGCCCACGCAGTCCGTATGCCGTCGCCAAAGCCACCGCGTTCTGGGAAGTGGCGAATTATCGCGAAGCCTATGGCCTGCTTGCCTGTTCGGGCATCTTGTTCAATCACGAATCGCCACTGCGCCCCGAGCGTTTTGTGACGCAGAAAATCGTTCGAACCGCTTGCCGCATCGCCGCCGGCAGCAAAGAACGTCTGAAGCTGGGCAATGTCGATATCCAGCGCGACTGGGGCTGGGCTCCGGAATATGTCGAAGCGATGTGGCAAATGTTGCAATTGCCGGAACCGGAAGATTTCGTGATTGCCACCGGAGAAACAAAACCTTTAGCCGAATTTGTCGCCGCCGCTTTTTCCTCCGCCGGCCTGGAATGGCAGGCACATGTCGATATTGATCAAGGCCTGATGCGGCCAACCGATTTGCGCATTAGCCGGGCCGACCCGGGTCATGCGCAACAAAAATTACACTGGACAGCGCAGACAAAAATGCCGGAAGTTGTCAGGCAGATGGTATTGGCCGAAAAAGCAATGGCTGAAAATAATTCAAGATGAATAACGATTTGCAAGAACAATATTTCGGCCATAAGCACACCACGGTCATCGAGCCACCAAAGGGCTGGCATATGCTCAATTGGCGTGAGCTATGGGCATATCGGGAATTGCTCTGGGTACTGACCGCACGCGATATCAAAGTCCGCTACAAACAAACCGTACTGGGCGCGGCGTGGGCGATTTTGCGGCCGTTTTTGACGATGCTGATTTTCAGCGTGGTATTTGGAACGCTTGCGAAAATGCCGTCCGATGGTTTTCCGTATCCCGTTTTCGTTTATGCCGCTTTGCTGCCATGGACTTTTTTTGCAACGGCTATCAGTACTTCGGGGCAATCGCTGGTCGGTTCGACGCATCTGGTGAGCAAGGTTTATTTTCCGCGTCTTATCATTCCCTTGTCATCGATTGGTGCCGGTCTGATTGACCTGCTTATTTCCACCGGCATTCTGCTTTTGATGATGCTCTGGTACGGCGTTGGCTGGAGCATGAATTTGTTCGCCGCACCGATACTGCTGATGGCGGTTATTTTTATTGCACTGGGTGTCGGCACCTTATTGTCGGCACTGACGGTTGCGTATCGTGATTTCACGCACCTCACGCCATTCGTAGTGCAGATATGGATGTATGTCACGCCGGTAATTTTTCCCGTGAGTCTGGTGCCCCAGCGCTGGCAATGGTTGTTGTATCTCAACCCGATGACGGGGCTGGTGGAAGGTTTTCGTGCTGCGTTTCTAGGCAAGGCTTTCGATTTGCCCGGGCTCGGTATTTCGTTTGCAATGGCCGTTGTCATCTTTGTAGTCGGCGTGGCGTACTTTGAAAAAGTGGAGCGGCGTTTTGCCGATATTATCTAAATGACCACTCCTGCCATCAAAGTCGAAAATCTGTGGAAAGAATACGTCGTCGGTTCGGCTGAGCAGATGCATTCGACGTTTTACGATTTGCTGAGTCATTCACTGAAAGCTCCTTTCAAGCGCCTGCGAAATCTCGGCGGTGCTGCCGATGAGGAAAACCAGTTCTGGGCATTGCGCGATGTTAATTTTGAAGTTCAGCCGGGCGAGGTGCTTGGCATTATCGGTCGCAATGGTGCCGGAAAAAGTACCCTGCTGAAAATACTCAGCCGAATCACCGCGCCTACGCGCGGAAGAATCACGGTTCAAGGTCGCATGGCAAGCCTTCTGGAAGTTGGCACGGGGTTTCATCCGGAATTGAGCGGGCGTGAAAACATTTTTCTCAATGGCGCACTGCTCGGAATGAGTCGTGCGGATATCTTGCGAAAATTCGATGCGATTGTAGATTTTTCGGAAATAGAAAAATTTATTGATACACCGGTCAAGCGTTATTCCAGTGGCATGTACATGCGGCTTGCATTCGCTGTAGCGGCATATCTGGATCCGGATATTTTACTCATTGACGAAGTGCTGGCGGTTGGCGATGCAGAGTTTCAGAAAAAATGCCTGGGGCAAATGGAGCAAAGTAGTAAAGAGGGTAGAACCGTAATTTTTGTCAGTCACAACATGGCAGCCATCCAGCAACTGTGCGGGAAAGCATTATTGATGAGCAGTGGCAGTGTCATAGATATTGGCCAGCCGGGTGAAGTCATTGACCAGTATTTCAAGCGCGGCGATGCAAACGCAGGCATCGTCAATCTTGATGTCGGGGCTCTTAAGTTAACGTCGGTTGACGGGAATTATCATGTTGTGAATTCCCATCAGTCGGTAGCGAGTGTTAGTTTCAAATTTGACTGCACTAAAACAGTTGAAGACCTTTTGATTGATTTCAGTCTCGAGAACGAGAAAGGTCAAAAGCTGGTGCACTACATGCCGCAAGCGCGTGAAGATAGGCCGCTCAAAGCGACTGCAGGCAGCGTTGTGGAATACACTTTGGAAATTGATATTACCCGTCTCGTACCCGGTGATTATTTCGGATCTATCACTGCATTCTCGGCAAGACGGGATGGTGATGTATTGCGGCAAAACAATATCCCTTTGTTCAGGGTTGATGCTTTGCAGGGCGCCCCTGAATGCATGAACGAGAACTTCAACGGTATGCTCATTGCGGGCTACAGTATTAATTTGAAACTTTTACAGAGCTAGAGTTTTATTGTGAGAATGGCATATCTAATCATGGCGCACGATCAGCCGGAGCAACTTCACAGGCTGGTAAATGTGCTTCAGTGTGATTGGGCAAAATTCTATATTCATATTGATAAAAAAACCGAAATCGCACCGTTTTTGAAACTGATGGGTCATAGAAACGATGTGCAATTCATCGAGGCGCGGGTGAAAGCCAACTGGATGGGTTTTTCGCTTGTACAGGCGACGATGAATTTAATGAAATCTGCAATGATGGGCGGTTTTGACTATTGCACGCTGCTAAGCGGGGCAGATTATCCCGTCAAGCCCCTGCAAGATATTTATTCTTTTTTTGATAAAGCAGAAAATGAATATATCGCGTTTTGGCGGCTTGAAGACAGGCCGGGCTGGCAGCACAAGGTCGAGTATTTCTATTTGGTCGATAAAATTCCCATTCGAAATTATATGGAGAAAAACCCTGAAGCATATTGGAGGAGGTTTTTCTGGGGGCGTTTTTTCAAGTATCGGCATTTAATGCCCAAAAGAAAGTTCCTGCCGGGGCTGGTGCCTTTTGGCGGACCCGACTGGTGGTCTCTCTCCAGCTCCTGTGTAAAGTATGTTTTGGATTATGTTGAAAAGAATCGCAAGTTCAGCAATTTTTATCGATATACCAGCAGCCCGGGGGAAATGTTTTTCCAGACCATTATCCTGAACTCACCATATGCAAATAAGGTCGAAAATTCCGGTGCCTACTGGAAATGGTCAGAATCCCGGGTAGCTGGCGACGAAAGAGAAATGTTGCCGGACGAGGATTTCAATTTGAGGTATGTCGATTGGAGTGGTGAAATATCCGGTAAGAGAGAAGCTCCGGCAGTGCTTTTTGAGGAAGACTGGCAGAATATCTCTAGTACCAAGGCACTGTTTGCAAGAAAGTTCCATTGCAAGAAATCGTTAGCGTTGCAGAATCGTATCGATCACGAAATCATGCGGCAAAAACAAGATGCGTCGTGCTGAGCATGGTTGCGATGCCATCAAAGACTTTTACTGATATTCCAGCCAAGCCGGGTGCTAGTTCTTCTGGTCGAATGATGAACACAAATATCGTGGAAAAAAAATTGTCATCGGAACGTTTGAAATTTCTTGATGGAATGCGCGGCATTGCCATTTTACTGGTCCTACTATTTCATGCTTATGTACGTTGGCCCGAGGTTGTGCCATATGGCGCGAAGTTTGCAGGCAATGTCGTCCTGGCGAACGGCTGGCTTGGAGTGCAGCTGTTTTTCATGGTGTCAGGATTTGTGATCTTCATGACGCTGGAAAAATGCCGGAGTTTTTCGGATTTTTTGATTCGAAGATGGCTCAGGCTTTTTCCGGCCATGCTCATATGTTCAGTAATTATTTTTATCACGGCATCCTTTTTCCACGAACGGCCGGCAGGGGCAGTATCCATTCGGGACTTGTTGCCTGGGCTCACTTTTATACAGCCGGAAGTCTGGAGTAATTTGTTTGGCACACACCAGGGGCTCGCCGAGGGTGCGTTTTGGTCATTGTTTGTGGAAGTGAAGTTCTATTTGATTGCGGGGCTTGCCTACTTCCTGCTCGGAAATATCGGCGCCATTTGTGCAATTCTTCTGATTTTCCTGCTCGTGCCCGTCGAGCATGCTCTCGCACACACCCACCATGTGGAAATTCTGGAATGGCTACGTTCCGTAGCGATTGTTCTGGATGCAAAGCATTTCGGCTGGTTTTCTGCCGGAGCTCTCTATTACAGGTACTTCACTTCCGACAGGAAGGTTTATCTCGCTTGCGCTCTATTGGTTGCGCTCCTGGCGGTATATATGCAAGAAGGCTTTCAGGGCTCGCAGAAATTAATTCCGTTGTTGGTTGCCACATTATTTTTTTCGGGAATTGTTTCGGAGCGCGTAAAGACTTTGCTGAGCTTGAACGTTTTCGTATTTCTGGGTTTCATCAGCTACCCCTTATACTTGGTGCATGAAAATATGATGGTGGCGACAATTGTGAAAGTAAACCGTTTTGCACCAGACATTCCCTTGGTCATGCTGCCGCTTTTTGGTGCGTTACTGGTTGTTTGTATTGCATGGCTTGTTGCCAAATATGGCGAACCATGGCTTAAGGGAAAGCTTGGATGGGTAAGATCAATTTCCCGCTCACATCGCCCGGAAGGCGATGTTGGCCAATGACGATGCAATGGCGTTTTTTAATCGAAAAAGTTCTAGTTAAAACCGTATTTGAAATGGTGCCGTCTTGAATTTCATTCGACAGCTAATGGCAGTAATACTGAAAGACTGGTTCCGCTATCGGCGTTTATTGATGGGCGATGATAAGCAGTATCTGGGCTTGTGCAATCGCTACGAAAAGCTGGAAATCTCCGATGATGGTTCCGGTTATCGGTGCCTCTGGAAATGGACCTCGGATCTTCACGCGCCCCAATACCTGCCTTATCTCGGAAAATGGTTGATGAGACGGGCCCTCGAGGATCATCCTGTTGTGCGGGCTGTATCGCCAATCGGTCAGGGCGCCAAGCCTGAAATAAGCTTCATCATTGGTCATCGCGGCTTGGACCGTTTGCCACATTTGCTAAGCACCCTGGAAGGTATTGCCGGGCAAAATGTCGCGGTAGAGTGCATTGTCGTCGAGCAGGATGTTGAATCACGCATAGCCGATAAGTTACCCGCATGGGTTCGGCATATCCTTACGCGGCCACCTGTGGCAAACATGCCATATTGCCGATCATGGACTTTCAACGTGGGTGCGAAATTCGCAATGGCAGATATCATCGTCCTGCACGACAACGACATGTTGGTGCCGGCAGATTATGCGGCTTGCATCATTGAGAAGATTCGCGATGATTATGAAGTGGTGAACTTGAAGCGCTATATTTTTTATTTGAATAAATCGCATACAGCAAAAGTATTCGTGGATAAAAATGCTTTGCTGTACGAGGCACCCCAGTCCATCATGCAAAACAGCGAAGGCGGCGGCAGCATAGCCATTACCAAAAAAGCCTATGAATCGATTGGCGGTTTTGACGAAGGTTTCATTGGCTGGGGCGGAGAAGATAGTGAGTTCTGGGAGCGGGCTCAGACTCTTAGAGTGTGGTCATACGCCAATTTGCCGATTTTACATTTATGGCATGAGCCGCAGCTTGAAAAAAACATTAAAGATGCAGCCGGGAAAAAACGTTTCATTGAGTTGCACAAAAAGCCGGTACAGGAACGGATAAAATTATTGCGAGCCCGCATGATAAAAGTTGAAGAAAATGCTTTAGGTATTCACGGGGTAGATATCGGCAGAAATTTTCATGACTAAATATGAATTCATTGAACGCGCTTGCCCGCTATGTGGATCCTCTAAAAGCAATATATTTATGAGCTTAAAGAGTGAAGACATTTTTATGGCAAATTGGAGTTATCGCAAGCATGAAATAAGCGCATTGCAGGTTGCGAACGAAATGTCGTTTCCAATCGTTGAGTGTTTGAGTTGCAATTTCTTTTATGCCAAATATTTGCCAAATATAGATTTTTTGAATGTAATTTATGATGTTGTGATTGATGAGGTTGCTGCTAGAACAAGTAATTTCGATGTCGACAGCATGGCTTATCGAATGAAATATCTTTCTGCATTGTTAAGGTTGCTTCCAAAGAAACAAAGTGTCATGTCTGTTCTAGATTTTGGCTGTGGATTTGGACCAACGCTGCATTTGCTGGATGCTTTGCCTTCAATAAGGGCGGTAGGATATGAAAATAGTTCACTCAGACTTGATGAGCTGGCATCAAAAAATTTCAATGTTACTGGGAATGTTGCCGAAATAGATGCTTCAGTCCCATTCGCGGCAATAATTTTGGATAATGTGCTTGAGCATATTCCTGATCCATTTGAAGCGCTGGTTCAAGTACGTAGTTGGTCTGACGATAGCACCATAATTTATGTGAGCGTGCCCGATGCGAATAGAAATGTTATGCAGCAGCAGAGGGAAATTCTAAGTCAACATAAGGTTGTTGCAATGGATATAAATCCTTGGGAGCATTTGAACTATTTTGACTTAGATCATTTAGATAAAATGATGAAAAAAGCAGGATTCTTACCGCTTGCACAAGTTGAAGTTCCCGTCGAAGTAAGTATTGGTTTGCGCCCGGAGAGGGACTTTTACGCCAGGATCAAAAACGCAATTGCGAGTGCTATGAGATTAGTGAGGTACGTCCGCACCGGAAATGCGTTATGCACAACGAGCATGAGGTACTACCGACTTGCAGATTCATAATAAGAAAATGATAAGCGAACCAGACTTATGTGCGGCATAGCCGGCTGGTTTTTTGCCGCTGGATCCGAGCCGTCCGCGACGGTGCTCGATCGCATGGCGACTGCCATCCATCATCGAGGACCGGATGATCAGGGTTTTTTTCGCGATTCGGCAAGAGGCCTGGCATTCGCACATTTGCGTCTGAGCATCATTGATCTGAGCAATGCCAGCCATCAGCCGATGCTCGATGATGAATCAAAAACCGCCCTTATCTACAACGGCGAGCTCTACAACTTCAGGCAATTGCGTAGCGAGTTGCAGAGCCTCGGGCATCATTTTGTATCGCAGGGTGATACCGAAGTGGTGCTGAAAAGTTATTTGCAATGGAGCAGCGATTGTTTCTCGCGTTTCGCCGGCATGTTTGCCATCGCCATTTGGGATGCGCGAACCGAAACCCTGCATCTCGCCCGTGACCCCATGGGAATGAAGCCGCTTTACTACGTCAAGCACAATGGCGGCTTTGTATTTGCATCGGAGGTCAAGGCCTTCGCCGAACTGCCGGAATTTAATCTGCAGCCCAGCGATTTGGGTTTGAAGCAGTATCTTGAATTTGGTTATGTGTTTGATGAATGCCAGACTTTTCTGCAGGGCGTTTATAAATTGGCACCCGGTTCGCGCCTGGAAATTCGTGCGGGCCAACAGGAAAAAATCCAGTCATTTTTTTCGGTGCCAACACCCGATCCGCAAGACCGCCGCGACGAAATGGAAAGAGTCAACGAGTTGCGTGATGTATTGAGCCAGGTCACCACGGAACATTTGATTGCCGACGTGCCGGTGGGCTTGCTCTTGTCCGGCGGGCTCGATTCCAGCGTTATTGCCTCACTGGCTGCTAAACAAGGTCCCTTGTTGACGATCAGCATGGGCTTTGCCGAATCGGTGATCGATGAACGGCCGCAAGCGAAACAAGTCAGCGATTATATTGGTTCAAGGCATCTGGAAATTTTAATCACGCCACAGCAAGTCATGGCGGAAGTGGAAACAGGTGCCTGGGTATTCGACGACCTGTTTGCCGATTGGGGCACGATGACAACGCGTTTGATGTATCGGCGTTGTCGCGAGCACGGAATGAAAGTGGTGCTGGTCGGCGAAGGGGCGGATGAATTATTCGGCGGATACGATATTTTCAATACGCCAAAAAGCTTGAATGTATGGCAGCGTTTTCGTTTGTATCAACGTTATGCCGGGAGACGACACGGCAAACTGTTTGGTGAATTCAACCGCAGCATCATGCAATACCTGGAAGCCGGGCATGGTGATGCATTCAATGCCGTACGCATGTTCGAATCGCGTCGCCAAATGCCGAACCAATATGTCATGAAGGTCGACAAGGCCAGTATGGCCGAAAGCATTGAAGCCCGTGCTCCGTATCTTGATAGACGCGTTGCCGAGTTGGCCTATCGCACGCCGCGCGAGTGGTTGCTGCGTAATGGCGAAAACAAGTATTTGTTGCGTGCCCTGGCGCGACGCGAAAAACTAATTCCCGACACCATCAGCCAACGTGCAAAATTTGGTGCGCCGCTGGCCGCGAGCTGGATGGATGACAACCCTGTGTTCCGAGCCTTCGCGCGTGAACGCATTATGGAGGGCGGCTGGTGCCGTCGCCTGGGTCTGGAGCCCGCCATGCAAAGCTATTTCAATGATGGCCAAAAGGGGTATGGGTTTCCCCGCTCCTTGTCCATTTTCAGTAACCTGGCATGGCGTTTATTATTATTGGAATTATGGTCGCAACATTATCTCGGACGACAAACCGCGTGATGGAAAATCTGGTCAGTACGATAATTCCGGTTTACAACCGCGCAGACATGCTGCGCGAAGCGGTAGCGAGTGTGCTGGCACAAACCTGGCGGCCAATAGAAATCATTATTGTTGACGATGGTTCGAGCGATGACACCGTGCATACCGCCGAAGATTTGCAAACCCTGCATCCTGAAATTACCCATGTCATTCGCCAAAAGAATGCCGGGCCCGGTGTAGCAAGACAAACAGGTGTCGAGGTAGCGAAGGGTGAGTTCATACAGTTTCTCGATAGCGATGATTTGCTGTTGCCGAATAAGTTCGAGTTGCAGGTTGCCGGCCTTAGAAGTGATGCCGATGCGGGAATATCCTATGGGAAGACATACACCAAGCTCGATGATGTCAGGTTGAATGAACCTGCACAAAAAAGCGGTGACGCATTTCGTAATATTTTTCCGACTGCATTGACTGGAAGAATCTGGGAAACGGCAACGCCGCTTTATCGTTCGAGTACACTGACTGAAATCGGACCGTGGTCTGGAAAGCGGCAACTCGAAGATTGGGAATTTGATTGTCGAGCCGGGGCCGTCGGAATCAAGTTGCAATATTGCAACGAGTTTATTGCCGAGTATGTGAATCACTCGGGTGATCGTTTGTGCCATGCATGGATGACCAATCCGAATGCCATGCGTGATCGAATCTCCGCTTATATCGCCGTACTTGCACATGCCAAAAAAGCCGGCGTCCCGCGCGAATCACCGGAGATGCAGAAATTTGCCCGCAGTCTTTTCTGGATGGCGCGCAATGCCGGAAGTTATGGTTTGCCTAAAGAAGCAAACGAACTGTTCGTGTTGGCGCGGGATTTGACCATCAATCCCGGACGGGATTTCAAAATATTTTCCATCGCTACCAAAATACTTGGCTGGAAAATAAGCTGCCGCCTGGCTGAAAAATTCATCGGGCGCCAGCAATGAGGGATACGCCGGAAATTTCGATTGTCATGTCTGTCTATAACGGCGCAGAACATTTGGCCGAGACACTCGACAGCGTGTTGACTCAGGAAAATTGTGATTTCGAATTTATCGTCGTCAACGATGGTTCTACTGATGCAACGAAAAAGATACTTGATGATGCCGCCGTTCGCGATAAACGCCTGCACCTTATTCATCAGGACAACACCGGGCTTACACGCGCCCTGATCCGCGGCTGCAGCGAAGCGAAAGGTGAATTTATCGCGCGACAAGATGTTGGTGATATTTCATTGCCAGGAAGATTGAAGCAACAAAGCGATTTTTTGCGGGCCCATCCAGGCGCGACAATGACAGCTTGTGCGGTGCTATTTTTAGGCCCGTTGCGGGAACATTTATACAAAACTGTAAAGCCCATGATGGAATTGGATGAGGGTTTGCGTCAGCCCAATATCGAGTGTTTAAGAGGCCCGCCACATCATGGCGGCACGATGTTTCGGCGGCAGGCATATTTGAAGGCCGGTGCTTATCGGCCAACTTTCGTGGTCGCCCAGGATATTGATTTATGGCTGCGGTTGTCCGAACTAGGGCAGTGTCTTGGTATGGCCGAAGTGCTTTATCAGGCTCGCCTGGAAGTGGGCGGTATCAGCAGCCGGCATCGACCAGAACAACTTCGTCTCGCCACGCTGGCCTTGATGTGCGCAGATTGCCGAAAAACCGGTGGGGATGAGCAAGCCTTGCTGAATGCTTTCGTACCGAAAATAATGTTGAAGACGCCAGTGGACAGGTTTGAAAAAGCGCGCTTTCACTATTTCATCGCTTCGTGCTTAAACAGGCATGACCGTGCTAACGCAAAAAGCTACTATCACGCTGCGCTGCAGGAGAATCCTCTGCACCTGAAGGCGCTTTTTCGTCTCATTTTGGGCTGACATGAAACCACCTCCTCACTATGAAATCTGGTCCAACAACGCTCCAGCCCGATCCGTCGGTAAAAGGAGCTGATGGTGCAGCAGAACTTGCCGGTAACGGTGGCGATTCCGACCTATCGCCGCGAAAAAGTTTTGCTTGAAACAGTTGATTATTTGCTGGCCCTGAACCCGGGCCCCGCTGAAATTATTCTTGTCGATCAAACCATCGAGCACGAAAAAGCCACGGCAGAAAAATTGGCCGAGCTAAATAATGGCGGACGTATTCGCTGGATAAAACTTCCCGCACCTTCCATTACGCATGCAATGAATCAGGCCTTGTCTTTGGCGAAACAGGAAGTCGTATTGTTCCTGGATGACGACATACGGCCAGAAGAAAATTTGATTGCCGCACATCATGCCGCGCATCAAACCCATGCCGACATTCTGGTGGCTGGCCGTGTCATTCAGCCCTGGGAAGAAGGTCGCGATTTCTCCGGTGACGAACATTTCCATTTCGCCGGATTGAAGCCGGCATGGATCAATGAATTCATGGGCGGAAATTTTTCCCTGCGGCGTGATGTTGCAATATCGCTGGGCGGCTTCGATGAAAATTTCGTCCGGGTGGCTTACCGTTTTGAAGCGGAATTTGCCTATCGCTTTCGCAGCTCGGGCAGAAAAATATATTTCGAACCGCAGGCATGCCTGCATCATTTGAAAGAAGCGGCAGGCGGCACAAGAACCTATGGTGAACATCTCACCACCTGGCGCCCCGATCATGCCGTCGGTGCCTATTATTTCGCGCTGCGTACAAAATCCTTTGCCGGCTGTCTGCAGGATTTTATTTCCCGGCCAATAAAAGCCTTGATGACACGCCATCATTTGAAACGCCCATGGTGGATACCACTGACCATGATTGCCGAATTGCGTGGCATGCTGTGGGCATTATCACTGACAATACGCGGCCCAGAATTCGTAAAACCGGATGCGAGTGAATGATTGAAATTGCTTTCCTGACACTTTTCGTCATCGCCTTTGCAGCGTTCGGCAATTGGCGCTGGGGCTTGGCGCTCTGCGTGTTGATGGCCATTGTGCAAGACCCGTTGCGAAAACTGATACCGGATCAACCGGTCTACTTCGTCGTTTTCGTCGGCGTTGTCTTTGGCGCTGCACTCTTGAGTGCACTGGTAGCCAAGGTGCCGCTGAAGCCCAGCTCGATTAATGGCTGGAAATATTATGTCGGAAAGCCGTTTTTATTGTTCATCGTGCTGGTAATACTGCAGGCGCTGCATTCATTTATCCGCTTCGGCAACCCGATGATGACGGGCATCGGCTTGCTTTCCTATTTCGCTCCATTACCCGCCGTGATTTTCGGTTACCAATTTGCGCTGCGTCGTGGCATGAAAGGTCTGACCGGCTGGATGTGGTTTTACATCATCACGGCAAGCATTGCCTTGTCGGGCGTCTATCTGGAATTTATCGGTTTCGATTGGCCTGTGTTGGGCGAAGTAGGAGAAGGCCTGATTATTTACGACGTCAGCACGGCTTTGAAGGCTTACTCGGGCTTTTTTCGATCTTCCGAAATTGCTGCCTGGCATGCCGGCACGATTGCATGCTTCGGTTTCATGCTGATGGTGGGGCGCGGCATGTCGCTTCCGCGCTTGCTCATGGCTTTGCTGATGGTGTTGTTTTTATTTGGTTTGGCGAGCCTGACCGGCAGACGCAAAATGCTGGTGGTCGTGGTTATTTTCATCACGGTTTATTTCATGTTGAACGCCTGGTTTCAGCGTGGCGCCGGTAAATTGGCCGTCATTGCCGGCTTGACGGCCTTGCTCTCGTTTATTGCGATTGTCGGTATCGTGGATCCCGATCCGGGTGAACGCAGTTTCAATTCGCACAATATGAAAGTCGGCGTTAACGAAACCTATAAAGCCTATGCTTTGCGCAGCCGTTCGGTGATTCAGGATATTCCGGACCGATTTACCAATATGGGAATCGACCCCGTCGTCTGGGCGGTGGATAGTTATGGCGTGTTCGGCGCAGGCCTTGGTACGGGAAGCCAGGGTGTTCAGCACTATATTGCCGAAGATGCCATCAATCGCGGTGCTGCCGAAGGTGGCCTGGGGAAATTCACCATGGAACTTGGTATTCCAGGCCTGGTGATGGCCGTCTGGTTGCTCGCCGCCTTCTTCCGTTATTTTTGGCGTGTGCTGGCCTATCTGTCGGTCACTTCACCAAGGCACGCCCGATTTGGTTACGGTATGTTTGCATTTTTAACTGCCAATGCGGCTTCGTTTGCAGTGGCGGCACAGGCTTACGGCGATTTGTTTATTTTATTGAGCATTGGCTGGGCAGCCGGATTTATTCTCGCCCTGCCGGTTTTGGCAAAAGCCGCGGCTCAGGCAGCAGGCACATTGCCGCCTGATAGATAGAAAGCAGTACACGATGATGCAAGACGAATACCGTTTTTGTTTTGACCACCTTTATCGTTGCAGTAACACGACATCATTTTCTGGAAAAACATGCTGGCAATTCTCACCACACATCCCATCCAATACCAAACCCCGATTTGGCGTGGGCTGGCCGAGCGCGGTGATATACCGTTCAAGGTATTTTTCATGAGTGACCAGGGAATCACGGCAAAATTTGATCCCGGTTTTAATCGCACCCTGGCCTGGGATATCGATTTGCTTGCCGGTTACCCGCATGAATTTTTGCCGGTGGAAACCGGCGCAAAACAGGATGCCTTCAGCTGGCTGAAATTGAAACCCGGCTTTGGCAAAATGCTGAAAGCCCAGGGCGTAAAAGTTCTCTGGGTGCAGGGTTGGCAAGTGCTGGCATATTGGCAGGCGATACGTGAAGCGAAAAAAGCCGGCATACAAATCTGGTTGCGCGGTGAATCCAATCTTCGCAGCAATAAAGGCGGCCTGAAACAGTCACTGAAATGGCTGGTATTGAAACGCCTTTTGAACAAGGTCGATTATTTCCTGACGATAGGTAAAGCGAACGAAGCTTTTTATAGCCGACTGGGCTACCAGAAAAAACAGATGGTGAATGCACCGTATTGCATCGAGAACAAAAGATTCAGGGAACAGGCGGAAAAGCTGAGGCCGGAACGCAAAAAAATTCGCGAACAATGGGGCGTTCCCGATGATGCTTTTTGTTTCTTATCGGTAGGAAAATTCATTCCGAAAAAGCGACCACTGGATATCGTCGCCGCACTAACGAAAATCAGCCAGACGCAAACACAGAGAAAAATACATATGCTTTGGGTTGGCACGGGCGAATTGGGTGAGGCCTTGCATGACGCCTGCGCCGTCCGGTATGAAGCCGGTAAAGGATTGCAAAACATCGAAGGCTCGACAAAACCTGCAGCAAGCTTTGCCGGGTTTTTAAATCAAAGTGAAATTGCACAAGCCTATGTTGCTGCCGATGCCATGGTGTTGCCCAGCGATGCAAAGGAAACCTGGGGTCTGGTAACCAATGAAGCCATGGCCAGCGGATTGCCCTGCATAGTGAGTGCCGATTGCGGTTGCGCCGATGATTTGATCTTGCCGCATTTCCCTGAATTCTGTTATCCGATGGGCGATCTTGATGGCCTCGCCACCGCCATGATGGCAATGATGGAAAGTGCGCCATCTGCAAAAAAAGTTCAGGATATTGTCGAAGCCTATGATTATCAGCGGACCGTCGAAAGCGTGATTAATCTTTATCGACGGGAATTCGACCAGCTAGTGAACAAGGAAATCTGAAAGCATGCGCATATTGCATGTTGTTCCCAGTTATCTGCCGGCCGTGCGTTATGGCGGCCCGATTGTTTCCGTGCATGCGCTGTGTGCTGCGCTGGTAAAACGCGGACACGAGGTCGAAGTATTCACCACCAATGTCGACGGCCCAAGCGTGAGTGATGTGCCGCTGGACAGGCCGGTGATGATGGATGGCGTGCAGGTGCATTATTTTCCGGCTTCAACACCGAGGCGATTGTATTATTCGCCTGCAATGGCCAAAGCGCTGGCGAACCAATCGCATCCATTTGATCTGGTACATCTGCATTCGGTTTTTCTGTGGCCAACATGGGCGGCGGCGCGCGCTGCAAAAAAACAAAATACGCCATATGTGATTTCACCGCGCGGCATGCTGGTCAAGGAATTGATTCACGCTAGAAGCCGCTGGTTGAAGACAGCATGGATTGCATTGATCGAAAAAAACAATTTGCGTGATGCCGCGGGAATTCACAGTACATCGAAAATCGAAACCGAAGAAATGCTGGCCTTGAACCTGGGTTTAAAAGCACAGCCTTTTGAAATTCCCAACGGCGTCGCTTTGCCAAAGCTTGGCGATGCCGGCGGGCGACAAGATAAGCCTGCTCCGTTCGTATTGGCATTGGGTCGCATCAGTTGGAAAAAACGATTAGAGCTGACCTTGGAAGCAATCGCCAAAGTGCCTGGCTTGCAATTGGTCATTGCAGGAACCGACGATGAGGGCCTGACCCCAAGCATCAAAGCACATGCCATCAAGCTCGGTATTGAAGACAGGCTTAGATTTGTAGGCAGTGTATCGGGTATTGAAAAAGATCGATTATTGCAGCAATCCTTGGCCTTGATGATCACATCAATATCCGAAAATTTCGGTAATGTCGTCTTGGAATCCCTCGCGGCCTCGCGCCCGGTGTTGTGCGTGCCGCAAGTAGGAGCAGCAGATATTGTTGCTGCCGCAGATGCAGGAGCGGTGGTTCTGCCTGAAGCAGACCTGCTGGCGGCCGTACTTCGGCGTTGGTTTGAAGATCCGGCATTGGCAGAAGCGCTTGGAAAAAATGGTCGATATTGGGTGGAATTACAGTATTCCTGGGATAACATCGCAGAACAGATGGAAACTTCCTATCAGGCAATTTTAGATAGCTGGCAACAATGAGCAATAATCAAAAAACAGTATTGGTGACCGGTGGTGCAGGCTATATCGGCAGTCATGCCTGTAAAGCATTGAATGCGGCTGGATTTACGCCGGTAACGTTCGATAATTTGGTCTATGGCCACCCTGAGTCTGTGCGCTGGGGTCCTTTAGTCAATGCTGACTTATTAGATGCAGAAGCCATCAGACGGGCAATCAATGAATTTCGACCCATCGCCGTTATGCATTTTGCCGCTTATGCTTATGTAGGCGAGTCGGTAGAAAATCCGGGGAAATATTACCGAAATAATGTTGTGGGCTCCCTGAACCTGATCGAAGCAATGCGTGATGGCGGTATCGATAAATGTATATTTTCCAGCACCTGTGCAACCTACGGTTTGCCACAGGAAGATCTGATTTCGGAAAGTCATCGCCAGAAGCCTATTAATCCTTATGGCTCGTCTAAATTAATGATTGAAAGGATATTGCGTGATTTCGATCATGCCCATGGCATACGTTCCATTTGTCTTCGCTATTTCAATGCGGCAGGTGCAGATTCAGACACGGAAATTGGTGAAGATCATGATCCAGAAACGCATTTGATTCCGCTTGTGCTAGATACTGCCATCGGCAAGCGAGAAAGTATCACGATGCATGGAAATGATTACGCTACGCCGGACGGCAGTTGTATCCGCGATTATGTGCATGTGTCGGATTTGGCGGATGCCCATGTACTGGCATTACGATCATTACTCGATGGTGCAGCTAGTGGTGCTTACAATCTCGGCAATGGCCGCGGGCATTCCGTGCTGGACGTGATAGCAACAGCGAGACACATTACCGGCAATGCAATACCGGTGAGGGTCGGCCCAAGACGAGCGGGCGATCCACCGATGCTAGTCGGAGATGCATCGCTAATTAAAAATACACTGGGCTGGTCGCCCAGGTTTTCGGGTCTGGACGACATTATTGACAGTGCATGGCGCTGGCATCAACGTAGCAAGAGTAAGTAATTTGACGACTTCAATTCCTGTCAGCGTGATGATATTTACACTCAACGAGCAAATTCATTTGCCTAGTTGTCTGGATGCCCTCGCCTGGTGTGAAGATGTGATCGTTGTTGATTCTTTCAGCACCGATGAAACTCGCTCAATTTGCGAAGCACGCGATGTACGTTTTTTCCAGAATGCGTTCACCGGTTTTGGTGATCAACGCAACTGGGCGCTAGATAACACGGCGCCGAAAAACAAATGGTTGCTGCTGCTCGATGCAGATGAGCGTGTGACGCCCGAGTTAGTAAACGAGATGTCCGTAATTGCGCAGAAAGATCCAGACCATGTAGGTGCTTACCAATTGCGCCGTCGTTTTTATATGTGGGGGAAATGGCTGAAGTTCAGTAGCCTTTACCCAACCTGGGTCGTGCGATTTATTCGCATTGATCGCGTCAGATATATCAATCGTGGGCATGCTGAAACGCAGGAGGTGCAGGGTGATATCGAAAATTTGGCCAGTGACCTGATAGATGAAAATATAAAGGGTATTGATGATTGGTTTGACCGCCAAAATCGATATGCCAGCAAAGAGGCGAAATACGAACTGGATCAGGAAAAAAACGGCCTGCGTCTTTCGGAAGTTTTTTCGTCGCAGGCGCTCATTAAGCGTGCCGCCCTGAAAAGATTGGCAGGCAGAATGCCGGCGCGCGGTTTTATTTATTTTTGCTATAGCTATTTTCTGCGGCTTGGATTTCTTGATGGAAGGCCCGGCTTCGTTTTTTGCCTGATGAAAGCCTGGTATCAAAGCCAAATTGCCATGAAAAAATACGATAATCGCGTCAATCAAAAATAATCATATGCCAACCGGGATAGTCCTTATTCCGATCATTAGCGGAGCTGTAAAATAATTTATGGGCTACATTCTTGGGATCAACGCATTTCACGGCGACTCATCGGCCTGCCTGATTCAGGACGGCAGGATTATTGCCGCCGCCGAGGAAGAACGCTTTCGCAGAATCAAGCATTGGGCCGGGTTTCCGAGCCAGGCAATCGCCTATTGCATCAAGCAGGCTGGTATTGATTTATCCGATATTGATCATCTGGCCATCAATCAGGATTCAAAGGCGAACCTGGGAAAAAAACTTGCCTACACCATTATCAAACGCCCTGATTTGAGTTTCGTGCTGGACCGTATTCGCAACAAACGCGAACGTGCCGGTGTTGCCGAGCATCTTGCACAGGCTTTTCCCGACAGCACATTCAAAGGCAAGGTGCATGCGATTGAACACCATGTCGCCCATCTTTCTTCAGCCTTTCATGTCTCGCCATTCGAAAAAGCGGTTGTGGTATCGGTGGATGGTTTTGGCGATTTCGCCAGTGCTGCCTGGGGCGTCGGCAAAGGCACGCTAATTGATGTGGAAGAACGCGTGTACTTCCCGCATTCGCTTGGTATTTTTTATCAGGCTCTGACCCAGTATCTGGGGTTTCCACATTACGGCGACGAATACAAGGTAATGGGGCTTGCGCCCTATGGCGAGCCGAAATATCTGGAAAAAATGCGCGAGATTGTGAAACTGGAATCGGATGGCAGTTTCAAATTGAATCTGGATTACTTCCGTCATCATAAAGAGAAAGTCGAATACGAATGGGAAAACGGTTCGCCTTCGGTCGGCATTTTGTTTTCCGAAAAATTGACCGAGTTGCTAGGGCCATCGCGATCTGCGGATCAACCCCTTGAGCAATATCACAAGGATTTGGCGCGCTCGATACAGGCCATGTACGAAGAAGCTTTTTTCCATTTGCTCAATACCTTGCATAAAAAACACGGCATCGATCAGCTTTGCATTGCCGGTGGGTGCGGCATGAATTCGGTGGCGAACGGCAAGGTCACATTGCAAACGCCATTCAAGGAAATCTATGTGCAATCGGCTGCCGGTGATGCCGGTGGCGCCATTGGTGCAGCCTACGCGCTATGGCATGAACTTGGCGGTGCGCGTGGTCCGGAAATGGATCATGCCTACTGGGGGCCGGAAGCAAGTGATGATGAAATAAACGTACTGTTGAAAGATCGAGCCGAAGAAATTGCAGCGCAGGGTTGTGCGGTAAAAAAATATTCCGATGAGGCACTGCTTTGCCAAAAAGTGGCCGCCAATGTTGCCGATGGCCAGGTAATTGGCTGGTTTCAGGGCCGCATGGAATGGGGTCCGCGCGCCTTGGGTAACCGCTCGATTGTCTGCGACCCGCGGCGTGCCGATATGAAAGATATTCTGAATCTGAAAATTAAACGCCGTGAATCATTTCGTCCTTTTGCACCATCGATATTGCGTGAGTCGGTGAAAGACTGGTTTGAACTGGATGGCGAAGTGCCCTTCATGATGCAGGTTTACCAGATTCGCGAAAATCAGCGCAGTAAAATTCCGGCTGTTTGCCATGTCGATGGTTCGGGGCGATTGCAGACGGTCTATGAGAAAACCAACCCGCGCTACTACCATTTGATTCAGGCCTTTAACGAGCTGAGCGGCGTACCGATGGTGCTGAATACCTCGTTCAATGAAAACGAACCGGTTGTCTGTACGCCGCTGGAAGCACTCGATTGTTTTTTGCGAACGAAAATGGATTGTCTCGTGCTGGGTGATTGGATAGTAGCGAGGGAAAAATGACTGCAGAGATCAAGATCCCGTCAGGCAGCCAGTCAGGCAACGCGTCGGCGCAATACCATTACAGCAATGCAGAATTTGGCTGGGCACATGCTTATCTGTTGTCTACCCTGAAGGGAATTGTCAGTGATTTAAAACCAGACCGGATTTTCGAGCTAGGATGTGGCAATGGCTCCGTGGCGAATTGGCTGCATGGGCTCGGATATCCAATTGTGGGGGTTGATTTCAGCACCGAAGGAATTACGCAGGCAAACGCGGCATTTCCTGCATTAAAGCTTGAAGTGGGTTCCGCATACGATGATCTGCAAGGGAAATACGGGCAATTTCCGTTAGTGATTAGTTTGGAAGTGATTGAGCATTTATATTCGCCGAGAATATTCGCTAAGAACATATATGACATGTTGGTGCCCGGTGGTCATGCTGTTATTTCAACCCCGTTTCATGGCTACTGGAAAAATCTTGTTCTAGCCTTGACCGGGAAGATGGATAATCATTTCACGGCATTGTGGGATGGCGGCCACATAAAATTCTGGTCAGAAAGAACGATCACATTGCTTTTGAAAGAAGCCGGCTTTGAGGATATTCAATATTATCGAGCAGGCCGCGTTGCTTTGATTGCCAAGTCGATGATCATAGTGGCCCGAAAACCGAAGAAATGACCATCGTTTTCGTCAATCGTTTCTGTCATCCGGACCATTCGGCGACCAGCCAGATAGTTTCGGATCTTGCAGCGAGTCTGGCGGCGCGGAATTTTTCAGTCAGCATGATTTCCAGCCGCATGCGTTATGACGATCCGTCCGCAAGACTTGCACCGATGGAAAAATGGCAGGGTGTCGGTATTTATCGTATATGGACTAGCCGTTTTGGCCGAAAGCATTTACCTGGCCGTTTGCTGGATTATCTGAGTTTTTACTGGAGTTTGCCGTTTGCACTCTGGCGCATTCTAAAGCGCGGCGATGTGGTAGTGGCAAAAACCGACCCGCCGCTGGTTTCCCTGGTCGTTGCTTTTGTTGCCAGATTGCGTGGTGCGAAGATGGTCAACTGGCTGCAGGATGTATTCCCGGAAATTGCTGTCAGCATGGGCGAGCCGAAAGTGCCGAAACCTTTGGCCTATTTGCTGAAAAAGCTTCGGAACTACAGCTTGAAAACGGCAGCGATGAATGTCGTGATTGGTGCGCGGATGGCGGAATATTTCCAGTCGCAATCAATACCTCTCAATCAGATTAAAACCATTCCCAACTGGGCGCACGAAAACGATATTCGCCCCGTGCAAACTTCGCAAAGCCGCTTGCGGCATCAGCTCGGGTTGGGCGAAAAATTCATCGTCGGCTATTCGGGTAATTTGGGTCGCGCGCATGACCCGGATACTATTTTCCATGCGGCAGTTTCTTTGCAGACATCCACGAGCGTTTTTTTTCTGATGATTGGTGGCGGCCATGGTTATGAATATCTGAAAAAACGGGTTGCCGATGCCGACCTGAAAAATATGCAGTTTCTGCCTTATCAGCCGCTGGAAGCCTTGTCCGATTCCATGGCGGCAGCGGATTTGCATCTGGTCAGCTTGCGGCCTGCGCTGGAAGGCAAAATTGTACCAAGCAAGTTTTATGGTATTGCCGCCGCACAGCGTCCGATCGGGTTTATCGGTGACCATGATGGCGAGCTGGCAAGATTGATACGGCAATCGAAATGCGGGTTTGTGGTTTCGGAAGGCCAGGGCGAGGAGTTGGCCGGTCAGATATTGATGCTCGCTGGTGACGCCGAACTTTGCCGGGTTCAAGGGCAAGCCGCACGGCAGTTGCTTGATAGCGCATTTTCGCGTGCCCTGGCGCACCAACAGTGGCATGATTTACTGCGAGAATTGAGTGACAATGCGAAAGCTGAAAAACTGCCGCAATAAATACAAAGGGAATCAGGTTTGAAACGAGCATTAATTACCGGCGTTACCGGCCAAGACGGCGCCTATCTTGCAGAACTGTTGCTGGCCAAAGGCTACGAAGTTCATGGCATCAAACGTCGTGCATCATCCTTCAATACCGATCGCGTGGACCACCTTTACCAGGACCCGCATATTTCGAACCGGCATTTTGTCCTGCACTACGGCGACCTTACCGATGCCACCAATCTGATCCGCATCATCCAGCAGGTTCAGCCGGATGAAATCTATAATCTCGGCGCACAAAGCCATGTGCAGGTCTCGTTTGAAACGCCCGAATACACGGCCAATTCCGATGCCATGGGGACCTTGAGAATTCTCGAAGCGATTCGCATTCTGGGCCTGGAAAAGAAAACCCGTTTCTATCAGGCATCGACTTCCGAACTTTACGGCAAGGTGCAAGAAACGCCGCAGAAGGAAACCACGCCTTTTTATCCACGCTCGCCTTATGGCGCAGCAAAACTTTATGCCTACTGGATTACCGTGAATTACCGCGAGTCCTATGGCTTGTATGCCTGCAACGGTATTTTGTTCAATCATGAATCCCCGTTGCGCGGCGAAACATTTGTCACGCGTAAAATAACCAGGGCGATGTCGCGAATTCATCTGGGCCTGCAGGATTGTCTGTATCTGGGCAATCTGGATGCCCGTCGTGATTGGGGACATGCCCGCGATTACGTCGATGCCATGTGGCGCATGCTGCAGCAGGAAGAGGCTGATGATTTCGTGATCGCCACTGGCGAGCAATATTCGGTGCGTGATTTCGTTACCCGCGCCGCAAGCGAGTTAGGCATTACGATCGATTGGCAGGGCGAAGGCTCCGACTCGCAGGGTATCGTTGCGACGGCGCCGTCGGGTTCCTATGCGAAACCCGGTCAGAAAATTGTAGCGATCGATGCACGTTATTTCAGGCCGGCGGAAGTGGAAACCTTGCTGGGCGATCCAACCAAGGCCAAAGAAAAACTGGGTTGGAAAGCAAGCACAAGCTTTAATGAACTGGTTGCCGAAATGATGGCAAGCGATCTTGAAATTGCCCGCCGTGATGCGATGGTGAATGAAGCCGGTTATCGAGTCGCCAACCATCATGAGTGATGCCGGCATGAATGCGAATAGCCGTGTTTTTGTTGCCGGGCATCGCGGGCTTGTCGGATCTGCCATCGTGCGTCGCCTGCAGCAAGATGGGTTTGATCAACTGATTTTAAGAACCCGAAACGAACTTGATTTAATCCATCAAAACGACGTTGATCATTTTTTCCGGGAGGAAAAGCCGGAATATGTTTTCCTGTCTGCCGCAAAAGTAGGCGGCATTCAGGCCAATAATAATTATCCGGCCGAGTTTTTGCGGGACAATCTGGCGATACAGACCAATGTGATTCATTCTGCCTGGCAGCATGGGGTCAAGAAATTATGCTTTCTCGGCTCTTCCTGTATTTATCCCAAGCTGGCGCCGCAACCATTGAAGGAAGAGTATCTGCTTACCGGACTGCTCGAGCCGACTAACGAGTGGTACGCCATCGCAAAAATTGCCGGCATCAAAATGTGCCAGGCCTATCGCCGCCAATACGGATTTGATGCCATCAGCCTGATGCCGACCAATCTTTACGGGCCGGGTGATAATTTCGACTTGAATACATCGCATGTATTACCGGCGATGATTCGCAAATTCCATGAAGCGAAAATGCGTGGCGATGCCGAAGTGGTGATCTGGGGAACCGGCACACCGCTGCGGGAATTCCTGCATGTCGATGATTTGGCCGATGCGGCCGTATTCCTGATGAATAATTACTCCAGCGAAGATTTCATCAATGTTGGCGTTGGTGAGGATATTACAATTTTGGCGCTGGCTGAATTGGTTGCCGAGATCGTTGGCTTCCACGGGAAAATCGTCACTGACACCAGCAAGCCCGATGGCACCCCGAGAAAATTGATGGACGTCAGCCGTCTGCATGCACTCGGTTGGAAAGCCCGTATCGGGTTACGCGAAGGCATTGCTGCAGTCTATCAATGGTTCATCAAGTAGGGTGGGCAATGCCCACCTGGAACTTCGGATTATTTTGAAATGAATATTTTGGTCACAGGTGGCGCAGGTTATATCGGCTCGCATACGGTGCTGGCCTTGCTTGATCGTGGCCACGAAGTATTTGTGCTGGATAATTTCTGCAACAGCTCACCCAAGGTGATGCAAAGACTTGAGGTATTGGCGAACAGGAAATTGCCTTTGCATCAGGTGGACGTGCGTGAAACCTCGGCAGTAGTCGATGTGCTGCAAAAAAATAATATCGAGGCTGTCATCCATTTCGCTGCATTGAAAGCCGTTGGTGAGTCCTGTAATCAGCCGCTGGAATATTTCAGCAGCAATGTTGCCGGCACCATTTCATTGCTAAGCGCCATGCATCAGGCAAACGTCAGGCATTTCGTTTTCAGTTCATCTGCAACGGTTTATGGTGATACCGATCAAAATCCGATTTCGGAAAATGCAGCACGCTTCGCAACCAATCCCTATGGTCGAAGCAAATTGATGATTGAAGACATGCTGCAGGATGTCTGTGCCGCGCATCCGGATTTTAAAGCCGCCATTTTGCGATATTTCAATCCCGTTGGTGCCCACCCAAGCGGTTTGATTGGCGAGGACCCGCGCGGCATACCGAACAACCTGATGCCGTTTCTATGTCAGGTCGCGGTGGGCAAACGTCCGATGCTTTCGGTGTATGGCAATGATTATTCAACGCCGGATGGAACCGGGCTACGCGATTATCTGCATGTGATGGATTTGGCGCGCGCCCATGTCGATGCCCTTGAATATCTGGCAGTACGCAATGAAAATATCACGGTCAATCTTGGCGCCGGGCGCGCCTATAGCGTGCTTGAAATGATATCTGCCTTCGAGCAAGTCAACCGGATTAAAATTCCATATGCATTTTCGCCGCGCCGTGCCGGCGATGTTACGCAGCTATATGCCAATACGAACTTGGCAAAAAACCTGTTGAACTGGGAAGCGGAATTTGATTTGCATCGCATGTGTGAAGACGCATGGCGATGGCAGTCGAATAACCCGGATGGGTATGACGCGGAGTAGAACGGCGCTAGTGTTTGATGGGCAGTGCCCACCCTACGGTTGCTGGTATTTTGAGAGGATTTTTACTGCAGCGTCGAATGCCTGCTGTGAATTGCCGAAGTGATCGGGGAAATCGGCCAGCAGTTTTTCAGCAATAGCCTTCATGCTGTTTTTTTGATTTGCCGCCTGCAACACTTGCAAGGCAATCATGCCGCTACGGCCAAGCCCGGGAATATATTCTGGCGACGCCAACGCCAGTTTCTTCTGTGGAATAGGACGTGAATTGAAGGTGGATTGCTTGAAGCGCGCCTTCGATTTTCCGTTGCTGTCGAACAATTCGCTGACCCAGGAATAAATATATTCCTCGCCGATCAATTTGGCAGAAAATTTCGTAAGTAATCGTTCATCTTTTTTCACATGGAGCGGATTTTCAAGCGGGAAAAATACATTGCCGTAAACCAGGCTTGGCAAGTTTGGGGCATTCGAATAACCGGCGTCTGGACCGATATCGCCGTCAAACCAGACGCAGAGTCCGTGCACGATGCCATCATGAATGATCTGCCAATCACACTCGCCATCCAGATTCGGGCTAGAAACTTTCGCGTAGTCGATTTCACCCCAGCATTTTGGTTCTGCCAACATGGCGACACTGGGCGTTGTGGGCCGACGCCACGAGGAGTTAACCAGGAAGCTGCGCCCAGCACTTAAATCCACGCCATAAACATCGCTCGCGTATGCTTTTTCGACTGTGTTGTAGTCTTCCGGTGATTGAATCGGCACGGCATACAATTTATCGCGTCTGGGCAACAAGATGCCGCCTGGCTTCAAATGCCTGGCGACGGCATCGCGAATAGAATGAATATTGAAATTATAGAAGGGCAAAGTGCCATGCAAATCACTGATCACGATATCGGCTTTTTCCGGTAGTTCGATCTCGGTAGACAGGCCCTGCAACCAGGTAATCCGTTCACTGCCCGGATTGTTTTTTACGCACAGCTTTCCGATTTCAATCGCGTTGTCCGGTTCGACGGCATAGACTTTTTTTGCTCCCAACTTGCAGGCCAGCAAGGCAAAGAAGCCGGTACCGGTGCCAATCTCCAGCACTACGGTTTCCGGGGTAATCGTTTTGGTCAGCGCTGCTACGTAAGCCTGCGTGCGAGCAAGGTCAATCACCATTTCGCCGTAGTCCCTGATCGAGTAACCGTCAATTGTATGCATAGTTATTTTTAATGTTGGATATGGTGAATCAAGCAATCAAGCAAACGCGTATTGTTTTCATAATCGCGAGGATAGCTTAAACGATATGCCGGAACACTTTGTGTCAACGCCGCCGCTGATTCCATTAATTGACGTGAGTGCTGGCGATTGCCAATGTCGAGCCGGAAGCTGCGTTCTATTAGTTCAATACAGGTGTTGCTGGGTCGCATCGGTGTGATCTGAATATTGTCTGCGATCATGTCGGGATCCGACAGGAAGTACATCGCGTGTAAGGACGGGATGACCTGTTCCATGTCGTTCGTCAAGGCAATGCGTTGTTTATCGGAATATTCAGACACCGGGCTTAGCAGGGAATCTCCGATGAAAATGTTTTCAATGGAGTCTTCATGCAAACGCAGGCTGGGGTAGGTAGGCAATATTTGCCAGCCTGAACCATGTGGTTGCAATAGTACGCAGTCATCGGAATACAGGCGGTATCCGGCCTTGTGCAGCAGTGCTGCAAGTGTGGATTTACCCCAGCCGCTCTTTCCCAGAAACAACACAGTGCGACCCTCGATATTGACTGCGCAAGCATGCAGTAACAAATGGCCTTCGTGTGCCAGAAAACGCGGCAGCACCTGGTCAACCAGCAAATGCTCTAGTGTGTGTTCATCAAGGATGTCGTGCGATACCACGTGGATGCAACGCAATACGGGATCGATAATGAAATCGCAGAGATCGGGAAACCTGAGCAGGAAGCCGGCTTCGTGTAGCGCCAGGCTTAAAGTTACAGTGTTGTCAGCCTCTCTCCATTGATGCTGCCATTCAAAAGGCGCTGGCTGGCAGGCGGGCTTTAATTGTATTTGGATTGCAGAAGAAGTTACCGCGCCATTGAGGCGCGGTAACTCATTGAAATTCAGGGTGGTTGTGAGAATTTGGTGGCCGAATAGATAGTTGTTCAAACTGTATTTATCCGAACTTCAAAGTATCGGGCCCGGCATTTGCGCTCGTGGTACCCGGAGTTCACTGAATTTGGTGACGGTGGCTTAAGGGTGTCTCTTTACATTCGTACTCATCATGCCTTCTTGGACAAGACCAGAGCCGCCATCGGTCAAATCACGGAGTTGACCAAAAACCTTCAGTTTGGGGCTGGTGTAGGGCAGGCGCTGTTTCTCTTCTTTTGCTACAGCGGATGTCGATACTACTTTGTCATTCATAAAATTACCCCTATTGAACTTGATGGCTTGCCCGGTAGAACAAATAAGGCGAGCCAGTTGCCAGTTTAACTTGTCTTTAAGCATTAACAACAGCCTTACAGCGCTATTGGGTTAGTTTAGGTTAATTTTCCCGACCAACGGCATGATTTAACAGGACTTAACCCAGTCTGTTCAGCCAGGAATTCACAGCCGCTAACTTTAATAACACTTCAAGCTGATTTTCGTTGACGGCTTGAAGAGTCTGGAGTTTATTGAGTTCGGCATATTGCGTCTGTACGGTATCTAACGCAGATTTTTGCAGCCAAGGCTGCAGTGGTCCGGAAATTAGCCGTTGGCCTGCCTGATGCCAAAGTGCCTGATTGAATTGCCAGCCCAAATGTTCCTTGCCCCGACGCCAGGCCAGACCGTCCGGTAGCCGCTGGCTGATGGCTTTTCGCATTGCCCATTTGGGGTAGCCGTCACGCAGGCGCAGCTCCAGCGGCAACCATGCACAAAACTCCACCAAACGTCGATCCATGAAGGGGTGACGGGGTTCGATACCGTGGAGGGAGGCCAAGCGGTGATAGCGTTCCAGGCCATTCGCACAATGGCTGGCGGACATCACGCTGTGCGCTGTATGGCCATCTCCATCGGTGGTTCTGATGCCAGCAGTGTTGGTAGCCATATCTTTATAACGTGCTAGCAAATCGATTTGCCGGGCAAATTCCGGACTAATTAAATCCTGCTGATGATTATTTTCGGGACGTAATTTCTGTCGCAAGTAGCGAACAAATCGACGAACTGGCATTGGAATCAGAAACTCGCTTATCAGGGGGCGCAGGAAATGGCTGAGGCTGGCATCCGGGCCCCAGAAACGTACCGAAGCCCTGCTTTCGTGCCAAACGCGCCGCCATTGCCCGTTGCGAGCCAAATCGTGCAAATAGCCCGCTTCGGTTAACAGGCCATCGGCATCAATGCCATCGAGCAACACGCGGATATTGCTTTGCTTTGCCCGCAGGTATTGCGCATGGACAAGTGTGGCATGTGCATCGAAAGGTTCGCCCAGTTGCGACCATTGATCGGCAACGGCTTGCAGTAACTCCGGCGATTTTTCCGGGTCGATTTCATTTGTTTTTATTGTGAAGTTTGATTGCATCAATCCAATGGCGCGCGTTTCGGCGCAATCGGGCTCACTACTGATGGCTGAAAAAGTGGATAAAACCGGCGCATCATCCTGCCCCAATTTTTCGCAGGCAACGGCAACCACCGCAGAAGAATCCAGGCCGCCGCTGAGCATGGCGCCGATGGAAATATGGCTTCGCAATCTGCAATGCACGGCTTCGACAAACAAGGCTTCAAGCTGTTCAATCCATTGGGCTTCGGAGGCCGGGAATGGCGATGGCGGATTTTGTAGCGGCTGCCAGTAACATGACATTTGCAGTGGTGATGAAGGCCGCAGGCTGAGTGAATGTGCGGGCGGCAGCCGTTTTACATCACGAAAAAAAGTACTGGTGCGGTCATGGCCTTCGAGCTCATTGGTCAGTGCATCTGCCAGACGCCCTTCGTTCAATGCCGGTGGTTTTGCCAAGACGAGTCTTAGCGCTTCGCTGGTGGTAGCGAAGGCAAAAATTTTATCTTCGATGTAATGGTAATAAAAAGGTCGTACACCAAGTGGGTCGCGCGCGCAAAATAAATATTGTGTCGCGGGGTTCCAGATCGCAAAAGCAAAATCACCCAATAACTTTTCAGGACATGCATCGCCCCACTTTTGATAGGCGGCAAAAATTAATTCGGCATCGCCGATATTATCGATTGCGCGATCCACCAGACCCAAGGCCGTGGCCAGTAAATTCCGGTTATCCAGGCGACTATCGCACACCACAACGCAAGCGCTGTTTGCATCGGTCCAGGGCTGTGCTTCGATCAAGGCTTCCGGTGTCGTTGCCAGCAGGGCGTGTGCGAACGCGATATTGCCAACTTGCAGATGCCGCTGCGTATCGGGGCCACAGTGTTGCAAACTGGCGGCCATGTTTTTGATGACCTCGATATCAGTTGTATTGTCATCGAGCATTACCAGGCCGGCGATGGCACTCATTGCAGCACCTGGTGATGGGAAATATCATCTTGCGCCAACGCGATGCCGTTCAACTCGACCCAGGCATGTGCATCGAATGCATCATTTTCCTTGCGAACGCCTATTTTTATTTCCGCTGCAAGACCCTGGCGTTTCAGGTAATACTCCAATAAAACCGACTGGCGCAGGCAGGTAGCTGAAATTAATCCACGCCGCCCGGCAATGGCGAGCAATTGGGCATCGCGCTGTGCCTTGAGCAACTCACCCGGATTCGCCGGATGCAATACGTGTTGATTGATGAAGCGCGACAGGAAATTGCGCGTTCGCAAGTAACCGAAAAAACGAAGTGCAAATGAAACCCAGGGCAGACAAAAAACAAATCGCGCCAGCAAGGCTTTTTCACGCAGAGGAAGTTGCCACCAATTTGCGAAAATGCTCATTCACTGACAGTGACTAAACCGGCCTCGGCGAGTTCAGTCACCAATCTCAGCAAATCTTGCTGCAATTGTTCCGGACTGGCGTCATAGGTTTCGCAAAGCTCATGGTGCGCCTGTTGCAATAACGGATTGCGATTGAGCAGACTCCAGATGCGTGTGCCAACCGGGTCAAGCCCGAAATAACGCTCGCTAGCCAGGTTCAACAACACTGCCTCGCCCGCGACTTCCTGAAAAAGCACGTCATCGTTGGGTTGGGCTTGGTGAGCTAAGGTAATATGCTGCATAGGCTGCTTGTGTCATGACCATTTTCAATGGCCAGTATTCATTGAAGCCTGTCGTTTGTAAATCTCTGCCGGGTGAACAATGCCATTTCCGAAAGATCTGCAATTTCTTCTGAAGCAGGCACAACCGTACCGCAGCAAGGTGGCGGTTGCGGTGGCTTTGCTGCTTCTGGAAAGCGTGGTCTTGCTGGCGATGCCATGGTTTGCCGGTCAGGTTGCACAGGCATTGCTGGCGCAGCGCGTGCCGACCGATTTGTTGTTGTGGTGGTTGCTGGTCATGGCAGTGCAGGCCGTGATCACGATGGCGCACGGTTTTAGTCTGGGCAGCATCAGCCAGCGGATTACCGCCGATTTGGGGCTGCGTATTTACGAGCATCTGCAGGCATTGCCACTGCCCTGGCACCAGCAGCGCCAGCGTGGCGAGGTGTTGGCGTTTTTGCACAATGATGTCTGGTACGTCAGCCAGTTTATTTCCAATGTGCTGATACCACTGTTGCCGACGCTGTTGAGCTGTTTGGGCGCCTTGATTTTATTATGTCGAATCGAGCCGATGCTGGGTTTGATTATTGCTTTGGTGTTGCCGGTGTTTTTTATCACGGTAAAGTTGATGTCGCGATCCTTGCGCCCGCTGGCCAATGAAACCAACGAACAGGAAGCCAAACGTTACGGCATTTCCGAGCAAAATCTGAGCACTTTGCCAGTGATCAAAGCCTTTGCCAGGGAGCAGGAAGAAACCGATCGCTACGGTGCCCAAACCCAAAAAGTGGTGGAGCTGGAGATACGGCAATTACGCATCACCGCTTTTCTGACGCCGGCCATTCGCTGGGTATTGGCGGCCTGCGTTATTGGCCTGCTTTGGCTGGGAACGCAAAGAGTGGCACAGGGCAGCTTGACCGCGCCCGAGCTGATTACACTTTTGCTTTATGGCTTGCTACTGACCAACCCATTAAGCCAGCTGGCCGATGTTTACGGCAAATCACAAACCGCGCGCGGCAGTGCGGTACGCCTGATGGAAGTGTTGAACGAAGAGGCCGAGCTCGACAAAGGCACTCGCGAAATAAGCAAATTGCATGGCGACATTCGATTTGAAAATATCGATTTCACCTATCCCTCGCGCCCGGCTTTGCTGAAAAAGTTTACTCTACACATCCCTGCCGGACAGACTTTGGCGCTAACCGGCGTCAACGGTGCCGGCAAAAGTACGTTGGCGAATTTGTTGCTGCGTTTTATCGAGCCCACTCAAGGAGACATCGTAATAGACGGTATTGATGTGCGCGATATTCCACTCAGGCAATTGCGTTCGCAAATTGGTTTGGTCAGCCAGCATGTATTACTGTTCAACGCGAGCGTGGGTTTCAATATCGGTTACGGCAAAGTGGCACCAACGCAGGCGCAGATTGAAGCGGCAGCCCGCGCAGCACATGCGCATGCATTCATCCAGGCGCTGCCGGCCGGCTACGATACGATTATCGGTGATGAAGGCGTGCGGCTTTCAGGCGGACAAAAACAAAGGCTCGCATTGGCGCGCGCCTTGTTGAAAGACCCGGCGATCCTGATTCTCGACGAAGCCACCGCCATGTTTGACCCCGAAGGCGAGCGCAGCTTCATAGCCGAATGCCATGAGTTGTTGCGTAGCCGGACGGTTATCTTGATTACGCATCGGCCAGCCAGCCTTGCCCTGGCAGACCGGATTATCAAATTGGAAGCAGGGCAGTGGACGGATGTGCAAGCGGACAGCAAGATTACCCATTAGCAATATTCAGCAGGATTATATTTCAGCATGACAGCAAAATTTTCACTCTCGCATCTTGATAAGCTGGAAGCCGAGAGTATCCATATCTTTCGCGAAGTTGCCGCCGAATTCAGCAACCCGGTCATGCTGTATTCCATCGGCAAGGATTCCTCGGTGCTGCTGCATTTATTGCGCAAGGCGTTTTATCCCGCCAAGCCGCCGATTTCCCTGTTGCATGTTGATACGACCTGGAAGTTTCGCGAGATGTATTCCTTTCGCGATCGTGTGGCGGAGTTATACAACGTCGATCTGAAGGTGCATATCAATCCCGATGGCATTCGCGACGGCATTGGCCCGGTGACGCACGGGTCTGCCGTGCATACCGACATCATGAAAACCCAGGGTTTGAAACAGGCGCTCGATGCCGGTGCCTACGACGCAGCGATTGGCGGTGCCCGTCGCGACGAAGAAAAATCGCGCGCCAAGGAACGCATTTTTTCATTCCGCAATGCACAGCATCGCTGGGATCCGAAAAACCAGCGTCCGGAATTGTGGAACCTGTACAACACGCGCATCCAGAAAGGCGAAAGTGTACGCGTGTTTCCGATTTCAAACTGGACCGAGCTCGACGTCTGGCTTTATATCTATCGTGAAAACATTCCGGTCGTACCTTTGTATTTTGCCAAGGAACGTCCGGTGGTGGAGCGTGATGGTGCCTTGATCATGGTGGATGATGAACGCCTACCCTTGTTGCCGGGTGAAACGCCGATGATGAAAAAAGTCCGTTTCCGCACCTTGGGTTGCTATCCGCTTTCAGGCGGTTTCGAATCCGAAGCCGATTCGCTGGAAGCCATCATCCAGGAAATGCTGGTGGCACGCACCTCGGAACGTCAGGGGCGCTTGATTGATTCGGATGTCGGCGCATCGATGGAAAAGAAAAAACAGGAAGGTTATTTCTGATGAATGCAAAAACGGAAATCGCCGCCTATTTGAAACAGCACGAAAGCAAATCCTTATTGCGCTTCATTACCTGCGGCAGCGTGGATGATGGCAAAAGCACCTTGATAGGCCGCCTGCTACACGACACAAAATTATTATTCGACGATCAACTCGCGGCACTGACAAAAGACAGCCAGCGCCATGGCACGCAGGGCGACCAGTTCGATTACGCCTTGTTGCTGGATGGTCTTGAAGCCGAACGCGAGCAGGGCATCACCATTGATGTGGCGTATCGCTACTTCAATACCGAACGACGGAAATTCATCGTTGCCGACTGCCCGGGGCATGAGCAATACACCCGCAACATGGCAACCGGTGCTTCGACTGCCGATGTTGCGATTGTATTGGTGGATGCCCGCAAGGGACTGCTGACACAAACGCGACGCCATAGTTATATCGTCAGTCTGCTCGGCATCAAACACGTTGTGCTGGCAGTGAACAAGATGGATCTGGTCAATTATGACCAGAGCGTTTTCAATGAAATTCTCGAGCAATACCTGGAACTGGCGAAGCAACTGAATATCACTTCGGTAACGGCGATACCGCTTTCGGCATTGAAGGGTGATAACGTCATTCTCGATAGCGCGGCAATGCCCTGGTACAAGGGCCCTGCATTGCTCGAGCATCTGGAAACCGTTGAAATTCAAACGCAGGAATCACTGCAGGGTTTCCGTTTGCCGGTGCAATGGGTTTGCCGGCCGCATCAGAATTTTCGCGGCTTTGCAGGCAATATCGCTGCCGGTGAAATCGGGGTGGGCGATGATATCGTGGTCACGCCATCGGGTATGCGCTCGCAAGTGGCCTCGATTATTCGTGGCGATAAGGAAGTGACCGAAGCTTTTCGCGGGCAATCGGTCATCATCAGCCTGAAAGATGAAATCGATATCAGCCGCGGCGACGTGATTAGCCGTGCAAGCGATGCGCCGCCGATTTCCGATCAGGTGGCAGCGCATGTTTTATGGCTGAGCGATGCACCGTTGATGCCCGGCCGCGGCTATTGGCTGAAATTGGCAACGCGCACGGTAAGCGCACAAGTCAGTGAGATCAAACACAAGATCGACGTCAACACGCAGGAAACCCTGGCGGCGAAACGTCTTGAGTTGAATGAAGTGGGATATTGCAATCTCAGTTTCGATCAAGCCATTACTTTTGAAAGTTATCGTGACAATCAAACCCTGGGCAGTTTCATCCTGATTGATCGCCAAACCAATGCCACCGTCGCCTGTGGCACCATCGATTTCGCATTGCGACGCGCGGCCAACCTGCATTGGCAGGCGGTGACTGTCGACAAACAGGCGCGTTCATTGATCAAGGGTCAGACTGCACGCTGCCTGTGGTTTACCGGTCTGTCGGGCTCCGGTAAATCCACCATTGCGAACCTGGTGGAAAAGCGTTTGCACGCACTGGGTCACCACACCTACTTGCTGGATGGTGACAATGTTCGACATGGCCTGAACAAGGATCTCGGCTTTACCGATGAAGATCGGGTGGAAAATATCCGGCGTGTTGCACAAGTTGCCAAGCTGATGACGGATGCCGGACTAATCGTATTGGTGTCGTTTATTTCGCCCTTCAGAAGCGAACGCGATATGGCACGCGGATTGTTCGCGCCAGGCGAGTTTGCCGAAGTGTTTGTCGATACTCCGCTGGAAATTTGCGAACAGCGCGACGTCAAAGGGCTTTACGAAAAAGCCCGCGCCGGAAAAATTCCGAATTTCACCGGTATTGATTCGCCTTATGAAGCACCTACAGATCCGGAATTTCATTTACAAACCGTCGATGCGAGTGCGGAAGTGCTGGCGACAAGAGTCGTCGATTACATCCGGCAGAAATAAACCGTAGGGGCGTTTGCTTGGTGCGCCCTGAATCTGCGTGCAATCTAAAAGCGGGCGCAGCGAGCAGGCGCCCCTACGAAAAAACCCCTGCATGCAGGGGTTTTTGTTTTGTTGAAGAAAGAAATTTATTTCTTCGAGGATTTGATCATGCCATAAATGAACAGCAGCACGATGGCGCCGACAACGGAGGCGATGAAACCGACCGACTCGCCTTCCCTGTACCAGCCCAGTGCTTCGCCTGCGTATTTGGCCAGAAAAGATCCACCGACGCCCAGAATAATCGTCCAGAAAAATCCGAGTTTATCGTCACCCGGTTTCAGGGCGCGCGCCAGCAAGCCGGCAATAAAACCAATAATGATTGTCCAGATAATCGACATCAATCTCTCCCTTTTTCAGTAAAGAATCAGCAGCAGCCGTGTTCGCCAAAATGAGCGTTGCCTTCATGTACGGCAACGCCGCGTGTCAAACCTTTTTCACTTGCCTCGTAATGGTCGCCGATCACTTTTGCAACAACCGAAGTGACGCGCTTGCCGGTTGGAATATGCAAAAATTCATTCGGGCCATGCGCGTTTGAATGCGGCCCGAGTACGCCGGTAATCATGAATTGGGCACCGGGGAATTTTTCGCCCAGCATGCCCATGAAGGGAATCGTGCCACCTTCCCCCATATACATCGCCGGCGCGCCGTAAAACGCCTGGCTGGCCTGACCGATACTGTTTTCGAGCCATGGCGCCAGCAAAGGTGCGTTCCAGCCGGTGGAGGCCTTTTCGACTTCAAAGCTCACCTTGGCGTTGTAGGGCGGATTTTCGGTGAGCACGCGCTTCAAAACTTCCGAGGCTTTTTTCGGATCGAGTGTTGGCGGCAAACGCAACGACAGTTTCACTGCCGTATATGGCCGCAACACATTGCCGGCATTGGCCAGACTCGGCATGCCTTCAACGCCGGTGATGGATAGTGCAGGACGCCAGGTACGATTCAATACCAGTTCGGTCAAATCCGGATTCATCGGCTGCATGCCGGGCATGAAAGGAAATTTATCGTAAACCGCCGTGTCCAACACCTTGGCGCAGGACTTGGCTTGCTGCAAACGTTGTTCGGGTACTTCGACAAATAAATCTTCGACAAGAATCTTGCCGGTCACCTGGTCTTCGAGGCGGGAAAGCAAATGTCGAAGAATCCGGAAACTCGAAGGCACGATGCCCGAAGCATCGCCTGAATGCACGCCTTCTTCCAGTACGCTAATTTTGAGATTGCCACCAGCCAGGCCTCGCAGCGAAGTGGTGCACCAGAGTTGATCGTAATTTCCGCAACCGGAATCAAGGCACACAACCAGCGATGGTTTGCCGATGCGTTCGGCGAGATGGTCAACATAGAAAGGCAAATCGTAGCTGCCGGATTCTTCGCAGGCTTCAATCATGACCACGCAACGACTATGCGGCTTGCCTTGCGCCTGCAATGCACGAATGGCAGTCAGCGAACCGAAGATCGCGTAGCCATCATCGGCTCCGCCACGGCCATACAATTTGTCCTGCTTCAATACCGGTTTCCACGGACCGAGATCATCGGCCCAGCCCGTCATTTCCGGTTGTTTGTCCAGATGGCCATACAGCAATACGCAATCATCGCCGGTGCCGGGGATTTCAATAAAAATCAGCGGGGTACGACCTTCAAGGCGGACCACTTCCACCGCCATGCCGGCGATGTCTTGTTGTTTGGCCCAGTCGGCCATCAGATCGACTGCGGCATCCATATAGCCATGCGCTTGCCAGTCGGCATCAAACATCGGAGATTTATTGGGAATACGGATGTATTCAATCAATTGCGGGACGATGTCGCCGTCCCAGGCGTCACTTACCAAACGATCGGTTTTTGCGGTATCCATAAGGCTTCCTATTGTCAGGCCTTTATTCTAGACCTCATTAACTGGCCAGGGTAGGGAAAGCCTGACATCGGGATGGTCAAAAACCCGACAAAACGCCAAGTGTTCCGGCGATATTGGCTGCGCCGGCGAATCAACAAACTATCTCCACCGAAACGGCATGCCCGCAACGGACTTACCCATCCTGGAGATTTTATGAACAAGTTATACGTACTTATCAAAACACTCGCATTGACCGCATTGCTGGCAACTTCCGCCTTTGCCGCCGAAAAAGTAAATATCAATACCGCTGATGCCGCAACGCTTGATCGTGTTCTTGTCGGCATCGGACCAAGCAAGGCCGAAGCGATTGTGATTTACCGCAAACAGAATGGTGCTTTCCGCACCGCCGACCAATTGACCAGCGTGAAGGGTATCGGTTTGGCCACGGTGGAGAAAAATCGCGACCGCATCATGGTGGGTGGCGTGGCTGTTTCACCTGCCCCTGCAAAAGCGGCGCCCGCCAAAGCGCCTGTAAAAGCTGCGCCTGCCAAAGTGCATTGAACGATATCGCAAGACCGGGTCGCGCTTTCAACGGCGCGACTTTCATCATTCCGGACTAATGGAAAATCGCATGGGCATTATTCTTGAAAGTGGTTCATCCATCGAAAAAGTAAAAACAAGGGTGGACGAAAAATTACTCAGCCCGAAAGCACCGGGGAAAGTGCATCTTTCCATTCCGGGGCAGGCCTATTTGCTGACGGCGGCCACCATGTTTCGGCGGCCGGTTTTTCGCAATGTCGAGGCGGCCAGAATTGTTTCCTCCACGCATGAAATGAAATGGGTGTGGCGTGATAGCCAATGGCTTGCCTGGGTGTTAACGCCGACCCATTGGCATTGTCTGGTCGTGCTGGGCAAAGACGATGAACTGAAAAATCTAATCGGCCGGTTTAAAAGGGCGAGCTCGGAAAAAGTGGATGAGCGATTCAAAATCAATGGCTGGCTTTGGGCCAAAGGCTTTCGTGATCGTTCATTGAATAGAGAGGTGGTTTTGCGCGATGCAGCAATGCATCTTGTTGCCATACCCGTACGAGCGGGCCTGGTGGAGGATGTCGGCAAATATCCGTATTGGAATGCAGCCTGGCTGGACTCGGAAAATCTGCATGCCGGGAGCTTTTTCTAGTCGCTAAAATCGGCCCGGCTACAGTAAACTTGTGGCATGCATATCCAACTTATTCCGGCCAACGAATACCTGCGGACCCGCTGGAGAAATGGTTTGGGCTGGACGCGGGAAATTACCCGTTCGCCTATCGATGCAGATAATTGGCATTGGCGTTTATCGATTGCAGAGGTGGACAAGGACGGGCCATTTTCCGCCTTTGAAAATATTGATCGCGAACTGATATTGCTGGCAGGCGAGGGAATGCGATTGATTTTTGCCGATGGTGAATCCGTCACATTGAATCCGCCGCATGACAAGCACCGTTTTGCCGGCGAGCGCGCGCTCAGTGCGGAATTGATCAATGGCCCGACGCAAGATTTCAACGTGATGTGGCAACGTGATCGATACGAAACGCAAGTCTTGCATCGTCCGCTAGTGGGGCCGATGGTATTTTTCAGCGAAAAAAACGTGACCTGGGCGATTTATATGCTCAGCGGCATGGCGCAATTCAAGGATCAGGTGCTTCCGATGCAATTGCAGCAGGGTGATAGTGCCTTATTGTTTCCCGATGAAATCGGAGGGCGTTTGATTCTGGATGGTGGGGGCGAGGTGTTGTTGGTGAAGATGCAGGAGCGGACGAAAGATTAGTTTCTGTCGTCGCAGGTAAATACCGAGCCGTCTGCCACTTTTACCGGGAACACCACTGTTGGAGAATAAGCAGGTGCACACAGTGCTTCGCCCGTTCGTAAATCAAATTTTGCACCATGACGAATGCATTCGATGCTGAAACCTTCCACCGGTCCGCCAGCCAATTCGCCACCATCGTGGGTACAGATGTCCTCGATTGCGTAAAACTGCCCATCAATGTTGTAAACGGCAATGGCGGTGTCCCCGTCAAATACCAGTTTGAATTCGCCAGGCAGGCATTCGGCAGTGGAGCAGACGCGAATCCAGTTCATTGCAGATCTTTGGTGAGTAATTCAAAGCGCAGGTCATCACGCTTGGGGATGCCGAAGCGCTCATCACCATACGGAAATGGTTTGTGAATGCCCGTGCGCATATAGCCTCGGCGGACATAAAAAGCGATCAGGCTGTCGCGGATATCAATCACGGTCATTTCCATGCGCGGGCAACCCATCTCGTCGCGTGCCTGGCGTTCGGCTTCTTCCAGCAACAATTTCCCGATGCCGCCGCCCTGTAATCCGGGGCGCACCGAAAACATGCCGAAATATGCGGCGGAATTTTCCTGTTTTTCGATATGGCAGCAAGCGAGTAACTCGCCGTCTTTTTCCGCCAGCACAACACGGCTGCCGGGAGTGGCAATGGTTTTTTGCAGGCCTTCGGCATCAACCCGCTGGCCATCAAGCAGATCGGCTTCGGTCGTCCAGCCGACCCGGCTGGCGTCACCACGATAGGCTGATTCGACCAGTTCAATCAATGCAGGAATATCCGGGTTTTGGGCAAGACGAAATGAATACATGATTACACCAATAATTTTCTGACTTTATGAATTGCCGCAATCATTGCGTCAATTTCCTGTTCGGTATTATAGAAAGCCAATGACACGCGACAAGTCGCGGCCACACCGAAATACTGCATCAGCGGATGTGCGCAATGCTGGCCCGAACGTACGGCAATGCCTTCAAGGTCCAGTAAGGTCGCCAGGTCGTGGGAATGCGCACCGTCGATCTGGAATGAAATAACCGCTGCTTTTTCGGCGGCTTCGCCAAAAATGTGCAGGCCGGGAATTTGCTTCAAGGCATTGGTGGCGTAACGCAACAAGCTTTGCTCGCGCTGGTGAATATTGTCCATGCCGATCGATTCAAGATAGTCCACGGCAGCACCCAGCCCGATAACACCGGCAATATTGGGCGTACCGGCTTCGAATTTATGGGGCGGGTCATTGAAGATGGTTTTTTCGAAACGTACTTCCTTGATCATTTCGCCGCCGCCCAAAAATGGCGGCATGGCTTCCAGATGTTCGCGTTTCGCCCACAAGCCGCCGGTGCCGGTAGGGCCGCACATTTTGTGGCCGGTAAAAACATAGAAATCGCAGCCAATCGCAGTGACGTCGACTTTCCGGTGCGGCACGGCCTGCGAACCATCGATAACGGTTGCTATGCCTCGCTTGCGAGCCTCGCGACAAATAGCTTCAACCGGATTCACCGTGCCCAGTACATTGGAAACATGCGTGATACCGAGAATTTTTACGTCCGGCGTCATGGCTTGCCAAAGCGCGGGTAAATCGATTTCGCCGGCGTCCGTGATTTCGGCGACGCGAACTATGGCGCCCGTGCGATCGGCAATGAGTTGCCATGGCACGATGTTGGCGTGGTGCTCCATCCGCGACAGCAAAATGACATCGCCCTTTTTCAAGCGGGGCAACGCGTAACTATAGGCAATCAGATTGATTGACTGTGTGGTGCCTGGCGTCAATACCAACTCGTCGGCGCGAACGTTGATGAATCGCGCCAGCTTTTGACGGGCTGCTTCGAAAGCTTCGGTAGCTTCCATGCCGAGGGTATGCACGGCACGCGAAATGTTGGCATTGTGTTCGCGATAAAAACCATCGACGGCATCGATAACCGCAAGCGGCTTTTGAGCGGTATTGGCCGAATCGAAATAGATTAGCGGCTTGCCGTTTACGGTGCGATTCAATACCGGAAAATCACTGCGGATTTTTGTCCAATCGATACTCATGCATTTGCCTCGATGGCTTGCAGCATTTTTTCCAGGGCAGGTGCAACCAGCGCGGCCATTTCCTCATTCGCAAGCACCTGCAATGTTTCCTTGCAGAAGGCATTGGTCAGCATCGCTTTGGCCTGTGCTTCAGGTATGCCGCGGGCGCGAAGATAAAACAGATGACCGGCATCAAGCCGTCCAACGGTGGCTCCATGGCTGGCGGCCACTTCGTCGGCATGAATTACCAATACCGGTTGCGTGTCGATTTCGGCATTGTCGGAAAGCAATAAATTTTTATTGGAAAGATGGGCGGACGTTCCATCTGCACCTTTTTCAATCAGAATGCCGCCGTGAAAGACTGCGCGGCCGCGTTCTGTCGCCAAACCGCGCCAAAGCAAATGGCATGCGGTGTTTTTGGCAATGTGCCGGATATCCAGTCGTGTATCGACATGGCGACGACCACCGGCTATCAGGCTGCCGTTTGCGTGCAGGGTCGCGCCATCGCCCAGCATTTTCACCTGCAGATCATGACGCGAAAGATGCGCACCCAATTCCAAATCGAGGCGGCGATAGTTTGCATTGGTTTGCAACAAAGCTTCGGTGCGCAGGAAATGACTGGCAGCGACGGCATCTTGCTGGATACGCGCATGTGCCAGTTCGGCGCCATCGGCCAAGGATATGTCGCACAAATGATTCGACAAGTGTTGATGTGAATCCTGCGAAATATGGTGTTCGATCAAATTCAATTTTGCATTTTCATCCAGCACGATATTGTGCCGGTAATGAATCGCCAGATCCTGTCCGGTTTTGGCGGTGACGAATACTATCTGCAGGTTTTTTTCACATCGAATGTTTTTGCCCACGCGCAGCTGCATGCCGTGGCGTGCAATGGCGGTATTAAGCTTGGCAAAAATCTCGTGCGCATTTGAAAAACGCAGATTATCGCTGGCAACATGCTGCTGGGCAGTATGGATTTCCAGTTCGTCGGGCACATCGGTCAGATCCGAGTTTGCCGAATCAAATTCGCCATTGACGAATACTATGCGTGGAGCAGCGATGGCTCGGAGCGTCTGCAATGTTTCTGCATTCAAGGCCGCCAGTGAATCGCCGGGGGCCTTGAAGCTCCTTGTCGACAGGGCGCGGAGCGATGTGTATTTCCATTGCTCGCTGCGTTGGCCGGGCAGGCCAATCGCCATGGCATGATCAAGCGCCGATTTTGAAGCCGCGTGATCGGCAAACGCCTTTTGAATGGAGTCAAGCAAAGCAGTCATGGTGTTACGCGATCCTTCACCCAGGAATAGCCATGGGCTTCCAGTTCCAGCGCCAGTTCGGGACCACCGCTTTCAACAATTTTGCCATCGGCCAATACATGCACGACATCGGGTTTGATGTAATCGAGCAGGCGCTGGTAGTGCGTAATCACGAGGAAAGCGCGTTCCGGTGAGCGCATCAGGTTGACGCCGTCGGCAACGGCTTTCAGTGCGTCGATATCCAGACCGGAATCGGTTTCATCCAGAATGGCGAGTCTGGGTTCGAGCAAAGCCAGCTGGAAGATTTCGTTGCGCTTCTTCTCGCCACCGGAAAAACCTTCGTTGACGGCGCGATGCAGCAGTTCGTCTTTCAGGTGCAGGACCGATAATTTTTCGCGCACGAGTTTGAGAAATTGCATGGAATCGATTTCGGCTTCGCCGCGGTATTTTTTCTGGGCATTCAAGGCGGAGCGCAGGAAATAGGTATTGTTCACGCCGGGGATTTCGACCGGATATTGGAATGCCAGAAACACGCCTTCGGCTGCACGGTCTTCGGGTGCGAGTTCAAGCAGATCCTTGCCCTGATATGTCACGCTGCCTTCGATGACTTCGTAACCTTCGCGGCCGGAAAGCACATTGCCAAGCGTCGATTTACCGGCGCCATTGGGTCCCATGATGGCGTGCACTTCACCGGCTTTAACTTCCAGTGAAAGACCTTTGAGGATTTCTTTGCCGGCGACGCGGACATGGAGGTTTTCGATTTTCAACATGTTTATTTCTGCTGTTAATTATTTTGTTATGTGTAGGAGCGACGGAAGTCGCGATTTTATCAATGGTAGATCGCGACTTCCGTCGCTCCTACCCGACCGCGCCTTCCAGGCTGACTTCCATTAATTTCTTGGCTTCCACGGCGAACTCCATTGGCAGCTCCTTGAAAACCTGTTTGCAGAAGCCGTCGACAATCAGTGAGACGGCATCTTCCTGGCTTATGCCGCGCGAACGGCAATAGAAAAGCTGATCGTCGGAAATTTTCGATGTCGTCGCTTCGTGTTCAACGGTGGAAGAAGAGTTTTTTACTTCGATATACGGGAAAGTGTGTGCGCCGCATTTTTTTCCTATCAGCAGGGAATCGCACTGCGTGTAGTTGCGCGATGCTTCTGCCGATTTCTCGACTTTCACCAGACCACGATACGTATTTTGTCCGCGACCGGCCGAAATACCCTTGGAAATGATTTTCGATTTGGTGCGCGCACCGATGTGGATCATCTTGGTGCCGGTATCGGCCTGCTGTTTATGATGCGTCAGGGCGACGGAATAAAACTCGCCGGTCGAATCATCGCCCCGCAAGATGCAGCTTGGGTATTTCCAGGTAATCGCCGAACCGGTTTCCACCTGCGTCCAGGAAATCTTGCTGCGATGGCCGCGGCATTCGCCGCGCTTGGTGACAAAGTTGTAAATGCCGCCAAGGCCGTTTTCGTCACCGGGATACCAGTTCTGCACGGTGGAATATTTGATCTGGGCATCATCCATCGCCACCAATTCGACAACGGCAGCGTGTAACTGGTTTTCGTCGCGTTGCGGCGCAGTGCAACCTTCCAGATAACTGACGTAGGCTTTTTCTTCGCAAATAATCAATGTGCGTTCGAACTGGCCGGTATGACCGGCATTGATGCGGAAGTAGGTGCTCAATTCCATCGGGCAACGCACGCCTTTGGGAATGTAGACAAAGCTGCCATCGGAAAAAACGGCGCAATTCAATGCGGCAAAATAATTATCGCCAACCGGAACCACGCTACCGAGGTATTTCCTGACCAGTTCGGGATGTTCGCGAATGGCTTCACTCATGGAACAGAAAATGACACCGGCTTTCGCCAGCTCGGCTTTGTATGTAGTGCCGACGGAAACCGAATCGAAAACCGCATCGACGGCAACACCGGCAAGGCGTGCACGCTCATGCAATGGCACGCCGAGTTTGTCGTAGGCTTCGAGCAACTTCGGGTCAACCTCGGCCAGGGATTTCGGCGCGTTTTTCGGTGCAGCGTAATAGCTGCTGGCCTGGAAATCGATTTCGGCGATTTCGAGTTTCGCCCATTCCGGTGGCGTCATCGTCAGCCAATGACGATAAGCCGCCAGACGCCATTCGGTCATCCATTCGGGCTCGTCTTTCTTTTTCGAAATGAAACGCACCACGTCTTCATCCAGACCCGGCGGTAGCGAATCCATTTCGATATCGGTGATAAAGCCGGCGCTGTATTTGCGCTCGAGGACTTTTTCAATTTCTAGATTTTCAGCGGCCATTTTTCACCTCACGCCTTTGCCAGATGCAAAGGGATATCTTTACTGGATGCAGTCTTACGGGAATCGGCTTTTGCAGAATCCATTGATGCGGCCGGCATCATTTCCGCCAGGCTTACGCCGCGAAGTGCATCGGCCACAACGTCATTGATTCGCAACCATTTGCTACGTACGCCGCAATGGGTTTCGTGTTCGCAACTTGAATGCTCGCCACTGCATTCGGTCATGCCGAGCGGGCCCTCGATGGCTTCAACGATTTCGATGAGTGAAATTTGGGTCGCTGGCTTTGCCAGACGATAGCCACCGGTACTACCGCGAAAGCTTTCCACCAGGCCGGCTTGTGTCAGGGTTTTCAGCAGTTTGCTCACGGTCGGTAATTCCAGACGTGCACGTTCGGCCAACTCGGTGGCGTTATGTACAAGTTCGGGTGCATCCGCCAGTGCGCTAAGCACCACGGTGGCGTAATCGGTGAGTTTGGTAACCCGCAACATGGGAGTGGCCCGGTTAATCAGTACCAAAATTGTACTATATTCAGGACGCCGCCTCAATCAAAGGGCTTTGAAGATGGCCTTAAACCCGCGACAATAGCGGCCTTATCGTCTTGAAGTCCCCTATGTCCAACCTATTTGCTGCTCGGCAATCGCCGATCCATGGCAATGGCGTATTCGCCACGGCCCCGATTAAAAAAGGCACTCGCTTAATTCAATACCAGGGCAAATTGGTGACCCACAAACAAGTGGATCGCATGTATGGCGATGACGTGGAAACCGGACATACCTTTTTATTCACCCTGAACGAACACTATGTTATCGACGCCAATATCGATGGCAATGATGCACGCTGGATAAACCACAGCTGCTCGCCAAATTGCGAGGCGGTTATCGAAGAAGACGATGATGGCGATCCAACGCAGGATAAAGTCTTTATCGAAGCGATACGGGCCATCAAGCCGGGTGAAGAGTTGACCTACAACTACGGCATCATCCTCGGCGAACCGCATACCGCGCGCGTCAAAAAACTTTGGGCTTGTTTGTGCGGGTCGAAGAACTGCACAGGCACCATGTTGCAGCCCAAACGCAAGAAAAAAGAATAGACATAAAAAAACGCCGGATGCGAAAGGCAACCGGCGTTCACTCTCGAGTATATTTTATTTATTGGGTGCGCTGGCGCTGCGTTGTAAATTCTTGAACGGTGCCAAATCGACATTGGTGATGCCGTACTTGGCCATCAATGCCTGCATTGCCTGGGCATAGGCAGGCGTTCCCGGTTTGCTGGCCTTGGTCGCATTGGCGCGTTCGACATAGAACTGTTCGTAGCCACCCGGCGTGAAAGTCATGAATAAACGAACCGGTTTGTTGGTCAGATTCGCGTGCGCGTGCGGCGTGCCTTTCGGTATAAAGACGTAGGAATTGGCAGGATAGGTAACTACCTGGTCACGAATTCGCATCGTCAAGACACCTTCCAGAACGAGAAAGGAAATGTCGGTGCGGCTATTGGTCTGCAGGGTGGTCGAGTAACCGGGTTTTTCAAACAGCATGACCTGGGAAATGCTGTTTTGGGTTTCTTTGCTGCTCGATTTGATGATGACTTCGCCAACCACCAGATCAAGCCGCTGTCCTTGTCCAGGCAGCCTTACAATCGGCGCTTGTTGCGCGCTGGCAGCAAGGCTGACAGTCAGCATCAGCCCGGAAGCAAAGGCGAGAGCGAAAGTTTTTACGGATGCGTTCAGAGTCATTTTTGGATCCTCAAGAGTGACCCTAGCCTATCGTAAAGCGGCTTTTTTCGCACGCGCCGCCTTACATGTCGCCTTTATCGGGACAGCAGGGCTTTGCCTAAAATCATGTCGGCGGCACGTTCGGCAATCATCATGGTAGGGCCATTGGTATTGCCACCAATCAATTTCGGCATGACCGAGGCATCCACGACGCGCAGGCCACGGACGCCACGAACGCGGCACTGCGAATCGACCACCGCGTCGACATCGTCCTGGCTGCCCATTTTGCAGGTGCCAATGGGATGGTAAATCGATTCACCTTTGCGGCGGATGAATTCATCGATCGCGGCATCGTCGAGTACCTGGGCCCCGGGCAGTAATTCTTCGCCGCGATAGTCGTCAAAAGAATGTTGCGAAAGTATCTGGCGCGACAAGTGCAAGGCTTCCCGCATCACCTTGATATCAAAGCCATCGGCGTCACTCAAATAATTGGATTCTATCTTTACCGTGTCATTGGGGTTTGTGCTGTTCAGGGAAATGCGACCGCGACTTTTCGGCCGCAGGAAACAGGCATGCAAGGTATAGCCAAAACCCGGCAGGCGGTTGCGGCCATGGTCATCCAGTTGTGCAGGCACAAAATGGAATTGAATATCCGGGCGCTCGTCTTCAGCCAGTTTGCTGCGGGTAAATCCGCCAGCTTCGGCAATATTGCTGGTACCGGCACCACGTTTGAATAAATAGAAATTCAGGCCAATCGCAATGTCATTGGTTTTGTCGTAGGTCACTTTTTGCGTGCAACGTTGCATCGTGCAAACGTCCAGGTGATCTTGCAGATTGCCGCCGACGCCAGGTGCATCGACCAACACCTCGATGCCATGGGATTGCAAATGTCTGGCTGGACCAATGCCGGACAGCATTAACAATTGTGGCGAATTAATCGCGCCGCCAGACAGAATTACTTCACGTTTGGCAGTGATTTCGTGCGAGCCTTTATCGTTAATCGCATAACTCACGCCACGGGCTTTGCCATCTTCAAACAAGACGCGGCTGGCCTTGGCGTGGGTGATGACGGTCAAATTTGCACGGTCACGAACCGGCTTCAAATACGCTTCCGCCGATGAGCTGCGGGAGCCAGCGCGGGTGGTGGTCTGGTAAAAACCGAATCCGGCTTGTTCGGCGCCGTTGAAGTCGGTGGTTTGCGGGAAACCGGCTTGCTGGCTTGCCTTGACGAATACTTCGGACAGGACATTTTTATGCACGGGATCGGAAACACCCAGCGGGCCATTGCCGCCATGAAATTCGGATTCGCCCCGGCTATTGCCTTCGCTGCGTTTGAAATACGGCAGCACGTTGTTCCAATGCCAGCCGTCCGCTCCCAGTTCGGCCCATTCGTCGTAATCTTTGGCGTTGCCGCGGATATAGCACATGGCATTGATCGAACTGGAACCGCCCAGCACCTTGCCGCGCGGCCACCAAAGCGAACGATTATTCATGTGCGGGTCGGGAGCGGTGCTGTAATCCCAATTCACGCCCTTCTTGCCGACCAGCTTTGCCAGACCGGCAGGCATATGGATAAACGGATGCCAGTCGCTCGGCCCCGCTTCAAGCAGACATACGCTGATATTAGGGTCTTCGCTTAAGCGATTGGCCAACACGCAACCGGCGGAACCGGCACCGACAATGATGTAATCGTACACAGGCATTCTGTCTTTATTCCGTAACGCAGCGAGGCTAGGCGCTTGGGCTAGAGTAATTGCTCCATTAGGCTAAAAAATGGCTCTTCGGCTAAGCTTGGCACTCATTGTGTGATGGTGGCCGCAGGATGCAAGAACAAACCAAACGTTTAGGTTGGCAAGATCTCAGAAAAGCCATGACCGAGGTGCCGGCGTTGCCGATCTCGGCAATCTATTTTTTCTGTCTGCTTTGCGGCTATTACCTGTTGCGTCCTGTCCGCGATGCATTCGGTGCCAGTCCGGAAGTCGAAGCGGTCTTTCCACAATGGCTGATTACCTGGTCGCTCGCGCACGGTATCGCCATCAGCGAATTGACCCTGCAAATATTGTTTACCGGTACTTTTATTTCCATGTTGCTGCTGCAGCCGGTTTATGGAGCCTTAGTCAGCCGATATCCGCGACGTGTTTTCCTGCCGATCGTGTACGGCGTTTTTATTCTCTGCCTGATCGTCTTCTACGCCTTGTTTGACCAGGAAATTGCAGGGCGCGGTGCGGTATTTTTCATCTGGGTTGCCGTGTTTAATTTATTCGCGGTTTCGGTGTTCTGGAGCTTCATGTCCGATATCTATACCGAGCAGGCGGCACGATTGTTCTATAGCTATATCGGCGTTGGCGGGACTCTGGGCGCGATTGCCGGCCCGATGCTCACCAAGATTTTGTCCAAACATCTGCAAGTTTCGCAATTGCTGCTGGTGTCTATTTTCTTCCTCAGTATTTGTCTTGTTTGCATCCTTTTTTTGCGCCGTTACGCCAAGCGCGCCGAGCAATTGCGACAGCAGAATAATGACGATGTCGCCATCGGCGGCAGTTTCTGGGCCGGATTTCGCATCGTGACAAAATCGCCGCTATTGCGATACATGGCGGTTCTGATGTTTTTCGGCGTAGGTGTTGGCACCCTGCTATATAACGAACAGGCGATCATCGCCAAACAAATTGTCAGTGATGAAGCGCGTACGGCGTATTACGCCAATATTGATTTCTGGATTAACGCCGTCACCCTGTTCATACAGTTATTCATTGCGCCCTTTGTGCTGTTTCGTTTTGGCGTCAAGCCATTGTTATTACTGCCTGCCGTGGCCGTTACCCTCGGCTATTGCCTGCTCGCGGCGGCACCGTTGCCCATCCTGGTGGCTGTGGTGCAAATCGTTACGCGCGCCGGCGAGTTTTCACTGAACAAACCAGCGCGTGAAACCATCTACACGCGAGTGGATCGCGAAACCCGCTACAAGGCAAAAGCCTTTATTGATACTGCCGTTTATCGCGGCGGTGATTTGACTTTTGTCTGGCTGCATAAATTTATTTCCGCCTTCGGTTCGGTTGCGGTATTTGGCGTCGGCATCCTGGTTGCCCTGGGTTTGACTTTCGGCGCATGGAAAGTGGGCAAGCAGCAAGAAAGTTTTCTGGATAACCAGCATTAGCGATGGCGACCAAGGCAGGAAAAATAATCAGCCGCTTGATCAGGTTTTTCTTGTTGATTGGTTTGTTGCTCGCTTGCTGGGCCTTTATCTGGGAGCCCTCGCGGCTTACAGAAAAAAATTACACGCTTGCTTTGCCGAACTGGCCACGGGCCTGCACGTCTTATCGTGTTGCAATTGCATCCGATATTCACGCAGGTGCGCCCTACATAGGTCTGGGAAAAGTCGACCGCATGGTAGCGATGATCCAAAAACAAAAACCCGATCTGGTTTTATTGCCTGGCGATTTCGTGATTCAGGAGGTGCTGGGTGGCAGCTTCATCGCGCCGGAAGAGTTGGCACAACATCTCAAGCCATTGCTTCAAGTTGCAAAAGTCTATGCGGTGCTCGGGAATCACGATGCCTGGCTTGATAGCGAACGCGTGCGTCTCGCACTGGAAAATGCAGGTATTGAAGTTCTGGAAGACCGTGCAATTCCGATCACCAGGAATCAATGCCGGTTCTGGCTGGTCGGATTAAGCGATTACGTCGAGGGCATGCATGAGCACCGGAAGGCATTTTCGATGGTGCCCGAGTACGCTGCGGTATTGGCGTTTACCCATAGTCCGGATGCTTTTCCGGAGATCATCACATCGGAGTTTTCATTGCTGATTGCCGGACACACGCATGGCGGACAAGTGGCGTTGCCGTTTATCGGCAGACCCATCGTGCCCTCTGCATACGGTCAGCGTTACGCGATCGGACATATCCGGAAAAATAATCGCCATTTGTTCGTCACCCCCGGAATCGGCACCAGTATTTTGCCGGTAAGATTCGGCGTACCGCCGGAAATATCCTATTTGCGTCTGCAATCCAACGAAGGAAATACCCCATGAAACAGGTTGGCTTATTCACCCGTATGGCCAAGGCCGCTGCACGGTTTACCGGGCGGGCCGCATGTTTCAATCTGGCCGTGCTGCTTATCTTGATTTGGCTGGTAACCGGGCCGGTATTCCAATATAGCGATACCTGGCAGCTGGTCATCAATACGACAACGACCATCATCACTTTCCTGATGGTGTTCCTGATTCAAAATACCCAGAATCGCGATACCCAGGCAATACAAATCAAGCTCGATGAAATAATCCGTTCGATGGAAGGTGCCCATAATGCATTGCTGGATCTGGAAGAGCTTGATGAAAACACCCTTGATGCTTTTCGTACGCGGTATGAAGCGCTTGCCTCAAAAGCCAGGAAAGAAATTGCCACGGGAGGCAACGACCGGGGTTCGCCGGATTTGGATTCCGATTAGCAATATGGCCGCGGCATGACCTTTGGCGCATGGCAGGCGTGCCAATTAGGGCCAGGCTGCTGAATATCCGATCGGGAGTGTCATCATGATTTCACGTCGTCATTTTATCGCCGGAACTGCTGCTGCCAGTGCACTTGCCGCCACATCGAAAGCCATCGGGAAGGCTCCCGGTCAAGCCGGGCCGCTAAGAATTCTCGTGATGGGTGGTACTGGGTTCCTCGGGCCGCATTTTGTCGAAGCTGCCTTGAACAAGGGGCATCAACTGACTTTATTCAATCGTGGCAAGACCAATCCCGGTCGCTTCAAAGACTCGCGTTACGAAAGCATCGAGCAATTGCAGGGCGATCGCAAAAGTGATTTATCGGCACTGCAAAATAAAACCTGGGACGCAGTGCTGGATACATCGGCGTATTTGCCAGCCGATGTCACGCGCTCGGCCAGTTTGCTGGCATCTGCCGTACAGCAGTATCTGATCATCTCGACCATTTCGGTTTACGCAAAAATGGATAAGCCCGGCCTGGATGAAAGCAGCGAACTTATCGTTTTGGCCGACCCGAATGTCGATAAAGTCACCAATGAAACCTATGGCGGTTTGAAAGCCTTGTCTGAACGCGCGGCGGAATCCGCCATGCCGGGAAAAGTAACGGTGGTTCGTCCCGGCTTGATAGTAGGTCCGGGCGATACGACCGACCGTTTTACCTACTGGCCGGTACGAGCAGCTCGCGGTGGCGATATGCTTGCGCCGGAATCTCCAGATGCGCCGACACAATTTATCGATGTGCGTGATTTGGCCAATTTTTTATTGCATCTTGTCGAACAGAAAAATATCGGCATTTTCAACGCCGATGCACAAGCGGGAAGCCTGACCATGGGCAAGGTATTGAATGCCTGCCAGAAAGCTTCGCCAAAGCCAGTCAAACCGGTATGGGTGCCAGCCGATTTTCTGGCGGAAAACAATGTGGGTGCATGGATGGATTTACCGTGCTGGATTCCCGCACATGGCGATGAAGCCGGCTTTGGTCAGCGCAGTGCAAAAAAAGCGCTGGCGGCAGGCTTGATGTACCGATCACTCGACAACACGGTGCGTGACACGCTGGCTTTCTGGAATACGTTGCCTCTTGAGCGTCGGGAAAAACCCGGCGCCGGTTTAAGCGCCGAGCGTGAAACAGAAGTGCTGGCTAAATGGAAGCTGAAAAACAAAACCGCCTCATGAAACCATCGCGATTGAAACGCATTGCCGGAATAAGTTCTGTGTTAGCGTAAACATATTCGTTCACCGGGGTGTGTCATGAAAAAACTTGTCTGCATGGGTTTTATTGTCCTGATCATTTCCATCAGTGCCTGCCAAAGTGCAACGATGGCCAATGCCGAAACCACGCCGACTGCCGAGCTCAGAAATACATTGTGGAAACTGGCCAATCTCGATGGCAAAGCCATACAAACCCGCGAAGGTCAGCGAATGGCATCGTTGACCTTGAGTTCGGAAGAATCGCGCGCCCGGATTGCAACGGCATGCAATAGTGGATCGGCGGCGTTTACGGTAGACGGAAAAAAATTGAAATTCGATGTGGCCATGTCGACCAAAATGGCATGCGAACAAGACCGCATGCAGGAAGAAAGTGCCTTCTTCAAAGTGATCGAGAATACCGCCAGTTATGAAATCAAGGGAGAAATACTTGAGCTTCACGATGCGGCCGGCAAGTTGCTGGCGAGTTTCCATGCGGAATATTTGCAATAAAATATTGCGTTGAAATTTTCCGGGAAAAGCAAGAATGTCCGACCACTCCATCAAGCCCTATGACAAGCCTGCGGGCGGCTGGGATTCGCTAAAAAGATCGTGGCAGGCTTTGCGGGATGAAGGAATAGTCACGCGCGGTGCCAAAGCATTGTTGCGCACCAATCAAAACGAAGGCTTCGATTGCCCCGGTTGTGCATGGCCGGATCGCAATCCCAATTCGACATTCGAATTTTGCGAGAACGGCGTGAAGGCGGTCGCCGCCGAAGCGACTTCCAAACGCGTTACCCGCGATTTTTTTGCCGGCCATACCGTTGCCCAATTATCTGCACAGGAGGATCTTTGGCTGGAAGCGCAGGGGCGTCTTGTCGAACCGATGCGCTACGAACCTGCCACGGATCATTATGTGCCGGTGGAATGGGATGCGGCATTTGGCTTGATAGGCAATGCTCTCAATGCGCTTGAGCATCCTGACCAGGCTCTGTTCTATACCTCGGGGCGCACTTCAAACGAAGCGGCATTTCTGTACCAGTTATTTGCCCGCGAATTCGGCACCAATAATCTGCCTGACTGTTCCAATCTTTGTCACGAAGCTTCCGGAGTTGCCTTGACCGAACAGATCGGCAGCGGCAAGGGTTCGGTATTGCTGGAAGATTTCGAACTGGCCGAAGCGATTTTTATCTTTGGCCAAAACCCCGGTACCAATCATCCGCGCATGCTGGGCAAACTGCGCACGGCAGCAAAACGGGGTTGCCGCATCGCGGTGTTCAACCCGTTGCGTGAACGCGGGCTTGAACGCTTCGCCAATCCGCAAAGTCCGAAGGACATGCTGACCGGCTCGAGCACGCGGATTGCCTCGAATTATTATGCCTTGCGTATTGGCGGCGATTTGGCAGCGGTGACCGGCATCATCAAGGCATTGCTCGAGAGTGGGGAAATTGATCAAGATTTCATTGATCAATACACGCAGGGCTTCGAAATTCTGCTTGCCGATATTCAGGCGCAAAGCTGGGAAAGCATTGTCGGGCAATCCGGTTTAACTAAAGCCCAGATCGAAGAAGCGGCGAATATTTACAATGCCAGCAAAGCCAGTATTTTTTGCTGGGGCATGGGAATTACCCAGCACCGTCGAGGCGTTGCCACTATCCAGATGCTGATGAATCTTTTGTTGCTCAAAGGCAATATCGGAAAGCCCGGCGCAGGACCATGCCCGGTGCGCGGTCATTCCAATGTGCAGGGTGATCGTACGATGGGCATTTACGAAAAGCCCGGCACCGAATTTCTAGACCGTCTTGCCGGCGAGTTCGATTTCGAACCGCCACGCAATCACGGGTTTGACGTGGTTTCCAGCATCGAGGCCATGTTGGCGGGAAAGGCGAAAGTGTTTTTTGCGATGGGAGGTAATTTCGCCGCCGCAACGCCCGATACACATCGTACGGCCCAGGCACTGCGCAGCTGTGATTTGACCGTACATGTTTCGACCAAATTGAATCGCTCGCATCTTGTACATGGCAGGCAAGCACTGATTTTGCCCTGCCTTGGTCGTAGCGAAATAGATGTACAAGTTGGCGGTAATCAAGCGGTCAGCGTGGAAGATTCCATGAGCATGGTGCATCTGTCTTCGGGGATGAAAAAACCTGTCTCTGAAAGCCTGCTGTCCGAACCGGCCATTGTGGCGCGTCTGGCAGTGGCAACATTGAAAGAAAGCAAAACCGCGTGGCTGCATTTAATCGAACACTACGATCATATTCGTGACCGCATTTCCGCGGTGATTCCCGGCTTTGAAAACTTCAATTCTCGGGTACGGGTGCCTGGTGGTTTCCATTTGCAGCATCCTTGCCGCGGGAGAGTATTTCCAACCGCGACTAATCGGGCAAATTTTTATCCGCATGCTCTCGAAGCAACGAAGCACGGAACGGATGCCGGACTATTCAATTTGATGACGATGCGTTCGCACGATCAATACAACACCACGATTTACGGCCTTGATGATCGTTATCGCGGTGTGCATGGTTATCGACGCGTCTGTTTCATCTGCAAAAATGATCTTGAAAAACTCGGTTGGCAGGCTGGCATGTTGGTTGATATCACTTCGGTTTGGCACGATGGCGAACGCAATGTGCAGGGCTTTACTTTGGTGGAATACGATATTCCCGAAGGCTGCCTTGCCAGTTATTTTCCGGAAACCAATCCACTGGTGCCATTGGATAGTGTTGCAGAACGTGCCGGCACACCGACTTCAAAATCGATCCCTGTGCGTTTGTCATTGAGTGCCGCAGGAACGATGGCGTCATGAGCGTACTTTTTTCGCGATGAAAAAATCCGGTCTTATCCAATACAAGGCGATTCGCATCGATCGTGGCGAACACGGCAATTTTAATGATCAAGTGATCGAAGAAACTCCGGTTGCGATGTCTTATAACGGTGTCTCGCATGCCGTGATGATGGCGACACCGGAAGACCTGGAAGATTTTGCATTGGGCTTTTCCCTGAGCGAGGGTATTGTTGAAAGTGCCGGACAATTTTCTTTTGTCCAAGCCTTACGCAGTGATCAGGGCCTTTGCCTGGAGATGGCAGTTCCGCAAGCGCGTTTTGAGCTGCTTGGTGAACGTCAAAGAAATATCACGGCGGCGAGCGCCTGCGGCATGTGCGGTGTCGAGTCCCTGCAGGCGGCGTTAAGGCCGGCGCCAAAAGTCACTTTGCAGCAGCATGTCGAGGTGGATTCGATCCTGCGGGGAGTTCGGGCATTGAGTGATTGCCAGCCTTTGAATCAACAAAGCGGCGGCGTCCATGCGGCCGCTTTCGTTCATCGTGATGGTGTTCTGGTGCGCGAGGATGTCGGGCGCCACAATGCCCTGGATAAATTAATCGGCGCACTGGCGAAGGAAATTCCGCGCGAGGGTTTTCTAGTACTGAGCTCGCGCGCCTCCTACGAACTGGTTCATAAAGCCGCCATGGCCGGAATCGGTGTTGTAGTTGCCATTTCTGCGCCGACATCGATGGCAATCAACCTCGCCGGGACTTGCGGCATTACGCTCATTTGTTTTGCCCGTGGTGAGCAGATGAATGTGTATACGCATCCGGAACGACTGGTGATGGCCTGAGGCATCGGCAAAAAATCCTGATCGTGCAACACGCGCGCCGCTCTTATTTGACAGGTTTCGGACTCAGCCACATGCGAATTTCGGCATGGAATACTTTATCGCCGGAGGCGTCCAGTACATCGACATTCACCGGCAAGTCGTAACCGGCATTGCTGCTGATAATCGGAATATTCGGTGTCGCAACGCCACGCATCAAGCCGCTCGCCTTTTTCAGATAGGACACCGTCATGCCTTTCGGAATCCAGCGCATATCTTTCGGCAGGCTGGCATCTGTCATCACGCCTGCACACAGCTCGGCCAGATTGCAAAGCGCAATTGCATGCACGGTGCCGATGTGGTTATGCACCGCGCGACGATCTTTGATCGTTGCTTCACAACGGCCATTTTCAAGCAAGGTGAATTTCGGTGAAATGCTGCCGAAGTAGGGTGCTTTGAAGCACACGGCTTTCGAGAACATCCAGTGGCCCAAAGGATATTTCGTGAATTTGTGATACAGGCGAAGTAATGAAGTGGTGTAGGTTTTGTCGTTCATTGCCGATTACCAAAATCCAATGGTAGGGGCGCATGCTTGCTGCGCCCCTGCCCTTGATGGAATATCGCTCAAGCCGCGCGATAGTTTTCCTGCGGCTTGTCCAGGTCGCGCATGCCGGCCGAGACCAGTTCGGATGGATCGAAATCATCGACCGAAATCGCATCCCAGGTCAGTTCGCGCAATTCTTCGAGTTGCAGTTTTTCTTCGGCAGTAATCCAGCCTTCACGAACGCCTTCTTCCAGCTGGTCCTTGAATTCGAGTGCTTCGATGTCACTGTTTTTCAGGGCCTTCAGGAATTTGCGTTCCACCGGTTCGGCAAGAATCACTTTCGCAAGCGATGCATTGATTCGGCCGGCCGGATTATTTTCGCAAGGTGTCAGGAAAGTGCCATCGGCCAAACGATCGCGCGCATCGCACGGTGTCATCAGCAGGGCCGCAGCACGGCGGCCCAGACGATCCGATGGCTCCTGTGCGCGACGGCCCCACGGGAATACCAGCATCCACATCAGCCACGCAGCTGGACGAATCGGGAAGTTGCGCAATGCACCGGAAAGCGCACGTTCGATCTTGAAAGCCGAGTCATGAAATGCATAGGCAAGCAAAGCCTGTTCCGTGGCGGGGCGACCTTCATCTTCATAGCGCTTGAGCATGGCGCTGGCGATATACAAATGGCTGAGCACATCACCCAGACGGCCGGATAATTTTTCCTTGAACTTCAGTTTGCCGCCGAGCAGAAGCATCGAAGTGTCGGCCAGCAAAGCAAGATTGGCCGAGTAACGATTGAGCTTGCGGTAATAGCGTTTGGTGTATGCATCGCCAGGTGCAGAACCGATTTTCGCGGCAGTTAAACCAAACCACCAGCTGCGCACGGCATTGGAAATCGCAAAACCGATGTGGCCGAACAGATTCTTGTCGAATTCGGGGACACGTTTGCTTTCATCCGGATTTTGCGCGGCCTGCATTTCTTTCAGTACCCACGGGTGGCAGCGGATTGCGCCCTGGCCGAAAATCATCAGGCTGCGCGTCATGATGTTGGCGCCTTCCACCGTGATCGAAATCGGCGCCGCTTGCCAGCCACGGCCGAGATAGTTTTTCGGACCAAGAATGACGCCTTTGCCGGCGTTGACATCCATTGCATCGCGCGCCAGCTCGCGCGCCATTTCGGTACAGTGATACTTGGCAATCGCGGATGGCACGGCAGGTTTTTCACCACGATCAACGGCAGCGGCAGTGGCTTGCGACAAGGCACTGCAGGCATAGGCATTGCCGGCGATACGGGCGAGTGCTTCTTCGACACCTTCAAAGCGGCCGATCGATAAACCAAATTGTTTGCGAATGCGGGCATAGGCGCCGGTGACGACCGCGCCGAGTTTAGACGCACCGGTGGATGTGGAAGGCAAGGTAATTGCGCGGCCCACCGACAAGCATTCCACCAGCATGCGCCAGCCGTGGCCGATGAAGTCTTCGCCACCAATCAATTGCGACAAAGGCAGAAACACGTCTTTGCCGTAAATAGGACCGTTCTGGAAGACGCAGTTCAATGGAAAATGGCGGCGGCCGATATCCATGCCCGGTGTGTTGCGTGGAATCAGTGCAAGCGTGATGCCGCGATCTTTTTCGTCGCTGAGCAACGCATTGGGATCATACAAACGGAATGCCAAGCCGATAATCGAGGCAACCGGTGCCAACGTGATGTAGCGTTTTTCGAAATTCATTTTGACGCCGAGAACGCGCGCGCCATTCCACTCGCCTTCGCAGACAATGCCGTAATCGGGAATCGAAGTGGCATCGGAACCGGCGGTCGGGCCGGTTAGGCCAAAGCAGGGAATTTCACGGCCATCGGCCAGACGCGGTAGATAAAAATCTTTTTGTTCCTTGGTGCCGTAATGCACCAGCAATTCGCCGGGGCCGAGCGAGTTCGGTACGCCAACGGTGGAGCTGAGTGTTGCCGAAACCGAAGCCAGTTTCATGATCACGCGTGAATGCGCGAATGCGGAAAAACCCAGGCCACCAAATTCTTTCGGAATGATCATGCCGAAGAATTTGTTTTTCTTCAGGAATTCCCAGATTTCCGGTGAAAGGTCGGCGCGAACATGGGTGGTCTCCCAGTCATTGCACATCATGCAGACTTGTTCGACCGGGCCGTCGATGAAGGCTTGTTCTTCGGCGGTCAATTCCGGTTTCGGTTGCTTGAGCAAAATGTCCCATTTCGGATTGCCGGAAAACAATTCGCCTTCAAACCCCACCGTGCCTGCTTCAAGCGCGACTTTTTCGGTATCGGAAAGCGGCGGCAGGATTTTGGTATAGAAACCAAGCAGGGGTTTGGTAATGAACTGCTGGCGGAAAGGCGTCAGCAGCAATGGCAGTACGACCACCGCAAGCAATACGCCGCAGATGATCGTGGCGGCGACGTTGCCGCCAAACATGCCGACGGCAACCAGGAAAATGGCGGCAACGGCAGTGAAAACCGCCAGCGAAAAGCGGTGATAAGCCGCGATGCCGGTGACAAGAAGTAAGGCGAGAAAGGGAAGGGCGATGCTCATGGTGAAACTCCGGTTACCGCGTAAGGCTGTTGGGATAGTGTGCGCTTGAAATCGAGTAATGTATCGTTGAAAGCATCGTTATCATCACCGGCTACCATATGGGTGGCGTCGGGTAAATGATGATGATGCGCATGTGGAACAAGTTGCAGAAAATCTTCGACGGTATGTTTTGAAACGATATCGCTTTTGCCGCCGCTGATCAGCAAGGTAGGCACCTTTATCTGGCGTGCTGCTTCGCGGATATCGTCTTGCAAATGTTCGCTGTCTTCAACAAATTCGCCGAGCATGCGTCTATCCCAGTGCCATATGAGGCGACCCTGGTGTTCGCGCAATAAAAATTTCAGTTGATTCGTACTTTTACGTTCGCGGCGGTGCGGCAAATAATTGGCGATGACGTCGGCGGCATGTTCGTAGCTGTCAAAGCCGTCTGGAAAAGCATTCATGAAAGCCATGATGCGAGCGACACCGGCGATTTCCCAGCGCGGTGTCACGTCAACCAGAACCAGGGCTGAAAAAGTATTGTGACGAGCCTGCTCCATCATGCCGGTCAAGCCGCCCATCGAAGCCCCGACCAGGATTGGTTTTTCAGGGAACCGGGTGGATAGCAGATGGACATCGTCGGCAAATTGTTCTGCGTGGTAATGCAGGTGCTCCGGATTCCGGCCAGATTCGCCATGGCCGCGCATATCCCAGGCGATTGAGCCGATGCCTTCCTCTGCCAAGGCGGCTTGTGCCGATGACCAGCTTTGTCGTGTTTGACCGAAACCGTGCGCAAATAAAACGCTCGGGGCCTGCTTTGTCACGACTTCATCGCCAACCAGCGCAACACCGTCCCCTCCCATCCAGCAATGACGCTGGATAGGAAAGACAAATTCGGGATGAGTGCTAGCTTCCATACGGGCTAGTATGTTTGATGGGATTTGACCTTGTCAATACCTGAGCGTATGGTTCATGTGAAATGCTTATTTCGTCATAACTGCTCCGTACCGTTAAACTATGCACCGTATGGTTAATCATTCTGACAAATTGGAATCACCGGAAAAAATGGACAAGCCCGCGCGTCTAAGTGCCGAAGACTGGGCTTTAGCCGCCCTGGATGTCATCGCCGAAAGTGGTTTGGCTGCCGTGGCGGTCGAGCCTTTGGCAAAACGACTCGGTGTTACCAAGGGTAGTTTCTATTGGCATTTTCCTTCACGCGATGCCCTGCTGGTTGCCGCACTTGAGCGCTGGGAAGTGATGGAACAGGAAGCGGTATTCGGGAAACTGGAAGCCGTGTCCGACCCGCGTGCGCGTTTGCGCGATTTATTCTTGTTGGTCGCGCACGAACTCAAAACCCACATCATATATAGCGAATTGCTCAAAGCGCTCGATCACCCCGCCGTGCAACCGGTACTGAGTCGTGTATCGCAGCGGCGTCTGGATTATTTGACCGCCAGTTTTCGCCAGGCTGGTTTGCCGCGTGTCGAAGCGCAGCATCGCGCTCGCCTGACCTATGCCGCCTATGTCGGCTTTCTGCAATTATCGTTGCAACTCGCGCAACCGCGTTTGCATCACGATGAATTTGAAGCCTATGTCGGCCATGTGATGACGACCTTGATTCCCTGATAATCGGGTTTCTGCCAGGAACGGCAAAATTTGAATTCCCCGAAGCATGGTTTTTTCCCGAGAGAAATTTGAGTGAGCGAGTTTATCTGGCAGCGCGCGTTGCAAAACTTCCAGGCTCAACGTTTTTCAGAAGCCATCGCCGATTGCGAGCAGCTTATCCATGGTGAACCGGTGTGGTCAATGGCGTTTCCATTGTTGTCCTCGATTTATCTGCATCGGGGGCAGGTCAAATTGGCAACGTACTATGCGGTCGCAGCAACACAGCATCTGGATCAGCTCGATTGGGAAGGTGTTTTAAGTGTCAGCACTGCATTGATGCTGGTTGGTGAAAACCAGCTTGCACATTCGGTGTTAAGCGATATCGAGAAAAGAAATTTCTTTCCGGAAAAAGCGGCGGTGCATTTGGGCCGACAATTGAGCAGCCTGGAAGATATTCCCGCCGCATTGTCATGCTTTCAAAAAGCAGTTGCTGCCGGCGATAACAGCGGTCTTGCGTACCTATCATTGGGTTTGACACTGGCACATATCGGTAATTTCGAGCAGGCAGCAGCGGCTTATGAAAAAGCTTCTACCGATCCGCAATTATTTGCCCATAGCCAATGGGCGCGTTCACAATTGTCTGTCAACAATGGCATGGATGATCGTATCGAACAAATGCAAGCAATACTTGCACAGGTCGGCGTTACGGCAGTTGACAGAGCCTATCTGGGCTACGCTTTGTTCAAGGAATACGAACGTCGCGGAGATTTCGACCAGTCATGGAGTTTTCTCGAGCTGGGCGCGCAGGCTCGGCGAACGATGCAGGCTTACGATGCGCAGGCAGAGAGCCGGATCTTCGATCAGCTGCTGAATCGTTTTGAACATCCTGCTTCCCGCGACATCAACACATTGCCACAGCAAGACAAGGTACCGATATTCATCGTCGGGATGCCACGCACCGGCACCACCTTGCTCGAGCGAATTCTGGGCAATCACTCCGGTATCAAACCCTGCGGCGAACTGCCGGTATTTCATCAGCAACTTCAATGGGTGGCCGATACGGTCATACCGATTAACCTGGACCAAAGAATAGGCGATATTCTGGATAATATCGATTTGCGCGTATTGGGCCAGCGTTATTTGCAAAAGACGCACATGCTGACCGGGGGCTTTCAATATTTCAGCGACAAGAACCCGATGAATTTCATGCTGTGCGGTGCAATTCTCGAGGCCATTCCCGATGCCCGCATCATCCACATGCAACGTAATCCGGTCGATGCGTGTTTTTCAAACCTGAAGGAATTATTCGCGCCTGGTTATTACACTTACAGTTACCAGCTCGACGAGTGTGCCGCACACTACAAAAATCACGCGCGGCTAATGAAGGGTTGGCAGCGCCTGTATCCGGGAAAAATATTGGGCGTTAAATACGAAGATTTGGTCGCCAGGCCGGAAGCCGAAGCGCAGCGCATATTCCAGTATTTGGGTTTGCCTTATTCCAGCGATCTTGTCGATATCGGAAAAAATCAAAGCATAACGACAACGGCCAGCTCCATGCAGGTACGCGATCCGATTCATGTGAAAAACGTGGATGGCTGGAAACGTTATTCCCGATATCTATCTGCATTGGAAATCAATCTGGCAGACGAAATTGCCGGCTATTGAGTAATCGATGCCAGTTTTAGAAAACCGTTATCAGCGCAATGCTCAGCAAGGAATAAACCACGATCACCATCCAGAAGTATTTTGGCGATTCCGTTTTTGAAATCGTATTTCCCCAGAGACCCGATCGGGCAAATACTTCGCCCCGGCTGATGGCATAAATCGTGTAAATGGCGACGAGAACGCCGATCCCCTTGAACATGTCTTTCTCCAACTCACCTTTTAGTGATGCGCTTGAATATTTTTCCGGCTAATACGCCAAACATCGCACCAAGTCCCGAGATGCTGAAGCCGATAATGACGGCAATGGCGATTTCAAATGGAAATAAATTATGGGTACTGTCGTCTTGCGCGATATCCATGATGATTCTGGTTGCCACTGCCGCCGGAGCGCAGCTTCCGAATATTGCGGCAGACCATAAAAAGCCAGTACCTCGGGCAGAAAAAAACAGCGCGGACGAGAATGTCAGAAAAAGACCAAACGAATACAGGGCATCCGGCAACGAAGCTTTGGAATACGGTATTTGCCAGTACGCAATTCCGATTGCCAAATAGCAAATCACGAATGCGATAAACAAATAAAGAATTTTCCTGGATGTCATGATCGGTAACTTTGCCGTTATGCCGGCCCTAGTGTCTTCGTTTCACGGCCCTCACGCCATTCCCATTGCTGATTTATCCCGTCAAGCTGCTGCAAGTAACGAAAAATGGAGCGTACCGTAACTACTTTGTATTGCCCCGATAAGCGAGCGCCGACAGAGTGATCGGTGAAAACCGTATTGGCCGAAAACAGGCCGCCGAGAATGCGTTGTGCGTAGTCGATATGAATCACGTCAGGCGAAAAGCCCTGTGCTTTTTCTAGGGCCTGTGCGTTTGCACGCATCGGTATATTGTTCGCGGGCAATTGTGCGGCAGCCAGCATATCCAGTACCCAGGCAGTCGAGTTTTGAAATTGTCTCGAGTCGTAGCGGGCGATGACGCTGTAATCGGGATCAAAAACCGAAGTGACCGATTGCGTGTTCAATAAAGCAGCAAGGCGTTCGGCCAGTTCGGGTTTTAGCCAGACGATACGGGCGTCCTGACTTTGTAGATCATCCATGAAAAAATTCACGAGACCCTGCGCATAAATGTCCGAGCGCGATGAGCCGCATTGATTCAACAGATGCACCACGGTCCAGCGGCCGTCTTTATGATCACGCACCACGAAACCGACATGGGAATAATGCAGGCCATATTTATTCAAATCGGTACCGTGGCGTGCCAGCAATGCAACCGAAGCATTGTTTTTTTCAAGTTGCTGCAATACCCGTTGCGCTGATTCGGCGGCGGTTGCCAGTGCGCGCGGTGTCGCAGTTTTTTCCGTGCACTGCGTACCGGCGAAAGCCGGCTGCAGAAAAAGCAGACACAACATAATCAGAAAATTTTTCATGACGATAAGCGTCGATGATGAATATGCGGCTGGCATATTTCATTCGGGATAAATGCCAGTGCTTCACTTCCGGCCATCAGGATAAACCCGGCGCTGACGACGGTAAGCACCAGTGCTCCGCCGACAACCAGGCCGCTTAGTTTCAATGCCTCCTTGCCGACCATCAGCGTTATGGAAACCCCGGTGACGGCGCTAATGGCGACAATCTCGACCAGTTCTCCGACAGGTCTGAACGCCTTCACGATCAAACGCGAACCAGCGGGTACTGATCGCAAGACAGAGGAGGTGAGTTCAACCGATGGTGCGAGTGAAATGGCAGATAGCTGGCTTGCTCCCTCGGATTGAGGTTCCGCATGTAGGGGCAAGCCAAAGACGAATAAGGACGCAAGCAAGATAGTTTTCATGGGCAACTCCGTGGCAGTTCAACTTAAGCTCGCGTGGAAAACTCGCAAATTTATTAGACAAGGGATAGGCTTTGCCTTCCGAACGTCTAGGAAAACGCTACCCATGAGCCTTCGCATTGAACTTATCGCCGCGCTCAAGCGCTTATTGAAAGCGCAGGGCATCACTTACGCGGCATTGGCTAAACAATTGGATCTAAGCGAAGCAGCCGTGAAGCGGATGTTCTCGCAGCAAGCCATCAGTCTGGCCCGTCTGGAAGAAATTTGTACGGTTCTGGATGTTGGACTGCCTGAACTGGCGACCGAAACCAAAAGCGGCGGCCCGCCGCCCTTGGCGGAATTGAGTGAAGAAACCGAACAATTGCTGGTCGAGAATCCACCGTATTTGCTGGGTCTTTACCTGACACTGAATCGCTGGAAAGAAGAAGAAGTGCTTGTTCGTTACGATTTCACCAAGCCTCAATGGACAGGTATTCTGGCCAAACTGGACCGCTTGGGTGTTATCGAATTGCTGCCCGAAAATCGCTACCGCCTGCGGACCGCACGTAATTTCCGCTGGCGCAAAGATGGCCCGATGGAACGTTTTTTCATCAAACGCCTGTTGCCGGAGTTCTTCAACCGGCCGTTTTTGGGCGGCAATGAAAATCTATTACTGCTCAGCGGGATGGTCTCGGCAGCTTCGGCTGCCAAGATTGGCTTGCGGCTGGAGGAAGCGGCCGAGGAGTTCGATAGCATGTTGGTGCAAGACGCTGTTTTACCTACAAATCAACGGGTTGGCGTAAGCCTGGTGCTGGCGCAACGGCCCTGGTCATTGCATTTATTTGATGAGGTAAGACGCAAGCCGGCCCCCTGAGCGGTTACAATTGTCACATTGCTTGCGGCCAATTCTTTGCTGCCGTGGAGCCACCGTTTTCCCTTAGCTACGAGTTTTTCAAATGTCCACATCACTTGCTGCCCTCAACCAATGGGTTGAATCTGTTGCACGTTTGACCCAGCCCGAAAAAATTCAATGGTGTACCGGCAGTGAAGCCGAATACAACGCACTCGTCGAATTGATGCTGACCACCGGCGATCTGATCAAGCTCAACGAGCAAACCCATCCCAATTGTTTTTTGCATCGTTCAAGTCCTTCCGATGTGGCGCGCGTCGAACATCTGACTTTCGTCTGCACCAGCAACAAGGAAGATGCCGGCCCGAATAATCACTGGATGGCACCTGCCGATGCACAGGCAAAAATGGCAGAGTTGTATGCCGGTTGCATGCGTGGCCGCACTTTATATGTGGTGCCTTATTGCATGGGGCCGATTGATTCGCCGCTGGCGCGTTGTGGCGTGGAAATTACCGATAGTCCTTATGTCGTCGCCAATATGCGCATCATGACCCGCATGGGCGATGCTGCATTGAAACGCATCGAACGCGAAGGGACCTTCGTCAAGGGCCTGCATTCGATTGGTGATTTGAATCCCGATCGTCGTTTCATCATGCATTTCCCGGAAGAACTTTCGATTCAAAGCTTCGGCTCCGGCTACGGCGGCAATGCATTGCTGGGCAAAAAATGCCATGCCTTGCGCATTGCCTCGTATCAGGCACGCACCGAAGGTTGGCTGGCCGAGCACATGTTGATTGTCGGCATCGAAAATCCGCAAGGCGAAACCCATTACGTTGCCGCCGCTTTCCCGAGTGCCTGCGGAAAAACCAATCTGGCCATGTTGATTCCGCCCGATGGCTACAAAAAAGATGGCTGGAAAGTCTGGACTGTCGGTGACGATATTTGCTGGATGCGTCCCGGAGCAGACGGCCGTTTGTATGCGATTAATCCGGAAGCCGGTTTCTTCGGTGTCGCGCCCGGCACCAGTATCAAGACCAACGCCAGCGCGATGGCAATGTTGAACAAAGATGCCATCTTTACCAATGTCGCAGTGACCGCCGACAATCAACCGTGGTGGGAAGGTTTGCCGGAAGGCGTGCCGGTGAAAGACTGGCAGGGACGTGATTACGACAAAGCCAATGGTCCGGCGGCACATCCCAATTCACGTTTCACCGTTTCCGCAAAGCAATGCCCCAGCTACACCGATAAAGCCGAAGATGCCCAGGGCGTGCCTTTGTCGGCGATTGTTTTCGGTGGCCGTCGTGAATCACTGGTGCCACTGGTATTTGAAGCACGCAATTGGACGCATGGTGTTTTGGTCGGTGCTTCGATGGCATCGGAAACCACGGCTGCCGCGACCGGTGCCGTCGGCATCGTGCGTCGCGATTCAATGGCGATGAAACCATTTGCCGGTTACAACTTCGCCGATTATTTTTCACACTGGTTGAGCTTCGACAAACCGGGTGCGAAGTTGCCGAAAATTTTCCACGTCAACTGGTTCCGCAAAGGTAGCGATGGCAAATTCATGTGGCCTGGTTTTGGTGACAACCTGCGCGTGCTCGAATGGATGTTGAAACGCGTGACTGGCCAGGCTGCGGCAAACGAAACCCCGATTGGCAATCTGCCAAATACGGCCGATCTGAATATCAATGGTTTGAACCTCGATACTGCCAGCCTGAATGCATTGCTCGAGGTCAACCGCGAAGGCTGGTACGAGGAAATGGAAGCCATCGGCGAATATCTGCAAAGCTACGGTGAACGTACGCCGAAGGCATTGCTGGACGAACAGGAAAAGATTGCCAAACAATTGGCATGATTTGTAAACCAAAAGCCGGCAGATGATTTTCGCAATCATCTGCCGGCTTTTCTTTTTCTATCTTAATGAATCAGAGGCTTCCAGTCTGTGGGCAACATGGCCGCCGGAGCGATGGTTTCATGCGCCCATCGGGTAGCGATGCCGAGTTCGATTTTATATCGGTCGCGGATGGTTTCCCGTTCAGTGGCGCGCATTGTCGGACTGTATTGTGTGTCGGTATCTTTTGAGTTTCGACTGAATACCTGTGCGACGCGCTCCGAAATCACGGTTTGTGCGGTATCGAATTTGAGAAATCTTGCACACGATGTCACGACGCTTTCCGGCGAGGCCAGCAGTGTTTTCATGTCCAGCGTGCATAAATCGCCATTCTTGTCATTTGCCAGCGCAACGGCGTACCACTCCATTTGCGCATACCAGGTAATGACGCAGGCTTCCAGAAAGTGAAATTTGTAATCGGTCGGAATGCCGAGTTCTTTTTGAAGTTGCGTTCCATGCAATAGATGTTGCGCCATCCAGCGAATATAAGTGTCGGCGGCGGGCAGTTTTTTGCAGCAGGAGATAATGAATTCATCCAGGCTGGAATACAGCAGAATCGCCCTGCTGTTGGTCAACTTCATGGTGTCGGGCAAAAGACGGTTGACCGAGTTGGTCGGTTTGATCAGTGTCCGGCCGGCGCTGGCCCAGGGGCGACCAAGTAATTTCAGCGTTGTATTCAGGGATTGGTGCAGCGCTTCGTTTGGCAGGCGAAGTGAGGCATCGGAAATACTCAACAAGCTATTGGGTTCTTTCAGCGAAACGATGCTGGGTGAATCGTCCAGCGCCCTGGCAAGCAATGTCGACCCGCAAAAGGCGGTATGAAACAGGAAAGCCTGCGTCGATGTTTCCGACAAATCTTCAAATTCGCGTTCCGGAACGCGCTTGGCAAGATCCCAATTGATCTTCATGCGCGAATCCAGAAACGAAGGCTTGGTAATATCCTCAAGCTTCACGTCCAGCATCAGAAACTCATTCTGCGCCGGGTCGAAATCAAGAGGAAAATAATGGGCGTCGGCAAAGTCATTCATGTTTGTGCAAGCTCTCCTGCGGGAGGAGCATCCAATCGGCAAGCGTTGGATAAGGCGCACAAGAATCGTGCCAAAATTTTATTTTTCTTAAATCAACAAGTTAGAATTTCCGGGCTTGTTTTGTCATTGCATAACGCACGAGAAGCCATGCAGGCTGCACGATCATGAAAGTTTTTTACTGCCATCATTTCGTATTGCCATTGCCAGAAGGCCATAGCTTTCCGATGGATAAATACCGCTTGCTGTATGAGCGGGTAAAACAGAATTCCGAAAATTGGAAAATCGAACTGATAGAGCCATCGGCAGCAAGCGATAGCGATTTACTACGCGTGCATTGCAGTGACTACATTGGTCGCATGCGTTCGGGGAGCACGAGTGAACAGGAAATGCGGCGTATCGGTTTTCCCTGGTCGGCCAAAATGGTCGAGCGTTCGAGGCGATCTTCCGGCGCCACCATGCAGGCGCTTGAGTCGGCCATTGCCGGTGATGCCATTGCGGTAAATCTAGCCGGCGGCACGCATCACGCAGCGTATGACCGCGGCGGTGGTTACTGCGTGTTCAACGATAGTGTCATTGCGGCACGTTATGTACAGGAAAAAAATCTGGCCAAAAAAATACTGGTCGTCGATCTGGATGTACACCAAGGCAATGGCACGGCCGAGTTGTGTCGCGACGATGCCAGTATTTTTACTTTTTCGATGCATGCGGAAAAAAACTATCCTGCCATCAAGCCTGCTTCCGATCTCGATGTGCCGCTTCGTAACCATACCGGCGATGCAGAGTATCTGGACATACTTGCCAGATATCTGCCAATGGCCATTGAGCGCGCCGAGCCCGATGCGGTTATTTATTTGGCCGGTGCCGATCCTTATGAGGGAGACCGATTGGGTTTTCTGTCGCTGAGCAAAGCTGGCCTGGCACAAAGGGACCGTTTCGTGATGCAGGCTTGCCGGCAGGCGCGTTTGCCTATGGCAGTCTCGATGGCGGGCGGCTATTGCCCCCAGGTTGAGCACATTGCCGATATCCATGCACAGACGGTGCAAATTGCGGCCGGTTTCTTTCAGGGACGCGATTAAACCATTTGTACCTGTCGGGCATCTTAGCCTTTATGCTAAATGCCGCCGTGACCACCGAATTACTACATGAGCAATCGCTGCCCGATACGCGCGAAGACGATTTCGTCCTGGTGCGGGCGGCAAGTGGCGGCGATCAAAAAGCTTTCGAGCAGCTTTACCGGAAACATTCGAAGCGCCTGATGTCGGTGCTCTGGCGTTTGTGCGGCGGCCAACAGGCGCGCGCCGAAGATTGTTTGCAGGAAGCTTTCGTCAAAGCCTGGCAAGCCTTGCCGGGTTTTCGTTATGAAAGTGCATTTTCAAGCTGGTTGCACCGCCTTGCGGTAAATATTGCCTTGATGGAATTGCGTTCCCGCAAGGGTGCCGAGGATTTGGAACAGGACGATGCGGTCCTGGCGTTTGAAAAAACCGGTGACACCGCAAGCCGTCAAACGCGTATGCAAATGGATTTGGAACGTGCCGTCGCCAGTTTGCCGCCGCGTGCCAGGGCGGTGTTGGTCTTGTTTGATATCGAGGGCTGGACGCACGAAGCGATCGCCGAACATTGCGATATGGCGGTCGGCAGTTCAAAAGCACAATTGCATCGAGCGCGCGCTTTGCTGAGAGAAAAACTGGGAGCCTATCGTGACTAATCATTCTTCACATCTACCAAGCGATGCCGAGCTGCGTTTGCAGTTGCGCGGGCTTTCGAAAGAACGCGAAGTCGGGCGCGACTTGTGGCCTGGAATTGCCGCCGGCATTCAAAACATTCCGGGCAAGAAAAAAAACCGGCTTTGGCCCGGTTTGGCAATGGCTGCGAGCCTGGCTTTGGTAGTCGTACTCGCGTTGCCATTATTTACATCGCATCAATCCGGTGATGGCAGTCGTGTTGAAGCCCAGGTTGTAAGGTCTGAAGTCAGGGCAATGGACGTTGAATATCAGGCGGCATTGAAAGAATTTTCTTCTGCCAAAGTGGCCCCTGAAGTGAAAGCCCAATTGCAGTTGCTGGACAATTCGGCCAGGCAGCTGCATCAGGCGCTTAATCAAAGCCCGCAATCGACTTTCCTCATTCCCATGTTGCGCCGCACTTATTTGCAGCGGTTGCAGCTTACCCAACGCGCTCTCGCTACCAATCTTGTCTAGGAAATTTATGAAAACCATCAAATACACCAAATCTGCATTATTGGCCGCCGTTATCACGGCTTTCATCTGCCCGCTGGACGCATTCGCTGCCACGCCCATCAACCAGACGCGCGCCATAAATGCCGACGGCGAGGTCAATGTCGAAAATATCAGCGGTTCAATAAAGGTCCGCGTATGGAACGAGCCTAAAGTGCAAATCACCGGATCACTGGGCGAGGGCGTTGAAAAACTCATCGTGGAAGGTGATGCCCGCAGTCTGCACATCAAGGTGAAATACCCCGAGCACAAAGGCTGGTTTGGCTGGGGTGGCAATAATGTCAAAGAACCAACACGGCTTGAGTTGATGGTGCCTCTTAAAGTGGCCTTGGCGCTTGAAGCGGTGAGTGCCGATATCGATGTGCAAGGCAGTGCCGCGCCGCGCTTGACTATTAATAGTGTGAGTGGCGACACCACGGTGCTGGCATCTTCTCCGGGCAAGCTGACAATCGAGAGCGTGAGCGGCAATATCAACTTGAAGCTCACCAGCCCGCAAGTCAGCATCAATAGCGTCAGCGGAGACATTAAAATGCTCGGGCACCTCAATGGCCGGGTTGACGTGGAGACGGTTTCCGGCGATGTCGAGCTCGACACGCCTTCTCTCAACCAACTGCATTTCAATTCGGTCTCGGGTGATGGTCATTTTCACACCTCGCTCACCGGAAACGGTCGAGTCGAGATGGATTCGGTCAGTGGCGACCTGCATCTGAGGCTGGGCAAATCCAATTCTGCCGAAATCAAGGTGGAAAGCTTCAGCGGGGATATTTCGAGCGCAGTTGGGAAAGTTGTTAAGGAAGAGTATGGCCCTGGTCAAAGCCTGAAGGCCCGTTTGGGCGATGGTAAAGGCCTCGTTGACCTGAATACCATGTCCGGAGATGTGACCATTGAGCTTGAGTAAGCAATTGAAAATATTGGTAAAAATAAGAAATTAGAATTTTTGCACCAGACATTTTCACGATTTGCGGGCTAACGCACGCTTTACCCCCACATTACGGGTTTGGCACTAAGTAAAAATTGCGTTATGCTCGCTGAGCCAGGGTGTCAGTCCATAACGGTAGTCACCTCGAGGCTTTATCCTAGAACTCATTTAGAGTCACTAACTCTAACGTTGGAGAGAGAGTAAATGTCTAATATTAATCAGCTGTCTAGTGCGATCAAATTCGCATTATTTGTCGGCGCTTCTGCTTCCTTAGCAACTGTTTCGGCATTTGCTCAAGATGCGAAAAAAACTGAAGTAGAAATCCCCGTTGAAGTAGTCGGTACGCGCATTAAGCAAGTCAATAAAGAAACCGCTCAGCCGGTCCAAATTGTTACTCGTGAAGATATCGCCAAAACCGGCTTGAACAACGTCTATGACGTACTCAACAACATCACCGCAAGTGATGGTTCGGGTCTCAGCACCGTTACCACTCAAACCAACGGTTCGGATGGTTCACAGCAAATTTCTTTGCGTGGCCTGGGTTCAAACCGTACCCTGGTTCTGGTTGATGGCAAGCGTTGGGTTACCGACCCATCGGGTACCGTCGATTTGTCCACGATTCCACTCGCCATCATTGAGCGTATCGAAGTCCTGAAAGACGGCGCATCCGCCATCTACGGTTCCGATGCTATCGCAGGCGTTGTCAATATCGTTACCCGCAAAAACTACGACGGCGCACAAGCTGGCGTGTACTACGGCCAAACCAACAAAGGCGACGGTGCACAAACCGGTGCTGACCTGACGATTGGTACGCAAGGCGAAAAAAGCAACACCACATTCTCGATCAGCCGTACCACCCAGGATCAAATCCTTGCTGGTGACCGCGCTCAATCGGCATTCCCGTACGCTTACGGTTGCGAAGAACAACTCGCTACTCCAGGCGGCAACTTGGGTGCTTATTGCGGTTCCGCATCGGGTATCTATGGTCGCTTCGTTGTAACCGGTCTTGGTACCGTTGCACTGAACCACGTCACCCCAAGTGCTACCACCGGCGGCGATCCATTAGCCGATGGCGTGATCACTGCAGCTGACTTCCATACGTTCAACAATCTTGATCGTTACAACTTTGCACCGATCAACTATCTGCAACAACCTGCAGAACGTCTGAACCTGTTCGCAACCACCCGTTATGACCTGACCGATACCATCTCCCTGTACGGTCGCGTGTCCTACACCAAACGTACCTCGACCCAGCAATTGGCCGAAGTACCTTTGACCATTTCGAACACGGGCGCTTCCGGCCCACCGTGGATCATGAACTTGGCGGTTAACTCCATCTTCAATCCGTTCGGCGTACAAGTGAATACCATCAACTCGCGTATGCAGCCAGTTGGCCCGCGTACCAACCATTTTGACTACGACATTCTCGCAACCCAACTCGGTGCAGAAGGTAGCTTCAACCTGGGTGAGCATTTGTTGAACTGGGACGTCTATGCCCAATACAACGATGGTCAGTATGATGAAGTCGGCGAAAACTACATCAACCTGTTCAACCTGCGCAATGCGCTGGGCCAATCCGGTTTTGATGCGACACCAGGCCGTGGCTTCTATTGCGGCGCTTCGTGGGCAACCCGTATCGTCGGTTGCGTACCATTCAACATCACCGGCGGTCCAAGCTTGGGTCTCGGCGCAACTTACGCCGGCCACGTCATTACTGCAGCAGACGTAGCTCAAATGGTTGACTACATTGGTTACACCCGCGTTGCAACATCGGGCAACACCACCAAGAACTTCGGCGCCAACTTGAACGGTGATCTGTTCGAACTGCCAGGTGGCTCGGCTGCTTTCGCTCTGGGTTATGAATACCGTAAAGACGATGCACACAACGATCCGGATGCTCTGACTGCAGAAGGTGGCGGTTCCAACAACTTCCAACTGCCGACCAAAGGTAGCACTGACGTAACAGAATTCTATGCAGAATTCCTGTTCCCGCTCTTGAAAGATACTTTCCTCGCGAAAGATCTGGAACTCGACGTTGCTGTCCGCAAGTCCAGCTATCATGCTGCCGGTGAAGCTGATCCAAACGGTGCCGATCTCGACACCACGACGCAACATTATGACTTCAGCCAAGGTTCGCCAATCAACTGGAAAGCCAGCCTGAAATGGAAACCAATCGACGACTTGCTGGTTCGTGCAAGTTGGGGTGAAACCTTCCGTGCACCAGCTGCTACCGATTTGTTCGGCGGTATCGGTGAAGGCTTCCCGGCTGCACTGGATCCTTGCCGTACAGCGGCGTGGGGCGGTCTGTCAGCTGCAGCACAAGCTAACTGCTTGGCAGCTGGCGTACCTGTCGGCGGTGCAACACAGCCGTTCGGTCAAATCCGTGGTTACTTCGGTTCCAACGTCAACCTGAAACCAGAACAAGGTGAAAACTTTGGTTTGGGCTTTGTGTACAGCCCAAGCTGGTTGGAAAACTTTGACATCTCCATGGACCTTTGGAAAATCCGCTTGAATGATGCCATCTCGTCTTACGGCGTAGGCACCATCTTGACCAACTGCTACACCCGTTTGTACAACAACGGCGCTGTCACTGGTGATCCAAGCTACTGCGGCTTCATCCAACGCGATCCTGCTGCTGGCGGCGCTGTAAGCGTGGTCAACAGTACCCAATTGAACGTTTCTTCTTACAAAACCCAAGGTATCGATCTGGGCTTGGCTTACAAGTTCGACACCTCGTTCGGTAAGTTCGCGATCAAGTGGGACACCACCTGGGTTGACTCCCTGAAGACCGCTACCATCATCGACCCATTCACTGGCCTGCCTTTGAATGAAGTTGATTCCGTTGGTACATATCCTGGTTCCCCAACCTTTGAATATCGCTCGGTATTGACGATTGGCTGGACCTTGGGTGACTTCAATGCAAACTGGACAACACGTTATCTGTCCGACATCAAAGAAGATTTCTGCTTCTTTAATCAAGTCAGTAACACCACGCCTAGCGACTTCGTTTGCAATCAACGCAATGGCGACGGCTTAAACCACTCGGGTCAATACGCTGTACATGATCTGCAGTTGGGCTGGAAAGCTCCGTGGGATGCTTCGGTCACCATCGGTGCCCGTAATATCTTCGGTAAAGAACCACCACGTTTGTACAATGCGTTCGCTCACTCGTTTGACGCTTCGTATGACATCCCGGGTGGCGCTTACTGGTATGCATCGTACCGTCAAGATTTCTAAGCCTGGCTTGGAAGTTTGCTTCAAAACTAACCGCGGCCCTTGGGCCGCGGTTTTTTTATGCCTGTCTTTTTATATATCGTATCTACAAGTTCGAGATGGTTTCAGGTACGCATTCATTGCTGGCTGCAAGAAACGAGGGGTTTGCAGGATTGCCAATAATTCAACAGCACTTCAAGAGGCGATGAGCAAATCGATTCGTTTATAGGGTTGGCTGAAGATTTATCGCATGCTGTAAGGGCAGACTGTCGTCGACGATGTCGAGTATCTGGAGCGGCCTTGATGATTGTTTTTAAACCACGGAGCAGATAATGAGAATTACAAATCCACTTCGTATTTCACAAACGGGACTGCGCCGTTATCGAGTGAATTATTATCATTGCCCTTGAAGGGATTGGTCCCGGAGCTATTGATATTGTCCGCGCCGACCGATAATTTGCCGCGCCAAGGGGTCTTCCATGTTACGCCGGCACCGACACTCTTGAAGCTGCTGGGTTGGCCAGGTATCTGGATATTCGAACCTGTGATTTCGCCGCCGAAATTCCCATGGCCGGCACCGATGGTGACCGAACTGGTCTGCCATTCGTCAGGCAGGAAATTACCGGTTAATTGCGAAGCGGGGATCGCTCTGACCTGTGCGACCGTGCCGCCAAGATTAAGCCATGTCTTTTGCCCCAATGCGATTTCACCGTTAAGAGTGATTTCTTTTTGCTGCACTAAAGCACTGGTAACACGCGGGCTGCCGGCCACGAAAGTCGACTTGCCATTTCCGGCAAAGGCATTGAAATTAAACTGTGACCAATTGCCGCCAGCGGACAGCAGGAAATTTTTGTAGCGCAATTGCGATTGCATTATCAAATCCGGCCTTGAACTGCCAAAACTGTTGCCAGGATTGAGCAAGTCGCCAATGCGGCAGTTTTGCGCCAGATTACCGAGATTGTTGAACAAGCCCGGTTGGCCGTTACAAACCAGGCCAAGGCCCGGATTGTTGGATAAGCTGAGGGCGCTGCTGAACTTTAATTGCGAGGTCAGTGGGATATTCAAAGCGGCCACGGAGTTGGCAGGCCGAATGACTGTGCGACCATTACTGGAGTTAATCGAGTTGGAGTCGATCAATAACACGCCCTCAAGCTTGTTATTCAGACCGTTCCAGATCGGCAGCATGGTTTGCGCATGGCGATCTACCAGCGGTGATTTAACCGAATTTTGCGCGTGCGCAGCCGTTGCCATTGTGGCAATGATCAAGCTGGCTAACAGACGCATTTTCAAGTTGAAACCCCTTTAAAGAGTAGCTTTGGAGGTGCCCGGAACCGGAAAAGTTCCAAGACCAACCATACACCATTTTACGGTATTTTAACCATTACTGCAGTAGCCCCGACCCAGGGGCGCTAGGGTGGGGCCGGGCGAATAGGTTTTCTATATTTTCCCTAGTAAAAACATAGGCTTGACCACAAAAATCACAGTGCACCGTGGCTAGTTCTTCTTCCAAAGATGCCAAAGCTTCCTCTTTCCCCAAACTTTGCATTACTTCCTCGACCCTGGAACGCGAGCACGAACAGGCAAATTGCAGTGATTTGCTATCCAGCAGGCGCACGTCTTCTTCGTGAAATAGTCGCCAAAGCAGAGTGTCGTGAGCCGTCTCCAGCAGTTCGTCATTGCCTAGCGTATCGAAAAGAGCAGACACACGAGGCCATGCATCCCAATCTTCCTGCTGGCCAGGCAATTGTTGGATCAGCAGGCCGGCGGTATGGGTTTCGGTCGCAGCCAGCAATATACGCGTCGGCAGTTGCTCCGATTGCATGAAGTAATTCTCGAAAGCATGCGCCAGACTATCGGCTTCAAGACTGACGATGCCTTGATAGCGGACAGGTTCGCGTGCGCCCGGTGCCACGGTCTCGATGGTAATGGCCAAAAGCGAGCCTTCGCCAAACGATGCTGGTGTCAAGGCAAGCGGCAAAGGCTCCTCATAACGGGCAATGCCTCGCAGCGTGCCCTCGGTGGTGCATTCGGCAAATAAAGTGCGAAGTGCGCCGGTTCCGCGTAATTGAACACTTAGCCGCCCCTCGACTTTGATATGACCGGTAAACAAGGCGGCAGCTGTGAATGTTTCACCAAGCCTGTGCAATACGCCACTGGGATAACTTGCATGCGATTGAATCGCTTGCCAGGAATGTTCGAGTCTTACCCAAACACCGCGCACGCCGGCACGTTCGAGCATGAAACGATGTAGCGAATCCAATTGCTTTTCTGTCATGGGGATTATTTTAACGGGTTTCATCGGTTTGCGTGGTCGTTCCAGTAACGCGGTCAAGACCAGACGGCTTTATATACGGCTTGCACTGGTTTAGCATGAGGTATCGACCACGCAACTCTGCGCGACCCTGAGCCATCTCTCTTTATGACTGCCACCAAAGCCAAGCCACAGCGTTCACGTGGAAGAAAATTTTTACGTCTTGTTTTTTTATGGCTGCCATTGTTGTTTGTCCTGATTTCAGTATCGCAAGTGCTCGTGATGCGCTGGGTTGACCCGATAACATCCAGTTTCATGATTGGTCGGCAAGTCGATGCATGGCTTGAAAAAGATTGGGGCTTTCGGGTTTCCTATGAATGGAAAGACGAAGATAAATTATCCAGGCATTTGCCGATTGCCCTGGTAGCCGCCGAAGATCAAAAATTTCCCGAGCACGATGGCTTTGATTTCGAAGCCATGGAAAAAGCAATGGAGCACAACAAGAACAGCAAGAAAATCAAAGGCGGCAGCACCATCAGCCAGCAAGTGGCAAAAAATTTATTTTGCTGGAGTGGCCACGGCTTTACGCGTTATCTTCGCAAGCCGGTGGAAGCCTGGTACACCATGCTTATCGAACTTTTCTGGCCCAAGCATCGCATTATTGAAGTCTATGCCAATATCGCCGAGTTTGGCGACGGCGTGTATGGCGCCGAATCGGCTGCAAAAAGATTCTTTGGCAAATCGGCAAAAAATCTGACACCCAATGAAAGCGCACGTTTGGCGGCAGTATTGCCGAACCCCAAAAAATTCAGCGCGAAAAACCCCAGTGCCTATGTTGCCCGTCGTGCACGCTGGATTCAGCGACAAATGCGGCAGCTCGGTGGGCCGGGCTATTTGGCGGAAGACCCGGAAGAAGTCGTGGAAAAACCGCAGCGAAAGAAAAAATAGGCAAGCCCGGCGCCGACAAGTTGTGAAGCGATAAAGCCCAGTACGTCATCGGGCCGAATGCCGGCAAAACTTTGTGTCAATGAACGTGCAATCGTTACTGCAGGGTTGGCAAACGATGTGCTTGAAGTAAACCAGTACGCTGCAAAAATATAGCTGGCGACCAAAGCCGGTGTTTGCGTGGCTTTCTGTTTCCGGGCCAGCAAAATCGTGATCAACAAGCCGAAAGTTGCAATGACTTCCGATAAGTCCTGTGCAAAACCGGTTCGGATATGGGTGCCGGGTTGAATCAGCGATTGTTCAAACATGGCATGGGCAAGCAACACGCCTAAAATGGCACCGGAAATTTGCGCCAACAAATACCAAAGCAATTCCTTGCCACTCAGCTCGCCGCGTGCACGCATCACCAGAGTAACAACGGGATTGAAATGCGCGCCGGAAACCGGCCCCAGAGTAGTAATCAACACATACAAAACGGCTGCCGTTGCCGATGCATTGGCCAGCAATGCAATAGCATTGTTTCCCTGGGACAAATTGACGCCCATGATGCCGCTGCCGACGATAGTTGCCAGTAAAACTGTTGTGCCGAGAAATTCGGCGAGCGTTTTATTTCGCAAACTCATGAGAGTGATTTCAGCAGTTTTTTTACGCGCAACGAAATTTCGTCACGCACGGCGCGATAGTTTTCGTCATCCATGTTTTTTGGATCAGGCAGACCCCAATCTTCGCGGCGTTTTGCCGGTATCCACGGGCAATTATCGCCACAACCCATGGTAATGACGGCATCGAATTCACCGTCGATATCCTCCAGCGATTTGGAGGAGTGCGTACGCAAGTCATAATTCAATTCGTCCATAAAACGAATTGCTTTGGGGTTGATCACGCCTGATGGTTTCGAACCGGCGCTTTGGGCATCGACATTGTCGCCGCCGTGAATATGGGCAAAGGCTTCCGCCATTTGACTACGATTTGAATTTTCGACACAGACAAACAATACGCGTTTCATTTCAACATGCCTTGCAGATTTCGGTTGCTTTGACGCTAGCTTCGCAAGCTGCGCCCTCGCAGCAGTTTTCGGTCAGAAACCCGATCAATGCATTCATGCAGGAATAATCTGCACGAATGCGGATCACGCGGCCTTCGCGCTGATCGAGCACCAAGCCGGCGCTGCGTAAAATATTGAGATGTGCCGTTAGCGTGGCAGGCGGAATATCGAGTGCTTCACGCAGGTCACCCACAGCCATGCCAGCTTGACCGGCTTGTACCAGCAAACGGAAAGCGGCCAGACGACTTTCCTGAGCCAGGGCTTTTAGGGCGTTGAGTGCGTTTGAATTATTCATGATTCGATAATTCCAGAATTATGGAAGTATGTCAACGGAGCCGTTAAAACCATTACCATTCAGGCATGACAAAGCCTGAAAAAATAAGCCTGCTGGTCGCCGCGTATAACGAAGAGGCAAGCTTGCCGACACTGCATGCGCGCCTGACCGCCGCCATCAAGGACATCCATGCCGAGTTTGAAATCCTGTATGTCGATGATGGCAGTACCGACAACACATGGGCCCTGCTGGAACAAATGGCCCAATCCGATGAGCGCATCGCCATTCTTCGTTTATCACGAAATTTTGGCAAGGAAGCGGCGTTGACGGCCGGATTGGATCACGTTTCTCCCGACAGTAATGCCTTGATCGTGATGGATGCCGATGGCCAGGATCCGCCGGAACTTATTCCGGAATTCATCGCGAAATGGCGCGAAGGTTTTGATGTCGTATACGGCACGCGTTCTGAGCGTGAAGGCGAAAGCTGGCTCAAGCGTGCAACTTCTGCCGCTTTTTACCGCGTGATCAACTCTTTATCCAATATTGCCATTCCGGCCGATACCGGCGACTTCCGTTTGCTTTCACGAAATGTACTGGATGCCTTGGCGCAAATGGGTGAGCGTCAACGCTTCATGAAAGGCCTGTTTGCCTGGGTTGGCTATAAACAAACGCCTTTGCATTACACGCGTCAGGCGCGTATCGCCGGCAACAGCAAATTCAATTACTGGCGCTTGTGGAATTTGGCTTTGGAAGGCATTACCAGTTTTTCAACCGCGCCTTTGCGGCTGGCAACCTATATCGGATTCATGACAGCTGTATTGGCCTTTGTTTACGGAGTCTGGATTGTTACCAAGACGCTGATTTGGGGTGATTCGGTACAGGGCTGGCCGACCATGATGACGGTTATTTTGCTACTCGGCGGCATGCAGTTAATGGCGCTCGGGATGGTGGGCGAATATCTCGGACGTTTATATATGGAAACCAAGCGCAGGCCACTTTATTTGATTGCCAAACAATATCCAGCATCGCGCAACAGGCATATGATAGAGGGCATCCATCGAAACCCGAACGGAGGCTGATATGCGTAACGTCCAGCAAATTTTGGATCAAAAGGGTAGTCGGATTATCAGCGCCGCCCCCACCGCCAGCGTTCGCGAAGTGATCGGTTTAATGGCCGAACATAACGTCAGCGCCGTTTTGATCATGAAGGGAAACGAACTGGTCGGTATCAGTACCGAACGTGATTACGCCCGCAAGGTCATGTTGCTCGGCAGAAACTCGGCCGACACGCCGATCAGCGACATAATGACCGCTTCGGTGCTTTGTGTAACGCCGGGCGATACGGCGCAAAGATGCATGAGCCTGATGACCGAAAAGAAAATCCGCCATCTGCCCGTGCGTGAAAACGGCGAAGTAATCGGCATGGTATCGATTGGCGATTTGGTCAAAGCCGTGATTGAAGATCAGCAACAGGAAATACAGCAGTTGCAGCAATATATTAGTAGTTAGATCTAAAGGAGTATTTCGTGCTTACAATTTTCTTAATTCTGGCATATGGCATATCCGATCAAGACGAGAATGCTATTTTTATGTATAAACAATCTACTTTTATTCCAGCAATTTTTGAAGTATGTAAGGCCGACATTCCGGATAAATCAGATGTTTACGATGCGGATCTTATAAAATGGCAAGCCACTAATAAGACTGCTATCTCTCGTGGGAGAAAGATGCTTTTTGCACAAGATAGCAGAGCCAGCTTGCAATCAGAATCACATGTTAAAAAAGAGCGAGAACAGCGTGACTCCATGGTCAAGGAGCTAAATGCACTACCCGAATCCGAACGGATTAAAAAATGCGGATTTTGGCTGGCATTGGTTCACTCTCAGTCATGATCTAACCACGCAATCAACGTGACCTCCGTGAAAATGATGGCTTCAAGTTTCACATCCGGTGCGTCGGCACATTATTTGGGTTGTTAGTTCGTTATGAAAACTCTTAATACACTTCTAGCATTTTTTCTCGTTACCGCAACGGTATCTGCCAATGCGGAAGCGCCAACTACGCCAACTGCAACACTCGCATTTCAGCTTGTAGAAGAGACAAGAGGACCTGTTGTCGCTTTTATATCTAATGGTAAGCCTGATAAAAAGTGCAAGGGAAAAGGCATCCTGTCCAGCATTAGTCGTGGCAATCCATTTGCTCGTACAAAAAACAACGAGGGTGTTTCTATCCCGGCCAATACGCCTCAAAAATATCTGGTAGCAATAGTCCCGTCGCCCGCATATCTTAACTGCAAGTGGACAGTGACATTCACGCCAAAAGAAAACGAACGTTATACAATTCTTGGCAAGTACACGAGTACCGGCTATGACCAACGTACCTGCTCAGTCAGCGTGCTTGAAGGCGATAAGCCCTTGGCAGTTGATCTTTTACAAGTTGATGAGTGTTAATTTCATGGCAATCAAGGTAACTCCGTGAAGTACCTGATTTCAAATTTCACACCCGGTGCGTCGGCATCCTATTTTGGTTGTTAGGCTTATGTTGACAATTGTGCTCGCCATTATTACGGCAATTTCCATGCTTGGCCTCTTGTGCATGCACCCATTTGGAAAACGTGCATTTGCACCAAGGGTAATGGCAATTTTGCTTTCGGCTTTTGTTGCCGGGCTTGGAGTTACTTTTCTGTCCTATACATACGATCTTTATTCGCAAGGGCTAGCAATGGGAATTGGGCGCACTGCCAAACCTTTCAGCATTGCATCTAACCCTTCATTAGCAAATAAATCCATTGTGTTGCATAGCATGCTCAGCATAGCTCTGGTTGCGTCTGGACTTTACCTGCCAAAGTGGCTATCTAAAATTCGCAAAAGAACCCTGACAACGCAATCAAGGTGAGCTCTGTGCGTAAACTGCTTTTCTTATTTCATACCAGGTGCATCGGCACCATATTCTGGTAGTTAGGGCCCATGAAAAATATACTTATTTCCCTGGTTATATTTCTAGCGGCATGCAATCAGCCGACAAGTAGTTCTTTTGCCGATCGGGTAAATCGAGCCGATCAACTGGAAGCCACGCCAACAGGCATTCTCTTTTCGACTGCGTTACTCAACAAGTACGGCGGCACAATTACTAAATTGGTTCGTGAGTGCTATGCCTCAAATCCGAATCTCGAGAAAGATGCCTTTGTTCTTGTAGCTGACATCGATAGTAACGGTGACTTTACGAATATTGTCGTACAGCCGGAGACGGCTCCGAGTCGCTGTTATGCCGAAAAGATTAATGGGCTGCATATGAAGGCTTCAAAGCCAATTGGCTTCGGAGACAGTGCATACCCAGTGGTTCTGAGAGTCAAGTACAATAAGTAGTGCGGGCCCTGGCCAAGCAGTCAAGGTGACCGCCGTGCGTAATCTGCTTTCTTATTTCATATCCGGTGCGTAGGCACCATATTTTGGTTGTCAGGGTGCAAATGGCAGATCCGGAAATTCAGGCGAAAACCTTTTATAAGCAAGTTGCGGCTGCACGTGTTGTGTGGACGATACGCGACGAAGCCGGCATACCTGTGCCGGAAAGCGACGATGACATCAGGGCAATGCCTTTTTGGTCTTCTCGTTCACTCGCAGAGCTCATCATCAGGAACGTTGAGGACTACAAGGATTTCCATCCAATAGAAATATCGTGGCAGGATTTCAGGGACAAATGGGTTCCCGGGTTGATTAAGGACGGTTTGCTTGCCGGTATAAACTGGTCAGGCAGCGAGGCCTCCGGTTTCGATATGTCGCCCGTGGACGTCGTTAAAAATGTCGAGACGGCAATACGAAATGCGATCTAACTACGCAATCAGGGTAATTTCCATGAAGTACCTGATTCCGAATTTCGCATCCTTTCCATAGGGCCTTCATGGTTGTTGGTGCTGATGTCGTTCTTGGCAATACGCGTCCAGATACCCGGCGTATTTTATCGGACCGGGGTCTGGCCTAAAGCGGATCTTGCAATAACACCTGTCTGCTAATCGCCACGAAGTGGCTCGCGCTGCCCAGCATCACGAATAAATGCCAGATCGCGTGCGTGTAGCGAATTTTTTTGCTCATGTAGAAAACGGTGCCAAGCGTATAAAAAAATCCACCGGTGAATAGCCAGATTAGTGTTGCAGTATCGATATGCTGCAGCATAGGCTTGATGGCAAATATGACCAGCCAGCCCATGCCGATATAGATGAGCGTTGAAACCAGTTCGAAGCGGCCGGTATAAAACAATTTGAAAATCACGCCGGCCAGAGCGAGTGTCCAGATGATGCCGAACAACCACCAGCCGCCATGTTCACGCAAACCAATCAGGGTAAAAGGCGTGTAGCTGCCGGCAATCAAGACATAAATCGCGCAATGGTCGAATACTTTGAGTTTTTGTTTGGCACTGATGTGCGGAATCGAGTGATACAGCGTCGATGCCGTATACAGCAACAGCAGGGCGATGGTGAAAACAATCGCGCTGACCAGTTGCCAGGAGTTGCCCTTCAGCGCCGCCAGCGTGATGAGTACGGCGCCGCCGGCAACACTGAGAACCGCACCCAGGCCATGAGTAATCGCATTCCAGAGTTCTTCGCGAATATCATGCATATCGGTCATAGGGTACTCGTTGTCCTGGAATTTCCGAGCACCAACGTGCCTGAATTATTTTGAAGTGTCTACCTAATTTCGTTTCGACTGGCCTGTTCGAAACAGGTTCAGGTGTCATTGTCCAGATGGAAATGATGCAGTAGGCGATGTGCAAATGGCGCGACCAGCAAAGCGGCAATGCCGATGAAAAACAAGCCGGAAAAAAGTGCATAGGCGGCCGAGAACAGTTTCGCAGACCCGCTATGCAAGACATCGACAGGCCCCATGCCGCCCAGAATCATGGCGGCATTCAGGATTGAATCCACCCAGCCAAGATCGCCAAGCAGGTGATAGCCAACAACCCCGACGGCAAGTGCCAATGCAATCGCGAACAGGGAAATGGAGGTATGTAAAAGCACGCGACGATAAAAAAGCCTGCGATTCAACAAAGGTTTTTTCCTGTGCTCGTACATGGTTTTTCCTTTTTGGTGAAAACGCGTTAATCCATGCTGACAGCGTATGCATGCTCGCGTGTGGCGGCGAAGACGAGGTCGGGCCAGCGTTCCTGCGTGAGCTGCAGGTTGACACGCGATGGTGCCAGATAGACCAGTTGTCCGGCCGCATCGATGCCCAGATTCATTGCATTCTTGTCGCGGAATTCTTCCATCTTTTTCGGAGTTCCACCACGAACCCAGCGGGCGGTGGCAACACTTACCGGTTCGAAAGTCGCATCCACGCTGTATTCGTCTTTCAGGCGATAAGCCACTACGTCAAATTGCAATACGCCGACGGCACCAAGAATCAAATCGTTGCTCATGAGCGGGCGGAAGAATTGTGTCGCGCCTTCCTCGGATAATTGTGCCAGGCCTTTCTGCAATTGCTTGAGTTTGAGCGGATCGCGCAAGCGTGCGCGCCGGAATAATTCCGGTGCAAAGTTCGGGATGCCGGTGAAGCTGTACGATTCACCCGCCGTGAAGGTGTCGCCAATGGAAATGGTGCCGTGATTATGCAGGCCAATGACATCGCCGGGATAAGCGGTTTCGACAATCTCGCGATCGCTGGCCATGAAGGTTAGTGCATTGGAAAGTTTGGTTTCCTTGTTTGAGCGCACATGGAAGGCTTTCATGCCGGCATCGAAACGGCCCGAGCAAACACGCAGGAAAGCCACGCGATCACGATGCTGAGGATCCATATTGGCCTGGATCTTGAATACGAAGCCTGAAAACGTTTCTTCTTCGGGAAGTACGTCGCGGGTAGTGGTGCCGCGTAATTTTGGCGATGGTGCATGCTCGGCGAAAAAGTCGAGTAATAATTGCACGCCGAAGTTATTGACGGCCGAGCCAAAAAATACCGGGGTTTGTTGGCCGGACAAATATTTTTCCTTGTCGAACGGATGCGAAGCGCCTTCGACCAATTCCAGTTCGTCGCGAACTTCCCGCAGCATTTCAGCGCCGATGCGTTGCAATAATTGCGGGTCATCGAGCGATGTAAAAATGGTGGAATCCTGGCGCGTGAAGTTGCGACCCTGTTCGTAAATATGCACTTCGCCGGAAATCAAATGCACCACGCCTTTCAGGCGGGAACCCATGCCGATTGGCCAGGTAATTGGCGCGCACTGAATGCCGAGTACTGATTCCACTTCGTCGAGCAAATCAATCGGCGATTTACCTTCGCGATCCAGCTTGTTGATGAAGGTCATGATCGGTGTGTCGCGCAGACGGCAGACCTCCATCAGCTTGATAGTGCGTTCTTCAACTCCCTTGGCGCAGTCGATAACCATCAGTGCCGAATCGACGGCAGTCAAAACGCGATAGGTATCTTCCGAGAAGTCGGCATGGCCCGGGGTATCGAGCAAATTGATGATGCGGCCTTCATACGGAAATTGCATGACCGATGATGTGACCGAAATGCCGCGTTCTTTTTCCAGCGCCATCCAGTCCGAGGTGGCATGGCGTGCGGCTTTGCGTGATTTCACGCTGCCAGCCATTTGAATGGCGCCCCCGAACAACAGCAATTTTTCGGTCAAGGTGGTTTTGCCGGCATCGGGATGCGAGACGATCGCAAAAGTGCGGCGTCGATGGGTTTCGTTCAGATGATCAGACATGAGCGGGCCGCGAGGGCTTGAAGACAAGGGCGGCATTATATCGTATGCCGCAGTCGGTATTTGCCGCTTACTGAGCTTGTTCGCTAAGCGGCAGAAAGCCTTCAGGCCCCACCATGCGAAACGGGATAGACGTCAGTTGCATGCCGGTATTGATTTGCAAGGCAAAATGCAGGTGTGGGCCGCTCGAGAAGCCTGTGTTACCCGAATACCCGATAATTTCCCCGATCCCGACACGCTGGCCGGGCCTTACCAAAACACCGTTTTGCTGGAGATGGGCATACAAGCCCATGCTGCCGTCATCGTGCAGAATTCGGATGAAGTTGGCGCGTGTGGCATAAAGTTTTGCGTTTTGACCGCCGCCATCGAAATTGGCAATCGTTTCCATCACCACGCCAGGGCGTGCAGCCAAAACGGGCGTGCCGACGGGAACAATGAAATCCACGGCATAGCGATTTTGATCATCCTGATGCGAATACTCGCCGTTGAATTCCTGGCCCAGCTCCCATCGGCTGGTTTCATCGATGGGCAATGAATAGGTGAAGTCTTCCGGGATGGCATGTGGGTCGCCCGGAATGCCAAGACTCAGTAAATCGCGATTTATGGGGGCATTGGGATCAATGGCCTGCAACTGGGTGACCTCTTTACGTTGCTTGGCCTCCAGCAAGTAGGTGACCGGCAACGCAGGTATCGCCTCCATATTACGGGCTGCACTGCCTGGTCGTATTTGTACCTGCATGGGACCTTCCATGCGGTTGTTGACGTAAACCGAAACCACGCCGTCATGAGGCACAAACTCCACTTCATCGCCGAAAAGATAGGGCGACACCTGGCCTGCCGCCAGTTTGCGATCAGCAGGCGGCAATGTTTTTTTCCGGTCATGGCCCGTGTCATGTGCCAGGCACAAACCGAGAATCAGAAAACCACAAACACTGAGCAAGCCGGGAAAAAGATAGCGTGTATTCATTCCGCAAGTTTAGTGCTTATGGAAGAAAAATACTCGTCGATGGGTTGCGGTTTGTGAATGCCGAAGCCCTGCGCATAGTCCACGTTCAGGCTCAATAGAATTTCGGCCAGCGCTTCACTTTCACAATGCTCGGCGGTGGTCTTTTTATTTAGCACATGGGCAATATCGGTAATGGCCTTGATGACGGCGGTCGATAATGAAGAGCTTTGTAAATCCCGCACGAAGCTGCCATCGATCTTGAAGTAATCGACGTCGAGATTGCGCAGGTAATTGAATGAACAGAACCCGGTGCCGAAATCGTCCAGTGCAAAACGGCAACCCAGTGCCCGCATATCGTTGATGAGGGTTTGTGCCCGTGATAAATCCCGCACGGCACTGGTTTCGGTAATTTCGAAAATGATTTTCCTGGCGGAAAAACTCGAAGTCAGAATGCGGGTTTTCAAAAACTGGGAAAAACTCTCATCGACCATGGATGCAGCGGTGAGATTGATGGAGCAACCATTGACGGTTTCAGCCGCTTCGGGATGGCTTTCCATCCAGCTCAATACCAGCTCGACTACATGCCGATCAATCTGTGTACCCAGATGAAAGCGCTCTGCGGCGGGAATGAAATAGCCGGGCAATAAACGTTGCTGGGTTTGCGGGTCACGCATGCGAACAAGCACTTCGAAATAGCGGCCACGCTCGCTGGGGTTTTTCAATGACGTGATGGTTTGGCAATCGATTTCAAACAAATTCAAATTCAGTGCATCGCGAATGCGCACGGCCCAACGCATTGCCTCGGTACGATCCTGCGATTGGGGTTCGTGCTGGCTGGAAATGAATACGCGATTGCCGCCAAGTTCCTTTGCGGTAAAGCAGGCGGCATCGGCCTGCGAAAGCAGCACGGCAAACTCGCTTTGCCCTGGCCGCAACGTCACCATGCCGATGCTGGCGGTGGTGGAAATCATGTTGGATGCCCAGCCGATGCGGAAGGCTTCAATGGCATGCAATATTCGTTGGCAACGCAATTCCGCTTCTCTGCCTTCGCATAGTAAAAGCAAGGCAAATTCGTCGCCGCCGATTCGAAAGAGACGGTCGCCGACATGCAGCATCGTCACAAGCAAAGAAGATATTCCCTGCAGCAATTCATCGCCCGCCGCGTGGCTTGCGGTATCGTTGACGAGAGTGAAGTGATCAAGGTCAAGATAGGCCAGTGTTTGCGGCAAGCCACTGCGATTGAGTGCTTCCCGGGTGGCTTCTTCAAAGGCAGTACGATTTGCCAGGCCTGTGGCGCTATCGGTCGTGGCACGCCGAATCATGTTTCGCGTGGCCAGACGATTTTCATGTGTGGCGGCCACCAGCACGAAGGGGATAATCGAGATCAGGCACAGAAAGCTGAGTAGTAACGCGGCATCAAGCAGCGCATCGGGCGGCTTGAAGCCTGCCATGCCGAAGCCTGTCATCGAAGTAAGGATCAATATCGTGACGGTGATGCCGGCAGCGGTCCAAATCGGCTGAAAGCGAATCGCGCTCCATATGATCAAGGTGATCGGCAACGCGGCCAGCCCGAGTGCGTAAGCGCTGCCGCTGGTGCCACCCAGAAAAACCATGGCATAACTGGAAAATAATAGAATTGACCAGGTAATTTTTTCGCGTAAGCGGGCGTACTCGCTGTTCAACGGTTGATCGGGATTGTTGGAAGGCATGGCAGTGACGAGAAAGACGGTAGGAGCAACGCTGATAATCCCCAGTAAATCTCCCATTCCCCATTTGGCGACCGAGGGCCAAATCATTTCGCTACCGATCATATCGGCAAGATAAAGACCGGTAGAGCCAATGGCCGCGCTAATGCTTGCCATGACGATGGCACCACGCAACAGAACGAACCCGCCACTTACCGAAATGAATGTCGGCAACCTCTTTCTGCGGACATAAATAGCACCGATCATTGCGCCAGTGCAGTTGCTCATGACGGAAAAGACTAAAAACAAATCCGGAACCGGGCTGATTAACTTATGCATCAGCGTGATGGCGACTGCCAAGGCAATCGCCCAGCGCAACCCGTAACGAACCAAAAAGCCAAAGGCCAGGCCGGAAGATGGCCAAAAAAGGGAGACTTGACCAGGCGCATGAATAAAGGCCTGAGCTAGGTAGGCGCCGAGCAGATAGAGAACGATAAAAAGAATTACACGCGTCATGCGTCATCCTGCCACAGCCATGCCTGTTTTATGCACCCATGACGGACTGAAATCAAGCAAATCTTGTTACCTTTTGTGTCACGAGTTTCAGCACTCGATAACATTCACCGCCAGGCCGCCGCGTGAGGTCTCTTTGTATTTTTCGGCCATGTCGCGCCCGGTATCACGCATGGTTTTGATGACCTTGTCCAGAGATACCCGATGTTTGCCGTCACCACGCAACGCCATGCGGCTGGCATTGATCGCCTTTACCGCTCCCATGGCATTGCGCTCGATACACGGGATTTGGACCAGGCCGCCAATCGGGTCACAGGTCAGCCCAAGATTGTGTTCCATGCCAATTTCAGCCGCGTTCTCGACTTGCCCCAGGCTGCCGCCCAATGCTGCCGTTAGGCCGCCTGCCGCCATCGAACACGCAACACCAACTTCACCTTGGCAACCGACTTCGGCGCCCGAAATCGAAGCGTTTTCCTTGTATAAAATACCAATGGCAGAAGCAGTCAGCAGAAACTCGAATACGCCTTGCTCGGTTGCATTGGGACAAAAGCGGTCAAAGTAATGCAGTACGGAAGGAATAATACCGGCCGCCCCGTTGGTAGGTGCGGTTACGACGCGGCCACCGGCGGCATTTTCTTCATTCACTGCGAGGGCGTATAAATTTACCCAGTCCAAAACGGTAAGTGGATCTTTCATCGCCGCTTCCGGGCGCATCACCAAGTCATTATGCATGGAGGGCGCGCGCCGTACGACTTTCAGGCCGCCGGGCAAAATGCCTTCTTCGCGAATACCGCGGGCGACGCAATCCTGCATCGCCTGCCAAAGTTCTCGAAGCCCTTCGTTTATTTCAGATTCACTGCGCCAGGCTTTTTCATTTTCGAACATCAACTGGGCGATGGTGAGATTGTGTTTTTCGCATTGCGCCATTAATTCATCGCCACTATGAAACGGGTATTTCAGTTCCGTCGTGTCGGCAACGATGCGATTTTCCGCCGCCTCATCCTGATTGACCACAAAGCCGCCACCGACTGAATAATAATCGCGGGTCGCCAATTCATTGGCATCGGCATCGTAAGCGGTAAAGCGCATCCCGTTGGTATGAAAAGGCAGTTTTTGGCGCTTGTTGAAAACCAGATCGGTTTTTTCGTCAAAAACAATTTCATGTTCTGCCAGGACAAGCAGTTTTTTATCCTTGCGAATACGGGCAAGTGTTTCGGGAATGGTGTCGGGATTTATTTTGTTCGGCCAATGGCCTTCCAGTCCCATCAGGATGGCTTTATCGGTGCCGTGGCCACGACCGGTCAGTGCGAGCGAACCATAAAGTTCGACGCGAATGCGTGTTGTACGTTTTATCAAACCGCTATCTTGCAACCAGCGCTGTGCAAAACGAACGGCTGCACGCATTGGACCAACGGTATGCGATGAAGACGGACCGATGCCGATCTTGAATAAATCGAATGTACTAACCGCCATGATGAGCTTCCCTTTACGATGGCGTATTGTATGCTCTTGCGTTCAAAACATGACAAAGAAAATCATGCCGGATTTAATTCTCTTTCAGCGGGACCACTGCCATCTGTGCGAGCTGGCCTGGGAAGTGTTGGCGCAGGCCCGCGTCGCGGATTTCGAATCGGTCTGGATCGAGGGTGATAGCGATTTGGAAAAACTTTACGGTTTGCGTGTGCCGGTACTGAAATACACACGCAACAGTATGGAGTTGGACTGGCCATTCACCGCCGAGCAGGTGCGATCACTTATGGCTTCGCCGCCGCAGGTTTAGCGCTTGCCACTGCCGGTGCAAGTATCAAACGGGTGTTGATACTGACAGCATTGGGAATCAATTCGACATCATCCCAATCGCCAATGCCGACTTTGAAATCGAGCCGCTGTATTTTTGCCGACCCGACCAATTGGGGTTTGATACCCGGTGTCCAGGTGAAAGTCAGAGGAGCGGCCTTCGAAATCCCATGCAAAGTCAAGACACCATCGGCAACAAAACGATTATTGCCAAGCGCACGAAATTTTGTGGCAATGTAACGCGCTTCCGGTTGTGCTTTCGAATTGAAGAAATCCGAGCCTGCCAGCATTTCATCACGTTCGGAATTTTTCGTGTTGGCGCTGGCAAGATTAATGCGGACATCGAATTTGCTTTGTGCCAGCTTCGCAGGATCGAAACTGATGCCGGAGTTGAATTTGGCGAAACTGCCGGTAAAAACTTCGCCTTGATAACTGCCCGTAAAGCCCAGGCTTGAGCCAGGCATCTGGACATAATCGGCTGCACACGCAGCACCACTAAACATGGCAAGCAAGAAAATGAAAGTGCGCATGGAGGACCTCATGGTTTTTTCGCAAGCCAGGGCAGCATGCGAGTCAGTGTATTGTCTTTGTCAAAATAATGATGTTTCAATGCAGCGCCGGCATGCATCAGCATCAATAGAGCCAGAATATAAAAGAAAGTTTCATGGGCATCGCCTGCCAATTCTTTCAGGCCGGGGTCAAAGCCGCTTAATCTTGGCAGTTTGAACAGGCCGAAATATTTCAGGGGGAAACCTGCCGCCGAGTTATAGAGCCAGCCGCTGATGGGCATGGCAAATAGCAAGACGTAAAGAGCGCCGTGGGTTAATTTGGCAACCAGTGCCTGCCATGCCGGGGTGTTGGGTACATCGTCGGGATTGGTAGAAAACAATCGCCACAATAACCGGAGGATGGTCAAACCAAGAACCGTCAAGCCAAAGCTTTTATGCATGGCATAAACCTGGATTTTCTGTGGTCCGTTCGGCATATCCGTCATTAACAGGCCTACCACCATGAGACTCAGAATCATGATAAGCGTGAGCCAGTGCAAGCCAATGCTCAGGCTGCCCCAGGTCTGCGAATTATTTTTTATCGCCATTTTCCTGCTCCTGTGAGTATTCCGGTTTTCCATGCGTGGCCTCGAGTTCGATGATGATTTTTATTTCATCGCCAATCAGGTTGCTCCATGCATTCATGCCGAATGCTTTTCGGCTCAGTGTTGCCGTGCCGGAAAAGCCGATGGTTCTTTTAAAGCTCAGTGGGTGGCGTTTCAATGCGTTCAGGCTGAAAGTGATATCTACTTCCTGGCTGGTGCCGTGAATCTGCAGTGTTCCATGCGCGAGGCCTTTGTTGTCCGAGAGCTTTTCGATACTGCTTGAAACAAAAGTGGCGACCGGAAATTTCCCCGCATCAAAGAAAGTGCCATCGAGTATTTTTTTCTGCCAATTGGCATCGCCCAAATTCAGGCTGCCAACGGGAATGCTGACGGAAATCCTGGACTGGCTCCAGTCTTTTTCATCAAATTGCAATTGCCCGGTAGTCCCTGAAAATGTGCCAATGGGATTTGAAAACCCTGCGTGCGATACCGTGAACGCAATGCGGGTGTGTATCGGATCAATATCAAAAGATTCGCTGCCCGCCTGCACGGTACTGGAAAGCAGTAAAAAAATACCGGCGAATAAATTCAATTTCATTGTGGTTCTCCTGTTTGCATTCTAGCGCCATGCAGCCCCTGTAACAGTAGTGGCAATGATATGAATCGTTGCATGCCGGGAACGCCAATTAGTCAAGGTATTGCTCAATTTCGCAATGTTTGAAACGATTGCGTCGGGGACTACGGGGAAAACACAATGCGTTTATGCCTTTTGCTTGGGCTGGTACTTTGCTGCTCATCGGTTTTTGCCGGCCTGCCGGAAACGCCACAATTTCGTCAGTCGACAGTCGCCGATGGCCTGCCATCCAGCACCCTGTATGCCGTGACGCAAGATAAAAAGGGCTTTATCTGGATCGCCAGTAAAGATGGTCTGGCGCGGTATGACGGCGTCGGTTATAAAATTTACCGCTACGCTCCCGGTGATGATAATGCCTTGCCGGGCAATGTTGTACAGGCATTGCATGTGGATGACCGCGATCAACTTTGGATCGCAATTGAAGGGCAGGGCATTAGCCGCCTGAATGCGGAGCGCACCAATTTCACGCATTTTCGCAAAAGCATGTATCCGGCAATGGGTAGTGACGATGTCTGGGCGATGACTACTGCCAAGGACGGCAGCCTATGGTTCGGCACCTATGCCGGCGGTCTGCACCATATGGACAGCCGAGGTCAAATCAAACGCTACATGCCGGTTGAAAATGACCCCGATTCGTTGCCGAGCGATACGATTTTATCGCTGACCATCGACATCAAAGGTCGTATCTGGGTTGGCACGACAAAAGGTTTGTGCATATGGGACGGAAAAAAATTTACGGTTATTAAAAACAACCAGTATTTGAATACTTTCGTGATGCAGCTTATCAATGGTGCAGATGGCAGCGTCTGGGCGGGAACCAAAAAAGGACTTGTACACTTGTCTCCGGATGGCAAGCAGATAGGCGAGGTATTGCTGCCGGATAATGCAATTACCGGGCTTTGGCAAGATCAGCAGGGTGCGATTTGGTTTAGTAATGGGGCGGAGGTTTTTGAGTGGACTGGCCGACAGTTGCTGAGCTATACCCCTGATTCACAGACACCAGCAAACATTTACGGAGTGTTTGAAGATCATGTTGGTGGTTTTTGGTTTCCAACTCAGGATCGTGGGCTTTTACGTTTGCCTGCAGGTTGGCGTAATTTTTCTATATTTCGCCATCAGTCACAAAACAAGAATAGCCTTTCAGGGGAGATAGTGCGTTCAGCTGCAGATGCAGGCGACAATTCAGCATGGCTTGTAAGTTTTGGAGGTGGTCTAGATAAAATTAATTTAGCTGATGGGCATATCAAACAGGTGCTTGAAAATAATAAAGACTGGAACCCAGTTTTATTGTCCGTTTTGCAAACGCATGATGGTTCCGTTTGGATGGGGCATACGAAAGGTATGTCGCGTTTAGATTCTAGATCAAGTTCGCTAAAACATTTTTTTAGTGGTGACGGACAGCAAGGCACCTTACACGGAGGGGTACGTTTACTCATACAAACGCCTGATGACTTAATATGGTCAGCATCTTATGGTGTTGGTATCCAAGCCCGCGATGAAGACGGCCATGTCGTACACACCATTATCCCGAATGACGGCAAAGGTCTGTTGACTGCCGACACTGAACAATTTGCGGTCAGTCCGGAAGGAAAACTATGGGTGGCAACAGCACAAGGACTTTTACGCTGGGATGATGCCGCTGGAAAATTCCTGCCTGTCCTGGGTTCGCCTGCGGAACGTATTGATGCCTTCTGTTTTCTTTCGGCCGATACGGTCTGGGTGCATCGAGTAGGAATGCTGGAAGCATTTCAGTGGGATGGCAGAAAACTTCAAAGTATCCGGAAAATAACTGGTGACCATGGGTTGCCACCGGTCGAAGCGGGTTCAATGCTGCCGGATCGAAGCGGCAATTTGTGGTTGACGACTACGCGGGGGCTTTTACGTTACAACCCGCTGACCAATCAAATCCGCATGTTCGGCGAACGCGACGGATTGCCCAGCCAGGAGTTCGACATGCAGCCTGCTTTGCTGGCTTCCAATGGCATGATGTTGGCGAGTACAACCAAAGGTCTGGTAGTTTTTGATCCTGCAAAAATTCGAAATCAAAAGGCTTTGTCACCTTTGGTCATAGATGGTATTTCAGTGCGACGTGGCGACGATAAAATCTTTTTCCCTGCCTCGTCTTCCACTATCGAGCTTCAATGGGACGATCGCGATCTCGATGTGAATGTGCGGTTACTGTCGTTTTCCGATGCTCCGGCCCATCGATACAGGTTCCTGTTGGAAGCGTATGACAGCGACTGGGTAGATACCGGTTCCCAAGGCGAACGCATTTTTTCAAGTTTGCCAGCAGGCAATTACCGGCTTGAAGCGAAAGCCACCGATGCAGAAGGACGCTGGGTTGAAGCGCTGAAATTGAAAATTGTCGTAATGCCGCCATGGTGGAAGACCGCTTGGGCGAAATGTCTTTGGTTGCTGTTGTTTTCCTCGGCGTTCCTGGCACTGGCCTGGTTGTATCGAAACCGGTTGCTGCAACTCAATGAACAGCGCTTGAGAGACCAGGAACGCGAAATGGCACAGCAAGACTCGTCTGCAAAATCCCGTTTTTTGGCGACACTCGGTCACGAAATTCGCACGCCGATGACTGGAGTTCTCGGAATGGCCGAATTGCTGCAGGCGAGCGAGTTGGAGCCACAGCAGCGACATCGTGTGACGTCCATCCAGACTGCCGGTCAGCACCTCTTGCGCCTGGTGAATGATGTTTTGGATTTGGCGCAAATAGAAGCAGGAAAATTACGTTTGCACGATGCAGCTTTCGAGGTGAGAGTGCTTATCAAGGAAGTTTCCGGGCTTCTCAAGCCTTTGGCTGAAATCAAAGGCCTGGGTTTCAACGTCATCGTTGATAAAAACACTCCGGATTTCTGTCGCGGTGATGTTGATCGCATCAGGCAGATTCTTTTGAATCTGGGTAACAACGCCATCAAATTCACCGAGCAGGGACGCGTATTGATGAAGTGTTCGGGCATGCTGCCAAATGGCTTGCAATTACAGATGTCCGATACCGGGCCTGGCATGAGCGATGACCAGCAGGCACGACTATTCCAGCGATTCGAACAGGCCCAAGGAAGCCGTAGCGACCAGCGTTATGGTGGCAGTGGTCTTGGCTTGGCAATTTGTCAGGAATTGGCTGCCGCGATGAATGGGCATATTCAAGTGAAAAGCAGGCTTGGCCAAGGTGCGTTGTTCACCGTTGAACTGCCTTTGCAGACGGCACTGGAATTGACGCAGAGCGATGTCGTTGCACCGAAAGCCGTTACAAAAAGCGAAGCCCTGACTATTTTGCTTGTCGAGGATGATTCGCTTGTTGCCGAAACCCTGATCGGCCTGATGCACAGTATCGGGCACGAGGTCGTTCATGTCATGCAGGGCTTGCAAGCCCTGGCTGCACTTTCAACCCGGCATTTCGACATAGCATTGCTGGACCTGGATTTACCCGGAATTGACGGGCTTGAACTTGCACGTTTGATTCTTGCCCAGGGGCATCGTCTGCCTATGGCAGCGATTACCGCTCGGGCAGATGCGCAGGCGGAACCCGACGCCATGGCGGCGGGTATGAATGCGTTTATTCGAAAGCCGGTGAGCGCCGCGGAGTTGCAGGATGTGTTGCAAACGCTTTCAATCACTGGTCATTCGGTATTACCAGCCATAACAACAAATAAACCAGAATGCCCGGAAACGCAGCTGAAATAATGGAACCCAGGACATAAACTATGCGCAATAGGTTTGGATCCAAACCGAAGTACTGTGCTGTACCACCCATAACGCCTGCAATCATGCGGTCCTGGCTCGAACGACGAAGTAAACGAGTGCTTTCCACTTTGGTTCTCCTGCTGTACGAGCCCAATCTAATCAATGCTTGCGGCATCTGCATGTGCTGGAAGTGTGAGTGACAAGATGGATAGCCATAAAAAATCAGTAGATGGTGCCGCTAATTTCATGTGGTTTTGCAGTACCCTGGATTGGCAATTGCTTTGTCATGAAGGGAAAAGGGATATAGACCATAACGCGCCGGATAAATAGTTCAGCGCATTATTTTCATGTATTAAAAGATATCGTCGAAATCGGTTTTTTCGCCGCCTGGCACTTCCCAGTTGTAGCCGCTTGAAACCAGGCGGTCGTAATCTTCCTGTTTGAAGTATTCAGTCAAGGCGCCTGGCGTGCCGGTCGGCAATAAATTTCCGCTCGCACTGATGCTGGCTGTGACAACACCGGCCGGTGGCGTGAGATCGGTCTGTGGAACATCTTTCAGAGTGGCCCCCATGAAGCTAATCCAGATCGGCAGGGCTGCGCGACCGCCATATTCACCGTAACCCAGTGGTTTGAAGTTATCTTTTCCCACCCATACGGTCGTGACTACATTGCCACCAAAGCCACTGAACCAGGCATCACGGTGATCATTGGTGGATCCGGTCTTGCCGCCGATATCTTCACGATTTAACACCTTGGCAGCCGTTGCGGTGCCGCGCTTTACGACATCACGCATCATGGAGCTAAGCAAATAGGCAATGCGCTCATCGATCGCTCTTGGTGCCAGCGCTACATCTTTTGCGGTCGCCAAATTAGGGTCTGAGGTCTGTGCTTTTTCAGCAAGGGCGGCTTTTTTTGGTCCCCCGGCGCTGAAATCGAAGCCGTCAACCACGGTTGCCGTGCGTTGGTCCAAAGAGGTGCGTTGCGAGCAAGCCCTGCAGGCAGTAAGTGGCGTTGGCAAAACGATTGCGATGCCGTTTCGGTCAATGATCTTTTCGATAAAGTAAGGTGTGACCAGAAAGCCGCCGTTTGCAAAAACGGTATAGCCGCGTGCAATCGACATTGGCGTCAATGAGGCGGTGCCAAGGGACATTGAAAGATTCGGCGGCAGGTCGGCTTTATTGAAACCAAATTGCGTTATGTATGTGCGCGCAAAGTCGGTCCCGATCGCCGATAACAAACGTACGGAAACCAGATTGCGCGATTGCACCAATGCTTCACGTACCCGGATCGGGCCGGCAAAGCGGCCACCATCGTTTTGCGGCCGCCAGATTTTGCCGTTGCCGTATTTGAACTCCACCGGTGCATCATTCACGATGCTGGCAGGCGTGTAGCCGCGCTCGAATGCCGCCGCGTATACAAACGGTTTGAAACTAGAGCCTGGTTGTCGCGTAGCTTGAATGGCACGATTGAAACTGTTCTGGTTGAAACTGAAGCCGCCGACAATCGCACGCAATGCGCCATCTTCAGGCCTTAGTGACACGAGTGCTGCCTGAGCTGAAGGAAGTTGCGACAAGGTATAGGTTTTGGTCTTGTCGTCTGGAAGCAGGCGCACTATATCGCCACGCTTTAACAAGGCGGCAGGCGAGCGGCCAGTCCATTTGCTGGCAGCGCTAGTCAATAAATAAGAACGGCCGTCGAAAATGATCAGGTTCGCATCGTTGCCATTGAAGCTTGTGACTATCGCGGCCGGGAAGTCGGCGATAACGGGAACACTGCGAGCTTTTTCAGTATATAAAGCTACTCCGGCATCGGCGGGTAAATCAACGTGGCTTTCCGCACCGCGCCAGCCATGACGGTGGTCGTAATCCATCAGGCCATCACGAACTGCTTTTTCAGCGTTTATCTGGTCGACACTGACGACGGTGGTATAAACCTTGAAGCCGCTGACCAGTGCTTCCTCACCATAGCGGGTCAGCATTTCCTGACGCACCATTTCCGCCAGATAGGGCGCATTCATTTCGACTTTCGGCTCGTGCCGTTTTGCCGTGTTGGGTTCGGCGGTAGCGGCGTCTAGTTGAGATTGTGTGATGTAGCCCTCTTCCAGCATTTGTCGCAACACATATGCCCGGCGCTCCATTGCACGTTTCGGGTTCACGATGGGATTGCCGCTGGATGGGAATTTCGGCAAAGAGGCCAGGGTAGCGGTTTCGGCCAGGGTTAGTTCGTTCAATTTCTTGCCGTAGTAGAACTCTGCCGCAGCAGCAATGCCATAAGCGCGGTGGCCAAAAAAAATCTTGTTTAAATACAGGCCAAGGATTTCATCCTTGCTTAGCTCGCGCTCCATTTTCAGGGCCAGCAGCATTTCCTTGATCTTGCGGCTGTAATCCACGTCGCGGTTTAGTTCGAAATAATTTCTCGCTACCTGCTGGGTAATCGTGCTGCCGCCGGGGACCCGTTTGTCGCTGGTCGTCAACGTTAGCCAGACAGCTCGTCCAATGCCCTTGTAATCAAGCCCGTCATGCTCGTAAAACCGGGCATCCTCACTGGCAATAAAAGCTTGTTTAACCTGCAGGGGTACGTCTTTGACCGCCACCGGGTAGCGTCGGGTTTCGCCAAATTGCGCGATTAGTTTTGCGTCCTTGGTATACACGCTGAGCGGCACTTGTAGCTTGATGTCCCTGAGTTCTTGAACATTTGGCAATTTGGGTACCAAATAGAAGTAAGTGCTCAGGGCTACAACCAACCCGATTGCCGCAAAAATCAGACCAACGAGGAAAAGTTTGCGCAATAATCGAAAAAAACCGGCCATCCTGGGCCACTCCTGAAGGTTTGTTGGATTTGAGGGGGGAAGTATAGAACGTGCGGGGCTTCACAGTAAAAAACCCGTTATTTAGGGGTTTCAGCGTCCGGTTTGGCCCAGAAACTGCTTCAGACTGGCTGTAATCCGGGTGGCGGCATGGGGCAATTTAAAGAAATTTTGGCTGGGGGCATTGCCAATTCGAAAAATTTTGTTATTAATGTAACTGCACACGAGTTGCGTGTAAGCGCCTGTCGCTAGGGGAGAAATCGTGGGTCTTCTTGGAAATACTAAGACACCGTTGGTCGGGGTAGACATCAGTTCAACCGCGGTCAAATTATTACAGCTCAGTGAAACGGGTGGCCGTTATCGCGTCGAGCACTATGCCGTCGAGCCATTACCGCCTAATGCGGTGGTCGAAAAGAACATCGTCGAAGTCGAGGCGGTGGGCGAGGCTATCAAACGGGCCGTAGCTCGATCAGGTACCAAGCTAAAGCATGGTGCCGCGGCGGTTTCCGGATCTTCGGTCATCACCAAAATTATCCCGATGCAGGGTGATTTGGAGGAAGACGAGCTTGAAGATCAGGTTCAAGTTGAGGCTGCCAACTACATTCCATACCCGATTGACGAAGTCAGTCTGGATTTTGAAGTGCTGGGCGCGGTTCCCAACAATCCCGAAATGATCCAGATTCTATTGGCCGCTTCCAGAACCGAAAACGTCGAAATACGTCAAACAGCTTTAGAGCTGGGCGGGTTGGTTGCGAAAGTGGTTGATGTTGAAGCTTTTGCCATGGAAAACGCCTTCAGGCTAGTTTCCGACCAGTTATCAGTGCCGCGCGATGCCGTTGTGGCCCTGGTCGATGTCGGCGCCACCATGACTACGCTAAATGTACTGCGCAATCAGCGAAGCATTTATACCCGCGAACAAATTTTCGGCGGCAAACAGCTCACTGACGAAGTCATGCGTCGTTATGGCCTGAGTTATGACGAAGCAGGACAAGCCAAGCGTCAAGGCGGCTTACCCGAAAGTTACGAGATTGAAGTGCTTGAGCCATTTAAAGAAGCCATGGTGCAGCAGGTAAGTCGTTTGTTGCAGTTCTTCTATGCAGGTAGCGATTTTAATCGGGTTGATCAAATTGTACTGGCTGGTGGTTGCGCATCGATTAATGGCATTGCACAGTTGGTTGAAGAGCAGATCGGCGTTCCAACGGTGATGGCCAATCCTCTGGCCAATATGTCTTTAGGGCCAAAAGTCCAAGCACATGCATTAGCCCAGGATGCTCCTGCCTTGATGATTGCTTGTGGCCTCGCGTTGAGGAGCTTTGACTAATGGCTAAAATTAATCTACTTCCGTGGCGCCTTGAGCGCCGCAAACAAAAACAAAAACAATTTGTCACCATGCTTGGTACTGCAGCGGCGATTGCGGTTGGTCTTAGTATATTGGTAGTGCTTTATTACAATGGTCAAATTAGCGGGCAAGAAAATCGTAACAACTATTTGACTGCCCAAATAAGCGAGATTGATAAACAGATTGAAGAAATCAAGGATCTCGACAAGCAAAAAGCGGATTTGTTGTCACGCAAGAAAGCAATCGAATGCCTTCAGGGCCGTCGCTCCTTAATGGTGCATTTGTTTGATGATTTGGTGCGGACAATCCCGGACGGTGTGAAGCTTACAAGTCTTGAGCAAGATGGCAGCAAGCTAACCGTCAATGGGAGCTCGCAATCGAATGCGCGGGTCAGCGCATACATGCGCAATTTGCAGGTTTCAGGTTGGATGAGTCAGCCTGAACTAACCATTATCGAAGCCAAAGGTGGCGATAAAGGGCTTCCGTATCAATTTACTTTGATTACCACTATTGGAAATCCAAAGACAAAAGAAGAAGCTGAAAGTGCAGAGACAACGACTGCCCCGGCAACTCCAGTTGCGACCGCAGCTCCCGCAGCAGCAGGGGCTCCGGCAGCGCCTGCTGCACCAGCTGAGAGTTCAGCGGCTTCCGAAGATTGCGACTTGGATAGTGGTAGTTCTACTGGGGGTGCCCAATGAGCAAGAAAAAGTTTGAGTTGAGCTCCCTTGATATCAATAATACTGGTGTATGGCCGTATCCAGCCAAAGTCGGCGCTTGCTTGCTTGTAGGTGTAATTATTTTGTTTCTTGCGTGGTACCTGTTTATTAGTGCAAGACAAGACAGCCTGAAAGCTGCAGAGGCTCAAGAAACAACTCTGAAGCAGACGCTGACCGAAAAACAAGGCAAGGCTGCCAATCTTGAGCCGCTTAAGGCACAGCTGGTACAGATGGAGCAAATGCTTAAGCAAATGCTGCGTCAGTTACCAAGTAAAAACGAGATGCCTGACCTCATTGTCGACATATCGCAGACAGCGCTTGCCACTGGCATAAATAATGAATTATTTGAACCACAGCCAGAAACAAAACGCGAGTTTTATGCTGAAAAGCCGATTAATTTGAGAATGGTCGGTAACTATCATCAGTTCGGAGCCTTTGTCAGCGGTGTTGCTTCATTGCCGCGCGTTGTCATCATGACTATGCACAATATTTCATTGAAGCCGAGAAGCCCTACTGATCCGGCATTGGAACTGAAGGGCACAGTAAAGACATATCGCTATTTGTCTGAAGATGAAGCTGACGCAGTACCCGCAACAGCTGGAGCTACCAAATGACCAACACGATGAAACACAACAAGAGCATTGTGCGTGTCGCGCTGTCATTGACTTTTTTGTTCGTGATTGCGGGTTGCACGCGTGGTCAGTCTGATTTGGAAACTTGGGTCGCCAAAACCAAGGCAGAGCCTGCGCCGCCTCTTCAGCCCTTGCCTGTAATGCAGCAATTTGAAAACTTCGAATATGCCGCGCAGAATTTGCGAGACCCGTTTTCACCGCCCGTTCCGGACAGGAATGAAGGCACCGGACCGCGTCCCGATGATACTCGGCGCAAAGAAGTGCTGGAGGCATTTCCACTGGATAGCCTGAATATGGCCGGCACAATAGGCTCTGGTAAAGGTTTGGTCGGGCTGTTGACGGCGCCCGATAAAGTAACTTACAGAATTAAACCCGGGAATTACCTGGGGCAGAATGATGGCCGGGTCACAGCAATTTACGAAGACCGGATTGAGATTGTAGAACTAGTTCCAGACGGGGCCGGCGGTTGGTTGGAACGCCAAGCCAAAATAGCCCTAGAAGATAATTGATTGGGGGATAGCATGATGACCACAAAGACAAACAACGGAGTGAGCATGAACAAGCCACGAGCATGGATGATCAACGTGGCACTACTGGCACTTACGCTAGTAGCTGTCATGCCCGCGATGGCTGCGAATGTCCTCCAAGATGTTCGATATGCATCCGCACCTGGCGGTAAAGTCGATATTACCTTGCAATTTGCAGAGCCAGTGGGAGATGTACAAGCATTTACTACCGATAGCCCTCCACGAATTGCAATTGACCTACCTGGTACCAGTAACGGACTGAGCGCACGTCGAGTTGCGATTGGTGCAGGAGCAACATCTGCCGTATCGGCAGCCGAGGCTGGTGGCAGAACCCGTGTGGTGGTTGATTTGTTTAGGCCTGCTGGTTACACGACGCGTAGTAACGGGAATCTCCTGGTCGTCACAGTTGATGCAGGATCACAGGGCGGTGGCGCATCAGCTGCAATGGCATCTGGTAATAATCCTGCCAAACGAAGTGCAAATACGGTTGCAGTGTCTAATATTGATTTCCGTCGCGGTGAAAATGGCGCAGGTCGAATAATCATTAAATTTGACGGTGACTCGGCGAATGCAGATATGCGCAACGAAGGCGATAAAATTGTCATTGATGTGAGCAATGCACAGCTGCCTGAGAGATTGCGTAGAAAAATGGATGTGTCCGATTTTGCTACTCCAGTGGCAAGCTTGGAGCCAAACACCAACGCAGGCGGCACGCGACTCGTGATTAATACTGCTGGTAATGCCGAATCAATGGCGTATCAGACAGGTAATGAATACATTATCGAAATTGCGCCAAAACGTACGGCTCAGGCCGCATCTGGCAGCAAAGCCGGATTCACTCGTGCAGCCGGAGCCGTGAGCAGCACAACTGCACAACGGTATAGCGGCAAACCAGTTACGTTCAATTTTCAGGATGTATCAGTACGCACTGTGCTGCAGCTGATTGCTGAAGAGTCAAATTTAAATATCGTTGCAGCCGACACGGTTACAGGCAATGTGACATTGCGTTTGATTAATGTGCCGTGGGATCAAGCACTTGATATCGTGCTGCGCGCCAAGTCCCTGGATAAGCGTCGTGATGGCAATGTAGTCTGGGTAGGGCCGCAGAAAGAGTTATCAGACTACGAACAGGCAAGAGAAGATGCCCGTATTGCCCTTGAAACACGTGCTGAAACAGTCACGGAATACATTGCTATCAACTATGGCAATGCAAAGGATATTGCTGAACTGCTGACCGAAAATAGTAAAGGTGGCCAAGGCGGCGGCGGCGCTTCAGGCGGCTCCAGCCAACAGCAAAGAGGTTTTCTGTCGCCACGCGGTAGCGTTAGCTATGATGTTCGTACGAATACTCTTCTCTTGATTGATATCCCCAAGAAGGTGCAGGAAATAAAGGAGTTGCTTGCGATTCTGGATAGACCAGTTGACCAGGTGCTGATTGAAGCTCGTATCGTTATTGCCGATGAGAGCTTCGCTCGCGAGTTGGGCTCCAAGTTTGCAGTAGATGGAACCCAGACCAATAACAGCAATGTAATTACATCAACTGCCGGCTCAAGTTTTCCGGCGACATCGGGATCTCCATCTATTGGTTTCAACATATTGGCAGGCGGCCATTCTATTGATCTTGAGCTGAGCGCACTGGAAACCAACGGGCTAGGCGAAATAATTTCCAACCCTCGTGTAATTACAAGTAATCAGAAAGAAGCCATCATTCGTCAAGGTCAGGAGGTTGGCTATACAACTTCTACGCCAGGGACCTCTACTAACCCTGGTAGCGGTCAGCAAGCAGCATCGACCGTCGCGTTCAAAGATGTATTGATGGAGCTGAAGGTAACGCCAACGATTACTCAAGACGGGCGCGTGTACTTATCCATCGCCTTGAAAAAAGATGACATCAGTGGCTTTGTGCAAACCTCGGCAGGTAGCGTCCCGCAAATCAGCAAGCGTGAAATCAATACCGCTGTGCTGGTGGAAAATGGCCAGACGGTCGTGGTTGGTGGCGTCTACGAAATCAGAAATCAGGAAGATATCAGCAAGGTACCTTTTCTGGGAGACGTCCCATTCCTGGGTAACTTCTTCAAGAAGAAAGGCAAGAAAAAATCCAAGGCAGAATTGCTGATTTTCATTACCCCGCGCATTTTGCAGACGGTAAAGCGCTAAATCGAACAATGACTAGCTGAAACAAGGCCGCTTATGCGGCCTTGTTTTTTTGTAAGATACGTTTGAACTTACAGGAATTACCCTCGTAAACAAAATAGGTGTTCATCATGGATCGCATAGTTCTCCAGAAAAACGAGGTGCTATTCAAAGAGGGTGATCCTCCAACGGTTGCCTACCTGATTGAATCGGGGGAAATAGAAATCAGCACAACACGCGCCGGCGAGAGCTTGATTCTCAGCAAACTGGGCGCGGGGGATTTGCTCGGCGAGATGGCGGTAATTGATGACGCACCGCGTACAGCAACTGCCACAGCATTGGGTGATAGCGTATTGTTCCAGATTGATCGAACACAGATCTCGGAACGACTTGCCGGTACCGATCCAATCATACGGGCATTGCTTGAAGGTCAACTCAAAAGATATCGCGGTGCATTGGCAGCAATGCAAGGTAAGGCTGTACACAAAAATGATAGCGATACCGCGTCCGAGAAACTGGGTATTGGCAAAATCCGGCTGGAGTCGCAATTACGCGAAGCGCTCAGCACGGGAGGCCTGGATGTCCGGTATCAACCGTTATTGCATGTGCAATCCAACAAGATAGCCGGATATGAAGCTCTGGTTCGCTGGAATCATCCGGAGCGCGGGCCAATTTCGCCTGTGGAATTTGTCGCGCTGGCCGAAGAAACTTCGCTGATTGTCCCGGTGGGAGAATATGTATTTGATACGGCTTGTGCAGCGGTGAAAACATTTATCGAACAAGGCGCCGACCCGAAGCCATTTATTGCCGTGAATGTCTCTGCACGCCAGTTATCACATCCGGGCTTGATTGAACGCATTGTTGCGCGTGTGGACGCAGCCGGCTTGCCACAAGGCAGCCTGAAAGTGGAGATTACCGAAAGCCAGGCATTGAATTACGACATGGTGGAGAAAGTTATTTCACTTTGTCACAGCCATGGAATTAAAGTGGCGCTTGATGACTTCGGTACGGGTTATTCACACCTCACGCATCTGCATAAACTGGCTTTCGACACCATGAAAGTGGACCAGGCATTCACGCGCAGCATGTTGGAACATCCGCGTTCAATGGCACTTGTGAAAGCCATTGTTGCGATGGGCAAAGCCATTGATGCCGATATCGTCGTTGAGGGTATTGAGACAGAGGCCATGCTGCAGGCGTTGAGAGATCTCGGCTGCGATTACGCCCAAGGCTATTTGATTGGCAAACCGCAAACTCTTGAAGAATTGCTCGCTAAATGATCGAAAAACCGGGGCGCTGCAGATTGCCAAAAGCATGAATGGTGTAAGCTTGGTTTTTTTCCGCCCGCACTAAAAGCGGCGAGTCAGGGTGCTGATATGAATCACGGTGTTTCGATGGAAGAACGGAAATCCGGTTTGCCTTTGCATTTGAAAGTATTGATAGGCTTTGCCGTTGGTATCGCACTTGGCATCGCTGCGCATGAATATGGCGCCGACGAGCCGTTGATAAAAAATACCATTACCTATGTGACCAATCCGTTCGGCCAGATTTTTTTGCATCTGCTTTTCATGCTGGTTATTCCGTTGATGTTTTCAGCGCTCGTGCTGGGTGTTGCCGAGCTGGGGGATATAGCAAGCCTGGGCCGTCTTGGCTGGCGGACTTTGACTTACACCGCAGTGGTCACCGGCATTGCCGTTGGCATCGGTTTGCTGATGGTGAATTTAATTCAGCCGGGATTGCATCTGGATCCGGCACTTGCAGCAAAAGCAATGACGCAATATGCAGGCAAGACCAGTGAAATTGTCAGCTCGGGCCAGCAGTTGAATTTCATGGACCTGTTAATCAATATCGTTCCGAAAAACGTTATTGCAGCGGCTACAGACGACAAACAAAAACTCGGCGTCGTGTTTTTTGCACTGATGTTTGGTATTGGTTTGGTGATGACACCATCCGCAGCAACACAGGCATTTAAAAACACCCTGCAGGGGATTTTCGAAATCTGCATGCGCCTGATTGGATTATTCATCAAACTGGCGCCATATGCGGTGGCATGCTTTATGTTTGCACTATGCGCCAACCTTGGTTGGGACGCGATTAGTGCGCTGGCATATTTCGTCATTACAGTGTTGCTTGCCTTGGCAATTCACGGGTTTATCGTGCTGCCCATCTGGGTAAAAACCATGGGTGGCATGTCACCAGGTACCTTTTTTCGCGGCAGTCAGGAGGCCATGCTGACTGCGTTCGCAACGGCATCATCGACGGCCACCTTACCGGTGACATTGAGAGTCGCCGAAGAAAATCTGAAGTTGCCGCGCAAAGTTTCCCGGTTTGTACTGACTGTCGGCGCATCGGCGAATCATCACGGTACGGCTTTGTTCGAAGGTATTACTGTCCTCTTTCTTGCACAGGTTTCCGGCCTTGACCTTTCCATTGGCCAGCAACTGATGGTGTTGGTGCTTTGTATTCTTGGCGGCATCGGCACTGCCGGCATACCTTCGGGCTCGCTGCCCGTGATCGCCATGATCTGCGGCATTATTGGTCTCAAACCCGAAGGTATAGGCATCATCATCGGCGTAAATACCTTTCTGGATATGTGCCGCACTTCCTTGAATGTGACCGGCGACCTTGCCACCGCCGTAGTAGTGTCAAAGCGCAGTGGCGAGGCTGAGCTAGCCATGGTCGAAGAAATCCAGAGCTAGCATTCAAGGTTTTACAAATCAATCGCGACATATCGCCTTGTCTCTGAGAAAATAGGCTGCCCGAGGATCTGGGCAGCCCTTTTCTGAATGAGCCGCCCCATGCCGACGACCCCGCCTGTACGCCGTGACCTTGCCAATGCCATCCGCTTTCTCGCTATCGATGCGGTAGAGGCCGCCAAGTCCGGCCACCCCGGCATGCCGATGGGTATGGCCGATATCGCCGAAGTGCTTTGGAACGATTTTTACAGCCACAACCCGAATAACCCGAAATGGTTCAATCGTGACCGCTTCGTGTTGTCCAACGGGCACGGTTCCATGCTGCACTACGCTCTTCTGCATTTATCCGGATACGATTTGCCGATTGAAGAGCTCAAGAAGTTCCGCCAGTTGCATTCAAAAACCGCCGGACACCCTGAAGCCAGCGAAACCCCGGGCGTAGAAACCACCACAGGCCCGCTGGGGCAAGGTCTGGCAAACGCCGTTGGCTTTGCACTGGCCGAGAAATTACTGGCACAGCGCTTCAACAGGCCCGAATTTTCGATCGTTGACCATTTCACCTGGGTGTTCATGGGCGATGGCTGCCTGATGGAAGGGATTTCGCACGAAGTGGCGTCTTTGGCCGGCACTTGGGGCCTAGGCAAACTGATCTGCTTCTGGGACGACAACAAGATTTCGATTGACGGCAATACCGATGGCTGGTTTACCGACAATACCCCGGCGCGTTTCGAGGCATACGGCTGGCAGGTGATCCGCAATGTCGATGGGCATGACAGCGATGAAATCATGCAGGCCATCAAAACCGCGCAGGCGGAAACCGACAAGCCGACATTGATTTGCTGTCGCACCGTCATCGGTTTTGGTTCGCCCAATAAGGCAGGTAAAGAATCTGCACACGGCGCGCCGCTGGGCAAGGATGAAGTTGAAGCCGCCCGTAAACAGTTGAATTGGCCGTATGCCGCTTTCGAAATTCCGGAAGAAATTTATGCTGGCTGGCGTGCAGGCAATACCGGTCTGGTGCGTGAAGAGCAATGGAACCGCCTGTTCGATGCCTACGCAAACGCATATCCAAAGGAAGCGGCCGAATTAGTCCGTCGTTCGCATGGTGTGTTGCCGGAAACCTTTGCCGACGATGCCAACGCCTATATTGCGAAATTGCAAAGCGAAGGCCCGGTGGTGGCATCCCGCAAGGCATCGCAAATGGCGATAGAGGCCTTCGCGCCATTGTTGCCCGAATTGATTGGTGGCTCGGCCGATCTTGCGCACTCGAATCTGACCTTGTGGAAAGGCAGCAAATCGGTCGCATCAAAAGACGTCGATGCCAATTACGTTTATTACGGCGTACGAGAATTCGGCATGAGTGCCATCAGCAATGGTTTGGCGCTGCATGGCGGTTTCCTGCCGTACGATGCTACCTTTCTGGTGTTCTCGGATTACTCGCGCAATGCCTTGCGTATGTCTGCATTGATTCCGGCACGCAATATCCATGTGTTCACGCACGACTCGATCGGACTTGGCGAAGACGGCCCGACACATCAACCGGTCGAACATATGGCATCGCTACGCTATATCCCGAACAACGATTTATGGCGTCCTTGCGATGCCGTGGAATCGGCCGTGTCCTGGAAGATGGCGATCGAACGTAAAGATGGTCCGACCTGCCTGATTTTTTCGCGTCAAAATCTGGCGCATCAAACGCGCGACGCAAAGCAAGTGGCCAACATCGAACGCGGCGGTTATGTGTTGCACGATGTAGCGAACTTCGATGTCATTATCATTGCCACCGGGTCCGAAGTTGAAATGGCCATGCAGACAGCGAAGCAGCTTGATGCGCAGGGCATCAAAGCACGCGTAGTTTCGATGCCGAGCACCAATACTTTCGATAAACAGGAAGCGGCGTACCGCGAATCGGTATTGCCGTCCGCCTGTCGCAAGCGCGTTGCCATTGAAGCGGGCGTAACGGATTTCTGGCGTAAATACGTCGGTCTGGATGGCGCCGTGATTGGGATCGATACTTTCGGTGCTTCGGCTCCGATTGATGCTCTGTATAAATATTTCGGCATCACGGTCGATGCAGCCATAGCTGCTGCAAAAGCGCTGTAATCGCCATGGCTGAAGCTCTTGCCTTTCTGCAAAACCTGGCCACGATCTGGTGGGTCTGGTTAATCGTGGCTTTTGTAATGGCAGGTTCGGCAGCGTTCTCCGGAATGTTTGCGCTTGCCTCCGGAACTGCGTTCGGCACGCATTATCATACGTTGACACCGCGCCAGCGCTGGATGAGCCGCTTTGCCCTGTATAGCGCAATATTGACCTGCTTTTTCACCACGCTGGTCGCCGTGGTGGCGGCGATTTATTGCGTTGTGGTTTTGCTGCGCTGATTGCCTTGCGAATTATTTTCCGAAAACCCGCCGCAACAATTCACTGCCTTGTTTCATCGGGTTTTTACGGATGTTTTTTTCCTGCTCGGCAACATAAAAATAAAGTCCATCCATCGATTTGCCGGTGACATAGCGGTCCAGGTCAATCGATTGGCCACCGCCGAGTAATTTGCCAATGCCGGCATTCTTGCCGGCCATTTCCTTGTAGCGTTTGGTGACGCCGGTCTTCGCAGTGGCATCGGCAACAATCGGCATGAATTTTGCGCGAAGTTTTTCTTCCGTCACGCGCCGGAAAAATTTCGTGCATGCATCATCGTCGCCACGCACGATATCGATTGCGTCTTGAACGGTCATCTGCCGCACTGCATCGGCAAAAATATCGGCGGCAACGGGAATGGCTTTTTCGGCGGCACGGTTCATCGATAATTCGAATTCATCGACTTTTTTTCCGGCGCCCAACTGGCGTGAAAGATCAGCCACCTTGCGTAATTGTTTCGGTACCAAAATACGCACCAGCGGATCTTTATTGAAACCGTCTTCCCGCCCCAGTTGGGTAATCGCACGTTTCACGCCTTGCGCCATGGCTTCCCGGATGCCGCCGGCGGCTTCATTCTGGCTAATATTATTGTGGCCGGAGTTTTTTGATAATTGCTTTTCCAGTTTCGAACCAAGCGAATCGGCGTATGTGATGCCGGCGATGGAGAAAGACAGGACGGCCGATGCCATGATCAGTGATATACGTAACATGTCGATCTCCTGCAAATTATTGCGGGCTTCATGCTAACGCCAAACGACGCCGGTGCTCAACACCGGCGCCGATCATGGCTCAATTGATTTTGTAATTCACGGGCACCAAAGCCATTGCGGGAATCGGATTGCCTTGAAACATTGCGGGATGAAAACGCCAGGTAGCCAACACATGCTTCAAGGCATTTCTATCAAGATCGCGATAGCCGCTACTCTTTTTGATGGTGGCATCAATCGGACGACCATCGGCACCCACGCTAACCAATAGCAATACCGTGCCTTCTTCTCCGTTGCGCAATGACAAAGCCGGATAATTCGGTGCCGGTGCATATTCGGCGCTCAAGCTAACCGGGCCGCTGGGCGGAGGGATCACCTCGCCAATTATTTCCTGTTGGGGCGGCACATAGATTTCATCATTAGGACCTGCATTGTCGTAGGCGACAGGGGGCGTTAACACAGGCGTAGTAGCCACAGGCGTATGGGTTATCGGGACAATTTCGGTAGCCGGTTTCCGAACGGGGTCGATTGGAGGCGGAGGCATGGGAGGCGGAGGAGGGATAACATCAATAACCGGCGTGCTGAAATCACTTTCCGCCACTGGTTGCGGCACATAGCTCATCGGCGCCATCAACAACATGAAGGCTGCCACATGCATTGCCATGGCAGCTGCAATGCCGCCGATACGGGGAGGGCTTAGGGGTTCATTCAAGTGAATTGCAATTTGGCTCATGGCACGCCTCCGGTGTTGGGTGTGCTTATGAACGATCCTGTTCTTAAAACGGGGTTAAGCTTCGGAACATAATTTTTTCAGCCGCAATTCATGCTTTGGCCGCACACTGGAGGTCTGAAGAAAAGGAGCACTCCATGAAACTCAATTACCTCTTGCTACTGCTCGGTCTGGGATTTACCGCCAGTGCCTCGGCAGATGAATACGCTTTCGGCTTCAATCCACGCACCGGCGATGTCTGGATGGACGTGCAACTGAAAGAGATGAATGCCTACACCCGCGATAATCCCGATTTATTCATCCGGGATGTGGCGATGACTTTCGGTGCGCCGCGGGCGCTTATCAGTGAATATGTGCTCGAGCGTCGCTGGGCGCCTGGTGACGTTTATTACGCCTGTGCTTTAGCCTTTGAAGTACACAAGCCCTGCCTTGAAAGTCTGCGCGAATACGACAGGAACAATGGCAAAGGCTGGGGCGTGATTGCCAAGCGTATGGGTATTAAACCGGGCTCGGCGGAATTTCAAAAATTGAAAGGTCGTGTCAGCAATTCCAATGGTAAATTCAAGGCCCATGGTAAATACAAACCCATGCAAGGCAACGGCATGTATCGTTACGGTAATGATCCGCAGAAAAAAGCCAAAGGCAAAAACAAAAAGGGCAATAATTAAATGCACGATGACAATGACAACGTAGTTCATCGCGGCGGCTGCCACTGTCGCCGCGTGCAATTCGAAGTGGAAGCACCACCGCATATTACCGTTCAAGATTGCAATTGCTCTTTATGCCGTACTACCGGGTTTTTGCATTTGATTGTCCCGCGCCCGCGTTTCCGTCTGCTGAGCGGACAGGAATTTCTGACCGAATACACCTTCAATACCGGTGTGGCCAAACACCTGTTCTGCAAGGTTTGCGGCATCAAAAGTTTTTATATTCCGCGCAGCAATCCCGATGGCGTCGACGTCAACGCACGTTGCCTGGAAGCCGGTACCGTGCTGAAAATGGAAATTGAAGCATTCGATGGTGAAAACTGGGAAGCCAATGCGGCCGAATTGGCCCATCTTTCGAAAAGCTAGCGGCGCTGTTGCACGCAACAAAGTAAAATGGCTACATGACCTCGGCCTATCTCAAATCGCAAGCCTTATCCGTCGCACCGATGATGGATTGGACGGACTCCCACTGCAGGGCTTTTCATCGCATTCTTGCGCCGCACGCACGCCTGTATACCGAAATGGTGCATGCGCAGGCGGTGATTCATGGTGACCGCGACCGTTTGCTGGGTTTTGATCAAAGTGAGCATCCCCTGGCCCTGCAATTAGGCGGCAGCGATCCGGCGCAGCTTGCAGAAGCCACCCGCATTGGCGAGCAATGGGGGTATGACGAAGTCAATTTGAATGTTGGCTGTCCTTCCGATCGCGTACAGGCAGGCCGCTTTGGTGCTTGCCTGATGAAAGAACCTGGCCTGGTTGCCGATTGCATTGCAGCGATGCAGGCTGCCGTGAAAATTCCGGTGACGGTGAAATGCCGTCTAGGCGTTGACGAGCTGGAAACCTACGAACATTTTGCCGGGTTTATCGAGGCGATTGCTGAAATTGGTTGCAGAACATTTGTCGTTCACGCACGCAAAGCATGGCTAAGCGGTCTGTCGCCGAAAGAAAATCGCGAAATTCCACCGCTGCGTTACGACTGGGTTTACGATTTGAAAAAGCAGCGTCCGGAGTTGACGATTTTATTGAACGGCGGGCTCAGTAGCGTAGAAGCAAGTCTGGAAGTGTTGCCACAGGTCGATGGCGTCATGATTGGTCGGATGGCATACCACGAGCCCTATCGTCTGCATCAACTGGATCGTGCGATTTATTCGCCGGAACTTGCAATGGAAAGCCGGGAAAATCTGTTATTGGCATATCGCGAATATGTCGAACGACAATGTGCCCGCGGTATCGCGATTAAACATATCACCCGACATATTCTTGGCTTGTTCCACGCGCAACCAGGCGGACGCATGTTCCGGCAAGTGTTGAGTGAAAAAGCCCATAAATCGCAGGGCTGGGAAATTATTGAAGAAGCCTTGCAGGCAACGAGAACATTTTCACCGTAGGGGTGCCTGCTTGCCGCGCCCGCTTTCGAGACTGACAAATGAAGAGCGGGCGCGGGCCGAAAAATGCTCCTGCATTTTCGGCACTCCCGCCATCCATGGCGGTCGCAGGCGCCCCTACGATGCAGATTACATCTGCGGCGGCGCCGCCAATTCTTTCGCGCTCAAATAACCATCATGGTTGCGATCCTGTTTGCCGAATTGAATGGCAAGTCGATCGTGGTGTTCTTTCAAGGTAAAGGTTTTTGCTTTCGGAACCAATTGTTCTTCCGGTGATAAAACGCCATCACCGTTTTTATCCATTTGCTCGAATGCCCAGCTCATGGCTTTCTGGAACTCTTCCAGCGATACCCGATTGTCGCCATCGGCATCGAAGCTTGCGAGGTAATCGTTATGGTTTTGTGCAAATACCGATATTGAAGCCAGCATTAGCGCAAATGCACCGATGCCGGATATTTTTTTATGCGCGAACCGGAACCAGTGCATAACCTTTCAGCCTGAAGGAAAATTCTTCCAGTGCTGCGATGCCGGAGCTTTCTGCTTCCGCACACCAGACCCGAAGTGCATTCATCTTAGCATCCACTTCGGCGGATTTTAGTTCGTAGATGGCCAGCAAACGTGCGCGGTAAGCCATCAAGGTAGCCAGTTGCGGGCTTTCGGCTATGAACCGGTGCAGTTTTTCCCGATGATTGTCGTCAAGCCATTTGCCTTCGCTGCGAAACGCGTTGCGTAAACGGCGCGGCAGGTTTTTGGCATCCTGCTTGAATTGCGGTTTCAGCACGACATGGAAATAATCGGTGGCAACCTGCCAGCGGTGCGTCATGATCGCACGCAGGGTTTCGGCATCCGGCACCTTGATATTCGGCCTTACGTCCAGTTCCGGGGCGACGCGCAATACCCTGGCCAGATGGAATTTCCGCAATACGCTAATCACGAACCAGCCGATATCGAATTCGTATTTACGCAAGGCAAATTTTGCCGAGCTCGGAAACGCATGATGATTGTTGTGCAATTCTTCGCCGCCAATCCAGACGCCCCATGGCGTTAAATTGGTTGCTGCGTCGCTGGTATCGAAATTGCGATAACCCCACCAGTGGCCAAGGCCATTGATGATGCCCGCACCGTGGAACGGCATCCAGCACATATGCAGTGCCCAGATCACCACGCCGGGAACCCCGAACAGGGCAACGTAGGCAATCAGCAGTAGCGATACGCCCAGCTTGGAATGCGGTGTATAGAGTTTGCGTTCAATCCAGTCATCCGGCGTGCCTTTGCCATATTGCTCCAGCATGTCTTTATCGAGTGCCGATTCGCGATACAAATCGACGCCTTCCCACAGGACTTTCGATAAACCCTTCACACGCGGACTATGTGGATCTTCGGCGGTTTCACATTTCGCATGGTGCTTGCGGTGAACGGCGACCCATTCCTTGGTCACCATGCCGGTACTCAGCCAGTTCCAGAAACGGAACCAATGCGAAATGACCGGATGGAAATCTACGCCGCGATGGGTTGCGCTGCGATGCAAATACAAAGTGCTGCTCATCATGGTGAGCTGGCAGACCGCCAATAAAATCAGTGCCATCTGGCCATGGCTGGCCTGTGTCAGTCCGTGCGTTAACCAGTCAAATAGAGCGGTAGGCATTGGGTAAAGCTCCGTGCTTTATGCGTCGAGAATGCGAATGATGAGGCTTTGATTTGCCTTCGTCACCCTTCATGGGGGTATGGAGCCTGGATTACAATAAAAACGAGAATCACATCAAGTAAACTGTTCAGTATGAAAAAACTTCGCTTGGCTACACGGAAAAGTGCGCTGGCACTTTGGCAAACTGAACACGTTGCGGATCGTTTACGAGCGGCCCACCCCGAACTTGAGGTCGTACTTGTGCCAATGAGCACGCGAGGTGACCGCATTTTGGACCGGCCATTGGCAGAAATCGGCGGCAAAGGCCTGTTTTTGAAAGAGCTCGAAGTCGCCATGCTGGAAGGCGAGGCGGATGCGGCAGTGCATTCATTGAAAGATGTCCCGATGGAATTGGACGGGCCGTTTCAATTGGGCGCCATTCTGGAACGTGCCGATCCTTTTGACGCATTTGTTTCGGTAAAGATTTCCGACTTCGATGCCTTGCCCCATGGCGCCAAAGTAGGAACTTCCTCCCTGCGCAGACAGGCCCAGTTGCGGGCACGCAGATCCGATTTGCAGATACTGGATTTGCGCGGGAATGTGAACACGCGTTTATCTAAGCTCGAAAACGGCGAATATGACGCCATTATTCTTGCCTGCGCAGGTCTCGATCGCCTTGGCCTTTCACGCTACATCCGGCACAGGCTTGATGCACCGAGCTGGTTGCCTGCAGTAGCGCAGGGCGCAATAGCGATCGAGTGCCGTGAAGGCGATGATGAAACCGCAAAAATCCTGCAGGTTCTTAACCATAAAAAAACACAATTGTGCGTTGAAGCTGAGCGCTCCATGAACCGAATGTTGCACGGTAGTTGCCATGTTCCCGTAGCTGCTTACGCTACGCTTGAGGGAAATATATTAAGTCTTGAAGGATTAGTGGGTTCTGCCAAAACTGGCCACTGCGTTCGTGCGCATGCGGTTGGTCATGCGCATGATCCCGAAGGTTTGGGCCGCCTGGTAGCAACCGAATTACGTTTGCACGGAGCGGATGAATTAATGAAGTCATGAGGCGGGCATGACGAAAACAGGCAACAGGTGTTCCTATGCATTTTCCAATGTTTCATTTGGCATTTCCGGTCCATCAACTGGATGCGGCGAAAAGTTTCTATCAGGATATTTTTGGTGCAACCCTGGGGCGTCAACGCGAACAATGGTGTGATATCTACATGTTCGGTTGCCAGATAACCCTGCATCAACAACCTGCGCAAGTCATTCCGAAAGAAGATCAGGGTGTTCGGCACTTTGGTGCAGTGCTTACCTGGCAGCAGTGGGAAATTCTTTCGCAAAAACTGGCCGATAAAAATGTCGAATTCGAATCGCCGCCGGTGGTTTCCCACATCGCCCAGCAAAACGAGCAGGCCAAGATGGCGCTTTGCGACCCAAGCGGCAACATCATCGAGCTCAAGGCTTATCGCTACCCCAAGACGGCGCTGGAGCTTATTTGAAGCCCCGGATGTAGAGACTTGTAAATAGTTATTCGGACACCGCTGCCACCGCCAGGCTATTTGCTACAATTCCGTGGCCAACAGAGGGCCGGATATGCAAGTTGCCAAGCCACGAATTTCCATCATCATCGAATGGGAAAATGTAAAACTGTCTGAAATGGATCGTTGCCGCGAAATGTTGCGGGCCATGGCGAAACAAATTCCCGAATATTTCGACAAGCAAGGCGTCGTTGCATCGGCCAATGAAACGCCTGCTGCCGAAATATTGATTCTTTACGATGCCGGCGCGTTCGATGGTGCTTTTATCGAAGATATCGTCGCCACCGAAATCCCGCGGACCACGCGGCATTGCCAATGGCGAACCATCGCTGCCGGAAGCGAAGGTTATTACGGCCTGAAAAATATCGGGTCGCGTCAAGCTGCCGGCGAAGTTCTGGTGTTTATCGACAGTGATCTTATTCCGGAAGAAAAATGGCTTGAAAACATGTTGTCGCCGATGCAGGGCACCGATGTCAAAGTGGTGGCCGGCCATGCCTATGTCACTCCCGACGATATGCTGAGCCGCACGTTTGCACTGACATGGTTTTTCCCCTTGCGCGCACAGGAAGCAAAACTGTCGCCCGCCAAGGGTTTTTTCGCCAATAGTGTTGCGTTTCAACGCGATATTTTCTTGAAGCATCCCTATGAAGTCATTCCGGGAGCATCGCGCGGTGCCTGCCGTTTGCTCGCCAAGAAACTGACGGCAGAGGGCGTGCAAATGATATCCAACACCGGTGCTCAAGCTTCGCATCCACCACCAAACGGCTTGAAGCATTTTTTATTGCGTGCCGTCGTGCAGGGTCGCGACGATTTATTGATGAACCAGACCGAGCAACGTACCGGCAAGGGCACCATCTTTCATTCCATTGCGCGTATCGGAAAATGGCAGCTCAAAGCCCTGCGCCGAATCCTGTTTCAACATGGCAGCGTCGGCATGCCCTTCTATCAGGTTCCATTTGCAATGTTCATTGCCAGTGTCTACGGCTTCCTGTTTTTCATGGGCGATATCGCGACGCGATTATTTCCGGCACGAATGAAAGCCGGTTTGCGTATCTGAATTGAACCGCACGTTCTGCCGCATTTTCAACGAGATCAAGCCATGCAAGTGATGCAAACCGAACGTTTAAATTTACGCTGGCTTGATAACGACGATGCCGGCTTCATTCTCGATCTTCTCAACCAGCCTTCGTGGCTGAAATTTATCGGTGATCGCGGCGTTAGAAATCTTGATGATGCCCGCGCCTACATCAATGACGGCCCGCTGACGATGATCAGGCAGCACGGTTTTGGCTTATATCTGGTCGAAATGAAGTCGAACAAACAGCCGATCGGCATGTGTGGATTGCTCAAGCGCGAGTCACTGGAAGATGTCGACATCGGTTTTGCTTTTCATCCCGATACCTGGGGCAAAGGTTATGCCAGGGAAGCGGCGCAAGCTTGCGTGGATTATGCCCGGGACCAGCTTGGCCTGAGGCGTCTTGTCGCTATAACCCTGCCGGACAATCACGGTTCCATCAGGCTGCTCACGGCCATCGGCATGCAATACGAAAAAGATATCCTGATGCCACCCAAGGATGAGTTGTTGCAATTATTTGTACAGCCATTTTGCGGGCAATAGCACGCAGCAACATTCAATGGCGGATGGTTTTGGCTGAAGTTTATAATCGATGTTTAGGCGCGAACTTCAAAATAATGCAACGAGTGCTTTTCATTTGTGGCCAGAATCGACTTCGCAGCCCGACTGCCGAACAGGTTTTTTCATCCTGGCCGGGGATTGAAACAAGTTCTGCCGGATTAAAAAATGATTCCGAAAATCCGGTAACGCCGGAATTGCTGGCCTGGGCAGAACTGATCTTCGTGATGGAAAAGCGTCATAAGGCAAAACTGGCGGAAAAGTTCAAGGCCAGCTGTCGTCATGCCCGTATTATCTGCCTGGATATTCCGGACATTTACGCTTTCATGGATAAAGATTTGATTGCCTTGTTGTTGAAAAAAGTTTCGCCATTTCTAGCCAAACATTAAATCGAGATTGCCAGATGCTTACTCGCGACGCCGATGCATTTTTCCGTTTTGCCAACACATGTGAACCACAATATCCGACCTGTGCAAAAGCCGTTTATCTGGTAACGCCGGAAGGTTTTTCCCTGGCGAGTGAATCGGCGCAAGACAATGTCTACATGGATTTAGGCAAATCGGTAAAAGCCGATGTGGCCTTGGCACAGCATCGTAATCTGGCACACGCCATTTCAAAACAACTGCCGACGATATGTTTCCCTGGCCGCACGGAAACCCCCGATGCCGTGTTTCCAAACAATGTGTTTGCCACGGCAAAAAACAAAATCCTGCTCGGTCATATGCGCCACCCGGTGCGCCAGGCTGAATCGGAACGAGAAGACATGCTCGGTTTTTTCCGGGATGTATTGGCCTATGAACTGGTCGATCTGAGAACGCAGCCCGGCATTTGCGAATTGACCGGTTCGCTGATTATCGATCGTGCCCGGAACATCGCTTACTGCGGCTTGAGCGAACGCTGTGATGCAGTCGGCGCCCGGGCGATGTACGAAGCTTTTGGTTTGAAAGCCTGTCTGATGTTTGACTTGGCACCGGGTGAATACCACACGAATGTGGTACTTGCCATTTTGGCGAGCCGTGGCGTGATTATTGCTCCCGATGGCTTTGCCGATAGAAGTGTCAGTGACGCGATTGCCCGATTCTATGCGCCCCATGCCGTAGTTTTATCGACACCCGAAAAGAATGCGTTCGCTGCCAACGCCATTAGCCTGCGGGAAGATGCCGTCTGGATGAGCCAACATGCAGCCGACAGTCTGGGTATTTCCAGCCGCGAAATACTCGATCGGGCCGGCTTCAATGTGCATGCGGTGGATTTGTCGGAAATCGAAAAGGCCGGCGGATCGCTGCGATGCTGCGTCGGCGAGATCTATTGATCGCCGTTGTTGGCAGGCAATGTGCATAAACTGCGCATTAAGCCGATTTAATAGCGAAATTGGCTATTCATTTGGGCTTGAGTAGATAATCCGGTATCGGCGACTACTGAAAAACTGAATAACCTATGGATCGTGGAATTACTACGAAAAAAGCCATGCCGCCCGGAACGGTGGTAAGGGGTTTTCTGCAAATTGGTAGCGATATTATTGATTGCGGCGCTTCAAGAATCATCAACCGGGATCCACCGGTAAAAATTACTCCCAAGGTGTTGGCGGTCTTGCTGGAGCTGGCAAGGCATCAGGGCGAAACAGTCGCGCGCGATACGCTTCTCGATACCGTCTGGGCCGAGACACATCCGACGCCGGATGTTGTCAAGCAGGCAATTCTGGAAATCCGGCGGGCTTTTGAATCGCCGGACAATCCTTCGGAAATTGTCGAAACCATCCCGCGCCTAGGATACCGCTTACTGGTCGGCACACGGTTCAGCGAGACACTGGAAGGCTTGTCGGAACCGGAAAGAAGCCCGGAGCAAAATGCACAAATCGATACCGCGGCTGCAGAGATTGCCTGGCCGGTAAACGGAAAATTTTTCAACCGTCATGCGAAATGGATTCCGGCCGCAGCACTGGTTTTATTGGCAATCGCAGTTCCGGTTTTTTATCAAACCGTCAAAACGAAAATCGCTACCGCTGAAAATCCCCTTGCTGCACCGGAACCGGAGCCATTGAGCTTTCGCATGCTGACGTCCAATCTAGGCAAGGAAACCATGCCGGTGATCTCGCCCGACGGCAGTCGCGTGGCATATGTAGTAGAAAACGAAAAAGAAAGTACGGCGCGTATCCGTTTGCAGACCATCGATGGCCATGGCGCCAGCTGGTTGAATGTACTTTCCGGCCGGCAGGAAATGTATCCGGTCTGGTCGGGTGATGGTGCTTCCTTGTCGTACATGAGCATGAAAAAAAATGATTGCACCATTGTGGCAAAACCTGCCATTGGTGGTGAAGAGCATTTATTGAGCTCGTGCTGGCCCAGTTTTTTGCAGTATTACGATTGGTCGTCGAACGGAAAATTGCTTGCGCTTTCGCAATATCCGTCCAGTAAAAATATGATGGGAAGAATTGTCGAAGCCGATCTGGAAAGACAGACAGAACGATATCTTGATTATCAAAAAAGCGAAGCATCCGCCGATTACGAGCCCCGCTATTCGCCTGATGGTCGCTATATTGCTTTCAGGCGCGGGATACAGCCATTCACTGATTTATTCGTGTATGACAAAAGCAAAAACAGCACCCGGCAACTCACGCGATTCGGAGCTTCCTTGAAAGGGTTTTCCTGGACACCTTCCGGTCAATATCTGGTCTTGTCGAGCAATCATAACGGGCGCTTTTCCTTGTACGCACTTCGTGTCGCCGATGGCAAATTAATTCCACTCGGCATTGACGATGCCGAATTCCCGTCCATGGCTCGCCAATCGCAAACCGTGGCTTTCGCAAAAACCAGAGTGACGCGCCGTATTGCGGATGTTTCATTGCAAAACAGGAAAAGCCCGGCGACATTGCTGTTTGCAGGCAGCACCGGCAGCGATCAGGAAGCCACTTTTTCCAGCGATGGCAACATGGTCGCGCTGGTATCGAACCGCAGCGGTGTAGAGCAAGTCTGGCTTGGTGAAAAGCAGCATCCGGAAAAAGAACTGCTGCAAATAACATCCTTCAATGGCGAACGCCTGAGCCAGATAAATTGGTCGCCCGACGCAAAAAAATTATTGGTAGTCGCCTCCAGCGGCACCCGGTCACGCTTGTACATCGTGGACATGGCGCGCCGCGTCCAGAAGGTGATCACTGCGGAGAATCTATATGTGCAGCAGGCAGTGTTCGGAAATTCCGAACAGGACATTTGGCTGGCGGCAAGGCAGGGTGATCGCGCCTTCTTTCTGTGGCATGGCCAACTGATGGCGGAAAAATACGAATTCAAGGCCACTAACCGCCCGGCGACGGAAGTCAAGTGGATTCCCGAAGGCGAACGTATTGTGGTGAATCCAAGTGCACGTCACGAGTATGTTGTTTACGACAAGAACCTCGAGAAAATTCAATCCTACAGCCTTAGTCTGATGCCGATGTTTGCCCGGGTGAAGGATGGCAGCCTGTGGTATCTGGGAATAGCCGAGAAGCAAACGGGTCTGTATCGCATGTCTTTTGAAACCGGAAAGTCGGAACTTGTGCGTGATGGATTTGAAGTCCAGTGGTCCTACCCCTGGTTCGATATCGCGAGCGACGGTACCAGCCTTCTCGTCACGCAGGCCGAACGGGACGATACCGATATTGCCGTCACGACCTTGCCAACGAATATTCGCTAATTTTTCGAACGAACAAAACATATCCTGCAAACGCCACTTTACTGAAAGCGCAATTATCGCTTATTAGCCAGCACTGGCTTTGACTATATTGAAGGCGTGGGAAATAAAAACGCTGCAAAAAACTCCGGAGGCTTCGATGCACTGTTTATTCAAGGCAGGACTTTTATTGATATGTCTGGTTTTTTTTGAGGACGCCGATGCGAAATCTTGCGTGCCAAAAGGCTATGGCCTTGGCGCTTTGCGCGAATTGGCAGCGCAGGAATTCGTGATCAAGGATGATTCCGAACGCGAACGTTTGTCACTGCAGTTATTGTCCTGCCTGTCGGATCCCGACTCTGAACTACGCGATGATATTGCCTACAAGGCTTATGTTTACTGGATGCGAAACAAGGCTTTGTCCACGGCAACATTGAGGGAAATTTCCGAAAGATTGCAGGTCGCATTGAAGTCCGGCGATGTCGGCGGCAAAGGGTTTGGTCAACCGTTTTCCGCCTTGGTACTTTCGGAAGTGGCGCGCACGGATCGCAAGGACCCCTGGATGTCCGCCCAGGAGCGATCGCGATTACTCGAAAATGCCACCTGGTATTTATCGTCTGTCCGCGATTATCGCGGCTTTGATGAAAAGCAGGGCTGGCGGCATGGCGTCGCACACGGTTCGGACTTGATGTTGCAACTGGCATTGAATCCGGCGCTGGATAAACAGCAACTGGATTTGATTCTGTCCGCGATTGCTTCGCAAATAAATGCGCACGACAGCCATTTTTATATTTATGGTGAAGCCGAACGTCTTGCCGCGCCTGTCTATTACATTGCAAGACGAAAACTGCATTCAAAAGCACAATGGCAGTCCTGGTTCACTGCCTTGACCATCCCGCCAGCGCCGGTCACCAAAGACACGGTTTACAAGTCGCAGCAAGGTTTGGCATGGCGACACAACACGCAGGCATTCATTGTCCAGATGTATATCGTCGGCAAGGAAGATTCCGATAATGAAGTGCGTGAACTCCTGGCGACGGCGACATTGGATGCACTGAAAGCGCTGGATTAAAAAATGTGTCGCGACATGCGGCAGTAGTCATTTTCTGAAAACCATCGAGTCAAAAAAAAGCGCAGTCGGGGACGACTGCGCTGCTCTAGGCTGGAGTGAGAGTCTGCAAAGTGTTCGGCTTTGCAGCCTTGTGGCTCTGGTGTCTAATGCCATGCCACATGTGCAGATTAGATCTTGTTGAATCCGGAGATATGTCCGAACCTGCTTGAAAGCTTTGCTCTTTCTGTCAATTGCATCATTGCTTTTTCAAACGCAAAAAAAAGCTGCACCGGTTTCCCGGCACAGCTTTTGAATCATTACAAGAGCTTAGAAATCCTGGCGGTAACTGGCATACCAGTAAGCACCACCCGGCAGGTCATAGGAGGCATCGAATCCGCCGGCAAAGGTATTGTTGAGCACCGGAGGTTTTTTGCCGAAAACATTTCTGGCACCAATGGTTATCTGGGCATCCCATGGCGCTTTCCAGCCTAACTGGATATCGTGCACCGCGTAGGCTCCCGAATGGTTCAGGAAATCGGCAGGACCATCGTCGATGCCATCCAGATTTGCATCATCACCCGGCCGGTTATTGCAGACGAATCCGGTGCCCGGCGAAGCTTGTTCGAGGAAGCAGGTGTTTTCAGACAAATCCGACATGAAGCGTGTTGTCCAATTGGCACTGAAGTCACCCAGATTCCAGCCGATGGTCAGCGTCGAACGATATTCAAAAGTCGGCGCGCCACCGTAAGTGCCCACGGCGTCGGGCTGTTCGATGTTTTGCCCGGTGACCGGATCGACACTGGCGGAAAACAGGAATTTATCGGTCCATGTCGTGTCCAGTTTGAAACGGAAATCACCGATCTTGGTTTGCAATTTGTAGCCTATTCCAAGATCGATACCTTGCGTGCTTGCTGCTGCCACGTTGATCGGAGCTGTATTGATAAGCGTAACGGCAGCGCCCGCAGTCAGGTCGCGCGTGACGAACTGGCAGAAGAACGGGTCACCGGTTTGGCCGCTTGGGAAATTGACGGCGTAACAATTGTTCATGGTTGCGCCGGCACCGAATGCGAAAATCAGGTTTTTCAAATTGATTCGCCACAAATCGACGCTGAGATCCAGTCCGTCAACCCAGCTCGGGCTGTAAACAAAACCCAGACCGAAGTTTTCGCCGGTTTCCGGTTTCAGGTTGACATTGGAACCGGCCAGAATCCGGATTTGTCCGAATGGCTGTACTGCACCGCCGACGGGAACGCCTGCAGCGATGCAGTTCGCCTGGGCAGCAGCGTTGAGGCCGGCCCAGTTGCCCGTGCGACAGGGATCCACTGCGGCAGGAAAACCTTCTTGCGTACCGCCAAACAAATCCACACTCGATGGTGCGCGAAAAGTTTGTCCCCAACTTGCGCGCACCAGTAAATCATCGACCGGTTTGTATTTGAGGCTCGCTTTCCATGTCGTTGGCGCGCCTTGATCGATGTCGAATCTTTGTGTGGCGACGCTGGTATCGGTCGGGTCGGCGTCTGCCAATCCGGACGCGGAGTATTTTGATTTTCGTACGGCAATATCCAGTTCAAGTTCTTTCGCCAGCATCCTGTCTTTCAGTAGCGGAAACAATATTTCGCCATAGTATTCCGTGACGGTAGTGCCGCCGGAGGTGGGTAACGAATAGTTGGTGGAGCTGGCGCCTTCGGAAACCAGGGCATCGGGTTGGTTGAACGAATCATCGCTACGATGTTCCATGCCCAATGCAAAACTGACGGTACCGCCAGGCAGTTCAAACCAGTCGCCGGTTAAATTGGCGCCGAGTTGCCTTGAAGTATTTCCCGAGGTTTGCACCAATGTGTAAGACACATAATCCACCATCGCTGCCACATCGTTCGCCGTGATCACATGGCCTGCATAATTCGCGCCCAGTCCCAGTGTCGGACCGCCGAAAATATTGAACGGAACACAGCCCTGGATCCGTGTAGCCCAGGAAGTACCGCAGTAAAAGCCGCGACCAGGCGTGGCATCAAAACCCGATTGTCCCAGCGAGTTACGCAAGTTGCTCAGATTGACGTAGCCCTTGCCGACCTGATCATATTGGCCATCGTTGTATTGGCCGTAAGCTTCCCAGTTCATGACGTGGTCGCCAATATTGAAACTTCCTTCGACACCGACTTGTGCACCGAAAATATCGAAATCAAAATCGTTTTTGCGTGGACCAATCGCAACATTGCGCGAATTCAGTGTATTGATCTGGACACCGAACGGATTGAAGATTCCGAGCGCACTGGCGCTCATGATCCATTGCGGACCATTGGTGCCGTTGTTTGCGATGGTGGTCGGCACTTCGGCAAGCTGTTGCGTGGAAGTGCGTTTGGTATAGGAGACCCGGCCATAGAGCGAAATATTGTCGGTCAACTCAAAGCGTCCCGTACTGAAAATATTAAGGACCTCGTTCGGCTGCTGCAGATAGTTGACCGGGGAAAAGTTATAGCGATCAAGATTGTTGAATGCATGGTAATCGGCAGCGGTAATCGTGCCATTTGCCGTCGGGTCACCCCCGGTGGTTGCACTCGGGCTTATGTGGTTCAACGCATAAACACCCGGGGCAAGAAGACCCCCGGCACCAACGGTGAACCTGCCATATGCGCCTGAAGCTGAACCGCAATACCCACCCAGACCGGAAGCATTCGTCGGGTCGCTCAGCACGGCAGCACAGCCGGTGAACGGGAAGCGCGATTGCTCGCGATCACCCTGGAAAATCGTATCCTGGGATTTATAGCTGACACTGAAGGTGCCCGAGGTTCTGTCGCCAACACTGCCAATGGTCAGGTCGGCGCTTTTTTGTCCGCCATCGCCCTTGGTAGTTTGCCCGTAGTAAACCTTGGCTTGCGCACCATCGTAATTTTTACGCGTGACAATATTGATAACGCCACCGATGGCATCGGATCCGTAAATGGCAGAGGCACCATCTTTCAGGACTTCAATGCGTTCGATGATGGCCAGCGGAATTGAACCTACGTCTACTACGCCTGCAATATCGGTAATCCAGCGTTTGCCATCGACCAATACAAGTGTGCGGTTGGCGCCGAAGCCACGCAGGGAAATCTGCTGGTCGCCATTGGAGCCATTGGTTTGCGTTGTCACTGTGCTTAGGCCGGTGCCGTCACTGGTGGTGAGTGTGTTGAGCACATCAAACACATTGTTCAAGCCGGTTTTTTCGATATCGGCACGTGTCACGATTTGCACCGGCTGGGCCGTTTCTTTATTGACTTGCCTGATGCGTGAGCCGGTTACCTCGACACGCTCGAGAGTTTTTGCTTCTTCCTTCGCAGCTTCCTGTGCGAGCACGGGAAGTGCGGCACTACTGCATAAGGCCGCAACGATGGCGGATCTGAGCAGGTTGGGTTTCATAATTTTCTCCGTTAATTGATTCTTGGTCCGCACAGCGGCGGACCAAGTAAAGTTATCGGTTAAAACCAGTTAACAATTTCCAGACACTGCGCGACTTATGTGTGCAGATTGCGCTTTCGCCGCGTGGAATTTTACGGCGCTGCCGTTTTAACTCGCAGCGAACTGGCCGTCATGCCGTAGTGATGCCGGAATGATCGGCAAAACGCCGAAAATGTTTCGTATCCCGAATCTCTGGCGATTTCGGAAACCGTCATGCGGCTCGAGATGAGCATATGTTTTGCGCGCTTCAGGCGTAGTCTGTTGGCATATTCAATAGGCGTTTCTTCAAAAACGCGATGGAAAAGCCGTATGAAATGCCATTCGGAATAATTGGCCTGTGCAGCCAGTTGCGCAATGGTGATGCTGCTCCCGGGATCGGTCGCGATTTTATTTCGCGCCTTCAGCAAGCGTTGCAGGGATAAGCGCTGTGCTTTTTCATTGCGGCCAGGGCTTTTCCAGAGTCGACTGGAACAAAGCGAATGGTAGTTCGCGAGTATTTCTATCAAGGCTTCGGCATGTTCGACAGGGCATTTTTCACTATGCGCATGCAATAAAATATCCAGACAGACTTTTCGCGTGCCGTCATTGAATGTTTCCACGCTGGTAAATAGTGGCGTGCTCTGGCCGTTAGGCTCGCCGATTAAATGCGGGTAGTCGTTTCCCGAAAAATACAGCGTCAGCCATTGGGCATCACCGATGCTGCTGATTCGGATGTCGGATTCCGTATTGACGTAAAGCTGACCCTCGGAAATCAGCAAACTTTGCCCGTTACTTTGCAGCTGCAGATCTCCGTGCAGACAAAATACGAAGGCGGGGCGCGTATCGCCAATTTTCGCAACGGCACCTCTGCCCAGCCCGGCAATCAGTATGGCGATATCAGTATTGTCCTTGTCCATTTCCGGGTCGGATTTGATCTCGACCTTGCGACCGAAGCGAGCTGTTTCAATGTGGAAGCACATAGGTAATCCCGGTTGCTGCATGTGGGATTGCTAGATAATGGGTTTGTGCAGACGCTGTCAGGAAATTTGCGTATTGCTGCGGTTGTATTTGGGTAAAATTGCGCGTCCGAAAGTCATTGAAAGGTAAATTTTCATAAGAAACAAAGAGATGGCTTTCACATAAAAAAGTATCTTTGCCGGCTTTGAAAATGACGGGCACTCGCCATGAAGATTTGAATACGCTGGCGCATGAAGGTTTTAATTCTTGTTACAGACCCTCTTATTTCAGGCTAAAGCCTTAATGGCATGCCCCATGTAGGGCTGAATTCAGATAGGATTCACCCCTGAGCCACCACACTTCACCTCACCCGATGGGCCAGAGCCCGAGCGTACAACATTGCCATGAAACGTTTCTCCATCCCTGTTGTCATTCTACTAGCTGCATTCTTTGCGTTGCCGGCATCTGCCGACCAGCGTAAAGGCAACGGCAATGGAAACAATGACCAGCCTCGGGTTGAAATCAAATCCAGTCTTACCGATTCGGTGCGCCGGGTTGAACGTCAGACCGGTGGTGAAGTGTTAAGTGCCGAACCAGTACAAAGAGATGGTCGCCAGGTTAATCGCGTCAAGGTACTGACCAATGATGGTCGGGTGCGCGTGATGCAGGTGGACACCCAGCAAAAACGCGATAAAAAAGAAACTCCGCCGCCTCCGCGTAGCCAGAATACGGATAAGGATGGCGGTGACCCTAATCAGTTTTAACCCGGTCCTGAGACGGCCGGATCCCGTCACAGGAGACGCACATGCGCATATTGCTGGTTGAAGATGAAGCACCACTTCGTGAAACCCTGGCTGCCCGATTAAAGCGTGACGGCTTTGCCGTTGATACGGCTGCCGATGGCGAAGAAGGTTTTTATCACGGCAAGGAAGTGCCTTTCGATATCGCGGTTATTGACCTGGGATTGCCGAAAATGTCCGGCATGGATCTGGTCAAGAAATTGCGTGAAGTAGGCCAGAAATTTCCGATTCTCATTCTGACCGCGCGTTCGAGCTGGCAGGACAAAGTCGAAGGCCTGAAAGCTGGCGCCGACGATTATCTGGTCAAACCTTTCCATGTCGAAGAGCTGCTGGCCCGCATCAATGCATTGTTGCGCCGCGCTGCCGGCTGGAGCAAGCCGACACTCGATTGCGGTCCGGTACGTCTGGATTTGTCATCGCAAACCATTACCGTCAATGGTCTTGCCGTTGACCTGACCAGCTATGAATACAAAGTGCTGGAATATCTGATGTTGCATGCCGGCGAGCTGGTTTCCAAAGCCGATTTGACCGAGCATATTTACCAGCAGGATTTTGATCGCGATTCCAACGTGCTCGAAGTTTTTATCGGACGCCTGCGGAAGAAACTCGATCCCGATGGCGAGCTGAAACCGATCGAAACCGTTCGTGGCCGTGGTTACCGTTTCGCCATTCCGCGTAGCGAATAAACACGCATGGCGTGGCGAACGCTTTCTCTTAATTCACGGCAATTATTGGCGGCCAGTCTTGGACTGGTCGCTTTTTTAGGATTGACCGGTTATGCCCTGGATCGCGCCTTCCAGGAAACCGCGCTGAGTAATTTGCAGCAACGGCTTGATAACTACGCACGCGCTTATTTACGCAACAGCGATTTCGATGCACAAGGTCGTTTTAAATCGCCCGATGCATCACCGCCGGATCCGCGTTTCGATCGGCCCGGCAGTGGCTTGTACGCCGTTGCCGTTGGCAATGGATTTCGATGGGAATCGGCTTCTACCTTGGGAAGGAGCATCCCTGCACCCAATGCCATTACGCCGGGCGAGGCCCTGATTGAAGGGCCGCAAGCCTATAAACAAGCCGATGGCAAAGAACTCAAATTATTTCGTTTGAGCCAAACTACTATCTGGGAAACAGGTACCGGCGAAATAAAGCTGACTTTTGCCATCTACGAAGATACTTCCGCGCTGGATAAACAGATTGCCGTATTCAGGCGGGCGCTGTGGAATTATCTTGGTCTTGCTGCGGTTTTATTGTTGCTGTTGCAGACTCTGGTATTGCGCTGGAGTTTATTGCCATTGCGGCAATTGGAAAAAGAATTGAAACAAGTCCAGAGCGGATTGAGCCAGCGCCTGACGGGCCAGCATCCGCGCGAACTGGAACCGATTGCTGACAGCCTGAATGCTTTCATCGAAAGTGAACGCAGTGGCCTGGAGCAAAGTCGAAACACGCTTTCCGATTTGGCGCATAGTCTGAAAACACCGCTGGCGGTTCTACGTGCACGCCTGGATGCCGAAGCGAGCCACGAAAGCCTGCGCAGTGAAGTACAGGCGCAAACGCAACGCATGGATGAAATTGTTTCCTACCAATTGTCACGCGCAGCCAGAAGTGGCCATGCGCTGTTTTCTGCTCCTATCGAAATTGAGCCACGCGCTTTGGAAATCGTGCAAAGCCTGGAAAAAGTTTATAAAAACAAAGGCATTGTTTGCGAATTCGATATCGATGAAGCGTCGCGTTTTTATGGCGAACTGGGTGACTTGCAGGAGCTGCTGGGCAATCTTCTTGAAAATGCCTTCAAGTGGGCCAGAGGCAAGGTTTCATTAACGGTAAAAGTCGCGCCCGCTCCTACAAATCGCAGGCCAGGCGTTTCATTTTGCATTGAAGATGACGGCCCCGGTATCCCGGAAAAAAATGTCGAACGCATGTTGCAGCGTGGTGTACGCGGCGACGAGCGCGTGCAAGGTCACGGCATTGGCCTGGCCATCGTGCAAGACATCGTGCATGCCTATCGTGGCGAATTGACTATCGGGAAATCCGAAGAGCTCGAAGGGGCGGAAATTTCGATTCGAATTCCGCCGGTATTCTGATTGCCTGGTTATCGCTCGAGAGCGGACGAAGCGGCGAAAATTTTAGCGAAACATTCCAGGCAACATCGAATGCCAGCGTGGCGACACGGTACGCGGTGCCGAGATTCGCGGGCGTACCGGAGCAGGCCTGGCAGTTGCGGCCGGAGTGCTGATCGTCGAGTCGCTATCGGCAGCGTTATTTGATTGCGTTACAACGCGTGGTTTTGCACAGGTGTTGGTTTCATCGCCATTGGTGCTGGCTTTGGAAAAAGCCGGGTTGGCAATTAAAAGCAGCAAAAATAAATAGATGGATGAATTCATTCGATCGTCCCCCAAACCTGTGTGCCGTTAAGATGCACGCGCCATGCAAAAGGTTGCAAAGCCCGTGCATTCTAGCCCGATTTTTTTGGCAAATGTGAGCCAGATGTTATTTTGCAGCGCAGCATGGTTATATCTCCCAAGTTCCGGCAGACTTAGCCCCGCATGAGTGCAGTCCTCAATTCCCTTCCCCCTATTCATATTCGCGGCCCGGCGCTTCGTAGAGCGCTGATTGCCGGCGCCAGAAGGGTCATTGCGCAACGCGAGGCCCTGAACAAAATCAACGTATTTCCGGTTGCCGATGGCGACACCGGCAGCAATCTGGCTTTCACCCTCGGCAATGTGCTCACTGGTGCGCTAAGTCGCCGCACCCCGGGCGCTGGCGATTTGTTAAAACGCGTGGGTGATGACGCCATTGATGGTGCGCGCGGAAATTCCGGCGCCATCCTGGCGCAATTTTTTACCGGTGTTGCCGAGGCAGTTGGCGTTGTTCGTGGCATCGATTTTGCTGCCATGTCGCAGGCTGTACGCGCCGGTGCCAGTTCAGCTCGCGGTGCTTTGGCCGATCCGCGTGAAGGTACCATTTTGAGCGTGATCAGTGCCTTCGCCGAAGCACTTGAAGCGCGCACCGATATTACCGATGCGAAACTCTGGTTCGACAAGGCCTTGCAGAATGCCCGCAAAGCCCTGGCGTATACGCCGCAACAATTGCCGGTGTTATTGAAAGCCGGTGTTGTGGATGCCGGAGCGCAGGGTTTTGTCGATATGCTGGAAGGCATCGATGAATATCTGAAATCCGGACAATGGGATCTGGCCGACAGTTTGCTCGACAATCGCGCCGATCTGGAAGCGGCACAGGTTCATGGCGATTTGAGTGATGAAGATCCGGATCATCGTTTTTGCAGCGAATGTTTACTGGTTGGCGAAGGCTTGGATCGCGCCAGTTTGCGGGCGGCGGTCACCGATCTTGGTGCTTCTTGCGTTGTTGTCGCCGGCTCGCATTCGCGCCTGCGTTTGCATGCGCATGTTGCGAACCCGAAGGCCCTGTTTGAAGTCGCCGCGCGCTTTGGCCGGGTCGAATCGACCAAGGCCGATGATATGCATGCACAAAAACGCAGCAGCCAGGGTACGGGTGGCGTGGCAATCATCACCGACAGCGCTGCCGATTTGCCCGATGGCATGGCGGCGAAACTCAATATCCACGTCGTGCCGATGCGCCTGAATTTTGGCGATGACGATTACCTCGACAAAATCGGCTTGAGTACTTCCGAGTTCTATCGAAAATTACGTACCGAAATCGTGTTGCCCAGAACCAGCCAACCTTCACCGGGAGATTTCCGCCGACAGTTCGAGTTTTTGTTATCGCATCATCCCGAGCTGGTTTACGTCGGTTTGTCGCGTGCGGTCTCGGGGACTTTGCAATCGGCCGAAACCGCCGCACAGCGGGGTCATGTTGAACGCAGTTTTATTTTCGATACTGCCAATGCAGCTGGCGGCGAAGCCTTGCTTGCCATCGCTGCGGCAGAAGCCGCACAGGGCGGAGCCAGTGCCCGTGAAATCATGGCATTGCTGGAAAAACTGAAACCGCAAACCGAAACCTGGGCCATCGCACGCGATGCAAGCCATGCAGTGCGTGGCGGGCGTTTGCCGCGGTGGGCGAAAGTCTTTGCAGACCTTCTCGGCTTGACGCCGATGATCAAGGTGACGCCGGAAGGCAAGCTGAAACCACACAGCGCATTTTTCGGCAAAAAGGATATTCCGAAACGTTTCGCGCAATATATTTCGAAATCCATCGATCACGACAGAAAATGGCGATTGATAGTTGGTCATTGCGATGCCGCGCAAGACGGTGAAAACCTGCTGGCCGAATTGAAAACACTGATTCCCTGCGAACAAGCCTGGTGCGTTGAAACCGGTCCTGCGGTCGGCGCACACGCGGGACCCGGCACACTGGTCGTTTCCATACAGCCCGTGATGTCCTGACAGCATCATGTTGGATATCCTGATTTTGCTATCGGCTTATTGTCTGGGCTCCATTTCGGGCAGTTTGTTGCTTGGTCGTTTCCGCGGTGTTGATATCCGGACGCAGGGCAGTGGAAATGCAGGTGGCACGAATGCATTTCGTACGCAGGGCTTCAAGTTCGCACTGGGTGTTGTTCTGGTCGATGTTGGCAAGGGTGCTTTCGCTGTCTGGCTAGCCGTGCGGTTTTCATCGCAGGCATATTTTTCCGTGCTGCCAACGGTGGCTGCGCTGTGTGCCGTGCTGGGCCATATCTGGCCGGTGTTTCATGGCTTTCGCGGCGGGAAGGGTGCAGCCACCTTGGTCGGTGGATTGCTTTTGCTGTGGCCCGTCTCGGTGCTGGTACTAATCGCTGTCTGGGCTTTATGTTTGACCGCGACCGGTTACGTCGGCTTATCCACGGTGCTGGCAGGTTTTTCCTTGGCGGTATTGGCCTGGGTGGATTACGCCCCGATTCCGCTGCTGGTATTTTCGGTCATCGTCGCCTTACTGATGTTGTTTACCCATCGCGGTAATATGCAGCGCTTGTTTCAGGGCAACGAGTATCGTTTTGACAAAGCCATGCTTTGGCGCCGTGGCTGGCGAGCCCTGTTCGGGAAATAAGTGTGATTGATCGTGCGCTGCTGCTTTTGATTTCCGACAAGCCAGTCAGCGGTGTCATGCTCGCCGGGCAATTGGGTATTGGTCGCAGCGCCGTATGGAAACGTATCCAGCATTTGCGTGAGGCCGGTTTTGAAATCGAAACAAAATCCGGCCATGGCTATTTTTTGAAACACGCTATTGAATGGCTTGATGAAGAAAGTATTTGCGAAGGCCTGAGTGCGGAATCAAAAAAGCTTGCCGGTGATTTCCACATTGCCGAAAAAATTGATTCGACCAATGCATGGGCAAAAACCGAAGCCAAAAAAAAATCGGGTACGGATATTTTTCTGGCAGAACAGCAAACTGCCGGTCGCGGGCGCCTTGGTCGCCAGTGGGCATCGCCGATGGCGGCCAATCTCTATTTAAGTTTGCGCCGGCGTTTTAGCAAGGGCTTGCCGGCCTTGTCGGGCTTGAGTCTGGTGGTCGGCGTGTTGGTCGCGAAAAGTTTGCGTTCACAGGGCTTTCCCGGTATCGGATTGAAATGGCCGAACGATATTTATGCTTCCGGAAATAAAAAATGCGGCGGCATCCTGATTGAAGTTTCCGGTGAAGCCAATGCCGATATAAATGCCATCATCGGAATCGGTTTGAATGTCAGAATGCCGGCGCATTCGGCAAAAGGCATTGAGCAGGCGTGGACGGATTTGCAGCAGCAGGCAGGCACCAGGGCATTATCCCGAAACAAGCTGTTGGGTAATTTGCTCGATGATCTGCTGAAGGGCCTGCAAGAATTCGAAGAGCGGGGCGCTGGCCAATTCCTGACGCAATGGCCGCAGTATGATGTGCTGTTGCATCAACAGGTGAAATTACTCGATGGCGAACGCGTTCACACCGGAGAAGTGCTCGGTATCACCGAACAAGGCGCACTGCGCTTGCGGCAGGACGGTGTTGAACGGCATTATCACTCCGGCGAGATAAGCGTGCGGGCATTGTGAGCGATATGGGTTTATTGATTGATTGTGGAAATACGCGTTGCAAACTATCCCGCTTGTTGGCGGACGGAAGTTTGTCGCCGGTGCTTGCACTTGCACATAACCAGCCGGATTTTATTTCACAACTGAAAGTGCAGATCGAGTCCGACAGAAAAGATAACCATTGTTATTTTTCATCGGTGGCCAATCCCGAAATCACGGCAAGGATTGAATCGACATTGGTTTCCGCCGGATATTCAGTGTCGCGCGTCAAAACGCAGGCACAGGCACTTGGTGTGAAAATCGCCTATTCCAATCCACAGCAACTGGGTGTAGATCGTTTCCTGGCATTGCTGGCTGCACATCAAATCAGGCAATCGGTATTGATTGTGTCGGTTGGCAGTGCCTTGACCGTCGATATCCTGCAGGCAAACGGGCAACACCTTGGCGGCTTGATCACTGCCACCGAGAACATCATTCATGATGCGATGGAAGCGAAATTTGCCAATTTCAGGAATTTATCGGGACAGCCCAGGGGATTCTCCGACAATACGGCCGATGCGCTTGCCAGCGGCGCGCGCTACATGGTGCTCGGCATCATCGAAAAATGTTGGCGCGAAGCCAGCCAAATGCTGAACGAATCTGGTTTGCCAATCATCATTTCCGGCGGCGCCGCTGAAGCTTTATTGCAGCATTTGCCGGATAATACGCGCTATCAACCAAGGCTTGTGCTTGAAGGTTTGGCGTTATTGGCAGGGCATCCGGAAAATAAATAAATATGCTGCGCAGTATTTTCGTTTTTTTAATTTGCTTGCATCTGGGCACCGCCGGCTGGTGGTTGTTTCATAAAGATGCCAATGCCGCGATGCTGCCGCCGCGTGAAAAAAACACCATGTCCCTGAGCTTGCTGAGTGAAGTTGAACGCGCGCAACAACGCGGTTCCGAAGAACTCAACGAAGCACCGCAGGATTTAACGGCAACGCCGCTATGCCTCAGTATTGGTGCTTTCGATACGCCGGCCGATTTGCGTGCGGCAATGAATGTGCTGACGCCGATTGCCGGCCGCATTCAATTTCGCGAAATGCAGGCAGCGGCATTGCAGGGCTATCGGGTGTATTTGCCTGCAGCAAAAAGTCGCGAGGAAGCCCTGCAATACGCCAGACAGTTGGCTGCCAATGGCCTGCGTGATTACTATGTGGTAACCGCCGGGCCTCAGGAAAACACGGTGTCCCTGGGGATTTTTCATGATTTGAAAAATGCCGAAGTTCGCAAAGACTCGGTCGTCAAACTGGGCTTCAATCCGGTTCTCGAATCGCGCACCGAGCAGGCCTCGCAGTGGTGGATCGATGTTGCCGTTCCGGAAGACTTCAAGCTTGAGTCCGTGCTTCCATCAACGAAATTGACTGCCAACAAGGTAACTTGCCAGTAATTTTCTGCATAAAAAGACCGAAATAAGCGGTTCTACACAATTTTCCGGTTTTCGATTCCCGCACTTCACGTTAGAATAGCGCCCTGTTGCCGGCATAGCTCAGTTGGTAGAGCAACCGCCTTGTAAGCGGTAGGTCCCCAGTTCGAATCCGGGTGCCGGCACCATAAGGAAATCCCGAAACCCGCTTAATTGCGGGTTTTTTTGTTGTTTGGAAGCAGCAGGAAAAAACACTGAGTCTAATTAGTAGGACTCCGGCGGCATTCATGCAATATTTGCTACGCACGATAACAAAGGTATTCAAATGAGCGTTCTCCCCACAGGCACACGCCGCCGTTTGATGAAACATCCCCTCGGCTGGATCGCCGCCGGATTTGGCAGCGGTTTTTCACCGAAAGCACCAGGCACGGTCGGCAGTTTGTTTGCCCTGCTGCCCTGGTATTTCTGGTTGCGTGGTTTTCCCCTGTGGATTTATGGCTGCGTATTGCTGGCCAGTTTCGTGATCGGTGTCTGGGCTTCAAGCTGGGCAATCCGGGAAACCAAAATCGAAGATCCTTCATTGGTGGTTTGGGATGAATATGTCGGCATGTGGATGACCTTGTTTCTGGCACCGGCCGGATGGCAGTGGATGCTGGCCGGCTTTGCGCTGTTTCGTTTTTTCGACATATTGAAACCCTGGCCGGTGAGTTGGGCCGATCAAAAACTGCATGGCGGTTTTGGTGCGATGTTTGACGATGCGCTGGCAGGGGTTTACGCGTTTTTGTGTTTGCAACTGGCCGCCTTTGTCGTTCACGCATTCTGAAGTTTGAATGCGGACCGCCAAAAAAAACGGCTGAACAAAATTGTTCAGCCGGTTTCGCTTTGGCAAATGTCTTTACATCATAAAGCCGGTCTTGTCGCCGCCGGTCTTGCCAACATCTGCCTGACATCATCAGGATGGCTCGATGTACTGGCAACCGGGAAATCCAGGTCGCGTTGTATGCTTTTAATCCTGCATTCTTCGGTTCCAACATTCATTTGACTGCCTGCACTTAGTTGTCCGGAAGTTTGATTGTCATTCGAAATATCCTTATGTCTCAAGGCCAGGCAGGGCTTTTCGAAAGCAACAATATAGCGCTGCGCATTGCTGCTGATTTTCAAATGGCGATAGGATTTATCGACGGATACCGAAGATATTTCCTTCACGGCAATGATATTGGAAGCTTGCTTTGAAGTTTCGGCTTGCAGGTTGAACGAGGCAAAAACAAGAAGGCTTGCCGCAGTGACGATTTTAAAAGACATATTGACTCTCCCGAGATGTTTTATTTTCTGCACCAGATGCCCGCAAAGACTAAGTCATGATGTGATAAAAAATCAGCGGAGTGTAAAGTGCAATTTATAAAGCGTTAATGCAGACGCTGCGCATGTTCTTTTATGAATGACTTTTTTAATCATCCATACATGTTTTTCCTATGATAAAACTTCCGACACGCGTTTTTTCAATTCGGGCAGCACCTCTGAATCAAACCAGGGGTTTTCGCTAAACCAGATCGTGTTGCTTGGATTGGGATGCGGCAAGGGGAAGTAACGCGGTGCGTAATCCGAAAAAGATCGCACGGTTTCGGTCAGTGATTTCTTGCGTTGATCGCCAAGAAAATAGGCGTGCGCATAATGCCCGACCAATAAAATCAATTTAACTTCGGTCAACAAGGGAAACAGGCGTGGATGCCAGGTTTCGGCACACTCGGGGCGCGGCGGCAATTCGCCAACGCTACCTCGACCCGGATAGCAAAAGCCCATGGGAACCGCGGCAATATCGGCCTGCTGATTGAAAGCATTTTTATCCATGCCAAGCCAATGCCGCAGACGCATGCCGGTAGCATCGCTCCATAGTTCGCCATTGCTTTGTACCATGGCGCTCGGGGCTTGACCAACGATCAATAATTTCGCCGTACTGCTGACGCGAAAGATGGGTTTTGGACTGAGCGGCAAGTGTTCTTCGCACAAACGACATTCGCGAATATGCTGGGAAATCCGGTCGAGCTCCGATATCACACGGCTCATGGCGGCAATACTTTTCCCGGATTTAAAATGCCCGATGGGTCCATGATGTTTTTAATATCGCGCATCAAAGCCAGTGTGGGTGCAGTGTGTGCCTGTGTCATGAAATCCCGCTTGGCGATGCCAATGCCATGTTCCCCCGATAATTGCCCGCCAAGGCCAATGGTGCAAGTAAACACTTGCAACATTGCCGATTTGGCGCGTTCAGATTCGTCCGGGCTTTGTTTGTCGTACAAAATATTGACGTGAACATTGCCGTTGCCGATATGGCCGAAGCAGACAATTTTTAAAGCATGTTCAGCGGCGATGCTGGCCACTTGCCGACACAAGGCAGGCACCCGGGAAACCGGCACAACGACATCTTCGTTGATCTTGCCCGAGCTTATCGTGCGCAAGAGCGGCGAGAGTGCTTTTCGCGCCGCCAGCAATTCGTTGATTTCATCGGCATTGCGGGCACTGCGGATTTCGATGCAGCCTTCATTGCGTGCCACTTTTTCCAGTGTCGACAAAGCATAGGGAAGGGTATCGATATCGCCATCGGCTTCGATGATCAACATCGCGCCACACGGGGTTAGTTCGATACCGGCTTGCTCGCGCACAAGCCGCACGCATTCGTCGTCGAGAAATTCCAGCATTGAAGGAATTACCGGTTGCGACATGATGCCGGCAACGGCTTGCGCTGCGCTTTCAACATCGCGATACAAGGCACGCAAGATTTGTCGCTCGGCGGGAATGGCACTGAGTTTCAAGCTGGCTTCGACAATCAATCCCAACGTACCTTCCGATCCAATCAACAAACGCGATAAATCGTAACCGGACGAAGATTTTGTGACGGCAGCACCGCACTGGATCATGGTGCCAGTGCCGGTAATTGCAGTGATTGCCAGTACATTATCGCGGCTGGCACCGTATTTCACCGCCCGCGGTCCGCCGGCATTGCAGGCCAGGTTTCCACCGATGCTGGAGTAGGCCGCACTGGTCGGGTCGGGCGGCCAGAAGAGTCCGAACGATTTCAATGCCGACTGCAAATCGCCATTCAACACTCCCGGTTCAACGATCGCGACACGGTCTCCTGCCCGAATTTCAACGATACGATTCATGCGCTCGAAACTGACGATAATGCCGCCGGCAATCGGCACCGATGCCCCCGTTGTATTTGTGCCGCGGCCACGCGCGACGAGCGGTGTTTTGTATTCGCGGCAAAGTTGGACAAGTGCCTGAACCTGCTCTTTTGTGTCTGGCAAAACAACGGCCTGCGGCATTGCCAGCTGGCGCGAGTTGTCATAACCGTAAGCAAGGCATTCGGCGGCATCAAGCAGGCAGCTGTCGGCAGAAAAAATTTGCAGCAATGCCTGCTGCAGCTTTTTATCCAGCGTATTCATCAGGCAATATCATCCAGACTGAAAGCCGACTTTATCCAGTCAATGCGTAGCGCATTTTGATGCATGTCGATGGCGATGACATCGAAGCGACAGGAGGCATTCGAGTATTGCGCGTGGGTCGATAGCCAGGCCTGCGCGGCATTCACCATCTTTTTTTGTTTCGATGTCGTTACCGAAGCCGTGCCGCCACCAAAACTTTGATTGCGGCGAAAGCGGACTTCCACGAAGACCAATTCTTTTCCATCGCGCATCAGTAAATCGATTTCGCCAAACGGATAGCGAATATTGCGTTCGATCAACTGGAACTGTTTTGCCAATAAAAAATTGCAGGCCGCTTGTTCTGCATTTTCGCCTGCGACTAGATGGGCCGCTTTGGACATGGATTAGCGAGCTGCGACGCGAGGCCGGCCGCCGCTGAAAACTGCCCAGGAGGGATCGCGTTGAACATTGCCCATGCTGTCGACACGCAAGCTGCCGGTAGCGCCCGAGAACGCAAAGCCGGGGTCTTGCAGCAGACGCTCCATGTAGGCGCTGATTTGCCAGGCATCGGCACCAAATGCATACAGGCGTTGGGCAGGTCCACGAATATTGGGCATGGTTTTACCAACGCTATCGGCATTTGCCAGGCCGCTGAATTGATTCAACAGCCAGGGCAGTTCCGGCATTTCGATACCATCGAGCACGCCGTCCTGTGATGCGCTCGCGCCATTCAAAATCAGCGAGCTCGCCAGCTTTGGCGCATTGGCCAGGCTGGAGGTTTTTACCTGCGCCATCAAACTGCGGGCTTGCGGCGCTTTCAATGCAATGTAGATGGCCGTTGCATTGCTGTTGGACAGCATGGCGGTAATTTTTGCCGGCAAGTCGGCTGCTTCGCCCTCGATGAAATGTTCGGCAATCACCTGGCCGCCACGAATTTTATATTGATCCTTGAAGGCAGCGACGGTGCGCGTTGCCGTGTCATCGCGCTGGGTGAAAATAATCACCGACATCTGGTTGCGATTGGCAAAACGGTCGGCCGAAATCCAGCCTTCTTCATCGGGCGACAATGCGAAACTCAGATTGCCCGGTGCCGGTGCGTTCTGGCCACGATTCAAAAGCAGCACGGGAACGTTCAAATCGGATTGATTTGACACCGCATTGACTTCATCGCGCGTCAATGGACCGACAATCATTTGTGCACCTTCGGCGACCGCTTTTGCCGCAGCATTTTTGGCGCCATCGGCAGTTCCGAGCGTGTCGTAGAAATTGATACGGGGACGGCGGCGGCTTTCACCGTAGTACTGGCTCAAAAAGCCATCGCGAACCGCAATCCCTGCGCCAGCGGAACTGCCCGACAAAGGCAATAACACGGCCAGTTGATTCGGTGGGCGGTAACCATCGCTTTCTGCGGCCGGGAAAGCATTGCTGCGGGTATCGGCCTGGCTGGCAACAGCCATCGGCAAAGGCATGCCACGTTTCTTCAGTTCACGGGCAACGTAGGCATAAAAAGGATCGCTTGCCGACAGAGCTGCAGTTTTTTGCGTGAGTTCGGGTGCAGGCGCCAGGCCGAGCAAGCGTTCGACGTTTCGACCTGCTGCCGCGCGTTCTTTGGGTTTCAAACCTTCCATTAACCAGACTTGTTCGCCGGCGGCATCAAACTTCATGCCGGCAACATCAAATGCGCGGTAACGGGCGTTGTGCCAGCGTGCGCTTTCATTGCCTGGAACCGAATCGCGACGCTGGTTTAAAAAACCGACGGCTTCTGCACCGTGGTTATCGGCGAGTAAAAATTCGGCGTTTAATAAATCATGCAAAAAAGCCGTATCACCGGAAAGTTTTCTTTTTTGGGATTGCGCCAATAAAGTTCTGGCCTTGCTTTCGTCGCCGGCTTTTTTCCAGGCGTTGGCGGCCCTAATCAATGCGGCATCACGCTGATTGGGTTTTGCGATGGCGGCATCGGCTTCATAAGCCAGCGCGGCATCGCGGAATTTGCCTTCGTTGATGAATTGTTCTGCGGTGGCATTCGCCGGTGCGTTGGTCGGCGTGGTGCTGACGGTGGCGCAAGCGGAAATCACGAGAATGACGATAGCGGGGGCTAGTAATCGAAAACGCATATAAGGCAAATCCAGAAGTTGACGGTAAGATGATAACCGTAGATGAGGGAGAAGGCGGCATGGCGGCAGTAAAACCCGGCACTTTATATGTGGTAGCGACCCCGATTGGTAATCTTTCCGACCTGTCGGCGCGCGCCCGCGAGGTGTTATCGGAAGTGTCGGCCATCTGTGCCGAAGACACCCGGCATACCAAGTCTTTATTGCAGGCTTTCAGTATTGATAAGCCCCTGATTGCGCTACATGAACACAACGAAGCCGACATTTCCTGGAAATTGGTCGAGCGATTGAAAACCGGCGACAGCCTGGCCTTGGTATCGGATGCAGGTACGCCCCTGGTTTCGGATCCGGGCTATCGGCTGGTGCGTGAAGTACGCGAAGCAGGTTTTCCGGTTAGCCCGATTCCAGGTGCCTGCGCTGCCATTGCGGCACTTTCGGTGGCCGGGATTCCGAGTGATCGATTTTGTTTTGAAGGATTTTTGCCCGCGAAATCATCGGGCCGCCGTGAGCGCTTGCAGAATCTTGCGCGCGAGTCGCGCACTTTGGTGTTTTATGAAAGTTCGCACCGGATTGAGGAATCGCTTGCCGATCTGGTTGCGATTTTCAGTGCAGAACGCGAAGCAGTGCTTGCGCGTGAATTAACCAAGTTATTCGAAACCGTGCTTGGCGATACCCTGGGCAGCTTGCTTGAAAAAGTGCAGGCCGATGAAAACCAGCGCAAAGGCGAGTTCGTCATTATCGTGCGCGGTTGTGAAGACGACACCGGCGTTGCACTTGCCGAAGGTCAAAGGCTGTATGCCAAATTGGTCGAGCATATGAAGCCATCGCAAGCGGCGAAATTGGCAGCGGAATTGAGCGGGGCGCCAAGAAAGGCTTTATACGGAGGGGAAAGTTAACCCCGCCGGAACCTTTGCTGCGTTCTTCAATCACACTTCAGACCGAACCCGGAGCGCGTGACATGAACTACAAAAAACTCATTCTTGCAGCGCTGATTTCCTCATTTATCGCAACTGCTTCCGCGCAGGAAACCAAAGTCATCGATAACCCTGCCATCGACATGCCTGCCTATCTGCAGGTTGCCCAGGAAGCTGCACGGCATCGCGAAACCCATCGCCTGACCGAAGCCGAATTTATCGCGATGGCTCACGAGCCCAATACGATAATTCTTGATGCCCGCAGTGCCGAAAAATATGCCGAGTTGCATATCAAGAAAGCCGTCAATTTAAGCTTTCCGGATATTACCGTGGACAGCCTTGCGGAATTATTTCCCGACAAGAACGTTCGCATCCTGATCTACTGCAACAACAATTTCAGCAATGCGCCAAAGCCTTTTCCGACCAAGCGTGCGGATGCTTCACTGAATATTTCGACCTATATCAGTCTCTATAGTTATGGCTACAAGAATGTTTACGAACTGGGCCCGTTGATCGAGATTGAAAAGTCGAAACTGAAGTTTGTGTCGGATAAAAAATAATCCGTGTAGGGTGGGCATTGCCCACCATGATCTCCATAAAATACGGTGGGCAATGCCCACCCTGTGTACACAAGATCGTTTTTAAAAAGTGGCGGAGTCGGTCATTAAGCCGGGTTCTGTTCCCCGTGAGGGGCGACAACCATTCCTCTAGGCCTTGCATCGCTGCAAGGCTCAAGCAGCGCACCCGTGTGCGAATCGAGCCAATTCATAGCACACCTATTTGGCCTTGCTCCAAGTGGGGTTTGCCGTGCCCTGTGGCGTTAGCCCCACAGGCGGTGAGCTCTTACCTCGCCGTTTCGCCCTTACCACGCACCCTTGCGGGCCGTTCGGCGGTTTATTTTCTGTTGCACTTTCCGTCGGCTCACGCCGCCCAGGCGTTACCTGGCACTTTGCTCTATGGAGCCCGGACTTTCCTCGGCACGGTCGAGCCGTGACGCGGTTGTCTTGACCGACTCCGCCGTGCGCATTGTCGCATAGGAAGCACCAATCCCCGATTTTTGTCTGCTTTTAGTGTCAAAACCGGTCTTTTTTTGCGCAGGCGCTTGAGGTGCTTGGCAAGAAGCCGCTCGAAATTGCCATTTCCGGCTTTGTATAGCCGCTCACATTTTCAAGCCATAAATTTCGACTTTTTCTGTAAAAACAACACTTACCAAACGCAAGTTAAACCATTGTCTGAACAGTGGCGCAAGATGTTGATTCTGCTAGACAAATTGATTGGAATTTTTGCTTGACACACCTTAGTGGCGAGCATAGTGTGGGCAGACGTGGAAAAACAATGAATTTTGTGGGGAATTGTGGAAATGTTTCAGGGCGAAACGGCTGTCACGCTAGATGACAAGGGACGATTGGCGATTCCAACCGCCTTCCGTGACCTCGTTGCGCGTGCCGGAAACCGCCTTGTCATCACTTACAACCCCTACGAAAGTGGTTCTTTGTGGCTTTACCCGGAAAAAGCCTGGGAAGCCGTGCGTGACCAGGTCAATGCCTTGCCGAACGCCAAGCGTGTTCATCGCAACCTGCAATTGAAACTGGTCGGCGCCGCCACTTTCGTGGAACCCGATGGCAGCGGTCGAATTTTGATGCCGGCCAGCCATCGCAATGCGGTAGGTATCGAGAAAAAAGCGGTGCTGTTGGGCATGGGAAATAAATTCGAATTGTGGAGCGAGCTGGCACACATCGCACAGATCCGTCAGTCCATTGGTGACGAAGATTTGAGTGATGACATGCTCGATTTGAGGTTGTAGTCGTGATGGCAGGGGTGTCAGGGATGACGCAGAACCCAAGCCATCTTCCGGTGATGTTCACGCAGGTGATGGAAGGTCTGCGGGTGCTCAAGGATGGCAAGTATCTGGATGGCACGTTTGGTCGTGGTGGCCATGCGCGTGGTGTGCTGGACCGGCTCGGGCCGGAAGGAAAATTGTTGGTAATGGACAAAGACCCTGTTGCGATTGCGTGCGCCGCCGAGCTGAAAGCGGAAGACGCGCGTGTCGCTGTCTATCAGGGTTCGTTTGCGGACTTGCAACATTGGAGCGATACCGCCGAGGGCCTGGATGGCGTGCTGTTTGACCTCGGCGTCTCTTCCCCACAATTGGATGTGGCGGAACGTGGTTTCAGTTTTCGAAACGATGGACCTTTGGACATGCGCATGGACAATCAATCAGGCCAAAGTGCCGCTGATTGGCTTGCGCATGCTTCGGAAAAGGAAATTACCGACGTGCTGTGGGAATACGGCGAAGAAAAACTCAGCCGCAAAATTGCCCGCACCATTGTCGAGCGCCGTACCGAAACGCCATTGCTGCGTACTGCGCAATTGGCAGAATTAATCGCGTCGGTCGTCGGTCGTGGCGACGGCAGGATTCATCCGGCAACACGCAGTTTCCAGGCCATTCGTATTTTCATCAATCGCGAACTCGATGATCTGGAAGCCGGTCTGGAAGCGGCCTATGCAAAACTGAAAGTCGGCGGACGCCTGGCGGTCATCAGTTTCCATTCGCTGGAAGATCGCATCGTCAAGCAATTCGTCGCGAAATATGCAAAAGCTCCGGCGGGCAATCGCCGCATGCCGATGGAAATCGAATTCACGCCGGGCCTGAAAGACATCAGTGGCGCCATGCGTGCGACCGATGAAGAAACAAAAATCAATCCGCGCTCACGCAGTGCGGTCTTGCGCGTGGCGGAAAAATTATGAGCCCGCGTCACTTCATTGTCAGCCTGCTGGTTCTCGCCACGGTAATTTCCGGCGTGATGGTGGTGTATGCGCGTCACAAGCATCGCCAGGCCTATGTCGAATTATCGCGTCTGGAAAAGCAGCGTGATGAGTTGAATATCGAATTTTCACGTCTGCAGCTCGAGCAGGCGACATGGTCGGAAACCAACCGTATCGAACAGATTGCCACGCTGCGTCTTGGCATGGGTTATCCGCAGGATGTCGATGTCGTGGTGGTGCGGCCATGAAGCTGAAAGCCCGCGCCTACAACCCGCGTATTCGTTTGCAGATATTGGCGGCCTGCTTTGCCGTGTTCGCCTTGTTGCTGGTATCGCGCGCTGCATGGATGCAATTGATTCACCGCGACTTCTACCAGCAACAAGGCAATGCACGTTTCTTGCGTGAGCTTCCCATCGCCACTTCGCGAGGAATGATTGTCGACAGAAATGGCGAGCCCCTGGCAGTTTCAACGCCGGTCGAATCGGTGTGGGCAAATCCGAAAGAACTGTTGCAGGCGCCGCCGGAAACCATGCCGGTTCTGGCAAAGGCCCTGGGCATTCCGCAGGAAGTATTGACGCAGAGAATTGCCCAACGTGCCGGCAAGGAATTTGTCTATCTGCGACGACATATCAATCCCGATGATGCACAAGCTGTGGTCGCGTTGAAAATTCCCGGTGTTTATTCCACCCGGGAATTTCGTCGTTACTATCCCCATGGCGAGGTGATGGCGCATGTATTGGGCTTCACCAATGTGGACGACCTGGGGCAGGAAGGTCTTGAGCTGGCATTCAATGATTGGCTGACCGGCAAACCCGGCTCGCAAAAAATCATTCGCGATCGCAGTGGCCATATTGTCGAAAAAGTGGATTTGGTTCGCGAGGCGCAACCAGGCAAGGATTTGACGCTTTCCATCGATCGACGCATTCAATATCTGGCCTATCGCGAATTGAAAACCGCCTTGATCAATGCGCAGGCGCGTAGCGGTTCGGCAGTCGTGCTTGATATCAAGACCGGCGAAATTCTGGCGATGGTCAATCAGCCGTCGTATAACCCGAATTCACACGAATCCTCATCGCCTTACCTGCATCGCAACCGTGCCGTCACCGATGTCATCGAACCCGGATCGGTCATTAAATCGATAACGGTCGCCGCCGCACTTGAAAATGGCGTTAACCCAAACATCATCATTCAAACGAGCCCGGGCAAATTGCAGGTGGCCAATCGCGTTATCAGCGACACCCACGATTACGGTCCGGTTTCGCTTGAGCGTCTGTTGATGAAGTCCTCGAATGTCGGTGCCGCGAAATTGGCGGCGAATATGAGCAGCGATCACTTATTCGATGTGCTACATCGTTTTGGTTATGGCCAAAGCACCAATAGCGGTTTTCCCGGCGAATCTTCCGGAGTGTTGTCGCCACCGCGCGTTTGGGGTCCGGTTGAAAAGGCAACCATTTCCTATGGTTATGGTTTGTCGGTCACGCCGCTGCAAATCGCACAAGCCTATGCAACCCTGGCAAATCATGGCCGCATGATGACGCCGACTTTCGTCAAGGCGCAGGAACAAAAGACCGGCACGCAGGTAATGGATCCGCGCATTGCCGATGAAGTCGTTGCGATGCTTGAATCGGTTACCAGTCCCGAAGGTACAGCGCAAAGAGCGGCCATCACGGGTTATCGCGTCGGTGGTAAAACCGGTACCTCGCGCCAGTATTCCGTTGGTGGCTATGGCAAAAGCCATATTTCCCTATTCGCCGGCGTGGTGCCTTTAACCGATCCGAAATTTGCGATGGTCGTCGTGATCAACGAGCCTGCCGGTCATGATTATTACGGCGGGCTGGTGTCTGCGCCGGTATTCCATAACGTGATGGAAGGTGCGCTGCGACTGATGGACGTGCCGCCGGATAATGTTGCCGCCTGGTATGCCAATAAAAAACCGGCGCAGCCAATCGCAGCCAGCATTGCACCTGCGGCACTCGTAACGCCGGCGGTACACGCCGAAGAAGAAAGTGCACCGGATGATTCCGTGGTTCCGGGAGTGCAGCCATGAGCGCCTCTCGCCAAATGCACCTGCATGAATTATTGCAGGGTCAGGTAGCTGTATTGCCACCAATTAATCCTTTGGTGACCGGCCTGAGTTCGGATAGTCGCGCGTTGAAAATGAACGATGTTTTCGTTGCGCTGGCCGGTGCGAACACGCATGGTTTGAAGTTTGCGAAGCGCGCGCAGGAAGTTGGCGTGGCCGCAGTCTTGTTTGAAACTCCGGCGCCGGATGGTTTTGTGGAGTCTGCCAATACAATTGCAGTACCGGCACTGCGTAGAAAATGCGGCGTGATCGCCAACCGTTTTTTCGGAAAGCCTTCCGAACATTTAAGAATGTTCGGCGTCACAGGCACAAACGGTAAAACATCTACCGTGCAGTTGATTGCACAGGCATTGAGTTTGAGTGGAGTCACCGCAGGCACCATCGGTACGCTCGGCACCGGTCTATACGGAAAATTGATGGAAGGCGAACGTACCACGCCCGATGTTATTTCCGTGCACGCGGCACTTGCCGACATGCGTGACGCCGGTGCCAGCCATGTGGCGATGGAAGTCTCTTCGCATGCGCTCGATCAGGGGCGTGTCGATGCGGTGGCATTCGATGTTGCGGTATTTACCAATCTGACGCGAGACCATCTCGATTATCACGGCACCATGGAAGCCTATGGGGAAGCGAAAGAAAAATTATTTGCCTGGCCAACATTGGCTGCCGCAGTCATTAATTGCGATGACGTATTTTCCGAAACATTGATCGAAGCACTGCCAGACGGTATCAATTTCGTTGCGCTTAGCTCGCGCGGTCATGAGGCTGCAAATTTGCAGGCGAGGAATGTTCGTTTGAATGCCGGCGGTATTTCGTTCGATCTATGTCGCAATGGAACGGAACTGCCGGTGCAATCGCCTTTGCTCGGAAGATTCAATGTCGACAACCTGCTGGCGGTAGCAGGTAGCCTGATCGCGCTTGAGTGGCCACTGGAAAAAATCGCCAACGTGTTGCCGAAACTCTCGCCTGTGGGCGGCCGCATGAGTCGCGTCGGTGGCACCCATGGCAAGCCTTTGGTGGTAGTCGATTACGCCCACACGCCTGACGCGCTTGAACAGGCTTTGGCGAATTTGCGCTCGCATACCGAAGGCAAATTGATTTGTGTTTTTGGCTGCGGTGGTGATCGCGATAAAGGCAAACGTCCGGTGATGGCGGCCATTGCAGAACGCGCAGCGGATGTGATTATTGTGACCGACGATAATCCGCGCACCGAAAACGGCGATGCCATTGTCCAGGATATTCAGGCGGGACTTTCGTATTTGTCGCGTGCGTTGGTACAACGTGATCGCGCCAAGGCGATTGAAATTGCCATCAGGCAGGCAGGCAGTTCCGATGTTGTCCTGATTGCGGGAAAAGGCCATGAGACCTACCAGGAAGTGCACGGCATTAAAATGCCATTCGATGATTTGGTGCAGGCGCGCAAGCAGCTCGGAGAAGCCGCATGAGGCCGGTGTTGCTTTCGCAAATTGCCCAGTGGTGCGAAGCCCGTTTGATTGGCGATGATTTAAGTATCACGCATGTCAGCACCGATACCCGTGCATTGACCAAAGGCAGTTTGTTCGTTGCCCTGCGCGGCGAAAATTTCGATGCGCATGATTTTATTGGCGATGCAGAACACGCCGGTGCAGCCGCTGTTTTGGTGTCGCGCCCGGTCGAAACCGATTTACCCCAAATTCTTTGTGCCGATACGCAGGAAGCATTGGCCGAATTCGCCGCCGGTATGCAGCAGGACCGCAAGACCGTCGTCGTTGCGCTGACAGGCAGCAACGGAAAAACTTCGGTGAAAAATTTGATTACCGAAATTCTGAATCGTACAGGCCGCACTTATTCCACGCCGGGCAATCGCAATAATGAAATCGGTTTGCCGATGGCAGTATTGGAAGCCCCCGAAGACGCCGAATTTGCGGTTTATGAAATGGGCGCCGGTAAACCGGGCGATATCGCTTATTTATGCAGCATCGTCGCGCCGCAGGTTTCGGTCATCAACAATATCGGTCCGGCCCATCTCGAACGCATGGGTAGCCTGTTCGGAATCGCCGAAACCAAAGGCGCCATTTACGAAGCTTTATCCGATGATGGCGTTGCCGTCATCAATGCCGACGATGCATTCGCACCTTATTTCGCACAGCGCGTCGGTCACCGCCGGATTTTCCGCTACGGCATTGAGAACGACGCCGATATTCGGGCCACCAATATCCAGCTGCATGCAGAACATTCGGTATTCGATTTGCATACGCCGGCCGGAAAGCAAACCATCACGCTCGCTTTGCCCGGTCGGCACAATGTCATGAATGCATTGGCGGCAAGTGGTTTGGCTTTGGCTGCCGGGGCTCATTTCGACGCCGTCGTGCAAGGCCTGCAACATGCTGCGCCTGTCAAAGGCCGTCAGATTTCCTACATTCTCGACAACAATGCCATCTTGATTGATGACAGCTACAACGCGAACCCGGGTTCGGTTGCCGCTGCCATTCAAACACTGGCACAAAATAAATCCGGAAGCTGGCTGGTATTGGGCAATATGGCCGAGCTTGGCGAAAACGCCGAAGCGTTGCATGCCGAAATCGGTGCGCTGGCAAAGAAATCCGGCATCGAAAAATTATGGACGGTCGGTAATTTAGCCAAACAAGCCAGCCTTGCCTATGGCGCCGATGCCCGTCATTTCGAAAATAAAAATGCGCTCGGTGAAGCGCTGATACAAGAGTTGTATCTCGGCGCGCGCTGTCTGGTGAAAGGGTCGCGATCCAGCGCAATGGACGAAGTCGTAAAAGCGGTACTAAAAAAATTAAAACAGGATTCTTCCGGGGGGAAATCGCATGTTGCTTGAGTTAGCTCGTTATCTGCAGGGCTTCGCACGCTTTTTTGCGTTGTTCGATTACCTGACCATGCGTGCCATTCTCGGTGCCTTGACCGCTTTGGCGTTTTCACTTTGGTGGGGCCCGAGTGTGATTGCCCGTTTGGCGAAATTGAAAGGCGGCCAGCCGATTCGCACCGATGGCCCGCAATCGCATTTTGCCAAAGCAGGCACCCCCACGATGGGTGGCATGCTGATCTTGCTCAGCCTTGGTGCCTCGACTTTGTTATGGGCCGATTTGCGTAATCGCTATGTCTGGGTTGTGCTTGGCGTGATGCTGACATTCGGCATGATTGGCTGGCTGGACGATTGGATAAAAATCGTAAAACGCGATCCGAACGGTTTGAAATCACGACATAAATACGCCTTGCAATCGCTGTTCGGCCTCATCGCCGCCTTGGTGCTTTTCTATACGGCGAATGCCGCTTCCAATACCACCTTGTATTTGCCGCTGCTGAAAAACGTCGCCATTCCGATGGGAATGTTTTTTGTCGTGCTGGCCTATTTCTGGATCGTCGGTTTTTCCAACGCCGTCAATCTCACCGATGGCCTTGATGGTTTGGCGATTATGCCGACGGTCATGGTCGCAGCCGGCCTGGGAATTTTTGCCTACGCATCGGGCAACGCGGTGTTCTCGCAATATCTGCAGATTCCCGCCGTGCCCGGTGCCGGCGAATTGGCAATCGTGTGTGCCGCCATTGCCGGTGCGGGCCTGGGTTTTTTGTGGTTCAACACTTATCCGGCAATGGTGTTCATGGGCGACATCGGTGCATTGGCTTTGGGTGCAGCGCTTGGAACCATTGCCGTCATCGTTCGCCAGGAAGCGATTCTTGTCGTGATGGGCGGCATTTTCGTGATCGAAACCTTGTCGGTCATGATTCAAGTCGCCAGCTTCAAACTCACCGGCAAGCGCGTGTTCCGCATGGCGCCAATCCATCATCATTTTGAATTGAAAGGCTGGCCGGAACCGCGCGTGATTGTGCGTTTCTGGATCATCTCTTTCATTCTGGTGCTGATCAGTCTTGCCACGTTGAAGGTGCGCTGAAATGGCATTATTTCCCGAACGCGCCAAGCAGGCATTGAAGTTCGACGAACTCAACGGACAGTTTGATCCGTGGCTGGTCGCGATTTCCATTGCGCTGGCCTGCGTTGGCGTGGTGATGGTGGCATCAAGCTCGATGCCGTATGCCGTCAATAACCATATGGGCGAATTCCATTACCTCACGCGTCACATTGCCTTTCTTTTCGTTGGTTGCCTGATGGGTTTTGCCATCATGAAATCCGATTTGAAAACCATTGAAACCCATAGCCAGACATTATTGTTGCTGTGCGTGATTTTATTGTTTCTGGTGATGGTGCCGGGCATCGGCAAATCGGTAAACGGTGCACGTCGCTGGATCAATATGGGCCTTTTCAGTTTTCAGCCGGTCGAGGCGGTCAAGATTTTGTTCATCGTCTGGCTTGCCAGTTATCTCGTGCGCTTTCGGGATGTGATCGGGCATCAATGGAAAGCCTTGCTCAAACCCTTGGGCGTTTCTTTTTTTCTGGTCTGCCTGTTGCTGGTTGGCAAGGATTTCGGGTCATCCTTGTTATTGCTGACCATCGCACTGGGCATGGCCTATCTGGGTGGCGCACGTCTGCAGCACTTGACGCTCCTGGTATTGGCGGCCATGCCGCTGATTGCCCTGGCCGTGTATATCGAACCTTATCGCATGCAGCGCATTCTTTCGTTTCGCAATCCATTTGCCGATCCCTTCGATAGCGGGTTCCAATTGGTACAGGCCGTCATTGCGATTGGTCGCGGCGAGTTTTCCGGCGTCGGTCTGGGTGGCAGCGTGTTGAAGCTCGACTACCTGCCCGAAGCGCATACCGATTTCGTATTTTCGGTATTGGCGGAAGAGCTTGGTTTTGTCGGCGTGTGCGCAATCATTCTTCTGTTCGCCGCATTCACCTGGCGCGCTTTCAATATCGGCATGCGCTGCCTTGAGCTTCGTCGTCCGTTTGCCGCTTATTGCGCATTCGGCATCGGCATGTGGATTGCCTTGCAAAGCATGATTTCGATGGGCGTGAATATGGGCGTGCTGCCAACCAAGGGGCTCACGCTGCCACTGATTTCTTCGGGTGGTTCCAGCGTATTGATGACTTGCGCCGCCATCGGTTTGTTGTTGCGAATCAGTTATGAATTGTCCTGCGCCGAACGCACGGTAAATTTGCGTCGTAACGAAGGCCTGATGACATCGCCGCGTGCCGAATACGACGAAGACGTGACTTCACCAAAAGCAGTCACTTTGCCGGTGACAGCGAATTTGCCGCGCACGGCGCGTGAGCGCCTGGAACCGAAGTGGGGCTCGCGCGCATGAGCACATCGAACACGGCTCCGGTCATGATTCTTGCCGGCGGTACCGGCGGCCATATATTTCCGGGGCTAGCCGTGGCCAACGAATTGCGTGCGCGTTCGGTACCGGTAATCTGGCTGGGTTCGGACGGCGGCATGGAAACACGTTTGGTGCCGCAACATCAGATTGCCATCGAAACCATTGCAGTTCGCGGTTTACGCGGCAAGGGCATCATGGGTTTGATCCGCGCGCCATTCGTGATTGTGCGTTCGGTGTTTCAGGCTGTCGGCAAAGTACGTCAACACAAGCCGCGTGCGGTATTGAGTTTTGGTGGATTTGCTGCAGGCCCGGCAGGTATTGCGGCCTGGATTTTGCGCAAACCACTTTTGGTACATGAAGCCAATCGTGCGCCCGGTTTTACCAACCGTGTTTTGGCAAAAGTAGCCGATCGTGTGCTGTGCGGATTTCCCGATAGCTTCGCCAATGTACCCAATGATGTGGTGGGCAATCCCGTGCGGTCTGAAATTGCTTCTGTGCAAGCACCCGAGCTGCGCCTTGCGAATCGTACTGGTGCCATTCGATTGCTGGTACTTGGCGGCAGCCAGGGTGCGCGCGCAATCAACGCAACAGTGCCCAAGGTGGTTGCGGACATGAAAGGCAAAGTCGAATTTGAAATTCGCCACCAGTGCGGCGAAAAATTATTGGCCGATGCCAGGCAATCCTACGAATCTGCCGGCGTCACCGCCAATGTTGAAGCCTTCATCCAAGACATGGCGGCTGCTTATGCCTGGGCCGATATCGTGATTGGCCGTGCCGGCGCATTGACCATCGCCGAATTATGCGCGGCAGGTGTCGGCAGTATTTTGATTCCTTTCCCCGGTGCCGTTGATGATCATCAGGCACGCAACGCGCAGTACTTGAAAGAATGCGGCGCGGGTGATTGGTTGCGTCAAACCGAAACGCTCGAGCATGACTTGAAACAATTACTGGGCGAGTTTTGCGAAGACCGCAATTTCCTTCTGCAACTTGCCATTGCTGCGCGTAAAGCAGCGCTACCCAATGCTGCCAAAGACGTGGCAGATATCGTGTTATCGGAGGCCGAAGCATGATGCGCCATCGTTTCCAGCAAACAGGTGATTTGGCGAAAGCCTTTCCGCGAATTCATTTCATCGGCATTGGCGGCGTCGGCATGAGTGGTATTGCCGAAGTGATGCTGACACTTGGTTATAAAGTATCCGGTTCCGATCAAAACGAATCGGCGGCGACGCGCCGTCTGGTCAGCATGGGTGCAAAAGTGATGCGTGGCCATGCGGCAAGTAATATTGAAGATGTCGATTGTGTCGTTATATCGAGCGCTATCAAGGCCGATAACGAGGAGTTGAAGCAAGCCCATGCCCAGCAAATCCCTGTAGTGCCTCGCGCCGAAATGCTGGCGGAATTGATGCGCTTCAAACGCGGCATCGCCATTGCAGGCACGCATGGCAAAACCACGACAACTTCATTGACTGCGAGCGTGTTGTTCGAAGGCAATCTTGATCCGACATTTGTTATTGGTGGCCAGCTACTGAGTGCAGGCGCGAATGCAAAACTTGGTACCAGCCAATGGCTGGTTGCAGAAGCGGATGAAAGCGACGGCAGTTTCCTGCGTCTGAATCCCTTGATTGCGGTGGTCACCAATATCGACGCCGACCATCTGGAAAACTACGGCGGTGATTTCGAGCGAGTGAAAGCGGCATTTGCCGAATTTCTGCACCGTCTGCCTTTTTATGGTTTGGCGGTGTTGTGTGTCGACGACCCGCTGGTGGCGGAACTGGCAAAGCAAACGCCGCGCCATACCATTCGCTATGGCTTGTCGGAGCATGCCGATGTGCGTGCCACCGAAGTGGTGCAGGCCGCTGGCGCGATGCAGTTCAAATTGCATCTACCCGATGGCAGCGAACAAGCGGTTACCTTGAATTTGCCTGGTCAACACAATGTATTGAATGCGCTGGCCGCTGCGGCAGTGGGTTGGCAGCTCGGTGTTTCTTCGGATTTGATTGCCAATGCCTTGAAGAAATTCCAGGGCATTGGCCGCCGCTTCAATCTCAAGGGTGAACTTGATTTCGGCAATGGCAGCGCTTTGGTTGTCGATGACTACGGACATCATCCCCGTGAACTCGAAGCAGTATTCGCGGCAGCCCGTGGTGGCTGGCCAGACAAGCGTCTTGTGGTTGCATTCCAGCCGCATCGCTTCAGCCGCACGCGCGATTTGTTCGATGATTTTGTCAGCGTGCTCTCAACCTGCGACGCCGTTGTGTTGACCGAAGTGTATGCCGCCGGCGAAGCACCGATTAATGGCGCCGATTCCAAATCACTGGCGCGCGCCATTCGTGCGCGTGGCCGTATCGACCCGGTAGTTGTCAGCAACGCGCGCGAGTTGGCAACCGTGTTGCCGGATGTTTTGCATGATGGCGATTTGCTTTTGATGATGGGTGCCGGGGACATCGGCGCCATTGCAGGTGAAATTGCCAGTAAAGGTTTTGAAGGAGCCAGGCAGGCATGAAACGTATTAAGAACGCAGCAGAATTCGGCCGCGTTGCCGTCTTGATGGGTGGCACCAGTTCCGAGCGCGAAGTGTCGTTGAATTCGGGCGCGAACGTGCTTGAAGCATTGCTTGCGCGCGGTGTCGATGCACAGGCAGTCGATGGCATTCCTGCATTGGTTGAAGCATTGCATCAGAAAAAATTCGACCGCGTTTTCAATATTTTGCACGGCACCAAAGGTGGCGGCGAAGACGGTATTTTGCAGGGTCTGTGTGAAGCTATGCAGGTTCCCTATACCGGTTCGGACGTGTTGGGTTCGGCTTTGAGCATGGACAAGATCCGCACCAAGCAAGTCTGGCTGAGCCTCGGGTTGCCGACACCGCGTTATGCGCGTTTGAGTGTTGGCGATGATGTGCATGCTGCCGCTAAGTCGCTTGGCTTGCCGGTCATCATCAAACCATCGTGCGAGGGCTCGAGTGTCGGCGTAAGTCGCGTTTTCAATGATGCCGATCTGGATGCAGCAGTCGAATTGGCGGCACGCTATCCCGGCGAAATGTTGATGGAACAATTGATCGAAGGCGGCGAGTACACCATCGGCGTGCTCGAGGGAAAAGCGCTGGCAAGTATCCATATCGTTCCTGCCGGCGAGTATTACGACTATCACTCGAAATATATTTCCGACGAAACACAATATATTTGCCCGGGTTTGCCGGATGCGGAAGAAAAAATCGTCCAGCAGCTCGCCGAAAAAGCATTCGCCGGTGCCGGTTGCAGCGGCTGGGCACGCATCGATTTCATGCGCGACAAAAACGGCGGTATCTTTTTGCTTGAAGCCAATACGGCTCCGGGCATGACCAGCCATTCCCTGATGCCGAAATCTGCCAAGGCTTTCGGTATCGATTTCGAAAGCTTGTGCTGGCGCATTCTTGAGTCCAGTTTTGCGAGGGACGCTGCCTGATGAAAGCCCTGCTTCGCATGACTGCCTGGATACTTGCCATCGCTTTGGTGGTGACGCCGGTGGCTGCGGTTTTGAATGGCTGGATCGGTGGCGAGCGTTGGCCGATGCGGCATTTGCGCGTGTCGGGCGAATTCAATCTGGTCAGCGATCAGCAGGTACGCGAAACGGTAATGCCGAATGTGAACAACGGGTATTTCGCCGTCGATCTGGAGCAAGTGCGCAAACACATCGCTGCCTTGCCATGGGTAAAGCAAGTCGATGTACGCAAGCGCTGGCCCGACCGTCTCGAAGTGACAGTGGCAGAATACAAGCCGCTTGCACGCTGGGGCGAAACGAATTTGCTGGCGGAAAACGGCGAGATTTTCACTGCCCCGAAAAATATTGCCTTCAAATTGCCGATGTTTAACGGTCCGGATGCAAATGCGGGCGAAATGATGTCTTTCTACGGTTATGCCAAGCCATTGTTTCTTGGCATGGGCTTGCAGGTGCAAAGCATTCGCATGAGTGCACGCGGAAGCTGGAATTTGACGCTCAGCGATGGTCTGGAAATCGAAGTCGGTCGCGGTGAGCCGCAACAACGACTCGCGCGTTTTGCGCGTCTCATGCCGCAAATTAAAAAAGATGAAACCAGTCGTCGGTTGGTACGTGCTGACCTTCGTTATACCAATGGGTTTGCTTTGGTCTGGAAACAACTCGACAAAAGCGAAGCCGCCAATAATTTACAGCAGGGCAACACATGAATCGCAAAGGTGATAAATCCTTAATTGTCGGGCTGGATATCGGTACTTCAAAAATTACCGCGATGGTGGGTGAATATGCCCACGGTCAGGAGCTGGAAGTGATCGGCATCGGCTCGCACGAATCACGCGGCATGAAGCGCGGTGTGGTGGTCGATATCGAATCGACCGTGCAATCGATCAAGCATGCGATCGAAGAAGCCGAGTTGATGGCCGGCTGCGAAATCCGCTCGGTCTACGCTTCGATTTCCGGCAGCCATACACAGTGCCGCAATTCGCCCGGCATCGTTCCGGTGGCAAGCGGTGAAGTGACGTATCAGGATCTCGATAATGTTTTACAGGCAGCAAAAGCGGTAGCGATTCCATCGGATCAAAAAATCCTGCATGCCATTCCGCAGGAATATATCGTCGACAACTCGCAGGAAGGCATTCGCAATCCGGTCGGTATGTCGGGCGTTCGTCTTGAAGTGCGTGCACATATCATTACCGGTGCGCTGTCGGCAGCCGCGAACATCACGAAATGCGTCAATCGTTGTGGCCTGCAAGTCGATGACTTGATTTTATCTTCCATCGCATCCAGCACGGCCGTGCTGACCTCGGATGAAAAAGAGTTGGGCGTCGTTCTGGTCGATATCGGCGCCGGCACTACCGATATCGCCGTGTTCGTGCAAGGTTCGATTCGTCATACCGCATCCTTGCCGATTGCAGGCGATCAGGTCAGCAATGACATCGCGCATTTATTGCGTACGCCAACGCCTGAAGCCGAACAAATCAAGGTGCGTTATGCCTGCGCATTGGCGCAACTGGCGACTGCCGAAGAAAGCATCCAGGTGCCGAGTGTCGGAGATCGTCCGCCGCGTCGCCTGGCACGCCAGGCGCTGGCGGAAGCGGTACAAAATCGTTACGAAGAAATTTTCGAAATGGTGCAGGCCGAACTGCGCCGTTCCGGGTTCGAAGAATTGGTGCGCGCCGGTTTGGTGCTTACCGGTGGCTCGTCACGCATGGAAGGCGTGGTCGAGCTGGCCGAAGAAATGTTGCATATGCCGGTGCGTATCGGCATTCCGCAAAATATCAATGGTCTGGGAGAAGTGGTCGGCAATCCCGTACATGCCACCGGAGTCGGCTTGTTGCTTTGGGGCAGCGCGAGTGAAAACCCGCGTCGACCATCGATGTCCAGCAGCAAGGCAGGCACTTTGTTTTCAAAACTTCGCACCTGGTATCGCGGAGAGTTTTAGTGGGTTGTTTCACCAATACATAAGAAAAATATTCATTTAAATCACGGAGGATCTGAACATGGCACATTTTGAATTAGTAGAGAAATTGGCACCGAACGCAGTCATTAAGGTGATTGGCGTCGGTGGCGGCGGTGGCAACGCGGTTGCACACATGGTGAATGCCGGCGTTGATGGCGTTGAATTCATCACTGCCAATACCGACTCGCAGGCGATTAAAAACGTCGGTGCGAAATTCCAGTTGCAACTGGGCAGCAATGTCACCAAAGGTTTGGGCGCAGGCGCAAATCCGGAAGTGGGTCGTCAGGCAGCGCTTGAAGATCGCGAACGCATTGTCGAAGCACTGACGGGTGCCGACATGGTATTCATCACTGCCGGCATGGGCGGCGGAACCGGAACCGGCGCTGCCCCGGTTGTTGCACAGCTTGCAAAGGAAATGGGAATTCTGACGGTGGCCGTTATCACGAAGCCTTTCCCGTTCGAAGGCCGTCGCCGCATGCAAGTGGCTTTAAAAGGCATCGAGGAATTGGCGCAACATTGCGATTCCCTGATCACCATTCCAAATGAAAAATTGATCACGGTGTTGGGCCGCGATGCGACCATGATGCAGGCTTTCCGCGCTGCCAATGATGTATTGCTTGGCGCCGTGCAGGGCATTGCCGATTTGATCGTGCGTCCTGGTTTGATCAACGTCGACTTTGCCGACGTTCGCACCGTGATGAGCGAAATGGGTCTGGCCATGATGGGCAGCGGTACCGCCCGCGGCGATGACCGTGCACAAGCGGCTGCAGAAGCGGCGATCAGCAATCCGTTGCTTGACGAGGTCAATCTGGCTGGCGCAAATGGCGTCCTGGTCAATATTACGGCTGGTCCGGATTTCACCATGCGCGAGTTTGATGAAGTCGGCCGCATCGTGGACGAGTTTGCTGCCGAAGATGCAACGGTGGTTGTCGGTACCGTGCTGGATCCAAACATGCAGGACGAGGTCCGCGTTACCGTGGTGGCTACCGGTTTGAATCGTGGTGTTGCACGTGCAAGCGTGCGTCCCGATCGTGTCGAGTTCGGTAGCAAGGAACCGATGCGTAATCCAGTCAAGCTGGTCCGCAATGCAACAACGGGTCTGCCGGATTACGACAGCATGTTGAACGCCGACGCGAACAACAATATGGCTGGCAATAATCTCGGCTTGCGTGCTTCCACGCGAGGTAGCGAAACACAACCGCAAACAGCTTTAAGTGATTTGCCGACCGATCACAGTTATCTGGATATCCCGGCATTCCTGCGTCGCCAGGCAGATTGACGTATGTCGGGCCCCGGCCCGACTGGATTGCCGCGATACCAAAACAGCATCAAGGATGATGCTGGATGCCTTGTTCACCTTGATTCACTTGAAGCCCGCCATTTGGCGGGCTTTTTTTATGGCCGCAGGGGCGCCTACGGTTGTATTTCTGCCAAGCGTTCCACATTTAGAACACAACATTGTTGCAAGCCCGTGAAAAATGGGGCTTTTTTACTTTCGTTCAGCTGGGCCTGTGATATCCTCGCGGGAGTTTTGTGCCGTACCCATTCGTGGGTAGCCGGGATGGATGGAATAATGATGATGATGAAGCAACGCACCTTAAAAAATGTCATTCGCGCCACTGGCGTCGGGCTGCATAGCGGGCAGAAGGTTTATATGACCTTGCGTCCCGCTGCGCCGAATACGGGCGTGGTGTTTCGTCGCACCGATTTCGCCAAACCGGTCGAAATCAAGGCCCACGCATTATTGGTCGGTGAAACGAGCATGTGTACTGCTTTGGTGCAGGATGATGTCCGTGTCATGACGATTGAGCATCTGATGTCGGCCTTTGCGGGTTTGGGTATCGATAACGCTTACGTGGATTTGTCGCATTTCGAAGTCCCGATCATGGACGGTTCGGCCGGTCCTTTCGTATTCCTGCTGCAATCGGCCGGCATCGAAGAACAGAATGTCGCCAAGCGTTTCATCAAGATCGTAAAACCAATCCAGGTGGAAGACGGCGACAAATGGGCGCGTTTCGAGCCATTTGATGGTTTCAAGGTCGGTTTTACCATCGACTTCAAGCACCCGGTCTTTACCAAATCCACTTCCAGTGTGGAAATTGATTTCTCGACGACCTCGTTTGTAAAAGAAGTCAGTCGTGCCCGTACCTTCGGCTTCATGAAAGATATCGAGTTCCTGCGTGACCGTAATCTGGCGCTCGGCGGCAGTATGGATAACGCCATCGTGCTCGACGACTACAGAATCCTGAATGAAGACGGCCTGCGTTACGAAGACGAGTTCGTGAAACACAAGATTCTAGATGCCATTGGTGATTTGTACCTGCTCGGCCACAGTCTGGTCGGTGCTTTTTACGCCTACAAGTCGGGCCACGCCCTGAATAACCAGCTGCTTCGCGCCATGCTGGCCGACCCAAGTACCTGGGAAGAAGTCACCTATGCCGATGACCCGGCAACGGCCCCGATTTCCTACGCCCAGCCTGCACACGCCCAATAAAACAGGGCGTTTTGCGGTAGTGATCTTGCACTTTGCGGCTTGTATCACATTGAAATAACAGGTTTTTAACGGCTGCCAAAACGGATTCCGGCACAATGACCGGCCACAGCGATGTGGGTTTAGGGCAAGGATGCAAGTTTTAGGAGTTGTTCCCGCAGTTGCGGGTCTTCCACGGAGTGGGCGGTGGCTCGCAGAGAATCGCGAACTGCCTGAGTAAGGGGCTTACCGGTTGTTGGATTTAGGGGAACTAGATCCGGGGGAGTCACTTTTATCGTCAAAGCCTGGACTTGAAACCCGGCTGCACCGGCCGCGCTGATTAAGGCGTCGCCATAAAGGCGCAGTTTGGACTTCCAGACCGGATTTGATACCGAATACACCAGTTTTTCCTGACTGATATTGGCAAGTCGACATTGATTAGCCAGTGCAGGGGGCAAAATTTGGCGCAGTGTTTGGTCGAGTTGGTCCAGTTGCTGGGCCCGTTTGATCAGTTTCATCAGGTTTGTTTCGTTCGCTGCCTGCAGCGCCTGAACCGGACCGTTGTTTGAAGCCGCCGCGCCATGGACCTGATTGTGAGAACGTTTAAGCATGATGAACATTATCATCGTTTCAAAATTCTTTCGCACGCCAAAGAAACTGGCGTTCGACGATCCAAAAACCGCCGCAATTGCGGGTGGTTCCATATTTCTGTTATTGGCGCTTGCTTTCAGCATCGGTTTTTTCGGTCGCGGCGCCAATGGTGCTGCCAAGTCGGAAATTAGCCGTCTGCAAGCCCAGCTGACGGCACAAGACAAAGAACTCAAAACGGCCAAAGCCGATGCGCAACGTGAAATCAATGCCGTTGCTGCGCGTGTTGGCGAGCTTCAAATCCAGGCCAACCGTTTGAACGCGCTCGGCGAGCGTCTGGCAAAAGACGGCAAATTCACCGACGGTGAATTCAACTTCGACAAATTGCCCGGCGCCGGTGGTGACGAAGCGGTCGAAGACGTAAAGTCGAAAGACCTGCTGAGCGACCTGAGCGCTCTCCAGGTCCAGTTCGATAACTCGGGCCGCCAGCTTTCCGTTCTTGAAGCCATGTTGTTTGACCAGCATCTTGAAATGAGCCGCACGCCCTCGACGCTCCCTGGTCGTGGCTACATTACCTCGACCTTTGGTACCCGTTCCGACCCGTTTTCCGGTGGTCGTGCCCATCATAAAGGCATTGATTTTGAAGCCAATATCGGTGATCCGGTGTATGCAGCTGCCGATGGCGTGGTCAGCTATGCCGGCGTGAAAAACGGTTTCGGCAACGTGGTTGAAGTTGACCATGGCAACGGCTATACCACGCTGTATGGTCACAACTCGGGCTTTACCGTCCGCGTGGGCGATCTGGTGCGTGCCGGCCAGCAAATTGCCAAGGCCGGTTCGACCGGTCGCTCAACCGGCCCGCATATTCATTTTGAAGTACATGTTAATGGCGTCGCGGTAAATCCGATGCCGTTTCTGGAAAGCGTAAAACGATAAATACCCGGTATTGATATCGCTTAAACCGCCCACAGGTTAAACTATGCGGCCGCCATGACAGCATGCGCGGCCGTTTTCATTATTGGCTTCTTATTTTTCAGCGCGGACTTTGTCTGCCTCACACGGTGGTTTGATTTTCCCATGCTCAATAGTCTACTTACCCGTATTTTTGGCAGCCGTAACGAACGCCTGCTGCGTCAATTCCAGAAAAATATCGATCGCATCAATTCACTTGAGCCAGAAATGGAAAAACTCAATGACGATGCCTTGCGTGCCAAGACCGAAGAGTTCAAGGCCAGGGTTGAAAAGGGCGAGACTCTTGACCAGCTTTTGCCGGAGGCTTTTGCCGTCTGTCGCGAAGCTTCCAGGCGCGTGCTTGGTCTTCGTCATTACGATGTGCAGTTAGTCGGCGGGATGGTGCTGCATTCGGGCCGCATCGCTGAAATGCGTACAGGTGAAGGCAAAACACTGGTTGCCACACTGCCGACTTATTTAAATGCATTGTCTGGTAAAGGCGTGCATGTGGTAACGGTCAATGACTATCTTGCACGCCGTGACTCGGCCTGGATGGGGCGTCTCTACAATTTCCTGGGCATGAGTGTCGGCGTGGTATATCCAGGCATGCCACATGGCGACAAGAAAGGCGCCTACGCTGCCGATATTACCTATGGTACCAACAACGAATATGGCTTCGATTATTTGCGCGACAACATGGCGCTTGGAAAAGATGATCGCTTCCAGCGCGGCCAGAATTTCGCCATCGTCGATGAAGTCGATTCCATTTTGATCGATGAAGCGCGCACGCCGCTTATCATTTCCGGTCCGGCCGACGAATCGCCGGAGTTGTACATGAAAGTGAATCGTTTGTTGCCGAAATTAAGCCGCCAGGAAAAAGAAGATGGCGATGGCGATTTCTGGGTGGATGAAAAACAAAAGCAGGTGCATTTGTCCGAAGCCGGCATGGAACACGCTGAAAAATTATTGCGTGAAGCCGGCATCATCAGCGAAGAAGACAGCTTGTATTCCGGCCAAAACCTGACGGTTGTGCATCATCTCAATGCCGGTTTGCGCGCGCATGCCTTGTATCAGCGCGATGTCGATTACATTGTTCGTGACGGGGAAGTCATCATCGTCGATGAATTCACCGGCCGGACACTGGCAGGCCGCCGCTGGTCCGACGGATTGCACCAGGCAGTGGAAGCAAAAGAAGGTGTGCCAATCCAGCGCGAAAATCAAACGCTGGCATCGATCACCTTCCAGAATTATTTCCGCATGTACAGCAAGCTTTCGGGCATGACGGGTACTGCCGATACCGAAGCATACGAATTCCAGTCCATTTACAATCTTGAAGTTGTCGTGATTCCAACCCATCGTCCGATGGTGCGCAAGGATCACCCCGATCTGGTTTATCTGACGCGTGACGCCAAATTCAATGCGGTTAGCCAGGATATTGCCGAGTGTTACAAACGCGGCCAACCGGTGTTGGTGGGTACTACTTCGATTGAAACTTCGGAGTTGCTTTCCGATCACCTGAAAAAAGCCGGCATTCCGCATGAAGTGTTGAATGCAAAACAACATGAGCGCGAAGCTCAGATTGTTGCCCAGGCCGGCAGTAAAAAAGCGGTCACCATTGCTACCAATATGGCAGGTCGCGGTACCGATATTGTTTTGGGTGGCAGCCTGGAAGCGCAATTGCATGCGCTCGGTGAAGATGCCAGCGAACTGGACAAGTCACGCGTGAAATCGGAATGGCAAAAGCATCATGATGAAGTGCTGACCCTGGGTGGTTTGCACATCATCGGTACCGAGCGCCATGAATCCCGCCGTATCGACAACCAGTTGCGCGGCCGCTCCGGTCGCCAGGGCGATAACGGTTCATCGCGTTTCTATCTGTCGCTGGAAGATAACCTGATGCGCATCTTCGCAGCCGACTGGGTGCAAAACGCCATGCGCCGCATCGGCATGAAAGAAGACGAAGTCATCGAAAGCGGCATGGTGACCAAGCAAATCCAGAACGCACAGAAAAAAGTCGAAGCGCATAACTTCGACATTCGTAAAAATCTGCTCGACTACGATGACGTGGCCAATGATCAGCGCAAGGTGATTTACCAGCAGCGCAACGAGTTGCTGGAATCCGATTCGGTGCAGGATGCCATCGATGCCATTCGCGATGATGTCATTGCGGCAACGGTGCGTCGTTATGTTCCGGTCAATTCCATCGATCAGCAATGGGATCTCGACGGGCTCGAACGCAGCCTGACAGACGAGTTTGGTTTGTCCCTGGACATGAAAGGTTTCGTGGCCAACGCAACGGAGCTGGACGATAACGGCTTGCTCGACCATGTACTGAAAGCGGCGACACAGTTATTCGCCGACAAGGAAGCGCAAATTTCGTCCGACATGATGCGTCATCTTGAAAAGCACCTGATGCTCAATGTTCTGGACCAAAGCTGGAAAGAGCATCTGGCACGCATGGACTATATGCGCCAGGGTATTCATTTGCGTGGTTATGCGCAGAAGCAGCCAAAGCAGGAATACAAGCGTGAATCCTTCGAATTATTCTCGGAGATGCTCGATAAGGTAAAACAGGACGTCATTACCTTGTTGGCACGCGTCCGCATTCGTGATGAAGAAGAAGTGGCGGCGATGGAAAACGCGGAACGCCTGCGTCTTGAAGCGCAATCCCAAAAAATGCAATTCCAGCATCCCGAAACCGGTGATTTCGGTGTGGATGATGAAATGCAGCAAGCGATGGCTTTCGCGTCGCAAGACATGGATGCACAGCCCAGGACAGTTACCCGCGATGCCGATAAAATTGGCCGCAACGATCCATGCCCATGCGGCAGTGGCAAGAAGTACAAACAATGCCACGGTCAACTAACCTAATCGCCGACGTATTCGTTTATGTCGTCATCGGGGGCTCATTTATCGGCCCCGATTCACGTTGTAGCGGGTGTCTTGCGCGACACCCGGGGCCGTATTTTGCTGGCCCGGCGTACCGAAGGCCGTGACCTTGCCGGCGCCTGGGAATTCCCGGGCGGGAAACTGGAATCGGGCGAATCAGCCTGGCAAGCGCTTGAGCGCGAGTTGTTCGAAGAGCTCGGTATTCGAATCGGTAAAACCGAGCCGCTGATTTCCGTGCCGCAACGTTATTCAAATAAAAGCATCGTACTGGATGTGTACACGGTACTGTCATTCACCGGCAAGCCGCTGGGCCGTGAAAAGCAGGCATTGGCATGGTCGCCGCTGGAGAAATTGATTTCCTATCCCATGCCGCCGGCCGACAAGCCGGTAGTTGCCGCGTTGACGCAATCCAATGCCCTGGCGATTACACCGGAGTTTTATGGTGACAAGCAATATTTCCTGTCATGTATCGAGCGACAATTGGTTTCGGGTATCCGACTTATACAGCTGCGCTGCAAATCGCTCGATCCAACAAAGCTGAAAGAGCTTGCAATGGATATCCGCACTTTATGCCATGAGTATGAAGGCACTTTATATATCAACGAGAATATCGAACTGGCGAAAATGCTGGATTGTCCGGTACATCTAAAATCCAGCCAGATGATGCAAGCCAACATCGAAACGGAACTGGCAGGGCACCCGTTTGCCGCTTCCTGCCATGGTATCGATGAACTGAAAATGGCTGAAAAAGTAGCGGCGAATTTTGCAGTTCTTGGGCCGGTTCTCAAAACAAATTCGCATCCGGGCGAGAAAGGTATTGGCTGGCATGGTTTTGCAACAATGCGCAGCGAAGTATCCTTGCCGATATTCGCTTTGGGAGGCCTGGGTGTTCGGGATATTTCAAGGGCACGAAGTCATGGTGCACAAGGCGTAGCCGGTATCAGTCAGTTCTGGCCGGACAAAACCGCCAATTGAAGATAATGCCTGTGCAGCCGTTTGACGCTTTGCTGCAGTGACTGCAGGTCGTGCATATTGATGATGACATCATTGGCAATCGCCAGTCGCTGGGCGCGCGTGGCTTGGGCATCCAGCATTTTGTCAGCCAATGCACTGGATATGTTGTCTCGCTTGAGCAGACGTAATTTTTGAAAATCGCGTGGTGCGTCGACGACCAGAATGCGGTCTATCCAGTCATAGTGTTTCTTGTTGCCTTCCGCCAGCAAGGGGATGGCAACGATGGCGTAATCGGATGTTGCTGCCACGCATTCTTGCAGTAGTAGTTGGCGAATGCGCGGATGAGTGATGGACTCCAGTTTCTTTTTCGCTTCCGGAGTCTGGAAAATCAGTTCGCGCAAGGCCGCGCGATTCAATTGGCCATCGCTCACAAATTCCGGTCCGAATGAACGGGAAATTTCATCTAGTGCCGGTTGCCCGGCTTCGACTACCGAACGCGCCGCGATATCGGCATCGGCAACCACAATTCCCAAATCGGCGAATGCCGTTGTGACGGCAGATTTTCCTGATGCAATGCCACCGGTAACTGCCACAATGAACCTGGCCACTACAAACCCGGCATTGCCCAGTGCGTGTAGGTTGCGAGCAGGTCAATGTGAAATACAAATTGAACCCAGCCAGCAGCTGCCAAATAAGGTCCAAACGGAATCGGCGTGCTGTTGTCGCGGCCTTTGATAGCCAAATAAATCGAGCCGATAATGGCGCCAATAAACGACGACAGCAAAACGATCGTCAATATGGAATTCGGTCCGCACCAGGCACCAAGTGCCGCCAAAAGTTTGAAATCGCCATAGCCCATACCTTCCTTGCCGGTAACCAGTTTGAATAGCTTGTACACGCTCCACAAACTTAGATAGCCGATCGCCGCGCCCATGACGGCATTGCGTGGATCTTGAAAAAGAGGCACCAGGCTGAGCGCCAGGCCGAGCCAAAGCAAAGGCAGGGTAAGGTCATCCGGCAAATATTGAGTTCGAATATCGATGCCCGACAGGGATATCAAACAGGCGGTAAAAGTCAAAGCGGCCAAGCCTTCCCAGCTAGCGCCGAACTTCCAGATACAAATGGCAAAAAGTACGCCGGTAAGAAATTCGACGGCGGGATATTGCCAAGAGATTCCGGTTTTGCAATGGCGGCAACGCCCACGCAAAACCAGATAACTGATCAACGGAATATTTTCAAACGCCGACAAGGGATGCAGGCAATGCGGGCAGTGGGAACCTTTCACCACAATATCCGGTGGCGCAGGCTCGTAAACTTCCGGCAACTCCAGCAGTTCACGGCTATCCTGGCGGGCCAGCCATAACAATCGATTTGGCAGCCTCAATATCACGACATTCAAAAAACTGCCGATCAACAGGCCGAAAAAGAACGCCACTGTGATTAACAGTGGCGTATTGCTCATCCAAATTTCCATTGTGTTACATCGCCGCGGCGAGTTTGAAGATTGGCAGGTACATGCCGATCACCATGCTGCCTACGATCACGCCGATAACCATCATCACCATTGGTTCGATCAAGGTCGACAGTGTGTCGACGGCATTATTGACTTCCTGCTCGTAGAATTCGGCTACTTTGTACAACATCGTATCCAGAGCACCCGCTTCTTCACCAATCGCGGTCATTTGAATCACCATGTTTGGGAATAAGCCCACCTGCTTCATGGCAAGGTTTACCTGATAACCAACGGCGACATCGTCACGAATACGCAGTACGGCGTTTTCATAAACAATATTTCCGCAGGCGCCGGCAACTGTATCAAGTGCCTCTACCAATGGCACGCCAGCCTTGAAGGTAACAGCCAACGTACGCGAGAATCGGGCGATGGCCGAGTTATGCATCACTTGTCCGATTACCGGTATTTTCAAAATCATGCGGTCAAGGAATTGCGCGAATGCCCTCGAGCGCTTTTTTGCAGCAAAAAACGCAAAAACTGCACCAGCGGCAGCACCGATTATGAGCCACCAATATGCAATGACAAAATCGGAGCACGCAAGAATGAACAATGTAAACGCCGGAAGGTCGGCACCGAAGCTTTTAAACACGTTTCTGAAAGAAGGAACCACGAAGATAAGAAGCACTGCACTGACGAGCACCGCAACGGCAATAACCATCGCCGGATAAAACAATGCCTTCTTGATTTTCCCTTTCAGTGTTTCGATGTTTTCCTTGTAGTTGGCAATGGTGTTCAATACAACATCGAGCACACCGGCGCCTTCACCGGCCTTCACCAGGTTGACATAGAGATCATCGAAATAAAGTGGATTTTTACCAAGTGCCTCGGAAAGCGACGAGCCGCCTTCGATCTCGGCTTTTATGCCCATCAGCAGATCTTTTAGCCGTGGATTTTTTTGACCGCCGGCGATGATTTCAAAGCTCTGAACCATCGGAACGCCAGATTGCATCATGGTGGCGATTTGGCGGCTGAACACGGCAATATCCTGCGGTTTGATCGAAGCGCCTGCCGCGCCAAAAAGAGGTTTGCCTTTTGGCTTCACTATGGTTGGATTGATGCCTTGCTTGCGTAGTTCCGCCCTGAGCAGATTGGCATTCTTGGCGTTTGATTCGCCCTTCATTTTTATGCCGCGTTTGTCGGTACCCTCCCAAACGAATTCACTCATCGCGGAAGTGGCTGCGCGAGATTTGACGACTGCTGCTTTAGAAGCTGCCATGGCTTAGTCCTTTGTTACGCGGTTGATTTCTGCAAGGCTGGTGACGCCAGCTTTTGCCTTGATAAGAGCGGAGCGTCTCAAATCGTTGACACCGGATTTTAATGCCGCCTCGCCGATTTGTAAGACGTTGCCACCGAGTAGAATGATTTTCTGAATTTCTTCCGTCATCGGCATCACCTGATAGATGCCGACGCGGCCTTTGTAGCCTTCATTGCAGTCGGGGCAGCCGACCGCCTCATAAAGACGAATGCCTGACTTGATGTCTTCGGGCGTATAGCCTTCTGCAAGCAGGGCTGCTTCGGGTAAATTGATTTCGCGTTTGCAATCATGCAAGCGGCGGGCAAGCCTCTGTGCAATCACCAAGGTCACCGAGGATGTGATGTTGTAAGGAGCGATGCCCATATTCATCAAGCGCGAAATCGTTTGTGGGGCATCGTTGGTATGGAGCGTTGACAACACCATGTGGCCGGTTTGCGCTGCCTTGATGGCGATTTCAGCGGTTTCAAGATCGCGAATTTCGCCGACCATGATGATGTCGGGATCTTGTCGAAGGAATGAGCGCAGCGCCACCGAGAATGTCATGCCGCGTTTGACGTTCATTTGTACCTGGTTGATACCGGGAACGCGGATTTCAACGGGATCTTCGGCTGTCGAAATATTGCGTTCTTCGGTATTGAGAATGTTCAGGCCGGTGTATAGCGACACCGTCTTGCCCGAGCCGGTGGGGCCCGTGACCAGGATCATGCCGTAAGGTTTTGCCAATGCATCTAGATAAAGTTGTCTTTGGTCGTCTTCGTAACCCAGCTTATCAATGCCAAGTTTGGCGGCGCTGCCGTCCAAAAGACGCAAAACCACTTTTTCGCCAAACAGGGTCGGACAGGTACTCATCCGGAAATCCATCTGTTTGGTTTTTGAAATATTGAGTTTGATACGACCGTCCTGCGGAACGCGTTTTTCGGCGATATCCAATTGGGCCATGACTTTCAAGCGGGCAGAAATTCTAGGCTGTAGTTTTACAGGAGCTTTCGCCACGTTTTTGAGGACGCCATCCAGTCGCAGGCGCACACGGAATTCGGTTTCATAGGGCTCGAAGTGAATATCGGAAGCGCCTTTTCTGATCGCATCGAGCAAGACCTTGTTGACGAATTTGACGACAGGCGTGTCATCGCCTTTGGCTTCAACGCCGGTATCGGGCGCATCATCATCGCCGCCGGTGGATTCGAGATTTTCAAGGCCTTCGTCATCCTCGCCGCCCTGGTCCAGGGTGTCGCCCGCTGTCAGCGCCTGATCCAGGGATTTGCGTAATACATCCTCGCTTACAAGGATGGGTTCTACCGTCATGTTGGCGGCGAATTTTATTTCATCCAGCGCACGCGTATTGGTTGGATCGGAGATGCCGACATACAAACGATTGCCGCGTTTGAACAAGGGCAATACATGATGTTTTTGCAGTAATTCCTCACCAATAATCTTGACCGCTGATTGCGCCAGATCCAGGGCACTTGTGTCGAACAAGGGCATGCCAAACTCGACAGCATTCGCCGCCGCTATCTGTGTTTGCGTGACAAGGCGTTGTTCAAGCAGATAGAGCTGAACCTGTTTTTTAAGCTTGCCGGATTCTTCCAGCGCTTTGCGAGCATCGGCTTCATTGAGCGCGCCGTCCAGGACGAGGCGTCGGGTGATGCCGGTAATGCCGACTAAATTGGCTACGGCCGTGTTCATTGCAGCCCCTTTTCCCTACTAATATCCAGACTTTACCGCAAATTCTTCATCTAGCGTAGCATTCTAGATGAATCCCCCGAAACGTGGTCCAAAACATAGTCTAAATTCGACAATCCGAGTACTCTCTAGACCAGAATATCAGGGGGCTGCATGCGAATTTCGGTGGTATTACCCGCTAAAAACGAGGCGGAGGGGCTGCGCAGGACATTGCCGGGACTGAAAACACTGATGCCGGATGCCGAAATTATCGTGGTTAACGATGGTTCGACCGACGATACGGCGGCCGTTGCCGCCGAATTCGGCGTCAAAGTTTTAACCTCGCCCTACTCAATGGGAAACGGTGCTGCCATCAAACGCGGTGCGCGTGTCGCCAGCGGGGAGATTCTGGTCTTCATGGACGCCGATGGTCAGCATAATGCCGAATACTGCCAGCGGTTGCTTGCCCGGCTTGATCAGGGTTTCGACATGGTGGTTGGCGCCCGCGGCTGGGACGGGCAGGCGAGTGTCGGGCGCGGCTTGGCGAATGGTTTGTATAACCGGATTGCCAGCTGGATGACCGGGCAGCAAGTGGCCGATCTCACGTCCGGGTTTCGGGCGGTCAGGGCGGATAAGTTCAGGGAGTTTCTGCACCTCCTTCCCAACGGGTTTTCCTATCCCACGACCACGACCATGGCCTTTTTCAGAAGCGCCTATGCTGTCGCGTACGAACCAATACCGGTCGCCAAAAGAATTGGCAGCAGCCATATTCGCCCGATTCGCGACGGCATCCGGTTTTTATTGATCATTTTCAAGATTGCCACGCTGTACTCGCCGGTCAAGCTGTTCGCGCCGGCCGGACTGTTTTTTTTCATGCTCGGATTGGGGTATTACGCGTATACCTATGCACATGAAGGACGTTTCACCAATATGAGCGCCTTGCTGTTGTCGGCTGCGGTCATTATTTTCCTGATCGGCTTGATATCGGAACAAATAACAAATCTGACCTATCGACGGAACGATGGGTAAACCAACGCACCATGCTGCATGAAAATGCTCTTTCCGGAACGGATGTTTTGCCCAACGCAGGCAATGCATGCGCCATCGTGGTCACCTACAACCCCGATGCCCAATTTGATGAACGTTTGGCGCTGCTAAAAGTACAGTTCTCGCTGGTCATCATTGTGGATAATGCCAGTACATCGGCATCGGCGGAGAATCTGAAAAAACTGGTGCCGCTTGCCGGTACACAGTGGTTGTTCAACGACAGCAACCGCGGTATTGCAACGGCGCTGAATCAGGGCGTTGCCTGTGCCGGCGACAAGGGGTTTAAATGGGCGGTAACTTTCGACCAGGACACCTTGGTAGCGCCGGATTTGCTGGCGACATTGGCGCAGGTATATGCCGCTGCGGCAGAAGAGAAGGTTTTGCTGGGAGGCAATTACGAAGACGTGCACAAGCACAGGAATTTCGTTGAAGCGCAATATCCCGGGCAATTATTCCAGGAACGCAAGACCCTGATTACCTCGGGCATGCTAATTCCCGTTGCAGCGACCATCGAACTTGGCGGTTTTCGGGAAGATTATTTTATCGATTCGGTGGATCACGAATTTTGTTTGCGTGCGCGTGCAAATGGCTACCGTATCCTGATTTCATGCAGGCCGGTAATGCGGCACAGCATTGGTTCGAAAATGGATGCCTCGCGGCATTTTTCCAGGTTTGCTTCCTTTAATCATTCGCCGACAAGAAAATATTTTATCGCGCGCAATACCTTGACCACGGCGCGACTTTATTTTTTCCGGGAACCCTTGTGGTCCATGCGGCAGGGCTGGCGGCTGGCATCGGATTTTGCCTCGATACTGTTGTTTGAAAAAAATAAATTGAAAAAAGCGAAAGCCTTTTTGTCGGGCCTGTGCCATGCTGTTTTGGGGCGGATGGGGCCGGTGACGGACGTTCAAGCGAGCAACTGGAAGTAATATGGTTTCGGGAAAAATTCTTGGCTTAATCCGCTATTTCGGGTTGACCGCGCAGGCCAAAAAAACCAAGCGTTTTCTTGCCAGAAATGGTTTATGGCCGAAGGGCGGCATTGGCTACGCGCACCGGAATGCGGCCTACAAATTACTTTCCGGGCGCGGGCTGGAAGTCGGTGCACTGCACTGTCCGGCCAATGTGCCGGCAAACTGCAAAGTGGAATATTGCGATGCGCACACCAAGGAAGAATCCATCGCCTTGTTTCCGGAAATAGACAGGCACGCTCTGGTCGATGTTGATTTTCTGGTGAATCTGGATGAAGAGAAGTTGTCCGAAAAAGTAAAACATCCTTACGACTTCGTTATCTTGAATCATGTCATTGAACATGTAGCCAACCCTATCTCGGTCCTTGAACAATTGTTTGCCGTTGTAAGGCCTGGGGGCGTTGTGATCATTTCGGCACCAGACAAAGACTTTACCTTCGACAAGGACAGGCAAATAACCGGGTTCGAGCATTTACTGGAAGAATACAAGCAGGGCGTTACTTGTGTAGACGATGGGCATTACCTTGATTTTATTCGTCATACGGCGCCGGAAATTTTCAATTCGGGTGACCAGGCATTAATCGCCAACACATTGGCATCCGTACGCGGCAGGCGAGAGCATGCCCATGTCTGGGACTCGACGGCATTTGTCGACTTTCTCAATCGCAGCATCGATTATTTGAAATTAAGCACAAAGACCGAATGCATGATCGAAGGGAAAGATACCCATCTGGAATGCTTCGCCGTCATTAGAAAGCTTCAATGAAAACCCATGGCTGAGGTCAAAAAGAAACTCCTGGTGTTAGGTGTCCATCTGTCATCGGAGGGCTACCCCAATGTGCGTTATCGTCTCGAGGATTTGCGGGCATCCGGCGAGTTCGAAATTACCGAAATCAACCAGCCGATGTGGGTTTCCGAAGCCGGCGGGAACAAAGGTTTCATCGGAAGAATTTTAAAGTTTTCGCGATTGGTCCATTCGCATGCAACGGTCGTGTGGCGTTATTTGTGGTGCAGACCGGTAGATGTTGTCTATGTGCCTTATCCTGCCGTATTCGTGTTGAGTTTGTTGTCCTGGCTTCCCTCACGGCGGAAGCCTTGGATAGTTGCCGATGTTTTTATTTCGCTTTACGACACCATCGTCAATGATCGCAAGTTGATAGCAGGCGATTCGTGGCGGGCGAAAATATTGTTTCGCATCGAAAGAAAAGCCTGTGAATTTGCCGACAAACTGGTGGTGGATACCGAACAAAACGCCGATTTTCTGGCTGGTCTCTTCGGCATTTCAACATCGAAGATCGTGCCGATTGTCTTGTCCACCAATGAATTCGATTTTCACGCAAAGCAGTATTCGCCACGACAAGACGTGTGCAATGTATTGTTCATCGGGACCCTGATTCCACTGCATGGCACGAAAATAATTCTGGATGCCATTTCATTATTGGCCGGCCGGGAGGATATCCATTTCACGATTATTGGTGATGGCCAGGATGCGCACTTGATTGAGTCATGGCAGCAGTCGCATCAAGCCAATATCACCTGGCTTCGAGAGTGGCAGTCATCGAGGCAGCTGGCAGAGGCCATTGGTGGCTCGGATATTTGTCTGGGCATTTTTTCTGACGGCGATAAAACCCAGCGTGTATGTCCGTTCAAGCTCTATGCCTATACCGCCGTGGGCCGGGCAATTATCACCGGCGATACCTTATGGACGAGGGAAGCCGTCAGGAATTCAACTTCGCCAGTTTTCCATACTGTTCCCGTAGGGGATGCACCAGCGTTGGCTGCCAGGATAATTGCGCTTGCCGATAATGCGTCAGAGCGCAGCAGGCTGGCAGAGGCGAGCCGAAATTTTTATCAAACTTGTTTAAGCAATGCGATTGCAAACGAAAAATTTCTGGCGTGTTTGAACGGCATCAATGCCAGCCCATTAAAATCATGATTCGCAAGCCGAAGTTTTCGATAGGATTATTTCGATAGATACGCGGATTGAATGCATAGTGCAGTCGTTTGATAACGCCCGCCTGACGAAGGGCTAAAAGCTCCAGCACCATATGGCGCTTTTCAGCGGAAAGGTCGGGGTAGGCATCAATGAAACGCGCTGCCTGATTCAAGGAATCCGCACCGTTTTTCCCGGAACGCAGTCTTGCGAACAATGATCGAATGCGATGGCGGATTTTTTTTGGTGTCGGCAGCCAGCCAGCAACATTTTCGGCATGCTGGCGATATTTTACTTGCGGTGTTTTGTCGTAAACGACTCGCCCAAAAGCCGTGGCAACCAGATAGGCCCACCAGTCGTGCATCAACATCACGGCCGGTTCGGCTTGCAATAGGCGGTGTCGGATTCCCAGCCCGAATACCACCGAGCAGCCCGTAGCAATGTTTTCGACCACGGCATTGCCGAAATCCACGTGCCCGGGAATTGCCGATAGTGCAATCGGCATGCCACCGGTATCGACATATTCAAGGCGAGAACAATACAGTGCATTGGCGCAATCGCCGGTTTCCACCAGCATTTTTTCGGCACCAGCCAATTTATCCGGACTCCAGATATCGTCCTGATCTGCCAGCGCAATCAACTCGCCAGTGCACAGTGTCATCGCTTTGAGAAAGTTTGCCACCACGCCGAGGTTTTTCTCGTTCTGGTAAATGCGAACGGAAAACTTTGCCTGCACCGAAAACGCCTTCAGGATTTCAATAGTGTCATCGCTGGAGCAGTCATCACAAACGACAAGTTCATCAGGAAGGCGTGATTGCCTATTGATGCTATCAAGCTGCATTTGCAGGAAATTGGCTCCGTTGTAGACGCAAAGCGCAATCGATATTCTCATTGCAATTCCGTTTTCCCGGGCCGCATGCCAGAAAGGTATCGGGCTTGAATATCCTCGCAATAATCACCCGGGTTGCGATAAGAGCCGGTTTGCGTATGTGAAGCGCGATGTATCCATGCCGGGTCGGACGCGAGACGCTCGAGAATCGCGGCAAGCTGGCTGGAATTTCCGGAAGCAAATGAAAGTCCGTTTACATTTTCTTCAATAATTTCCGTCATGCCGCCATAGGCACTGACCACCACCGGTGTTCCGGCCGCTATCGCAGAGCATAGTACCAGCGGTGCGTTTTCATACCAGATCGAAGGCACGATGCAGGCATGGTGTTCTCTTAGAATGCTGCCAATTTGTTCGTGCGGAAATGTGCCGGCGAATTTCACTGTCGATGGAAGATTCGCGGCATGCGCCATCAACTCGCGGCCATAATCGTCATCGGATGTCTTTCCGTAAATATCCACCTCGATGCAAGCCAGGCTTTTGGCATCAAGCCTGCGCAGGGATTCCAGAAGAACATGCGCACCTTTAATGCGAACCAGTGAGCCGATGAAACATATTTTCAGTGGGTTCTCGGCAGAAAAGGCAGCCGGTATCTTGATTCTTTCCGGAAGTTCACCAAGTCTTACGCCGTAGGGAACGACATGAATCAGGTTCTTGTCGATCCCATATCTGGCCAGCATGTCTGCCTGAAAAGTGGTTGCTGCAAAAATGCCATCGGCATGATTTAAATGCCTTGTCATACCCGGCAGACGATTTTTCAGCGCTTTGACGCGCGACAATGTTTTTGAAATTTTCGCCGAATTTTCGTTTGCAAGGGCAAGCATGGTTTGAATGGCGGCCGCGGGCAGTTTAGGTGCTGCACAAGAAAGACAATCGGCCGGCGTTAATGGCCCGGCGCAAACAGAGTCGCTATGGGGCTTGTATAGATTTGTTCTGGAGCAGATCGTCCAAAAATCGGTTGCGGTAAAATAAACCGGCAACCCGGTTGCTTTCACGGCGGGAATGGCAGCTGACGAGAAGCCATTGATATGATGGAAATGTACCAGGTCGGGCGAAAGCTCTTTGACCAACTCAAGCAGAATGGCAATGCGTTTTGGCGAGTTTGCATGATGCAAAATGGAATTACGGTTTTTGCCCGCCAGAAAATTGATGCTGAAAACATCAAAGCCTTCGTAAGTTTCCCTGCTCAGCCAGGCCGCTTCTTTTTTGTCGGTATCGGCATGTCGCGAGCAGGTCACAATGGAGACATCGCTGCCTTGCGCCCGCAACGATTTTGCAAGCTCCAGAGTCAACACTTCCGTGCCGGCTTTATGCAGCGGAAAAAAAAGATGGGAGGCAAGCAATATTTTCATTATGACTTGATGGCAAGCGCGGTCTGGTAAATGTTTTTCAGTTGTTGCATCCGAACTATTTCGGTATTGATGGATCAACACGCAACCAGGTCAGGGTATCGCCCAGTCCACGATTCAGGTTGTAGGCCGGTTTCCAGTCAAGAAGTTTATCCGCCAGATGGATATCCAGAACATTTTCCGGAACATCCAGCAAGCGTGCCTCCAGATAGCGCTTTTTTGCTTTTTTACCAAGCAGTTCTTCGATGTGGAGCAGAACCTCGTTCAAGCTGTGTCCAGTCCCGGAGCCAATATTGAAAATGCGTTGTTCCGAAGAATTGCTGGCTGCCGCCAGAAAAGCACGCGAAACATCATCGATGTAAACATAATCGCGAATAACCGAGCCGTCCCCCCAGATTTCTATTTCCTCATCATGGCTAATCTTGTGAATAAAAGTTGAAATCACCCCCTGTCCGGTATTGGCAGGCTGGTACGGCCCGTAAGGATTGGATATTCGCAATACGGTGTATTGCATGGCTTTCATTCTCGAGAACAGGGAAAGATATTTCTCTATTGCCAGTTTGTTGATGCCATAGGAACAAATCGGGTCGGTCGCGTGGTGCTCGGCAATGGGTGTTGTTGCCGGGATGCCATAGACGGTGCCACCCGAGGAAGGAAAGACAATTTTTTTCACTCCGTATTTATGGGCAATATCGAGAAATGCGACCGTTGCCAGCAGATTGCTTTCGATATCGAAACCGTAATCATCGTTGGATGTTTTTGGCGTGGTGGTCGATGCGAAGAGAAATACGGTGTCGATATTTTCCAGCGCCGGCGTAATATCTTTCCCGGAGGCATAATTGCCGAAAAACCATTGTGTATCTTGATAGTTCGGGAATTGTGCGGCGTCATAGCCGGAACGCTCGAAAACACGAACCGGCAGGCCGGCCGAATGCAGATGCCTGCCCAGGTTTTTCCCGAGAAAACCGCCACCACCAACGATGAGGCTTTTCATGTCGTATGCACCGTTTCGGGATAAGTCCCGGTGCTCGGGCTGGCAATATCAATGGTATCGGGTCTGCTCATTGAGGCATGACTTTATGATGGTGAAGCTTATAGTAGCTGCGTTTGGTGAAAGTGGAAACGCCCGGTCCCGGATATGGGCAAGCTTGCTGCTAGTGATGCTTCAAGTGACGTTTGTTCAGCCATAAATTCAGTTGCAGGCGAAGTCGCTGGTATCCGGAAAATTTGAGTTTGGCCTGTGCGCGCGAAAAAAGATTACCGGTATACACGGGAACTTCGTCCCATCTCCGGGCCAATAACAATTGAGCAGCGAGAAGTTTTCGCGTTTTCTGTATCAATTGGTCGATTGCCGATTTGTTTGCAAGATAAAAATCCGGTTTCTCGCGGATCACATCCAGTTTTAACTGCAAGACGGCTTTCAGGATTTCAATCAGGTTTCTCGATTGCGAATGCTGATGCCAGCGTACCCAGCAACCGGGTTCTGCGCAATAAATACCCTTATGTTCAGAAGCGATGCGCTGCAGGAATTCGACATCTTCACTGTAGTGCAGGTCTTCACGAAAACGCTGGTTTTTCAGAATATTTGCCCGATACAAAATAGCTGCAGGTTTCGAGGCATTGGTCAGGAAATGCTGCAGGACAAAAGTGTCTGGACGACCGGCGCCAGCGACAGCCTGGCATTCCTCGATTCCTGACAGCTCATCGTACACAACGGCATCGGAATAAGTGAAGTCGGCATCTGGTTGTTTATCGAGTAGTGCAATCTCCCTGGAAAACTTTCCGGGCAGCAAGCGGTCATCGGAATCGAGAAAACAGACATGGGTAATTTCTTCGCCGATCCCATTCAGGCCGCGATTACGGGCGGAAGAAACGCCTGAGTTCTGCTGGTATTGGTATGAAATAATCTCGCCATACTGCTCTATGTAATCTTCGCAAAGAGCTTTTGTATCATCGCTGGATCCATCGTCGATAATCAGAATTTTTTTATGGGGGTAGTCCTGGTCGAGCACGCTGCTTATTGCATCGGGTAAAAAATGGGCGCGGTTGAAGGTCGGAATAATAACCAGCACATGTGAGTTCATGGTCATGGGCCCGCCGTCCTCGACGCCCAGAATGCTCGGTAAATGATTTTTACCGCACGCACCCAGACTCTCGTCAGGTTCAGCGGGAGCCATCGCAGATCGGATGCGAGCAGCATGAAGGCTGACCAATGCATTGGATTGTCCAGTGTTTTTCTATCGAAATATTTTTTCAGAAAAGCGAAAAACCCCAGATTTCCGATTACACGGGTACCGCTTGTTTCATAGTTCGGCACGATGAGCAGTTCACCACTGGTTTCGCATTTCAGCCCTTTACGATGGGCACGAATCGTGTATTCCCAGTCTGAAGAGTAATGCGGTAGCAGGCGCGGGTAAAAGTCGCCGGTTTTCACAATGTCTGCCCAATGCATGAAGAGGCCATGCGTAGAAAGGCAGTTGATTTGCCCCTGGTCTTTCGTGATGTCGAAGGAAAATCTTCTGAAATCGGCATGTATTCCGGTTTCGACAATTTCAGGATTACCCGGTTCGATGAAGCGGGACAGGACCAGGGTATTTCTTTTTTCAGACATGACGCGAACGGCATTGCGGAGATAATCGGATGAAAATTGCACGTCATCATTAATCATCAGAACCAAAGCATCATCCGGCAGTTTTCTGGATTTCAGCCAGTTGATTCCCTGTTGCAAACTGCCGGCCCACCACCAGTTTCCCGAACCTCTTAAAACAACAACATTGGGGATATATTGTCGAACCATCTCGGCCGTACCATCGCTCGACCCGTCATCGATAAGAAGCAGCTGGAAATCCGTGTAGGTTTGCAGTTGCAGACATTCGACAAATACGCGAGTGAGCTCCTTGCGATTATGTACCGGGACTAAAATGTAAATTCCAGGTGTCATGCACAACTCGAAAAACGGGAGATGTTTTTGTCCATGATCGCCAACGTCGTTTTTTGTAATTTCATCATGGCTTGGCGACGTATCAAGTTGGCAAGTAAGGGCGAGTATGCCAATTTATACCTTGTTTGCCAAAGGCTTTGACTCCCTAATAGGCAAGTAACATGAATCAGCGCCCAAGGATTTTTTGGTAAACGTTCAAAGTTTCGCTCGCACATTTGGCCCATGAGAACAGTTCGGCGCGAGCTCTGCCTTTCTTGACCAACTCCGATGCATGGCCGGGATTGGCAGCAATACGGGTAATCGCCGCGCAAATGTCTGCGGAATCATTCGGGCTGAAGAATTCCGCTGCATCGCCCGCTACTTCGGGAATGGAGCCGGCATTGGCGCATGCAACCGGGCAACCCAGCGACATGGCTTCCAATAAGGGTATGCCGAAGCCCTCATATAAAGATGGATAAACAAATACGGCCGCTGATTCGTAGAGTCTGGTCAGCAAATCGTCATTGCCATTCATTTGCGTAACTCGATCAGGCGGGATATTTAATGATTGCATTTGTGATGTTTCATCAATCGTGAATTCATTGCCGCCGAAACACACAAGTTTGAAATTTGTTTTTAGATATTCGGAGCTTGCATAGGCGCGTATGAGGCGTTCGAAATTTTTATAACCGACTCTTGATCCGACATAAAGCAGGAAGGGTCCGGATACAAGGGGGCTTTCGATGTCTGGAGCAAGGCTTGCGGACTTGAGTGAGCAACCGAGGTGGACAACTGAAATTTTTTCTTCGGGAACAGAAAGTATCTGCATCAAATCGGATTTGGTATTTTCGGAAATACAGATGATATGGTCCGCACGGTGAATTGCGCACACCTTTTCCTGCAGGATTTTTTCAGCCGAACCGGCAGCAAAGTATTGCGGGAATTTTTCATGAATCATGTCATAGACGGTAATGACCCTTTTTGCCGAAGCAGGGCAGTTATCGATCATGCTGTAGTAGGTTTCATGAAAGATGTCGATGTCTTTACGCCGCTTCAAGAACAAGTCCGGCAGTCTGGAATTTATTGCATTGACGATGCGGGTCAATCTTATTGCCTTCGGTTTCTTAATGCCGAAAGGTCGAGCTTTGCTGGTGTCGTCGAAATATTCATTGACATAAACAGGAGCAAAAACCTGAATCTTGTGGCCAGGCATTTCAGCCATGCGATTGGCAATTTCGTAAAAATATCTGGAAATTCCACCGTACTTCTGGGAAACGAATATCTGCTGGTCGAAGAGTATTTTCATTTCCGAAGTCCGGGTGCTCGATTCCGGATGGTTCTGAATTTTCGTTCCAGCTGCATTTTCACGGCATTGAAGTTCAACCGGAGCATGATTTCAAGCAATTGCAGTCTTGTTCGCGCCGAAAAATCCCTGCTTAGTTTGTAGACAAATACAGAAAGCCTGAAGAATGGCAAAAACAACTCGTACCAGTGGTGCCTATAAGCGCGAAATATATTCTGCTGCTTGCTGATGCCCTGCGCGCCGAATATGACCCATCCGTCGGCATGCCGGTTTGTTTTGCCATGCATGACACTGCTTAACACAATGGCCCAGTCGCAACCAAGAAATGGTTTTTCGAATGCAGGATAGGTCTTCAGTGCTTCCCGGCGATATAAAGAACAGTAGCGACCATTGGCATGCCAGCCGGTGAAATAGTCCTTGATACGCTGTTCAAGAGATGTGGTTAGCGAAAAATCGCCCATGGCGATCGAATTGAATTCTCCATCTTCGAATCGACATGGCGAAATCGATGCAATGTAGTCAGAATTGGATTCCAGGAATGCCAGATTCAATTCAATGAAATCGGGTGACCGGTGGTCATCGGCAGAGGCCCACATAAAATATTCCGATTGCGACTGTTCGAGCAGGAAGCGGAAATTCTTTTCGGCGCCAAGATTGACTGGCTGGCGTATATAGCGGATCCGCGAATCACGTTCGGCATAACGCAAACAGATTTCGGATGTCTTGTCGGTGGATCCATTGTCGGAAATGAGTATCGAAAAATCAGTGAAGCTTTGCTCCAGCAATGTATCAAGCGCCGCATGCAGGGTTCTTTCACCATTATAAACAGGTATGCCGACAGTGACTTTCGGAATTCGCCCGGCATTGGCCATAAGGGTCGCCGATGTTGGGATGGAATGATGCATCGCCAATCAGTCCCGAATGTAGTGACTGAGGTAATTTTTATTGCGACGTTTAACAACAAGTCCTGATTTGTCAGAAAAAACCAGAGAGTCTTCGGGGATTTCCGTGTTGTTGACAATGGTGCCTGCGGTGATTACCGAACCATTGCCGATCACTGAGCTTCCCAATACGGCGCTACCCGAGAAAAGAATGACGTTGTCGCCTATCCTAGGCACAAGATCGCCTATCCTGCCGACTGTGGTGTTCTGGAAAAAGACAAAATTTTTCCCATAATGCGCATTTGCCAGAACCGCCCCCAGGCCATGTGCAATCAGAAACACTTCGGGCAGTGCAATTTTATAATAGACATCGAGACTGTTCAGCGAGCGGTTGAGTAGGAATAAACGCTCGGAAGTATTATTGTTGCCTTCATGCTGCCAGATTTCATTCGCAAGCAAATAAAGAAAAGTGGCGTATTGCAGTGAATGCAGATGATCAAACTGGTTTTCAGTGAACATCAAAACCTTGGCCAATATTGGTTGCAATCTACCGAGCGTATTTTCCATGTGTTTCTGCAACAAACTGCGATCCGTGTCCGAAGCGTCGGGCGTGCAACTACACAATTGCTGGAAAACATAATCCGCAAGTTCGTGCTGACTGGAGAATTGGTGATTCAGCTCTGTAACGCTGGGCATGTCGTTTTCCTGCAATCAACAGAAATTAGAAGTGGAAGGCGCAAATCGGCGTGAAGCACAAAAGCCTTGAGCCCGAGTTCCGGGTAGACTCGCGCACGTTGCCAATCATATTCCATCCAGGGGGACGTAATTGAAATCCGGTCCGGCGGTGGCCTGTATTTCATGCAAATAATTTGAATTCATCACGAAAATATCAGATCCCGGCGAGAGTTTTGCGATGCCCTCTTGCGGTGAAAGTACCGGTAGGGCACTCGCGGCAAGAAATTTACCCTGCTTGGCGGGGCTTATGTCGATGGCAAAGTCGAGCGTTAAACCCTGTGCCAGCATATGCGAGGAGAACATCACACCTTTGGCTGCAGCTCCCCATACTACTTGCTGGGCTCCGTGTACATGCCTGGTTTTATATTGGTTAATTCCGGCAAAAAAGTTTTCCGGAATCGTAACTGCCTCGGATGGCCCGATGGGTAACTCTGGTTTGCGAAGCGAAGCCAGGTCCGCGACGACATATAAATATTGTCCGCCGAAAAGATGGCCTGACTCAAGGATGGAACCGAATATTTTCCTGAAATCGGCATGCCTGAAATAATTGACATGTTCGTAAAAAATATCAAACCAGGCCTTATTGTCGAGAATCCACTCCAGGCAAGGTACTTCGATATAGATCAAGCCTTTTCCAAGATTCGCCTGCGATACCGTTTCAAGAAAGTCCAGCGGCTGGGGGATGTGTTCGAGCACATGACGCATAACGATGGCATCGCCCTGAACACCGAGTGCTGGCTCGAATTTTTCCTTGATGATATAAGGGGCATCGCCCTCATACGCCGGATCAACGCCACGCGCGTCCAATCCGGCATTGCGTAATTGTTCGAGAAAAACTCCCTTGCCGCAGCCTATTTCAAGAATATGGCTTGCATTGAAATGTTTTTCGATGATGGTCGATACTTCGGAAAGATGTTTCTGGAACATTCCGGAATGGGATTGTTCGTTCTGGTATTTTTCATCGTAATCGAGTTTGCGCGAGTCAAATTCAATATTGCTGACAAGCCCGGTCAACGGGTCTTGTGCCAGAACAACATCCCCTTTTGCGCAAGCACGTGCCGATTCGGCGGTATCAAACATTTTGTTTTGATAAACGGGAATGTTTTCCAGTCTTAATAGCTCACGCACGCTCGAATCCTTGTAGTAATGCCTGTAGTTTTTTCGTGCTGCCCCAGAACGCATGTGGTTCGTAATCCGGATAGTTAAGGCGACCAAAATCAAGTTCCATTTCGGTGTTCCAGTTCCTTAGCAGGGAATTTGCAAATTCAGCCACCGTCATCGGTGCTCCGCTGCAAAGATTCACGACACCGGCAGCTGGCGTTTTCAGTATCAGGGAAGCCAGCTGGGTAGTGGCTGTTTCGATTGGCAGAAAATCACGCTGCTGGTCACCAGGGGACATAGGAAATGATTTGTCGCCATTGGCGATAGCTCTATGCAATTGTGAATACAACGAAGTGCTTGCCTGGCCGGGGCCATAAAGATAGAACAGGCGCAACCAGGTTAGCTTCAAGTCTGGCATGTGTGGTGATGATTGTAGATGTGAGCGCAATAGATCTTTGGCTTTGCCATATGCCGTCGTTGGTACACCAATCAAGTTCTCGTCCAGGCATCCCGATTGCATGCCATATTCCAGGCAGGTTCCAGTCACCACTAAACGTTTGAGCCCGCCGCGCACGCAAGCTTCAAGAAATGCGATTTGCTTCGGAAGTTCCTGTGTTAGATGATGTTCGGAATGGTAACGGGGCAATCCTTCCCAGGCTAAATGAAGTAGAACGTCTGGGTTACCCATTTGATCATGCGGGTTATCAATATTTCCGATATCCAGTGTCACTATTTCAAGCTTGCTGTCGGGTTGAAATAGGTTTTCGCGCGAGCGGCATACGGCAACAACATGCAGTCCATTTTCCCATAATGCTCTAACGGCATGCCGCCCGACAAAACCGGTAGCGCCGGTGACTGCTACTTTCATACTAGCGGATTTCCAGCTGCGGAACCGCGGTCACGAATTGTCCACCCCAGTCACGCACATAGGATAGCTGCTGAATGATTTCCATCTGCAGATTCCAGGGGAAGATAAAAATATAATCCGGTTTCAATTCACGGATTTTATCTTCTGCTACCACCGGAATATGCGATCCCGGTAAATAGCGGCCCTGCTTGTGTGGCGAGGCATCCACAACAAAAGACAGCAAATCCGGTTTCACGCCGGCGTAGTTAAGCAGCGTGTTGCCTTTTGCTGCTGCGCCATAACCCATGACTTGCCTGCCGTCGCGTTTGCATTGGAGCAAAAAGGCCAAAAAATCATTTTTGATGGCGTCCGCGCGCGATTGAAAGCCGAGGTAGTAATCTATTTCAAGCATGCCCGCCTGTGCTTCTTTTTCCAGCAGAGTGGCAACCGCCGGAGTTTGTTTATGTCGCGCGGTTTGCCGGCAGGCCCACAGACGAAGCGAACCGCCATGCGTCGGCAATTCCTCGACATCCCAGATGCGTAAACCATGCGCATTGAAAATTTTCTGCACGGTATGCAGTGAAAAATAGGAAAAGTGTTCGTGATAGACCGTGTCGAACTGGCCATGCCTTACCAGTTGCAGCAGGTGCGGAAACTCGATCGTAATCACACCCTCGGAACTGATTGCCCTGGCAAGGCCGGCGACAAAATCATTTACATCAGGTACATGGGCCAGCACGTTATTGCCTATGATCAAATCGGGCGGTGCTTTGCCGGCAGTGAATTCTTCGGCAAATTGCAATCCAAAAAAACATTCGATCGTTTCAATGCCTTTTTCGCGGGCAACTTTTGCCGTACTTGCAGTAGGCTCGATGCCGATGCAGGGAATTTCATTTTGCTTGAAGTACTGCAGCAGGTAGCCATCGTTCGAAGCGATTTCCATGGCGAGACTATTGCCATCCATGTTCAGTCGTTCGATGACCTTGTTCACGTAGTTTTCGGCGTGTTGCAGCCAGCTGCGCGAGAAAGACGAGAAATACAGATAGTCGCTGGAAAATATGCGGTCATGTTTCTGCACTTCATCCACCTGCACCAGAAAACAGTTTCGGCAGGTAAACAGGCGCAACGGGAAATAGGATTCCGCTTCATTCAAATTGGCAGGTGAAAGATAAGCATTCGATGGCGGTGCGCTGCCAAGATCCAGAAACACATCGTTTAGTTCGGCTTTACAAAAACGGCATTTCACGATGCAACTCCGGCGAAATCGTCCTGGACAAAAGAAAAATGGGCATCCCGGTCGGAAATATGGGAAATGGCCAATGGCCAATGGATTGCAATCTTTGGGTCGTCATGGCGAAGACCCGATTCATGCTGCTGTGACCATGCGGCGGTATGCATGTAGAGCAGTTGTACGTCATCGCTTAATGACTGGAAGCCATGGGCAAAACCTTCGGGAATAAAAATTGCCCGGTCGTTGGATTCACTCAGTTCGACGGCATGCCATTGCAGGAAAGTCGGTGAGGCTTTCCTGATATCGACGGCGACATCGAAAACCCGGCCACGAAGGCAGCGGATCAATTTTGCCTCTGCCGCCGGCGTGTGCTGGAAATGCAGACCGCGCAGCGTACCTTTTTGTTTTGTATCCGACAGGTTGATCTGGGTGAAATGTAGGTGGGGATGGATAGCCGACAATTCCTGCTCGCAGAATAACCGCGTAAAGCGTCCCCGCGAATCATCGAGCGAGCCGGTATTTATCTCGTACAAATCGCGTAGTGGTGTATCGATTATTTTCATGTTGCCCACTGAAGACCGAGTTGCCGAGCATCGTTCACATATCTGGTTAAATCATCCACGCTGCCAACGCGATTGTTTTCATGATAATTGCGATACCAGGCGGCGGTGTATTCCAGTGCGCAGTTCAAATTCCATACCGGGCGCCACGCCAGTTTTTGTTTTGCCTTATTGCAATTCAAATGCAGCAATGCCGCTTCGTGGGGGTGATTGCCATCATCGATTTCGATGCCCAGATTTGGCCAGGACTTGCACAGAATTCCTGCAATCTCCCGAACGCTTCGTTCGCCTTCGCTTTCCGGGCCGAAATTCCAGGCATCGGCAAACCGGGCGTCCTCCAGCAATTTCTGGCCAAGACTTAAATAGCCGGAAAGAGGCTCGAGAGCATGTTGCCAAGGCCTGGTGGCATTGGGGTTTCGTATTTTCAGGGAATGGCCGGCGACGGCGGCGCGAACCAGATCCGGTATCAACCGATCCTGGGCCCAGTCACCGCCTCCAATCACATTGCCTGCACGCGCCGTGGCCAGACGTGGGCCAGCAGCGCTAAAAAAGCTTTTGCGATAACTGCTCGATACTATTTCCGCGCAGGCTTTCGAGCTGCTGTACGGATCGTGCCCGCCCAATGGATCCGACTCGCTGTAAGCATCGCCGGCCTGATGATCTTCATATACTTTGTCGGTCGTTGCGTTGACGATGGCGCGAACCGAAGAACAATCTCGACTGGCTTCAAGAATATTAATCAGGCCCATGACGTTGATGTCGAAAGTGTTGACCGGTTCCTGATAGCTGCGGCGTACCAAAGGCTGTGCCGCAAGATGGAATACGATTTCCGGTTTTTGCAGTTCGAATACTTCCTTCACCGCAGAGCCATGGCGAATATCCACGCGGTAATCGGCAGTATCATCAAGAGCCAATAGATTCCAGTGCGATGGCTCGGTATCGGGGTCGAGCGATAAACCGGCGACTTGTGCACCCATCGAACGCAGCCAGAGCGCAAGCCATGAACCCTTGAAGCCGGTATGCCCGGTTACCAGCACGCGCCTGCCGGCATACGCGCCATTGAATAAATTATTCAGCGCCATACCTTCCACGGTGCCTTGTTGGCTTGCCAGAATTCTTCGAGTTTGACCTTGTCGCGCAGTGTATCCATCGGATGCCAAAACCCGTTATGGCTGTAAGCCGATAGCTGGCCATCTTTTGCCAGATTTTCGAGCGGGCCACGTTCCCAAACACAGTCATCGCCATCGATATAGCGAAGTACATCGGGTTCGAGAATAAAGTAGCCGCCGTTAATCCAGGTGCCGTCGCCCGATGGTTTTTCCTCAAAACGGGTAATGCGATTGCCGGTGATATCGATGGCGCCAAAGCGTCCAGGAGGTTGTACCGCACACATGGTGGCGAGTGTCTTGTTAATTCGATGAAAGGCCAATTCCGCCGCAATATCGATGTCTGCCAAACCGTCGCCATATGTGAAGCAAAAGGTTTCGCCATCCAGATAATTCGCAATCCGTTTCAGGCGTCCGCCTGTTTGTGTGTGCTCACCGGTATCGACCAGCGTAATGCGCCATGGTTCGGCATGTTTCTGATGTACTTCGAGTTTATTGTTCGACAAATCAAAAGTGACATCCGATGTGTGCAGGAAATAATTGGCGAAATATTCCTTGATGATGTATCCGCGATACCCAAGGCAAATGATGAAATCGTTGATGCCGTGATGCGAATATGTTTTCAGGATGTGCCACAGCACCGGCTTGCCGCCAATCTCGATCATCGGCTTTGGCCGAACTGCCGTTTCTTCACTGATGCGAGTACCTAAACCGCCGGCGAGAATGACTGCTTTCATTGCGATACCTTTTCTATATTCCATGCAAGTTTCGGTCTCAGCAGGCCTGGCATGGGCCCGCCGTAGCCGTAACGATTGGATCGATTATCCATTGGGTCGATGACGTTGAAGGTTAACGCGTTGCGATCATAAAATTCCACATCGTAGGTGCTGGAGTCGAAATAGGTCGTCAATGCCACGCCAACGAAGTAGGCACCTTCGTTAAGCAGGTTGCCGGGAATGCGGCAATCGGCCACGTAGTCGCCCGGTGGCAATGCCGTTACATCATTCGCATTGGACACGAATGCGTAACTGCCATCAGGCAAAAAGAAGTGGAAGTTCGGGACGCAGGTACCGGCAATTTGCCGTTTTATGCGATACCGCATTCGTACCGTCAATTCGTCATGTATCGTTAAGTCTCGTGTATCGTTAAGCCCGATCAATTCGGCACCAAGCAATGCTGCGTTACCGCTTTCATGGCCTCGATCTGTCGCGTTTTTCTCGCCGGTTTTCTGGTAGTAGTGCAAAATGGATTCCGAGATCGAACCCTGGAAAATCGCACTTCCGGCATCCAGCACAATGCCTTTCTGGCACAGGTTCGAAATCATCGCCATATTATGGCTGACGAAAAGTATCGTGCGGCCTTGTTCACTGACTTCATTCATTTTACCAAGACATTTTTTCTGGAACTGCGCGTCACCCACTGCGAGCACTTCATCGACGATCAGGATTTCCGGTTCCAGGTGCGCGGCCACGGCAAAGGCAAGTCTGACGTACATGCCCGAGGAGTAACGCTTGACCGGTGTATCAAGAAATTTTTCGATTTCGGCGAAGGCCACGATTTCATCAAACTTTTTTCGTATCTCGATTTTGCTCATGCCCAGAATGGCGCCATTGAGAAAAATATTCTCGCGACCGGTCAACTCGGGATGAAAACCGGTGCCGACTTCCAGCAAGCTGGCCACGCGCCCCCTGATTTTGAATCGACCGGTGGTCGGTTCGGTAATACGCGAAAGTATTTTCAGCAGGGTGGATTTACCGGCGCCGTTACGACCAATAACGCCGACACGGTCACCCTGCTGGATGTCGATGTTCAAGTCTTTCAGTGCCCAGAATTCTTCGTGTGCAGGATCCTTGTTTTCGAACTTGCGATTAAATAATTTGTTGGCCCAGAGTTTTGCACCATTGGCCAGTACATCGCGAAGAGCGGTGTAACTCTCTTGTGGTTGGTGGCTGAGAACATATTTCTTCCCCAAACCCTGGACGGTAATGACAGATGACATGGGTGCTCAGATCAGGTCGGCGAAACTGCGTTCGGTCTTGCGGAAGTACATTGTGCCCGAGATCAGCAAACCCAATGTCATTGCCATGGAAAGCATCAGGCCGGGCCAGTAGATCGGTGTTTGCCCGGCCAGTAGGGCCCAACGGAAGCCATCGATAATGCCTACCATCGGATTAATCGAATACAGAAGCCGCCATTGTTCCGGCACGATGGCGGTGCTGAACCCGACGGGTGAAACATATAAACCCAACTGCACGATAAAAGGAGTGATGTAGCGAAAGTCCCTGTATTTGACGGTAAGCGCGGCGATCCACAGCCCCGTTCCCAATGCCGTAGCGAACACCAGCAGCATCAACAATGGCAGGCAAAGCAGTTGCCAGCCTGGACTGAAACCGTACCAGAGCATCATCGCCATTATCAGCAGTCCGGAAATGATGAAATCAACAAAACTGACGATGACCGAACTGGTGGGGATGACCAGGCGCGGAAAATAGATTTTCGAAATCATGTTGGCGTTGCCGATCAGGCTATTGCCCGATTCGCCGACGGCACTGGCGAAAAATTGCCATGGCAACATCGCGGCCAGGATTAAGAGTGGGTAGGGGATATTTTCGGAAGGCAGTTTGGCCAGTTTGCTGAAAACGATGGTAAACACCAGCATCGTCAGCAAAGGCCGAATCAAGGCCCAGGCGATTCCCAGTGTGGTCTGTTTGTAGCGAACCAGAATGTCGCGCCAGGCCAGAAAGTAAAACAATTCCCGATAACGCCACAGGTCTTTCCAATAGTGGTGTTCGCTTGCGCCGGCTTCTATTTCGAGCGAATCGCCGTCAGACATGGGGGCCCCGTATAGGCGGTAAAACTAGATGCATGAATGGCAGGCAATAAAGACGCATGCGTTGGTTCACTTCTTCAGGAACTGGCAGTGTAGCCTGTCGCTATTGTTTTCGTAATGCACGCAGCTGTGATTGCTGGAGTTCGGTATATCTGGCCATATTGTCGGTGAGGACGGTCGTAATTTCGTCGGCACCTTGCCTGTCGTCCAAGCTGTTGGCCAGCTGCATGGCAAGTACACCTGCATCAAAATTGTAGCCACTGTCGTAGAACGCCTGCTTTGCCTGTTCAAAGCCGGTTTTCAGGTCGCCGCCGGAGGCAAGCAATCTTGCTGATGCGAAATGGGCCTTCCAAACCGAGGGTGAATACGCAGGCTGAACGGTATTGATTGCCCACTGGCTGGCAAGCAGGCCGAGTTGTTTGCTATCCAACCCAGGACAAGCGTTGACTTCCGCAGCCGCACTTACATAACCCAGCGCCGTACTGGTAGCAATCGTTATTCGATCGGCCGGCATGGCATACAGCGCCTTTAATTCGCTGTCCGACATCGGCGCCTGTGCAAAACAATAGGCCAGTATTCGCCACAATTGAATGCTGCGTTTTTCATTGGCAGGCGCGTTCCTCAATGCGATATCGGCCTGCTGTAGTGCCAGATCCAGATGTTTTGCATACAGGGAATTGAGCAGCAATTCTGAACGAAGGCGTGATGATGCAGGGTGCATTATTTGTGCCTGGGCCATTAGCGCGGCATTGTCTGACCAGATTCGCGCGCGATTAAAGCCGGCGAAACCATAAGCAACGAACAGACCTGCAAAAATCAACGGCACGGCACGCTTGATGGAAACCAGCGCAGTTGGGTGACGGGCGGCCAGCCCGGCAAAAAGCCCCCAGGCAGCGAGCATCAATCCGATGGAGGGTAAATAGTTGCGATGTGAAAAATAGATTTCCAGAGAAAAGATCGATGATTCAAGTAGGTGCCCGATAAAAAAAAGACCGATGCCTGCGCTGAAGCTGGGCATGCTTTCCCGCAACCGAATCGCCATCATAATCAAGGCGCAAAAGGCCAGCAGTATGCAGATTTCAGAAATGCCAATGCCATGGACAATCGGGAAATCGTCGTTATAAACACTGGAAGAGCGCACCATGGGGACAAAGGTGGAAGCAAAATAATCAACCATGACATGCAGCTGGGTTAGTGCACGTTCGGGCATGGAAAATGGTCGGTCAATGTAACCATCCAGAATGACGCCTGGATTCAGGGCGAGGTATGCGATGACCAAAATACCCGGATAGATCACGCAGAACCGAAACCCCCAGGCAATCATTTTTGGTCTGGGGTTTTCGAGAGTCGGCCTGAAATACAGGCATTCGATCAATAGGCAATAGAGCGGGACCAGCAGGCCGCTTTCTTTTGAAAGTATTGACAGTGCAGTTAATGCAACTACACCACAAAACAAGGCTATGGATTGCCCTCTATTGGCCTGCATTCGTTCGCGTGCGATGACATATAGCAAGCAGGCCAGTACCGCAAAAAACGTTGCCAGGAGCGTCATGCGCTGAATAAGGTAAAACACCGTGGCAACATGTTGCGGCAAGATCAGCCACAAACTGGCGGCCACGAGGCTGGCAAGCTTTGCGTGCCCGGCCAGGTTCGCATCGCGCTTGAATAAACGAAAATAGAGTTTCATCAGGCATAGGCCAGTCAGCAGATGAATGACTAAATTTGTCATTTTCATTGGCCATATATGCCCACCAGTGCTCAAGGCATTCAAAACAAAACTGATAATGCTGATCGGGCGCCCAAAGGGACCCGATGCATTGCCAAATATCAACGCGCTGGTGTCGGCGCGATTTGAAAGCCATTGAATAATGGGGTCTAGGTGGATGCTGTCATCCAGCAAAGTTGGCCCGCTTAATGCGGGCCAAAAAACAAGCAGGGTAATGAAGGGCAGAAATAAGAAGGCTTTTTTTAACATGAAGCATTCTATATAAAAAAGCCTTCAGACAAGAGCAGGATGGACGGGCTACTGTTCCTCTCTTGCATTGCGCATGGGTGTGGCCGAGCGCAATTATTCGGATTTATGTGAACAAATCGAACTTCAGGGAGCGCCTGCCCGGCAGTTGGCGGGAAGATATTTGGCTTTGACGGTTCCGGCGCCGCCGGTACCAACGAAGTTGCCGTTGTTGCAGGTCCAGAACAAAGCATTGGTGCCGCGAATGGTGGCACTGAGAATGACCGTATTGCTGGCTACCTCGGCAGGCGATTGATAAGTAATGGTAATGAAGCTGCCAGCAGTATTGGCTGTGATGTCGATATCGCTGACGATGTTAGTGACTGCAGACGAATAGCCGGCAGCCGACCTGTTGGGCCATGTGCCGTTGGACATGCGTGCTTCGCTGGTTGCCAGTTTGGCTGATGAGGCCAGATTCAGGCCTTCAGTTACTTTGGCGCGGACCGTGTAATCTTGGTAAGCAGGCAGTGCAATCGCAATCAAAATGCCCAGAATGGCAATAACTATCATCAGCTCTATTAACGTAAAGCCCTTTTGCATTTTCATAAACTACATCCCCCGGTGATTGCGGCGTATTACTGCCAGATGAGCCAGCAGCTAGGCGTCGAGAATTAACAAGAATTAACAATGCAATTTCTATGCCAGCCACTAAAAGCTGTTCCTGGCAATGGAAAACCTTCGGGGGGCTATGACATGCTTGCTTTCAAACATGAAAAACCCCGGCGAACCGGGGCTTCAAATGTAAGCTGAGACATCAGGAAAATTATGGCGCGCCGGTACGGCAGTTGGCGGGCAAGTACTTGGCAGGAACAGTACCAGCGCCGCCGGTGCCTGTGAAGTCAGTGTTGTTGCAAGACCATTTGACCGAGTTGGAGGTACCGATCGTGGCGCTCAGCTTGAGGGTTTTGCCGGTTACTTCTGCCGGGAGAGCATAGGTAATGGTGATGTTGCTGCCGGCGGTATTCGCAGCAATCGCGATGCTGCTGACGATGTTGGTGAGTGGTGAGTTGTAACCTGCTGCGGTGGAATTTGGCCATGCGCCGCTGCTCAGGCGGGTTTCCGAAGTTGCCAGTTTGGCGGCAGCCGACAGATTCAAGCCTTCCGTTACTTTAGCGCGGACGGTGTAGTCCTGGTAAGCAGGCAGTGCGATGGCAATCAAGATGCCGAGAATGGCGATAACGATCATTAATTCGATTAGGGTGAAGCCTTTTTGCATTTTCATGGGTAATTCCTGATTCAGATGTGATGTTTAAAACTAAGCTCGGACAAATTCCAAAGCATTGCTGACAGAAGATCATCTTATATACAGCAATTTACATGCCAAAACTATGTGACGCACTGCTCACTATATACATTGAATCAAAAAAATAAAAATAGTCAGTAAATCGCGTACAAAAAAGCCCCGGCGAACCGGGGCTTTGGACACAACATAATTGATGAAAGAATTATGGCGCGCCGGTACGGCAGTTGGCAGGCAAATACTTGGCTGGAACAGTACCAGCGCCGCCGGTGCCTGTGAAGTCAGTGTTGTTGCAAGACCATTTGACCGAGTTGGCAGTACCGATGGTGGCGCTCAGTTTGAGAGTTTTACCGGTGACTTCTGCTGGGAGAGCATAAGTAATGGTGATGTTGCTACCGGCGGTATTGGCAGCAATGGCGATGCTTTGGACGATGTTGGTCACTGGCGAGTTGTAACCAGCTGCAGCCGAATCAGGCCAAGCGCCGTTGCTCAGGCGGGTTTCCGAAGTTGCCAGTTTAGCGGCAGCCGACAGATTCAAGCCTTCCGTTACTTTAGCGCGGACGGTGTAGTCTTGGTAAGCAGGCAGTGCGATGGCAATCAAGATGCCGAGAATGGCGATAACGATCATTAATTCGATCAGGGTGAAGCCTTTTTGCATTTTCATGGGTAAATCCCCTAGGGTTGTGGAATGAGTTTACTCGTACTTGGTGCCAGCGTTCCTGTCCGTAGGTTGGCGGACGCCGTGTACTTGCGGGTAAGACTTTGCATTATTCGTGCCAAATAATCCAGTGCTTCTATTACTGAGTAATGCATCACACTTAGATTACGGATAAAGAACGATTTAACTGAGCCAAAGCGGACATTCCCCGGTTATTGCAAAATTTGAATTAAATTATTGGCGGTTTCTGACAAATTTGGTCAGCTAAGGGTCAATGTTGACTGGCCCCACAATTTCCGCAGTACGTCCATCCACCAACATGACTGCGAATTTGCGTGAACTGGCCAATACCAGATAGCGAACCTCGTCGGGATTTTTCCCGTATGCCTCGGCTGCCAGCCGCATTACCTGAGCATCCTTTGCAGACAGATTTTTTTGTGGCTCCAGCTTTTTTGCATTGGACAACAAGCTATTGGTCATCTGTGAATAATCGACATAATACTCGGGCATCGTTTGAATATCCCCCTGGCCACCTACGGCGGAAAACATGATGGCCTCACGCTTCTTGTCATCAGAAGGCATGGGAGCGCCGACGAGTTTTGGTTTTGTGAAACCCAGAGATCTAAATTTCTCGAGCTTCGCCTTGGCCAGGCGTTTGTCGGTAATTTCGTTGGCGAAGACTAATTCGAAACGGTCTTTTACCGCGACTAAAAAAACCGGACGCGACGCGTAAATGCTGTACAGGCCATAGCTCAAAAAAACGACTTGTATCAGGGCGATAATGGCTAGATCCAGTTTCAATTGACGTTTGCCTGCCTTGTAAATTATCAGCGTGAGCAAAGGGCCTACCACTAAATCCACGCCGCCGATCAGCATGAGAAGACGATCGGCTTTTGCCATTTGTATCAAGGCAGGCGGATACCAGAAATAAATAATGTAGGCGGCCACGCTGCCCACAACCAAAAGGCTTATAAATAGATGAATTGTGGCGGCTTTCCAGCGGCTCATAAACTACTCCATCTCCAGTTTTTTGAGTTTGTAGCGCAATGCGCGGAAAGTGATGCCCAGATGCGCAGCCGTTTTTGTTTTGTTGTAACGGCAGGCTTCGAGCGCCTTCTGTATGGTGTCACGCTCAATTTTTTCAAGAGCGTCCGGCAGCGCGGAGTTATTGGGTATTGCAATGTTGGAAGGAGCCGTGGACGCGGTAATATTATTGGCATTGCCGGTTTCCGGAATGCTTGGCAGTTGCAGGTCTTCCGCTTCGATACTGGCGCCTTCACATAACGCAACGGCGCGTTCAAGAATATTTTCCAGCTCGCGTACATTGCCGGGAAATTGATAACTGCCCAATGCTGCCAACGCACCGTCGGATAGGGCCGGTGCTGGGTCGCCCCACTCATCGCTCAATCGTTTCAATACCGCCGCCGCGATAACCGCAATGTCTTCGTGGCGTTCCCGGAGTGGCGGTACCGGCAGTTCAATCACGTTTATCCGGTAATACAGATCGTGGCGAAAGCGCCCGTCTTCGACAAGTTTTGCCAGGTTCTTGTGGGTGGCGGAAAGGATGCGAACATCGATCGCAATTTCGCCGGCGGCACCAATGGCCCGGACCGTTTTTTCCTGGATGACACGCAGTAATTTCACCTGCATGTGGAGCGGTAATTCGGCGACCTCATCAAGGAACAAGGTGCCGCCATTGGCTGCCTGAAACAGGCCTTCCTTGTCGGCGGTGGCGCCGGTGAAGCTGCCTTTTTTATGGCCGAACAATTCGCTTTCCATCAACTCGGTGGGAATGGCGCCACAGTTAACCGGAATGAATGGTCCTGTCGCACGGCTTCCGAGTTCGTGTATCGAGCGGGCAACCAGTTCCTTGCCTACGCCGGATTCTCCGCTGATATAGACCGGCGCCTGGCTACGCGCAACTTTGGCAATGGTGCTGCGCAACTGTTGCATGCGAGGCGCATTGCCGAGCAATTTTCCGCTGGCTTGCTGCAGGTTTGCCGCACGCCGTTGTTCGTTGAGTTCCAGGGCATGTTGTACGAGGCGACGCAGAACGGCGAGGTCCACCGGTTTGGATACAAAATCGAATGCGCCTGCCTTGAGTGCATCAACGGCAGCTTCGACATTGCCGAAGGCGGTGATCATCGCAACGGGAGTTTCCGGGAAACGCTGGTTCAGATGCGTAATGACATCCAGCCCGTTGCCGTCGGGCAAACGCATATCGGTCAGGCAAATATCGTATTTGTTGGCAGCCAGTTGCGCTTTGGCAGAGGCGACATCGGCTGCGGTGTCAACCCGGAGGCCCATTCTGCCCAAGGTAAGCACCAATAATTCGCGAATGTCGCGTTCATCATCAATTACCAATGCGCTGCGCAGGGGGTTGGCCATAAATCACACGTCAATTCAATGCATACACCTTAGCTCAAGCGCGACAAACGGCCAAGCGTGTCATGCCGTTATTCAATACTCATCAGGTTTTGCATGCTTTGCATGGTGATGCGAAAACACGAGCCGCCCGCTGGCACCGGTTCAAACTGCAGGGTGCACTGATTGGCTTCACATAGTTGTTTGGCGATATACAGTCCCAGCCCGGTGCCGTGCTCATTGGTGGTGTAGAAAGGCGTGAATAGTTGCTCGGCTACTCGCGGTGGAATTCCCGGCCCCCGGTCAATGACTTCAATAAGCGGGCTTCCCGAATTTTTATCCTGCCGTACCGATACGGTAACTTGTGCAGGCTTTCCTGGTTCGCGGCCGTAATTCAATGCGTTATGCACCAGTGCCGTCAAAACCTGATGCAACTGCTGCGGGTCTGCCATGGCCACTTGCATTCTGGCTTCGTTGACCGCTTGCATCACGTCGGTTTCGAGCGGGTGGTTTTGTCGATATTCCTCGACGAAACGACGGGTAAATGCGGTCAGCTCGATGCTTTCCGGCTGCGAGCGCTCACGACGTGCCAGGCCCAAAATATTTTCCACGATGCCATTCATGCGTTTGCATTGGCTATGGATAATTTCCAGCAGACGCCGATCCGCTTCGGGCATGCCTTCGGATTCGTCCAGTAGTTGCGCCGAGTAACTGATTGCCGCCAACGGGTTACGGATTTCGTGGGCAATGCTGGCCGATAAGCGGCCCAGGGTCGAAAGTGTCAGTTCTTCGGCTCGAACCGAGTAAATGCGGCTGTCGTCGAGAAAAATAAGAAATAAATTATCGGTGACATTGATCGAGACAAAACGCGGCAAAACTTCCGGCGCGCCTTCGGCCAGCGTCATGGCTTTGGGGGTTTCATTGCGGCTGCGACGCCATTTCCACAAGCTTTCATGCAGCTGCGGGGCCACTTCATTCAGTGAGCGGCGATCAGGCGATGGACTTCCCAGCAGCGCCCATGCCGCTTCGTTTGCGAGACGGATTCGGTGCCCGCCATCGACCACCAATATGCCAGTCCGCATCCTGCGAATGACCAATTCGTTGATTTCCGACAAGTTGGCGAGTTCTTCGCCGCGCTTTTCCGCCAAGGCCTGGCTTTCACTCATCTGGCGGCTGAGCAGCTGGAACAATAGTGCCGCCGCAAGGTAGGTAATCGAGAACATGGCAGCTTCGGCTGCCGTGTTGGCTGAATCGATCTCCCAAATCCGGTTGGCAATGTAATTGCCCAGCACCAGAATGCTGCCGACGATGGCAAAGCCAATACTGGCACGCATGCTGAGAATGAGCCCGGCGGCGGCAATATTGAAAATAAGCAGCAGGCAAACGCCACTGTCCAGGCCCTGGAAGCCAAACAAAGCCGCCGCCGCTGCGGACAAATCAAATAGCAGGCCAAGCGCGATCTGCCTTCTGACCCGCATGGAAGAGCGCGTGCTGGCCCACATGAAAAGCCCGGCCGCCAGCAGGTAAACAATGGCTCCGCTTTTGGCTATCCAGGGATATTCCTGCTTGGCCATAAGCATGCCCACCGGTGAGAAAGCCACCAGGGCAAACATTCCCGCTTCAAGGATTCGATACAGCGAAAAGAAGTAGATTTCACGCCGCCGCAGGGATTGGCTGGTGTCAGTGCTGATTCCGAGGCTGGAAAAATTGGCGGACAAGGCGGGATGGTCCTGAAATAACCGGGCTCAAGTATGGCATCCGGACGCGGGACGCGGGAGGAGGTGAATTCCGGGGCATTTTTCCGCTTTGTGGTTCCGTATCTGCTGAAATGGATGGATTTATTGATATTGCATGGCGCTTTAGCCTCACTGCTCTCGTCCTGCGACTGCCGGTTTTGCCTTTGCAGCGCCGCTCGGCGACAATAGCGGCCTTTCCCGGTGCCATCAGGTTCCGTCTTTTGCGGCTAGTCCGCTGTCTTCATCATATCGATAAAGGTGTTGCATGAACTTCCACGAGTATCAGGCTAAACAATTGTTTGCAGACTACGGTATTGCCGTACCCAAGGGCCTTGTTGCCCGCAGCCCGGAGGAAGCTGTTGCAGCGGCGAAATCCATTCCCGGTGATTTATGGGTGGTGAAGGCCCAGATTCATGCCGGTGGCCGCGGTAAAGCCGGTGGCGTGAAGCTCGCTCGCTCTTTTGATGAAGTCCGTGATTATGCCAAGGCCATGCTCGGCACCAATATGGCGACCTACCAATCGGCCGGCATCGCATTGCCGATTGATTGCGTGCTGATTTCCGAAGGTACCGATATCGCAAAAGAACTTTATCTTTCGGTATTGACCGATCGCTCCAGTAAAACCATTACCTTCATTGCTTCGGCCGAAGGCGGTGTTGAAATTGAAAAAGTTGCCGAAGAAAATCCCGACGCCATCAAATCCCTGCACGTGAATTATGTTCAGGGATTGCAGCCCTACCAATGCCGTCAAATGGGTTTCGATCTTGGCCTGAATGCCAAGCAAGTCGGCCAACTGACGAAAATCATGATGGGCCTGTACAAACTGTTCAACGAAAAAGATCTGGCACTGGTGGAATTGAATCCACTGGCCATTTTGACCAATGGTGATCTCGCCGTGCTCGACGGCAAAATCAATTCCGATGACAACGCAACCTTCCGTCATCCGGATCTGGCCGCGATGCGCGATATCCGCCAGGAAGATGAAACCGAAGTGCTGGCCAGCAAATACGATCTGAACTACGTCACGATGGACGGCAATATCGGTTGCATGGTCAATGGTGCAGGTCTTGCGATGGCAACGATGGACGTGATTTCCCTGAACGGCGGTTCGCCAGCCAACTTCCTGGATGTCGGCGGCGGCGCAACGAAAGAACGCGTTACCGAAGCTTTCAAGCTGATTTTGTCGTCCGATAAGGTCGAAGCGATTTTCGTCAATATTTTCGGCGGCATCGTGCGTTGCGACATGATTGCAGAAGGCATTATTGCCGCCGTGAAGGAAGTCGACGTCAAAGTGCCGGTCGTGGTTCGCCTTGAAGGCACCAACGTCGAAAAAGGCAAGGAAATTTTGAAAAATTCGGGTCTGGCAATTACTGCTGCAGACAACATCAACGATGGCGCGAAGAAAGTTGTCGCCGCCACGAAAGCCAAAGCCTAAGCACGAATCAAGGAATAAAAAATGAGCGTTTTAGTCAACAAGAACACCAAGGTTATCGTGCAGGGTTTCACCGGCACCCAGGGTACTTTCCACGCCGAACAAATGCTGGAATACGGCACCAAAGTCGTCGGCGGCGTAACACCGGGCAAGGGCGGCACCACGCATATCGGTCTACCGGTTTTCAACACCGTTCAAGATGCCGTCGAAGCCACTGGCGCCGATGCATCGGTGATCTATGTTCCACCTCCGTTTGCCGCAGACGCGATTCTTGAAGCGGCCGATGCCGGCATTCGCGTCATTGTATGCATCACCGAGGGCATTCCGGTGCTCGACATGCTGCGCGTGAAAAACACGCTGCGCGGTTATGACGACGTCACCTTGATTGGCCCTAACTGCCCGGGTGTTATTACGCCGGGCGAATGCAAAATCGGCATCATGCCGGGCCATATTCATTTGCCTGGCAAAGTCGGCATCGTGTCGCGTTCGGGCACGCTGACCTATGAAGCCGTCAAGCAAACGACGGATGCCGGCCTGGGTCAATCGACCTGTATCGGTATCGGCGGCGACCCGATGCAGGGTATGAACTTCATCGATTGTCTGCGCCTGTTCCAGGACGACCCGCAAACCGAAGGCATCATCATGGTCGGCGAAATTGGCGGCAGTGCAGAAGAAGAGGCAGCTGAATTCATCGCGCAATACGTCACCAAGCCTGTTGTCGGATTCATCGCAGGCGCCAGCGCACCGGAAGGCAAACGCATGGGCCATGCCGGCGCGATTGCATCGGGCGGCAAAGGTACGGCGGCAGGCAAGTTTGAAGCCATGGAAAAAGCAGGTGTCACCACTGTGCGTTCACCTGGTGATCTGGGTGCCGCGATTGCCAAACGTCTGGCCAAATAATTCACTTTTCATCCGCTGAAACAAAAAAGCCGCGAAAGCGGCTTTTTTGTTTGCAACCGTAGGGGCGCCTGCTTGCCGCGCCCGCTTTTTTGCCTGATCGCGAAATCGCAATGCAAATTCTGGGCGCAGCAAACATGCGCCCCCGCGGGACACAGCTGGAGTAGAATCTCCCGAAACATAATGCTGTGTGCGGTGAACAAAAAGATATGACCAAGCAATCCCTTCGCGTTGCCCTTGCTCAATTTGATTTCCCTGTCGGTGCCATACAAACCAATGCTGAGAAAATTATCGCGCTGGCACACCAGGCGCGTGACCAGCATCGTGCCGATGTCATCTTGTTTCCCGAATTGGCCGTCAGCGGTTATCCGCCGGAAGACTTGCTGAATCGTCCGGATTTTCTGAGCGATTGCCAGCAGGCAATGGGCAAGATAGCCGCCGCCATCGAAGGCATTGTCGCGATTGTGCCCGGGCCGCACGCCGTTGGTTCGGTGGTATTTAACGGCGCATCGGTTATCCGCGATGGCCAGATTGAAGCGACCTATCACAAGCGCGAATTACCCAATTACGCCGTGTTCGATGAACGCCGTTATTTCGCGGCCGATAATGAGACCTGCACCTTCGTAGTGAACGGCGTAATTCTTGGTTTGGTGATTTGCGAAGACCTTTGGTTTGCCGAACCATTGTCGGAAACGGTCAAGCAGGGTGCCCAGCTCGTGCTGGTGCCGAATGCTTCGCCGTTTGAAGCCAATAAAACGATGCAACGCGATGCTTTGCTGGCGCAGCGCGTCAGCGAATCGAAATGTCCGATTGCCTATTTGAATGTGATTGGCGGCCAGGACGAAGTGGTTTTCGACGGAAGTTCGGTATTGGCCGATGCCGATGGTACGGTACATCCCAATGCCGAAGCTTTTGCCGAACATTTGCTGATTGCCGACTTTGATGCAGACAGCAAAAAATTCACGCGTATTCAATGGCCGGCAGAAGTCGACGAATCAAAAGAGAGCCTCGCATGGCGCGCCATCGTGCGCGGCATCAGTGATTACTGCGGTAAAAACGGTTTCAGGAAAGTGTGGCTGGGTGCCTCCGGAGGTGTCGACTCGGCATTGGTGATGGCATTGGCGGTCGATGCGCTCGGCGCCGAAAATGTCCATGCCGTTCGTTTGCCTTCGCGCTATACCACCGGGCTGTCGAATGATCTTGCCGATGTGCAGGCGAAAAAAGCCGGTGTCGCCATTTCCGAAGTGGCGATTGAAGCGCCATTCAAGGGTTTTCTGGAAACACTCGCGCCAATGTTCGCAGGCAAAGATGCCGATGTGACCGAAGAGAATCTTCAATCAAGAACGCGCGGGGTTTTGCTGATGGCTTTGGCCAACAAGCTTGGCGGCTTGCTGCTGACCACCGGCAATAAAAGTGAATATGGCGTCGGTTACGCCACCATCTACGGCGACATGTGTGGCGGGTATGCACCGCTGAAAGATTTGTACAAAATGGAAGTGTTTGCGCTGTGTCGCTGGCGTAATGGCCGGGGCGATGGCGAAGTTATTCCGAATGCCGTTATCGAACGTGCGCCATCGGCAGAGTTGCGTGACAACCAGAAAGACCAGGACTCTTTGCCGCCATATGAAATATTGGACGGCATTTTGTATCGCTATATCGATCTGGAAAAATCGGCGGCCGACATCATCGCCGAAGGTTTTGATGCCCCCACCGTGCAGCGGGTTTTACGTCTGGTGAAAATCAGCGAATGGAAACGTCGACAAGCCGCGCCCGGGCCCAAGTTGTCGCGACGGGCGTTTGGTCGCGAACGACGCTACCCGATTACCTCAGGCTATTAACTAACCAATAAAAAACGCCGGATTACTCCGGCGTTTTTTTCATCACACGAAACCTGGTTTATTTGTACTCGCCCGCAAAAGGGTTGAGCTGGCGGAACAGGCCTTTCTTGCGTGGCCATTTGCCGACCAGATAAGGATGGTCAGGCTGGTTGGCCTGCAATACCTTGCGGGCATCATCGGCAAGTGCTTTCTGTCCCAGGGCATTGTATGACACCGCCATCAGGGCCAGTGCATCACCTTGGTATTGGCTTTGCGGGTAAGTCTCAATCAGGTATTTGCCGCGATTTGCAGCGGCCACATAGGCGCCGCGGCGTAAATAATACAAACCGACATTCAGCTCGTAGCGCGCCATCATGTTGCGTAAATAGATCATGCGCTTGGCAGAGTCCGAGGCATACACGCTATTGGGAAAACGACGTACGACTTCATTGAAATCGTTGAAGCTTTTGGTCGGCGCACCGAGGTCGCGCGAGGACATGTCCAGGCGGGTAATGCGTGCGAATATCGCATTGCGTTGTTCAAAGTGGATTACCGCTTTGAGGTAATAAGCGTAATCAATATTTTTATGGGTGGGATAGGTGCGGATAAAACGTTCGATGGTTGAAGAGGCATCTTCGGGTTTACCTTGCTTGTATTGCACATAAGCCAGTTCAAGCTGCGCCTGTTCGCTGTATTCACCAAACGGAAAGCGCGAAGTCAAACGCGAATAAAAGGTTTGTGCCTTCGGATAGTTTTGGTTATCCATGGCTTTTTTGGCTTCCGAATACATCTGCTCGACCGGCAGAGATTCGGTTTTCTCTTCTTTGCCATGGCCAAACCATTTGCCTACGGTTTTGCAGCTGCTCAAGCCCATGGCCAGGCTGATAATTAACAAAAAGCGAAACACGGCAGAAAATCGAATCATGGGGCAACCAGTTTGAGAACGCCCGAAGGGCATTGAGAAAGGGGATAATAACGGAAAGGGGCCGTCCGGCTCCAATCGAGAGACCCATCCGGTATGCACCAGACCGATTCCCCAGATGACAGCGACCACGAAATCGTGGAAGCCATCGTGCCTTTGGAGGCCGCAGGCAAGCGTTTTGACGCCGCTTTAGCCGAAATGTTCCCCGAATTTTCACGTTCCCGCCTGACCGAGTGGATTAAGTCCGGAGATGCCCTGTTGGAGGGGCAAATCGTCAAACCAAAGGTCTCGGTGCGCGGCGGGGAGACGGTTAGCCTGTGTATTCGGGTCGAAATCGAGACCCGTGGCGAAGCCGAGCAAATGGACCTGGATATCGTCTATCAGGACGCCGACGTTCTGGTTATCAACAAGCCTGCCGGCCTCGTGGTGCATCCAGGCGCCGGTAATTCGCACGGAACCCTGGTTAATGGCTTGCTGTATTTCGACCCTAAAATGGCCGAATTGCCGCGCGCCGGCATCGTGCATCGTCTGGACAAGGACACCTCGGGCCTGATGGTGATTGCTCGCTCATTGCGCGCGCACTCAAGCCTGGTGGAACAATTGTCGGCCCGTGAAGTGCATCGCCAGTATCTGGCTGTCGTCGCCGGCACCATGGTATCGGGCGGCACGGTGGACGCCCCGATTGACCGTCATCCCAAGGATCGCATCCGCATGGGCGTCGCCCGCGAAGGCACCGGGCGGGATGCAGTCACGCATTATCGTTTGCGCGAAAAATTCCGTAATCACACGCTGGTGGAATGCCGTCTTGAAACCGGCCGCACACACCAGATTCGCGTGCATCTGACCCATATCAAGCACGCCATTGTCGGCGACCCGATATATGGCTTGCTACGTTTGCCGAAGGGCGCGACGCCGGATCTGGTAGAAACGCTGCGCACCTTCAGGCGGCAAGCGCTGCATGCGGAAAAATTATCGTTCGTCCATCCGGTGACCGGCGTTGAAATCACCACCGAAGCTCCGATACCTCAAGACATGCAAAATCTGCTGCAAGTATTGCGTGACGACACGGCACAGGCGAAGCAGTCGTAGGAGCGACGGAAGTCGCGATATCCATGAAACACGATAACGTTATCAATGCCAATTGGCCGGCCCCGAAAAACATCCATGCCTTCACCACCTTGCGTCACGGCATGGGTGTATCAAAGCGGCCGTTTGATGAATTCAATTTAGGCAACAGACACAGCCAGCAAGGCGATGACCCGCAAGACGTCGAAACCAATCGCGAACAATTGCGTACGCAATTTGTATTACCCAGTGTCCCGCATTGGCTAAAGCAAGTGCATGGCGTCGATGTTTTGCGATTTGATCGCGCCCCGGCATTGACCGGTGATTTCAGATCCGATGAGCCGGTTGCCGATGCATCGGTGAGCTCGCAAAAAAATATTGTCTTGAGCATTCTCACCGCAGATTGCGTGCCCGCCCTGTTTTGCAATCGCGATGGAAGCGAAGTAGCGGCCGCCCATGCCGGCTGGCGTGGCCTGGCTGACGGTGTTCTGGAAAACACCGTGAGCGCAATGAATGAAAAGCCGGCAAATATCATGGCCTGGCTAGGGCCGGCAGCGGGCCCATCGGTTTACGAGGTCGGTGTGGAAGTGCGTGATGCATTTTTGCAACATGATCAAGACGCTGCAGCAGCATTTGTACAAACTCGCGAAAATCACTGGCTGGTCGATTTGTACCTGCTCGCCAGAATGCGTTTGAACAAGGCCGGCGTTCGCGAGGTTTATGGTGGCGATCACTGCAGTATCAGTGAGCCCGATAAATTTTTTTCGCATCGCCGTGACAAGGTGACTGGCCGCATGGCAAGCATCATCTGGATGTCATAGGGCGGGCCTGTCTACCCTTGTCGAGCAATAGATGACCATTGGCAGGTTCATAAATCATTGAGCAATGGAACACTAGACTCCTGGTTTTCGTCGGGGACATGATTTATGCGCTTTGTATTATCGTCGGTGCTGTTTTTCGCAATGGCAATATCGCCTGCATTCGCGAGTACGGTGCAAGAAGTCAAACTTTTGGTCGAATCGCGCGACAGCAGGGCGCTGGCCAGCGCAACGGCACTGACAAAAGCGGAACCAAAAAATGTCGAGGCCTGGTTGTTACTGGCGCGCGCCGACTTGCAGGCAAACCAGGGCGAAGCTGCCATCACGGCATCGGAGAAAGCAATAAAACTGTCTCCCAATAATTCGCAGGCCTATTTTCTGCTAGGCAATGCATATGGCATGCGCATTGGCCAGGTCGGCATGTTTTCACAAATGAGCATGGCACCAAAATTACGCGATGCTTTCGAGAAAGCAGTCGCTCTTGATCCCAATAATCTCGATGCACGCGAAGGGTTGCTGCAATTTTACTTGCAGGCACCTTCCATAGTGGGCGGCGGAAAAGACAAAGCCAATTTACAAGTCGCTGAAATTGCAAAACGCGATGTGGCAAGAGGCCATCTCGCGCGCGCGCAGGTTTTCATGCTGGATAAAAATACCGCTGCGGCATTGAAATCCTATGAAGCCGCCTATGCCGCAAAGCCATCGGATAAAAACATCCGTATGGCCCTTGGTATCGGCTATCAAATCACCGAACGCTGGAATGATGCGTTCAAATTTTTTCGTGTCTGGGTTGTACAGGATGACAAGGCCGGACCTGCCTGGTATCAAATTGGTCGCACCAGTGCATTGAGTGGATTGCAAATTGAAGAGGGTGTTTCGGCCTTGCAAAAGTATCTTGTCATGCCGCACGCCGGCAATGATCCGCAAAACAAAAATGCTTATTACCGACTCGGCCAGCTTTTCGCAAAACAGGGAAAGAAAGCCGAAGCCAGGGCTGCCCTGCTGGCGGCATTAAAGCTGGACCCAAAATATGCCGATGCAAAAACCGAGCTTGGCAAACTGTAGGGTGGGCACTGCCCAGCTGAAATTCCGGAAGTAGTGATAAACATTCCATCGACTTGTCGGTCCGCAACTTGATTTTAATCAAGTGGTGGGCCGCGTTTTAGCGCGAGACTGCGCCATCGGGCTTGAAAGCCCGTATGGCCGACCATACAAATGAGTACAGGAGCGGCTTGGCTGCTCACTCCATTTTATAGGTGCTCTTATGCGCATGGAAAAATTGACATCCAAATTTCAGGAAGCATTGTCCGATGCCCAGTCGCTGGCAGTGGGGCGCGATAATAATTTAATCGAACCCAGCCACTTGCTGCTGGCCTTGCTGGATCAGCAGGGCGGCTCGACAAAACCATTGCTGGCACAAGCCGGCGTCAATGCGGCTGTTTTGCGTACACGCTTGTCGGAAAGCCTTGACCGGTTGCCGAAAGTATCCGGACAGGAAGGCAATCTGAATGCCAGCAACGATTTCTCGCGTTTGTTGAACATCACCGACAAACTCGCACAACAACGCGGCGATGCATTCATCGCAAGCGAATTATTTGTACTCGCGTGCATTGACGACAAAGGCGATGCCGGTCAGGCACTGAAAGCCGCCGGTGCCAACAAGGCGCGTCTCGAGCAATCGATTGAACAACTGCGTGGTGGCGAAAAAGTATCGGATGCCAATGCCGAAGAAAACCGGCAGGCGCTGGAAAAATATTGTATTGATTTAACGGCACAGGCCGAGAAAGGCAAGCTTGATCCTGTGATTGGCCGCGATGAAGAAATTCGTCGCACGATTCAGGTTTTGCAGCGCCGCACCAAAAACAATCCGGTACTGATCGGCGAGCCCGGCGTAGGCAAGACAGCTATTGTCGAAGGCTTGGCACAACGCATTATCAATAACGAAGTGCCGGAAGGTTTGCGTGGCCGCCGTGTATTGTCGCTCGACATGGGCGCGTTGATTGCCGGTGCAAAATTCCGTGGTGAATTCGAGGAACGCCTGAAAGCCGTGCTCAGTGATTTGTCGAAACAGGAAGGCAATGTCATTTTATTTATCGACGAATTGCACACCATGGTTGGTGCCGGTAAAGCCGAGGGCTCGATGGATGCCGGCAATATGCTCAAGCCCGCGCTTGCACGCGGCGAGCTGCATTGCATCGGCGCCACCACGCTGGATGAGTATCGCAAATACGTTGAAAAAGATGCCGCACTGGAGCGTCGTTTCCAGAAAGTATTTGTCGGTGAACCTAGTGTCGAAGATACCATCGCCATTCTGCGTGGCTTGAAAGAGCGCTACGCCGTGCATCATGGTGTCGAAATTACCGATCCTGCCATTGTGGCTGCGGCGACTTTGTCGCATCGCTATATCGCAGATCGGCAATTACCGGACAAGGCCATTGATCTGATGGATGAAGCAGCTTCGCGTATCCGCATGGAAATCGATTCCAAGCCCGAAGAAATGGATCGCAAGGAGCGCAGACTGATTCAATTGAAGATTCAGCGGGAAGCCTTGAAAAAAGAAAAAGATGCCGAATCGAAACAACGCCTGAAAGATCTCGAAAATGAAATCGAGAAACTTGATCGGGAATTCAGTGACCTGGAAGAAATCTGGAAGTCGGAAAAAGCCACGCTGACAGGTGCAACAAAAATCAAGGAACAAATCGAACAGGCCAAACTCGCTTTGGAGGCGGCGCATCGCCAACAGGATTTTGCCAAGATGAGCGAAATCCAATACGGCCAATTGCCGGAGCTTGAGAAACAACTGACAGCGGCATCGGAAGTCGAACACAAGGGCTTCAAGCTTTTGCAGGACAAAGTCACAGCCGAAGAAATCGCCGAAGTCGTCGCGCGCTGGACCGGCATTCCGGTCTCGAAAATGCTGGAAGGCGAACGCGATAAATTATTGCGGATGGAAGCAGAGTTGCATCATCGCGTGATTGGCCAGGCCGAAGCGGTGAAAGCGGTATCGGATGCCATTCGCCGTTCGCGCGCCGGTTTGTCCGACCCCAACCGTCCGAATGGTTCTTTCCTTTTCCTGGGCCCGACAGGCGTCGGCAAAACCGAATTATGCAAGGCGCTTGCCGAGTTTCTGTTCGATTCTTCCGATGCGATGATCCGTATCGACATGAGCGAGTTCATGGAAAAGCATTCGGTCTCGCGCCTGATCGGTGCGCCTCCTGGCTATGTAGGTTATGAAGAAGGCGGTTATCTGACCGAAGCCGTGCGACGTCGTCCATATTCGGTAATCCTGCTTGATGAAGTCGAGAAAGCGCATCCGGATGTTTTCAACGTCTTGCTGCAAGTTCTCGACGATGGTCGCTTGACCGATGGCCAGGGCCGCACCGTGGATTTCCGCAACACGGTGATCGTGATGACTTCGAATCTGGGCTCGCAACATATTCAGGAATTATCCGGCCGTGGCGACTCCGCCTATCTAGAAATGAAGGCCTCGGTGATGGCAGCCGTTCAGGGACATTTCAGGCCGGAATTCATCAATCGCCTCGATGACATCGTGGTATTCCATCCGCTGGAAAAAACCCATATCGCCAAGATTGCCAGTATCCAGACGATTCATTTGTCGAAGCGTTTGCTTGAGCGCCAGATGAAGCTGGACATCAGCGACGAAGCCCTGGCATTTTTGGGCGAAGCCGGGTTCGATCCGGTTTACGGTGCAAGACCATTGAAACGCGCCATCCAGACCTATCTGGAAAATCCGCTGGCGAACAAGATTCTGTCCGGTGAATTTATCGGTGGCGATACGATAAAAGTCACACTGAAAAACGGCAGCCTTGTCTTCACGAAATAAGCAAAACCACCTTCAGTGCAGGGTGGGCATCGCCCACCGTTTCATGACAAAACAGCAAGGGTGGGCGGTGCCCACCCTGCGCCTACTCCAGCAAGCTCACGTCTTTGCGATTATCAACCGATACCCGGTCAATCAATTTATTGTTTGGATCAAAGCCTGCCTGGGTCGGCAATTGATCTGCGACGAGAGATATTTTGGGGCTCTTGCCGGTGATGTGATGACGTTTCAGATATAGCACTTTCTGGTTCTTGTCGTCTTCGCCGGAATACAGGCCAATTTCGATCCAGTCATCGAGCTTGCCGTGCGTTTCCCTGCCCTTGCCGTCGGAATAAAGTTTGTCGGCATGCAATGTCAGTGTGACGTCATATTTTCCGTCCTTGCGTTTTTTCGCTGTAGCTTCTTCAACGCGATTGTCATAAAAGCTTATTTTTTCAAACAAATCGGTAATCAATAGCTGTTGTTCCGGTTTGGCTTCGGCGCGGATATAGGCGATTAATTCTTTTGAAGTGGCGAAAGGGGCCTTTTGATACGCCTTGTCGGCAATGAACTTGCTCAGCGCCCTGTTCAGCGCCGCTTCGCCCATTTCTTCACGCAGGCGGTAGAACACCATCGAACCTTTGCGGTAATGGATGTATTGCTGGTTTTCCACGCGATACAAAGGCTGCTCTTCGACGATTTCGCCGCCGCGCTCCGACAAATAACGATCCAGTTCGTATTTCAGGAAACGCCGCATTTTTTGCGGACCGTATTCTTTTTCCATCACCATCAACGACGAATATTGCGCCAGCGATTCCGACAATACGGTGGCACCTTGCACATTCGCGCCAATCACCTGGTGCGCCCACCACTGATGGGCAATTTCATGGGCGGTGACATAAAAAACGTAGTCGATATTGTCCGGGTCACGCAAGTCGGCGATAAAGCCGATATCTTCGGAATAGGCGATCGTATTGGCAAATGATTGGGCAAACCGGTCTGATGCATTGAATCCGGGAAACTCGATGATGCGAACCTGCTTGTGCTGGTATGGCGAAAAGTTCGCTTCGTAGTACGCCAGTGATTTTTGGATCGAATAAATCATCCTGTCTACGTTATAGGCATGCTTGGGGTCGTAATAGATCTCGATCGGAATATTCTTGTACATGCCTTTCCTGATCTGCCAGCGCGCCGACAGATAGGCGTAGAAATTCAGCATCGGCCGATCCATCGCGTAGCGGAAGCAATGCCGGCCATCGCGCATGAATTCCTTCTGCAAATACCCTGGCGCCAATGCGGTTTGATCCGGCGCAGTACAAATGGTGGTCTTGAAATCTATCCAGTCCGAATCATTGCCGATATAGGTATTGGCACGTGCGGCTTCGTCTTCCAGTTTCGGCATGCGTTGCGAGTCTCCCATTTTGCGCTTGCGGCGTTCGCTGGGCTCCTGAATCTCGGCACGCTGTTGATAGCCGAAACCAGGCAGCATCCGGCTATTGAAAAAACTGCCGTTCTCGACAATTTGCGTCTGGTTGCCGGAGTTGGTAAAGCCTTTTTCGGCGACGTCCATCCTGAACTTCATGTCGCGTTCTTCACCGGGCTGCATCGGTGTTTCCAGCGTGTAAATCCGGTAGCCGACATCTTTGTCGTGGAGGCTCAACTTTGCCTTGCCAAAATCTACCGAAGTAAGGGCTTCATCATCGTCTATCTGGATATGAATCTCTTTCAGTGCGACAGGATGATCATTGCGGATACGGTAAGTGCCGTTGAAGTGCACACTCTGGTCCTCGGGTCGCAAATCGACTTCGATGTTGCTTGCAATGATGCGAGGTTGCGGTATCGCCTGGTATTTCTTGAAGTCCTTTTCGTAACGCTGCTGCAAATCCAGCCGCTGTTCGGTCGTGGTGTAGTTATTCAATATGTTGGTATTGTAGAAAATGAAACTGCCAACACCAAGAAACACGATCGTAACAACGGACAACGCCGCGCCGGATGCGCCACGCAGTTTTTGCTTTGCCAGTGCAATACGTTCATGACTACCCGGCGCAACACCGCGTACCCAGAATGCCGAAGCCAATATCAGCAGGGCCGCAAGAAACAGTGCCCAATAAGAAGAAAACCACAATTGTGCTTTCAGGAAATGGCCGTAACCGTTCATGTCCGAATACTGCGCGTTGGGGCCGCTGCCGTAGGTGTACAGGTTGTGCGAGAAATCCAGTGCACCCAGTGCGGATAAGCCAAGCAGAATGGCAATAAGCACGCCAAAACCGGTGTATTTGTTGTTCGTGAAAACCTGCAGTACCAGCGAAAGTCCTCCCATCAGGATGTAGTAGATGGAATTGACCGCCAAAATTTTGACGTACACCATGGGTTCGATCTGCGTGTAGCCCTTGCCGAGTTGAATCAGGATTGACGTCAGTCCACCTAGCGCCTGAAAGCTCAGAATGACAAAAATCAACGCGGTGAACTTCGCGGCGAGCGGTACCCAGTTTGCGACCGGCATCGCGTCGGTAACTTCGCCCAGCTTTGCGTCACGTTCTTTCCAGACCAGTTCGCCGGCATAGAACATGCTGATAATCAGCAACAGCCAGGTGTAAGTGCCATTCAAGGTTGCCAGCATTTGCGAAGTGACGGGGTAAATCGGTGTTTCGAACAATGACTGCGTATTCAATGCGGAAGGTATGAAATTCACCATCCCGAATGCCAGCATCACCAGAAACGGAATGCTTTTGAAAACACCGGCGGCGTCAAAACCCACCTGGCGAATAAATTGCGCGATGCTGATCTTTGTACCAAAAACAGGCGCCACACGCGGCGTGTTGTCATAACGGACGGCGATGTCAGTAGGGGCATCGGGCATCGAAGCGATTTTATTTTTGCGCTTAAACCAGGCCTTGCCGGTTCCGGCCCGCTCGGTTCTGAACAACTTGAATGCAGCCGAGACAATCAGAAACGACATCGCAATCCACAGGGCGCGATTTGCCAGAATGTAGCCGCCAACGGCAGGCAATCCGGTGTTTCTTTCTTCCGTCGACCAGTAGCGAACTGTGCGTCCCCAGGCGCGCAGACCAAATGGATCGAGTAATGAAGCGATCCAGACATTGTCAAGTTTGGATAGCAAGCTGCCGCTGATGAAATACAGCACCATGAATCCGAGGATGCCGATGTAAACCCACAATACACTGCGCGTGGTCACTGCCATAAACGCCAGTACCGAGCTGATGAATAAAATATTGGGCAGTACCAGGACGAAGAATCCCCATAGCTGCGGCATGAGGCTGACCGGTCCAAGCCGTTGCGGATCAATCCACGGCATGAATTGCGCAATGAAGATACACATGGCAATGACGATGTAAACCAGAATGCTGGCAAGCAGTGCTGCGGCAAACCGTCCAATCAGGAAATCGCGTTTCTTGATTGGATTGGAAAAAATGAGGTCGGCGGTGCCGAGTTCGAAATCACGCAGCAAGGCATTGCTGATCAGTACTCCGGTAATCAGCATGCCGAGCAGGGTGAAAATGCACATCCATTGCACAATCACGGTTGGTGCGTTGCGATGTACATTGCCTATCGCGCCACCAATTTGGACAAGGTCCGTAGCGGCGCCGGCAAATGCAAGCAAACCAAATAATGCAGACAGCAGCCACAACAACGGCGAACGCAATTGTTCGCGTAGTTCGAACTTGAAAAATTCCCGAATCATGTTGTCGCTCCTTATGCCGCTTTGGCTTTATGGGCATTCAGGCGCTGGAAATAAACGTCCTCAAGATCGGGGTCGATTTTGTGGAAACCGGCTTCGGGCTGGTCTTCGCTGTAAACGTGAATCACCGGCTGGCCACCGACCAGTCGCGTGGAAAGCACGTTGTATTTTTTTTGATATTCCGATAATTCGGATTTACCGACAATTGCCGACCAGACGCGCTCGTTCAATGCGGCAATCGCATCGTGCGGTTTGCCGGTCAGCAACACCTGGCCTTTGTTGATGATTGCCATATTCGGGCAAAGATCGGTGACGTCTTCCACGATATGCGTTGATAAAATCACGACAACGCTTTCGCCAATTTCTGAAAGCAGATTCAAAAAGCGATTGCGTTCTTCCGGATCAAGGCCGGCGGTGGGTTCATCGACGATGACCAGTTTCGGATTGCCGATCAGTGCTTGTGCGATGCCGAAGCGCTGACGCATGCCGCCGGAGAAAGTGCCGAGTTTGCGTTTGCGTGAATCCCAAAGATTGACCTGCTTCAATAAACCATCGACTACTTCCCTGCGCTGCCCCGATTGCGTCAGGCCTTTCAACACGGCGAAGTGTGTGAGTAAATCTTCGGCGCTTACTTTCGGGTATACGCCAAAATCCTGCGGCAAATAACCCAGTTGCCTGCGAACCGCGTCCTTGTCTTTCAACACATCGATGCCGTTGAATTCGATGCTGCCGCTATCGGCTTCCTGCAACGTGGAAATTGTCCGCATCAACGATGACTTGCCCGCACCATTCGGGCCAAGCAAACCAAACATTCCATTTGGGATTTCAAGGTTGACGTTGTCGAGGGCGCGCACGCCATTGCTGTAGGTTTTGCTGAGAGACTTGATGCTGAGCATGGGTGGCTGCCGTTGATGAACTGGCAACACCATAAGCAGGCCGGCAACTTTGTGCTATGGGGCTAAAGTCATGTTTTCGATGATTTCTTTTTCTTTGCAACGGCTTTCGTTACTTTCGACACAGGATCGGCCGGTACTTCGAGTAAATCCTTCGGCAAGTCGCGCAGCACTTCCGCCATTTTTTTCAGGAAGTCACTCATCGCCGAGCTCTTGCGCCATACCAATGCCAGGCTGCGAATCGGGGCGGGTTTTCTGAAAGGTAAAAGTTGTATGTACTCGGAAGCGGCAACCGGCGGCTTTACCGCAAGAATCGGCAGCAGGGTAATGCCGACACCGGCGGCTACCATTTGCCTGAGTGTTTCCAGGCTTGTTGCGCGAAAACCTTCCTTTTCACTGGCGCCGGCAAGGGCGCAGACTTCGAGCGCCTGATCACGCATGCAGTGGCCATCTTCAAGCAGCAATAAATGCTGCTCGGATAATTCATTCAATTTCAAATTGCGGTGCCGGGCAAGCGGATGTTTTGCCGGCACTGCCAGCATGAAAGGTTCATCAAACAGGAATTCGATATCGAGCCAGTCTTCGTGTAATGGCAATGCCAGTACGGCGCAATCCAGCCGGCCTTCGCGCAGCATCTGCAAAATGACTTCGGTTTTTTCTTCGACCAGCAATAATTCAAGGCGCGGAAAGCGTGCGCGGATATTCGGAACCACGTGCGGCAACAAATAAGGTGCAAGGGTGGGAAAAATGCCGAAGCGCACGCTGCCGGCTTCAGGGTCGGAAGTGCGGCGCGCGGTTTCACGCATTTGATCGACTTCTGCCAGCACGCGGCGCGCACGCGCAATGATGTCGCTGCCTGCTGGCGTGAGCATGACTTGCCGTGGCGAGCGCTCGATCAATTGCACGCCGAGTTCGTCTTCGAGTTTTTTGATTTGCGTGGAGAGTGTCGGCTGGCTGACGTGGCAGTACTCGGCAGCGCGGCCGAAGTGGCGCAAGTCGGCCAATGCAATGAGGTAGCGAAGGTCGCGAAGGTTCATGATCTAGCCATAGTGAAAAACTATCAGCCATATACTAACAATCAATTTTGACAATAGCGATGATTCCGGCACAATAGGCGGCTTCGATTCAACCTGTTTCAAAACCTGGAGTACTTAATGTTAACCGTAGGCGACACTTTTCCATCTTTCAAGCTCAAAGCCACCGTCAATAACGACATCAATACCGCTTTTGTCGATATCGACAACAACACCTATGCCGGCAAATGGCTTTGCGTATTTTTCTACCCGAAAGATTTCACTTTCGTTTGCCCGACCGAAATCAGCGGCTTTGCGCAGGTAAATTCGCAGTTTGCCGATCGCGATTGCCAAATCCTGACCGGCAGCATCGATTCTGAATTCGTGCATTTGGCCTGGCGCAAGGATCACAAGGATTTGAACAGCCTGCCGTTCCCGATGTTGTCCGATATCAAACGCGAATTGTCGAATGCCCTGGGTATTCTCGATGCCAACGAAGGTGTCAGCAAGCGCGCAACTTTCCTCGTCGACCCACAAGGCATTATCCGTTTTGCCTACGTCACCGATTTGTCGGTTGGCCGCAATCCGGCCGAAGTACTGCGCGTATTGGACGCATTGCAGACCGACGAGCTTTGCCCATGCAATTGGTCGCAAGGCGACGACACACTCAAGGCAGCCTGAGGAAAAACATGAACTTGCAGGAATTACGCAGCCAGATACCCGATGAAGCAAAAGATTTGCGTTTGAATCTTGAAAGCGTTCTGTCCGAGCCGGGTGCGCCGGGTTTGAATAAAAACCAGATTGCGGCAATTGCCTATGCATCGGCCGTGGCTTCACGCTTCTCGCCGCTGACACGCGCCCTGCAAGCCCATGCAGCCGAAAGTCTGTCCGAAGCCGAATTGGCCGGGGTGCGAACCTCGGCTGCATTGATGTCGATGACGAATGTTTATTATCGTTTCACGCATCTGGTCAGCAATCCCGAGTACGCCACTTTGCGTGCCGGTTTGCGAATGAACGGCATGGCCAACCCGGGTATCGACAAGGGGAGTTTCGAACTTTGCTCCCTGGCGGTGTCGGCGATTAATGGTTGCGGCATGTGCATGGATTCGCATGAAAAAGTGCTGCAGCAACATGGCATCACCGCACAAGGCATTCAAAGTGCAGTGCGAATTGCCGCCGTCGTGCATGCGGTTGCCGTTACGCTTGAACAACGCACTGTCGCCGCGCTTGCGCAGGTAGCGTAATTGCGGGTTATCATCGCGGTACCGAGGTGCCGCGATGACAACGAATCCACAAACCGAAACTCCCAAAAGCGAACAGGCATTCGCTGCCATTCCCGAAAGAAACACCAGCGACAATATGCTGCGTACGATGCAGCAACATCATGTCCAGTTATCGACGATGGCCGATAACAAGGCCAATATCCTGATTACCGTTTCTTCCATCGTGTTGACGATGGTGCTGGCGAATCTGAAGGATCCCGCCTTGCGCGCCGCCATGATGACGCTGGCCGCCTTCGTGTTGATTGCCTTGCTGCTCGCGATTATCGCCGTATTGCCAAAATACCGTCCATTGCGTGTTGGCCCGGGGCCTTTGCCGCCGCAATTCAATTTGATGTTCTTTGGCCATTTCGCCGAATTGCCGCGCGAACGTTTTCTGGAGGAAATTTCCGAAGCCCTGAAAGCCGATGGTTCGGTTTACGAAACCATGGCAAAAGACGTTTATGCGATTGGCTACTATCTGGCGCATTTCAAATATCGTTTTTTGCGTTTGTCGTATCTTTTTTTCCTCGGTGGTTTTATCTGTGCCAGCCTGGTCGAAGCAATCCATCTTCTGGCTTTGTAATGACCACAATTTCGGCATTGTTGCGTGAAGCAAGTTTGCAGCTTGAATCGGAAACACCAAAAAGGGATGCTGAATTACTCCTTGGGTTCGTGCTGAAGAAAAATAGTGCGTGGTTTCTGGCACATGGCGATGATCAGCTGTCGAAAGCATCGCAGGACGAATTTCAAAAACTGCTGTTGCGGCGTATCTCGGGCGAACCGATTGCGCATATTGTCGGTTCGCGGGGTTTCTGGACCCTGGATTTGGCAGTCACCGCCGATACATTGATTCCAAGGCCCGAAACCGAATTACTGGTGGAGATGGCGATATCGAAATGCCAGGCTGGTAAAAAAATGCGTGTGCTGGACCTTGGAACGGGAACCGGCGCGATTGCATTGGCGATTGCGAGCGAATGCAAAAATTCCGAGGTGATCGCCGTCGATAAAAGCGGCAATGCATTACAGGTGGCCAGGGAAAATGCACGAAGAAATAATCTCCAGGTCGAATTTATCCAAAGCGACTGGTTCACCAGTTTGGAAAACAGAAAATTTGATTTGATTGTCAGTAATCCGCCATATATCGCTAATGGCGATCCGCACCTGCTGCAGGGAGACTTGCGTTTCGAGCCGATCACTGCGCTGGCATCTGGCATGGATGGTCTTGACGATATTCGTCTGATTATTTCGCAAGCTCCGCAATATGCGTCGCCGAACGCGTGGCTAATCATCGAGCATGGTTTCGATCAGGGCGAAGCGATTCGTGGGTTATTTTCCGAAGCCGGACTTATGGGTGTTGAAACGGTGCGGGATTTGGAACGTCGCGATCGCGTAACCATCGGACAGTGGCCGCAAATCCCGTAGGGGCGCCTGCTTGCTGCGCCCGCTCTTGCTTACCGGTGTTCGAAAGCGGGCGCAGCAAGCAGGCGCCCCTACGAGTAAAATTTATTGCTAACGTAAGTCTAGCCAGCCGCGGTTTTTGCCGTGCTTGCATTTGCCGTCAATGGCCAGCGTTTCAAAATCGCCGCACGAATGGATGCGGCATCAAGACCGGCTTCAGCCATCAATTGTTCACGGCTGGCGTGCTCCTGATACGCATCCGGCAAACCCAGATGCATGATCGGCAACAGAATATTTTCAGCCGCCAATAATTCTGCAATGGCGGAGCCCGCTCCGCCCATGACGACATTGTCTTCAAGCGTGACAAACGCTTCGTGGGTTTTTGCCAGTTCCACAATCATGGCGCGGTCTAAAGGTTTGACGAAGCGCATGTTGACGACGGTGAGCCCCAATTCTTTTGCGACCTGTTCTGCCGCAGGCAATATCGCACCGAAAGCGAGCAGGGCGATTTTATTGCCGCGTTGGCGCAGTTCGGCTTTGCCAATGGGCAAAGTATCGAGATTATTTTGTACGGCAACGCCGGTGCCGGAGCCGCGCGGGTAACGCACGGCGGCCGGGCCTTTGTATTGATATCCGGTGCTGAGCATCAGGCGGCATTCGTTTTCGTCACTTGGCGCCATGATCACCATGTTCGGAATGCAGCGCAGGAAGCTCAAATCAAAACTACCCGCATGTGTTGCTCCGTCGGGGCCGACGACACCGGCGCGATCGATGGCAAATAACACATCGAGATTTTGCAAGGCGACGTCATGAATCAGCTGGTCGTAGGCGCGTTGCAGGAAGCTGGAGTAAATCGCGACGACCGGTTTGCCGCCTTCACACGCCATACCGGCAGCAAAAGTCACTGCATGTTGTTCGGCAATGGCGGTATCGAAATAGCGTGCCGGATATTCCTGCGAGAAACGCACCAGGCCGGAGCCTTCGCGCATAGCCGGCGTGATGCCCAATAATTTTTCATCGGCTGCGGCCATATCGCATAACCAGTCGCCAAATATTTGCGTATAGGTTGGCTTGGTGGGCGTATTTTTCTTCACGATGCCGATGGTCGGATCAAAGGGGGATACGGCGTGATATTCGATTTGATCGTCTTCGGCCAGATCGTAACCTTTGCCTTTGGTGGTGATCACATGCAGTAGTTGCGGGCCTTTCAGGCTGCGCATGGTACGCAATGATTTCACCAGTGCATTGATGTCGTTGCCGTCGACCGGACCGGAATAATGAAAGCCCATTTCCTCGAATAATGTCGAAGGCACGAACATGCCCTTCCAGTGCTCTTCCCAGCGGCGCACGAAACGTGCAGTCGGGTTGGTGCGTTTGTCGCCAAGAATTTTCTTGCCGCCTTCGCGTACCGCATTCATTGCCGGGCTGCTCATCAAACGACCGAGCATTTTCGTCAGGCCGCCGACGTTCTCCGAAATCGACATGCGGTTGTCGTTGAGAATCACCAGGATATTCGGTTCCGGATCCATGCCGCCGGCATGATTCAAGGCTTCATACGCCATGCCTGCCGTCATCGCACCGTCGCCGATAATCGCAACCACTTGTCTGTCGTCACCCTGGCGTTGCAATGCGATTGCCATGCCAAGCGCGGCGGAAATCGATGTCGAAGAATGGCCAACACCGAAAGTATCGAATTCGCTTTCATCGCGTTTGGGAAACGGCGCAATGCCGTCTTTTTTCTTGACTGTATGAATCGTATCGCGACGACCGGTCAAAATTTTATGCGGATAACTTTGATGTCCGACATCCCAGACAATTCTATCTTCAGGCGTGTTGTACAAATAATGCAGGGCGACCGTGAGTTCGATGACGCCCAGGCCCGCGCCAAAATGTCCGCCAACGGTGCTGACCGTTTCTATCAGGTAGGCACGCAATTCATCGGCAATGGCAGGTAATTGGCTGTCGGAAAATTGTCGTAAATCGGCCGGAACGGTGATTTTCGATAAATAGGGGTAACGCTCGGCATTCATCAATGACTTCTTGGGGGACTTTCGACTATGGTGCGAATTGTCCCGCGCCCTAGTCGAGAGGGCAAGTCAAAACCTCTTTAACAGTGCCAATTCAGACGCTGGCGTGACCACTGATCAAGTTGGCGTTCACAAAGTCGGTGACATCAGCCAGACTCGAGCCCGATTGTTCGGCAATATCGGTGAGCTTGGCCGGCCCTTTCATCATGACGGTAGCGATACGGAAGTGTTTTGGAAACTCGCGTTCGGTTTGCGGCCATTTGTCCAGTTTGAACAGGCCATTGGGATTGTAAGCGGGTAACAACTGGCCATTGCCGCCCACCAGGCCTGCCAGCCACGCTAGACGCGACAAAGGCTGCGAGCCTCCGAGTTGTTTGCCAAGCTGGGCAAATTCGTCGTTATCGATGGCAATGAAGTCTGCTTCGGTCAGTGTAGCGATGCCGTAAGCCACATACGGTTTAAGGGAGCTGCTGCCCAAATAGGTCTGGCTCGCCGGGTCGATGACGAGTAATGGCGCATCGTTAATCTGGATTTTCACCGGACCTCCCAGGACGCCGGGCTTCAGGAAATCGAGCAGTTTCAAGGCTCTTGGTCCCAAGTGTGGCATGGCAGTTTGCGTGCCGGTTGTCATCCGGGGGCTCGCTGCCGCTTCTGAGGCAACGGCCTTTTGCTGGCCGGTCGTCCGATGGGTGCTTTCTTCAGGGATAAAAGCCGCCTGCTCGCCGGTCGAGCGGGCATGCAACATTTCAGCGGTCAGTGCGACTTGCTGACCTGTTGTACGCGCAATAGGCAACACGCTTGGCGTTTGATTGGAAAGCTGGCTAAGCAATTGCACCAGTCCTTCCAAAGTGACCGGGCGATGCAGAATGTGGTTGGCCTCGGCGCGATCCGCGCTTGTAACGGCAGCCGTGATTTTGCCGGCGGCATTTGCCTTCAGCCATGTCATATGGCCGTACACCGTGTCCATATCGATAACGATCAGCTCGGCTTCTTTTTCGTTTGTCGCTGCCCAACGTTTTGGCAAACGCATATTGGCCTGGTCGAATGCCGAAAGCACTTGTACTTCGTCTTCTCGCGAAAACCCGGAAAAACAAACCGTATTGGCATTCATTGAACGCAGTCCCCAAAAGCTATGGTGTCTGATCGACACTCGGAATATAGCTGAAGTTTGGCCGTGTGAAACGGGCCCGTCAATGCCGATTGCCCACGCCGTGAACCAATGCACAGAAAGTGCCCGAAAACGCCGCGCAAAGCCTTGCTATGAAAGGCTTCCAGCGAAGTTAAAACTTGTCACACGGGTACCTTGCAGGCTTGGAAAAGCCGGCTTAGCTCAAACCGCGATTGCGTTTGGGCAAATGGTTTTTCAAAAACGCCATTTGGTCGGCCAGAATATGGCGGTTCGACAAAATCAAATGCTCGACCCAGCTCGGGCGAAACGGCACGGCGAGCAAAGGCATGCTGGCTTGCTGGGGTGTGCGGCCACCTTTTTTGGAATTGCAGCGGAAACATGCACACACCACATTTTCCCAAATATCCTTGCCGCCTTTTGAAACGGGAATGACGTGGTCGCGTGTCAGCGAATGCCGGCTGTATTCATTGCCGCAATACATGCAAAGCGAGCCGTCGCGGGCAAACAGGGCGGTATTGGTCAGGGCGGGCGTTGGCGAAATGGCCATGTTTTTTGCGTGACCGCGTGCGGCAACAATCGGATGTAAATCAATCACGCTTTGTTCGCCGGTGTATCGATTTTGGCCACCGTGCACCGTCATGCAAGGCGCGCCTAGGGTCCAGGACACGGCACCCCGGACATAAAGACAGACGGCATCTTGCCAATGCATCCAGTCAAGAATGCGGCCGTGCGCATCAAGAGAAAGAACGCGTGGATAGGGGCTTTCATTAGGGGGCACTAAGCCTGCCGGGGGGCGATGACTCCCGGCGCCCACAATCGCAAAACGCTGAGTGGGCATGTTCATAAGCCCTGAGCATAACCCAAGTATGAATTCGCGCAAGCCCCATGGTTTGGACTGTTAAACTAGCCGCAGACATCAGGAGGCAGCATGCGCACTTTGTACCCCGAAATTGAACCGTTTGACTCTGGTTTTTTGAACCTCGATGCGCGCCATCGCATGTATTACGAGCAATGCGGCAACCCTGACGGCAAACCCGTCGTCATTTTGCATGGTGGCCCTGGTGCCGGTTGCGGCGCCAAGATCCGCCGTTTTCATGACCCGCGTGCGTATCGAATTATTTTACTCGACCAACGCGGCGCCGGCCGTTCAACACCGCATGCCGATTTGGTGGATAACACCACATGGACCCTGGTCGCGGATATCGAAAAATTGCGCGAGCATTTGGGTATCGATCGTTGGCAGGTTTTTGGTGGCTCCTGGGGGTCGACATTGGCCCTGGCATATGCCGAAAAACATCCTGAACGCGTAACTGAATTGGTCGTGCGCGGAATTTTCCTTTTACGTCGCTGGGAACTGGAATGGTTTTATCAGGAAGGCTGTTCGCGTTTGTTTCCCGATGCCTGGGAAAAATATCTCGAGCCGATTCCGGAAGTGGAACGTGGCGATCTTATTTCCGCCTACCATCGTCGCCTGACTTCGGAAGACGAAAGCGTACGATTGAATGCTGCGCAAGCATGGTCAACCTGGGAAGCGGCAACCAGTTTCCTGTTGCAGGACGAAGAATTCATCAATAGCCATGTTGATCCGCATTTCGCACTCAGTTTCGCACGCATCGAAAATCATTATTTCGTCAATGGCGGTTTCTTTGAAGTCGAAGGCCAGCTATTGCGCGATGCCCATAAACTGAAGGGTATTCCAGGGGTCATCGTGCACGGTCGTTACGACGTGGTGTGCCCGATTGCCAATGCCTGGGATCTGCACAAAGCCTGGCCGGAAGCGAAGTTGCGGATTTCGCCGGCATCGGGCCATTCGGCATTTGAAGCGGAAAATGCTTCGGCATTGATTGAAGCCACCGATTCGTACCGATAATTTCGACCCGCACAAAGAAAATTGTCTGCCTGAAAATCATTGAAACCTAACGAGACCATTCCATGAAATCCAATTCACGTCGTTGTTTTTCCATTGCCTTGTCGGCGATAGCGCTATTTGCTTTTGCTTCAGTCAGCATTGCCGGCGAGGTCAGAATTCAAATTCTCAGCGCTACGGTAAAAGATAAAAAAATTGCCGGGGCCAATATCATTTTGCAAAGGAATGGGGAAACTTCCGTTACCGGCGTGACCAACGCCCAGGGGCTTGCGGTAGTGAGCCCCGGTTTCATCGATGATCGTTCAACTTTAATGATCGTGAAAAAACCAGGTTACTCCAATCTGGTAGTGAAATGCCCTTGCGCCAATACCACCTATGCCATCAGTCCGGTAATGACCAATCTGGACGGCATGCGCGTTGTATTGAACTGGGGTGCGACACCTTCGGATCTGGATTCGCACCTGGTATATCCGGGCAACCATGTGTACTTCATCGACAAGCAAGGCGCGGAAGCCAATCTGGATGTTGACGACACTACCAGTTACGGCCCGGAAACCATCACCATTGAGCGCAAGCACGATGGTGAACGCTATATCTATGCCGTGCATGATTACAGCAATCGCGAGGACATGAATTCAACGGCATTATCCAGAAGCGGTGCCAAGGTGTTCGTGTATGTCGGACAAACCCTGGTGCGTACTTATTACGTGCCGGCCAACAAAAAAGGAAATTTATGGCAGGTATTTGCCGTCACTGAAAGCGGCGATTTCCAGGATTACAATCTGATGAAAGGTGTGGTCAGTGAAGACCGCCTGGAGCTTTCGGAATTCCAAAGTGCAGTCGGCAATGCACAAGCCCCCGTGTTGACCTACAGTGCGGGTGATTCAAGCAGCGCACGCGAAATTAACAGCCAGGGCGAAACCGCTTATCACGCCGGTAACTATGACGAAGCGATTCGTCTGTATCAGCAGGCGATCGAGCTTGATGGCAATTATGGCCAGGCCTATAGCAATCTTGGCCTTGCATTCCAGAAAGTAAATCGCGTTTCCGAAGCCCTGTGGGCAAATCGCAAAGCCATTGCCCTGGCAAGCGGCCCGACAGCCGCTCAGGTGCGCGCAAGTTCGCATTACAACAATGCAAAATTGTACGAAGCCGCCTCGCAATGGAGCAACGCAATGCGTGAATACAAAGCGGCCAAACGCGAAAAAGCAAATCCTGCCTACGATAAAGGCATCGCCAGAATGCAAGCGAAAGGTGCGAACTGATGCAATATTTCCCGCGCCTTGCTGATCGCAAGCAATTGGCAGCGACCTGCATTGCATTGTTTGCTTCGATAACGGCATTCGCCGATGGGCCGGCAGTGGTTGCCAAAGTGGATCATTCACTTTGGCATCAACCGGTGAATACGGTAGCGGGTTTCGATAAAGCGTCGCGAGCCAGCATCCTGACCTATGTTCTGGTCTTGAAGGAAATGCAGAAGCAATCCGATGCGCAGATGCTGGCCAGCTTCAAGATAAAAAGCATCAATCGTGCATCAGTTGAAAAATGGTTGAAGAAGGAAAATGCACTTTCACTGGCCAATTACCGTTTCGCCATGCGTGATTGCACTGAGCAAGACTGGACTTGCATCGGTGATGTTCGAGGCGTCGAAGATTTGCAACAGAAAGCCACAAAGGCCGTTGCAAAAACGCCGGAGGATTTACGCGCCTGGCAGGAAAACCTGAAGCGTTTTGCGAGCACTTATGTCGCAGAACAGTTGCGTCTTGCTGCCCTGTTTCCGAAAATCACCAGCGAAATCGATGTGTTCAATGATCAGGAATGGACTGGCGACAATATTCCCGACAAACATTTTTTCCTGAGTTTCGATGATGGTCCGACTGCTGCATCGGGCTCCACCGACGACACCCTGAGCATGTTGTCCGGGCAAAAGAAAACGGCCGTATTCTTCATGTTGGGCGAAAACCTGAGTGGTCGTTCAAGTCATTCAAATGCTGCTGCATTGAAGGCGCTTTACAAAAACCAATGTGTCGCATCGCATGGTTGGCAGCACCAGTCCCATGCAAAATGGGACCAATGGCAAGACTCGATTCATCGCACGCAAACCTTGCTGAAAACAATTTTTGGCAACGAACAGGTTTCGCCTTATTTCCGTCCGCCATATGGTCAACGCAAAGCCGACAGCGGTGCATTTTTCAAAGCCGAAGGTCTGCAGGTAGCATTGTGGAATATCGATTCGCAGGACTGGAACAACAACGTCAGCATTGGCGACGTCGGCAATCGCATGATCACGCTCATGCTTATCAAGCGGCACGGCATGCTGCTTTTCCACGATATTCATCCGAAAGCCAAAGTCGCATTGCCGGTCATGTTTGAAAGCTTCGGAAACGCGGTGACCTGGGGTGATTGCAAGCAGCTGGCCGTGAATTTAAAGTGAATTCCAATGCGCCGGAATTTCCTTCGCGTTGTCGCGGCCAACGTGCAACAGGATATGTCTGTTTCCGAAGCGGTTGTTACATCAGTTAACTCGACTTGCACAGTGACAGGGGCTAATCTGTTCATATGCATTTAAAACGGGCTGGCTTATGAAGTTCCAAAGGCTTTTAGCGCTTCAGATCGGGTTCCTGGTCGGACTGGTTTCTTCATCGTTTTCTTTCGCCCAAGTCTGCGCGACACCGGGTTTGTCAGGCCCCAATGCGGCCTTGTCGGGCACCTTGAACAGTTACTATCCTGGAACCGGTGCTGCAGTAAGTGCGGGAACAACGTCCATTCCGGTAGGCGCGATTGATACCACCGGCGGCGGCTCGGCAACGGCTATTGCCACCGGTGATTTGTTGATCGTGATGCAAATGCAGGGCGCAGAGATCAACGCTTCCAATAGCGATTGTTATGGCGATGGTGTCGGTACGGCAGGTTGCGCAACTCGCGTTACAACAACATCCAGTTATGCCGGTGGCAATACGGCGACAAACTATCGCGCCGGGAGCTGGGAATATTGCACGGCGATTGGTCCGGTGGCTGCCGGTTCTGTAGCCGTGCGCTGCTCTGGCGGCGCCGGTACGGTGAATGCCTATGCAGCAACGGCGGCAACGGCAACCGTTGGTGCTTATCGCTACCAAGTGATTCGCGTACCGCAATACAGTTCTGCAACGTTAACCGGCACGGTAACTCCCGCGAGCTGGAATGGCGCAACCGGCGGAGTCGTCTCATTGCAAGTCGCGGGGACGTTGACAATGGGCGGTAATTCCATCGATGCAAGCCGTCGTGGTTTTCGTGGTGGTGGCGTGACCCTGATTGCGCCCGGCGCTTCGCCGCCGGTTATTGATCCGGTTAACGGCACCACATTTTATCGCGCCGTTGCAGGCGCTATTCCTGGTGGCGAAGTGGAGGGTAGTTTCAAGGGGGAAGGCATCGCAGGTACTCCGCGTCTGGTTTACAACGGTACCGCACAGGTGGATACCGGAACCGATGGTTACCCAAGCGGCTCGCGTGGCCGTGGTGCGCCCGGCAATGCCGGTGGCGGCGGTAATAATCAAAACGGCGGCGGTGCGGGCGGTGGCAATGGCGGTCTGGGCGGCAACGGCGGCGGCGGCTGGAACGATGCTTCACGTCCGGTGACCTTTCGCGACAGCGGTGGTCACGGCGGGGATGGCAATACCCGCGCCGGTAATAATTTAAGTCTCGGCGTCAATCGCATCATCATGGGCGGCGGCGGTGGTGCCGGTCACGTCGATGGCGGCGGTACGACCTGCGAAAACGGTGGCTGGGGCGGCAATGGCGGCGGCATCGTGATCGTAAAAGCCGGTGCGTTTTCCGGAGCGGGCTCGATACTTGCCGATGGTAACAACGGTTTTCGTCCAAACACGGCGGGTTCCTGCACCGATGCAGCCGGCGGCGGCGGTGCCGGCGGCAGTGTTTACGTTGCCAATGACAGTGGCAGCCTCGCAACGCTGACAATAAATGCACGCGGCGGTAACGGCGTGAACTCCAGTTATGCCGAACATGGCCCGGGCGGCGGCGGCGGGGGCGGTGCGGTTCGCTATACCACCGCAGGCGGCGCCCCCGTGATTACGGTAACTGGCGGCACCGGTGCACTGGATGCCAACGGTGCAGCACAAGCCGGATTCCCGGCAACGCCACAAGCCTGGTTTTCAACAGCGGGTGCCAATTCGACGATTGCATCGGCAGCAGTGCCTGCAGCGAATACCACGCCGCCTTCAACGACATGTTTTCCAAGCCTGACGGTCACCAAATCCACGTCCACGCCAACCATCAATGCGGCAACTGGTGCAACGGCGACGTATAGCGTTGTCGTCACCAATGCCAGTTCCGGCGCAGCGATTGGCTCATCGGTTGTTGATAACGCATTGCCGACCACCTGGACTGTCGGCACTGTCAGCGCGGTGACATTCGCTCCCGCTTTATCTGCCACGGTTCTAGGTGGTTATGTCGAGTCTGCGACAGTGGGCCAACCTGCGGTTGCCAACGCACCCGGCGGGCCGGCAAATTTGTTGGCATTGGCGACAGCGCCTTCATCTACAACGGCGCCATTTTTTCGAAACCTGACGATCCCCGGAAACGGTACGGTTACGCTGACTTACACCGCCAGCATTCCCGATACTGCTGCCATCGGCACTTATCACAATTCCGCCGGCGTGCAGTTTCTTGATCCAACACGCACAACGGCAACCACGGTAGTTGCACCAGCTACACTAAACACTGCCAATCGATGCTCATCGGCAGGCGCGAGCACCACCGGTTGTTCGGCCAGTGGTAATACAGTGGCGGCGACTGCAAATACCTCGTATGTCCTCGGAGGTGCTGTTGCAGGCAGTGAATACAGTGGACTAGTAGCAGGCCCGACTACGGAAAATGTGACCTTGCTGCCGGATTTATCGATCACCAAAACAGCGAGTGCGGCGAGCTTTACCGTAGGTGCCGCCGGACAGTCCTACACGATTGTCGGAAGAAATAATGGTCGCGCAATTTCCGATAGAACCTTCAACGCCAATCAGGCCACCGATGCCTTGGCAACGGCATTGGTAGCGCCGACATTAAGCATTACCGACACGTTGCCGACTGGCATTACCGTAAGTTCGGTTACCAGCAGTGTTCCTGCCGTCTGGACTTGCACGCCGAATGGCGGCAGCACGGCGTTCACATGTACTTCCACTGCGGCGGTTTATCCGACTGCCGCGGCTACCGATATCGTGACTGTCACCGTCAATGTCGCGGTTGCCGCAACGGCATGCCCGGGGCCAAACAACAATTCCGCGGTGATCACCACGCCGGCCCTCGGCGATACCAATGCAGTGAATAACACGGGCAGCGTTTCAACCACGGCCAATTGTTCGGCGAATCTTTCGGTAACAAAAACCGATAGCACTGCCACCGTGGTATCGGGTGCTTCGACGGCGTACACGATAACCGTGACCAATGCCGGCCCGGCCGCTGCAGATGGTGCATTGATCACCGATACGCCTGGCACGGGATTAAGTAGTTGTGTAGTAACAAGCTGCACGCCAAGCAATGGCGCGGTTTGCCCGGCGGCTGGCGCGTGGCCGAATTTATTGGCCGGTGGCCTGACAATTGCTACTCTGCCATCCACCGGTACGATCAGTCTTGGCTTGACCTGCAGTGTGACCGCAACGGGTTTTTGATCGTTTGTTTCCGTGACGGCGTCGGGCCAGGGCCCGACCTACGATTGTTTGGCCTTCGCAAATGCTGCCGCCAAAGCGTTATTGGGGACAGGCTGGTTGCTGTTCTCACGCGGTTTTTTCGCGGGTGACGGGAATTTGCCAGATGGGGCTCGCTGCGGTTCATTTTTACCCGACGCATTTGCATTGGATGTATCAACCGGATCGCTTAACCGGCGTGTAAGGGCAATGCGTTTACGTTGTATGTCGACTTCCAGCACGCGCACTTTGATCACATCGCCGGCCTTGACCACTTCGCGCGGGTCTTTCACGAATTTATCGGCGAGTGCAGAGATATGAATCAGGCCATCCTGATGCACGCCGATATCGACGAATGCACCAAAGGCGGCCACGTTGCTGACGACGCCTTCCAGGATCATGCCGACTTTCAAATCTTTCAGCTCTTCAACGCCTTCGGCAAAACTGGCCGCCTTGAATTCGGGGCGCGGATCGCGTCCGGGCTTTTCCAGTTCTTTCAGAATGTCGCGTACAGTCGGTATGCCGAATTTTTCATCGGTGTAATTTTCCGGTTTAAGGCTTCGAAGAAATGAGCTGTCGCCCATCACGCTTTTAATTTCGCGACCACAGTCTTTCAGAATGCGCTCCACTACCGGGTACGCTTCGGGATGCACGGATGAAGCATCGAGTGCGTTTTTACCATCGGCAATGCGCAGGAAGCCTGCACATTGTTCAAAGGTTTTTTCACCAAGTCGTGGCACTTTCAATAAGGCTTGTCGTGTGGTGAAAGGGCCGTTCTGGTCGCGATGGGCAACAATATTTTCTGCAACAACCATGCTCAGGCCCGAGACGCGTGCAAGCAAGGCAGACGATGCCGTATTGACATGCACGCCGACGGCATTCACGCAGTCTTCCACCTTTGTGTCGAGTGCGCGCGCAAGACGATACGGGTTTACATCATGCTGATACTGGCCGACGCCAATGGCCTTTGGTTCGATCTTGACCAGTTCGGCAAGCGGGTCCTGCAGGCGACGCGCGATGGAAACCGCACCCCGGATGCTGACATCCAGATCGGGAAATTCTTTTGAGGCCAGCTCCGATGCCGAATACACCGAAGCACCGGCTTCACTGACAACAATTTTCTGCATTTTCAGGTGCGGATTCTGCTTGATCAAATCGCCGGCAAGCTTGTCGGTTTCACGCGATGCGGTGCCGTTGCCGATGGCAATCAATTCAACACCGTGTTTTTCGCAAAGCAGTTTCAAGCTGTGCAGGGAGGCATCCCATTGCTTGCGTGGCTCGTGCGGATAAAGCGTATCGTGTGCAACAAACTTGCCGGTTTTATCCACCACAGCCACTTTTACGCCGGTGCGAATTCCAGGGTCCAGCCCGAGTACGGTGAGCGCACCGGCCGGTGCGGCAAGCATCAGGTCTTTCAGGTTTTCACCAAAGATATTGATCGCCTCGGCTTCCGCTTTTTCAGTCGCCTGTCCGAACAAATCGAGCATCAAATGCAAATGCACTTTTGCGCGCCAGGTAAGGCGGCAGGCATCCATCAGCCATTTGTCGGCCGGGCGATCGAGGTTTTCGATGCCGGCAATTTTTGCCACGCGGCCGGCAGCATAAAGATTGCCCGCTTCGATATCGGCGCCGGGATCGAGATCGAGAAATAAAATCTCTTCACGACGCGCACGCAACAAAGCCAACAGGCGATGTGAAGGAATATTGGCCAATAATTCCCTGTGCTCGAAATAGTCGCGATATTTTTCACCGGCCGCTTCTTTTCCTTCGGCAACTTTGGCGCGAATGATGCCGACTTCATTCAGCCATTGCCTTAGCTCGCCGATAAGCGTGGCATCTTCGCCCCAGCGCTCCATCAAGATCGCGCGCGCACCTTCGAGGGCGGTTTTGCTGTCATTGATGTCTTTTTCCGCATTGAAAAACCGTGTCGCGAATTCTTCCGGTATCAGCAAGGGGTTATCCAGCAAGCCATCGGCAAGTGGCTCCAACCCGGCTTCGCGCGCGATTTGTGCACGCGTGCGGCGTTTTTGTTTGTAAGGCAAATACAGATCTTCCAGGCGCGCCTTGTTGTCTGCCGCATTGATCTCACTGCGTAGTTCGTCGGTCAGCTTTCCCTGTTCCTCGATGCTGGCAAGAATGGCGATGCGGCGTTCTTCGAGTTCGCGCAAATAGCGCAAGCGCGTTTCCAGGTCACGCAACTGGATGTCATCCAGTCCACCGGTTATTTCCTTGCGATAGCGGGCAATAAAAGGAACACTCGAGCCCTCGTCAAGTAAAGTGATGGCGGCGATAACCTGGTGGCTTTGAGCCTTGATTTCTTCGGCAATGATTTGTGCAATTTTTTTGTTGGGCATGGTTTCGTTTTTAAAGATCGGAGCATGCTCCGATGATGGTGTGGGTTTTGCAGATAAAATTTTCAGGCTCGAGGAATTTCGGGTCTGGAAGGTCTTTTGTATTTTTGTCGGGCCGCGGCCCGAGCTACGCTGGGCTGCCGTCCGGATTTTTATCGAGCAACCACAGGCCGGCCCAGAGTTTCGGGTCCATCGAATAGCCTTCGGCAATTTTCTGGCTTAGCCAGCGGGGGGCGTCGCTGACGGGCACTTCATGCACGATGATGTTTTCGCTTTCATCGCCACCGCCGGCATTGATGCGCGTCAGGTTTCTTGCGCGGGCAAAGGCAATGACTTCGTTGCTCATGCCGGCCGAACTTGGGCCGATCATCAGGACTTTGACTTCATCGGCTTGCCAGCCGGTTTCTTCCAGAAGCTCGCGTTTTGCGGCCGCCTCGATGGTGTCGTATTCGTCGAGATCGCCAACGAGGCCCGCCGGCATTTCAATGGTGTGTACATTCATCGGGACACGAAATTGTTCGACGAACAATAATTTTTCATCCGGCGTAACCGCAATCACGATCACGGCAGAGCCGGCATTGGTGCGTTCGGCATATTCCCAGTTATTGCGTTTTTTCAGGCGTAAATAATGACCTTCGTAAAGTGTCTCGGTCATTGCATCAATATCTTTTGTCATGAGGGTAATTCCAGTAAGCGGCGCCGAGTCATCGGGCCGAAACGTAATTTTTCGCAAAGTGGAATAAGCAGGTCGCGGTTGACGCCGCCTCGTGTTGCCAGGGCAAAACTTTCCGGCAATGGTACATCGCACACGACGGTAGCAAGCTGGCGCGACAATAGTGCAATTTCGCGATGTTCTTTCAAGCGTTCGGCGTGCTGTGCACTACCGCGAATGCGCAGGTAGGGAATTTCGGCAACACGATCGAGCAGGGCATCCAGACTGCCAAAATGTCCGAGTAATGTGGCCGCCGTTTTTGGTCCGATTCCCGGAACCCCGGGAATGTTATCGACCGAGTCTCCGGTTAACCCCAGGAAGTCGGCGATTTGATGCGCATGCACTCCATAACGGGCTTTCACGCCTTCGCATTGCCAGCGATCATTGCGGGTGAAATCCCATTGCACATCGCCGGTATCGAGCAATTGCGATAAATCCTTGTCGGCGGAAACTATCGTGATGTTATGTCCTGCATCACGGCAAAGTTTTGCAGCCGTACCAATCAGGTCATCGGCTTCGTAACGGCCGCTTACCAGCACGGGAAAGCCGAGCGCAAGACACACCTCCTGGCAGTAGGCGAATTGCCGTTTCAATTCTTCCGGTGCGGGATCGCGGTTTGCCTTGTACGCAGGATACAACTCATTGCGATAATTGCTTTCAAGGGAAGCATCGAAAGCGAAAGCACAGCGTTGCGGTTTTACCTTTTCAACGAAATCGAGCACGAAGCGCGTGAAGCCATGCACGGCATTTACCGGTTGGCCATCAGCATCATCAAACTCCGGCGGCATCGAATGCCAGGCGCGAAAAATATATAGACTGGAGTCGATGAGATAGGTGTGGGAACTCACAGGCTTAGATCGCTTAGCAAATCATCCAGTAGTGGCCGTACCCGTTCGGGTGCCGGTTCACTGACATTGCCGATGTGAATGAAACCGAGGATATGTTCGTTTTCAACCAGTCCCAATTTTTTGGTAACCACTTCATCGTAGGCGGCCCATCCGGTAAGCCACTGCGCACCGTAACCAAGAGCTTGCGAGGCTTGCAATAAAGCAAAACAAACGGCGCCGCCGGATAGCAGCTGTTCTTGTTCGGGGACTTTGTGATGGGGCGTCAATCTGGCAATCACCGTGATGATGAGCGGCGCAAACGAGAAACGGGCACGATCTTTTTCAATGACGGAATTGGGTGCTTCGGGGTCGAGCTCGAGTGCGCGTTGTGCCAATAAATTGCCCAACACAATGCGGGTTTCGCCCTGTATCTTGAGAAAGCGCCAAGGTACAAGTTTGCCGTGATCGGGAACTCTTAGCGCAGATGTAAGCATTTGCCGGATTTCTTCGGCATTCGGGCCGGGTCCGTGAAGCGTTCGTGAAGGCGATGATCTGCGCTGATCGAGCATTTTTATGAGATTCATGTAACAAATATTAACATTCAAAAGGAGACCGTGGAAAAGTGAGAGCCTGTTCACAGATTATATTCGGGCGAACACATACTTTACGTATGCCGATAACTCTATCCCCCCAAGAGTTTCTCTAAGAGTAGCCATGAGCCATAACGATTTCCATGTGCAGGGTCAAAGATCGTATGAAAGCGATCCGGAACTGTTCAACACTTTACGCAAGCATACGATCAGCCACCTGACGATGGTACTCGGTCGCGTGCTGGGCAAGGCAGATGACTGGTTGTTTGATCTTGCGCAGAAAGAGGAAGTGCTAATCGGTTCGCCGCATATGGATTCCATGCGTAAATTGCGCATGGCGCGCACGCCGCTGGAAAATGGCTTCAAACGCCATTTCGATTCGGGCTTTGAATCGATGCGCCATGGTGTTCCGCAAGAACAGAATATTGGTCGCGTTATGAGTCTGGTTGCCGATGATGAATTGGAAGTGCAGTTGGCTTCCGAATTTGTCGTCGAAGCAGTGGTGAATGCGCACGGCCCGGCCTTGAACGTGATTGCCCAAAGATTTGCCACCATTGTCGGCGTGGCTCAGCTGGAAGCGAGCTTGAATCCGCTGAGTGCCGCGAGTTTGGCCAATTCGATTTATGTAGCGCAACGCGATGTGCATTTACCGCCTAGCGTACGGGTTGTCTTATACAAATTTTTTGAACGTGAAATGGTGCAAAGCCTTGGTAGTTTATTGACCGAGTTGAACGCACGCATGTCCGCCGCAGGCATTCGCGCGGACCTGGGTAATCCGCGTCCGGTAGATGCTCCGCCAGAACCCGCACCAGCGCCTGCAGCGCAACGTGGAACACAAGCACAGGGCAATTCCGACGACAAACAAATGTTCGATGCACTGTGCAACATGCTGCATTCCTTCCGTCCACAAATGGGTGGTGGTGCACCGGTGAATGTCGGTAATGCAGGCATGGCTGGCGGCGCTCAAATGGGCAGTGGCGGTTCCGGTGCTGCCAATATGGGCGGTGGCATGGCTGGCGCAGGCTTTTCGGCGCCACAAGGTTTTACAGGTGCTGGTACCAGTTCCAATGAACGCCCGATGGCAATGGCGGAAATGGTATCGGTGCTTTCTTTATTGCAAAGGCAGGTGCCCAAAGCGGTACAGGCTGCAATGATGGATCCAAAAGTATCCCTGGCACATGATCTTAAAAAAGAAATGCTGCGCAGTGCAAAAAACATTGGCCTGCCAAGTGATGGAATCCATTTAAGCCAGGACGATGAAGATGCGGTTGATCTGGTCGGCATGCTGTTCGACGTGTTATTCGACGAACGCGATTTTGAACAACTGGCACGCGGCCTGATGTCGCGCTTGGTGGTGCCATATGTCAAAGCCGCCGTACTTGATCGCCGCATGTTCATGAATAAAGGACATCCCGCCCGTCGCTTGTTGAATTCGCTCGCAGAAGCGGTGGAAGGCAACAAGGGCGAAGGCCCGCAAGAGCGCGAGTTGCTGCAAAAAGCGGAAACCACGGTTGATACCCTGGTTGCCGAGTTCAACGAAGATATGGCGATCTTCGAAACGCTGGAGCAAGAGCTTCGCAGTTTCCTGGATCAGCATCGCCGTCGCATGGAGTTGGCAGAGCGTCGTGCTACGGAAGCTCAACGTGGCCAGGAGCGTCTGGAACAGGCGCGCACGCTGGCTTCGGCAGAACTGTCAAAACGCGTTGCCAATTTGAGTTTGCCGCCAGCCGTGGATGATTTCTTCAGCCGTTGCTGGGCACATCATTTATCGATGATTGCCTTGCGCGAAGGTCCCGATAGCCCGCCCTGGAATGCCGCGCTTGGCGTTGCCGATGCATTGCTTGAATTGCTGCCCAATCCCGAGCATCCGGTTCAAAGAAACATTGCTCCTTCGATGATCAACATGCGCGAACCATTGGAAACCGTGCTGGCAAGCTCGGGCATCACCGGCGAATCGGCGCAACAAACCATTCGCGGTCTGCAAGTCAGCATGGAATCGATGGTGCAGCAGCCTGCCACGATTCAAATCGTCGCGCCTCCTGTCATTGAAGAACGCAGACCGCTTTTGTCCGTCATCTCCAACAAGGATGCCCTGGACTACAATGTTGAAGATATCCCCGTATTGCGTAATTTGGCCGTCGGCATGTGGGTGCATCTGGCTGCCGACGATGACAAGCTGCATCCGGCAAAACTTTCATGGATAAGCCCGATTTCGTCCCGCCTGATGTTTGTAAATCGTCGCGGCGTTCGTGTTCTGGTGGCCTCGCTTGAAGAGCTTGCCGTGATGAAAAAGCAAGGCAAGCTTATTGTGCGTGAACAGGAAAACCTGTTTGATCAAGCCATGCAAAGCGTTTTGGGTCGTCTGAAAACCGAAGCCAGCTAACGCTGACGCGAAGCCCCAAATCCGGTAGCATCTCCGGGTCGCCTCGCTGATTAGCGGGGCATAGTCCCCGGGGAATTTGCGCATGTCGGTCACAATCGCTTTTGTCAAAGAAACTGCAGCCGGCGAACGCCGTGCGGCATTATCGCCAGAAACCTGCAAAAAACTGCTCGCGCTCAAGGCGCGCATTCTTGTTGAAAAGGGTGCCGGGCTCGCCGCCTATTTCACTGACGAAAGCTATGTGGGTGCTGAAATATCCAGCAACCGTGATGATGTATTGGCAGCTGCCGATATTTTGATTTGCGTACAAACCCCGCCCAATTCCGATTTGGCAAAATTGAAAGCCGGCGCGGTCGTGATGGGCCTGCTTGCGCCCCATGCCGACCCTGCACGCGTCCAAAGTTTTATCGACAGAAAAATCACCGCGTTCCCTTTGGAAAAATTACCCCGCACAACGCGTGCCCAGGCGATGGATGTATTGTCGTCGCAGGCGGGAATGGCAGGTTACAAAGCCGTGTTGATGGCAGCACAATTGGCGCCACGGTTTTTCCCGATGCTGACTACTGCTGCCGGCACTATTCGCCCTTCGAAAGTATTGATCATCGGTGCAGGTGTTGCTGGCCTGCAGGCGATTGCGACTGCACGCCGCCTGGGTTCGCAGGTGGAGGGTTTCGATGTGCGTCCTGAAACCCGAGAACAAATAGAATCTCTCGGCGGAAAATTTCTTGATCTGGGTGTATCGGCAAAAGGCGAGGGCGGTTATGCCCGCGAACTGACCGCTGAAGAGCGGGCCGAACAACAACTGCGCCTGGGCGAGCATCTGAAAAATATCGACGTGATTGTCACTACCGCTGCAGTGCCCGGTCGTGCGGCGCCGAAAATCATCACCGCCGCCATGGTGGCGAATTTGAAGCCGGGCAGCGTGATTGTCGATCTGGCAGCAGAAACCGGCGGCAATTGTGAATTGACAAAGCCCGGCGAAAATTATGAAACCAACGGCGTTCTTATTTCAGGCCCGCTGAATCTTGCCAGCCAGGGCGCGATGCACGCGAGCGAAATGTATGCACGCAACGTGTTCAATTTTTTATCTTTGATGATCGATAAAGAAGGCACATTCAAACTTGATTGGGATGACGAGCTGATTGCGAAAACCTGCTTGACGCACGATGGCATCAATAAATCCTGAGTAGGGTGGGCGCTGCCCACCGTGTTTAGCAAAATATTACGATTTGGTGGGTAGTGCCCACCCTACGGTTTTGGTTCTGGCGCGATGCCGGGCCCGCCTGCTTCCAGCCAGTGTGTGCGTTGCTCCGGTGTAAGTGCCATCCACAGGTGACGCAGGCGTTTTTGTTCTTCCGGCGGCAGCGTACGCATGTAACGCATGCTTTCACGCATGTTCTGGCGTTGTCTCGGTGTCATCTCCTGGAAGTTCTGCACCCCTTCGCGCAAGGCTTCGCGTTTTTCCGGCGGCAGTTTTTTCCAGCGATCATAACGTTCCAGAATTTGCACGCGGCGCGATGCCGGCATGGCATCCCAGCGCTGTGAAAAATTCTGCAGATCCTTTTGTTGTTCGGCACTCAGCTGTTTCCAGCTCGGCACAACAACGCCTTGCGGAATACTGGTTTGCTGTTGTGCAAAAGCGTTACAGCTCAGCAGGCATAGGGTTAAAAATAGAGTCCGCAACATTACAAGCTGCCTTTGAGGTGGGATGAAACATCCACGGGAGCATCCGCCAGCCATGTCACCATATCGGCATCGGCGTCGTCTTCTGCCGAAATATACAAGGCATCCTGTTCGGTGAACGATTTGCCGGATTGCAATTGCGGCATGAAAATCGCAACACCCAGTGCGATCGCCAGGGTAGCGGATATCGGAATCAGAAATGTCTTGAATCGACTTGTTCCCGACTGCGACAAGGTATCGCGCCGCATCAGACGAAGACGGTTTGCCGTCGCAACATCAATAGTGGCAACCGAATGTTCAAAAACAGCACGGGATTTTGCAGCGACAGGGTCTTGGCTGTTCATTGCCAGTCCTCCAGGTGAATTCTAAGTGCACTCATCGCACGCGATAAGTGTGTTTTTACCGAACCATCGGAACAGCCCATGGCGGCGGCGGTTTCCAGTACGCTCAGGCCCTGCAATTCGCGCAATAAAAAACATTCGCGCTGGCGCGACGGCAGGGCACGTACAGCTTTGCCCAGCGCTTGCCAGGAACTGTCGTCGGTCAATCGACGCAGCGGGTCTTCGTTGTGATCGGGGAGTGCTTCAATCGGGTCTTCGTCCTGATCGTCGGATTTGCCGAAAAATTGCAGCACGCGTTTTTTTACGGCATTGCGGCGATGCTTGTCGGTCAATTGGCGCCGCAAGATACTCCAGAACAAAGGTGACCATTCGGCCGCCGGTTTGTCGCGATATTGCAGGAGTTTGATCATGGTTTCCTGCACAACGTCCATCGCATCTTCTCGATGGCCAAGCGCAAGCTCGGCCATGCGAAACGCGCGGCGCTCGACGCCTGCCAGGAATTCATCAAGCGTAGCAGGTAAGCGAATCGCCGCTTCATCGGCGGCGATATCGTTCGAGCTGCCTTGCTCGAATATCATCTTAGTGATGGCGACGGTCAAAACGGTTCTCGCGACGTTGGCCTATACGGTCGAAGCGCGCATCAATGCGGTCACCTTCACGATCCAGTTGGTTGGCACGACGTTCGTGGCCAAGCGCATCTTGTCGCGCAGCGCGATTGTCCAAACGCGCATCAACCACATCGCCACGATGGTCCCAGCGGCGTTCCATACGGTCGCCACGGTCAGCAGCCTGTGTCAGGCCGGCGCAGAGTAAAAGCGGAATCGAGAGCCAAAGCATGGATTTCATAGTGCCGGTTCCTTTTGTTGGGGGCAATCATAAAAACGCCGGTCTGCCGAAATCGTTGACCTATTGCCCAGATTATTCAGCTAGCGGTTATGATTGGCGAAGCACATCGGGGAGTTTGTACAAATGGATGGTTTTCTCGCGCTTTATGTCTTCATGTTGGCCGCATTTACCGGTTATGAAATTATTGGCCGTGTGCCGGTAATCCTGCATACGCCGCTGATGTCGGGCTCCAACTTCGTTCATGGCATTGTTCTGGTCGGTGCCATGGTGGTGTTGGGTGACGCCGATACGACATTCGAAAAAGTGGTCGGTTTCATTGCCGTCTTGATGGGGGCAGGCAATGCGGCGGGTGGCTATGTTGTGACCGAGCGGATGCTGGAGATGTTCAAGCCCAGCAAAAAAGAAGGAGATAAATAATGGAATCCTTCTTGCCAATGATCGTCAAGGCCTGTTATCTCGGTGCCGCACTGCTGTTCATTCTGGGTATCAAGCGTATGGCATCGCCGGTTACTGCCCGTAGCGGTATCCAGTGGGCCGGCGTCGGCATGTTGCTGGCGACCATTGCGACATTCGTGACGCCAGGCCTGAACAATCTTTTGCTGATCCTGATTGCATTGCTGCTCGCTACGGCAATTGCCTGGATTACCGGCAAACGGGTTGCCATGACCGATATGCCGCAAATGGTGGCTTTGTATAACGGTCTGGGCGGCGGCTCCGCGGCGGCGATCGGGTTTATCGAATTGATGCGTTTTTCCGGCGAAGCTGGTGAAAAAACGCAATCACAAACCACACTGGTATTGGCCGTGGTAGGTGGTTTGATTGGGTCGATTTCCCTGACTGGTTCGATTATTGCCTGGGCCAAACTTGATGGTCGCATGGACAAACGCTTCACTTTTCCTGGGCAACAGTGGTTTAACGGACTGATATTCCTGGCATCGCTGTTGATGGGGATTTTTGTCGTGTTTACCTTGCAACAACCGTTGATCATCGGCTTTTTCGCAGCCGCGTTGTTGTTTGGCGTATTGATGACCCTGCCCATTGGCGGCGCCGATATGCCGGTGGTGATTTCGCTCTATAACGCACTCACCGGCCTGGCTGTTGCATTCGAAGGTTATGTGCTCGGTATCGAGGCATTGATTATTGCCGGTATGGTCGTGGGCGCAGCCGGTACGATGCTGACGCAATTGATGGCCAAGGCGATGAACCGGCCAATATCGGGCGTGTTATTCAGCAATTTTGGCAGTACCGGCGAGCTGCAGGAAATCAGCGGCTCGCAAAAACCCATTGAAGCGGGCGATGTTGCCGCCATGATGGCGTATGCCGAACGTGTCGTTATCGTGCCGGGCTATGGTCTGGCGGTTGCGCAGGCGCAACACAAGGTATGGGAATTGACCCAGCAATTGATGAAACGCGGCGTGAAAGTGAAATTCGCGATCCATCCGGTTGCCGGGCGTATGCCAGGCCATATGAATGTCTTGCTGGCCGAAGCGGGCGTTCCCTATGACTTGATTGCCGACATGGATGATATCAATCCGGAATTTCCCAACACCGATGTCAGCTTGGTGATTGGTGCAAACGACGTAGTGAATCCGGTGGCAAAAACCGATCCGGCTTCGCCGATTTACGGCATGCCGATTCTGGATGTTTCGTTGTCGAAAAACACGATTGTCATCAAGCGCGGCAAAGGCACCGGGTTTGCCGGTATCGAAAATGCCTTGTTCTACCAGGACAATACGCGCATGTTGTACGGCGATGGTGCTGCCGCGATTGCCCAATTGATTTCGGAACTGAAAGCGCTGGACGGCGGACATTGAATTCGATAAACCCGCTTCAGAAGAAGCGGGTTTTGCATTGCGGGAATATTACTGGTCGGCCCATGCCAATAGATAACTGCGTACTACGGTCATATCTTCGGTTGGCGTTATCTCTTTTCCATATTTGGCATCCAGGTCCCTGACTGCCTGGTATTGTTTTTGCGAAGCCGCGCCTAGCATGGCGATAATTACCATCTGTTCTCGCAAGCCAATATCAAGATGAGGGTTCTTGGATTCAAGAACTTTGCTGGCGAAGGTTTTCATCATGGCAGGGTCACGCTCAGCGGTGGCTTTGTATGCCTGCATGATGTCAGAAACCAGCGGCGATTGATCTTTCAGATCAATCCATTCCGGATTGACCCATATGCGGTCCAGGTCGGAGGCCGGTACCGCGCCGATGCTCAGTGTTGCAAGCAGAGCGACGCCGGAACTCCATGCCTGTATATTCTGGTCGGTAATTTTGTGCGCCGAATTTTTTAAAGCCGAGTCCAGCATTTTGGGAATTTCCGGAGATACGAATTCCAGCCTGTTCATGGCCAATGATTTGTCTTCAAATGACTTGGACAAAGAGCAGGCGATGGCATGCCGGCGTTGAAACCTGGATATGTCGGAAGGAATCAGCGTTGCACTACAGGCAACCGGCCGTCGCCCGTCCATCATGTCCAGGACAGGCATGCCATTGTCGGTGAGCGTGAGTAAAAAGTCTGCCTGATCAATCATGAATCTGCTTAGTGGTGCTTGCAGTGCAAGTACCGGGTGATAATCGGAATTGCCTTTTGCATTGGTCAACTTTACAAAAGTTCTCAGTAGTCTTTCATCACCGATGTGCCTGAGCTGGAACGCTTCTTCGTTGTTCAGGCCAACACGCGGAAGCTCTTGCTGAAACTCCGGTGATTGCAGTTTTGAATAATCGACGGCCGTTATCGGCGATTTGGATGCAAGAAAAACAAGGTCATTGTCATTAGTCAAATAGACCTCGACATACGGAAATGTTTTTTGCAGCGCAGCGACCATCTTTCCAAGAAGTTCATCGCTTAGTTCGTAAGATTGAATCCACTGTGCAAGAACGCCGTGCTGTTCCAGATGGTTACCAAGAAATTGATAGAACTCGTCCGTAAATAGGCTGGCGACCCCACTTACCCAGGGATTTGATGGCTCGGAAATAATGATGTCATATTTTTTTGCGCCAGTAGCAAAATAAGTGCGGGCATCTTCAATGATCAGGCGTGATCTGCGGTCGTTATAAGCGCGTGCAACGCGATCACCAAAGAGCCTTGCACCTGTATGCATTGCCGATTCGATTTCCACGTTGTCGACGCGCGTTATTTCTTTACTCGCCAATATAGTATGCGTGCTTAATCCCGAACCCCAGCCAATGATTCCGACTGTTTTTGGCGCCGGATGTGAAGCAACCGGCAAGGATGCCAGCATGATCATCGTGATCTCGTCCGGAATGGGCGGCTGTTGCAATGTCAGAGTCATGCTGGCATCGGGTTTGCCATTGGTAACGATTGACGCTATCGAGCCTTTTACATCGTGAAGAACACTCACTGTCGATGTTTTTCCGTCCTGCAGAAATGCGACATTGACATTTTTACCATTCAATACTCTCCCGGTGCGGAATACACCTGAAGTCTGTTCGATGGGGTCGGGCCTGCCGAATTGGATTGCAATGACCAACGCCATAAGTCCGGCGACACCACAATAAGCTTGAATACGACTTGCGCGACCGATTGAAACAAAACGCAATAAAAACAGGCCAAGAACCAGATCCGCAGCTGCTGCCAGAACGAGCGACAGATGCAAACCAATTGCCGGTATAAGAACATGCATCGTTACCAGAACACCGGCGATGGCGCCTGCGGTATTGGCTGCATATATCTTTCCGATAGCTGTTTCACCGTAACGGTTGCGCAATAAAGCCATTGTGAAAAGCGGTAGCGTCATACCGGCAAAAAAGGCCGCCGGAAACATCACCATCAATGCGATAAGGGCACAGCCAGAGTTGTATAGCGCATAGCCTTGAGAGTCGTGATGAAGATTGTTGGTCAACCAGCCAACCCAGACAAAAGACTTGGCGAACACCAATGTGGAAAGCAAGGCAGCAATCCCCATGCCGATTTGTGCAAATCCGGCATAGTGCACGGCTTTGCCAATGCGGTTGCTGTTGCGTGAAATCCAAAGGCCGCCAAAGGCCAGACCAAGAATGAAGGCGGCCAGCATCAGCTCGAAAGAGTGCAATGTGGTTCCAAGTGCCTGATTGAGCAATCGCACCCAGATAATTTCATAAGCGAATGATGTTGCACCTGTAATGGCTGCAGCGAAGTACATGATTGCGCCGAGATTAATTTCGGAATGCTGATGTGCCTCTTGCGGATCAGTTGCTGCGACTTGTTGCATTTGCGCTGTTTCGTCTTGCTTGCGTGCAATCAGGCCTGCGCCAATGGCTACTAAAATGTTCAGCAAGCCTGCGACCGTCATTGCTCCGGGCATGCCAATTTTCGGCAATAGAAAAAACGTCGCGAGCAAAGCCCCTATTGCTGCCCCCAAGCTGTTGCTGAAGTACAGGCCTCCCAAAGCCTGTCCGTCCTGTTGTCTTTCGGCACGAATAAATCCGGCGCTTAATAATGGAAACGTCATGCCCAAAAGAATGCATTGGGGGAAAATCAGCAATGCAGCGGTTACCCATTGGTACAGGAGTGCCGAGTTTTGCGACAACTCCGGCAATATCGTGTTCTGGCTGATACTGGAATACTTGATAAATATGGCATGAAAGAAAATGCCGAATAACCCGATGACACCTTCAATGACGGCATAACGGGCAATCGGGTTTTTCCACTGGCTACTTTTTTTGCTGGCAAGCCAGGCGCCTATTGCCATAGCTCCCATAAAAATGGCCAGCACCAGTGATTGTGCATAAGCCGCATGACCAAGGGTGAGTCCCAGATAGTGGCTCCAAACCGATTGATAGATTAGTCCGGAAACCCCGGAAAACGCGAACAATAAAAGCAGGATGGTGGGGCGGCGTGATGAAATCATAAGGCAGGTGTCGTTTTTATATTGCGCTAAAGTTTAGCCGATTATCCAAATGGCGAAAGCCATGAGCGAGGCCGAAATCAGTCGGGTTACCTTGGTGTAGTGAAGGCTTGTGGCCGCAAAATGCCAATCATGTTTATGCAAGTGCCCGGGCGTTTGAAGGCATCGAATCGATTGGGTCAACTCAAATTAACAAGTCGCCACATTAGGCGCCAATATCCCTCATGCTTGTTCACTGGTTTTTGACGATGGAAGGCTTGTATTAACGCACACCAAGGTAAAATACCGGCAACTGCGAGGCATTGCGGGCCCGGCTGGACAAGGCGCAGGACAATTCAATTGCTGGAACCAGGCATAATTTTCCGGCAAAACGGTGTGCAGGCTTCAACAAACGTTAAAATAGTGCGTCTTTCAAATACAGCCATAGGAACACCGTGAGTTATTCCAGAACCAGCGAGCCGGTAAAGTTTGAACGCGACTGTGCTGCCGTGCTCGTGCCGCAAGGCGAAAAAGTTACTTTGCCGGCAGGAAGCGTTGGCTATATCACCCAGGCGCTCGGTGGCTCGTTCACGGTTTTTGTCGAAGGCAATTTATTCCGGATTGCCGGTGAAGATGCTGATGCGCTCGGGAAAGATCCGCCGGCTGCGCTTGAATTGGAAAATGAGGCGGATGACGATGCCGTCGAGGTATTGGTTTGGAAACAGTTACGAACCTGTTTCGATCCGGAAATCCCTATTAATGTCGTAGAGCTTGGGCTTGTTTACGAGGTGGACATCGAACGTCTGGACGATGGCTCTCGAAAAGTGAGTATCAAAATGACATTGACCGCCCCGGCTTGCGGCATGGGTGATATCTTGGTTGATGATGTGCGGGTGAAAGTCGAGAGGGTTCCAACGGTTTCGGAAGCCGATGTTGACCTGGTATTTGATCCGCCATGGAATCAAAGCATGATGTCGGATGCTGCACGTCTTGAAACCGGCATGTTATAAACGGCGAAAATACGAACGAGGTTGTCATGAAACGCATTTTGGTACCGCTTTGCCTAATCATCGGTTTTGCCATGCTGGCATACAACTTGTATTTTTGGGGCGGGCTCGCCAGCACCCACGAAGTTGGCTCTATGGTGCGCGAACACGCTTCGACTTTTAGTTTCATCACCTGGTCCTATGTCACGGCAGGTGAAGGCATATTGAACATGCTGGGCTGGAATGAAGGCGCCGCACAGTTTGCAAATAGTGAGGTCGGTAATGTCTTCGCCACTATGCAGGGCTCACCCTCAACGGCTTTGGATGAGCTGTTCAAGGCAATGCCTGGCTTCAGCCTGTTTTGCTACTACGGAGCACCTTTGCTGATTTTGATCGGCACCTTTGCGCAATCGCGCAAACCAAAGTCTTTCAAGACCTTTGGCACCAAGTGATTTGTTGAATCAGGCGATACAATCAGTCACTTACGTCAAGTAAATTCAACGAAATTGCTGATTTACCGCTTCTGCTGCATTGCAGCGTGACCTGTGAACTGGGTCACGTTAGGTTCTGTCCCGTGCGATGCATTTGTGATTTGCATCACACCGTCCGGGCGCGAAAGCTCATACCAAACTCTCTAACCAAAGTTAATTTGTTTAGAGAGTTTGTGTATCGGGGGGTGGGGGTCCGGACGAAGTTTAGATAAAACATTTCCGCGCATGCGGTTTTTTTACTTCTATTACCGGGGACATCGCAACATGAAATTGAATCGCCAACGTGCGACGAGCATTATTGCTCTTTCGCCATTAGTGCTTGCCTTTGCTGTTGTATCTGCAAATGCCGCAACACGTGTTGATCTGCAAAAGCAAAACGTCACACAACTCAGCACGCAATATCAAATCGCCAGCAATAAAGCTGGTGGCGTTGCCAAAGTAGCAAAAGAGCGTCACGCAGAATTAATCGGTATGGATGCCGATTCGAAACTTGAAGTTTTGAACAGCAAAACCGATGCGGACGGCACGCGTCATTATCGTTATCAGCAAACTTTCCGCGGCGTACCGGTTTGGGGCGAACAAGTCATTGTCAGCGAATCCAAATCCGGTGTCGTGCGTAATTTGTTTGGTAATGCAGTCGGTGGTCTCGGTGCGGATCTGGACAGAACAGCTGGCCGTCCGTTGATGGCAAAATCGGCTGCTGCATCGTTCGCAAAACAAAAAGCACTGGGCAACCGCCTTGCTGCCATGAAGATTGAAAACGAACAAACCCGCCAAATGATTTTCGTCGGCGACGACAACAAAGCCCATATGGCTTATGTCATTTCTTTCAACGCTGATCGTCCAGGCGGCGGCGCTCCAACTCGCCCAATGATGATCATTGACGCACAAACCGGCGCAATCCTGAAACAATGGGAAGGCTTGACTCACGCTGCTGTGGGTACCGGTCCTGGCGGCAACACCAAAACCGGTCAATACGAATGGGGTTCAGGCGGCAAGTATGGTTACCTCGACGTTACACAGTCAGGCACCACTTGCACCATGAACAACACCGACGTGAAATCGGTCAACCTCAATGGCGGCACAACGGGTACCACTGCATGGGCTTATACCTGCCCACGTAACACCACCAAAGCCATCAACGGTGCATATGCTCCAATCAACGACGCGCACTATTTCGGTGGCGTGATTCAAAACATGTACCGCGCTTATGTTGGTCGTCCTGCGTTGACCTTCCAATTGGTCATGCGCACACACTACAGCTCGAGCTACGAAAATGCGTTCTGGGACGGCACCACGATGAGTTTCGGTGACGGCGCCAGCACGTTCTATCCTCTGGTCAGCGTTGACGTTGCAGGTCACGAAGTTTCGCACGGCTTCACCGAGCAAAACTCGAACCTCACATACTCCGGTCAATCCGGCGGTATGAACGAAGCGTTCTCCGACATGGGTGGTGAAGCAACCGAATATTTCTGGAAAGGCACCAATGATTTCCTGGTCGGTCCTGAAGTTTTCAAAGCAACCGGCGCTCTGCGTTATATGGCTAACCCGCCACAAGACGGTGGTTCGATCGACAATGCTGCCAACTACACCAGCAGCCTCGACGTTCACTATTCGTCCGGCGTTTACAACAAGGCTTTCTACAAACTGGCAACCACTGCAGGTTGGGATACTCCTAAGGCATTTAAAGTATTCGCTCGTGCAAACGACCTGTATTGGACTGCCAGCAGCACCTTCAACACCGGCGCTTGCGGTGTAGAAACAGCTGCTACCGATCTGGGTTACACCAAAGCCGACGTCACTGCAGCGTTCACCGCTGTGGGCGTAAGCTGCGCCGGTACGGGCGGTGGCGGTACCACCGGTGGTCCTCTGACCAACGGCGTTGCCAAAACGGGTATTTCCGCAGCAGCTGGCGGCACAGTGAACTACACATTGGTCGTGCCAGCAGGCGCAACCGGTCTGAAGTTCGTGACAGCCGGCGGTACGGGTGATCTGGACATGTACGTCAAGTTTGGTAGTGCTCCTACCGACACCGTGTATGACTGCCGCCCATATGCTTCGGGCAATGCAGAAACCTGCAACATCGCGACTGCACAAGCAGGCACCTACTACGTCCGCTTGAAAGCCTACTCGGCATTCTCGGGTGCAAGTCTGACCGGTAGCTACACCACCGGCGGTGGCGGCGGTACAACGCAAACTTATAGCAACGCTACGGTTGTGAACATCGGTGACAACACCACCATCACTTCGCCCATCACGGTGAGTGGTCGTACCGGTAACGCACCTACCACGGCTTCTGTTTCGGTAAACATCACCCACACCTATCAAGGCGACTTGAAAGTGGACTTGGTGGCTCCGGACGGCAGCTTGTACAACATCCACAACCGTACCGGTGCCGGTACAGACAACGTGGTGAAAACCGTCACGCTGAATCTGTCCAGCGAAGCACTGAACGGCATCTGGAAAATGCAAGTCAATGACAATGCTGCTGGTGATACCGGCAAGCTGAACTCATGGTCAATCACGTTCTAATCGAACGTTTTGATGCAGTACTCAAACCCCGGCTTCGGCCGGGGTTTTTTATGTCCGATAAAAAAATATTGAAAATGCGCGATGTATGAAAGCTATTAAAAATTTCCAGTTATTTTCTTATTTTAGGAATGCTGCGCGTTCAGCAAAAACAAAATTTTTACATCTTTAAAAATAGTATGAAAGTGTAGTGATTTACACTTCACCGGTTATGAATTTGTAAAGAAAATCGAACGAAACTCCTACTATTACGATTATGCTGCGGTGCAGCGTGACCTGTGAACTGCGTCACGTTAGCGTCCATCCCACGCGATGTTACGTGATGTTACAAGCCACGTAATTAGCGTCGTCCGGGCACGAAAGCTCTACCACCTTTCCCCAGCAGAGGCAGATGCTTCGACAGGGAGAGCGTGTGTTTTGGGGGTGGGGGGCCGGAATGAAGTTGGTCAAGCAATACATGCCGCGCAAGCGGAAGTCTTTCAACTTTTTCGGGGTACAAATACGTGATCACAATGAATATAAATTCGCTTCGCCGCAATGCATTGGTCGTTGCTACGGCATTAGCGTTAAGTACGTCTGCCGTCATGGCAGCAGGCAATACGCAGCCAGCTCCACGCGTTCTGCTCGGCGCTCTGCAATCGGACACCCAATTCGATCGTTTCATCGTCAAGTATCGCTCCGGTACACCGGAAGCGGCCAACGTAGCAACGGTGCAAAAATCATTGAACGATGCATCTGTCCGTGCTCAACAACTGATCCAATCTTCACGCCTGCAAAGCGGCGTGCAAACCAAATCATTAAAACCGCTGGCGATGTCGCATTTCCGCCGCATGACGCAGGGTGCGGATGTCGTTACCGCATCTGAAAAACTGGACCGCGCCGGCGCTACGATTCTGATGCGCCAAATTGCAAGCAATCCGAATGTCGAATATGTCGAAATCGATCGTCGTAACCGTCCTTTCCTCACGCCAAACGATCCCAACTACTCAAGCCAATGGGGTTTCCAGGGCGGTAACGGCGGCATTAAAGCCAATGAAGCCTGGGACATCACCAGCGGCGCCGGCTCGGTCGTTGCCGTGCTCGATACCGGTATTACCACGCACAGTGATTTGAGCGCCAATATTCTTCCTGGTTACGATTTCATTATCGATACCGCCGTTTCAAATGACGGCGATGGCCGCGATTCCAATCCGGCAGACCCAGGCGACTGGACAACTGCCGGTGCATGTTATTCCGGCTCTGCCGCATCCAGCTCAAGCTGGCACGGCACGCACGTTGCCGGCACCGTCGCTGCGTTGACCAATAATTCCAAGGGTGTTGCCGGTACTGCATTTAGCGCAAAGGTTGTTCCAGTGCGCGTGCTCGGTACTTGCGGTGGCTATGATTCCGATATTGCCGACGCCATGATCTGGGCTTCCGGTGGTACCGTCAGCGGCATTCCCGCGAATGCAAATCCGGCCGATGCGATCAATCTCAGTCTCGGCGGTTCCGGTGCCTGCGGCGCAACCACCCAAGCGGCGATCAACACCGCTGTTGCCAACGGTACGACGCTCGCCATCGCTGCCGGTAACGACAATGCCAACGTGTCTGGTTCGTCACCGGCAAACTGTGCAAACGTGATCGCCGTCGGTTCGATTACCAGCACAGGCGCACGTTCAAGCTTCTCCAACTACGGTGCAGGTGTCGATATTGCCGCGCCGGGTTCAAGCATCACATCTACGCTTAACTCGGGTACGCAAGGCCCTGGTAGCGAAAGCTATGCTTCATACAGCGGTACTTCAATGGCAACGCCGCATGTGGCGGGTGTGATTGCGCTGGTGCAGGCACGCCGCAACGCACTGGGTTTGGCTCAATACACCCCGAGTCAAATGGAAGCTATGCTGAAAAGTTCATCGCGTGCATTCCCGTCCACACCATCGCAACCGATCGGTGCCGGCATTCTGAATGCCAAGGCAGCGGTTGATGCTGCTGGTGGCGGTACTGGCAACGTGACACCAACGGCCAACTTCAGTTCGAGCACGAGTGGTTTGACGGCGACCTTTACCGATAGCTCCACCGACAGCGATGGCACGATTGCATCGCGTAGCTGGAATTTCGGCGATGGCACCACATCGACTGCAACCAACCCAAGCAAAACCTACTCGGCCGCCGGCACATACAGCGTTGTGCTGACTGTCACCGATAACGGTGGCGCGACCAATAGCGTCACCAAATCGGTCACCGTCGCTACAAGCGGTGGCAGCGTACTGACCAATGGTGTCGCGGCGACTGGTCTTTCCGCAGCCACAGGTGGAACGGTCAACTACACGATGGTTGTTCCTGCGGGCGCAACCGGTCTGAAGTTCGTGACAGCCGGCGGTACCGGTGATGCCGACATGTACGTCAAGTTTGGTAGCGCTCCTACCGACACCGTGTATGACTGCCGCCCATATGCTTCGGGCAATGCAGAAACCTGCAACATCGCGACTGCACAAGCAGGCACCTACTACGTTCGCTTGAAAGCCTACTCGGCATTCTCGGGCGTCAGTCTGACCGGTAGTTACACCACCGGTGGCGGCGGTTCAACGCAGACCTACAACAACACGACGGTCGTGAATATCGGTGACAATACCACCATCAATTCGCCCATCACGGTGAGTGGTCGTACCGGTAACGCGCCAACCACGGCTTCGGTCTCGGTCAACATCACCCACACCTATCAAGGCGACTTGAAAGTGGACCTGGTGGCTCCGGACGGCAGCTTGTACAACATCCACAACCGTACCGGTGCTGGTACAGACAACGTGGTGAAAACCGTCACGCTGAATCTGTCCAGCGAAGCACTGAACGGCATCTGGAAAATGCAAGTCAATGACAATGCTGCTGGTGATACCGGCAAGCTGAACTCATGGTCAATCACGTTCTAATCGAACGTTTTGATGCAGTACTCAAACCCCGGCTTCGGCCGGGGTTTTTTATTTCATGGATTTATTTTCCATGATGGTAATTTTGTGAATGAAACAATTTGCGCATTCATAAACATCAAGGCGCGATATAAGCATTCGCTATTGTTGTATTCATTGATTTATCGGATTTAATTTGGCTTTGTGTAAAAAAAATTAAACAAAACACGCCGAAATTCGATTGATGTCATTTGTGTTGCATCGAACCTTGACCAATTCAATGTCCGGAAGATAGCGTCCAACCCGCGCAATGAATATGCGATGCATTTCATTCATTGCGCCGTCCGGGCAACGTTAGCTCACACTGCTGCTGCATATTGAAGATTCACTTGATTGCAGTCGTGTTACTGGGGGGTGTGGGGGAGGCCGGAAGCAAGTTGTAGAAAAAAAACCATGCCGCGCGAGCGGATGTCTTTCAACTTTTTCGGGGATACAGATACGTGACTACCAAAACTTTACAATCGATTCGCCGCAACACGCTTGCACTGGCAACCGCGCTGGCACTTGCTTCGCCGGGTTTGATGGCTGCTGCCGGAGACTCGGCAGGCCGCGTCAATTTGAGTGCGATCGGATCGGATACGCAGTTCGACCGCTTCATCGTGAAATACCGCGAAGGTACGCCTGAAGCAAAAAATGCAGCCAATTTACAGAAAGCACTTGATGATGCATCGGTACGCACGCATCAACTCATCCAGTCGGCACGTTTGCAGCAAGGCCTGAAATCAAGCGCGAAAAAACCGCTTGCCGTCGGTCACGTTCGCCGCATGTCGCTCGGTGCGGATGTCATCGAGTCATCTGAAAAACTGGACCGTGCCGGTGCAACTACATTGATGCGTCAAATCGCGGCGAATCCGAATGTCGAGTATGTGGAAATCGATGCCATTTTGCGGGCGACATTGACTCCAAACGACACGAGTTATAGTCAGCAATGGGGCTATCAGGATGCCGATGCCGGAATTCGTGCCAATCAGGCCTGGGATGTAGCAACGGGTTCAGGAATCATCGTGGCGGTTATTGATACCGGCATTACTTCGCACACCGATTTGAATGCGAACATCGTTGCGGGTTATGACTTTGTCAGCAATGCCACTGCAGCGCGTGACGGGAATGGTCGCGATAGCAATCCGGCAGATCAGGGCGACTGGACCACGGCGGGGCAATGCTACTCTGGTTCAGCCGCTTCCAATTCCAGTTGGCACGGTACACACGTTGCGGGAACCGTTGCGGCCGTGACCAATAACGCAAAGGGCGTTGCAGGTACTGCATTCAATGCGAAAGTGATGCCAGTACGTGTGTTGGGCGCATGCGGCGGCAGCACGTCCGATATTGCAGACGCGATTATCTGGTCGTCTGGTGGTGTGGTATCGGGTGTTCCAACATTGAGTGCAGCTAATGCGGCCGACGTTATCAACATGTCTCTCGGTGGCACTGGTGCATGCCCGACCACCACGCAAAATGCAGTCAACAGTGCAGTGAGTCGTGGTACGACCGTCGTGGTCGCCGCCGGTAACAGCAATGCAAATGCTTCCGGGTTTACGCCGGCAAGCTGTGCGAATGTCGTGACGGTTGCTTCGGTTACCAGCGCCAGTGCACGCTCGAGTTTTTCCAACTACGGAACGCTGATCGATGTTTCAGGTCCTGGTTCGACGATTTACTCGACCATGAACAGCGGCACTACGACGCCTGGTAGCGAAACCTATACGAACTACAGCGGTACATCCATGGCGTCGCCTCATGTGGCCGGTGCAGTGGCATTGGTGCAAAGTCGCCGTTTAGCCTTGGGCTTGGCAATGTACACGCCTGCGCAAGTGGAAACGCAATTGAAAGGCACCGCTTATGCGCTTGCCGGTGCCTGTAGTGGCGGTTGCGGCGCCGGTATCGTCAATGCAAAAGCATTGGTCGATGCGGCAGGCGGCATTTCCGGCACGACCTACAGTAATACTGCCGACTACACGATCAGCGACAACATAACGGTGGATAGCCCTATCACTGTGTCTGGCCGTACGGGTAATGCGCCTAGCAATGCATCTGTAAACGTAGCCATCGTTCATACCTATCAAGGCGACTTGAAAGTTGATCTGGTAGCTCCGGATGGCAGCTTGTATAACATCCACAATCGTACGGGTGCAGGTACCGACAACATCAACAAGACAGTCAGTCTCAATTTGTCAACGGAAGCCTTGAACGGCATCTGGAAGTTGCGTGTGAATGATAATGCCGGTGGCGACACGGGCTATATCAACAGCTGGTCGGTCACGTTCTGATTGTCATGCTCAAGCAGTAAAAAAACCGGCCTCATTGGCCGGTTTTTTTTTGTGAACCAAGCAAGGGCGTTGCCATAAACGTGTCGGAGTCATGCTTTTCTTTCGTATGGAGTTAGCGGCGCAACAACAGTCTTGAGCAAGAAATTCGAGGATGTGGCCGGTTACAAGTTGTCAAGCAGGAACGGGATAGGTGGTCATTCACACCCAATACGCTTACCATGTCGCCGCTGAAAGCGTTTTATAAGTGCAAAAGTCATGCTATGGGATTCAAAAAAGGGCTTTGCATAATTCATGCGGTTTGGTTATCAGGGGGGGTAATGTCGGTGAAGCGTATTTTCCAACCTTTAAAATCCATCGCACATGCGAGGCCTTGCTTCGGATGTGCTTTTGCTTGGCCTGCAAAAGCCATGCATCTCCGATCGCTTACGGGTGAATGAATAAGTTCGCCACCAATCACCACAATAAATTTGAAAATTGGATGTCAGTATTATGTTTACTGCGTTGAAATACATGAGTGTGAAATTGGCTGCTATACGCACGCAGTCAATCGAGGCTGACATCCCGAAACGTTACGGTTTTTGTTCCCGCGCACTCATAGGTTTGATGCTGATGCTTGGCTCGCCGCATCTGCTGGCGCAGTCGGCGTCGTGTTCAGTGGACGAATCGCTGGTCAATTACGATTTCAATATTACCGGTGGCGCGACATGGAATAACGGCGACACCACTGATTCGCTAGATGTGTACACCGGCACTGGCGGCAATGTGACGATGAACACCAGTGTGACCGGAGGTAATTACGTCAACGGGACACCATTGATTGGCTCACGCGGCGGCTCAACCAGCTCGCTTAACATTGAAGTGAACCGGCCATCACCAGGTACCGCCAATAACACGGTAACCATTAACTTCAGTCGTGCCATCACCAAACTCAGGCTGGTCACCAGCGATATTGATTATTCGGGTAGCAATTACCGCGATCGAATTACCGTCAGTGGCATCAATGCCCTCGGCGGTGTTTCTGCCTTTTCGGCGACCGCAACCAATGCAACCAATGTTTCTGTCGTAGGTACAATTGCAACTGCAAATAATGCAAGTAACTGTAACGACGCCTCTACACAATGTAATGTGACCTGGAATTTTTCAGCGCCGGTCACGCAAGTCACCATCGTTTACGACAACGGTACGCTCGATGGCGGTAATGATCCAACGCAGCAATTTATCGGTATTCATGATCTGGATTTTTGTGTGCCGACTGTGGGCCGGGTCAATGTTTCAAAGACAACCCTCAATGGTTTTGGCGGTCCGTTTGCTTTCACTGATACCAACTTGACAGGAATCTTGGGCAATATCACAACGGCGGCAGCTTCAACTCCTGTCAGCAATGCCTCGCTGCCTATCAATAATTTGGCCAATAGCGTCACGGTGACAGAAACTGATCCTATTCCGCTTGGTTTCAATTTCACCTCGGCAGTTTGTACTGATGCCAATGCCACTACTACTGGCTTGAATGCCGCCAACCTGGCAACGGTAAATGCAGTAACGCGAACGGCGACCATCACGGCGGCAAACCATGCGCCGGGTTCCGACATCACATGCGCATTCACTAACACTCGCCGAACCATGACCTTGCGAAAATCCTGGGTCAACGCACTGGTAGGTGAAACCGTAAATGTGACTTCGACAGGCGGCTTGACGCCGTTGTCATCCACAGCCAATACCGCTACCGAAATCGATGCTGGTGCGGCACAGAGTGTCATCGTCGGCACGACCTACACAATTGGAGAAACATTTGGCGTACCTGCCAATGCCGCCAATTACACCAGCGTTTTGACTTGCACCGGCACCGCTGATGCCAACCCGAACGATGGCGTCACAGTCAATGCTGCAGACAGCAATATCATTTGTACGTATACCAACACGCGCCGAACACAAACCTTGCAGGTAGTGAAGGCATGGTCGAACGCCGTTGCCGGTCATACCGCGAGTGTCACCACGACCGGCGGCACGAATAACTCCAGCTTCAGCGCAACCGCGCCTTCGACCGGTCTTAACGGCACGGTAGTGAATGTGTTTGCCGGCGATGTTGTCACGTTGCCAGCGGAAACTTTTGGTGGTGGTGCGATAGCCGCCAACTACAACGTGACGTTGCAATGTACCGGTGGTTCGCCATTGGCCAGTGGTGCGGTGGGACGAAATGTCACCATCACCAACAGTGCAACAGCGACGGTGTGTACGTATACCAACACGCGCCGAACACAAACCTTGCAGGTAGTGAAGGCATGGTCGAACGCCGTTGCCGGTCATACCGCGAGTGTCACCACGACCGGCGGCACGAATAACTCCAGCTTCAGCGCAACCGCGCCTTCGACCGGTCTTAACGGCACGGTAGTGAATGTGTTTGCCGGCGATGTTGTCACGTTGCCAGCGGAAACTTTTGGTGGTGGTGCGATAGCCGCCAACTACAACGTGACGTTGCAATGTACCGGTGGTTCGCCATTGGCCAGTGGTGCGGTGGGACGAAATGTCACCATCACCAACAGTGCAACAGCGACGGTGTGTACGTATGCCAACACGCGACGAAGTGCGACCTTGACCTTGCGCAAGGTTTGGTCGAATGCCATTTCAGGCGATGCAGTTTCAATTCCTGCAACAAGCGGTTTTACCAACAACACGACGGTATTGAATTCTGTTTCGTCCGGAAATAATACGACGACAGGTGGCGCGGTCACTGTATTTGCGGGCGATACCGGGACGCTTGGTGCCGAATCCTTCACCACTGGGCTGCCTGCAAATTATTCCTCGACGCTGGCCTGTACAGGCGCTGCCGATACCAACCTTGGCAATGGCCTGACTGTTGATCCGGCTGATACCGCTATCTTGTGTACCTATTCCAATACTTTCGTTCCTGCGCCAGCGCAAACGATTGTGAAATCGGCGGCGACGTTGCAAACCGATGCCGACGGCAATGGTGTGATCAGCCAAGGCGATACCTTGAGTTACACGGTGACGGTGACGAACACCGGCAACGTGGTGTTGAACAATGTGCAAATCAACGATGCGCAATTGACGCCGAACAGTACGACGTGTGCGACGGTGGCGCCTGCGGCGGCTTGCGTGTTGATTGGAACGCACGTGGTGACGGCGCTGGAAGCGACGGCGAATCAGGTGGTGAACACGGCGACGACGACGAGCACGGAGATTCCTGGTCCGACGAGTTCGAACACGGTGACGACACCGGTGGTGCGTCGTAGCCAAACGATTGTGAAATCGGCGGCGACGTTGCAAACCGATGCCGACGGCAATGGTGTGATCAGCCAAGGCGATACCTTGAGTTACACGGTGACGGTGACGAACACCGGCAACGTGGTGTTGAACAATG